>Ga0308167_1000027_pt1 | contig 382971 bp, 339 predicted proteins | sample PhyCR1_2_FD_202138 | JGI IMG/M metagenome (GOLD analysis project Ga0308167, IMG submission 202138) | Phyllosphere microbial communities from UC Gill Tract Community Farm, Albany, California, United States - DLSLRC.R1 | ecosystem: Host-associated > Plants > Phyllosphere > Unclassified | place...
GCTTTCTCGGACGAGAGTCCGAGCTTGAAGTGATCGCTGCAGCGGCTGAGGCCGTCCATGGTTCTTCCGTGCCACGATTTATCCTGATCGAGGGGCCACTAGGCGTCGGAAAAACCTCCTTGCTCAATGAGGCGGTCTCTCGATTGCCCGGGTGGTCGCGTGCCAACGTGTACCTGGACCCCGCCGACAGCGAGATCCCGGGTTATGCGGCCACGCGTCTGCTGCGCAAACCGCAGCGCTACCAGGCTCCCTGTGATGTCGAAGAGCTGGCTGCCATGGTCCAGGATCAGGCCGACGGTATCACCGCACCGGTAGTCCTTGTGATTGAAGATATGCAGTGGGTCGATTCGCTCTCTTCGGATGTCATCTTCCAGACCATCCGTGAGATCGAAGACGTCCCGATGCTCTCCCTTGTCACAGCGCGCGCCACAACTCGCCCCGAGATGCACCGTCTTCTCCGTTTCACCGAGACCTCGGGCGAGGCTCTGCGCATTGTGCTGGAACCGTTCACCCGGACTGAAGTCCGGGAACTGCTCGAGGAGCAGACCGGTCTGCCCATCAGCAGAAACGTGGCAGTCAGAGTTCACGATGCCACCGGTGGGTTTCCCGCCTTCGTGGACTACGTCATTGACAGACTGACGACTCAGGACGACGCCATCACTGCGGCGGCACTGCAGGCCGCGCTGGAAGAACTCGAACAGGGCGAGGGACCAGCGCAGGCACAGCGCTCATTGATCCGCCAGGTCTTCGAGGAGACGGCCCCGGATGTCCAACAGATGCTGGCCCTGCTCGCCCTGGCCAAGTATCCACTCTCGGTCCATGAGATTCGCAAGCTTCTGGGGACTGAGTATGTCGATGTGGAGTCACTGCGGGACTCCACGCTTGTGCACGAGGCAATGAAATCTGGTCGCTTCTCGTTGAAGTACAAGATCTTCGAGCGGTGCCTGGTCGCGGATCTGAGCCGCGAACTGAGAGCCGAGCTCCAGATGCGACTGGCCGCTGCAGAGTCAGGCCTTGCCTCCGTGCGCCACCGAGCCGAGGCCGTCCTGTTGGATCCCAGCCTGGGCGAACCAGCCGCCATCGTCGAGGAGCTCATCTCGGCGGCTCGCTCGGCGAGCAGAGCCGGGGACACGGGCGAGACCTACGAGCTGACACGTCTGGCGTTCGAGGTTGAACGGTCCGGGCCCACGCTTGAGTGCCTCACCTTCGCCGCTATGAGAGCCGGAGCCAGGATTGACGCGGATGCCACCGTGACCTGGGCGAAGAGTCACGACGTTCATCCGGTGCTGCGCCGCGGCATCCTCGCCCGTGAATGTCTGATCAGGGGAGACCTTGAGGGGACACTCGGTTTCCTCGCCGGAGCATTGGATGTGAAAGATGCCACCCCCAAGGCGCTGCTGTGCTACGCGGACACCGTTCTGCAAGCGACGCGCACAGGTGGGCTGCGTGGTTCCTATTGGCACCTCTATAAGATCGCCGAGCACGTGGTGCAGGCATTGTTGAAACTGGAGACGCAGATCCAGGCCCACGATCCCGACGTCCTCACGAGGATCGCGACTCCGGACCAGCTCCTGGCCGAGACCCGGGGGCTGCGAGTGAGCCTGCAGCTCTGGCAGTCCTTCGAGGGCATCGAGAACACGCAGCCAGAGTCCTTCTCACTGGTAGTCCAGAAACTCCTTGATGAAGCGCGCATGATATCGGGGACCGAGTCGGCTCAGATGGCGCTCCTGGTCGCCCGGGGCTCGGTGCTGCGCACCGCAGGTCACCCCTCCGAGTCTTATTCAGACCTCATCACTGCGATCGAGAACTGGCCGGGCCGTAACCGGAGGGCCTTGGCCTACGCCGAAGTGCATATGACCTACCTGTTGTTCGAGGCGGGGCTCTGGAACGAGGCTCAGGTGTTTGCTGAGTCCGCCGCTTCAGAGGTCCTGGACATCTCCGAAGACAATGTGGCGCCGGTTGCCTTCAATGCCGTACATCTGGTGCCCGCTGCGAGAGGACAGCGGGAGGCGCAGAGCTGGTCCTTTGACCTGCGCGCCCATATGGGTCGGGTGACTGATACAAGCCTCGGCAGAGCCGGTCGGGGATACGTCGAGGCCTGGGCCGCCACTGCCGTGCAGGATCATGAGAAGGTGATCAGCAGCATCCTGAGTATGAAGATCGAACTCAGCATCTGGTCACGGGCGAACACATCCGCGGTCCTACTGGGACGCTCCCTGCTTCACAGCGGAAGGTCCCAGGCCCTGCCCGCGCTGATCACCAAGACTCGATCGGATGAGCATTCCTCGGCGACCCACCGGGAATACGTTCTCTGGCATCTCCGGGGCCTTGCCGCCATGGGTCTGGGGCACTACGCAGCAGCCCACGAGCAGTTCTGCGCGGCCATGGCGGCCATCACTGCGGTACCGGGCTTGAAGTCGCCCCACGTGCCCGGTGATGGGGGTTCGCTGAGTGTCTATCGGGGGCTTCTCGCGCTTGATATCGGGCAGTGTGTCCTGCAGGGGATGGATTCTCTGCAGGACAAAGCGGATGAAGCCGCAGAATGGGTCCTCTGGGCGGCATCGATGTTCCAGGGCTGTGGTGCCGAAGGACTATTCCATCAAGCTGATGAGCTCTTCCGCACCTTACGTAAAGCTTCCGCCGGCCAGAGCAACAACGAGAGGACGCGGCATATCGACCTCCCCGAGGGTCTGAGCGCCAAGGCCCGATTCGCGCTGACAGCGCTGACCACTCGAGAGCGGGAGATCGCGCTCATGGTCGGGCAGGGATTGTCCAATAAGGATGTTGCAGAAGACCTGGTGCTCTCTGTGCGGACCGTTGAGTATCACGTTGCCAATGCACTGGGAAAGCTGGACCTGGAGTCGCGCCACGCACTGCGGCGGATGCTGCAGGTCCAAGAAGAAGACGACCTGCGCAGCGCATAACCGCACCTGAGCGGTCTCTGCCGTGCGTGCCTCGGCGTACCACGGGGAAACACGGGGGTTCCCAGGTAGTCCCTGCGGGGGTTGACCGAACCCCGTGTTGATAACGGCAACCTCAGGCTTAGCGTTGGGCTCGCACCGTGATGGTCGCCCCTCCGTTCCAGGGGCGTCCTACCCGGTGACATCTGACCATGCACCGGGAAAGTTGTCACTTATGAATATGCAAGATTATCTGCGCATCTGCCGTCGGCGATGGGCGATCATCCTCATCAGCCTGGTTCTCGCCCTTATCGGCGCAGCAGCCACGTACCCATTCCAGCCGATCACCTACGCGTCCACGACAAAGGTCTTCGTCTCTGCCGCGACCGGCACGGACCTGGCGCAGCTCCAACAGGGCACCTCATTCGCGGAGCAACGCGCAGCTACCTACGCGGATCTCGTCACTACCCCAGCCGTCCTCGGCCCAGTCGTCGAGACGCTGGAGCTTCCGATGCAAGCCTCCGTGCTTTCCAACGATGTCAGCGCTGAGGCGCTTGCAGGGACGACACTCCTGGAGATCACTGCAACGGCCGGCTCCGCCCAGGAGGCGGCGGATATTGCCTCGACCGTGGTGACGAGCCTGCAGGACGTGGTCGACGATATCGAGAGCTCGGTGGAGGGAACGCCCATCGGCGAGCCTGGCATTATGGACCTCGCAGTCGTCCAGGCTGCAGAGCTCCCAGTCAGTCCCGAGAGTCCACGACTGGACGTCACCCTGGGAACCGGACTCTTGATCGGCCTGGTCCTCGGAATAGGACTTGCCTTCCTCCGCGAAGCCCTCGACACCACCATCCGCCGTCCGGAAGACTTCGCTCCGCTCACCGTGGCACCACTTCTCGGGGTGACTCGGCGCGAAGGTGGCGGACGTGATATCCGACGTCGGAAGGGACGCGCCACGGCTGATTCCGCCGCCGCGTTCCGGGAGATGCGCATGCGACTGCGCTTCGGTGAATCTTTCAGCTCACCCAGCTCCTATGTGATCACCAGCTCGGTGGAGGGGGAGGGTCGGACGACCGTTGCGGTCAATCTTGCTCGCTCCCTGGCCGATGGGGGCAGAAAGACTCTGCTCATCGGGGCAGATTTTGAGAATCCAGACCTTCCCGAGTGGTTGTCCATGGGTCCAGACACCGGCGAGGTGGCGGGTCTTCGCGATGTGCTTGGCGGTGCCGTCTACCTCGAAGATGTCATCATCTCGGAAGTGGAGGAGGGACTCGACGTCATTCTTCCCGGTCGTCGCGAAGACCAGAGCATGGAGCCTTCAAGTGTTGAGCGGGTGCAGGTCCTGCTGGAGGCCTGTGCGGAGAACTATGACGTCACGATCATTGACACTCCGGCGCTGCTCTCGGTCTCCGACGCTGCGCTTCTCGCCCAGATCACCACAGGCGTCATCGTCGTCGCTCGGTACGGCACGGCTACCAGGGCGCAATTGGCGACGAGCTTCGAACTACTGGCCCGAGCTCGTGCTCGCGTCGTGGGCCTGGTGCTGGCGGGTGTTCCGGTCCGAGGACCGGACAGTCTGCAAGAGCGCCGCCAGCGGCCCTCGCGCCGTGAACGAGTAGGCATCGAGCACAGCCAGGACACCGGCATGTCTGCACCGGATCCGGTGAAGTCCGGACCGCGCCGGTTGGCGGAGTCGCGTCTCGGGGAAACGCGCTATGAAAACCCTAAGACGCACCTGGTCGTCTTTCCCCAGGAGAGGGCGTGATCCGGCCCGATGCCACAGTATTGGCAGACCGTTCCGTTGCGTCGCGCGCCTGCTCCGGATCAGCCGGGCGGGGGAGCTGACCTTCCCGAGTGGCTGCAACGCAGTCTGTACTTCGCCCTTGTGGGCAGCGCCCTGATCAGCGTGGTCTACGTCGGGGAGTTCTCCCCGCTGCCCATGACGCTGATCCTGGATATCTGGGTGCTGGTGCTTGCCGGTTGGATTCTGCTTCGCGGAAGAATCATCGCCCACGTCACGCTGGTGGTGGTCGGTGTCTACATCGGGACTCGGCTCATCGGCGCGTATCTCAATGCACCGCCGATAGAAGATTTCCTCCAGGCCTACCGCTGGTTGGTCTATCTTGTGGTGTTTGCCCTGGCGCGAGGCCACCGTTGGAACCGAACCGATCTGTTGTCCCGACTCGCCTGGTGGCTGATCGGTCTGGCCACGCTGAAATCTATCCTCACCGCGGTATTCGTCGGACCCGATGAGCGGCCCGGGCTTTTCCTGGAGAACAATTTCGAGCTGGCGCTCTTCACCGCTCTTGCCGCTGTGGTGCAGCGAAGGAAAGCCCCCTATGCGGTGTGGCTGGTGATTCTTCTGGGACTGCTGACGGTGCTCTCCGGCTCCCGCAGCGGTGCACTGACCTACCTCGTGCTGGTGACGTACACGCTGTGGACCAGTCGTTCTTCAGACATCTTCATCCGCTATCTAGGAGCACTGACTCCGGTTATTGCCGTGGCGATTCCATGGTTCATCTTCCAGGATCGGGCAGGTGAGTCTCAGGTCATTGATCGGGTGAGGTTCTTCGAAGTCTTCCAGACCGAAACCGCGGGATGGCATTGGCTTCAGTGGCTCAGTGGCACGCCTCCGATCACGCCGCTGTCCTCGAACGCATGTGAGGAACTGTCCTACTACGAAGAGCTGTTCTCCTCCGCAGGAGATGGACAGTGCTACTCGGTGATCCTGCACTCCTTCGTCATGCGCCTGATCTATGACGGCGGCTATGTAGCGCTTGCAATCGCCTTCATCTTTCCGCTGGTGATCATGCGGATGTCTCATGTCAGGTGGTCTTTGACCCTGGCCCTGCTGGCAATCGCCATCATCAACAGCCTCTCGGTCAGCGGTCTCAATAATCCATATGTGGCTCTGCCGATCCTCTTTGCCGTGCTGACCGCAACGGGTCTGGAGAAGCCTGCTGGCACCCCGGACGCCTCGAAGAGATCACCTCACCAACCCTTCGTCCCGCTTGAAGGAGCCTTCCGATGACCGTGATCCCTTCCGTGGATGTTCCCCTGCTCGGTATCAGCGTGACTCCACTGCGGCGAGACGAACTGCTGAGCCATATCGAAGCTTCTGTTCGAGCGCGGCGCCGCATGGTGGTCGCCGGGCATAACCTGCACTCGGTCTATCTCTGGCACAACCTTCCCGAGTTTCGGGACTTCTATGCCCGCGCCAGTGCCGTCATCATCGACGGAATGCCGGTGCTGGCTCTGCTTCGAACCTCCTCGAGCTCTGAACGCGGCGCGTTGGAAGGATCGGCCTTCAGGGAATCATCCACCGGCCTTTCGGCGCCCAGCGTGGAGGTCAGCTCGAGAGTCCAGTGGAGCACGCAGCACCGACTTGGTTCCACCGATTGGGTGGATGGACTGACCGAGCTGAAGGGAATCTCACGGGTGACGACGCTCGGTGGCACCCCAGAAGCTGCAGGGGCAGTCCAAGAGCATTTCGAATCGTTGGGTGGGCACGTCAGCTGGCAGTCGATCCCCGCAGATCCGTGGCGAGACGGGGACTTGCTCGAGGTCAGTGAGCTCATCCGGGCGCACGATCCCCAGGTGCTGCTGATCGGGATGGGGATGCCGCTGCAGGAGCGACTGGCCGATTCCCTCGCTCAACGGCTCGAAGTCCCCGTCATCGCCACCGTGGGAGGGGCGCTGGACCAACTAGGTGGGGTCCAATCGCTTGCACCCCGGCAACTTGGAACCTGGGGTTTGGAATGGCTATGGAGGCTGGCCTCGGATCCGAAGCGCCTCGCGGGACGCTACTTGCTGGAACCGATCAAACTGGCTGCACTATTGATGAGGAAAGCCCTATGAACGCTGCACCATTTCCGCTGATGAGCTCTCCGGCGGAGGCACCCACACTCGACTACCGGACCCTGAGTCGACGTGCGCCTCGCCCGGAGAATACCCTCAGCGCCATCATCCCCACTGTGGGTCGGATGTCGCTGAAACGAGCGGTTCGCTCCGTGCTCCGGCAATCCTTCAAGACCACAGCACTTGTCGTCTTGGATCGCCCGGAGATGGAAGAGCACGTCAACCGGGTCCTTGCCGGTCTGCCTCACGTTCTGGTGCTCACGCCAGGAGGTGTTGGTGGCGCGGCCGCGCGAAACATCGGGGTCAGAGCTGCCGAGACCTCGCATATCGCTTTCCTCGACGACGACGATGAGTGGGTGTCCGAGAAATCGGTCCTCCAGCTGCAGGCCGTCGGAACAGGAGCGCTGGTGAGTTCACGCTCTCTGCTGATCGGATCCACAAGCAGAGTAGTGCCGGAGCAGCTCTACCGCCGGGCTGACCCTCAGGCCGCGGGGGTCGCAGATTACGTTCTGGACAGGTCAACGCTGCGGCTGAGGCGTCATTTCATGCAGACGTCCTCGCTGCTGTGCAGCCGAGAGATCGCGTTGAGCATCCCCTGGGATGAGAAGCTTTCACGCCACCAAGACTGGGACTGGGTACGCAGAATGGAGGCGGCGGGGCAGCGCGTCACGATGCTGCCTGAGGTGCTTGTACGGGTGTATCAGGGCAGCCACGGCTCCATCTCCCGCAGGCCGGATTGGCGTGCGAGTGCGGCATGGATCGATTCCCTGGGTGAGGATGTTGCGGATCAGGCCCGTGCCGACTTTCTGACCTCTGTTGTGGCAAGGGACGCCTTCGCCTCCAGGGCATGGTGGGCGGGTACACGCCATCTGGCGCAAGGATTGCGAGCCCGACCGCATCCGGCCGCCGTCGTCGTGGGTCTCTCCGGGGTCATGCGGGCGGTCAATCGTGGAGCCTGAGACGAAGGCAGAAAGCCTGCAGAATGAGGAGCCAGGGGAGTTGCAGCAGGCGGGGCGCCCTGTGGAGTCGAGGCGGCAGCCGGGGTGGACCGCACTGCTGCTCAGGACCGCAGGCATGCGGGCAGCCGTGCTCCCCATCAGTGGGGCATGCGCGCTGACGACGGCGGGGCTCACCGTCCACTATGCCGGGGTCCTCGCCTTTGGATTCATCACCATGATCGCTCAACTCCAGATTGCCCTGCCTTTCGCGGATCTGGGACTCGGGGCGGCGGTGGCGCGCGCGGTGGCTCGCGCGAGCAAAGGTCAGCAGTCCATCGAGGAGGTGCGACTCCTGGTCCGGCGCACAGCACTGGTCCTGGCAGGAGTCGGATTCATCGGCGCCAGTGTGGTCACACTGATAGGTGTCTTCGGATGGTGGTCGGACTTCTTCAGAGTTCCCGAGAGTCTGGCGCCGCAGGTGGACCTCGTCATGAGCCTGGTCCTGAGCATCTTCTTTCTCGGTCTGCCGCTGGGGTTGGCCGCGCGGGTCCTTGTGGGACGTGATCGTTCTGATCTTCTCGTGCTTCTCGGCCTGATCCCGCCGGCGGGCAACTTAGTCGCAGTGCTGGTGCTGGGACATCTGGGAGTTCCGCCCGTATGGCTGGCCGTGGGGTTGCCGCTGGCCACGCTGAGCTTTGTGGGGATCTGTGCCTCACTGGCGTTCCTGCACCCGGGGATCGGTCTGCGTGGGCTCTATGCGGCCCAGGATGCAGCTGAGCCTGAGGGAATCGAGAAGATGCTCGACTCGGGCCCGCAGGAGCCGTTCTTCGCCACCGTGAGACGGATCCTGATCGGCGGTCTTCCAGTGCTGCTGGCGATGGCCGGACTCGCGCTCTCTGAACAGCACGGTCGTCTGGTGCTGGCGCGCATTGCTGCCTCGGTCGACGTCAGCGAGTACGCCATGGCGCTGCAGCTCTATCTGCCGATCTATTCGGTGCTCTTCATGTCGGCCATGGTCCTCTGGCCCCGGTTCGCAGTGGGTGTGGACGTGGCGCTGTGGCGCAGGGCGAATCTCGTGCTGTTGGGACTGGGTTCCGGAGCCGCGCTGGGATTCGCGCTATTCGCTCGACCGATGTCCCACCTTGTCACCGGAGGCAACCTCGTTCCCTCCTGGGGCGTGGTCCTGGGGATGGCGGCGGCACTGGTGGCCCAATCGATACATCTGACCCAGGCCAACCTCTTCACCGACCGACAGGGCTTCTGGCGTCAAGCCGCAATGAACTCCGCCCTGCTGGTGCTTGTGATCCCGGGGACAGTCCTGGGGGTTCAGCTCGGCCTAGGAGCCGCAGCCCCCGGAATCTCCATGGCAGCAGGAGTCTTGCTCGCCCAGGTGGTCCCTGGGCTCTACATGGCCCACCGGGCAGTGAGCAGACCGCACCCTGATACTTCCCACCCTGACCCTGAGCCTGCACCGTCTCAGCGGCAAACCGTTCCAGCGAAAGGCACCCACCGTGAATCCTCCGTTCCCCAACCCGCCAGGCCATATTCCTGATATTCCATCCATGTCTGATCCGGACAGCGCAGCTGATCGACTGGATATAGCTGTGGCCGAAGGAGTCGTGTCATGACCGCGCAGAGCACATTCGTGAGCCTGCCCAGGCTCGGCGCTGCCGCGGACTGGATGACGACTCCCTCCGGCCCGGCCTCAGCACGGGAATGGCACAGCGGCTACGGCATGCGGCTGTTCGTGACGGATCTCGCCATCGTCGCTGCGGTGCTGTCCTCGATCCATGGGCTGCTGCTCCACTCGGCCTATCCGGTCAGCTCCAGTCTCGTCCTGGGGGTGCTCTGGGTGATCACGCTGAATCTTGGAAGATCTCGGGATTGGCGACAGATCGGCTCGGGACTCACTGAGTACCGCCGGGTCCTCATCGCGACCTTCGTGACGTTCGGGGTCTATTTCGCGGGACTCGTTGCTTTCGACCTTCAAATTCCACGGGACCACCTGCTGTGGTCCCTGCCAGCAGGAAGCGTGGCCTTGATCGCTGGGCGCTATCTCTGGCGTCGGTACCTCCTCGCGCGCTGGCGCGATGGTGCGTGGACGCACCGAGTCGTGGTGGTGGGTGACGCGAGAAAGGTCCGACACGTGGTCTCGGCAGTGGAGAGTTCCAAGAACTCCACCGGGGCGCGGGTGACGGCTACCTGCACGGAACAGTCTCTCCACGAGGGGGAGGACGGCGCGCTTGATGATCGGAGCGTGGCGCAGATCATCGACGTCGTCACCCGAAGCGCCGCAGATCTGGTGATGCTCACCGAGACGGATTTCCTGCCTCCCCAGTCGGTCCGTGAACTCGGATGGGCGCTGGATTCTCTGGATGTCACCCTGGTGGTGGTGCCCTCGCTGACCGAGGTCGCCGGTTCACGGATCAGCTCCCATATGGTGGGTGGTCTGCCGATGCTGTATCTGGCCTATCCCCGCTTCACGGGTATGGCGCGGTTCACCAAGCGGGCCTTCGACGTACTCGTCTCCGCCACGGCACTGCTGCTGTTGGCGCCGCTGCTGGTGGTGATCGCAGTATGGGTGCGCCTCGACAGTCCAGGTCCGGTGTTGTTCCGGCAGCAACGGGTCGGCATCGATCATTCACTGTTCTCGATGCTGAAGTTCCGTTCGATGGTGGTCGACGCGGAGCGGCACCTGACGATGCTGCAGAGCCTCTCCGAGGGCAATGAAGTGATGTTCAAGATGCGTCGTGACCCGAGGGTCACGCGGGTCGGAGCGATTCTTCGACGGCTGAGCTTCGACGAGCTGCCACAGTTCGTCAATGTCCTCCGTGGGGAGATGTCTGTGGTCGGCCCCCGTCCGCCGCTGCCCAAAGAGGTGGAGGCGTATGAGGATCACACGCACCGCCGGCTCTTGGTGAAGCCCGGCATCACCGGTCTCTGGCAGGTCACTGGACGCTCAGACCTCTCTTGGGAGGAGAGCGTCCGACTGGACCTCTACTACGTGGAGAACTGGACGCTGATGGGGGACATCTTGATCGTCATGCGGACCGCACGCGCAGTGTTCGGCGGGGCCGGGGCCTATTGAGCTCGCGGGGGATGAGGTGGGTGCTGCGCCGCGATCCTGCGGTAATGCGGGATCGCGGTCTCCGGGGGACCGTCGAAGAGGATCCGGCCCGCTTCGAAGACCAGCACGCGCTCCGCCCGGGCCGCCAGGGAGAGATCGTGGGTGGCCACGATCATCGGCGCACTCAGTCCCATCAGAAGCTCCGTGAACTCCACCGTGCTGCGCAGATCCAACAGGGTGGTGGGCTCATCGGCTAAGACCAGCTCAGGCTCTGCGGCAAGCACGCCTGCAAGCGCCACCTTCTGCCGTTCACCGGAGGAAAGCTCATAGATGCTTGAATCCTCGCGGTCGCCCAAGCCCATAGTGTCCAAGATCTCACGGCTGCGTTGACGTCGCTGCGCCGCGGAGCTGATGCGGCGGCGCAGCGAGAAGGCGATGTCCTCTCCCACCACTGGCATGATGAGCTGCGCCTGGGGGTTGGCGAAGATGAACCCCGAGCGCACTGGCGCCGGGCTGAGCTGGAGTGATCCCTCACTCGGCGCAACGAGCCCAGCGATCAAACGCAGCAGTGTGGACTTCCCAGAACCGTTGGCGCCGATGACGGCGATGCGATGTTCGCTCAGTGACAAGCTCAGCGGATGCAGAATCCGTCGCCGTCCGCCGGTGGAGATATCCACATCGAATGCGACTGCATCGAGAGTCGTCGTTACACTGGAGAGGTTGTCCACCTCACTCACCCATCTGCAAAAGTTGTCAGGTTAGCGCTCCGTGCGCTGCCCGAAGGGAAACTGCACCGTTGATCAGCGTATCGAATCTTGAACTCCGCGCGGGAGCGCGCCTTCTCATGGACGACGTCACGTTCCGGATCGACTCCGGTGACAAGGTCGGCCTGGTCGGGCGCAACGGTGCGGGCAAGACCACGATGACCAAAGTCCTGGCGGGGCTGACCCAGCCGGCCGCAGGACACGTGGAGCGCCGCGGCAGCATCGGCTACCTGCCCCAGGATCCCAAGATCGACGATATGGAACAGCTCTCCCGGGACCGCATCCTCTCGGCTCGCGAGCTCGACGTCATCACCACGAAGCTCCGCGCGGCGGAGCAGGACATGATGAGTGAGGATGACGCAGTCCGGGACAAGGCGATGACGCAGTACGGAAAGATCCAGACCGGGTTCGACGCCGCCGGAGGCTACTCAGCAGAAGCCGAAGCCGCGATGATCTGCAATAACCTCGATCTGCCCGAGCGCATTCTGACCCAGCCGCTGAAGACGCTTTCCGGTGGACAGCGCCGCCGTGTGGAACTGGCACGGATCCTGTTCTCCGACGCCGACACCCTGCTGCTCGACGAGCCGACGAACCACCTTGACGCAGATTCCATCGTGTGGCTTCGCGATCACCTGCAGAGCTACGCCGGCGGAGTCCTGATGATCTCCCACGACGTGGACCTCATCGAGTCCACCGTCAACAAGGTGTTCTACCTCGACGGCAACCGGATGACCCTCGACGTCTACAACATGGGTTGGAAGAAGTACCTGGTCCAGCGCGAGCAGGACGCGGCTCGGCGCAAGCGCGAGTACGCCAATGCGGAGAAGAAGGCCAACCAGCTTCGCTTCCAGGCCGAGAAGATGCGCGCCAAGGCCACCAAGGCCGTCGCCGCCCAGTCGATGCTCAAGCGGGCCGACCGGATGATGGTCGGGCTCGAAGGTGAGCGTCAGGCCGAGCGCGTGGCCAACATTCGATTCCCCGCACCCGCGTCCTGCGGCAAGACTCCGCTTATGGCCGAGGGACTTTCCAAGTCCTATGGGTCATTGGAGATCTTCAACGGTCTGGACCTGGCCATTGACCGTGGCTCCCGGGTGGTGATTCTGGGCTATAACGGTGCAGGCAAGACCACGCTGCTGCGTCTGCTCGCCGGGGCGGCGGAGGCTGATTCCGGCCGGGTCATCTCCGGACACGGGCTCAAGCTTGGCTATTTCGCCCAGGAGCACGACACTCTGGATACCGAGCGCTCGGTCCTGGAGAACATGAAGACTGCGGCTCCTTTCCTCAATGACACCGATCAGCGCAAGATCCTTGGCTCATTCCTCTTTTCCGGCGACGACGTCAGCAAGCCAGCCGGAGTGCTCTCCGGTGGTGAGAAGACCCGCCTGGCGCTGGCCTCACTGGTCGCGTCCAGCGCCAATGTGCTGCTCTTGGACGAGCCGACGAACAACCTCGACCCCGCCAGCCGCGAAGAGATCCTTGCGGCGCTGCGTACCTACGAGGGTGCCGTGGTCCTGGTCAGCCACGATCCCGGTGCTGTGGAGGCACTCAGCCCGGATCGGGTCCTGCTGCTTCCCGATGGTGAGGAAGACATTTACACCAAGGACTATGAAGATCTGATCACGCTGGCCTGAGTCTGCGCCCAGGCTGCCTCAGCGGTTGAGGCGCTGGTCCACCCATGCATCTTCGAGGTCTTCGTCCGAGAACCGCCCGGTCTTGATCCGCTGACGCTTCTTCGCGGCTTTCGCACGATCCTGCGCGGGCACAGCTGAGGCTGCGTGGACCGGGCCGCCGTCGCGGTCCGTGGCCTGGGTCTCGCCGACCAGTGCTGCCTCGGCTTCGTCATAGTCGCGGTTGCGGGCATGGGTGCGTGCGGCGTAGCCCCAGCCGATGAACGCCAGCAGCCCAAAGGTGATCCACTGCATGGAATACGACAGGTGAGGTCCCTCTTCCATGGAAGGGCGCGTCAACTGTCGGGGAGATGTCTCCGGTGCGGGAGTCTCGACCGCCATGAGGCCGTAGCCGCCGGTGAGCACTGCATAGCCGAGCTGGTCCTGATACTCCGTGAGGTCGATCGAGGCCAACTGGCCCTCGGGGGCGTCACGGTTGATCGCCGGTTCGCCCGGGCGTATCCGCGCGATCAGCTCCACCTCGCCCTGCGGGGGAGCGGGATCATATTCGGGCTGCGAACCATCGGTGCTGTCCGTGGGAAGCCATCCCCGATCGATGATCACCACGTCATCGGTGCCGGCGACGGCGAAGGGAACGAGCGCCTCGTATCCGACCGAGCCGTTGTGGCCGCGGTTTCGGACAAGCAGGGAATCCTGATCGAGATACTCCCCACGCAGTTCCACCACGGTCCATTCATCCTCTTCCCCGGCCGCATTGAAGAGGTCGCGACCTTCCGCGTAGGGGATGGGATCCTCGTCATAGTTGGAGACGATGTGGTTGATCTCCTCCAGCGATGCCTCACGCCGGTCGATCTGCCATTGGCCCAGGAACACGCAGGCCACGGCGAAGAGGACGCAGATGCCCAACCAACCCAGCCAGGTGGGGGTGAGCAGAAAACGGTAGCGGCTCACGATCCAGCTTCCGCTGCGTCTTGCGCTTCGGGGCTTTCAAGCCGCTCGGTGCTGCGCCAGAACATCCGCTGGGTCAGGTAGTCCTGAAGCCACACCCGGTGTTCATCACAGGCGAGCCAGATCTTGCGCCGCTCGGGGGTATGGATCTTGGGGTTGTTCCACAGCACCTGCCAGCTGGCCTCGGAGCGGCAACCCTTGCGGGAGCACTCCGGTGTCTGCGGTCCGGGCTGCGCGCCGTCGCTGCCCAGGGTGTTGAGTAGATCCATCAGCGGCTGTCGTCCTCTTTCTGCTGGTCCTCGCTCGTAGAGCTCGAGGCAGCGGCGTCATCATCGGTCGTCTCTTCACCTTGTTCTGTCAGCTCGTCACCGTCGACGAGTTCTCCAGAGATTATCTCAGCTGAGCCGGTATCCGTGGCAGAGTCGGCGAGCCACTCATCCTGCTCTTCGGTCTCCCACCACTGCTGATCTGCCGCGGGTTCAGCCTCCTCATGGGCTGTTCCAAGGAGTGGACGCGCATCCAGGTCCTCGGATTCGCTCCGGCGCATATACCGATCCCCGCCCACATTGGCGGTGGTCACAGCGACATAGGGGAGCACCACAGCCAGCGCCAGGAGAACCCAGGTCATCCAATTCTGCAGGATGACTGCCAGCACGAAGCACACCATCCGGATGCCCATAGACACCGCATAGCGGACCATTCTCCCGTGCTGCTCGTCACTGTGCTTCTGCGGGGCATCAGTGATCGAGTGGACCTGATCGCTCACCCGGACAGTCTAGGCGTCGAACCTGAAGGTAGGACGGCGATGTGACGCGACGGTCACATTGCAGCTGGCATAGGCTGGACTAAGAACATTTCCCGCGCCATCAGTGGCCACCGCCACGACGGAGCCGGGATCAGGACCCGTAACGAGGAGACTTATGAGCGCACGCAGCGTATTGATCACCGGAGGAAACCGCGGCATCGGCCGGGCCATCGCAGAGGCTTTCATCGCCAACGGCGATAAGGTCGCGGTCACCACACGCAATGGTGAAGCACCCGAGGGCGCCCTCGGTGTAGCAGCTGATGTCACCGATTCCAGCTCAGTGGATGCCGCTTTCACGAAGGTCGAAGAAGCTCACGGCCCGGTGGAGATCCTGGTCGCAAATGCCGGGATCACCCGGGACACGTTGCTGATGCGGATGAGTGAGGAGGACTTCACCGACGTGATCGACACCAACCTCACCGGTGCCTTTCGTGTGCTCAAGCGGGCATCCAAAGGCATGATCCGGATGAAGAAGGGCCGCGTGGTGCTGATCTCCTCGGTGGTCGGACTCTACGGCTCACCAGGGCAGATCAACTACGCCTCCTCGAAGTCGGGACTGATCGGGATGGCGCGCTCCCTGACGCGTGAGCTCGGGGGTCGAGGCATCACCGCCAATGTGGTCTCACCCGGGTTCGTCCGTTCGGATATGACCGACGCCCTGGATGAGGCCACCCAGTCCAAGTACCTGCAGAACATTCCGACCGGTCGTTTCGCGGAGCCCGATGAGGTCGCTGGGGTCGTGCGCTGGCTAGCCTCTGCCGAAGCCGGCTACATCTCCGGTGCCGTGATTCCTGTTGACGGTGGACTAGGCATGGGTCACTGACCCCTGCCTAGACCCAGGACCAAGCTTGCTCAAGAACCAGCCAGAACTGAGGACATTCCTATGACACAGCAAGACCTTGCCGGCACCGGCGCCATCATCACCGGATCCTCCCGCGGCATCGGTGCCGCGACCGCGGAACTGATCGGCGCCCGGGGTGCAGGCGTCGTCATCAACTACCGGCAGAAGGCCCCCAGGGCGAAGAAGGTCGTGGCAGGCATCGAAGCCGCAGGCGGGCGTGCAGTGGCAGTCGGTGCCGATCTTACCGAGGCCGATGGCGCCCAGGCGCTGGTCGATGCCGCCATGGAGAATTTCGGCTCCCTCGATCTCTTGGTGCTCAATGCCTCCGGCGGTATGGAAGCCGGTCGCGGCGAGGACTACGCGCTGACGCTGAATCGAGACGCCCAGGTCCAGATGGCGCGGACCGCGATCGAGGTGATGCCCAAGGGGTCACAGATCGTGTTCGTGACCAGCCACCAGGCACACTTCATCAAGCAGACGGCCACGATGGATGCCTATGAGCCGGTGGCACGGTCGAAGCGAGCCGGAGAGGATGCCCTCTTGGAGCTCATCCCTGAGCTTGACGCCAAGGGCATCACGCTCACCGTGGTCTCGGGAGACATGATCGAGGGCACGATCACCGCGACCCTGCTTGAACGTGCAGAGCCCGGCGCCATCGCCACCCGCCGGGAAGCCGCGGGACGGCTCTACAGCGTAGAAGAGTTCGCGGCGGAGATCGCAGCGCTGGTGGGCAGGACAGACCTGGAGCAGGGCCATACGGAGCTGGTGGGTGGCGCTGAGGATTTCCTCGCCGCCAATGGCTAGGCGCGCCTGAGGCTCATGCCCCGAGGAGCAGCGCCGCCGAGGGGATGAGCACCAGTGCGGCCGCGATTGCCACAATTCCTGCAAGTGCCGGTCTCCTCAGCCGCTGCGGAGGCACCAGCAGGCGCCGCAGCCGCGCCGTGGTGATCATCGTTCCCTGCGGCGTGGCCTCCGCAGCTTCTGTTGCTGTCTGGCCCCGCACATCGGCATGCTCAACACCCGCCGAGCTCAGGGCGAGTGCACGCAGCAGATCTGCACGCGTGTGGGACTGCAGGGCGCCGTCGTCGGCGAGCATCTCGGTGAGCTCGGTGACCGCGGCGCGTCCGTGGCGTGTGGTCGGCAGCCAGGGCAGGGCGCGGTACCAGGCTTCGAACGCCATGGTCAGGAAGTGGTGCCGCTGCTGCAGGTGTGTCTTCTCATGCGCGACCACGGCGGAGAGCTCCGATTCCGAGAGCTGGTCCAGGAGCCCCCGGGAGAGCACGGTGACTGATCCGGCGTTGGTCCGTCCAGGCAGGCAGTAGGCCAGCGGGGCCTCGTGTTCGAGCACATGGGCGTCGATCAGTTCGGGGGAGAGGCTCAGGTGGCGGCCCAGGGTGGCGGCCTGGTTGCCGTCCACCGGGGTCGAGAGCAGGCGCACGACGTCGCGGTGCCGCCTGCGCTGTCCCAGCACGCGGATATAGGTCAGCAGCAGGGTCAGCAGCAGATGTCCGCCTAAGAGCACGCCGAAGCAGAGCGCGAAGATATGACCGGGGTGGACTCCGAGATCGGTCAGCGCCGCGAAATCAGCTGCGGCCATGAGCTTCAGGACTTCTCCCGCCGCCTGGGGGACGGAGTCGCCGAAAGGGCCGAGTCCGTAGACCATCGGCGCGCCGACCATTGAGATGCCTCCGGCCAGGGCGATCGCCTGCCACAGCAACATCGCGCCCCAGGGGGAACGGGAACGAAACTCTGCCTCTTTGAGTATCCGCGGAACCGGCACCGCCAGGACGAACGCCAAGGCGGCGAGGCAGATCGCAAGAATAGTCACGGCTCAGTTTAATGCTGACCGGTGTGATGCTACTTCTGCAGCAGTCGGCGCAGCGTGGCCGCTTCAGAGTCCGGAATGCTGCCGATGAACCGTGCAAGCACAGCCTCACGATCTCCTGCAGTGCCGAGTACCTCATTGAGCATCTCCACAGTGTGTTCTTCCCGTGAGGCAACGGCCGAGTACCGGTGTGGGCGGGTGGAACGTTCACGCCGGACCATCTCTTTGCGCTCTAAGCGGGACAGGACAGTCAAGACGGTAGTCACTGCCAGATCCTCGCCCAGGCGATCACGCACGTCGTTTGCGCTCAACGGTTCGGTGCTGTCCCAGAGCAGGCTCATGACCGAGCGCTCGAGTCCTCCGAGAGTGGCCATCTGCGGGTGCTCCTTCACGGGATCTCATGAGATTCTCATGAAAACGATGCTGATGGATGGGTCGCCGATCGGCTGCGCCCTCCCAAGTACAGGACTACGATACTCCTGCTTGGCAGCTGATTTCTACAAGCTGTAGTAATGGTGTGTCACGAACTTTCAACCGCCCTCGGGTTCAGCGTCTCGGGGCTCGGCGTCACAGCATCCACGCCGCGCTCCAGGGGAACGCCCGAGGAGTCTCTGCGGGCCATCTCGGAGGGCAGATTTCGCGCGGAGCCGTTCTTCGCGGCACCCAACGCCGGTCCGATGCCGGCCCAGCCCAAGCTGAGGTGGTCTTCGCCGCGCATGAAGCGGTGTGCGCGAACTCCTGCTGTCCCTCGCCCCTTGGCAGGGAATTCTGCGAAGTCGGTGAGCTTGATGCTGCCGGATTCGAACCCTTCAAGCGGTGTGTCCCCGGCCGCGAGTGTGACCACCAGCGCCGAGGCGGCGTCAGTTGGTTCCTCTGCCGCGTGGGCAGGTACCACGGAGAATCCGATGACGGTGTCTTGATCGGCGAGCTTGATGCCGAGCATGCCCGCCGCAGTGCGACCCTGAGGCCGCACCAGTGCCGCTTCGAAGTGCAGCAGCTGCGCACCGGCGGTGATGAAGCAGAGATGATCTGCTTCGGCATGGGCGACCGCGGCGCCGACCAGCCGGTCCTTCTCGCGGCCTTCGCCCTTGAGCGAGATGATGTCCCAGTCGTCGCGATTCAGCGGGTACTCGGGGTTGACTCGCTTGACCCTTCCCTGCGCGGTGCCAAGAGCGATGACCTGATCAAGCGGGACGAACGCCAGCAGCTCCTCATTCTTCTCCAGGTGCAGAAATTCCTTGGCTTTGACGCCTTGGTTCAGGTTGATGGTTCCGCCAGACATCTCCACCGCGGGCATATCCACCACGGGGACGCGGATCATCCGCCCGCTCGTCGTGACAGCACCGATCTCACCGCGTGCCGTGGTCGGCACCGCGGAGGCAAGTGCGTCGTGACGCGACCGCCGGGTGGGGTGGATCAGTGCGGATCTGTCCGTGGTCCGTGCCAGCTGCCCAGAGCTTGAGAGGACTGCCCAACATGGGGCATCGGGGATCTGCAGGCTGGCAGGTCCGGTGCTGTTTGTCGGGGAAGCCAGTTGCGCGGGTTCGGCTGACGGGACCTCGGCGTCGAGCAGCTCTGTGCGTCGGTCGTCGCCGTACTTCGCTGCGACTTCGTCGAGCTCATCCGACACGAGGCCGCGCAGGCGCTGCTCTGAACCGAGGATCGCCTCCAATTCAGCGATCTCCTCCTCGAGCCGCTGCTTCTCCTGCTCAAGTTCCAGGGCGGAGTAGCGGGTGAGCTGGCGCAGCCGCAGCTCCAAGATGTGGTCGGCTTGAAGCTGACTCAGATCAAAGATCGAGATCAGGCGTTCGCGCGCGGAGGCGGTGTCGTCTGCGGCGCGAATGATCTGAATGACCTCGTCGATGTCCAGGATGGCGACCAACAGACCTTCGACAAGATGCAGTCGGGCCTGCCGTTTGCGCAGCCGATACGCGCTTCGGCGGCGTACCACGTCGAGTCGGTGATCCACGTAGACCTGGAGCATCTCCAGCAGCCCGAGCGTGCGAGGCTGCCCGTTGACCAGCGCCACGTTATTGATGCCGAAGGAGTCTTCCAGCGGCGTCTGCTTATAGAGCTGCGCCAGGACTGCCTGCGGGTTGAACCCGGCTTTGAGCTCGATGATCATCCGCAGCCCATGTTTGCGGTCGGTCAGATCCAAGACATCCGAGATGCCGGTCAGCTTCTTGGCCTGGACCGCATCCTTGATCTTCTCGATGACCTTTTCCGGGCCGACCATATAGGGCAGCTGGGTGACCACGATCCCGGTCTTGCGGGCAGAGACCTGTTCGATGGAGACCTTCGCGCGGGTCTTGAAGGAGCCGCGGCCCGTGCGGTAAGCGTCCCTGATCCCATCGAGACCAACAATGCGACCGCCGGAAGGCAGGTCGGGGCCAGGGATGTGGAGCATGAGCTCCTCCACAGTGGCATCGGGGTTGTGGATCAGGTGCTTGGCGCCGTTGATGACCTCGCGCATATTATGCGGAGCCATGTTCGTAGCCATGCCCACGGCAATGCCGGAGGCGCCGTTGACCAAGAGGTTGGGGAAGGCGCTGGGCAGCACACCGGGCTGGGTCAGCTGGTTGTCGTAGTTCGGCTCGAAATCCACGACGTCCTCGTCGAGGTCCGCCGTCATCGACAGCGCCGAGGCGGTCATGCGTGCTTCGGTGTACCTCGGCGCAGCAGGACCGTCGTCCAGGGAGCCGAAGTTGCCGTGCCCGTCCACCAGGGGCAGCCGCAGTGCGAAGGACTGGGCCATCCTGACGAGCGCGTCGTAGATTGCCGCGTCGCCGTGAGGGTGGAGCTTTCCCATGACCTCGCCGACCACACGGGCCGACTTCACGTGGCCCTTTTCGGGTCGCAGGCCCATATCCGACATCATGTAGAGGATTCGGCGCTGGACCGGCTTCAGCCCATCCCGCGCGTCGGGCAGTGCACGCGAATAGATGACGGAGTAGGCGTACTCCAGGAAGGACGTCTCCATCTCTGCGGAGACGTCGATATCGATGATGTTCTCTTCCGGGGTCACCGGGGGTGTGTCTGCGCTCTTGGGACGACGGGCCATAGCGAGTGAGCTGGTCCTGTATCTATCGGCGGGCGGGAGGCGCTGCACCGCAGCTTCATCGGGACCTGCGCTTTTACAACGACGCAGTATCTGATGCAACGCAGTATCTATTGCGGCCTGGGGATGGTTAGTCTAGATCCTATGGGTGAGGCACCTCGAACCGGCGGATATCCGGCGCACTGGGAAGCTGATGTCGTGCTGCGCGATGGGGCTGCGGCCCATCTGCGCCCGATCAGTCCAGAAGATGCCGAACGGCTCCAACGCATGCATTCGGGTCAATCTGATTCCTCGATCTACCTGAGGTACTTCACCTTCAAGTCTGCGCTGACCGAGAAGGAGCTCGCTCGGTTCACTCGAGTGGACCATGTGGACCGTGTGGCCATGGTGATCCTGCTTGATGAGGAGATCATCGGCGTGGGCGGGTTCGACCGGATCGAAGGCACCAAAGAGGCCGAGGTCTCCTTCAACATCTCAGATAAGCACCAGGGCCGGGGGCTGGGTTCGGTGCTGCTGGAACATCTTGCCGTCGCCGGACGGGAACGGGGACTCGAGCGGTTCTCTGCCGAGGTCCTGCCGGAGAACCGCAAGATGCTCACGGTGTTCTCCGAGGCCGGCTATGAGACGCAGCGCCGCTTCGAGGATGGCGTGGTGATGCTTGAGTTCCCGATCGACCCTACGGAGCGGTCTCGGGCCGTCATGGAATCACGTGAGCACCGTGCGGAGTCCCGCAGCGTGGCAGAGCTTCTGGCCCCCGAGCAGGTGGCGGTCATCGGTGCCTCCCGGGAATACGGATCCGTGGGGTACCACCTGGTGCAGAATCTCATCGAAAGTCATTTCACCGGGGGAGTCCATTCGGTGAACCCCGAGGCGTTCGAAGTCGGTGGCGTCGAAGCCTCGGCCTCGCTGGCGCACATCAAACAGCAGATCGATCTTGCCGTGGTGGCGGTGCCTGCCAGTCATCTGGCCGAGGTCGTCGCGGACTGTGGTCGCAACGGGGTCAAGGGGATCCTGGTGGTCACCGCGCCGGAGCTCGGCGGCTCAGCCGAGGAGGAGCCGGCGAAGCCCTTCGACCAGCGTGATCTGGTGCGCCTGGCCAGGCGCTGGGGGATGCGCGTGATCGGGCCTGCCTCGGTGGGTCTGCTCAACACAGACCCCGATGTCTCGCTGAATGCGTCGCTCTCCCCGACGATGCCCTTGCGGGGCGGGGTGGGTCTCTTCTCTCAGTCGGCCTCGATCGGGGTGTCCCTCTTTGCGCAGGCAAATCGGCGCGAGCTCGGACTGTCCTCGGTGATCTCAGCCGGGAACCGAGCAGATCTCTCCGGCAACGATGCCATGCAGTATTTCGAGGATGACGACTCCACCCGGGCGGTGGGGGTATACCTGGAGAGCTTCGGCAATCCGCGCAAGTTCTCCCGGATCGCGCGTCGACTCTCGCGGACCAAACCGATCGTGGTCGCGAAGTCAGATGTCATGGGCCGCAGCCTGCCCCCGGGGCACGAGGTGCGGACCACCCGGGCGCCCATCGGGGCGGTGGATTCGATGCTCGAGCACTCTGGGGTGATCCAGGTGGGCAATCACGATTCGCTCATGGATGTGCTGCAGGTGCTCGCCACTCAGCCCCTGCCAGGCGGGGATCGGATCGGCATCCTCTCGAACTCACCCTCTATGGGTCGGATCCTGGCCGATACCGCCGGAACTCTGGGCCTGACGCCGACCCGCGTCGTCGGGAATCTCAATCTCGATCTGCCCAAGGCCGAGGCCGACGCCGCGCTTGCCGGTGCCCTGGAGGAGCTCTTCGACGCCGAGGATGTCGACGCCGTGGCGCTGTGCCTGCAGCCGGCGGTCACGGGGGAGCACTACGATCACAGCCGATTGATCTCACAGACCGCCCGGCAGCATACGAAGCCGATGGTGGCGTCCTGGATCGGCGTGCTCGACGCAAGCGTGCCGCTGAACCATATCGGCAACGCCGCGCCGGTGATCGAGGCCGGTTCGCTGCAGCAGGGATTCCCGGTGTTCTCCTCCCCGGAAAGGTCTCTGGTGGCTCTGGCGAAGATTGTGCGCTATCAGCGCTGGCGCTCCGAGGGGATCGGCGAGGCGTATATCCCTGCGGGGCTCGAGGGAACTGCGGCCGCCCGGCGTGGTGATGCGCTGCTGGACAAGTGGCTTGAGGAAGTACCAGGTGCGCAGCTGCAGTCGCTCTCTCAGGAGCGCTGTGCACAGCTGCTCGAGGTCTACGGGATGTCCGTACTGCGCTCCGTGGTCTTCTCCACCGAGGAAGAGGCGGTGGCGGCCGCGGAAGAGCTCGGGTACCCGGTCGCGGTGAAGTCTACGAACACCTATCTCCGACACCGGCTGGATCTGGGCGGTGTGCAGCTGAACATCGAGAACGCCGAAGAGCTGCGCCGCGCCGTCGTGGAGATGCGCGAGGTCCTGGCTGACTACGGCACCGCAGGGTTGGAACTGCAGTCCATGGCGCCTGCGGGACAGGGCTGCGTGGTGCGCGCCATCGAGGATCCGCTCATGGGGCCGGTGGTGTCATTCGGCCTCTCTGGAGATGCCGTGGAGCTGCTGGACGACTGGGCTCACGCGGTCCCACCGCTGACGGATCAGGATCTGCGTGGACTCGTCAGGCGGCCTCGCGCTGCCAAGCGGCTCTTCGGATATAAGGGCGTGCCGGCGGCGGATATCGCTGGGCTCGAAGACACTCTGCAGCGGGTGGCCATGCTCAAGGACAACCACCCCCAGGTCGCCTCGCTGGAGCTGACTCCCGTGCTCGCATCTCCCGACGGGGTGCAGGTGCTCCATGCTGCGATCGAGATCGCCAATCCCGAACAGCGCACGGACTCAGCACGCCGGGCCATCAGCACCTACTGACTCACGCCTTCTGACTCACGTCTAGAGGCTAGAGCACGCTGCCTGTGGAGCGGATGTGTTCCTGCAGCAGCTTCAACCCCGCATCGATGCTGATTCGCGGAGTCCAGTTCAGTGCTTCCTGGGTCTGGCGCTGGTCGAACCAGTGCGCCGTGGAGAGCTGCTCCGCGAGGAACTTCGTCATGGGGGGCTCATCACTGCGTGGGCCGGCGACCTTCTCGCTGAATGCCCACAGCCGCTCGACGACGGCGCCCGCCGCCTTCGCGAGACCGGGAGCCAGTCGCAGCCCTGGCGCAGGTGCCCCACCGGCAGCTGCCATCCCGGTGATCAGTTCACCGATCGGCCGGGGTTCGCCGTTGGTGAGCACAAGCCGCTGTCCCGCGATCTGCGGCAGCCGGCGCAGCCCCGCGAGGAAGGCATCCACCGCATTGTCGATATAGAGACTGTCGACCAGCGCGGCACCCGAGCCAAGGATCGGCATGCGACCAGATCGTGCACGGTCGATGATCCGGCTGGTGAGCTGTCCATCACCCGGTCCCCAGACCAGATGCGGACGCAGGATCAGAACATTGAGGTCGGATCTGCCGTGCGCCTCGGCGATCAGCTCAGCCTGGGCCTTGGTCTTGGCGTAGCTGCCGACGGCGTGGTCCGGGTCTGCTGGTTCGGCACCTGCGCCGATCAGTGACGCTCCAGAATGGGCTACCGAGGGGGAGGAGACATGGAGAAAATCGGTGACACCCGCAGTGCGAGCAGCCTCCAAGAGACGTTCGGTGCCGCGCACATTGACCTCGACGAAGACTTCGTGGGCTCCAGACACCGATACCTTGGCGGCCATATGGATCACCGCGTCCTGGCCCTGGGTCGCACGTGCCACCGCAGCGGGATCTGAGAGCGATCCACGCACCTCGTCGACGCCCTGGAGTGCTGAGGTGCCGCGCTGGAGCACCGTCACGCGGTAGCCCTCTGCCACCAGTCGCTGAGCCACGCTTCTACCCAGCAGACCGGAGGCACCGGTGACCAAGACTCTGGCGCCAGGCTCGATCAGTGAGCTCACGGAGTGCGAACCTTCTCACCCGCGAGCACCCGTTCGGCCCAGGAGGCAAGCAGCGTCCGGTCGATCTTCGAGTTGTGCCGCACGTCGGTGGGCAGCTGAGGAAGAATCAATACCGCCGAGACCTGGACTCCTGTTGCCGCGGCGCGCACGCGGGAGGCAAATGTCGCTTCGGCAAGCGGGGAGCGTCCACTGCGCAGATCGCTCTGGCCCTCGTTCGGCTCCACGATCACCACGACGGACTGTGTCCCGGCCGGCCCGACGGGAACGGCCGCGCTGCGGGCCACCTCGGGCAGCGCATCCACGGGTGTCTCCACGGTGCCTGGTCCGATGGGTCCTTCCGCCGTGCGCAGCACGTGCTGCAGTCGACCTTCGATCCAGAGCCGACCCTGTTCGTCGAAATGGCCGATGTCATTCGTGCGGTGCCAGATCAGCCCGTCCTTGGTGTCCCGGCGCGAGTGTCGGTCGGTGAACCAGAGCCGGTCGTAGCCTGCCTTCAGATGCGCGGCAGAGACCACGATCTCGCCCAGCACCCCTGTTGCATGAGTGGGCTCGATCAGCTGCTCCGCGGGATTCCCCTGGTCATCCAGGGGCGCCAGTGCGAATCGGACTCCGCCCACCGGGGTGCCCACACATACCCCTGACTGCCCGGTCGCCGTGGCCTCGACGACGCCCTCGCGGTCGATATCGGCCTGCAGCAGACCCTCGGTCATGCCGTACGGAGTGTGGATCTCTGCGGCGGGGAAGATGTCCTGGACTTCCTGGAGCAGGTCAGGGTGTACGGGGGCGCCTGCGGAGAGCACCACCTGAATCTCTCCAAGCGCCTGACGCTGCAGGCGGGAGAGGCTCCCGGCAGTGGCCACCACATTGCGAAGCGCGGCGGGGGAACCGAAGAACATCGTCGCGTCCCCGGCAAGCGCGGCGTCTGCCACCGCCTGTGCGGTCAGTGTGGCCGGTCGGGTCACGGACATGTCGGGGGTCACCGAGGTGGCACCGATGGCAGGCCCCAGCAGCGCGAAGGGTGCGAAACCCGCGATCAGCGAAGACCCGGGTGAGATCTTGAACTGTGACACCAGCAGGGCTGCCAGGGCGCCAAGCCGCCCGTGGGTATAAAGCACGCCCTTGGCAGGGCCCGTCGAGCCCGAGGTGAAGAGGATCGCCGCTGGGTCTTCGGCCGCAGGGTAGGTCAGCTGCTCAGGAGCCTCACCTTCGTGGCGTCGCAGCAGCGATTCCACCGAGGCCACGGTGTCCAGCAGAGCTGCGCGACGTGCCGAGAGCGAGTCCAGGCTGATTCGTTTTCCGGGCCACCCCAGACTGCGGGCAAGAGTGAGTCCGGGGAGTGCGCCGATGACCCAGTCTGGACGGGCCGCCCGCACCGCCCGCGTCATGCCTCGCACGCCGAGTCCAGCGTCGGCCACCACGGCTACCGCCCCGATGCGCAGGCAGGCGTAGAGGATCACGGTCAGCGAGCTTCCGGGGGTGACCAGAAGAGACACCCGGTCCCCGCTGCGGACACCGGTGGCGCGCAGGCCCACCGCGAGGGCGTCCACCTGTGAAGAAAGCTCACCCCAAGAAAGGGCACGATCCCCGGTAGCAGCATCCTCGGCGGTGCTCCAGGCTTCTGGTTCCGCGGTCATATCGACGACGGCAGGGCTGTCCCGACGCGCGGAGTCCACCATGGCCGCGATCTGGTCATGAAGTCCGTGGACCTCGCCTGCGGGCTCTGGAGAGCGCAGGTCGCCGCGCGGATATCCGGCTGCCTCCGCTGCTCCGTCAACAGCTGAGCTGGGTGACCCAGCTGAGCCGGCGAAATGATCATCCAGCCAGGTGAAGAGTGGGGTCGCGATGTCCCGCTCTTCCACGAGCATGTGACCGGCACCCTCGAAGCGGTGAAGATCAGCATGTGGCACCCGTGATTGCAGGTCAGCAAGGTAGCGGTCTTGGAACACCGGATCCTTGGGTCCCCAGAGCAGGAGAGTGGGCTTATCCCATTCGAGCAGTCCTGCCGAGACCTGGGTGAGCGCGGCACGGGAGACATGGTCACTGGTCGCAGGAATGTCCGCGACGAATCCGCCGATGCCCCCGCGGCCGCTGCGTGAAGTGTAGGGAGCGCGGTAGGCAGCGCGCACCTCGGGGCTCAGGGCAGGCTCACTGAGTCCGAGTGTGACGCGAAGGAAGCCTTCGCTGGAGACGGTGGCTGCAGGCAGGACCGCAGGAGCCATTGCCGCCCTCAGCGCCGCGGGAACCTGCTCCTGAACCGGGTGATCCACGGCGGTGTTCAAGCTCACCGCCGCATCGACCTGGCCACTCTGGCGCACAGCCCAGCCCAGGGAGATGATGCCGCCCCAGTCGTGGCCCAGTGTGACAAGTGTGGAGCTGGTGTCGACATCCAGGGCATCCATCAGCGCATCGAGGTCGCCCAGTCGCTGCTCGAGGCGGCGATAGCTGGGCGCATCGGGGGCCGGCGGCTCTGGATGCGCGAGCCGATCGGAGAATCCCATGTCGAGCTGATCCGGGGCGATCACACGCCAGGCCGCGCCGGATTCGGCCCGTTGAAGTGAAGCCCGCAGCACCGAGCGCCAGAGATATGACCAGGTGGGGTTTCCATGCACTGCCAGGATGGTGCCGGTGGGCTTGATCCCACGGGCCGCCAGCGCCGGTCCGGTGTCAAGCACGTGAAAGGTGCGGGCGCCGTCGTCGGTCTTGGCTCGGACAAGTCGTGACCACTCGGGATCCAGACCAGGGAAGGCATGCGCCTCGCCGGGTGAGTGATCGAGCGGGAGCCGTGCAGCAGCTGCGGCGATGGGCTTGAAGCTTAGGGAAAGACTCACCATTGGATCTCCAACATTGCGGTGTTGAGTCCGGAGCCCACTCCCATGCAGAGCACGCGATCTCCTGACTGCAGACGCTCTGACTCGCGGGCAAGGGTGATCGGCAGCGAAGCCGGTCCGACATTGCCCAGCTCCGGGTAGGTGACGGGAACGCGCTTCTTATCCAGCTTCGCGGCCTTCACGATCGAAGAGGTGTGCAGCGCGGAGACCTGGTGGGTGATGTAGGAATCCATGGAGTCCCACTCGAAGTGCTCGCGGGCGTCGTTCCAGGCGTCCATGACAAGTTCCAGTCCACCTTCGAGCAGACCGCGGGCGTCGGTGAACATCCCGTGGTGGTCGCCAACGCAGAGTCCGTGGTGCTGTGTCGCTGCGCGGGTCACACCGCCGATGATGCGGTGGCCCTCGGGGTGCAGATCAGCCGGTCCGATCACTGCCGCAGCGGCACCACAGCCGAGGGTCAATGAGGCGAACTCGGCCATGAAGTCATCACGCGAGGCCATCTTCTCCAGGGAGTTGATCCGCTCCACAGTGGCGTCTTGGACCTTCTTCGCGTCCTCGCCGTTGACGATCAGCACATACCTGGCCTGACCTGCGTCGATCATGGAGCTCGCCAGGGTGATGGCATTGACGAAGCCCAGGCAGGCATTGGTGATGTCGAAGTTCATCGCGGAGGTGGGCAGGCCCAGATCGTGGTGGACGCCCACTGCCACCGATGGCTCAAGGTGCTCGCGAGAGACCGAGGTGTTGATCATCATCGAGACGTCCTCGGCCGCGATCCCGGCTGCGGCGAGGGCGCGGCGACCAGCTTCCACGGTGCCGGCGCGCACGTCACCGGGTTTGGACCAGTTCCGTCGGGCCTTCACCCCGGCGACTCGTTGCAGCAGGCCCGTGGGCAGCTTGAGACGTTTGAGCGCATCCGCCAAGCGCCGGTCGAGATCCTTCGACGTGAGGACCTCCGGGGCTTGAACCTCCGTCACAGAGAGGAGGGCGGCGTTGCGGTGATGAAAAGTCGCGTTTCCTGGCACCGGTCTAGTATCCCGTATGTGGAGCGCACCGGCGAATCCCGGTACCCGATAGCATTGTTGGCATGACGTTTAGCCAGCACGGGTCCGGCGAGAACCACCGAACAGCCACCTCCACCTCGTCTTTGAAGGAAGCCATCGAACGCGGCGGCTTCTATCCAGCCCTGGTGCACCATACGGTGACCGAAGCGCTCGATGAGCGTGAAGTCACACACCAGATCGTGCACGTGGACACCCATTTCGATATGGAGGAGGTCCACCGGCACATCACTGTCGTCGCTCTCGCCCAAGACGTCATAGTCGTCGCACACCTTGATGATCACGACCTCGAAGCCGAGGACGGGCCTTCTTTCGGTCACGAGGGCTCAACGCACCCAGCGCGTGCCGACACGGTGGCGCGAATCTCCACTGAAGTGGTTCCGGTGAGCCGGATTCGGTCGCTGATCCTCTCCGAGGTCCATCGCCACCCGGAAAACTTCACCCCTGAGCGCTCACTGGCTGAGGTCTCGCTGAACCTGACGTGGACCGGCGGAGCTCGATTCGACACCTACCCCGCCGACTGCGGCAATCCCGAGTGCGTGGCCGACCACGGTGACACCGGGAACTGGGTGCCCGAGGACATCGTGCTGCGGATCGCCGCCACGGCCGAGGGTGACACCGCAGTGGACGAGGCGCGAGGCTTCGTGCGCGCACTGCGCCGCGCCTGCGTGAAACACGCCCGCTGAGTCTGCGTCCTTCATGAGCACAGCTTCTCGACCTCTGCCGCCCGCTCCGGATTACGACGGCGCCCACTTGCGCCACGTGATGACCTCGGCGGCTGCGGGGCTGGGCCTGGAAGGATTCGACAACAGACTCGGCGTCCGGCAGGCGAATATCTCTGTAGTGGTCATGGTGGACGGACTCGGGGATTCGCTTCTCGCCAAGTACTCCGGCCATGCCCGTTTCTTGGCCTCAGCCTGGAGGCAGAGCTCCCGCGCCCAGATGCTCGACGTCGGAGTCCCCACGACGACGGCGGCGTCCCTGGCTTCCCTGGGAACCGGGCTGGCCCCCGGAGCACACGGACTCGTCGGGTACGACATCCTGGCTCCTGAGCTTGACCGGGTCGTCAATATGCTTGGTCGTTGGGATGAGGAGGTAGACCCTGTCCAGTGGCAGCCATACCCCTCGGTACTGACCCGAGCAGCGGAGGACGGGGCAGCAGTGCTGACCGCCTCACGGCCGAAGTTCGAACATTCACAGCTGACCTCGGCTGTACTCTCCGGTGGCGATTTCGCCGGGGCGAATCGCATGGACGCACGGTTCACGTCCGCCGCGGAGTGGATCGACTCTCAGCGCCCGGCCAAGGGCGCCACCCGTCGCGGGCCCGCCGTGAAGCAGCTTGTGTACCTCTACGTCGATGAACTCGATAAGACCGGTCATCGCTATGGTGTGGACTCGCCGCAGTGGCTTGCCATGCTCGAGATGCTCGATGCCGAAGCTCAGCGTTTCACCGCGCTGCTGCACCGCAGATACGGCGACCAGGCTTCAGTGCTTCTCACCGCGGATCACGGCATGGTGGACATCGCCGAAGCCAACCGGCTGGACTACTCAGCACAGTCCCATCTGCTCAGCGGTGTGCGCCATACCGGTGGGGAGCCCAGGCTCGTGCAGCTCTATGCCGAGCCAGGAACCGACCCAGAGGCAGTCCAAGCCACCTGGGAGGCTGAGTTCGGCGACCGAGCCTGGGTGCTTAATCGGGATCAGGCACTTGCGGCCGGGTGGTTCGGTGCCGTGGAAGACCGGGTGCAGCGCCGCATCGGAGATGTCCTTGTCGCTGTGCACGCCGATATCGCCCTCTACCACTGTGATCGTGTGGGTACAGCCCCGATGGAGATGGTGGGACAGCACGGGTCGCTGACAGAAGCCGAGCGCCGGGTCCCGTTAATCCAGCTCGCGGGCGCTTAGCCCCTTCTACTCGTTCGCTTAGCCCCGTCTAGTCGTTCTTCGACCCGAAGAGGATGTCGTCCCACTTCGGCATATTGGCTCGGCGCGCAGCTGGCTTCTTGCGAGGCTTCCCGGCGTCGATCGGGTCGGCCTCGACCGGTTCCGCACTGTCCGTGGGTTCTGTCGGGTCCGCGGAGTTCTCGGTCGCATGCTCCGGTGCAGAAGCAGGTGTCTCCTCATAGGCGAAGCCCCAGGCGTCGACAGCAGCATCCGCAGCATCGGCGCTGCGGTCCTGGGTGGAGCTGCCGTGCTGTCGATGCGCAGCATCTGTGCGGCCTGAGGATTCCCGGAATCTCTGGTCCGCCTCTGAGTCCCCCTGGTCATCGCTGTTCTCGGGATGAGTGACCGGATCCTGTTCCTCGCCGGTGTCGCTCCGAGACTCCACGGGACGCAACCGTGGCAGCGGCAGAGTCGAATGCTCTTCCGCGTTCTCATCCCCAGCCGAGAGGTCTGTGACTTCCTCGCGTTCGGCGGGGTCTTGGCGGTTGAGCATGAGTGCGAGCCGGTCATCGGCTTCGGCGTCGGCACCAAGCCGCTGGCCGCGACGTGCGCGCAGGACCTCGAGCAGGTCCTCGTGCTCGCGGCCCTCTCCGCGCGGTGCCGCGGCATCTCCGCTGCGAGGCGATGCTCCCGAGCGTCCTGTGGAGCCGCTGGTGCGCCGCGCCCCGGTGCTCGCCCCGGGGGAGTAGTTGGTGGAGATGGACGCCTGCGAAGAATCTTCCACGTCAAAGGGGGTATCAACCGCCGTGAGTCGGCGCGGACCCGATTGACCGGATCCGCCCTCAGCTTCGCCGCGATCGGGGGAGACCTTACCGGCAGGGGTTATCAACACGCTCAGCGACTCGGCCCAGCGATTTGCGGCACGGAGGTGTCGGGTCTCCGCCTGGAAAACCCACTCAGCGGGTGGCTTGAGACCAATTCCTGCCCCGTGCGTCACCGAGGAATCGATGTCGAAACCACAGGTGATCTGCCAGAGCCCGTCTTCGCGGCGCCAGGCGTCCCAGCTCAGCGTGGAGAGGTCGACGTCCATTGCCCGGAGCCGGACCTTGACCATGGCCTCGAGGGTGGCAGGGCTATCGCCGAATGCCACGCGGTGCGCCTGTGCAGTGGACGCGGCTGCGATCTGCGTGGATTGCGCCCGCTGGGCCATATAGGAACGTTCGGCCTGCACCGGCCCGGCGTAGCGCTGGACATGGGCTGGGCTGAGCCCGGAGGCCTCCACTACCTGGTCCACAGTCGCGCCGGCTCGCAGTCGCGACTGTATCTCTCGCGGAGTCAAAGGGTGCGGGGCAGGAGATGTCTTGGCGGTGGGGGCGGCCGGCTTGGCCGTGGCCTGACGAAGGGCCTCGTCGATGGGCAGGGCGAACTCCTGGCCGGAGTCGTCGGAAAGGATAAGCCGCGCTGGGTGCTCCTCTTCTTTGACCCCGACGATGCGCAGGTGCTGCATTTGGGCTTCCTCCGAAGAACGAGCTGGTGGTTATTCGGGCCACTGTATCGCGGTGAGGATCAAAAACGACCGAACTTCTCAACCACTCCTTCAAGGATTGCTCTATCGAGCTCTCCATGACATTCTTTGGGTCCTGTTCGGGCCCCCCTAAAACGCCCTCATGACGAAAAAGTCAGCCCAGGGCTCAATGAATCAGACGAATTTGGTTCTACGATCCGGATGAGACACAATCGCTCCGACCAGAATTTCCCACATGTTCTGCGGATCGGGCGTGAGTCCGGGACGGCAGGGGGCCACGACACAGGGAAATCGCGCTCAATCAGCTTCACTCAGAAGCCGTTCATCGAGCGCTTCGATCTCAAGAATTCGGAGTGTGGAGCACCTCTTATGGCAACTGATTACGACGCGCCGCGAAAGAACGATGACGAATCCAACGAAGATTCGATCGAAGAACTGAAGAATCGAAATACCTCGCGGCAGTCCTCTGTAGTTGACGAGGACGAGACCGAAGCAGCGGAAGGGTTTGAGCTTCCAGGAGCCGATCTCTCTGACGAAGAGCTGCAGGTTCGTGTCTTGCCAGCTCAGTCTGATGAGTTCACCTGCTCATCCTGTTTCCTGGTGCGTCACCGTTCCCAGGTTGCCCGTGAGGAGAACGGAATGTTCTTCTGCAAGGACTGTGAGGGCTGAGCTGCCCCACAGAAGCGCCCTTACGGGCGTGAGTGAGTTGACCCGCTAACGGGATCGATTCACTCGAAACTGACGCCGTGCTCTTGCACGGGCTCCACGGAGCCCAACGCTGAGAGCACGGCGTTTGGCTTTCTGGTGGAGAAGATCCAGTAGGGGGTCGCGTCCTGGGGATCAATGATCTCGGCGGTGATCACCGGATCGATCCAGCCTCGGATGCACTGATATGAGCTCGCATCAAAGCCCGGGCCCAGCTGCTCCCTTGCTGCGTCCCCGCTGTGTGCGACGATGCGCCCCAGGTGCTTGGTGGGAATATGCGCCCGCCCCACCCGCAGCGTTCCTGCCGAGACTTCCAGGGTCGGCGTCGTGATGACCAGACCGAAGATGACCAGGGCGATCCCGATGAACATGGTGATCAGTCCGAAGGTGACGCTGATCGGGAAGAAGATGAGCGAGAGTGATGCGCCCAGGAGCACTCCTGCGACCCATAGCCACCAGGCCGGCCAGAGCTTCTCCGTATAGGCAGATTCCTTGCCCACTGGGGCGGGCGTCGCGGGGCTGTTGAAACTCTTCTCACTCATGACACTATCGTCGCATGTCCGCCCGACCGGTGGGGTCTGACCCAACGGTAGACTCGTGGCTGTGAATCGCATCTCGGTACCCATCAAGCAACTTGACCCAGGCCTCGACCTGCCCGATTACTCCCACCCCGGCGACGCTGGAGCCGATCTGCTCACCGCAGAGGAGTTCACCCTCGCACCGGGAGAGCGGCGCCTCGTGCCCACCGGAGTCGCCCTGGCGATACCGCTCGGCTGGGTGGGTCTGGTCCATCCCCGCAGCGGCTTGGCCGTGCGCCATGGAATCACCGTGGTCAACGCCCCCGGAACCGTGGATGCTGGGTATCGTGGAGAGATCAAGGTGTGTCTGCTCAACACGGATCGCCACGAATCGGTTCACTTTGACCGGGGGGATCGCATCGCACAGCTGATTCTGCAGAAAGTGGAGCAGGCCGATTTCATCGCAGTTGAAGAGCTCGATGTGAGCGACCGCGGTGCAGGCGGCTTCGGCTCCACCGGACGATAGACCAGCTGAGAACCGACCAGGAGGACAGGCATGCTCTTCGGCAAGAAGAAGACAGCACCCAAGACCGAATCCGCGACGGCGCGGACGGGTGCCGGGACCAACGAGACGAACCCCGCAGGAAATGCTGACTTGGCACAGTCACCTGATGAGGCCACGGCAACGAATTCCAGAGCGACTGATTCCAAAGCGACGGACTCCAACGCGACCGATTCCGCTTCTACCGGTTCCGCTACGACTGATTCCGCGACGATTGATTCTGCAGCGCTCGACGCCGCAGAGCTGCCGGCGCTGAGTGGCCCACGCGACTTTCGCGAACTTGAGTCCAAGAAGGGATACCTGGACTTCGGGGCGTTGTTGATTCCTGCGGCCAAGAACCAGCAGGTCCGACTCGACATCGACCAGAAGACCAAGCGCGTGGTGGCACTGACCATCATGGTCGAAGAGGCGACTATCCAGGTCCAGCCTTTCTCTGCTCCGAAGTCCGGAGGCACCTGGAATGAGGTTCTCCAGCAGATCGAAGAGTCAGTCATCAAGCAGAATGGCAAGGTCAAGCAGGTGGATGGCCGGTTCGGCAAAGAACTTGCAGCGCGCGTGCCTACTACGCTCAAGGATGGCCGCAAAGGCTGGCGCGTGGCTCGCTTCATCGGATTCGAAGGCCCCCGCTGGTTCCTCCGCGGCGTCGTCGGCGGACGTGGGGCCATCGACGCCTCCGCGGCCCGAGCGGTGGAGGAGCTGTTCTCCAAGATCGTCGTCGTCCGCGGCGATGACCCGCTGCCGCCACGTGAGCTGCTCCGGCTCCAGCCACCAGAAGGTGCCAAGCGAGTGGTGGTCCCGCGCAACCGCGCGCAGCGGCGTGATGATTCACCCAGCCCGAATCCAGCGGCAGCCCCGGTGAGCGATGTCAGCTGAGCCCGGAGAGCCGCGTCGGGAGTCGCCAGCGGAGGCGGAAGCGCAGCTGAGCAGCGCCGCCGCATCCCGAGTTCAGACCAGTGAGGATGGTTCCCTCGACGTCCTCGCTTCGGTCGGTGGCGTCCGCGGGCTTCTCGAGAGCTCGCTTCCCTCCGTGGCATTTCTGGTCAGCTTCTTGGTCACCGAGGACCTGACGACGTCGTTGGTCATCTCCGTCGCGCTGGGTCTAGGTTTCGCCGTGGTTCGACTGATCCAAAAAGGCTCCCTGATGCAATCGCTCGCGGGGCTCGCGGGCATCCTGATCTGCGCCTTCGTGGCTTACCGCACTGGTGACGCGCGGGATTTCTACGCCTGGGGCTTCCTGATCAACGCCGGCTACCTGCTTGCATTCCTGGTATCGATCCTGGTCAAGTGGCCATTTCTTGGTCTCCTCTTCGGGGTGGTGCGCGGAGAGGGACTGGAGTGGCGCAAGGATCCCGTCCGGCGTCGTCGTTATTCGGTCGCGACCTGGATTCTCCTAGGCGTTCCGGCTGCCCGGTTGGTGGTTCAGATCCCGCTCTACCTCGCAGATGACGTTGCCGGTCTCGGCACGGCCCGCCTGGTGATGGGCATCCCGCTCTACGCGCTGGCACTCTGGATCGGCTGGATGATCACCCGTCCGATCGAGGACGAGGTTCCCGCAGACGGCGCCGGTGCTGGGAAGGCGGGTAACACGCTATGACCCAGACTTTGACACTTGAGATCGGTCCGATGGCCCATGGCGGGCACTGCGTGGCGCGCTATGAGGGACGAGTGGTCTTCGTGCGCCACGCCATTCCGGGGGAGACCGTTCGTGCCCGCATCACCGAAGGCGGCGAGGGTGCGAAGTACTGGCGCGCCGACGTCGTCGAGGTGATCAACCCCTCGGACTACCGCCGACGGCATATCTGGAAGCTCGCTGATTCCTTGCGCGCTCATGAGAATGACAGGCTCCCGGTGGGCGGGGCAGAGTTCGGTCACATCACCGATCAACATCAGCGCCGGCTCAAGGCGCAGGTCTTTCGCGACACGATGCAGCGCATCGGAGGCTTCTCCATCCAGGACCAGCATCTGCCACAGGCCTCCGGTGACGGAGAGCTGCATGTGGAAGATGTCCTCTCCGAGGGTCCCTACCACGGCCTGCACTGGCGGACCCGAGTGAACTTCGCGGTGAGTGCCGAGGGTGCGCTGAGCATGAAGCCGCACCGCAGCAACGACCTCATCGAACTTCGCGGCATGCCCCTTGCGGTCAGCTCGATCCACGAAAGTGCGATCTTCGGGTGGAACTTCACCGGGGCCGAGCGCGTCGACGCCGTCGCCGCCGGGGCTGGGGCAGCGGTGACGCTTCTCGTGCATGCCCGGGCAGGTATCGGCGCAGAGCAGCTCGAGGCTCTCGGTGTCAGACTGCAGCAGCTCCACGGGCGCGATCCCAGTATCGCCAGCATCATCCTGGCGACCACGGAAGCCCATCGCACAGCTGCGCCCTCCAACCGGAGATCGGGAAGGCCGAACGGCCGCAGGGGCCGAGGACAGCGACCGACGGCAGGCAGCGAGCAGTCCCGCAGACCCGAAAAGACCAGCTACACCGTCATCACCGGTTCTCGCAGGGTCACAGAACCCCTTCCGGTGCTTGCCGGCATTGCGGGAAAGTTGCTGTCTTCGGTCGAGATCCAACCCGAGGACTTCTGGCAGATCCACCGGAATGCGCCGGCAAGCCTGGTCAGCGCCGTGGATGCCATGGCTCAGGTACCTGATGGAGGCGCAGTGGCCGACCTCTACGCCGGTGCCGGACTCTTCACCGCCTGGGCCGCACAGCTGACCGGAGGCAACGGTTCAGTGCTGAGCATCGAAGGTGCGCCGGGCTCGAGCCAGAGCGCACAGACCCTCTTCGCTGATGCGCCGCATGTTGAGGTGCTTCAGGCGCCAGTGGAACGAGTCTTGAACCGATTGGGCGACCGTGACGTCATCGTGCTCGATCCACCCCGCGCAGGTGTGGGGGAGCAGGTGGTTGCAGGACTCGACGCCGCGGCACCGCAGCAGATCGTCTATGTCTCCTGCGAGCCCTCCTCCTTCGCACGCGATGCGAAGTCACTCATGAGCCGTGGCTGGGAACTTGCTGACCTGCGGGTCTTCGATCTCTACCCGAATACTCACCACATGGAATCGGTGGCGCTGTTCACGCCGCCGCGGCGCAGGTGAGCGGCACGCCCGTCATTCCATGACGGGAGTCACAGAAGTCTGAAAGAGTAGAATGAATACCGATCCAAGGGCCCGGCTTTTTCCTGCCTGGGCTGGCACGACTGGCAACTATCAAGGAGTCCCGAGTGAATAATCCGGACAGTTACGGGGCCAAGGGCGTCCTCGACGTCGATGGCACCGACTACGAAATCTTCCGACTCAATGCTGTGGAGGGATACGACTCCCTTCCTTACAGCCTGAAGGTCCTGCTCGAGAACCTTCTGCGCACCGAAGATGGTGCCAATGTCACGTCCGAGCACATCAAGGCTCTGGCGCAGTGGGACGAGAACGCCCAGCCTGATACCGAGATCCAGTTCACCCCGGGACGCGTCCTCATGCAGGACTTCACCGGCGTGCCCTGCATCGTGGACCTCGCGACCATGCGTGAGGCAGTCAAGGAGCTCGGCGGCAAGCCCGAGCAGATCAACCCGCTGGCACCTGCGGAGATGGTGATCGATCACTCTGTCCAGATCGACTCCTTCGGCAACTCCGATGCGATTGAACGCAATATGGACATGGAGTACCAGCGCAACGGTGAGCGCTACCAGTTCCTGCGCTGGGGCCAGACCGCATTCGATGACTTCAAGGTGGTCCCCCCTGGTATGGGCATCGTCCACCAGGTCAACATCGAGAATCTGGCTCGCACTGTCATGACCCGAGAGGTCGACGGCGTCCTTCGCGCCTACCCCGACACCTGCGTGGGCACTGACTCCCACACCACCATGGAGAACGGACTCGGCGTGCTCGGCTGGGGCGTGGGCGGCATCGAGGCCGAGGCAGCGATGCTGGGCCAGCCGATCTCAATGCTCATCCCGCGCGTGGTCGGTTTCAAGCTCAGCGGGTCCATCCCTGCCGGCGCCACCGCCACCGACGTCGTGCTGACCATCACCCAGATGCTTCGTGAGCATGGCGTGGTTGGAAAGTTCGTCGAGTTCTATGGCGAGGGTGTGGCAGCGGTCCCGCTGGCGAACCGCGCAACCATCGGCAACATGTCACCCGAGTTCGGCTCCACCGCCGCGATGTTCCCCATCGACGACGTCACCATGGGCTACCTGCGTCTGACCGGGCGCACCGAGGACCAGCTGGCGCTGGTCGAGGCCTACGCCAAAGAACAGGGCATGTGGCACGATCCCTCCCGCGAGCTGCGCTTCTCCGAGTTCCTGGAACTGGATCTCTCCACAGTGGTGCCTTCGATCGCTGGTCCGAAGCGCCCGCAGGACCGGATCGAGCTCACCGACGCCAAGGAGCAGTTCCGCAAGGACATCCACAACTACGCCAAGGATGGTTCCACCACCAGCGGCGTAGTCGACGAGACCTCGGAAGAGTCCTTCCCGGCCTCGGACGCACCCTCACACGATGCCAACGATGAGCAGTCCTCAGCGGACAAGCCACGCGACACCTCAGGTGCGCCGGTTGACGGCCGTCCGTCGAACCCCACCCCGGTCACCATGCCCGACGGCCGCGAGTTCAACCTGGATCATGGAGCGGTCTCCATTGCTTCGATCACCTCCTGCACGAACACCTCGAACCCCAATGTGATGATGGCCGCCGGTGTGTTGGCTCGCAACGCAGTCGAGAAGGGCCTGACCAATAAGCCATGGGTCAAGACCTCTCTGGCGCCGGGCTCCAAGGTCGTCACCGACTACTACGAGAAGTCAGGACTGATCGAATACCTCGAGAAGGTCGGCTTCTACGTGGTCGGCTACGGCTGCACCACCTGCATCGGCAACTCCGGTCCGCTGGAGGAAGAGATCTCACAGAAGATCCAGGAGCAGGATCTCGCCGTGACCTCGGTGCTCTCGGGCAACCGTAACTTCGAAGGCCGGATCAACCCTGACGTGAAGATGAACTACCTTGCCTCCCCGCCACTGGTGGTCGCCTACGCGCTGGCCGGGACGATGGACTTCGATTTCGAGAACGAGCCGCTGGGTCACGACGAGTCCGGCAAGGGTATCTTCCTGGCCGATATCTGGCCGGACCCGATCGAGGTGCAGAAGATCATCGACTCCTCCATCGACACGGAGATGTTCACCTCCAAGTACGCCACCGTCTTCGACGGTGACCACCGCTGGCAGGAACTGAACACTCCCGAAGGCTCCACCTTCGCCTGGGACGAGGATTCCACCTATGTGCGGAAGCCCCCCTACTTCGACGGCATGGACCTGGAGCCCTCCGAGGTCACCGACATCGAAGGTGCCCGCGTGCTGCTGAAGCTGGGCGATTCGGTCACCACCGACCACATCTCACCAGCAGGTTCCTTCAAGTCGGACACCCCAGCAGGTAAGTACCTGCTGGAGAACGGTGTGGCGCGCAAGGACTTCAATTCCTACGGCTCACGCCGCGGAAACCACGAAGTCATGATTCGCGGCACCTTTGCGAACATCCGCATCAAGAACGAGCTCCTCGATGGCGTGGAAGGCGGTTACACCCGTGACTTCACCCAGGAAGGTGCTCCGCAAGCTGCGGTCTACGACGCGGCAGTGAACTACCAGGAAGCCGGAATTCCCCTCGTCGTCCTGGGCGGCAAGGAATACGGTTCAGGGTCATCCCGCGACTGGGCTGCCAAAGGTACGAGCCTGCTCGGAGTCCGGGCGGTCATCACCCAGTCCTTCGAGCGCATCCACCGTTCGAACCTGATCGGCATGGGTGTGCTGCCACTGCAGTTCCCTGAGGGTGAGTCCGCGCAGACGCTTGGTCTGGACGGTTTCGAGACCTTCTCGATCTCAGGAGTGACCGAGCTGAACAACGGCACCACGCCCAAGACCGTGAAGGTCACCGCGGTGAAGGAAGATGGCACCGAGACCAGCTTCGACGCCGTCGTGCGTATCGATACTCCAGGTGAAGCCGACTACTACCGCAACGGCGGGATCCTGCAGTACGTGCTGCGTCAGCTTGTGAAGAAGTAAGCAGCCTGAACCCGGGTCTGTGAACGGCTGAGCTCAGCTCAGCAGGGGAGGGGCGCCTCGATCTTCGGATCGGGGCGTCCCTTTCGTGTCTGCCCGACCTGCGCCGAAAGGCAGAGCCAGCGCCTCGCGAGGTAGACTGCGAACATGAGTATTCTGCAGACAATCACGTCTCCGCAGGAGCTGTCCAAGCTCAGCGACGAGCAGATGGAACGGCTTTCCGCGGAGATTCGGCAGTTCCTCATCGCCAACGTCTCCAAGACCGGCGGGCATATGGGCCCCAATCTCGGCGTGGTCGAGCTGACACTGGCGATTCACCGGGTGTTCGATTCACCGCGGGATTCCATCATCTTCGACACCGGCCACCAGTCCTATGTGCACAAATTGGTCACTGGACGCCAGGACTTCTCAACGCTGCGCCAGCAGGGCGGCATCGCTGGATATCCCGAACGCGCCGAATCGGTGCACGACATCGTGGAGTCCTCTCATGCATCCTCCTCGCTGTCCTGGGCAGATGGCATCTCCAAGGCGCGTGTTCTGGCGGGGGAGAGCGATCGCTGCGTCATTCCGATCATCGGCGACGGCGCCCTCACCGGAGGCATGGCCTGGGAAGCCCTGAACAATATCGCTGCGGATAAGAACCGTCGCGTCATCATTGTGGTCAACGACAACGGTCGCTCCTATGCTCCGACCGTCGGCGGACTGGCGAACCAGCTGGGCCGCCTGCGACGCGGTTTCCTGGATAAGCTGCGCACCCACCGCACATATGAGACCGTCATGGACACCACCAAGCACAAGCTTCAAAATGGTGGACCCATGGGCCAGATGGTCTACCGCAGCCTCCATGCTGCCAAGAAGGGCGCGAAGGACTTCTGGGCGCCCCAGGGTCTCTTCGAAGACCTGGGAATGAAGTACATCGGACCTGTGGACGGACACGATCAGGCAGCGCTGGAAGAGGCGCTCACCGACGCCAAGAACTACGGGGGGCCGGTGATCGTCCACGCGCTGACCGAGAAGGGCCGTGGCTACGCACCTGCGCGCGCCGATGAGAATGACCAGTTCCACGCCGTAGGCGTCATCGACCCCGAAACCGGAGAGCCCGTGCACCGCGGCGGTGCCCGCTCCTGGACCTCGGTCTTCGAGGAGGAGATCACGGCGATCGCCGATGAGCGAGAGGACATCGTTGCGCTCACTGGCGCGATGATGATCCCCGTCGGACTGCGCAGCTTCGCCCAGAAGCATCCGGAACGTGTCTTTGACGTCGGCATCGCGGAACAGCATGCGTTGACCTCCGCCGCCGGGCTCGCCTTCGGCGGTCTGCATCCGGTAGTTGCGATCTACGCGACCTTCCTGAATCGGGCCTTCGACCAGCTCCTGATGGATGTCGCGCTGCACAAAGCAGGCGTCACCGTGGTCCTGGACCGCGCAGGGGTGACCGGTCCCGATGGGCCCAGCCATCACGGCATGTGGGACCTGTCGCTGCTCCAGATCGTCCCGGGTCTCCGCATCGCTGCCCCGCGTGACTCCACTCGGCTGCGCGAGGAACTGCGCGAGGCGGTGGCGGTCGATGATGCGCCCACCGTTCTGCGCTTCTCCAAGGGCTCGGTCAACGGTGAGATCGAGGCGCTCGAGCGGCTCGAGGACGGCGTCGATGTGCTGTGGTGCCCCAGTGCCTCCACGGATTCGGACCCGGACGCGAAATCTCAGGTCTCCGCAGCTGCTGAGGATGCCTATGCCCATGATGTGCTCATTGTCTCGGTAGGGACGATGGCCGAGCTCTCCTTGGACGTGGCGCAGCGGCTCGCCGATCAAGGCATCAGCGCGACCGTCGTCGACCCACGCTGGGTGCTCCCGGTGCCCGATTCCGTGGTCTCGCTTGCCGCACGGCATCGGATCGTCATCTGTATCGAAGACGGTGTCAAGGCCGGAGGCGTGGGCTCCCGCATCCGGCAAAGCATGCGCGAAGCAGGTGTGGACACCGGTCTCAATGAGGTCGGTCTTCCCGTGGAGTTCCTCTCCCATGGCAGCCGTGGCGAAGTCATGGCCAGGGTCGGACTCACCGCCCAGCAGATCACCCAGGATGCCGTGGGCCAGGTCCTCGGCACCAAGGTCCCTTATGCACGTCCACTGCCCGGTGAGGTATTTCCCACCGGACAGATTCCCCGTCTCCGTGTCCGAAAGGCATCAAATTGATCACTCTGTACCGCCGCGAAGACCAGGGATGGACCTACCGGGAGGCCTGGTATGACGAGGCTGCGGGAGAGTTCGTGGTGCATCACGGCGAGCTGGGAGCCAATGGCAAGATCAGCGCCGAGAAGGCCGATGCCTCCGAGGCTGAGCAGCTCCTCGAAGGATTTCTGGGGCAGTGCCGTGAGGACGGCTACGAGGAACCGAAGGATGAGTCGCTGAGCGAGCTCAAACTGATGTATCCGCTCAAGGGCGAGAAGCCCAGCGCCTCTGAGGACCGCAACGTCACCACAGTTCACCGAGAGGTACTGGGGGTGCTGGCCTGGCGCGGTCTTGGAGTGATCAGTGACCCGGAGATCGAATCTCACCAGGGCGGTCACGCCTCGGTCATGCGACTCAAGACTCTGCACCAGGGCAAGGCGCGCGAGGCTGTGAAGTCAGCTGTGCGTGGAAGCGATGTTCCCGCCTCGAAGATCGAGCTCCACGCAGGCTAGTCCTAGGCGCGGACGCGGATCATCTCACCATTGATCTCTGCCGGGTAGCTCGGCAGGGGCTCCCGTGCGGGGCCGCCCTCGGGTGCCCCAGTCTCAAGGTTGAACACCGACCCATGACAGGGGCAGGCGAACCGCTCAGGCTCGGGCGCCACCGCACAGCCTTGATGCGTGCAGACTGCGGAGAAGGCATGCACCTCTGTCTCGGCGCTGCGGTGAAGCAGGATGCGATCCTCGCCGATCGCGACTTCCGCGCTCTCACCTACCGGCAGCTCTGACGCGGAGAGCACCTCATTCCACGGCGCGCCCGGATCAGGAGCGGGAGCTTCCCCCGATCCTCCCGATCCGCAGCTGCTCAGCAGCGCCACCCCTCCGACGCCAGCAGCGCCCACCGCTGAGGTGCGAAGGAAACGACGACGGTCACAGCATGCGTTGGTCATGGTCCACCATTCTACGGCGAGCCCTCGGCCCGGTCCTACTGGGTGCTATTCCGGCCTGCGAATCAGTCCCGGGAGCCGAAGGTGGCGCCGTTGACCCTCTCGCTTGCTCCTACTTGGTCGAGGTATGGGGTGATGCCACCGCGGTGCAGCGGCCAGCCGGCGCCGAGGATCATGCACAGATCGATGTCCTTGGGTGAGGCGACGACCCCTTCATCGAGCATCAGTCTGATCTCTTCGGCCAGGGCGTCCTGCACAGTGCCCAGCAGCTCCTCTGCCGTTGACGGTGTGGTCCCGAAGCTCATCAGCTCCAGCGTACTGGGCTTGATGTAGGGCTGGCCCGTGACATGAGGCTGGCCTGCGTCGTCGGTGCTCCAGATCTCGGTGACTCCCGCGTCGATCAGGCGCTGCAGATTGGCTGAGACGTGGAACCTGTCCCCGAAGCTGCTGTGCAGTGATTCGGTCACGTGTTGCGCCACAGGGATGCCCACCATCGCCAGCAGGGTGAATGGACTCATGGGAAGCCCGATGGGCTTCAGTGCAGAGTCAGCTGTGGTGGGATCGGTGCCGTTGTCGAAGGCCTTCTGCACCTCTGCCATCAGGCGAAGCAGCACGCGGTTGACCACGAATGCCGTGGAATCACTCGTCAGTACGGGGGTCTTCCGAAGACCCGAGGCGAGCTGGAAGGCTGTCGCTATGGGAGCGTCGCTGGTCTGCGGTGCACGGGCGATCTCGACCAGAGGCATGGCGGCCACAGGATTGAAGAAGTGGAATCCGATGACGCGTTCCGGGTGCTTCAGGTCAGCTGCCATATCAGTGACCGAGAGCGATGATGTATTGGTCGCAAGAATGGTCTCGGCAGGGACGATGTCCTCCAGCTCGGCGAAGACCTGCTTCTTGACGCTGATCTCCTCGAAGACGGCCTCGATCACGAAGTCAGCGTCGGCGTAGACCGATTTGTCCACCGATCCGGTGATCAGGCCCTGTGTCGTCGCAGCCTGTTCAGCGGATATGCGACCCTTCTTCAAGAGCTTGCCGAGCTGTGCCTCGATATGTCCCAGGCCTTTGTCCACGCGCGCTTGATCCATATCGGTGATGACCACGGGGACCTTCAGCTGCTGTGCAAAGACCATGGCCAGTTGCGAGGCCATGAGTCCCGCGCCCACCACGCCGACCTTTGAGACGCTCTGAGCCTGGATCTCAGGCACGCCTGCCGGACGCTTGGCACGCTTCTGCAGGAGACCCAAGAACGAATAGACGGTGTTCCGGAATTCATCGGTGAGCATGAGCTCCCCGAGTGCGGCACATTCCGCGCTGCGGCTCTCCTCACGTGTGCGCTCCGGCACGGAGCGGAAGAGCTCCAGGGCCCGCAGCGGGGCCGGTGCAGTATCGCCCAGCTTTGCTGCCACGGTCCGTTCGGCCAGCGCGACGGCGCGGCCCCATGCCTCGGGGGAACCATCATGTTCGCGGTGTTCGCGCAGTTGAAGCCGGGTCGCGGCATCGGCGCTGATGACGCGCGCGGCGTAGTCGAGGCTCTCGGCCTCGAAGTCTTCGGCGCTGAGGAGCTGATCGGCGATTCCCAGGGCGTAGACCTTCTCCCCGGTGAGGGTCTTGTTGTTGTTCAGCGCATTGGTGAAGATGACCTCCGCAGCCGACTCGGGTCCGATCAGACGGGGGAGTCGGTAGACCCCGCCCCAGCCCGGCACCAGGCCCAGGAACGCCTCAGGGAGTCCGATGCCCTTCGCCTCGGTGGACACGGTGCGGTGCTGCGCTGCCAGTGCGATCTCGAGCCCACCGCCCAGGGCGGTGCCGTTGATGAAAGCGAAGCTGGGCACAGGGAAGTCTTCGAGAAGTCGGTAGGCGTGGTGTCCCAGTTCTGCCATGGCGTAGGAATGGGCAGCGGAATCCACGCGCTCGGCTGCACCGAGATCTGCCCCGGCGGCAAGGACGCCCGGCTTGCCGATGACTCCAAGACCGACGATCTCGCCGGCGCGGGCACGCTGAAGCTGAGCCGCGACGCTCTGGCCAAACTCGATCAGGCTGCTGGGACCCAGGGTGGAGGGTCGCTTGGGCTGATCGTTATCGAGACGCAGGAGCACGAACGTTCCCGCTCCGCCAGGCAGTTCGATGTCTTCAGCTCTGCTGTGGGTGATGACCTCGTCGCTGAAGGCTGCTGCCAAGTCAGCAAAGGCGGCGAAATCTTCTGCCTCTGCTGGGATCTCGTGAGCGGGTACCGATTCCATGTGCTGCCTCCGTGGCCTGGGTGGGGACGTGGTGTCTTCACGTCTCGATGAGTCCTGGCTCACATACTACCCATCGGTAACCAGAGAAGAAACCGTGGCGGAGCTCCCCGGTGGGAGGGAGGTCTCCATTTCACAGGAGGGCAGCGGGTTAGAAGTTTTCCAGTGGTTCTGGATCAAGCATGGCCACGGTCACCACGGCTGCGGCCTGAGAGATCTGCCATTCTCTGGCGCCGAGTTCTCGGAGCGCTGCGCTGATGCTCTCGAGGTCAATGACCTCTGGAGGTGTCCAGCACAGTTGTTTCAGGACCGCTGGGGTCAACAGCGTCTCAGGCATGACTTCTAGTTCATCTGCTCGATGTGTGAGCCAGTCCCGTGCCGTGCGGTATCGCCTGAATGCCAGCGGATTCCGGTCCTTCCAGGAGCGTGGTGGCGGAGGTCCAGCTGCGCGTCGCTGGGAATCGGGCGACACGGTGCTCTGCGCTCCGGCTTCGATGGCTCGTAGCCACTTGGGTGCCTCGCGCTTTGCGGCCCGGCCGTGGAAGCCGCGCACGCCCAGGAGCTGTGGGACTGTCCGTGGCATCGCGTCAGCCGCGGCGACAAGCGCCGAGTCAGGCAGGATATGTCCGGGGGAGACGTCCTTGGTCTCGGCCATGTTCTCCCGGGCAGACCAGAGTTCGCGCAGCACCGAGAGCTTGCGGGGGGATTTCAGCTTATTGACCCCGGAAGCCTTGCGCCACCGTTCGCTGCGCGGGACCGTCACTGGCCGGTGGGTGCGCAGGTACTCGAACTCTTCCTGGGCCCAGCTCATCTTGTCCTGTTCAGACAGCAGGCTGATGAGTTTCTCGCGCAGGGGGATCAGCAATTCCACATCCAGAGCGGCATAGCGCAGCCAGTCCTGCGGCAAAGGGCGCCGGGACCAGTCCGCTGCGGAGTGCTCCTTGGCGAGGCGGACCTCCAGCAGGGATTCCACAACGGCGCCCAGGCTCACGCGGGGGAGTCCGCCCAGTCGAGCCGCCAGCTCCGTGTCGAAGAGACTATGTGGGTGCAGACCCAGTTCGGCGAGGCAGGGGAGATCTTGGGTTGCGGCATGCAGGATCCACTCAATGCCCTCAAGTGCCTCCTGGACAGGTGCAAGGGTGGTGAAGGGCTCAGGATCGATGAGCCACAGTCCAGAACCCTCACGCTTGAGCTGGACGAGGAACGCACGCTGGCCGTAGCGGAAGCCAGAGGCGCGTTCAGCATCCACCGCGACGGGTCCGGTCCCTTCTGCCAGAGCATCGGCGCAGCGTTGGAGGCCGCGCTCGGAGTCGATGACAAAGGGGACGCCGTCCTCGGGCTCGGTCAGCAGAGGCGGTGGCCCCGCGTCAAGGGCGTCCATCGAGGTCTCCGACACTGCGTCAGCTCCTCCTGATATGTGGCAAGGCGATTACTCCATCGGGCAACGGCGGCAGCCCAGCGAAGGAACACACCATATCGGCCCAGGCCTGCAGATGGGCTCCAAATCTGGAGCCGGTGGGGCTCCAGGATGCTCTGAGCTCCACGTCATTGCTCGGCTGTCGGTTCTCCATGCTTCCGAAGCTCTCCGAAAGGATACGTGTGGCCGTGCCGCCCGCATGACTGTACTCCACCCCGTGCTGCGCCAGGGAATCGCAGAGCCAGGTCCAGGCGACCGATCCCAGCAGGGGGTCATTGCCCATCTCAGCGTCCAGTTCTGCGCGGATGTAGATGACCACCCTGAAGGTGCCGCCCCAGGCCTTCTGGCCCGCCGGGTCGTGAAGCAGGATGAATCGACCGGTGGCCAGGGTGTCGACTTCTTCTGGAGCCGGACGCAGGCGGGAGGTGGGATGAGCACTCAGGCCGGGAGTGACAGGGGTCTGGACTTCTGCTCGAAGCGCCACCGCGTAGGGGGCAAGCTTCGAGGGTGCCGGCACCTCTTCGACGAGGGCCTCATGGCGAGGATTCGCGCGGCGCAGATCACCGAGTGCCTGCAGGAAGCTCTCCGGCAGACCATCGATTCCGGAAGACCCGTGCGGGGCGTTCGGTGCGGTGCTGTCTCCACCATGCTGGGCTGGTCCTCCCAGGGGGCCGAATGCTGTCACGCACCAAGACTAAGAAGACTGGCCAGTCTGGCGTGCTAGGCGCGCCGCGCGCACTCCACCAGGGCCTCGATCTCGGCGTCACTGGTATGCCAGGAACACATCATCCGCAGGACCGGGTTGCCGCTCGCTGCGGTATCCCAGACATGGACCAGATACTGCTCGCGGATGGCCGCTGCCACCTTCACCGGTACTTCGGGGAACGCGGCATTGACCTGCGTCGGGCGCGACAGGGTGACACCCTCGATCCCGGCCAGCGCGGCCCCGAGCTTTGCAGCCTGAGCGTTGGCATGCGTGGCGTTGCGCCGCCAGAGGTCAGTACCGAAGAGCTCCAGAAGCTGCGCCGAGATGTAACGCTGCTTGCTGGCCAGCTGCATAGAGAACTTCTGGATGTAGTCCGTGCCGCCCACGCGGTCCGGATTGATGACGACCACCGCCTCGGCCGCCATGGCGCCGTTCTTGGTACCGCCGAGGCTGACCACGTCCACGCCAGCCTCTGTGGTGATCTCACCGAGTGAGCAGCCCAGCGCCGCCGCGGCATTGGAAAGTCGAGCGCCATCGAGATGGACTCCGAGCCCGTGGGAATGGGCCGCGGCACTGATCTGCGCGATCTCGGCCGCGGTGTACACGGTGCCGAGCTCGGTGGACTGGGTGATGGTGACTGCCAGTGGCTGCGCGGCGTGGACGAAACCGAGGCTCTTGACCTCGGCTTCCACATCGGCAGCACTCAGCTTCCCACTCGGCGTGGGGCGCGGAAGCAGCTTCAGAGACCCGACTCGCTCGGGGGCCGCCCCTTCGTCATTGTTCACATGGGCCTGAGCTGTGCAGATCGCAGCTCCCCATCGGGGCAGCAGCGCCTGCAGCGCCACCACATTGGCTCCGGTGCCATTGAAGACCGGAAAGATCTCCGCCTCTGGTCCAAAGGTCTCCTTGGTGACCTGGCGCAGTTCCAGGCTCACCGGATCCGCACCATAGGGAAGGGCGGAATCGGGATTGACGCGGCTCAGAGCCTGGAGGATCTCGGGGGAGACGCCGGCGACGTTGTCTGAGGCGAAGGAGGCGTCAAGCATCCTTGCCTGGGCGGCGATTGCTGTCACGGGTCATTTCTCCTGGGCCGGGTGGAAATCCATGGAGATGGAGTTGATGCAGTACCGCTGATCAGTGGGTGTGTCGAAACCCTCGCCGCTGAAGAGGTGACCGAGATGGGAATCACAGGATTCACAACGCACTTCGACACGTTCCATGCCCATTGAAGTATCGGTGAGATAGCGGATATTCGCATCGGCGGCGGGTTCGAAGAAGCTGGGCCAGCCGCAGCGGGAATCGAACTTCTCGGTGGAGGCGAACAGCGCTGCGCCGCACGCCCGGCAGGAGTAGGTGCCTGCTTCCTTGTTGTCCCAGTACTCACCGGTGTACGCGCGCTCCGTGCCGCCCTGTCTCAGGACCTGGTATTCCTGTGGGCTGAGCTTCTCGCGCCACTGATCGGCGGACTGTCCTGGGGTGGAATTTTCGCTCATGTCTCTATCTCATCATGTTCCGCGCGCCCGCGTAAGCTGAGTCCCATGACGTCCAGGCTTATCGAGCGCAGCCCAGCCGGTGCGCGAACAGGGTCCCTTGTTCACCACGTCTCGAAACGGTGGACTTCTGCATTCAGTCGCGATCCTGAGGTGCATACACCTTGGCTCAGGGCGGTGACTCTCGGCGTAGGCACCGGTCTTGCTGCCGGGATGACTCTTGCCGCAGGTGCATCCGGGCTCGCCGGCTACTTCGCGCGCACTGTGGTGACACCGGTGCGCGAACGCGCCGAGGATCTTGAGATTCTGGCTGTGACGAGGGGACCTGAGGGTGATGAGGTGATCCTTCCCATCACGGCAGAGACAGTGGTGGACGGCACCTACGGGCTCTTCTTCCACGGTGGCAGGTCGCTGGCTCGGATCGGACCCATCTCCGCCTTGGAGCCCAAGGGTGGGACTGTCACCCGGCCAGTGGAGAAGGTCTATGGCGGGGATCTGCGTACGGCGGTGCGCGGTTGGTGGACCTCGGTGGTCTACCTGAATCCGGCTCATGCCGGCTTCGAGAGCGAAGAGGTCGTCATCACTCTGCCTGGAGGGCCCTCACCTGCCTGGCACGTCAAGCCCCAGCCGATCGCGGCCGGCTTCGACGCTGACTACGAGCCCCCGCTTGCGGGACGCAATATCTGGGCCATCGGCGTGCACGGGCGAGGAAGCAACCGCACCGAAGGTATCCGCGCCCTGAACGCGACGTCGGCCCTGGGTGTGGACACTCTGTTGATCTCCTACCGGAACGACGGCGAAGCCCCGGCCGCCGCGGACGGACGCTATGGGCTCGGAGTCACCGAATGGGAGGACGTCGAAGCCGCTATCGAGTACGCGCTGGCCCAGGGCGCCGAGGACATCATGCTCTTCGGCTGGTCCATGGGTGGCGCGATCAGCCTCCAGACCGCTGATCGTTCCCGCTATGCGGAGTACATCAGGGCTCTGGTGCTCACCGGACCCGTCATCGACTGGATGGACGTGCTGGCCTACCAGGCGCGAGCCAACCGCATCCCGAACATCGTCGGAAAGATGGGTCAGTGGTTCATCTCGAACCCCGGAGGGCGTCGGGTAACAGGGCTCGCTGCACCTGTGGATCTCCAAGCCATGAACTGGATCGACCGCGCGGAACAGCTCCGCGATCACGTGCTCATCCTGCACAGCGTGGATGACAATATCGTCCCCTACGGGCCCTCCCGGGATCTTGCCCGGAAGAACCCGAAGGTCAGCTTCGTCTCCTTCGCCCAGGCCCGCCACGTCAAAGAGTGGAACCACGACCCTCAGCGCTGGGACTCAGCAGTGATCGACTGGGTCAGCGACCTCTTCAGCCGTCCTGCCCCGGGGCAGTCTCGGCCAGGTGAGCCCGGATATTTCGCTTGATCCGGCCGAGCATGGCGGTCATCCCGCGCAGTCTCAGGGGAGTGATCGCACGGGTGAGTCCAAGCCGCTCAGAGAGGTCTTCCGGCACGGCAAGGATCTGCTGGTAGGTCAGACCGCTGAGTCCCTCGTAGAGAATCGCGGCGAAACCTCGCGTGGTGGGCGCCTCAGGGGGTGCGGCGAAGAACAGCGCCGCGGTACCGGCGTCGTCGTCGTATTCCAGGGTGAGAAACAGCGGTGACTGGCACTCCACCACCTGCTCCATCTGGTCGTAGCCGCCGGTGAAGCGCTCTGGAAGATCCGGAAGCTCCCGGGAGAATTCCAGCAGCAGCTCGAGCTTCTGCCGTTCCTCAAGGGCCTCGAACTCCTCGATCACAGCGGCGAGCTGCTCGGGAAGCTCGGTCTCAGGAGGCTGACCGTTCTGGGTTGGCTCGGTGTGACTCATCGGTTGGGGACTTCCCCTGGCTGCTCTCCCGTAGCGATGGGCAGCCGCACGGCATTGCCCCACTCGGTCCAGGAGCCGTCGTAGTTGCGCACATTGTCATAGCCGAGCAGGTGCTGCAGCACGAACCAGGTGTGTGAGGAGCGCTCACCGATCCGGCAATACGCGATCACTTCTTCCGCGCTGCCGAGTCCTGCGCCTTCGGTATAGATCTGCTCCAGCTCTTCGCGAGACTTGAAGGTGCCATCCTCGTTGGCTGCCTTGGCCCAGGGCACCGAGGCTGCGGAGGGAATGTGGCCTCCACGCATGGCCCCCTCTTGCTCGTAGCCCTCCATATGCGTGCGCGCCCCGGAGTACTCCATGGGTGAGCGGACATCCACCAGCGGCTTGCCGAAGTGCTCCAGCACGTCTTCACGGAATGCGCGGAAGGTGGAGTCGTCACGTGCGGCGGGCGCTGGGTATTCGGCGGGTTCCACCGGCTCCACATCCGTGGTGAGTTCGCGATCCTCTGCCGTCCACTTAGCGCGGCCACCGTCCATGAGGCGGAGATCCTTGTGCCCGAAGAGGGTGAAGACCCAGAGTGCGTAGGCGGCCCACCAGTTGGACTTATCGCCGTAGAAGACCACCGTGGTCTCCGGGGTGATGCCCTTGGAGGCGGCGAACTGAGCGAACTGCTCTGGGCCGAGGAAGTCTCGGGTCACAGGATCGTTGAGATCGGTGTGCCAGTCGATCTTCTGGGCTCCCGAGATGTGTCCGGTTTCAAAGAGCAGCACGTCTTCATTGGACTCGAGCAGGACCACGGATGGATCGCCCTTGTGCTGCGCCACCCATTCTGTGGACACCAAGGCGTCGGGGTGGGCGTACTGGGAGAAGTCTTTTTCAGCGGTCATAGGGGTAAAACCATCCTTCAAGCGAGACGGATACTCATGGTCTCCCTCAAGGATAGGGAATCGGCGGGTCAAACGAAGAGTCGTGGGTAGAGTGGTGACATGCCGTCCAACGCCACACCGCTGAGCCTGCGGACCCCTCAGCTGGGGGTCGGTCAGCTGCTCGAAGGCCTCAAGCCCTCCTTCCGGTTCTCTGAAGTGTCCTTCGATTCCTACATCCCTGACCCGCAGCATCCTTCCCAGGAGAAGGCAGTGACAGCGCTGCGTGAATTCTCCGCAACAGTGGGCAGCAAGCCCCCGAGCTCGGGGTTCTTCGGAAAGCTCTTCGGACGTGAGCCAGCGAAGTCTCAGGTCCCCAGCGGCGTCTATCTCGATGGCGGTTTCGGCGTGGGCAAGACTCACCTCCTCGCCTCGCTCTATCACTCGGTCGAAGGACAGCGCGCCTTCGGCACATTCGTTGAGTACACCAACCTGGTCGGGGCGCTGTCCTTCCGCCGCACCGTGGATGTCTTGAGCGAGTACAGCCTGGTCTGCATCGATGAGTTCGAGCTCGACGACCCGGGTGACACCGTGCTGATGTCGCGTCTGATGCGGGAATTGGCCGATGCCGGAGTCAAACTCGCGGCCACCTCGAACACGCTTCCCGGATCACTGGGTGATGGACGCTTCGCGGCGGTTGATTTCCAGCGCGAGATCCAGGTATTGGCAGATCAGTTCACGGTCATCAAGGTCGACGGCGAGGACTACCGCCACCGCGGACTGCCCGAGGCCCCCGCACCGGTCAGCACTGAGGAGCTCGAGGCATTCGCCGCCGAGCACCACCCTGATGCCTCCATCGCAGTGGATGACTTTGCGACGCTGTGCGAGCACCTGAGCAGCGTCCACCCGAGCAGGTACCGCCAGCTGGTCACCGATGTCGACGTGCTTGTGCTCAAAGACGTCGAAACCATCGAGGCGCAGGCTCTTGCGCTGCGTTTCGTGGTCCTCGCGGATCGACTGTATGACCACAATGTGTTGATCGTCGCCTCGGGTGTTCCCTTCGATTCACTGTTCACCGAAGAGATGATGTCGGGCGGTTATATGAAGAAATACCACCGCACCGTCTCGCGCCTGACCGCGCTCGCCCGCGCCGGTCAGATGGGTGAAGACCCCGCCTGATCCGCTGGACCCTTCGCAGAGGCACGTCTACTCGGGTTATCAGCGAGTATTCAGGTTGAGTAATGAAAGTTAACAGATCGTTCATGCATCTCTGATTTGCTGTCCCGAGTCGGCGGAGATCCCTCGAGAAAGGCTGTTGTGATGAATGACCCGATCTTCCAGGTCGATGGCACAGCGCGTAAGAACCTCCGTGAGTTCATCGATGAGCTTCGCGACGGTGGGTACACGGTCCAGGATGGGCACACCCCTGACCCGGACCTGATCGATCCGCAGGGGCGCGCCGTCGAGACCTGGCATGAGAACTACCCCTACGAGCAGCGACTCGCCAGGGACGTCTACGAGATCGAGAAGTACCACCTGCAGGTCGAACTGCTGAAGTTTCAGTACTGGGCAGAGGACTACGGTCTCAAGCACGTCTTGGTCTTCGAGGGGCGCGACGCCGCGGGCAAGGGTGGCACGATCAAGCGGTTCACCGAACACCTCAATCCGCGCACCGCGCGTGTGGTCGCGCTCAACCGGCCCTCCGACCGTGAGCTGGGCCAGTGGTACTTCCAGCGCTATGTCGATCACCTGCCCACTGCCGGTGAGATGGTGCTCTTCGACCGCTCCTGGTACAACCGTGCCGGTGTTGAGCGGGTCATGGGCTTCTCCTCCGAACAGGAGTATGAGGTGTTCATGGGTCAGGCGCCCCAGTTCGAGCAGATGCTCGTGGATGCAGGTGTCCATCTGACCAAGTTCTGGTTCTCCGTCACTCAGCAGGAACAGCGCACACGATTCGCGATCCGCCAGATCGACCCTGTCCGGCAGTGGAAGCTCTCTCCGATGGACTTGGAGTCTCTTGACCGCTGGGAGGCCTATACCGAGGCCAAGGAAGAGATGTTCCGCCGGACCGATACCGATCACGCTCCATGGATCACCATCAAATCGAATGACAAGAAGCGCGCCCGCCTCAATGCTATGCGCAGCTTCCTGTCCCAGTTCGAATATGAGGGCAAGGACCACGAGATCGTGGGTGAGCCGGATCCGCTGCTCGTGCGCCGTGGACGAGACGCCGTCGGTGACTGATCAAGGCTTCGGATGCGAACGGAACCGAACTGGTGTGAAGCGGTAGAGTGGCATTGCTCGCCTCGAGGACGCTGAGGTTCACGACGGCGGGATTCCATGCCAGGACTATAGGCGCAGCCTGTGTCCCAACCCTGGTCGGGACGCGCACCATTGCAGTGCCGATCGCCTGCATGCGATGAGACTGTCTGTTTGACCTCAATGAAGGAGAATGCATGAGTGCCCACATCGGAGTGACCGGCCTAGCCGTCATGGGAGCAAACCTGGCGCGAAACTTGGCCCGGAACGGCTACACAGTGGCCCTGCACAATCGCTCCGCCTACCGCACGGACGCTCTCCTTGAAGCGCACGGCAGCGACGGCAACTTCATCCGCACCGAGACACTGACCGAGCTGGTGGAGTCGCTGGAGCGTCCCCGCCGCGTGCTCATCATGGTCCAGGCCGGAGCCCCCGTGGATTCGGTCATCGAAGATCTGGTGCCGCTGCTGGACGAGGGCGACATCATCATCGACGGCGGAAACTCCTTCTTCCAGGAGACGCGGCGCCGCGAGGAATCACTTCGTGCCAAGGGCCTGCACTTTGTCGGCGTGGGTGTCTCCGGCGGCGAGGAAGGGGCGCTCAACGGCCCCTCCATCATGCCGGGCGGCTCGCGTGAGTCCTATGACTCGCTGGGCCCGATGCTTGAGAAGATCTCTGCCAAGTACAACGGCGAGCCCTGCTGCGCATGGGTCGGCACCGACGGTGCCGGGCACTACGTCAAGATGGTCCACAACGGCATCGAATACGCCGATATGCAGGTCATCGGCGAGGCATTCGACCTGATGCGTTCCCTCGCGGGGATCGAACCGCGTGAGCAGGCGGGAGTCTTCCGCGAATGGAACACCACGGATTTGGCCTCCTACCTGATCGAGATCACCGCCGAGGTGCTTGAGCAGGAAGATGAGACCACAGGACGTCCGCTTGTGGACGTCGTGGTGGACTCTGCGGGACAGAAGGGCACCGGACGCTGGACTGCGATCTCCGGCCTCGAGGTCGGCTCTCCGGTCACCGCTATTGCGGAATCGGTCTTCGCTCGCTCCATCTCTTCGCAGCGCGAACTGCGCGCCATCACCAACGCCACCTTCAGTGCCGGTGTGGATGAGACGCTCTCGGCCAAGGATCAGTACGGCAGCGCCGACGATCGCCAAGACTTCGTCGAAGACGTGCGGAAGGCGCTGTACGCATCCAAGCTCGTGGCCTACGCCCAGGGGCTGGACATGCTGGTCGCCGCCGGTGAGGAGTTCGGCTGGGAACTCGACCTCAAGGCGATCGCCTCGCTCTGGCGAGCAGGCTGCATCATCCGCGCCGACCTGCTGGACACCATCATGAAGGCCTACGACGCGCCTCGTGACGCGCAGCCGAAGAACCTTCTGCTCGCACCGGAGTTCAACGAGGCCATCAACGAGTGCCTTCCTGCATGGCGACGCGTGGTGGCCGCCGCAGCGACCTACGGCGTGCCTGCACCCGTGTTCTCATCCTCGCTGTCCTACTACGACAGCCTGCGCCGCGAACGCCTGCCCGCCGCACTGACCCAGGGCCTCCGTGATTACTTCGGAGCGCACACCTACCAGCGTGTAGACCAGGAAGGCACCTTCCACATCCTGTGGTCCGGTGACCGCAACGAGATCGAAGCCTGAGTCAGCAGAACTCAGACTCCTTCATCAGCTGCGTCTCCAGTGACACGCAAGCGAAGTGAGAATCTGACACTGTGAGTTCCCCATTGACCGGCCCGCTGGCAGATCTAGGCGCCACTCTTCCTGTGGTGGCAGCCCCGATGGCTGGCGGGCCGAGTCGTCCCCAGCTGGTGATCGCTGCCGCACGGGCGGGAGCCACGGGGTTCCTTGCGGCGGGGTATAAGACGGCGGACGAACTTGAGCGACAGATCGTTGAAGTCTCTAAGCAGACCCGGCGTTTCGGCGTCAATCTCTTCGTCCCTAACCAGGTGTCCATCTCCGCCGAGCAGCTTCGGCGCTATCGCGACGCCGTTGAAGGCTGGCTCCAGGACTATTCCATATCAGTTGCGCAGACTGGGAGCGCGACTGTTCCCGACTGGCTGGCAGGGGTGCAGCTCCCGGATCAGATCAGCACCGACGCCCAGGATGCCTGGTCCCAGAAGCTTCAAGTCCTGGAGGCCAATCCTGTCCCACTGATCAGTCTCACCTTTGGGCTTTCAGCGATCGAGGACATTGCACGACTGCAGAACACCGGTGCGAAAGTCCTGGTCACGGTGACAAATCTGGCGGAAGCACGTCAGGCGGAGGCCGCTGGTGCCGACGCTGTGATCGTGCAATCCTCAGCCGCCGGGGGCCATTCGGGCGCATGGACTCCCAGCCGGGAGCCATCCACGGAAGATCTCACAGAAGACCTCACGGAACTTCTGGCGCAGATCCAATCGGAGGTGGACCTGCCGCTATGGGCTGCCGGAGGAATCGCCACACCGGATGCAGTCCGCGACGTGCTCCTTGCCGGGGCCCAGGCGGCAGTGGTGGGTACCGTGCTGCTTAGATCTCCGGAGAGCGGGACGCATTGGGTCCATCAGCAAGCGTTGGCAGACGCGGACCCGGAGAGGGAAACAGTTGTGACGACGGCGTATTCAGGGAGACCGGCTCGAGCCCTTCCCAATGCCTTCACCGAGGCACTGACCCAAGAGGCGCCGCTGGGCTTCCCTGGCCTGCACTTTCTCACGGCGGGGCTGCGGCGCTCATTCGCGGCAGGCGGAGATCCAGCAGGAGTGAACCTCTGGGCGGGGACTGGCTTCGCCCATGCACGTCAAGAGCCGGCCGGGGAGATCCTGCGTCGACTCAGCAGCGCGTCCTCGCTCTCGGGTGACTGACCAGCGTTGACGAGGCGGTTCTCTGAGCCCGAACTAGTTGGGACGATCGGCGCCAGACCGGATAAACAGCCGGATCAGCTACACAATATGGGGTCCAGCGCGGTTCAGATGAACAGTGCGGGGTCCAGCGCGTACTCGGCTGGATCCACATGGGGCTTCTGCTCCGCGACTCCGCGCTGGCGAGCCTTCGCGGGAATCCCCGTCAAGATTGAGTTCGGCGGAGAGGACTTGACCACTACCGCGTTCGCCCCGACGGCCGAGTGTGCACCGATTTCCACTGGACCGATCACCTTCGCCCCTGCGCCGACCACTACGCCATCGCGCAGGGTGGGATGACGCTTGGTCTGTTCCAGGGACCGTCCACCAAGCGTGACCCCCTGGTAGAGCATGCAGTCATCACCGATTTCAGCCGTCTCGCCGATCACCACACCCATTCCGTGATCGATGAAGAAACGCCGACCGATCTGCGCACCTGGATGGATCTCGATGCCGGTCAGGCCCCGGGTGACCTGCGAGAGCATCCGCGCGGGCGTCTTGAGCGCGCGGCGGCGCCACATGAGGTGCGCCACCCGGTAGGACCACACTGCATGAAGGCCCGAGTAGACGAGGACGACTTCGGCAGAGCTGCGTGCGGCGGGGTCATGCTCGCGCGCAGCCAAGATGTCCTCGCGCAGACGTTTGAGTGGGCCCAAGGGGGAGTCACCTTTCGGGGGCGGATGTGTGGAGACTAAAGCGGCCCATGCCCGCCACAGATGGCAGGCGTGGGCATGTGTTCAGCTGCGGATGTCGTCGTAGAGCAGCGTGGAGATATACCGCTCACCGAAGTCGCATGCGACGGTGACGATGAGCTTGTCTCGGTTCTCCTCGCGGGATGCGAGTTCCAGGGCTGCCGCGACATTGGCGCCGGTGGAGATGCCTCCAAGGATGCCCTCATGGGTCCCCAGGTCCCGCGCACAGGCCACAGCCTTCTCGAGGTTGGCCTGGTAGACCTCGTCGTAGATCTCCTGGTCCAGGATGTCTGGGATGAAGTTCGGACCGATGCCCTGGATCTTATGAGGCCCGGCCTTGCCCCCCGAGAGGATCGGGGAATCTTCCGGCTCCACTGCCACAAGGTGGATTCCTGGCTTGTACTCCTTCAATCGGCGTCCTGCCCCGGTGATCGTGCCACCGGTACCGATGCCGGCGATGAAGACGTCGACGGCTCCGTCGGTGTCGCGCCAGATCTCTTCACCTGTGGTCGCGTAGTGCGCGGCCGGGTTTGCCTCGTTGGCGAACTGGCGAGCCCAGATCGAGTTCTCAGTCTCAGCGACGATGGACTTGGCCCGCTCAACGGCACCGCGCATACCCTCCGCACCCGGTGTCAGAACAATCTCAGCTCCGTAGGCCCGCAGCATGACGCGTCGCTCGGTGGACATGGTCTCTGGCATCGTGAGCACGACCTTATAGCCACGGGCGGCTCCCACCATGGCAAGCGCGATCCCGGTGTTGCCGGAGGTGCCTTCCACAATGGTTCCGCCTGGCTTGAGCATGCCTGAGGCTTCAGCGGCGTCGACGATCGCGGCACCGATGCGGTCTTTGATGGAGTTGGCGGGGGAGTAGAACTCCAGCTTCATGGCGATATTGCCGGGAAGATCGGCACCCAGGCGGTTGAGCCTCACGAGTGGGGTGTTTCCGACTGCCTGGGTGATGTTGTCAAGAATCTTGGCCATCAGTAAGTGGACCTTTCTTCCTCGGGTTTCAACCATGAAGCATAGTCTCTGCGGAGCTTTGCGACCTTGGGATCGATGATGACCTGACAGTATCCGACTTCGGGCCGTCGGGAGTGGAAGTCCTGATGGACCTCTTCCGCCTCATGCACTGTTCCGAGTGGTTCTAGTGTGGTGACGATCGGGTCATTGTAGGAATCCTGGGCGCGCTGGATGGCTGCGGCGAACTCCTCGTGCTGATCCTCACTGGCATAGAACATCGCCGATCGGTACTGGGTGCCGACGTCGTAGCCCTGGCGGTTCAGGGTCGTCGGATCGTGGCTCGAGAAGAACACGTTATAGAGCACCGAATCCGGAAGGATGCTGGAATCGTAGGTGATCTCCACGGCCTCGGCATGCCCGGTGCCACCGGACGCCACTGCTTCATAGATGGCGGGTCCATTGCCTCCGGTGTAGACGCTGCGGACGTGCTGGACGCCCTTGAGCCTGCGTGCCACGGAATCCAGGCACCAGAAGCAGCCTGCGGCGAGCACTACTGTCTTTTGAGAGTTCTCCATGCCATGCACAACCGCTCGTGTCCCGGGGTGTATTCCTGAACCGTTGCCTGTAGAAAAGAGATATGTCGCCCAGCCACGCTCAGCGCCCTGTCCATATCGCCTCCAGCGGGAAGGTTCCGCTCCTCGAAGATGTCCTTGAGGCGGCCGAGGAGCTCTGGCCCCCAGCTCTCGCTGAGACCTGGGATGCGGTAGGGCTGGTTGCCGGCCGGCGTGACCAGGCTGTTCGGCGGATCCACTTCGCTGTAGACCCGGTGCGGGCAGTGGTCGAAGAGGCCTGCAACGCAGAGGCAGACCTGCTGATCACCCATCACCCGCTTCTCCTTCGTGGGGTGAACTCGGTGGAAGCAGGTCAGTTCAAGGGCGCGATGATCCACCGACTGATCGAATCTGGTTGTGCGCTGCTGAGCGCGCACACGAATGGCGACTCTGCAGTGGGTGGTGTCAATGACGTTCTGGCGGGCCTGCTGGGTCTCCAGGACACCGAGCCGCTGCAAGCTGCTGAGCAGGGACTCGCCGAGGAGGGACTCGGCCGTATTGGAACACTCACGCGCGCCGTGACCCTGGGTGATTTTGCTGCCACGGTCTTCTCCGTCATGCCCTCTGTTGCCGGGGGAGTGCAAGTCTCCGGTGACCGCGAGGCCGCGGTTCAGCGAATCGCGCTCTGCGGAGGGGCAGGCGACTCATTGCTCACCGCCGCCGCGCAGGCGCAGGCAGACGTGTTTTTGACCGCCGATCTGCGGCACCACCCAGCCTCGGAGGCGCGGGAGGCCGCGGCAGGAGGGAAGCCGTTCCTGATCGACGTCTCCCACTTCGCCTCCGAGTGGCTGTGGCTTCCGGCCGCAGCCGATGCACTCGACCGGGCACTGACCGATCGCGGCTACGATGTGGAGATTGCCGTCAGCGGCATCAACACCGATCCATGGGACTTCGTTCTCACACCGGGCCACTGAATCGTCCTGTTCGAATAATTAGTTGATTGAAGGTGCGTGACTCATGACGACGTTGTTCGTCGAAGCCGACGGCGGAAGCCGCGGCAATCCCGGAATCGCCGGATCCGGGGCCCTGGTGCGGAATGAACAGGGCCAGATCCTCGCGACCAAGGCCACGCCACTGGGGAAGGCGAGCAATAACGTCGCCGAGTACACCGGGCTCATCGAAGGGCTGCGGCTTGCCCGTGACCTGGACCCGCAGGCCTTCGTGGAGGTCAAGCTGGACTCCAAGCTGGTGGTGGAGCAGATGAGCGGGCGCTGGAAGATCAAGCACGAGGACATGAAGCGGCTTGCGGCCGAAGCCGCCACGATCCTGCCGCCGATGCAGGTCCGCTACACCTGGATCCCACGCAAAGACAACGGCGACGCCGACGCCCTGAGCAATGAAGCCATGGACGCCTGCGCCGCCGGTGTCGCCTGGGATCCCAGCAGAAGTCGCATCCGACCGCAGAGCTGATCTTCCTCAGGTTGCCGGCAGTGCGGCTCCGTTGCTGGAAGCGAGAAGACCCGGTTCCACCTTGGGGTACTTCACCGGGGCACTGTTGGTCATATGCTCCAGCACCCGGACCACCTGAGCCGAGTACCCGAACTCGTTGTCGTACCAGACATAGAGGATCGCCTGTCGGCCGTTGACGATGGTGGCAAGGCCGTCGACTATGCCTGCGGCCCGGGTGCCCACGAAGTCGGTGGAGACCACCTCTGCGGAATCGATGTAGTCCACCTGCTTATGCAGCGGACCTTCGAGAGATTCGCGGCGCAGGAACCGATTCAGCTCATCCTTCGTGGTTTCACGTTCCAGCTCAAGGTTCAGGATCGCCATGGACACGTCAGGGGTCGGAACTCGAATCGCATTGCCGGAGAGCTTCCCGGTCAGCTGCGGCAGCGCCTTGGCCACCGCCTTCGCGGCACCGGTCTCGCTGATCACCATGTTCAGCGCGGCCGAGCGGCCGCGACGCTCACCTGGGTGGAAGTTGTCGATCAGGTTCTGATCATTGGTGTAGGAGTGCACCGTCTCCACATGGCCGTGGTCGATCCCGTAGGCCTCATCCATGAGCTTCGCGACAGGCGTGATGGCGTTGGTGGTGCAGGATGCCGCGGAGATGATCTTGTCCTCCGCGGTGATCTGCTCGTGGTTGACGCCGAAGACGATGTTCTTGAGGTCTCCCTTGCCGGGCGCGGTCAGCAGCACTCGGGAGACGCCCTTGGCGCGCAGGTGCTGGCTGAGTCCCTCTTCATCGCGCCAGCGGCCGGTGTTGTCCACGACCACGGCGTCGGAGATTCCATAGGCGGTGTAGTCCACTGCCGCGGGGTCCGAGGCGTAGATGACCTTGATGAAGGTCCCGTTCGCGATGATCGCCTGGTTCTCCTGGTCCACCCGGATGGAACCTTCGAAGGGACCGTGGACCGAGTCGCGGCGCAGCAGCGAGGCGCGCTTGGCGAGGTCGTCCTCGGCGCCCTGGCGCACCACGATGGCGCGCAGCCGCAGCCCTGAGGCTGAGGAGGCTGTCCCCACAATGATCCGCGCCAGCAGGCGTCCGATCCGGCCAAAGCCATAGAGCACGACGTCGCGAGGTTCCGCCAGGCCGTCACCGGCCCGCCCCACGACTTCCGCCAGCTCCTCACGCAGGAACGCGTCGAGATCGGACGTGGCGGCATAGGTGGAGGCCCGGTACCGAGCCTGAAGACGGGCAACGTCGATGCTGGCGGCCCCGAGGTTCAGCTCGCTGAGCGCCCGGACCAGAGGAAGCGTCTGGGACACGGGAAGTTCGGTCTCATCGACCTGACGAGCGAATCTGTGCGCCTTGAGGATGTCGATGGCGGAACGATTCACCAGTCGTCGCCCGTAGATGCCGGTCACGACGTTGTTCTCGCGGTAGAGCCGCCCGATGAGTGGAATCATCGCTTCGGCCTGGGACTCGCGTTCAATCCAGCTGTGCAGGTGGTGTTCTGCTTCAGTGGGCATTTTCAGATGTGTCCTCACGTTTAAGACGTCATTGTCTAGTCGGACCCATTGGGTGCACAGTTTGCCGATCCTGCAAGTCACCAGGGCGCAGCGCAACTAGAACACGCCGGTGTGTCCTGCAGGCGAGTCTAGCCGAACCTGCGCGCCGGATAGCCGAGGGAGGGATGTCGGGGGAGGTATCAGGGGGGGGACGGGCCGGTCGATAAGCCGGGTTCTGTGCGGCGTTGATGATCTCTCATCTGCCGTGACCATCATCCATCTGGGCCACGTGTTGCCACGGACCTCAAGCGGTCAACCCGAATGCTCGGGCGAGCAGCCCTCAAGCACATCCTGTTCGACCTTGCACCGGATGGGGTTTGCCAAGCCACCTCAGTCACCTGAGGTGCTGGTGGTCTCTTACACCACCGTTTCACCCTTACCGGCAACGCCAGGCGTCGCCGGCGGTCTATTCTCTGTGGCACTGGCCTGCGGGTTACCCCGAGTGGGCGTTACCCACCATCCTGCTCTGTGGAGCCCGGACTTTCCTCGGCGCGCAGACAGTTATCCGCCGTCAACGGCGGGCCGCAGTCTGGGCCGCGATGGTCTGACCGACCCGTCCCGGCTGTCTATCCTACGGGATATCGGTGGGCACTCCAGGGCTCCTGGTGGTTGCTAGCCTAGATCGGTGCTGATTTTCCTGCCGCCTTCAGAAGGCAAGACGCCCCCCAGTGATGATGACGCCCCTGCCCTTGATCTGGAGCGGCTCTCACTGCCCAGTCTTAGCCAGCAGCGCCGGCAGGTTCTCGCTGCACTGATCCGTGCCAGTGCGAATGATGACGCCCAGGAGGTCCTCAAGGTGGGCGCCAGGGTGATGCCAGAGGTCCGCGAGAACACCCGCCTGCTCAGCGCTCCCACGGCTCCGGCACATCAGATCTATACCGGAGTCCTCTTTGATGCGCTCAACGCAGGCACGCTCGACCCCGCTGCGTTGGACGACTCTTCCCGGCAGGTCCTCGTCTTCTCCGGGCTCTTCGGTGTCACCTCGCTGACGGACCTCATTCCGGCGTACCGGTTGTCCATGGGTGTCACGCTGAGCGTCCCCGGTGAGGGTCAAGGACCGGGGGCAGCCTCCGCGAGTTCTGGTCCCGGACGTCTTGGCAGCTTTTGGAAGGCCGCCCTGCAGGAACCCCTGGACGATCTTGTGGGGGACCAGCTGGTGGTGGACTGCCGGTCAAGCTCGTATGTCCAGGCCTACCGAGCCTCCCCAGAGCAGACCCTTATGGTCAACAATTTCACCGAGCGCAACGGGCAGCGCAAGACCGTCACTCATTTCGCCAAGCATGCCCGCGGCCTGTTGGCGTCGATGCTGCTGCGCGCCCCCGCCGGAGCGCAATCAGTGCAAAGCATCGCCGACGTCGCCGAGATCGCCTCCCAACGCTGGCGGGTTGAACTCAGGTCAGCCGGTCCGCGGTCACCGCATCAGCTTGATCTGATCGACTGATCTGATCGACTGAAGCGAAGGCTGGCGACCGCGGACCGTGAGCGTCGACTCCCAGCACGCACTCTCGACACGGACCGCGGGCGTTGACCGCTGCGCAGGTGCTGTGGAGGTCCATTAGTAGATTCTTCGCCCCGCCGACTAGCCTGGGGACCATGGCAGAGTTTATTTACACCATGATCAGCGCCCGCAAAAAAGTGGGCGATAAGGTCATCCTCGATGACGTCACTATGTCCTTCTACCCCGGTGCCAAGATCGGCGTGGTCGGACCCAACGGTTCGGGCAAGTCCACCATCCTCAAGATCATGGCGGGCCTCGATGAGCCCTCCAACGGCGAGGCTCGTCTCTCCCCGGGATACTCCGTGGGCATCTTGATGCAGGAGCCTGCGCTCAACGAGGACAAGACGGTGCTCGGCAACGTCCAGGAGGGCGTTGGCGAGATCTACGAGAAGCTTCAGCGCTTCAACCAGATCTCCGACGAGATGGCGAACCCTGACGCGGACTTCGATGCCTTGATGGCGGAGATGGGCACGCTGCAGGAAGCTATCGACGCCGCCAATGCTTGGGACCTGGATTCTCAGCTTGAGCAGGCCATGGATGCTCTGCGTTGCCCACCCCCGGAGGCTGGCGTCAGCGTCCTCTCCGGCGGTGAACGCCGCCGCGTGGCGCTGTGCAAGCTGCTGCTCTCCAAGCCCGATCTGCTGCTGCTCGATGAGCCTACGAACCACCTCGACGCCGAATCAGTGCTCTGGCTCGAACAGCACCTTGCCGCCTACGAAGGCGCAGTGCTGGCCGTGACGCACGATCGCTACTTCCTCGACCACGTCGCCCAGTGGATCTGTGAGGTCGACCGCGGTCGGCTCTACCCCTACGAGGGCAACTACTCCACCTACCTGGAGAAGAAGCAGGCCCGCCTGAAGGTTCAGGGCAAGAAAGACGTCAAGATGGCCAAGCGACTCTCTGAGGAGCTTGACTGGGTGCGCTCCAACGCCAAGGGCCGTCAGACCAAGTCCAAGGCCCGTCTGAACCGGTACGAGGAGATGGCCGCTGAGGCCGAGCGCACGAAGAAGCTCGACCTTGACGAGATCCAGATCCCGCCGGGCCCGCGTCTGGGCACTCAGGTGATCGAGGCCGAGAACCTGCAGAAGGGCTTCGACGACCGTCAGCTGATCGACGGACTCTCCTTCTCCCTTCCTCGAAACGGCATTGTTGGCGTCATCGGTCCCAACGGTGTCGGTAAGTCCACGCTGTTCAAGACCATCGTGGGAATGGAAGAGCTCGACGGCGGCAAGCTGGCCGTGGGCGATTCGGTGAAGCTGTCCTACGTGGATCAGTCCCGCGCAGGAATCGACTCGGAGAAGAGCCTCTGGGAGGTTGTCTCCGACGGGCTGGACTTCATTCACGTCGGTGCCGTGGAGATGTCTTCACGGGCCTATGTCTCCGCCTTCGGGTTCAAGGGTCCGGACCAGCAGAAGAAGGCCGGTGTCCTCTCCGGTGGTGAGCGCAACCGGCTGAACCTCGCACTGACATTGAAGCAGGGTGGCAACTTGTTGCTGCTCGATGAGCCCACGAACGACCTCGACGTAGAGACCCTCGGCTCTCTGGAGAATGCGCTGCTGGACTTCCCTGGCTGTGCCGTGGTCATCTCCCACGATCGCTGGTTCCTCGACCGGGTGGCCACCCACATCCTGGCTTGGGAGGGCACCGACGAGAATCCGGCCGACTGGTACTGGTTCGAGGGCAACTTCGACTCCTATGAGAAGAACAAGGTTGAACGTCTTGGTGCCGACGCGGCCCGTCCGCACCGTGTGACACACCGCAGGCTGACTCGCGACTAAGACTCACGCATCGGCATGTGATCGAGCCCGTCTGCAGCGTCCTATGGGCGACTGCAGGCGGGTTCTGTCGTCTCAGAACGGTACTTTCTCCTCGAGATCACTTGAGTCCTTATTCGCCGAGTCCTCCAAGCTCTGTCCCGTGTAGCCAGAGCCGAAGGAGGCGGTGTCCGAATCAGAGCTCGACTCCTCCGCTGACTGGTGACTCTCCTCGGGTGAAGCCGCAGAGCCCAGACGAGTGAAGGAACCGGTGCCGAAGGTGAGGTCGTAGCCCACCGCTTCAGCATCGATCTCCACCGAGGTGCCGCGCTGTCCTTTCTCGTTCTCCCACTGCCGCACCCGCAGCCTGCCGGTGACCACCACAGGGTCGCCTTTGCTCAGACTGCTCTTGACGTTCTGTGCGAGCTGTCGGAAGGCCGAGACCGTGTACCAGTTCGTCTCCCCGTTGACCCAGCGTTCGGTCTTGCGGTCATAGCGTCGCGGGGTACACCCGAGTCGAAAGTTTGAAATCGGCAGACCCTGGACGGTCGTGAACTCCTCGACGTCTCCGCCGAGGAAGCCGCGGACGGTAATTGTTTCGGTCATCAGTCTCTTCCATCTCTCCACGGCTCATCCAAGGCAGGAATGCTTCTCCGGATCCCCGTCCACAGCCGTGGTGGTGACGGAACGGGGAATGGTTCAAGTCTGATCAGTGCGGAGTCGCAGCTGCCGCGCGGCGTCGGTCTGTTCATAACTGCTGGTCCGTGTCTGCGGTTCGGTGGTCTGGGGAAAACTCTCCTGCGACGAACCGGTAGACTCTCTGCCTGGAACTGCTGAATCTGAGCAGTTCCCACATGTGCACGCCTCGGTAGCTCAGGGGATAGAGCAGCGGCCTTCTAATCCGCTGGTCGGGGGTTCGAATCCCCCCCGGGGCACTTGTCCAGATCCCATAGACTCCAGCTGGCCGCCGTCATGACGGCGGCCGCTTTGGTGTACCTGGCCCATTCCCTACTCAGGTTCCGCAACTTTGAGGCCAAGGGTTATGACCTGGGCATCTTTGATCAGGCGGTCCGTCAGTACTCACTGTTCAAGGCGCCGATCGTGCCGATCAAGGGGGAGGACTTCCACCTCCTTGGTGATCACTTCCATCCGATCATCGCCGCCTTTGCGCCCCTCTACTGGCTCATGGATGACCCAAGGGTGCTCAATATCGGGATGATCGGATTGCTCGTCTCCACTGCGATCCCGGTCTATCTCGTGGTGCGAGGTTGGTTCAGCCACCTCCCGGCACTCTTGGCGGCTGTCGCGCTGCTGCTCTTCTGGCCCTTTCAAGCTCTGGTGAACTGGGACTTTCACGAGATCGCCTTCGGGGTCCCGATCATCGCCTGGGTGATCTGGGCGATTGAACGGAACCGGATGTGGTTGGCGGTGGGGTTGGGAGCTTCCCTGTTGCTCGTCCGTGAGGATATGGGCGTCACCCTCATCGCTCTGGCGCTCGTCCTGGCACTCAAGCGTGCGTGGCTCCCAGCAGCTGTCACGGCCGTCCTCGGCGTCCTCGGGTACTGGTTTGCGGTAGAAGTCGTCATCCCGCATTTCTCGGCCGCCGGAGAATTTGGCTACTGGCAGTTCACGGCCCTGGGTCCGAGCGCCGGCGCCGCCGTCGTCTTCCTGCTGACCCAACCGTGGAACGCCCTCGTGATCCTCTTCGATCAGCCTGGCAAGGTGGGCCTCTGGGCGCTGCATTTTCTGCCGCTTCTGCTCTTGCCCTTCGCGTCTCCCTACGTGATCCTCGGGGCACCGATCCTGCTCTCCCGGCTGTTCAATGACCGTGAGAACGTCTGGGCCGTGATCTATCAATACGACGCGATCCTGGCGCCGATCTTCCTGCTCGCGGGCTTCGACGTCGCGCGGAGAATCATCTCCAGATGGCCGCGGTTCAAGCCCCTGGCGGTCGGGCTCCCAGGGGCTGTCATCGCCGTGGGTCTGGTGGGCACCCTCGCGTTCCCAGGCGTGTTTCCACTCCAGCGCACCATCACGGCTGAGAATTGGTCGATGAACGAGCGTGCCCAGGCCCACGAGCGTGCGGTGGCTGCCATCCCGGACGGGGTCTGTGTGGAAGCCGCAGACACCGCCGTCCCGCATCTGGTGAACAGGACCTCCGTGGGGCTCAACGGAACCACCGATGAGGAGAACCTGAGCTGGTTGATCATCGATGACCAGGTGGATGAGCTTGGCGGATCCGATCCGCTGACACCGCAGGAAGCGTTCGATCGAGCGCAGCGGCTCGGATTCGAGGTCGTCATCGAAGACGATGAGGGTCTTTGGGTCTTGCAGCGCGATCTCGGCGACTCAGCGGATGCCGGTGCGGAATGTGCGGAATACCTGCAGCGGTGACCGCGCTGTAGCATAAGCACCGAAGAACCCACCCCTTTAGCCGCGTCGCCACGTCGCGCGGCGTCATGGAGAGCCACATGTCCACCGACTGCGTCCCCCCGGGAGTCTGCGCACCGCAGACCCAGACGGACCAGGCTCGCGTGGTGCTGATCAGCCTGCACACCTCTCCACTCGCGCAGGCCGGCGGTCGCGACGCAGGTGGCCTCAATGTGTATGTCAATGAGCTGAGCCGTTCCCTCGCGGACTCAGGCGTGGCGGTGGACATCGTCACCAGCGACGCCGACGCAGAGCAGCCGCTGACAAAAGACCGGATCACGCGGCTGGAGGATGGGCGCAGGGTCCATACCCTCGCAGTGGGCGAGAAGGCGCGCAGGGACAAGTCGAAGCTGCTTGATCACCTTGATGCGCTCACCGCGCGTGCGTTGCGGAGCTTGGACGCGGTGGATCTGTCTCGGATCACCACGGTGCATTCGCACTATTGGATCTCAGGGCTCGCGGGAATCAAGATCGCCCACGCTGCTGCAGCGCCGCTGGTGCACACCATGCACACGATCGCCGCTGTGAAGCAGGAACGCGATCCTGAATCCCAGGAGAGTCCGCACCGCACAATCGCTGAGAGCATGATCGCCCGTGAGGCGGATATGGTCACGGCGAATACCGATCGGGAGATCTCCGACCTGAAGCGCCTCTTCGGGCTCAGCGACGACCAGATAGCGCTTGTCAGGCCCGGCGTCGACCTCTCGGTGTTTCACCCACCGGTGGATGCAGACCCGCGCCTGGGCCCGATGGACGGACGTCCTCTGCGACTGGCGTTTGCGGGACGGTTACAGCCGCATAAGGGACCGCAGGTGGCGGTGGAAGCCCTGGGAGCATTCCGCAGAAGTATGCCGGAGGTTCCCGTAGAGCTTGTCGTGGCTGGCAGTCAGAGCGGTGATGGGGTGCTTGATCTGGGTCTTCTGGCTGAAGCCATGGGCGTCAGGGATTCCGTGCACGCCCTGCCTCCACTGCCGCACAGTGAACTGGCCGATCTCTTCCGCCGCAGCGACGCAGTTCTGATGCCCTCCTACAGCGAGTCCTTCGGGCTCGTGGCACTGGAAGCCATGGCCTGTGGAACACCGGTGTTGGCTCATGACGTTGGAGGGCTCTCGGCACTGGTGGAGCATCGAAGCAGCGGTCGGCTCATACCGAGTCTTGATCCTGAAGCCTGGGCGACTGAAATGCGCTGGCTCGTGCTGCACCGGAGCGCATGGGGTCGCTATAGCCGGGCTGCGGCGACACTGGCCGGCGAATACTCATGGGCAGCCACCGCGGCGGCGACGCAGGAGGCCTACCGGCGAGTCAGCCTGGTCGTCTCGGGCTGAACGCCGAGCGGGCGCGGGCCCCGCACTGAATCAGCACCGGGTCAGCACCGAGCCAGCACCGAGTCAGGTGTCGAGATATCGCGAGGACCAGGTCTGTGCGTATTTCTTATTGACCGCACGATTCGCCCGCGAACTGTGCACCAGAGTCTGCTGCATCTTCTCGGAGAGCCTGGGGCGCAGACCCTCGGGGGGTCGGACCATGCCCTCCTGTGCCACGCTTGCCACCAGGGCACCTTCTCGGCTGTAGATGGAGCCCTGGGCGAGACCTCTGGCGTTCTGCGCGCTGGGGCTCTGCTGGACGTAGAGCAGCCACTCATCGGCCCGGGCATCACGGTGCCACCACATGGCGTGGTCCAGTGAGGCTACTTTCATCTCCGGTTTAGCCCAGTACATTCCATGCCTGCGCAGTATCGGTTCCAGCAGCGTGTAGTCCGAGGCGTAGAGGATCGCCGCACGGTGGATGTTCGGATCATCAGGCAGAGGCGCCTTGGTCTTGAGCCACACGGCACTTGTCGCGTGAGGATCCTGGTCAGCCTCGAGGTAGATCGGGCGGTCCACATGGCGAATCTCAAAGGGACGTCCGTGTGCCCACTCGTGCACGATCGGATGCTTCACATGACCGACCAGCTCCTGGGGCGGTGCGAGATCCTCAGGGTCAGGAACGTCCGCCGGCATGCTGCGCTGGTGCGCCACGCCGGGGGAGGGACGCTGGAAAGAAGCGATCATGGACAGGATGGGGGTCCCGTCCTGGTACGCCTGGCTGCGCCTTGCCGAGAACGACCCGCCGTCGCGCAGGCGCTCCACCGATACCTGGATCGGTTTGGTGGCATCACCCGGTCGCAGGAAGTAGCCGTGCACCGAATGGATCAGTCGGTCGGGCTCCACAGTCTGCATCGCAGCCGTGGCAGCCTGCGCCAAGACCTGACCGCCGAAGACCCGCCAGTAGGCCTGTTTGAACACCGGTCCGAGGAAATGGTCCTCAGCACTGGGACCAGCTCCAGCGGCGTCGTCGGGGTCCAGATGTTCCAGCTTCAGCATGTCCACCAGCTGCTGCACAGAGTCGGCGGCAGTGGGCACGATGTACCGGTGATCAGGCATGCGTAGTCCTTCCGAGCAGGCGCAGGGTCATATCCCAACACTCTAGCGGCCCTGCGCCTTGCTCAGCAGGCACGATCCGATCAGACCAGCGAGGCGACTCCGAACAGGGCCCAGGCCAGCAGGAAGGCCATGATGCCGATCAGCGTCTCCAGCACGGTCCAGGTCTTCAGCGTGGTCTTGACGTCCATGCCGAAGAACTTCGAGATCAGCCAGAAGCCCGAGTCATTCACGTGGGATGCGATGACCGAGCCAGCCGCGACCGAGATCACCATGGCCGCGAGCTGCAGCTCGTTGAAGTCCGCCGCAGCCACACCGGTGGCCAGGAGTCCCGCCGCAGTCGTCAACGCCACAGTGGCAGAGCCCTGAGCGATGCGCAGCACGCCGGCGATGACGAAGCCCGCCACGATGAGTGGAATCCCGACTCCGGAGAGGGAGTCCGAAAGGGCCTCACCGATGCCGGATTCGCGCAGCACTCCGCCGAACATGCCACCGGCACCCGTGATCAGGATGACCGCGCAGACCGGAGCCAGTGCCTTGTCCATCACGTCCTGAGCACCGCTCATGCCGCGGCCTCCTCGGGTTCCCATCGTTGCCAGTGCGACGAAGAGCGTGATCAACAGTGCCACGGGCGTCTGCCCAAGGGTGATCAGAATGCCGTACCAGGCAGATTCACTCTGCTCAGCGGAGACCACACCGGCCGTGGTCAGTGTTGCCAGCCCGGTGTTGAGGAAGATCAGCAGCATCGGCAGCAGCAGGATCAACACCACTGTGGTGAATTTGGGAGGGTTCCGCTCCGCTTCCTCATCGGCCTGACCCAGCAGCATCGGGATAGGCAGTTCGAAGCGACGTCCGGCCCATTTGCCGAAGAGATAGCAGGTCACGTACCAGGTGAGGATTGCGATCGGCAGAGCGACGAGAAGCAGGATGCCGACATTGGCCTCGAAGAACTCGCTCGCGGCCACGGGTCCTGGATGAGGTGGAACGAAGACATGCATGACCGAGAAGGCACCCGCGACGGGGAGGCCGTAGAGCAGCACCGAGCCGCCCAGGCGACGCCCGACTGCGAAGACCACAGGGAGCATCACCACGAGACCGGCGTCGAAGAAGATCGGGAAGCCGAAGAGCAGCGACGCCACACCGAGGGCGAAGGGAGCGCGTTTCTCACCGAAACGATTCACCAGCGCATCGGCCAGCACCTTCGCACCGCCGGAGACCTCCACAATGCGCCCGAGCATGGCGCCCAGACCCACCAGCAGTGCCACTGAGGCGAGCGTGGAGCCGAAGCCCGAGGTCAGCACGGGCACGATCTGTGCCGTGGGGATGCCTGCAGCTGCTGCGGTGAGCAGCGATACCAGGATCAAGGCGACGAAGGCGTGCACCTTGAAGCGAATGATGAGGACCAGAAGCACCGCAATGGATGCTGCTGCTATGCCGAGCAGTGGGCCCGTGCCCAGAGTCTGCTCCCAGCCTTCGAGTGTCATGAGTTCTTCCGTTCGTTGCTGTGGTCAGTGTGGATGGCCGCTGACGCGGCAGGGGAGAGTTCGTCCTGCGAGTGGAGCCAGCTGCGAGCCGCTTCCAGAAGGTCCTCGACGGAGGTGTCGTTGCGCAGCAGGATGCCGTCTTCCTCTGGCTGCAGTGGTTCCAGCGTACTCAGCTGCGACTCAAGCAGGGCCGGAGGCATGAAGTGCCCGCTGCGATGTGCGAGTCGGGTGCTCAGACGGGGCAGGTCCACATCGACCTGCAGGAACACGACCTGTCCCTGGGCCGTGCGGAGCAGGTCCCGGTAGCTGCGGCGCAGTGCGGAGCAGGTGATGATGCTGCCGGTGGTGGCATGTGAGGACATCCAGTCACGAAGTGCGTGGAGCCAGGGCCATCTGTCCTCATCCGTGAGCGGGTTCTGTGCCGCCATCTTCGCGATGTTCTCGGGAGGGTGGAACTCATCGGCCTCTGCCATCGGCAGACTGAGCTCCGCGGCCAGCGCTTCCGCCAGCGTGGATTTCCCGGAGCCCGAGACTCCCATCACCACGATGTGACGTGGGGGGCCGTGCTCACCCGGGCTAGGCTGGGGTGGGGGATTCGTCATCGAATTCCTTTGAAATGAGGGTCAAGTCGCGCCGTCCCTGTGACGGGGACCACGTGCCAGCTAAGATAGCACCTTTCTCACCCAAAGGTGTCATGTTTGTGCCCGCCCATGATCAGAGAGCAGTATTGTGCCGCAGAGCCCCGCCGTAGCCCGTGTTGGTCGCAACGCCCTATCCGAGACCCTTGGTCGCGAAATCGTTGATGGCGCGATCAATCCTGGGGACGTGTTGACCCTTGAGTCGCTGCAGCAGCGATTCGCCGTCTCACGGACTGTTGCCCGCGACAGCGTCAAAGTCCTGGAATCCCATGGGCTGCTCTATTCCAAGCGTCGAATCGGCCTGGTGGTCATGGAGCCAGAGCACTGGGACGTCTTTTCTCCTGCAGTCATCAGCTGGCGGCTGGCCTCGGCGAACGCCAGGGGAGCCTTCATCGAGTTGACTCAGCTGCGAATCGCCGTGGAGACCGAGGCAGCTGCCATGGCGGCAAGACGGCGCACCCAGGAACAGGCTCACCGGCTTCTGGAGCTCGCCGCCACCATGCGAAAGCTCGGCGAAGCTGAGCAGCTTGAAGAGTTCATGGTGGCCGACGTCGACTTTCACCGGCTCATGCTCAAAGCGGGCGGGAATTCGATGTTCGCGGCGCTGGCCGACGTCGTCGCGGAGGTTCTGACGGGTCGTACGGATCACGGACTGATGCCGACGCGACCGATGCCGGAGGCGCTGGACGCCCATGACGGGGTGGCGCGCGCAATCGCCGAGCAGAACCCCTTCGAGGCCAGGCGCCATATGGAGATTCTGGTCGATGAGGTGCGTTCGGCTCTGGAAGAATGAAGGCCATGACCCAATCGCTGCGATTCGCAGAGGCCGTTTCCCTGCAGGACCTCTCCACCTTCATCAAACGTGCGCGGCGGATTCAGGAGCAGGGGATCAGGCTCCAAGCGGTGGGCCGGGTCCTCGCCGCATGGGTCCCGGTGATGACTCCGCAGTCTCTGCTGGGCCAGCTCCCTGCGGTGCTGGGTCTGCGCACCGTGGCCTTGGCGGAGGAGTCCCAGACCGACGTGACCGCTGAGCTCAGCTCGATCAGCGAGCGCATCGCCCGGATGAATCCTGCTGAGACCGAACTGGCTCTGCCCCCAAGCCGCCTCACGGTGCCCTGGGCAGCCGTCACCCCGCCGCGATCAGGGTGGGAGTCACTGGGAAGCGTCCCCGATGACGAGATTCGCGCACAGGCAGAGGCCGGGATCGCGGAGATCGCAGAAGCAGTGCCGACGACGGCGGGCGCCGCCGTGGTCGAGCAGGTGCGTGAACGCGTCTGGGGCCGCGACCTCGAGTTGAGTTCACCCACCCCGGGAATTCCCGCCGGCGCCGCCTTCGGCGCTCATGCTCTGAACTTCCTCGCCGCTGCGGGAGCCGAGGGATCCACCGCGGTGCACCGCCGGGGTCGTTGGATCAGGCTCAGCTCACAGGGCGGTTTCATCCTCTGCCGGACCACCAAGGATCAACTCGGCTAGGAGGACATGCCTAGCTGTTGACCATGGAATGGGCCGCGCGCTCCAAATAGTCCCAGAGAATCTGCTCATGCAGCGGGGACAGTTCCGCGGCCTCCACGCCGGCACGCATAAAGCTCAGCCATTTATCGCGGGCCTGGGCATCCACCGCGAAGGGCATATGCCGCATGCGCAGCCTGGGATGTCCGCGCTGCTCCTGGTAGGTCTTCGGGCCACCCCAGTACTGCTCCAGGAAGGTCAGCAGACGCTCCTTCGCGGGTGCCAGATCCTCCTCGGGGTACATCGCGCGGAAGTCCTCATCCTCGGCGACGTGGTCGTAGAAGACATCGACGATGGTCTGGAAGGTCTTGCGGCCACCGATGGCCTCGTAGAAGCTCTGCTGTTCGGCACCTGGCTGCTGCGGATCCGTGGTGTCCTGACTCGGCTGGGCTGAACTCGCTTGTTCTGAACTCGGCTGAGCTGAGGGCAGTCCGGTGACCTGCGATGGAGGTCGCCCCACGGGCTTGATCGTGGCGATGGGTGCCCCCAGGCGGTTCGAGAACTTCGGCAGTTCACGGTCGGATCGGGGTTCTTCGGCAGACATGTTCCTCCTCATACGCGGTGCAGGGTGCAACGATACTCTTCGCGGCCATGTTCCCCTGCCGCGCTGCACGTAGGATGAACCCGGCCCTCAGCCCGCACCTCGTTGACGAAAGGTCTCCTGACTGATCATGGAAAACCCTCTTGAAGTCCACATCGCCACAGATCATGCAGGTATGGAACTTTCCGCACACCTGGTCAGTCATCTGCGAGGCCTTGGATACGAGCTCATCGACCACGGCCCTCAGGTCTACGACGCCCTGGATGACTACCCAGCCTTCTGCATCCACGCCGCCGAAGCTGTGGTCGCCGCCCAGGCTGCAGGTAAGAACGCGCTGGGAATCGTGCTTGGCGGCTCTGGCAACGGAGAGCAGATCGCAGCGAATAAGGTCGCCGGCGTTCGTGCCGCGCTTGCCTGGAACCTAGACACTGCGGTGCTGGCGCGCGAGCACAACGATGCCAACGTGGTCGCCCTGGGCGGCCGGCAGCACAGCTTGGAGGAAGCGACCCAGATCGTCGAGGCGTTCCTCAACGCTGATTTCAGCGGCGACGAACGCCACGCCCGCCGGATCTCCAAGATCGCGCACTACGAGCGCTCCGGTGAGGTCCTCGACTAGCTCATGCCTGAAGGTCATACGCTCCACCGACTCGCGGTACAGATCGATGCCGCGTTCGTCGGCGCACCCTGGAGGGTGAGCTCACCCCAGGGACGATTCGCCGCCGGGGCGCAGCTGCTGGACGCACAGACCCCTCGGCGCGCGGAGGCCTGGGGCAAGCACCTCTTCGTTCACCTGGACCCGCAGACCTGGCACGTCCACCTGGGTCTCTATGGAGCCTTCACCTTCCGCGGCGTTCCCGGATTCGCGACTGCGGCCTCGATCGGCGCTCCGCGGAGCCGAACTGCTGCGCTCGAACCCGAGTACCAGGAGGACGGTTGGCTCCTGCCCGAACCTCCCAGGGGAGCGGTTCGTGCCCGCATCCAGGCACAGCATGGATGGGCTGATCTGCGTGGACCGGTCACCTGTGCCGTGCTGGAACCTCCTGAGTACCAGGCGGTGATCCAGCGTCTGGGTCCCGATCCGCTGCGTCAGCCCGCAGAGACCATAGATCCCCAGGCGCGCGAGGCGTTCCTGGAGAATCTCTCGCGTCGTCGCATCAGCATCGCTGCGGCACTCATGGATCAGGCAGTGATCGCCGGGGTGGGGAACATCTACCGCGCGGAGTCGCTCTTCGAGGAGCGCCTTGCCCCGGACACTCCCAGCAATCAGATCTCGCAGGAACGTGCCGAGGCGCTCTGGGGGAGGATCACCGAGCAGCTGCGGACCGGAGTGACCGAAGGGGTTATCCGCACTCTGCGGGGGAAATCGGCCCGCCGTCACTGGATATATAAGCACCAGGGAACGGAGTGCCTGCGCTGCGGAGAGACCATCGCCGCACGTGAGCTCGCGGGACGTCGACTCTTCTGGTGCCCAGGCTGCCAACTGGACTGAGGGGGACGGCCGGTAGGCAGCGTTGCCGGTGAGTTCGGGTGAACCGGGACTCAGCGGCAAGGTTCCCGTAGAATCACCTGGGTCCGCAGAACATCCATGAGGAGTACATCCCAAGTGTCCGAAAACGCAGCGTCGGAAGCCCCGGCTCAGGCATCAGCCCCGGTCGAACAGATCAACATCATCCGCGAAGGTGAGACCACCAGCATCGAACGCGGCACGACCGGCACCACGCTGTTTGAAGCGGACAAGACCACCGTGGTGATGCGGGTCAACGGAGAACTCTGGGACCTGTCTCGGGAGATCCCTGCTGAGGCCACCGTCGAGGCTGTTGACATCTCCAGCCCCGACGGTCTCAATGTGCTCCGCCACTCCACCGCGCATGTGATGGCCCAGGCGGTCCAGCAGCTCTACCCCGAGGCCAAGCTCGGCATCGGCCCCTACATCACCGATGGGTTCTACTTCGACTTCGACGTCGATGAGCCGTTCACGCCCGATGATCTGAAGAAGATCGAGAAGGCGATGCAGAAGCTGATCAACCAGACCCAGCTCTTCGAGCGCCAGGTGGTCACCGAGGCGGAGGCCAAGGCCGCGATGGCCGATGAGCCCTATAAGCTCGAGCTGCTCGGCGTCGACAGCGCTGCAGGATCTCAGGAGCAGGAGGCCGCCGAGGGGGCCAGCATCGAGGTCGGCGGCGGAGAGATCACGATCTACCACAACGTCGATCGCCACGGAGAGCGGATCTGGTCTGACCTCTGCCGCGGACCGCACCTGCCCAACACCAAGCTGATTGCCAACGCCTATGCTGTGATGCGCTCCGCCGCAGCCTACTGGCGCGGCAAGGAGTCCAACCCGCAGCTGCAGCGCCTCTACGGCACCGCTTGGCCCACCAAGGATGACCTCAAGGCGTATAAGGAGCGATTGGCTGAGGCCGAGCGCCGTGACCACCGTCGTCTGGGCTCAGAGCTGGACCTCTTCAGCTTCCCCGACGAGCTGGGCTCCGGACTGCCGCTGTTCCACCCCAAGGGCGGCATCATCAAGCGTGAGATGGAGGACTACGTCCGGACCCGGCACATCGAGGCCGGCTTCCAGTACGTGGGCACCCCGCACATCTCCAAGGACGGCCTGTTCCACACCTCGGGACACCTGCCCTACTACGCAGACACGATGTTCCCGCCGCTGCACGTGGACGAGGAGCGCGACGCCGAGGGCAATATCACCAAGCAGGGCCAGGACTACCGGCTCAAGGCGATGAACTGCCCGATGCACAACCTCATCTACCGGTCCCGCGGCCGCTCCTACCGCGAGCTGCCGATGCGGCTCTTCGAGTTCGGTTCGGTCTACCGCTACGAGAAGTCCGGCGTGATCCACGGTCTGACTCGCGTGCGCGGCTTCGCTCAGGACGACTCCCACTCCTATGTCACCAAGGAACAGGCCCCCGACGAGGTCCGCCACCTGCTGAGCTTCGTGCTCTCGCTGCTGCGCGACTTCGGGCTCGATGACTTCTACCTGGAGCTCTCCACCCGTGATGAGGACTCGGAGAAGTTCATCGGCAGCGCCGAGCAGTGGGAAGAGGCCACCAAGGTGCTCGAGGACGTCGCCAAGGAGACCGGCCTGGAGCTGGTGGCCGATCCCGGTGGCGCCGCGTACTACGGGCCGAAGATCTCCGTGCAGGCCCGCGACGCCATCGGACGCACCTGGCAGATGTCGACCGTGCAGTACGACTTCAACCAGCCAGCCCGTTTCGGTCTGGAGTACCAGGCCGCGGACGGGTCACGGCAGGAGCCGGTGATGATCCACGCCGCCAAGTTCGGTTCGATCGAGCGTTTCATGGGAGTGCTCACCGAGCACTATGCGGGCGCCTTCCCGGTCTGGCTCTCGCCGGTGCAGGTGCGCGCCATCCCCGTCGCCGAGCCGTTCAACGACTATCTGGCACAGGTCGTGGACAAGCTCAAGGCAGCCGGGGTGCGAGCCGAGCTCGAAGACAGCAGCGACCGGTTCCCCAAGAAGATCCGCACCGCCTCGAAGGACAAGATTCCCTTCGTGCTGATCGCCGGAGGCGACGACGTCGATGCCGATGCGGTCTCCTTCCGACTCCGTGATGGCAGCCAGGACAACCAGGTGCCGGTGGACGAGGCAGTCGCTCGCATCCTCGCCGCCATCGAATCCAAGGAAGCCTGATCGGCTGTGGGGTCTACAGACGATTTCGAACTGGCAGGCGTCCCTGACGCTTTCCAACGACTGTGGACCCCGCACCGCGCGGCCTACCAGCAGCGCGGCCAGGATCAGGTCAGCGGAGCCTCCAACTGTCCGTTCTGTCAGGGACCGGGACGCAGTGACGAGGACGCGCTGATAGTGCATCGGGGAAGCAGCTGCTTCGTGCTGCTCAATCTCTACCCCTATAACCCGGGGCACCTGATGGTGTGTCCATACCGCCACGTTCCGGACCTGACCGACCTGGACGCTGAGGAATCACGCGAGTTCATCGCGATGACTCAGCAGTGCATGCGAGTGCTTCGCCGCACTGCCAACCCTGCAGGCTTCAATCTCGGGATCAACCAGGGCAAAGTAGGTGGGGCCGGCATCGCGGCGCATCTGCATCAGCACGTGATTCCGCGCTGGAGCGGGGACACCAATTTCATGCCGATCATCGCGCAGACCAAGAACCTCTCACAGACTCTGGGGGAGACCCGGGATCTGGTGGCGGCAGCCTGGGAGGAGGAGAGCTGATGCTCAATAAGCACGCACGGGCCTTCTTCAGCGCCCTCTTCACCCCCATTGCCAAGGGGCTGCTTGCTCTTGGAATGACCCCCAATATGGTCACTGTCATCGGGACCGTGGGCGTCTGCCTCGGCGCCCTGGTGTTCTATCCCCTGGGAGAGCTGTTCTGGGGCACGGTCTTCATCACGCTCTTCGTGTTCTCAGACCTGATCGACGGTCTGATGGCTCGGCTCAGTGGAAAGACGTCGGTGCTTGGCGGTTTCCTGGATTCCTGCCTCGACCGGGTTCAAGATGGCGCGGTGTTCCTCGGACTTCTCATCTGGTTCTTCACCGGTGGTGAGCACGTCTGGTTGGGCATCGCGGCCGCGGTCTGCCTGCTCACTGGCAATGTGGTGTCATATGTCCGGGCCAAGGCTGAGTCGCTGGGATACCGGGCCGACGTCGGGATCGCCGAACGTTCCGAACGGATGGTCCTCACCCTGGTCTTCACCGGATTCACCGGGCTCGGCCTGCATTCCACAGTGCTGCTGATCGTGCTGACCCTGCTGGCGATCGCTTCGGTCGTGACTATCGCACAGCGATTCCGTTCGGTCATCGCCCAGGCCACCACTGCCGCCAACGGCCCTGCCTGAGTCCCATGGCCAGTCGGGCCCCGACGCGGACCGCCGGAGTTGATCTGGCCGCCGAGAGCAAGGGAACCGCGATGGCCATCATCGCGTGGTCGCCAGCCGGCGCCCGCTTGGAATCGTTGAGTCTCGATGTGGGCGATGCCCAGATCACTGAGGCCGCGGCACGGGTCGTGAAGATCGGCATCGACTGTGCGTTCGGCTGGCCAGATAAGTTCGTCAGCTTTCTGGCCGGGCACTCCGACCTCGCGCAGCCGCAGGCACCCGATGGGGGCATGGCCTGGAGGCGAACCCTTGCCTACCGCGAGACCGACCGCCACGTCCGCGCGAAGGTCGGTCGCTGGCCCCTGAGTGTCTCCACCGACCGGATCGGTCTCACCGCCATGCGCTGTGCGGGTCTCCTGGGACGGCTGGTGGCCAGTGGTCAGGCTGTCGACAGGTCTGGCCGTTCCGGCGTCGTGGTGGAGGTCTACCCCGGTGCAACGCTGCGGCTGTGGAAGTGGAACCTTCGGGGGTACCGGGCAGATCCTGAGGTACGCCGTGGCCTGGTAGACCAGATGCAGACAGATGCGCCGTGGCTGGACCTCGGGGAGCACGTCGGTCTCATGGTGGAGTCCACCGATGCCTTTGACGCGGTCGTCGCTGCACTCGGCGCACGCGCCGCCTGGCTGGGACGCTACGAGAAGCCCGCCCCGGAGCATCAGTCGAGGGCGGAGCGGGAAGGGTGGATCGTACTTCCCTCGTGTGAGCTCCCGGACCTGCTCTAGATCCCGAGCTGGTCCATGAGAGCTGTCATCGTCGGTTCTCTGCCGAAGGTGATCCGGTAGGACTCCAGGGGGTCCCGGGTATTGCCCCGGGAGAGCAGCTCCCGTCGAACATGGGACCCCGCGGCCCGCAGTGCTCGGTCGTGCTGCTTCAGGTCGTGCTGCTCCGGGCTCTGCTGCTGGGCTGATTGCTCGCGGTACCACGCAGAGGCATCGGCAGCCAGGACCTGCGCCCACAGATAGGAGTAGTACCCCGCTGCGTAGCCGGACCCGGCGAAGACGTGCTTGAAGAAACCGATGCCGTAACGGGGTGGCACCAACGGGTGGTGAAGTCCCCATGCGGCGAGAGCGGCCTCGGAAAAGGCCTGTGGATGCTCCGCGGCTTTCTGGGCCTGCTCCACTGTCAGCGTGTGCCAGGCAAGATCCAGGACGACGGCGGCCACGTGTTCCACCGTGCTGAACCCCTTGCCCCAGAAGTTCTCGGCTTCCTGCCCGGGCCGCGCGAGACCCCCACGGGCGAGCTCTTGGAAGATCTCATTGACCTGAGAGGGGAACTCCACATTGTCCCGCGGCACGGCGGTGCCAGAGAGCTCCTCGAACTCTGCCTCAGCCAAGAGCCCGTGCAGGGCGTGGCCAAACTCGTGGAAGAGCGTGCGCATGGCCGAGGGTGTCAGTGCGGCCGCTTCCCCCGGTGCAGGGGAGGTGATGTTCAGCGCATTGATCACCACAGGACGGGAGCGGGTCAGCGTGGACGCCACCGAGAAAGAGTTCATCCAGGCGCCACCGGATTTACTCGGTCGGGCATAGAGGTCGAGCAGGAACAGTCCGATCCCTGCTCCACGGCGGGTCTCAGCAGAGTTCTCGAAGACCTCGAAGCTTCGTGAGCCTGGGGCGAAGCACGGCAGGTCATCCCGCTCGATGACCGTGATGCCGTAGACCTGCGATGCTGCGTCGAAGACCCGCCGGAGTGCCTCCTCCACTGGAACGTCGCGCTCCGGCGTTGCTTGTGACTCCTCGCCGGTGTGATCCGTTTGATCGTTGGCGCGCTGCTGCTGCGCCAGGGCCGCGATTCCGAAGCTGATGTCCCAGGGCATGAGCTCTGCCGCTGCACCAGTGTCCTTGCCTGCTGATTCTTCAAGCTGGAGAGCACCGGCTGAGCGCAATGTCTGGATCTCCTCCTGAAGACGAGCCATCGCGCCTTCGGCTATGCGCCGCAGCATCGTTTCGATACCCTCACGATCCTTGGCCATGCGCGAGGGAAGGACGCTGTCCAAGTGATGCTCGAAGCCCAGCAGCTGAGCCCTGCGCGCCCGCAGAAGAGCTATCTGGGCCGCAATGACTGGAGTCGTGCGCCCAGCTTCGTCGCTCAGAGTTCCCCGGGAGATGGATGCTTCGTGCAGCCGAGCGCGCGCGGCGCGACGAGTCAGACGTTCGAGGGGACCCTGCTGGACCGGCAGATTCAGCTGCAGCAGAGCTCCGGTTGCATGACCTGCCTCCTTCGCAGCCGCTGCGGCCGCGCTCAGCTCCTGCTCCCCAAGTCCTTCGAGCTCGGCAGGATCGTCGAAATACACGGCGTGGGCGGCGGCTTCGCGGCGCTGCAGCTGCTCGTAGTCGGTCACTGCGGCGCTGAGCTGAAGATTGAGCCGGCGCAAACGATCTTGTGCCTGCTCATCGAGTCCCGCGCCGGCAGCCCGGGCCTGGTCTAGAGTGACCTCCAGCATGCGTGCTTGTTCGGCCGTGGCACTGGCCTCTCCGCGAGCCAGCCGTGACTCAAGTGCTGTGAGTCGCTGGAAGAGTCCGGGGTGCAGGGTCAGCCAGTCATGGTGCTCTGCCACTACTTGGACGAACTTCGGCTGGACCTTCTGCCGCTCCTCGGTGGCGTGGACCGAGAACATGCAGGAGAACGCACGCTCGACCTTGGAGAGGATCCGGTGTGAGAGGCCGAGCGGGTGCAGCACGTTGGACACCTCTGCGGGCTCCTCGACTGCTGCGATGGTCTCCACCGCTTCACGGGCCTGAGCGATCCCAGCCTCGAGTGCGGGCAGCCAGTGCTCGTCCCGGATCTGGCTCAGATCAGTCAGCCCGTAGTCCAGGCTGCTCTCGGCGAGCAGCGGATTCGCCGGCGCCGACTCTTCCGCCGTCGTCGTCTGCGTTGTTGACCGGCGCTCGGTGTGCTCCATGTGACCTAAGGTCCTCTCGGATAGGCTGAAGCCAAGACTATACGACTGTTGCGTTGCGCAACCGTTTCCTGTGACTGATCAGATGTGACTGACGAGGAGAACCATGGCCGGCCACTCAAAATGGGCCAACACGAAGCACCGAAAGGCTGCTGTTGACGCCAAGCGGGCGAAGCTCAATGCCCGCTATATCAAACAGATCGAAGTCGCCGCACGCAATGGCGGACCTGATATGGCAGGCAACCCGGGACTGGACCTTGCCGTGTCCAAGGCCAAGAAGAACTCTGTCCCCAATGACAATATCGATCGCGCCATCAAACGCGGCGCCGGTCTCACCGGTGATTCCGTGGAGTACGAAGAGATCACCTATGAGGTCCGAGGCCCACAGGGTTCGGCGCTGCTCGTGGAGTGTCTGACGGATAACCGGAACCGGGCCGCCGCCGAGGTGCGTATCGCTGTCACCCGATCAGGCGGGACCGTCGCCGACCCGGGGTCTGTGGCATATATGTTCCAGCGCAAAGGCGTGGTGGTGCTGCCCAAGAACGAACTCACCGAGGACGATGTGCTTGCGGCAGTGCTTGAAGCCGGCGTGGAAGACGTGATCGAGCACGAGGCCAGCTTTGAGGTGCGCTCCGAGCCGCAGGATCTCCAGGCCGTGATCAAGGGTCTGGAAGAGGCTGGCATCGAATATGAGAGCGATGAGGTGGAGTTCGTCTCGGAGGTCAAGGTCGACCTGGACCTGGAGGCCGCGAAGAAGTTCTTCAAGCTCAATGACGCACTCGAGGATCTCGAAGATGTCCAGAGTGTGCACAGCAACGCCGATCTCAGTGCCGAGACCCTGGCGGCGCTGGATGCCGAGGAATGAGCATCGCGACCCCGCGGTGATCAGTTTCCAGTGAGAGGCCCCAGATGAACCAGACCAGGCCTGTGTCAGGGACCGCCGGCACCTCACGCACCGCGCAGCGCATACTCGGTGTGGACCCGGGTCTCACCCGATGCGGCTTCGCAGTGGTGGAGATGAACCTGAACCGCACGGGGGAGTCCCTCCATGTGGAGGTCACCGGTACGAAGGCAGACCAGGATCTCGCAGAAAGGATCCTGGCTATTCAACGATCGGCCGAGGCGCTGCTGGATCGTTTCGCCCCGGATGTGCTCGCCATCGAACGGGTTTTCGCGCAGAACAACGCTCCCACTGTGGTCGCCACGGCACAGGCCTCCGGTGTCATCATCGCGGCAGCGGCCGCCCGGGGGATACCCGTCGCGTGGCACACCCCCTCGGAGGTCAAGGCGGCCGTGACAGATGACGGCACGGCAGATAAGCACGCGGTGGCACGGATGGTCCAACGGATCCTCAGGCTGCCCGGCCTCCCGCGCCCGGTGGACGCCACAGATGCCTATGCCGTCGCAATCTGCCACGCCTGGAGATCGGGGATCGGTGCTCGATTCAATATGTCGGCTGGCACTGCCACGCATCAGGGCGCGCGGACGGCCCTGCAGCGTGCGCAGGCAGAGGCCGCGGCCAAGGGCCCGGGTTTCAAAGGCGGTGGACTCAAGGGTGGAGATCAGCTCACGCCTGCTCAGCGCGCCTGGATGGCGGCCGCCAAGCGCGCACGCTAAGCTATTCGAATACATGTTCTAATCCGAGTTCTACCCGTGCCGGGGACGTCGCCCGGTGCGCGATCAGTCGCCTCAGGCGACGGTGAGGTGAGAAATGATCTCTTCTATCCGGGGCGAAGTGCTCCATATCGGCACCGATCACGCAGTGGTCGAGGTCTCCGGATTCGGTCTTCACGTCTCAGCAACCCCCAGGACGCTCGCTGGTCTGCGGCACGGCACCGAGGCGAAGCTGCACACGAGCTTCGTCCCGAGGCAGGACGATGCCCCGCTGCTCTTCGGATTCTCGGAGATGGCAGAACGGGTGATCTTCACGACGCTGGTCTCCATCTCAGGAATCGGACCCCGGATGGCCCTTGCGGTCCTTGCAGTGCATACCCCGAATGAGGTGCATCAGGCGATTGCAGAATCCGACACGGAGGCCTTCACCAGGGTCCCGGGCATCGGAAAGAAGACGGCACAGCGGATCCTGCTGGAGCTGGCAGGAAAACTCGTGATCGATCAGCCCACCCCTGCGCCAGGCGCGTCAGACGCGGCCGCGCAGCCAGAGGTTGCTCTTCAGGTGCGGGAGGCATTGATCTCACTGGGTTGGACCGAGCGCGACGCTCGCGCAGCGGTGGAGAAGCTTCTCGCCGCTGAGCCGGAGCTCGCTCATGCCGACGTCTCCACCGTGCTGCGGCAGGCACTGCGAAGCCTTGGCGGTCCCCGATGAGCGAGGAAGCACCCCGGCCGCTGCTGAGCAGCTCCACGATGACCGAAGAGCGCGCTATGGAGGCGGCACTGCGCCCCAAGGTCCTCGATGAGTTCGTGGGCCAACAGACTGTGCGTCGGCAGCTCTCTCTTGTCCTGGAGTCCTCGCGGCTGCGCGGTACGGCATCCGATCATGTGCTGCTCTCCGGCCCTCCGGGTCTGGGCAAGACGACCCTGGCGATGATCATCGCCAGCGAGATGAATGCCCCCCTGCGTATCAGTTCAGGTCCAGCGATTCAGCATGCCGGTGACCTCGCTGCCATTCTGTCCTCACTGACAGAGGGCGAGGTGCTCTTCGTCGATGAGATCCACCGGATGTCGCGTCCGGCGGAAGAGCTGCTCTATATGGCCATGGAGGATTTCCGTGTGGATGTCATCGTCGGCAAAGGGGCCGGCGCCACCTCGATCCCGCTGGAGCTTCCCCCCTTCACCTTGGTGGGAGCCACAACCCGTGCTGGCCTGCTTCCCGGTCCGCTGCGCGACCGATTCGGCTTCACCGCGCAGCTGGAGTTCTACAGCACTGCGGAGCTCGAATCCGTGCTCCGTCGTTCAGCGGTGATGTTGGATATGAACGTCGCTGGTCCAGGGTTCGCTGAGATCGCCTCTCGTTCACGGGGCACCCCTCGCATCGCGAACCGTCTGCTGCGAAGGGTCCGCGACTGGGCGCTGGTCCACGCAGTGCGCGAGGTGGACCGCGCCACCGCCGCGGAGGCCCTGGAGATGTATGAGGTCGACGAGCGCGGACTGGACCGATTGGATCGGCAGGTCCTCGAAGCACTCTGCCTGAAATTCCAAGGTGGCCCCGTCGGGCTCTCCACCCTTGCTGTCCTTGTAGGGGAGGAGACCGAGACCGTCGAAACAGTGGCGGAGCCGTACTTGGTGCGCGAAGGTCTCCTTGCCCGCACACCACGCGGACGGGTGGCCACAGACGCTGCCTGGCGGCACCTCGGGCTGACACCCCCCGAGCGTCACCCTGATAGTCTGTCGGGTTGAATGCACGGCCAGGTCCCGCAGCGGTTAATCAGCGGGCTGGCCAAGGTTATCCCGTGACGAGAGATTGGCCCTATCTGTGAATGCTTCGATCAACACCGCCCAGGTTCTCGCCGCTGAAGGCACCGCTGCCACCCCAGGATTCGACCCGCTCCTGCTGATCATGATCGCCGTTCTGATCATCTTCATGATCCTGACGTTCCGGCGCGGCAAGAAGCTGCGCGATGAGCAGTCCAAGGCCCGCGGTGGAGCAATTGTGGGAGCCCAGGTGGTGACGGCAGGCGGCATGGTCGGCACCGTGGTCTCACGCGATGAAGAAGCTCAGCGGGTCACCCTGGAGTTCAGCTCAGGGGACCGTGTCGATTTCTTGATCGGCGCCATCCAGCAGGTCGTCGAACCCGCCGCCACCACCACCGAAGACTGACTCGTCCTCGATGGCCACACGTACCCCCGCTGCGCACGCGCGCGGCGTCCTCATCGGTCTGCTCATTCTGCTCCTCGGGATGGGTGGGCTCCTCGCCTATGGTGTCCAGGACGGCCGCGCCCAGTGGGCGCCGCTGCTCGCACTCGACCTCGAGGGCGGCACCCAGATGGTTCTCTCGCCCCAGGTAGATGGCGGTGAAGAGATCGATGCCGAGCAGCTCGAGCAGGCAGTGGAGATCATCCGTCAACGTGTTGACGGCTCAGGTGTCACCGAATCTGAGATCGCTACGCAGGGCGCTGAGAACGTTGTGGTCGGAATGCCCGGCGTGCCCGACGAAGAGACCCGAGAGCTGATCCAAGCTTCTGCCGATATGGAGTTCCGACCGGTTCTCCAGGTGGAGCAGGATCTGGACTTCCTGGAGAGTCTGCTCTCCGAGGATGAGAACCTCTCCGAGGAGGAAGCCGAGGCCCTCGAGGAGGACCTCGCCGCCTCCGAGGAGGAGGAGGAAGCGGTTCCCGAGGATTTCGAGGAGCCTACCGCCGAACCTGAAAACGGCTCTGACCTCAACTGGGTCACCCCAGAGGTGGCCGCTGAGTTCGCCAACTTCACCTGCAGCAGTGACATCAGCCTTGAGGAACGGGCCGACTCCGAAGCAGACGCACCCTTGGTCTCCTGTGACCCCGAGACCGGCATGAAGTACCTGCTCGGACCGGTGGCCGTTCCCGGCACCAGCATCACGGACTCCAGCTTCGGGACCGAACAGTCACAGAGTGGGCAATCCACGGGCCGCTGGGCAGTGACGATCAACTTCGACGACTCAGGCACCGAATCCTTCCGGGATACCACCACCCGGCTGCTGAACCTGGAAGCCCCGCGCAACCAGTTCGCCATCATGCTCGACGGTCAGGTCATCTCCGCGCCCACTACCCAGGCCGCAATCGTTGATGGACGCCCGCAGATCACCGGTGACTTCACCGAGGACGAGGCTCGCGGTCTCTCTGAGCAGCTGCGCTACGGCTCGCTGCCCATCAGCTTCGAGATCGAGTCCGAGCAGCAGATCTCCGCGACGTTGGGGGAGGAGCAGCTGCGACTCGGGCTGCTCGCCGGCGTCATCGGCCTGCTCCTTGTGGCTGGGTATGCGATCTTCCAGTACCGAGCCCTGGGCATGGTCACCATCATTTCTCTTGTCGTGGCAGGTGTCATGACATGGTGGGCCATCGCCCTGCTGGGCTGGAGTGATGGGTACCGACTCTCTCTGGCCGGCATCGCTGGTCTGATCGTGTCCATCGGTCTGACCGCGGACTCCTTCATCGTCTACTTCGAACGCATCAAGGATGAGCTTCGCGAGGGCAGATCTCTGCCCGGGGCCGTGGAGGCCGGCTGGTCCCGTGCCCGGCGCACCATTCTGGCTTCAAAGGCCGTCAACGTGATCGCTGCGGTGGTCCTTTATCTGGTGGCTGTCGGAAACGTGCGGGGCTTCGCGTTCACGCTGGGTCTGACTGCCATCATCGACGTGATACTTGTCTTCCTGTTCACGCACCCCCTCATGCAGCTGATTGCACGCAGGAAGTTCTTTGCTGCTGGCAAACGCTTCTCTGGACTCTCCGAGAAGGAAATGGGTGTGGAGGTGCTCTACCGCGGCTCGGGACGCTTTGCGCGAAGCGCCGCTGGGCCATCCACCTCGGCGAGCGGATCCACCTTAGCTTCCCCGGCCGCGAGTGACAGGCCTGACGGGTCTGCCGGAGGAGCCAGCAGCCCGCTCGGAGGGGCGCCACGAAGTTCAGACGACGCACGGAAAGACCGGATCACCGAGCTCCCGGAAATCTCTGACCTCGAATGGAGCCACATGACTCTCGCCGAACGGCGCAAGGTGCGCGAATCTGCCGCTGTGCGCCAACGCCAGAACGCGACCGAGGAGCCCGGAACATCTAGCACTGCGCCCGGCCAGAACGAGGAGGAGCGCTGATGGCGTCCGGATTCGCCAAGGCAGGCAACCAGCTCTACACCGGTGAACGCGCCTATCCGTTCATCCAGAAGTCCAACCTCTGGTTCATCCTGGCCGCCGTTCTGGTTCTGGCCTCAGTTGCGGTTCCCTTCTTCAGGGGTGGCTTCAACCTCGGTATCGAGTTCACCGGAGGCTCGGAGTTCACGATCTCGCAGACCGAGAACACCGATATCGGCATCGGCCAGGAGGCCGTGGAAGGCGTCTCGGGACAAGAGGCCATCGTGACCAACGTGGCTCCGAACACGATCCGTGTGCAGACCGCTGAGCTGAACGACGTCGAGACACTCGAGGTCGCCGACACACTTCAGCAGGGCTATGCCGTGGCGCCCGAGCAGGTCAGCTCCACCTTCATCGGCCCGGTATGGGGCGAGCAGATCTCCCAACAGATGCTGCTGGGGCTCATCGTCTTCGTTGTCCTGGTGGCGCTGTATATGGCCTTCTACTTCAGGACCTGGACCATGTCGCTGGCGGCGATGGTCGGCCTGGCCTTCGTGGTCGTGACCACTGTGGGGATCTACGCCCTCACAGGTTTCGAGGTGACCCCCAGTGCGATCATCGGCTTCCTGACCATTCTGTCCTATGCGCTCTACGACACGATGGTCGTGTTCGATAAGATCCGCGAGAACGTTGAGGATCTGTACGCACAGAAGGACCAGACCTTCACCGAGCGTGTGAACCTCGCGGTCAATCAGACCCTGGTCCGTTCGCTGAACACCTCGGTGGTCGGTATCCTGCCCGTCGGTTCGATCCTTTTCATCGGGTCGGTTCTCCTGGGTGCCGGCACACTGCGCGATATCTCGTTGTCGCTCTTCGTCGGCATCATCGTCGGTACCCTCGCGACCATCTTCATCCAGGCTCCGCTCTACGCGCGGATGCGTCGCAATGATCCGGAGATCAAAGCCCATACTGAGGAAGTCCTCGAGCTGCGAGAGCTGCGTGGGATCCACGCGGTGACTTCTTCCGGAATGGCCCTGGATGAGACCGGCCGAGCGGTGGCATTTCCGCCGCTGCCAGAGCCGGAGCCGGAGGAGGAGCTGGAGGATGAAGACGGCTATCAGGTGGTCATTCATGCTCCCCATGAGCACTGAGTCCAGATAGCTCCCGGTTTGGGGCTAGAATTGCCGGCACGCCGTCTTGAGCGTCCCGACTCCGTCCTAGGGAAAGCAGGTCCGCACTGGTGAACGAGGATCGCCCGGTTCCACAGGGCACTACGCAGCTCGCAGCAGCGAGTGCAGCCTCACCGCCTGTGGTCAGGAGAGCACGCGCCGTCGGTGTGGTCAGCGATGAGGCCTCGTCCTCCCCGCTGCTGGAGCCGCTGCTGCGCGCCATGCGCGCCAATGACTCGCAGCAGGATTTCCCCCTGGTTGAACGCGCCTTTGCCGCGGCGAACCACCACCACCGGGATCAGAAGCGCAAGAGCGGTGATCCCTACATCACCCATCCGGTGGCGGTGGCCACCATCCTGGCAGAGCTCGGTCTCACCGGTTCCACGCTGGCAGCTGCGCTGCTGCACGACACGGTGGAGGACACCTCATATTCGCTCGAGCAGCTGACGGAAGAGTTCGGCGCTGAGATCGCTCTGCTGGTAGACGGGGTCACCAAGCTCGACAAGCTCAAATTCGGGGACGCAGCCCAGGCGGAGACCGTGCGCAAGATGGTCCTTGCCATGGCCAAGGACATCCGAGTGCTGATGATCAAGCTGGCTGACCGGCTGCACAATGCTCGAACCTGGCGATATGTGGCCGCGGAGTCTAGCGCCCGCAAAGCCAAAGAGACGCTCGAGATCTTCTCCCCGCTGGCTCACCGCCTGGGCATGAACACGATCAAGTGGGAGCTGGAGGATCTGTCCTTCGCGGCCCTCTACCCCAAGGTCTACGAGGAGATCGTCAGGCTCGTGGGAGACCGCACCCCACAGCGGGAAAAGTTCCTCTCTCAGGTGCGCGAGACCATCGCCGATGACCTCAACGAATCCAGCATCTCTGCCACGATCACCGGACGACCCAAGCATTACTACTCGATCTATCAGAAGATGATCGTGCGCGGCAAAGAGTTCGACGATATCCACGACCTCATGGGTGTCCGGGTGCTGGTCGACACGATCCGCGACTGTTACGCCGTGCTGGGTGCACTCCACGCGCGGTGGAACCCGCTGCCGGGGCGGTTCAAGGACTACATCGCGATGCCGAAGTACAACATGTACCAGTCGTTGCACACCACAGTGCTTGGTCCAGCTGGAAAGCCCGTTGAGATCCAGATCCGTACCCATGAGATGCACCGGCGCGCCGAGTACGGAGTGGCGGCGCACTGGAAGTACAAACAGGACTTCTCTACCCCGCAGTCTGCTGCGCAGCAGCCCTCCGGTGGATCGCTCGCTGGTACAGCAACACAGCAGTCCCAGGCCACAGAAGATATCGGCTGGCTGCGGTCTCTTGTGGACTGGCAGTCCGAGACCAAGGATCCTGACGAGTTCCTCGATTCGCTGCGCTATGAGATCAACGCCAAAGAGGTGTTCGTCTACACGCCCAAGGGCGAGGTCATGTCCTTGCCGGCTGGTTCGACTCCAGTGGACTTCGCCTATGCCATCCACACCGACGTCGGGCACAAGACCATCGGCGCTCGAGTCAATGGCAAACTCGTCCCGCTGAATTCCGAGCTCCAGCATGGTGACTGGGTGGAGATCTTCACCTCGAAGTCGGAGACCGCGGGCCCGAGCCAGGACTGGATGCAGTTCGTCAAGAGTGCCCGCGCAAGGAACAAGATTCGGCATTGGTTCTCCAAGGAACGACGTGAGGAATCCATCGAGCGTGGCAAGGAAAGCCTGACCAAGGCGATCCGCAAGTCGCAGCTTCCCTTGCAGAAGGTGATGAACCCGGAGGTTCTCGACACCGTCGCGAAGCAGCTGCACTACACCGAACTCGCCGGACTCTACGCGGGTGTCGGTGAGGAGCATGTCTCCACGCAGAGCGTCATCGAGCATCTGATCGCGCTCTTCGAGCCCGAGGAGGAGGAGTCCGAGGAACACGATACGACTCCGATCACCTCGCCCGGCACGGCCGCCAACCAGTATTCCGACGCCGGCGTGATCGTCAAGGGGGCCGGCAATGTCCTGGTGAAGCTTGCCCGCTGCTGCACGCCAGTCCCGCCGGATGAGATCGAAGGCTTCGTCACCCGCGGCCAGGGTGTCTCTGTCCACCGCGGCGACTGTCGAAATGTGGAACAGCTCAGGGACCAGCCCGGCCGACTCGTGGAAGTCGAGTGGGCCCCGACCAAGTCTTCGGTCTTCCTGGTCGAGATCCAGGTAGAGGCGCTGGACCGGAAGTCTCTGCTTTCCGACGTGACTCGGATCCTTGCCGAATCGCAGGTCAATATCCTCTCCGCGAGTGTGCAGACCTCCCGAGACCGCGTGGCGCTCTCGAGGTTCTCCTTCGAGATGGGCGACCCACGCTATCTCAACCACGTCTTGAACTCCGTCCGCCGCATCGACGGGGTCTACGACGTCTACCGCACAGTGGGCAAACGCCGCGAACACTGAGGTGACAGGACCGGCGCGCCTCCAGGAATACGCTGGTGCGCCGGTCATTTCCGTCCACCTACGACCCGCGAGCGAACACTCGAGCCTGCAGCAGCGCCGAGATACGGGCAGAGCGCGCCTGTGCGCCGCTGCTCTCACGCAGCTGGCTCAGAATCTGAGCCGTGAGGGTGTCTGCCTGCAGCGCCTCGGGATGGGCGCTGCTGAGCCGCGCGATCAGACCCCAACGGTATGCCGTGATCTCCTCATGAACCTGCGGCGCAGCGCTGTGCACGGCCGCGCTGAACTGGACTGGTGGGAGATCCAGCGGACGTCTGCTCCCAGCAACGCCGATCCCCAGAAACACGTCAGCTGCAGTCCGGCGCGGTGAAGTCACCGACACCTCATGCAGTCGGAGGATGTCCTGGGAGTCCAGAGGCAGCTGATGGACCTGCCAGCTGATCTTCGCCGAGGTTCTGCGCCTGAACACACCCTGTGTGATGACGGCGATCCGTGTGGGAGTGACGGGGCCGCCCAGGTGGATCCACGCTGCAGTCTCACCACAGATGACGGCGTCTTGGCGCAGCGCGCTGGAGAGCAGCTCGCGGCAGCATCTCGCCCGCAGCCCAGGGGAGTCCGGGAGGCAGGCCGGAGCATAGACGTCACCGATCACGGGGCGGATCGCTGAGTCTTGGACCAAGATCTGCAGCTCGGCTGTGGTGAACTGCGGACCGGGACGGTAGAGCGCCTCAGTCAGTTGCTTCGCGGGGCTGGAATCCATTGCACCAGCGTGCTGTACGAGGCACCCCAGGCGGCTGGGCGTGAGCACGCTGTGGAGAGCGGTCCCTGCTCACTGACGAGCACCGCGCCTGTGGAGAGTCACAGGATGCGGCACCAGTGCTGGTTCAGTCTGCTGAAACGGCTGCGCCAGGTTCGCGGCCCCATGCGTGGCGAAGATCCAGCGCATGAGAGAGGATCTCCACGGCGGCGGCTTGATCGATGCGATCCCGCTGATCACGAGTCCCGACACCGGAGGCACGCATCTTCTCAGAGGCCGACACCGTGGAAAGCCGTTCATCCACGAGGTAGACCCCGGCAGTCAGCTCCGCTGCCTCTAACATCTGCACGAGCTCACGAGCGTATGCTCGCGCCTTCTCCGTCGAGGCTGTCTCTGCGCCGGAGAGCGAGAGCGGCAGTCCGACATAGACCGCCCGCGCATGACGATCACGGATGATCTTGATCAACATCGCCAGATCCGAGGAACGGTTGTGATCCCGACGAAGCGTCATGACGGGGGTCGCGATCAAGGCGTCCGGGTCTGAGGCAGCCAGTCCCACTCGGGCCTCACCGACATCGACCCCCAGCCGGACACCCGCCCGCGCTGTCGGCGTCTGGCTTTGGGGCTGTTCAGCCACGCTGACCTACGGCTGCGGTGACTTCGCTCAGCGCCGCGCCGATCTTGGTGGCATCTTGTCCGCCGCCCTGGGCAAGGTCAGCCTTGCCGCCGCCGCCTCCGCCCAGGACTGCGCAGGCACGCTTGACCAGGTCTCCGGCGGAGACGCCCTGTTCGCGGGCAGTCTCCGTGGTCGCGACGACGATCACCGGACGACCCTTCGCCACACCTGCCACCGCAACTGCGGCTGCTCGTGAGCCGAAGCGTCCGCGCAGGTCCAGGGCGAGCGAGCGCAGGTCATCGGCGCTGGACACGGCGCCGGCGTCGTAGGGCAGGACATCAACACCGCCGGCGTCCACTGTCGCAGACATCAGTTCACCGGCTTTGGCCCGGAGCTGCGCAGCGCGAAGCTTCTCCAGCTCACGCTCCACGTCCTTGAGCTTGCCCAGGGTCGCGGCGATACGATCCGGGACCTGATCCGCGGGAACCTTGAGCATCTCGGTGAGCTTGCTGACCAGGGTGCGTTCTGCAGCGAAGTGGTTGAACGCGTCAAGCCCCACAAGTGCTTCCACTCGCCTGTTGCCGGAACCTACCGAGGCCTCAGACATCAGCGCGAGGGTACCGATCTCGGCTGTGGCGCCCACATGGGTGCCTCCGCAGAGCTCACGGGACCAGGCCCCGTTGATCTCCACCATGCGCACCTCTTCGCCGTACTTCTCACCGAAGAGCATCATGGCGCCCATAACCTGGGCATCTTCCAAGGAGGTCACTCGGGTTGTGACCTCATAGTTGTCGCGAATGGCGAGGTTGGCTGCCTCCTCGAGCTCCTGCCGGGCAGAAGAGCTCATGGCTTCCTCGGAGGTGAAGTCGAAGCGGAGATAGCCCTCCTTGTTGAAGGAGCCTGCCTGCACTGCCTCCGGACCGAGCACATCATGCAGCGCTGCATGGATCAGGTGTGTGCCGGTATGGGCCTTCTGCGCATCCAGGCGGCGCCGCACATCGATAGCTCCAAGGGCTTCTGCTCCTGCGGGAACCTCACCGGAGACCACACGCGCCCGGTGCACGGAGAGTCCCTTGATGGGGGACTGGACGTCGAGCACCTCGATTTCAAAGCCATCACCGGTGATCAACCCGGTGTCAGCCGCCTGGCCACCGGCTTCGGCGTAGAACGGCGTCGCATCCAGGACGAGTTCGATGTCTTCTCCCGCGACGGCGCTTCGCTTGGCGACTCCGTTCGAGATCAGTCCCCGGATACGTGACTCCGTGGTGTGTTCGGTATATCCGGTGAAGCGCGTGGGGGAGTCGGCGCGCAGCTCCTGGTAGACCTGGGTGTCGGCGTGGCCTGACTTCTTCGACTTGGAGTCAGCCCGGGCGCGTTCGCGCTGTTCGGTCATCAGCTCGCGGAACTGCGTCTCATCCACGGTGACACCTGCCTCAGCTGCCATCTCCAGGGTCAGGTCGATGGGGAAACCGTAGGTGTCGTGCAGGGCGAAGGCATCGGCGCCGGTGACGGCCGCTCCGGCGGACCTGGCCGTGGACACGGCTGACTGCAGCTTGGCCGTGCCGGCAGAGATGGTCCGCAGGAAGGCCTGTTCCTCCTTGACCGCTGTCTGGTGAATCTTCTCGAAGCGGGTCTCCACCTCGGGGTAGACGCCCTTCATGGCGTCCTTGGACACGGAGACCAGTTCTCCGAACACCGGTTCCTCCACGCCCATCAGACGCATTGCCAGGATGACGCGGCGGATCAGGCGCCGCAGCACGAAGCCGCCTCCTTCATTGGAGGGACGGACGCCGTCGGAGATCAGCATGAGTGAACTGCGCACGTGATCAGCGATCATACGCAGCCGGACATCATTGGCGTGATGCGGGTCCGAGGGGTCCTCAGTGGAGCTGTAGTCGATACCGGCGAGGGAGGCTGCGCGATCCAGAACAGGGCGAACCTGATCGGTCTCGTACATGTTCTCCACGCCCTGGAGCACCATGGCCAGGCGCTCGAGTCCCAGACCGGTGTCGATGTTCTTGTTCTGCAGCGGACCAGCGACCTCGAACTCCGTCTTGGAGTGGACTGCAGAAAGCCGGTACTGCATGAAGACGAGGTTCCAGATCTCGACATACCGGGTCTCATCGGCTGCCGGGCCACCCTCGATGCCGTAGGCAGGACCGCGGTCATAGTAGATCTCGGAGCAGGGGCCGCCGGGGCCCGGCTGACCGGTGTTCCAGTAGTTGTCCTCCGGCCCGAAACGTTGGATCCGTGCCTCGGGCACGCCAACCTGATCTCGCCAAATGGCATAGGCCTCGTCGTCGTCCTGGTACACGGTGACCCAGAGGCGCTCGGGGTCCAGGCCGTAGCCGCGCAGACCCGTCTGCGGGGCCCCCTCGACGGGGTTGGTGAGAAGCTCCCAGGCCATCGGGATCGCGGTCTCTTTGAAGTAGTCGCCGAAGGAGAAGTTTCCACACATCTGGAAGAAGGTGCCGTGGCGGGCTGTCTTGCCCACCTCTTCGATGTCGGCGGTGCGGATGCACTTCTGCACCGAGACGGCGCGCGAGTACGGAGGCTTCTCCGTTCCCATGAAGTAGGGGATGAAGGGCACCATGCCGGCGATGGTGAACAGCACCGAGTCATCCGGTGAGATCAGCGAGGCTGACGGTACACGCTCATGCCCCTTCGCGGCGAAGTAGTCGTACCACGTCCGGGCAATGTCCTCGGTCTTCATGAGATTCTCGGATCCTCCTGCTGATGGTCGCTGCGAGTCGGCCATTGAGGTCTCATAGGTGACTTCAACGGATCTGCGCCGTGACTAGCTTAGTTCAACTACAGAGCCCGCTGCGGTCTCCGATCAAGGAGTGCAGCGGGCTCTGTGTGTTTCAGAACGTGTGTGTTCTGAGTGGGTCTAGAAGATCAGCGTGCGTAGAACTCGACCACGAGCTGCTCTTCACAGGTGACCGGAACCTCTTCGCGCTTGGGCTTGCGGGAAAGAGTCGCCTGAAGCTTCTCGATCTCGACGGTGAGGTAGCCGGGAACTGTCGGCAGCGCGTCCTGGTGCGTGCCGGCGGCAGCCACCTGGAAGGGCTCGAAGCCCTCTGAACGCTCGTGCACGTGGATCATCTGGCCGGGCTTCACGCGGAAGGACGGGCGGTCCACGCGCTTGCCGTTGACCATGATGTGGCGGTGAACGACGAACTGGCGAGCCTGGGCGATGGTCCGGGCGAAGCCTGAACGCAGAACCAGGGCGTCAAGCCGTGACTCGAGCAGCTCGACCAGGTTCTCACCGGTCAGGCCCTCGTGCATGCGCTTGGCCTCTTCGTAGTAGCGCAGCATCTGCGCTTCGCGGATGCCGTACTGGGCGCGGAGACGCTGCTTCTCCTTCAGGCGCACCGCGTAGTCCGAGTCGGTGCGACGACGGGTACGGCCATGCTGACCGGGGCCGTACGGACGGCGATCCAGGTACTTCTGGGCCTTGGGGGTCAGCGCGATACCGAGGGCGCGTGAGGCCTTGACGGTGCGGCGGCTGCGCAATGGTGATGTGGGCATATTCTGCCTTTCTGTCTTGTCGGCGATTGATGTTTATTCCTGACCGCGACAAACGATCAGGTACCTGGCCTCCGAGATCCATTAACCGGAGAGTGTGAGCTGCCGAAGACTCACTTCACTGCGACGACGCCCTGGCACACAGACGCCCCAGCACAAGTGCATTTGGGGGAGTGTGTGCAGGATCTTCAAAGATGAGCGAAGCCTGCCAGACAGCACAACAGCCTAGCACCGGGGACGACAGAACCCCAATCACCGCGCAGATGATCGGGGTTCTGGCCGGTTCACATCTCCGGCTGAATGAGAACTACTGAACAGCTGTCAGCCGCGCAGCGCCTTGCGGTCGGGGCGGGTCCGGTAGGGATCTACGCCCTTGGGAATCGGTGGTCGAGAAATGGGGAGGGCAGCCAGTCTGCGCTCCACTGCACTGACCTCATGCTTGGTCAGCTTCTTGTCCAGCTTCTTGATGGCCCGGTTCAGCTTCTGCAGCGGAACCTGCTGCTCGCCGCGGCCCGCCTGGATCACGTGGATGGGAACCCCGGTGTCGCGCAGGATCGGGCTGAACCGCTTGCGCGTCTTGAGCACCAGCTTGTTCACACGGCTGGAAGGTCCTTCAGTCACCAGGATCAGTCCGGGCTTGCCCACGACGCGGAAGATAGCGTCCTGGGTCTTGGGGTCCATGGCAACTGGCTCCTCGGTGACGATCCAGCCACGCCTGAGCGTGCTCAAAGCTGCCGCGGCAGCGCCTGGTCGTCCTTCGATGCGTGAGAATGCCGCCTTCTCAGCGCGGCGATTCATCAGGATCATTGCCGCCAGGAGACCTAAAGGCAGTCCGATGAGCAGGCCGGTGACCCAGTTCAGCACGAGTGTGAAGATCAGGAACAGGACCCCGAAGGTGACGAAGAAGGCAAGTGCCATCCACCACCCGATATTGGGGTCGTAGGAGCGGGTCATCGTGAAGACCTGCTTGATCCGGGCGAAGAAGCCTTCTTGCTTATTGGCCTTCTTGCGGGCCTTGCGTTCCCGCTGCTCAGCCTTCTGCTGGGCTTTCAGGTTCTTGAGCGCGGCCTTGGCCTCTGCCTTGGGGGAGGCCTGGGATTCAGTGGTGTCAGCTGGTGCCATAGTGGGACAAGTCTACCGCAGGCCTAGAAGCCAGCCGCGACCAACGTGGAGGCCTCCTGCTTCGTGGCACCGGAGGGTTCGATATGGGCGAGTGCGGCGGGAATCTCCCAGCCCTTCTTCAGCATGGCCTTGGCCCAGAGCGAGCCTGCACGGTAGGAAGAGCGCACCAGCGGGCCAGACATCACGCCGAGGAAACCGATCTCCTCGGCCTCCTGTGAGATGTCGAGGAACTCCTGGGGCTTCACCCATCGATCCACCGGCAGGTGCCGTGGAGTGGGGCGCAGGTATTGGGTGATGGTCAGCAGGTCACAGCCGGATTCGTGGAGGTCACGCAGCGCCTCAGAGACCTCTTCGCGGGTCTCTCCCATGCCGAGAATGAGGTTGGACTTGGTGATCATGCCGTGCTTGCGTCCCTGGGTGAGCACATCGAGTGAGCGTTCGTATCGGAAAGCTGGTCGGATTCGACGGAAGATGCGCGGGACGGTCTCGACGTTATGCGCGAAGACCTCGGGGGAGGCCTCACAGATGCCGGCGATATTCTCCTCGCGCCCGGAGAAGTCAGGAATCAGGATCTCGACTCCGGTGCCAGGGTTCAGTTCGTGGATCTTGCGGATCGTCTCTGCGTAGAGCCATACGCCCTCATCGGCGAGATCATCACGGGCGACACCGGTCACCGTGGCATAGCGCAGCTGCATCTCTTTGACCGACTGTGCCACCTGCAGCGGCTCGGAGACATCGACGGCGAGGGGCCGGCCGGTATCGATCTCACAGAAGTCACATCGCCGGGTGCAGGCGGAACCGCCGATGAGGAAGGTCGCTTCGCGGTCCTCCCAGCATTCAAAGATGTTCGGGCAGCCCGCTTCCTCGCAGACCGTATGCAGGCCCTTCTCGCCGACCCGCTTCTTCATCTCTGCGAATTCGGTCCCCATCTTGACCTTGGTGCGCATCCACTCGGGTTTGCGTTCCACCGGGATGGAGGCGTTGCGCGCTTCGACGCGCAGCATGCGTCGGCCTTCAGGTGCCACAGTCACTGTGGAACTCCTTCTGTTGTGCGGGATGTTTCACAGTTGGTCAACAAGCCGGCGATACCGGCGAAGTCGTAGGGCTCATGTGCGTCGTCGTCGGTGATCAGCGCTGGCAGGACCAGCTTCAGCCGCTGTGCCAGTCGGTCGGCGACCTCTGCAGGGGTGACGCGACGGCCGATCTCTGCACTGATGCTTGTGGTGCCGGCGTCGCTGAGTCCGCAGGCGATGATGTTCTCAAAGGGTGCGAGATCGTTGGAGCAGTTCAGCGCGAAACCATGCATGGTCACCGAACGATGTACCCGCAGGCCGATGGCAGCGATCTTGCGCTCCTCTCCGCCATCGATCAGCCACACGCCTGAGCGGCCATCGACCTGAGCGGCCTCGATTCCGAACTCCTCGGAGAGAAAACTGATCAGGGTCTTTTCCAGGACACAGACGTAGTCCTTCACCAGTGAGCGGTCCCGCAGACGCAGGATCGGGTAACCGACCAGCTGACCACGTCCGTGCCAGGTGATCTTGCCCCCCCGATCGACGTCCAGGACGGGAGTGCCGTCTTTGGGCCGGTCTTCCGGAGAGGTCCGTCTTCCGGCGGTGTAGACATCGGCATGTTCAAGCAGAAGCACGGTGGAAGGCGCGGCACCTTCCTGAACGGCAGTGTGCAGACGCTGCTGGAGAGCGTATGTCTCGGAGTAGTCCAGAAGCTCGGGATCAAATCCCAGCTTCTCAAATGCGAGATCCATGTCACTAGCCTAGACCCAGAAAGCCTGTGATGCGTGAAAGATGACGCTGAGGCCTGTGGAAAACCCCTGATGGGGCGCGTATCGGGGTCAGACTGTTGCTATGGACCCGTCTGGATCAGCTGCGACTGTGTCAGGCCCACTGGCTGAACTCTCCCCCTTGGGACGGCGATCTGAGCTGCCTCGGGCCCGAGGGATTCGGGTGGAGCGGCTCCTGGGAACTGGAAACACGTCTACGGTCTGGCTGGTCGGACTTGAAAGTGCTGCCGAGCCCGAATGGAACCTGGTCGCAGACGATCCACCCGGAAGGTTCGCGCTGAAGGTTCCACGGAGCACAGCCCAGCAGACTCGCGCAGTGCAAGCGGCCTTGGCAGAACTTGAGGTCTTGGAGTCGATACGGCATCCACATCTGGTCCGCGCCTACGGGGTCCTGGACACCTCACACGGCCTCGGACTCATGCTGGAGGCGTTCAATGTCGGGTCCGTGGGAGCCCTGCTTCGCAGAACCGGGAGGATGAGCCTGGGCCAGGTAGTCACGCTGATCACCCCGATCTCGACGGCGCTGGCTCACCTGCACGCGCGGGACATCATTCATGGAGACGTCTCTCCTGGGAACATCCTGCTGGCGCCGGACGGCCGGCCCGCCCTGAGCGACCTGGCAGATTCCACCGCGCTGGGAACGCACCACGGTGTGGGTGGAACTCCGGGGTTCATGGCTCCGGAGGCAGTCATTGCGCAGCGGGTAGCCCAGCAGAGCGACCGTCGGGGTGCACGGGACCAGCGCGAGTCTCACGCACCGGCCGAGCTCCGGGGGAGGGCCAGGACCCAGACGCCGCCGATGACTCCGGCGGCCGATGTGTACTCGCTCGCAGCTGTGGCATGGTGTGCCCTCACGGGAGCGCCTCCAGCAGGGGGAGATCGTCGCGCACCGCTGAGAAGCCTTCGGCCAGAGCTCCCCGAGCGTGTGAGCACGCTTCTCGAATGGGCCCTCAGCGAGACGGCAGACTCACGTCCGAGCGCCCATGAGTTCGGGCTGTCGCTCTTCAAATGCGCCAGACCTGAGACTCTTGAGCTGAGCCGGTACGTGGAGGAAGAGGTCCTGCCCGAGCTACCTACCGGCCCTCAGAGTCAGGGTCATTGGCACAAGAGGTCCCATGTCCGACGTCGGGTGGCAGCTGGATGCGCTGGTGTGCTGGTCCTCACCGGGCTCGGAATCTATACGGGAAGCCTGCACGGAGATGCAGAGAGCGAGCTGCCAGGTGTGCACGATCTCGCGGCGGAGGGTCTGGCGGCGGAGGGTCTGACAGCGGAGAGTCCCGCGGCGGAACCGACCGAGGCGGCTGCAGAATCGGAACCGGAGTCTCGGGCCGAGTCGCTTCTGCTCCCTGGGGACCCAGTGGAGGCGGCTGCGGGAATCGCTGAGCTGCGCACCGAGGCGCTGCGCCGTCGCAGCCTTGATCTGGTGGCCACTTACACGGCTGCAGACTCACCGGCACGGGAAGCCGACTCGGCCCTGCTCATGGAACTCAAGGAACAGCAGCTTCACTATACGGGCGAAGATGTGGAGATCACCGTCCACCACACACAGCCCGGGGGCACGGCCGGGACCAGAGAACTCCGTGAGGCTCGGCTGACCGCGACTGTCACCGCCAGCGGAATCCACAGCCAGGATCTCCACTCACAGTCGGTCCTGCTGGTACTTCACCGAGACGTTGACGGCTGGCGGTTGTATGCCGTGGAGGAACATCCCTCGAGCCAAACTGACAGCGCAGACGCAGAATAGGGCCCGTCCATCTGGACGAGCCCTATTCTGCGGACTGAGCCTGTGTCAGCTCAGCGATGCGCGACCGGAGTCCCTAGAGGCCCAGCTGCGCTTCAAAGTTGCCCTCTTCAAGACGTGCCTTCAGCGTCTGCATGAAGCGACCGGCGTCGGCCCCATCCACGAGTCGGTGATCGTAGGTCAGCGAGAGGTACATCATGTGGCGGATGCCGATTGACTCGTTGCCGTCGCCGTCGGTCACGACCATCGGGCGCTTCACGATCGTTCCGGTGCCCAGGATCGCTACCTGGGGCTGGTTGATGATCGGAGTGTCGAACAGTGCCCCGACCGAGCCGAAGTTCGTGATGGTGAAGGTGCCCCCGGAGAGTTCACCCGGACCGATCTTGGACTGGCGGGTGCGCTCGGCCACATCGGCGATCTTCTTTGCGAGACCTGCGATGCTCAGATCGCCGGCGTCATTGATCACGGGGACGAGGAGACCCTTCTCGGTGTCCACTGCCAGCGCCAGGTGCTCGCTGTCGTGGTAGGTGATCTGCTGGTTCGCCTCGTCGTATTCGGCGTTGAGCTTGGGGTGCTGCTTGAGGGCCTCGGTGACCGCAGTTCCGATGAAGGGCAGGTAGGTGAGGTTGACACCGTTCTGCGACTTGAAGGAGGCCTTCGCCTTGGCACGCAGGTTGACGATCCGGGTCATATCGATCTCGTGGACCTGCGTCAGCTGCGCCGAGATGTCCAGGGATTCGTTCATCCGCTGGGCGATGACCTGTCGGATACGCGGTGCCTTCTCAGAGGAGCCACGCTTGGAGGTGTCGACCTCGACCTTCGGTGCGGACTTCTGGGCCGCAGGGGCCTCTGCAGCTGCTTCGGGGGCAGACTGGGACTTCTTCGCCTCGGCGGCGTCGAGAACATCCTGCTTGCGGATGCGTCCACCGACTCCGGTGCCCTTGACATCGGCCAGGTCCACGCCTTCGTTCTTGGCGAGGCGGCGCACCAGCGGAGTGACATAGCCCTCTGCTGAGGAATCCGAGGTATCGCTCTTGGACTCAGTGTCCGACTTGGTCTTCGCGGGCTCGGAGCTCGACTGCTTGGTGCTGCGCTCCTGCGGAGCTGGCTCTTCTGCGGGCTCTGACTTCTCAGGCTCGGTCGGCTCCGACTTCTCGGAGGCCGCTTCGGCCTTGCTGTCATCAGCCTCCGGCTCCTGTTCCGAATCAGCAGATTCAGAGGAGGTAGGTTCTTCCGCAGAGGTGGAGTCACCTGAACCGCCACCGACGAGTGCGAGCACTGCGCCCACCTCTACGGTCTCGTCCTCGGAAACCTTGATCTCGCGGATGGTGCCCGCCACGGGGGAGGGAACCTCAGTGTCGACCTTATCCGTGGAGACCTCCAGCAGGGGCTGGTCGACCTCCACAGTGTCTCCGACCTCGACGAGCCAGCGGGTCACGGTACCTTCGGTCACCGATTCACCGAGAGCTGGGAGGGTGATCTCCTGGGTCTCCCCACTGTCATCGGAGGAGGATCCTGCGGAGGACTCTTCCGAGCTCTGCGTGGACGTGTTCTCCTCAGCAGCCTGCTCGGTGGCCTCTGGCTGTGCCGCCTGAGTGGCAGCATCCTCTGCGGCCTCCGCCTCAGTGCTTGAATCATCCTGAGTCGCAGGCTCAGACTCAGGCTCGGCTTCAGTGGAATCCGAAGCGGAATCGTCCGAGGATCCGGAGTCGCCGGCGCCGTCGCCGATCTTGACCAGCGGAGCACCTACTTCAACGGTCTCATCCTCGGCCACGAGGAGTTCCTCGATGGTGCCGGCAGCGGGAGAGGGGACCTCGGTGTCCACTTTGTCGGTGGAGACCTCCAGCAATGGCTGGTCGACCTCGACAGTGTCACCGACCTCCACGAGCCAGCGGGTGACGGTGCCTTCGGTGACTGATTCACCTAGGGCTGGAAGGTTCACGGTTTCAGACATGGTGTCCGACTCCTACTCTCAAAGTTCGACGCAGCCTCACGGCTGGAGGACAGATCTCAATGCGCTATTTACAGGGACGGTCCCGGAGGACCAGGTTCTTCTATCTAGCCGTGAAGCGGATGACCGAACAGGGCCATCGCTGCCTCGCCCATGGCTTCATTCTGCGTGGGGTGTGCGTGGAGCAGAGTGGCCACATCCTGCGGGTAGGCCTCCCAGTTGACGATCAGCTGGGCCTCGCCCACCTGCTCGCCGATGCGAGTCCCGATCCCGTGGACTCCGACGATCGGTCCGCCCTTGACGCCGACCATCTTGATCATGCCGCCGGTGCCAAGGATGGAGGACTTGCCGTTTCCAGCCAGGTTGTACTCGGTGATCTCGATCTGGTCCTTGCCGAACTTCTCCTCGGCGGCAGGCTGGGTGTAGCCCACGGACATGATCTCCGGCTCGCAATAGGTGACCTTGGGGATGTTGATGTCTTCGACGATGACCGGGTTATTGCCCGCGATCTCTTCTGCGACGAAGATTCCCTGCTGGTACCCGCGGTGTGCCAGCTGCAGACCCGGGACGATGTCGCCGATGGCGTAGATGTTGCCGACACCGGTGTGCAGGCGCTCGTCGGTGATGACGAAGCCGCGATCCAGGGTGACGCCGACCTCGTCGAATCCGAAGCCGTCAGTGACGGGTCCACGCCCGACAGCGACCAGGCAGATCTCGGCCTCGAAGGTCTTTCCGTCTTCGAGAGTCACGGTCACGCCGTTCTCGGTCTCCGTGACGTCCTTGAAGAAGGTGCCGGTGCTGAAGGTGATGCCACGCTTCTTGAAGGTGCGCTCCAGCTGCTTGATGATGGCTGGATCTTCGTTCGGGACCAGGGAGGGCAGACCCTCGATGATAGTTACCTCGGTGCCGTAGGAGGTCCATGCCGAGGCGAACTCGCAGCCGATGACGCCGCCGCCGAGCACGATGGCTGACTTCGGGGTGTAGTCGAGCTCGAGGGCCTCAGTGGAGGTGATGATCTTCTTGCTCAGCGGCAGTCCGAAGGTCTTCGACGTCGAGCCCGTGGCCAGCACGATGTTTTTGCCGGTGTAACGGGTGCCGTCGACTTCAATCTCATTCTCAGAGACGAGTTTGCCCTCACCGGAGATCACGGTGACTTTGCGCATCTTGAGCAGTCCGGTCAGACCCTTGTACTTGCCGGCGACGATGCCGTCCTTGTACTCCCGGATCTTCGCCATGTCGACGCCTTCGAAGTTCATCTTCACGCCGTACTTCTCAGAGGTCCGTGCCTCGTCTGCAAGTTCAGCCGCATGCAGATACGCCTTCGTGGGGATGCAACCCCAGTGCAGGCAGGTGCCGCCGAGCTTGTCCTTCTCGATGAGACCCACGGTCAAGCCGTGCTGGACGGAGCGAAGTGCCGCGGCATAACCTGCGCTGCCTCCGCCGAGTACGAGTACGTCGAATTCCTGAGGCTGGTCTGCCACGGTCATAGCTCCCTTGCATTGAGTGAGACGTGAAGTTCTCTGTTCTAGCTGTGCGTGCGTTCCCGACGGGCTTCTCACCCGCCGGGAACGCGACACAGATGTTCACTGCGTTTAGCCTATCGCTTGTGCGCAGGCATCAGCCACCGGATCAGCGGGTCAGGCCCTCCAGGTAGTTGATCAGTGTGCGCACCATCACGCCCGTGCCCGATTTCGGGGTATAGCCGTAGGCACCCTTCTCATTGAAGGCAGGTCCTGCGATGTCCAGGTGAGCCCAGGGAATGCGCGAAGCCTCAGGGTCAAGCGCACTGGCGGCTGATCCTTCACGGTCACCGACGAACTCACGCAGGAATGCCGCAGCGTTCATCATGCCGCCGAAGCGGTCGCCAAGGTTGGTGAGATCGGCCACTTCGGAATCGAAGCCGGCACGTGCCTCCTCCGGAATCGGCATGGGCCAGAGGCTCTCGCCGGCTTCTTCAGAGGCCATCACCAGTGCTTCACGAAGATCTTCGTTGCCCATCACGCCGGTGGTCCGCACGCCCAGCGCAATCATCTGGGCGCCGGTCAGGGTGGCGACGTCGATGATCGCGTCAGGCTGCTCAGCCGATGCCGCGACAATGCCATCCGCAAGGACCAGGCGGCCCTCGGCATCGGTGTTGAGCACCTCGACGGTCTTGCCGCCGTGGATGGTGATGACATCCTCGGGTCGCTGTGCAGTGTCAGAAGGCATGTTCTCCGCCAGGCAGAGCCACCCGGTCACCTTGACCGGAAGGTCGAGGTCTGCCACGGCCCGGACAACGGCTGCGACAGTCGCCGCTCCGCCCATGTCCAGCTTCATCGTGGTCATCGCGGCGGCAGGCTTGAGTGAAAGTCCGCCGGAATCGAAGGTGATTCCCTTGCCCACCAGGGCGATATGCGCCACCGGCTTGGCTGGCGAGTGTTCCATGCGGACCAGGCGAGGCTTGCGTGAGGAACCGCTGCCGACACCAAGGATGCCGCCAAAACCGTCCCTGGCAAGTTCCTTCTCGCCCCAGACCTTGATCTTCAGCTTCGAGGATCGGACGGAGCCGCCTTCGCGAGCGGGGGCCTTCGTCCGGTCACCGAGTTCGCTCACGATCTGGGCGAAGCTCTCGGGGTAGAGGTGACTGGGGGGAGTGTTGACCAGGTCTCGAGTGGCCCGCACGGCTGAACCCACCACGACTGCGCGGTCGAGCGCCGGGCGCGTCTGCTTCTCTTTGAGCTCGGTAAGGATCGCGATGTTGCTGACCGGAGTCGCATTCCGGGACTCTTCTGAGCTGCGGAAATGGGTGAAGGAGTACGCACCGATGGCGGCACCCTCAGCGATCGCTGCCACCTGCTCCACCGAGGATGCGGGAAGGGCGAGTGCGACGGAGTCGAGGCTGCTCAACTGACGCACGGCGGACCCGGCGGCGCGCCGGAGGGCTTCCAGGGAGATGCCTCCCGTGGGCTCTCCGGTCAGCGGTCCGACGCCGATGAGCACGAGCGTCTCGGACTGGTATCCGTCCATACCGGGCAGGCGCAGCAGCTGATCAGCAGCGCCCGTAGCGCCAAGCGCCTTCAGCGAGTCGGCCACGCCCTTGGCGGCCTCGTCTGCAAGTGGGTTTGGAAGCAGGATGGGGCCCTGCGGGCCCTTAGCCACACCGAGCACAAGGGCGTCGGTCGCGGTCTTGTCTATCGACGTCGAAACTGTGGAGAGGCTGGGCTGAAAATCGTTGATCACATCTGTCCCGTCTGATTCCATATGGTGGCGGAATCGGCATAAGTCGTCGTGGTGGTTCTCGACAATCGATCCTAACCACAATCCGTCCGGGAATGCCCGTAGATGGCATCCTGTTGTACATACGACTCACTGAAGCGAACTGCCGAGACGAATTCGGTGCCGCCGCTTCAGCCCCCTTACCGAAGGAGCCCTCAGGTGAAGGACCCCCTGGATCTGTTGCATGTCCATCCTGCCGACGATGGAGATCAAGAACCGGACTCCTCCATCAACTTCGGCAGCTACTCCTCTCCGGAATCCACCGTGAGCTCCGAAGGTGGCGCCCTGGTGCTTCGCCCTGATCAGGCTCCCGCGGAGAACCTCAATATGCTGGTGTCCTGGAGCGGACATACCAACGCCGGAACTCTGAGTGAGCAGCTTTCCGAGTCTCTGCTGGGCGCACTCCCGCATCGGAAGCTGGCGAGCTTCGATGTGGACGAGCTCTTCGACTACCGATCGCGTCGGCCGCAGATCACCTTCATGGACAATCGGTTCAGCGATTTCCAGAGCCCAGCACTTGACCTCTATGAGGTGCGCGACGCGATGGGCCGCCCATTCCTGTTCCTGACCGGTGATGAACCGGACTACCAGTGGGATCGCGTCTCCAATGCGGTCCTTCAGCTTGTAGAGCGCCTTGACGTGAAGCTTGTCGTGCTGCTCGATGCACTGGGGCTGCCCACCCCGCATACTCGCCCCATCGGCGTGACTGCGCATGGCAACCGCGCTGACCTCATCGAGGGGATCTCGACATGGGGCCCCACGGCTCAGATCGAGGCCGGCCTGAGCCAGTTCCTGGAGCTTCGCGTGGCCGAGGCCGAGCGGGACGTCGTGGGGTACACCCTCCACGTTCCGCATTACCTGGCGGGGGGCCGATTCCCGCACGTCGCGGTGGCAGCGCTCGAGTACGCAGGGGCCGCGCTCGAACTGATGCTGCCCACGGATGAACTGCGCGAAGCCTCCCGGATGGTCGACCACGACATCTCTCGCCAGGTCGAGCAGAACTCGGAAGTGCAGGGAATGGTCGACCGTTTGGAGCGCAACTTCGACGAATACGCCACGCCCCAGCAGCGTTCACTTCTGGTCAAGGACGACGACGCGGTGCCCGATGCCGAGGAGCTCGGCGCTGCCGTGGAGGCTTATCTGCGCCATCACGACCCGGCGGCGGATGCAGATCCTGAGTCTGAGGGGCATCCTGAGTCTGACGCGGATGCTGAGCCTGATGCTGGGCCCAATGCTGACACATGGACCGACACAGATGAGGGCGATCAATATGGCTCCGGTGACACAGGGGACCGGCAGCGCCCCGAGTAGCGGAGTTTTCCCCCGCCGGTTCCAGTGCTTGTGCTGTCAACGCTTATTCCACAGTCCGCCGGATCAATGTTCCTGAGCAGAGTCAGATGCTGAACATGGAGACATGGAAGCACAGACACACGCAGAAGACCCCTCTTATCCCGACGCCTCAGGGGGACCCGCTCGCTCCGCGGATGACCTAAGGGAGAGTTCCCGCCTAGACATTCAGGCTGCGGGCGACTGTCTCAGTCTGGTGGAGCACACGTTCGGTTCATTGCCCGATGAGTCCCTCATAGTGATCGGTCTCCTAGATGGATTCACCGGCGGACATATGCGGGTGGACCTTCCACCTGCCCTCGCGGACCCATTCGCCTCCGCTCGCCTGATCGCCGAATGTCTGGCCGGCGAGGATTCGGACCCGGCGCCCGAAGCCGCGCTGGTGGTGATGATCAGCAAGACGGTGCCCTCAGCCGCCCAGGATGCACTCTGGCAGGCCTGCCTGGACTCACTGAACCTGATTCTCGAGTCCGAGTACTGCGTGCGAATCGTGCAGACCTGGTTCATCGCAGGCGGGTACATCCGCGATCCGCAGTGTTCGGAGTCGAGATGCTGTGACCTGCCGGGACAAGATGTCGCGCTCCTGCAGGACCGCCCAGGCATCCCCGGACTGCCGCCCGGGACATCCGAGAGGCGGCCACTTCACGAGGCTGCGCAGATCTTCCTCACCCAGGCACCTCCAGCAGACCCGGAGCTGGTCCGCCGGTGTCAGCACGCAAGGGAACGGCAGGGCGGAGCGTCCCAGAGCAGCTCTGCGCAGACGAGACCGCCCGGACATCGACCACTTCAGTCACAGGGCCAGGAAGCTGAGCTGCTGTTGAAGCGATGGGATACAACGCTGGAGGAGCTGCGCAAGGATGCGGCACCACCGAATAAGGATGTCCTCGTGGACCTGCTTGCTCAGCTCAGGAGTGCAACGGGTCGCGATCTGCTGATTCCGCTTGCAACCCACGGCTTCGATGTCGCGCGAGTGGGTGTGGAAGGAGTGCACCCCGGAATGAGGCGGACAGAGCCAGTCCAGGACACGCGACTAGCTGACTACGCGGGGTCGTTTCTCGGTGAGACTGGCAGGCGTCCCGATTGGGAGCGAGTGGACGCTCTGGAGCGGCTGCTGCAGCAATTGGTTCCTTACGCTCAGGACAGTGAACGGGAGAATCTGCTGTGTCTCATGGCGTGGATCGAATGGGCGCGGGGCCGCGGAACCGCTGCGGGGTCATTCGTCGATCTGTGTCTCGAGGAGTTTCCGCAGAATCAGTTCAGTCAGCTCATCGAACGTTTCATGCAGCTGAAGGGTGTTTGTCAGTGGGCGAAGGTCAAGCGGCACAGCTGGTCCTGGTCCCGAAGGGGAGGACCCAACTGAAGCAAAAAATTTTCTCAGATTGGGAATGCGGCGGGAACAAGCTATGTTGTCAACTGCTGAGACCCTGCAACCATCATGGGATCACACCCACCCGGGGAGCTGTTTGACAGCTCCTCAACCAAGTGTGAATTTCAAGATGGCCTTGACAGGGTCATAGGTGTGTTGACCATCAGTTCAGCCCGCCTAGTCTATATGTCCAAGTCGGAAGGTCACCGTGCCCACTACTGCGTCCAAGTCCACTGAAGAGAACGCGGCCGCTGCCGAGTCGGAGAAGAAGACTCCCGCGAAGAAGAGTTCCGCCGCTCGCACCACCAAGAGCACTGCGGCGAAGAAGGCGCCCGCTGCGTCGGGCGCCGCTGCGAAGAAGGCACCCGCTGCCAAGGCCACGCCGGCCAAGAAAGCTACCGCAGGCACCGCCGCAAAGGCTCCTGCGAAGAAGACGGGCGGCCGGAAGAAGGCCGCCGATCCCGTAGACGAGGTCCTGGCTGAGGTCGACGCCGAGGAGCAGGCTGCGCCCACAGCGGCCCTTGAGAAGGCCGTGGCCAAAGCTGTTGCGGATGGCGAGGATCCCGAGGCCATTGCCGAGGACGGTCAGAAGCCCAAGGACAGCGAGGAAGAGGAGTCCAAGGGCCGCGGCTTCGTCATCTCCAACGCAGACGAAGACGACGCCCCTGCAATTCAGGTCGTCTCAGCTGGTGCCACAGCGGACCCGGTCAAGGATTACCTGAAGCAGATCGGCAAGGTCGCGTTGCTCAACGCGGAGCAGGAGGTCGATCTCGCCCTTCGCATCGAGGCCGGACTCTTCGCCGAACACAAGCTGGCCCGCAACGAGATCAAGGACAAGCGGCTCCGCCGTGATCTTGAGCTCGTCGTGGCGGACGGCAAGCGGGCGAAGAACCACCTGCTCGAAGCGAACCTCCGCCTCGTAGTCTCACTTGCCAAGCGCTATACCGGTCGCGGCATGCTCTTCCTGGACTTGATCCAGGAAGGAAACCTCGGACTGATCCGTGCCGTGGAGAAGTTCGACTACACCAAGGGCTTCAAGTTCTCCACCTACGCAACCTGGTGGATCCGCCAGGCCATCACCCGCGCCATGGCCGACCAGGCGCGGACCATTCGCATCCCGGTGCACATGGTGGAGGTCATCAACAAGCTCGCCCGTGTTCAGCGGCAGATGCTTCAGGACCTGGGTCGTGAACCTACTCCTGAGGAGCTCGCCCAAGAGCTCGACATGACCCCGGAGAAGGTCGTCGAGGTGCAGAAGTACGGCCGCGAGCCCATCTCGCTGCACACTCCGCTCGGCGAAGACGGTGATTCTGAGTTCGGCGACCTGATCGAAGACTCGGAGGCCGTCGTCCCATCCGACGCGGTGAGCTTCACGCTGCTCCAGGAACAGCTGCACTCGGTACTTGACACGCTTGCAGAGCGCGAAGCTGGCGTTGTCGCCATGCGGTTCGGTCTCACCGATGGCCAGCCGAAGACCTTGGACGAGATCGGCAAGGTCTACGGGGTGACCCGTGAACGCATCCGTCAGATCGAATCCAAGACCATGTCGAAGCTGCGCCACCCGAGCCGGTCCCAGGTTCTGCGCGACTACCTGGATTAAGCAACTGAGTGCAGGAGTTCTCCCTGCGGGGAGCTCCTGCACCAGCCCTCGCTCTCGAGAGTCTCGGCGTGAACAGACAAAGGTGCGGCCCGGATTTCTCCGGGCCGCACCTTTGTCTGTTCACGGGTGGGCGATCGATCGCCTCACCAACAGGTTTTATTTAGCGCTGACGAGCCGATCCGACTCATCAATCCACTCAACGGTCTTTGGCCGCAGTGAATCCTCCACTTGACGGGCGTGGTGATTGCAGAAGAGCAAAAAGCCGGCGCCCGATGAGAGGGCTGCTCGCACATACGCCTGCGCTCCGCAGCGGTCGCAACGGTCAAGGGCAGTCAGGGTGGACGGCTGATTCTCCAGGGTGCCAGTAGTACCGGTCATGCTCTTCGCCTCCTCGGGGTGAATTCTCCAGAGCTCCTGCAGAGCGGGGTTCCCCGCTCTTGGATCTCTTGGTGTTCCATAGAACCACGACGCCAGCTATTTCATTCGTAATGAAGCCTCAGAACGTCGGCCTTTCGCTGTGCGCGTAGCCACTGCGGCGCTTCTGCGCGGGCACCGGGCGGCACACCACTACGATATGAGAGTTCCACCCCGACCCCAGGAGGACATTGCGTGGCCAAGCGCTCCGAATACGACGCCAGACATTTATCGGTGCTCGAAGGTCTCGAAGCTGTACGCAAGCGTCCGGGAATGTACATCGGCTCCACCGACTCCCGTGGTCTCATGCACTGTCTCTGGGAGATCATCGACAACTCAGTCGATGAGGCACTGGCCGGTCACGCCTCGAACATCTCCATCACGCTCTTCCCTGACGACTCGGTAGAAGTCAGCGATGACGGTCGTGGCATTCCAGTGGACATCGAACCGCGCACCGGTCTCTCCGGATTGGAAGTGGTCTTCACCAAGCTCCACGCGGGCGGGAAGTTCGGTGGCGGTTCCTATAACGCCGTGGGCGGGCTTCACGGAGTCGGAGCTTCGGTGGTCAATGCGCTCTCGGCACGACTGGACGCTCAGGTCAGCCGCGGAGGCAAAGTTCACCAGCTCTCCTTCCGGAGAGGGGAGCCCGGTGTCTTCGCCGGGGCTCGTCCGGACCCGGATGCCGAGTTCAGTCCCGCAGCAGAGGGATCCCCTTTGGCAGTAGTGGGAAAGGCCAAGCGCGGCGTCACCGGAACGACCATCCGCTACTGGTCTGACCGCCAGATCTTCACCTCGGATGCGGGGTTCGATGACACCGAGATCGCCAACCGCGCACGGCAGACCGCCTTCCTGGTGCCAGGACTGCGCATCACCGTGCGGGACCTTCGTGGAGAGCAGCCTCTCGAAGAGGTCTTCCAGTACGACGGCGGGATCAGCGAATTCGCGGAGCATCTTGCCAGTGACACCTCGGTCACCGATATCTGGCGCATCCAAGGCCACGGGAAATTCACCGAACGCATCCCAGTGCTCGCAGAAGACGGCAGAAGTCACATGCAGGATGTGGAACGCGACTGCGAGGTCGACATCGCGCTGCGCTGGGGGATCGGATACGAGACCACGGTGCGAAGCTTCGTCAACATCATCGCCACCCCCAAGGGAGGCACCCACCTGACCGGCTTCGAACAGGCCCTTCTGAAGAGTCTGCGCAAGACCGTGGAGGCCAACGCTCGTCGGCTCAAGGCTGGCAGCGACAAGCTGGAGAAGGACGACGTCCTCGCCGGACTGACCGCAGTGGTGACCGTGCGGATCGCTGAACCCCAGTTCGAGGGTCAGACCAAAGAGATCCTCGGGACACCAGCCGCCAGGCAGATCGTGTCTCGAGTGGTGAGCAAAGAACTTGAAGCTCGCCTGGGTGCGACCAAGCGCGCAGAGAAGCAGCAAGCTGCTGCGGTCCTCGAGAAGGTCGTCGCCGAGATGAAGTCCCGCATCTCGGCGCGGATGCATAAGGAGACGCAGCGGCGCAAGAACGCCCTCGAGACCTCCTCCATGCCCGCGAAGCTCGTGGAGTGCAGATCCAAGGGCGTGGAAGAGACGGAACTCTTCATCGTCGAGGGGGATTCCGCCCTCGGGACTGCGAAGCTTGCGCGCTCCTCGGATTTCCAGGCGCTGCTGCCGATTCGTGGGAAGATCCTCAACGTTCAGAAGGCTTCGGTGGCAGATATGCTCTCCAACACCGAATGCGCGGCGCTCCTGCAGGTCATCGGCGCGGGGTCAGGGCGCAGCTTCGATATCGACGCCGCACGCTACGGCAAGGTGGTGCTGATGACCGATGCCGATGTCGATGGAGCCCATATCCGTACGCTCCTGCTGACGTTGTTCTTCCGCTACATGCGCCCGATGATCGAGGCTGGCCGCGTCTTCGCCGCGGTGCCTCCGCTGCACCGGGTCGAGGTCATCCATCCTGGGCGACGGGCCAATGAGGTCAAGTACACCTACTCCGAGGCGGAGCTGAACCGGCTTCTGGCGGATCTGCAGGAGCAGGACCTGAACTATAAGGAACCCATCCAGCGATATAAGGGCCTGGGTGAGATGGATGCCGATCAGCTTTCCGAGACCACTATGGACCCGCAGCACCGAGCGCTGCGACGTATCAGGGTCCAAGATGCAGAGGCGGCGGAGCGAGTCTTCGACCTGCTGATGGGTTCAGTCGTCGCTCCGCGCAAGGACTTCATCATCGAGGGTTCTCAAGGCCTGGACCGCGAACGCATCGACGCTTAGGTTGCGTCCTGGCCGGAGACACATGCTGCACCCATGGGCTCCCGATCCGAGCGAATTATTTCTACCGCTTGTAGAAATAATTGCTCGATCAGGCCGATTGGCCCCTATGACCACCAGAGCGACCGGTACACTGAACGACGACGAAGAGTGCACCTTGACCACATTGTGAGCGCAGACGTGACCCAACAGACTTCAATCGCCCCCACCGGCGATTCCGCATCCGCGGCGGCTGGTGCTGCCAACGGCACGGAAGCTTCGCAGCCGCGATGGCGCCGCAAGGTCGCCGCATATTGGTCGTTGACCAAGCCCCGTGTGATCGAGCTGCTGCTGGTGACAACCCTGCCCACTATGTTCTTCGCCCAGCAAGGGGTGCCAGACTTTTGGCTCGCTCTGGCCACGCTTCTCGGGGGCGCCATGGCAGCAGGGTCCGCCGGCGCATTCAACTGCTATATCGACCGCGATATGGACAAGTTGATGAATCGTACGAAGAAGCGCCCGCTGGTCACCGGCGAACTGAGCCCCACCGAAGCGCTGATCTTCGCGACTGTTCTAGGAATCGCCGCAATCACCGTGCTCTGGTTCGGCACCAACCCGCTTGCCGCAGGCCTTGGAGCAGCAGCAATCTTCTTCTATGTGGTCGTCTACACGATGATCCTGAAGCGACGCACGGAGCAGAACATCATTTGGGGCGGAATCGCTGGTTGTTTCCCGGTGGTCATTGCCTGGGCGGCCGTGCGCGAGACTCTCGAGTGGCCAGCCGTCGTCCTGTTCATCGTCATATTCCTCTGGACCCCGCCGCACTATTGGCCGCTGTCCATGAAGTACCGAACCGACTATCAGACTGCTCACGTGCCCATGCTGGGTGCGATCGCTACTGCCAGGACGGTCTCAGTCCAGGTGGTGCTCTACGCCTGGGCAACGGTGATGTGCTCGCTCTTGCTCATCCCATTGGGCTGGGCCGGGATCACCTATACGGCGTTTGCCCTGGTGTCTGGCGCCTGGTTCATCTACGAGGCCCACGTGCTGCATCGGAAGGCGGAGAACGGGACGCTGACCGATAAGAAGGCCATGAAGGTCTTCCACCTCTCGATTCTCTACCTGACTCTGCTCTTCATCGGATTGTGGGTTGATCCCTTCATCGGGTCACCACTGATGGGCTGATCGGGCGTCTCCTGTTCCCAGGTTTCCAGCGTGGCTGGATACATGGTCCCCGGGTACAGAATCCCTGCGGGCTCGTCCTCATCGAGGACCAGCAGTGGACGATGCGGATTCACCGAGGTATCAGCGAGCAGCTCTTTGATGGTCGTGGTGCGTTGAACCGGTCTGTCGATCGGACGGACGAGTCCTGCACATCGCTTCTTGGACCAGCCTTGCGGGTCCAGCCTCTTGATCTCGTCGATGTCTTCGCGCGTGATCAGCCCGATCGCCCGGTAGGAGAGGTTCAACACTACGGCCGCATCGGATTCTCCTAGAACCGCGTCGGCATCAGCCAATGAGCGAGTTCCAAGGATCGTGGCTCCCAGCGGGGCCATTATTTCGGCGACTTCAGTCATGCCTACGCTCCTGCTTGAGTAGCCGCGTCGTCGCGGGGCAAAAGCAGCGCTGGACCGGCCGGAAGAGTTCAGTGCGGAAGCCGCGGTAGGTTGCGGGGCGCCGAGCAGTGATCGTGTCATGGATTCTCCAAAGAGTGATGAGACGAGCCCACTGCTGAACTCACCCTCAGTCTAATCACACATGCCACGCAGGTGAAGACCTTCACAGCCCGGGCCAGGCCGGTCAAGCTTGCAGGACGGGGTGCAGTAAACTCATCGGACCGCTCGAGGTGAGCTGAGTCAGGACGACCCGGATCGGAGGGCATGATGACCACAGAGTCACGCTTCAATGGAGAGCTCGTTGACACCGACACGGTCGACGACGCAGTTCTGGACGCCATAGACACCGAGGCTGCAGAACGTAACGTTTCGGCGGACCTCCAGCTCCTGCTCCAAGAGGATACGGACATATCAGCCTTCCTGGGAGGCTTGGCCGAGGTCTCCGCCGAGCGTTTCAGCGGAACGCAGCCGGTGCTCTGCGGAATCATCCTGGACAGATCAAAACGAAACGTCGTGGTGGCTGCCAGCAGTGCAGAAGCCGCTCGTCTGGACGAGGTGCAGGCGGGGTTCGACGAGGGCCCATGCCTGGAGGCGCAGCGCACCAATACCGTCATCAGCGTGGCGGATGTCCGGTCTGAGCGACGCTGGCCAGACTATATGGCAGCGGTGCGGGAATTCGGCATGCGCAGCGTCCTGGCGGTGCCGCTGACGCTTCAGTCGGAGGCTAAGGCCGCGATGAACTTCTACACCAGCACGCCTGAGGCCTTCGGTCCGGCGGAGATTGCGGCCGCACGACGCTACGCCGAATTGGCATCCAAGGTCGGGGTGATCGCCTTGCGTCTAGCCGCTCACGCGGAGAACATCGAACACCTTCAGGCAGCCATGGAGTCCAGGACCGCAATCGATATCGCGGTAGGCGTGGTCATGGCGCAGAACCGGTGCACCCAGGAGGAAGCCTTTGCCATCCTTCGAAAAGCCTCAAGTCATCGCAATGTGAAGCTGCGGGTGCTCGCTGAGGAACTTGTCGCCTCGGTAGGCCGTGCGACGCCTGCCACCGTCTTCGACACCTGAGCCCTCACCGATCCTGCCAGCTCATACCTCGATGCTGTGCAGCTGCGGTCCCGGAGCTCAGGCTTGCGACCCTGCGCTGCAGATGCTCCAGGTTCGCACGGGAGTTCGGTACTGCGAGGTGAATCGTGCTGATCAGACCGTCAGCACTGTAATCAGTACCCGCAATCTGGACGTCTGCAGCTCTGAGATCGTTCTCCCAACGTCCCGCCTCGGCCACCGGCGCGTCGAGGGTGAGGTGCTGCATCCGAACCCGGCTTCGCAACACCTTCTGCTCCTTGGCGGCTTCGATCGCGGACGTGACAGAGTCGGAATAGGCACTCACCAACCCTCCTGATCCCAGCAGGGTGCCGCCGAACCAGCGAAGAACCACCGCGACGACGTCGCTGAGCCGCTGTCCTGGTTCTGGCATCTCAGTCTTGAGCAGCGCCGCCAGGATCGGGGCCCCCGCTGTGCCAGAGGGTTCACCGTCGTCTTGGGCGCGCTGGAGGTCTCGATCAAAGCCGATGACCCACGCGCTGCAGCAGTGCCGAGCGGTGGGATGGTCCTGACGCAGCTGGGAGATGACATCCGCTGCGTGTTCCTGGCTTTCTGCCCGCCGCAGCACCGTGAGAAACCGTGAACGCTTGCGGTCAAGTTCAGTGACGACCTCAATTCCCTGGCGCAGCACAGTATAGGAATCGGTTCTCTCGGGCATAGCACGAGTCTACGGCGGCTCCTGGCGATCCTCCGGCGAGCGCTAGGGACCCGATGGTGCATCCTTGGTGAGTTCGTAGGCCTTGGCAGGAGCTCAGCTCTCACTTCGCGCGACCAGGGCGGCGCGATGCGGAGAGGTAAGGGGGAGCACGCCCAATGCCGTCCGGATCGCCTGCTGGTCCTCGTAGGCCTCGGGGAGCTGGAGGTATCGCCACAGCTCCTCGGATGAACCATCCGCAAGGACTGACTCGCGCAGGAGGGCAGATAGCTCGTGACGTGCCCTGAGTACGCCGGGGGCATCGCTTCCGGCAAGCAGCTCTCCCCGGTAGATATCAAGGGCGCGTGCTCGATCTCCCACCATGAGCGCTTCCCAGACTTCTGCTGCGTCGAGTTCCAGCGCTGCACTGAGCCGGTAGGGACGGGACAACAGCGATACCCCGGTGTGAACGGGACCCAGCAGGAGCTTCCGCAATCGGACGAGTTCTGCGCGCACTGCGACCTCATGACCCGGGCCGGGATAGAGCAGTTCGACCAGGTCCTCGGCGGTGAGCCCCTCACGAGCTGCGCGTGAGTAGCCATACCAGCTCAGCAGGAACAGTATCTCTGCGTGTCGCTGACTGAGCCGCTGCCGCATCCCGTGGGAGTTGAACAGTGCGGGTGGACCCCCGAGTGTTGAAAGTCGGGGTTGCGAAGCAGGGGCGGGAGACAGCTTCAATTCGGTTTCCGCAGCAGAAACGGCTGCGGTCAACAGCGGCAGTGAATGAACAGCCACCGCCTGGGCGTCGCCGGTGAGATCCACTACGCCCAATATCTCACCGGTCAGAGGATTGCGCACCGGCACTGCAGAACAGGAGAACCGGTGCGCGGTGTGGGAGAAGTGCTCGTGACGGTGCACCTGCGCCCCACGACCCGTGACGAGTGCCAGTCCGGGAGCTGAGGTTCCTATGGCCTGTTCGGACCAGTTGGCGCCGGCCTGGAAAGCTGAACGCTCAGCCTGACGCAACGTGCTTCGAGCGCCATCCACCCAGAGCAGGCGGCCTGCGGCATCGCCGATGGCGACAATGAGTCCCGCTTCAGCTGCAGGCTCGATGAGCAGTCGGTTCAGGACCGGAAGCACCTGATGCAACGGATGGTCGCGTCGATAGGTCTGAAGCGCCAGTCCGTCGAGTTCGATCGGTGGAAGTGCGCTGGTCGGGTCTGTGACTCCATGGGCAGACCTGCGCCAAGATGCACGCAGGACTGGGGACAATGTGGCCCATGTCTGTGGCTCCGTAGGAAGAGCCTGCATCGGAGCTCCTTTGACTGAGCAGTGACGTTGGTTCAGCAAATGTGTGCTGACTCACAGCCTATTCCTGCAACTGCTGTGCAACCTAGAGGAATTTAGACTGATTCTACTGTGACACAGGTCACTCATTGGAGAGTCAATCGAGAACGTCGGAGGGAAGACAGATGAGCATCTATGCACAGCCCGGGACCGAAGGTGGCCTGCTGAGCTTCAAGCCACGCTACGAGAACTACATCGGCGGTGAATGGGTTCCACCGGTCAAGGGCGAGTATTTCGAGAACCCGTCTCCGGTGACTGGCAAGACCTTCACCGAGGTGCCACGATCCGGCGCTGAGGACATCGAGCTTGCCCTCGACGCAGCCCACGCCGCCGCTCCCGCGTGGGGCAAGACATCAGTAGCGCAACGAGCCGTGATCTTGAACAAGGTCGCCGACCGCATCGAGACCAACCTTGAGCTGCTCGCCGTCGCCGAGACATGGGAGAACGGGAAACCCGTACGAGAGACGCTGGCGGCTGACCTTCCTCTGGCGGTGGACCACTTCCGCTATTTTGCAGGTGCCATCAGAGCTCAGGAGGGTGGAATCAGCGAGATCGACGCCGACACGGTGGCGTACCACTTCCATGAGCCGCTCGGAGTGGTGGGACAGATCATTCCCTGGAACTTCCCCATCCTGATGGCCGTGTGGAAGGTCGCTCCAGCGCTGGCGGCTGGCAACGCTGTCGTGCTGAAGCCTGCGGAACAGACTCCTGCCTCAATCCTCGTGCTCATGGAACTGATCGGAGATCTGCTTCCGCCAGGTGTGCTCAACGTGGTCAACGGATTCGGTGCCGAAGCTGGAGCACCGCTGGCTTCGAGCCCGCGGATCCGCAAGATCGCCTTCACGGGTGAGACCACGACGGGGCGCCTGATCATGCAGTACGCCTCGCAGAATCTCATCCCGATGACGCTCGAGCTCGGCGGCAAGAGCCCGAACCTCTTCTTCGCCGACGTAGCCCGCGAGGATGACGCGTTCTATGACAAGGCCCTTGAAGGATTCACGATGTTCGCCCTGAATCAGGGCGAAGTCTGCACCTGTCCCTCGCGCGCACTCGTTCAGTCAAGCATCTACGAGGAGTTTCTCGAGGCTGCTGTGGCGCGGACCAAGCTGGTCAAACAGGGGAACCCCCTGGACACCGACACCCAGGTGGGTGCGCAGGCCAGCAATGATCAGTTGGAGAAGATCCTCAGCTATATCGACATCGGCACACAAGAGGGCGCGGAGATCCTCACCGGAGGCCATCGCTCCGACCTCGGCGGGGACCTCTCAGCGGGTTACTACGTGGAGCCCACCATCTTCAAGGGGTCCAATTCGATGCGGGTGTTCCAGGAGGAGATCTTCGGACCCGTGGTCTCGGTGACCGAGTTCAAGGATTACGCGGAGGCGATAGAGATCGCCAATGACACGCTCTACGGCCTGGGGGCCGGCGTCTGGTCTCGTGAGGCGAATATCGCCTACCGTGCAGGGCGCGACATCCAGGCCGGGCGCGTCTGGACCAACTGCTACCACCAGTACCCGGCCCATGCTGCCTTCGGCGGCTATAAGAACTCGGGGATCGGCCGGGAGAACCACCTGATGATGCTCTCGCACTACCAGCAGACCAAGAACATGCTGGTCAGCTACAGCGAGGACAAGCTGGGCTTTTTCTAGACGGAGGTGGAGCGATGAGCACTCAGCGAATAGGAATCACAGAAGAAGCGTCGGTGCTCTTGCGAACCCTGCGAGAAACTCACGGCAAGCCTCTGATGTTTCATCAGTCCGGGGGCTGCTGTGACGGTTCCGCTCCGATGTGCTTCACCCAGGGCACATTCCTGACTGGCCCAGCAGATGTGCTGCTGGGCCAGTTGGAACCCGGCACCCCGGAACCGGTCCCTGTATGGATATCGAAAGCCCAGTTCCAGTACTGGTCGCATACCCACATCACCATCGATGTGACCGAAGGCCGGGGAGCCGGGTTCAGCATCGAGGGACCCACAGGCCAACGGTTCATCGTGCGATCCAGGCTCTTCACCGATGAGGAGTCGCAGTCCTTGGAACCGGTCACCACCGGGTGAGCCGCGCAACGGCGTGCAGGAATTTCCGTGACTGGATTCGGCACGGCAGGCAGGTCATCGCTGTGTAGGCTGGCGCGATGACCAGGACACCTCGCGCGGGCACGACCGACTCGATGACCGGATCCCAGTGGTGGCGCAGCGCCGTGATCTACCAGATCTACCCGCGTTCCTTCAGTGACGCCTCCGGTGACGGCATAGGCGATCTGCGCGGTATCGCGGCACGTCTGTCCTCGCTCCAGGAGCTGGGGGTGGACGCGATCTGGCTCAGTCCCTTCATGACCTCCCCGCAGAAGGACGCGGGCTACGACGTCGCCGACTTCTGTGACGTGGATCAGCTCTTCGGGACGATGGAGGACTTCGACGACATGCTTGCCCAGGCCCATGACCTTGGGCTGCGCGTCATCGTCGACCTGGTGCCCAATCATTCTTCCGATCAACACCGGTGGTTCCAAGCCGCTCTCGGCGCACTTCCAGAGAGCCCAGAACGGTCCCGCTATATCTTCCGCGACGGCAGGGGCGTGGACGGGACACAGCCACCGAATAACTGGCAGTCCATCTTCGGCGGGCCCGCCTGGACCAGGATCACCGAGCCCGATGGTTCACCAGGTCAGTGGTACCTGCATCTTTTCGACTCCAGCCAACCCGATTTCGACTGGTCACAGGAAGCCGTCAAGCAAGAATTTCGACGCATCCTTCGCTTCTGGCTGGACCGTGGAGTCGATGGATTCCGCGTGGACGTGGCCCACGGGCTGGTGAAGGACCAAGATTTCCCGGACTACACCCCGGATCCGCATGCCGGATCGATGGGAGGCGAGGCTGAAACAGCCCCCTATTTCGAACAGCCAGAGGTCCATGAGATCTACCGGGACTGGCATGAGGTCCTGGAGGAATACGACGGCGACCGAGCCCTGTGCGGTGAGGCATGGGTCTCCAGCATCGAGAAGACCGCGCTCTGGGTTCGCCCGGATGAGATGCACCAGACCTTCAACTTCCACTATCTGGAGACCCCTTGGCAGCCTGGACCGCTGCGCGAGGTGATCGATGCGTCGCTGCGCGCATTCAAAGCCGTCGGTGCACCCAGCACCTGGGTGCTCTCGAACCACGATCTGGTCAGACACACCACCCGGCTCTCACTGACCGCAGAGAATCCGCAGGGCGTGGGAATCGGTCCGGATTTCCCCGGTCTCCCCGAACCTGGACCTGCCCTGCAGCGCGCGCGAGCAGCTACCGCTCTGATGCTCGCGCTTCCGGGGTCGGCTTACCTCTATCAGGGGGAGGAACTGGGCCTCGATGAGGTCATCGACCTCCCGGGGGAGGCCCGGCAGGATCCCACCTGGTTCCGCACCGCAGGTGAGCGGTATGGCCGTGACGGGTGTCGAGTCCCCATTCCGTGGGTGTCTACAGAAGAGACCTTCGGTTTCAGCACGGCGGGAGAGTCTTGGCTGCCACAGCCTGAGCACTGGAAACACCTGGCCCGTGACGTCCAAGAGGCTGATCCGCACTCCACGCTGGCGCTATATCAACGCATGCTGCGCCTCCGGACCCAATATCATCTCGGCACAGGAGAGTTGACCTGGGAGGAGGAAGGCAGGGCGGACGTCTTGTCCTTCACCAATCAGGGTGTTCGGGTGATCAGCAATCTCGGCGACACTCCAGTTGAGCTTCCGGACGCAGCCGAGGTGCTGCTCAGCAGTTCTCCGCTGATCGCCAGCGCAGACCAGACCGCGGTCCAGGTATGGCAGCTGCCGCAGGACACTACGGCGTGGATCCAGCTTGGACGTGAGGATTCACACCAGGAGTAAGTGCGCGACGCCTAATCTGGCTCCGCGGCACGACGCGTGCGTCGACTTGCGTGGATTGAATAGCGCGGGAGCCACCGGATGAGCGCAGCGCTTGCCAGCGGGCCCATCGAGGCGGCCACCCACACGCCTCCCGCGAGTGTGCCCAGTGCCGCTCCGGCGGCGAGGGTGAGGGGCCCGGCGGCGATGCCGAAATCTTGCAGAAGCCGCCAGGCTCCGAGGAACTGCTGACGCTCCGCCGGGGGAGCTATATCTGATGCGATGGTCATCATCACACCGGAGCCGAGGCCGTTGCTGATACCCAGCAGGATTGCGACCAGGCTGAGGCCCAGGGCGCTCTCGGTGAGCGGGATCAATCCCATCGCCGCACCGAGTCCCACCATTGAGGGCACCCCGATCCAGAGTCGGCCCATATGGTCCATGACCTTCCCTGCCGGATAGAACAGCAGCATGTCGATGCCGCCGGCGAGGCCGTAGATCAGGGAGATCGCTGTGGGATCCAAGCCGATGTGCTCGCCCCAGAGCGGGATGACCTGTTGCCGGGCGCCGCGGATGGCTCCCACCAGCATTGCAGCAATCCCCAGGGTCATCAGCAGCTTCCGGTGGGCAACGATAACCTGCCAGAATCCAGCACGTGCAAGTCCTGGTTCCTTGCTTGCGCGGGTATCGATCTCCGGGGCGAGGATGACCGTGACACCTGCCGCCACCGCGGTGAGGAGGGCGAGGAGGAAGACTCCGCGCAGATCGCCCAGGGCGATGACCCCTGCACCTAGGAACGGGCCGATGAACTGTCCGATACGGTGCACCCCACCCAGAGTCGAAAGCACGCGCGCCCTCTGGTGCACCGGCGTGACCTCGGTCAGGTAGGAATGACGCGCGAGCTGGAATACCGCGTTGGCGGCGCCCACAAGCAGGACAGCAGCACCCAGGGTGAGCAGTGACGGCGACAGACCTGCGCCGAGGAATCCCAGAGCCGCAGCACTGGAAGCGATCAGCATGGCGCGCCGATCACCCACCCGCGCAGCCAGTGCCCCGGCGGGCAGATCGGCAAGTATCTGACCCAGCGGAAGCATCGCGGCAATGATTCCCGCCACAGCGAGGGAGGCTCCGCGCTCCACCGCGAAGGGCGCCAGCACCGGGATCATGGCACCCGCGCCGACACTGAAAATGAAGGCCGGAAGCAGCGCCCCGAGGAATATCTGCCGACGGGGGAACTCAGCAGTCTCCATCCCGGGAGTCTATACAGGCCATGAGCCTGAGGCAGGTGACCTGACCGGGCGTGGCAATGTCATAGGCTGGATACATGAGTTCACCGGCCGAGCGTTATGCAGAGTCACGTCGACGAGCAGCGGAGGCCAAGACCCAGCTGGGAGCCTTCCGCGCAGCGCAGGCCTTCGACCTCGACGACTTCCAGATAGAAGCCTGCCAACACCTCGAGGCCGGCCGGGCCGTGCTGGTCGCGGCGCCCACCGGCGCCGGCAAGACCATTGTCGGGGAGTTTGCGGTTCATCTGGGTCTCGTCAACGACACCAAGACCTTCTATACGACCCCGATCAAGGCCCTGTCTAACCAGAAGTACCAGGAACTGGTGGAGGCACACGGTTCTGATCGCGTGGGTCTGCTCACCGGTGACACCTCGATCAACTCCGAAGCACAGATCGTGGTGATGACCACAGAGGTGCTGCGCAATATGCTCTATCAGGACTCGGACACGCTGCGTCACCTCGGCTATGTCGTGATGGACGAGGTGCACTACCTGGCCGACAGGTTCCGCGGCGCCGTCTGGGAAGAAGTGATCATCCATCTTCCTGAACATGTCCAGGTGGTCGCACTCTCGGCCACCGTGTCCAATGCCGAGGAGTTCGGCGCCTGGCTGGACACTGTGCGTGGAGAAACCTCGGTGGTCGTCTCGGAACACCGCCCGGTTCCGCTCTGGCAGCACATGGCGGTGGACCATCAGCTCCATGACCTGTTCATCTCCGAGGAGGACGGGGAGCCAGGTTCACTGGTCAACCCCGAACTCCAGCGCCTCGCCGCTCACAGCGAGGGCGTGAACTCCCGTCGCAGCGGACGCTATGGTTCCCGCGGTCACAGCCGAGGACCGAATCGAGGATCACAGCAGGGCCCCGCTCGCGGTGGTCCAGACCGCGGAGGCCGGGGCAACCTCCGCCAGGAGAATCGCAGCAGTCCCGCCGGCAAGCGGTCCGGATCTGGATCGCGCTCCGGACCTGGAGTCTCAGGGGTCTCTGGCTCAGCCGCAGGCCGGCCTAGATTGAACCGACCCAAGCTCATCCGCGCACTGGACCGAGAGGGGCTGCTTCCCTGCATCGGCTTCATCTTCTCCCGTGTGGGCTGCGAGGCTGCGGTGGAACAGTGCCTCAACGCTGGCATCGTGCTCACCAGCCGTGAAGAAGCCCAGGAGATCACCTCTCGGGTGGAACAGATGGGGTGGGATCTTCCGGCAGAGGACCTCTCGATTCTGGGATTCGACAGCTTCCGCGAGGCCCTCATCAACGGTGTGGCGGCACACCACGCGGGAATGCTTCCCCCGTTCAAGGAACTCGTGGAGCAGCTCTACGCCGAGGGTCTGCTCAAAGTGGTCTTCGCCACCGAGACCCTCGCGCTGGGCATCAACATGCCAGCGCGCACCGTGGTCCTGGAGAAGCTCGACAAGTTCAACGGTGAATCCCACGTAGACATCACGCCGGGGGAGTACACCCAGCTGACCGGCCGCGCGGGCAGACGCGGAATCGACGTGGAGGGCCACGCCGTCGTCGTCTGGCAGCCCGGTATGGATCCGCGCCAGGTGGCGGGTCTCGCCTCCAAGCGCACCTATCCGCTGAATTCCAGTTTCAAACCGTCCTACAACATGGCGGTCAATCTGACGGCGCAGTTCGGACGACGACGAGCCCGCACCATCCTGGAGTCGTCTTTCGCGCAGTTCCAGGCTGACCGTTCCGTAGTGGGCACTGCCCGTGACGTGGCCAAGCGCGAGTCCTCACTGGCAGGTTACGAGGAAGCCATGGCCTGTCACCTGGGGGACTTCCGCGAGTACGCGGCACTGCGCCGTCGGCTGGGGGAGGCCGAGAAGGACCAGGCCAAGGCGCGGCACAGGCAGCGCCGCCGCGAGATCATCCGGGTGCTCGCGGCCCTGCAGCCCGGGGACATCATCGAAGTCGAGGGCAAGCGGGGATTTGGCGAGTCTCTGGTGGTCCACAGCGCCCCTGAGCACGACCCTCGTCCTGGGGTCATCACCAGTGATGGGAAATTTCGCAATGTGACAGCTGAAGATTTCGGCCAACCCCCCGAAGTGGTCTCCAGCATCCGACTGCCACGTAAGCCCCAGGTCAAGGTGCCCAAGGTGCGCCGCGATCTCGCCTCCGCCATGAGAGCAGCGCTTCATGAGCGGGTTCCTGCGCGCAACAGCGCTCCAGCCACTGGCTTCGGGTTCCTGGATGAGACTGCCGAGGAAGACTCCATCGAAGACCTTCAAGCGCAGCTGCGACGGCACCCCTGCCATGGCTGCTCCGAGCGGGAAGATCACGCGCGCTGGGCGGAACGGGCGTGGAAGCTTCAGCGAGAGATCGATCAGCTCAAGCTCAAGATCGATCGCCGCACGGGTTCGATCGCGAAGATCTTCGACCGGGTCTGCGGGGTGCTTCATGAACTTGGTCATATGGAAGCTGTCGATCCTGAGCTCATGCCCCACGTCCCACCCGAGGACGCGACCGAGCTCCCGGCTCCGCCAGGGCTGACCTCCGGGTCGAAGATCAGCAGCGACGAGTGGTTTGCGGCGGAGTTCGCCGTCACCGACCGTGGCCAGCAGCTGCGTCGGATCTACGGGGAGCGTGACCTCTTCACAGGGCTTCTCATGGAGCGCGGAGTCCTGGCATCGTTGAGCGCCGAGGAGCTTGCGGCCTTCGTCACGGTGCTGGTCTATCAGGCCAAGCGTGATGATGAGGGTGCGATGCCCGTCGTGCCGACCAAGCGGCTGGGCGCTGCGGTGCGGACCGGGATTGAGGTTCATGCTGAACTTGAGACTCTGGAGAAGCGCCATCACCTGGAACCCACGGCCGCCCCGGAGATGGGTTTGGTACTGCCCATGTATGCCTGGGCCCAAGGACAGAGCCTCCGCAATGCCCTGAGTGATTCCTCATTGGCAGCGGGTGACTTCGTCCGGTGGACCAAGCAGTGCATCGACACCCTGGACCAGCTCAGCAAGATTCCACACACACCCGCAAAGCTCGCCGCGCGCTGTCATGAAGCGGTGAGCCTCATCGGCAGGGGAGTAGTGGCATACTCCTCGGTGGCCTATCAGAACCTGGAGGAACCATCTGATGAATGAGACCAGTGCCGGAGAACCCGCGCAGCTCCTCACCAACGGCACGATCCACTCGCCGAGCGAGCCCTACGCCGACGCCATGGTCGTCCGAGACGGACTGATCGCATGGGTGGGTGCCTCAGATTCGGCTCAGGCCCGCGAAGACATCAAGCTCCAGGTCTGGGACCTGGACAGCGCGCTGGTGGCCCCTGCCTTTGTGGGTTGGGTGGATCTGGCACGCAGCGACACTGAGAGCTGGGCGACCCAAGACACACCGACCCTAGACTCAGGGACCGAAGACACACCGACCCAAGACATCGGGTCGCGCACCACGGGGGCGCTCAACGCCGCAGCGGCACTGGGGCATGGCGCTGTGCGGCTCAGCATCTCCTGCCCGGTGCAGCACCTCGAGTCTGAATTCGAGCTGCTCATGTTCCTGCGGGAGGCTTTCGCCGCGGCAGCGGTGCACCCTGTGCGCAGCTATCCCGTCATCACGTTCACGAACCTCACCGCACTGGACACGACAGCCCGGCTTCACGCGATTGAACACGGACTCACGCTTCTTGCCCAGATCGATTCCCTGCTGGGACGTCCCGCGGCATTGCAGCTGGACTTCGGCGATGTCCGCGAGCAGCTCCTCGAGGTGAGAGTGCTCCTCGCGAAGGCATCGAGGCAGCTCATCCTGCGCGTCTCGGAGGCCACGATCGGGGAGGATGCGGATGGTGGCGAGGGTGCAGAGGCCGGTGAGTCTGCCGAGTTGTCTGATCTCAAGCCCACAGATGTTGTCGCTGCGCTCGTGGAGTCCACGCAGCAGATGCGCGCTCAGAAGCTCAGCACACCGGGAGGACTTCCCACGGTGCTTGCAGGATTCGATTCAGCGCAGCGTCAGGACTGGGAGACCCTGCTCAACACCGGTGTCCAGGTGGTCCTGCGCGGGCGTGGACACCTGGCCACCGCCTTGAGCGTGGGTGTACCCGTCAGCGCTGTCGGTGCTCCGGGGCAGAACCCCTGGGCCGTGGTGAACGACCACGTCCATCACCCCCAGGACCCGGTGTCAGTCCGAGCAGGCTTCAATGCCCAGACTCGCGGGGCCTACCGGTCGATGCCTGAAACCACCGGGACTCCGGCGTCGTCGGCGAGTCTCGACACCGGCGCGCGGGCCACCTATGCGGTGTGGGAAGTAGATTCCCTCGCCGTGCAGACCCCTGATTCGCGAACGGCGGCGTGGAGCACGGATGTGCGCGCCCGCACGCCTCTGCTGCCTTATCTCGACGGGGAGACGCTGCCGATTCTGCTGGCCACCGTGATCGACGGTGACACGGTGCACAGTACAACTGCTCAGACACCTGCCTGATGGTGCCCGTAGAATGACCTCCGACCTGACCCCCTACTCCAGAAGGACTCGAAGCCACTCGTGAAGATCCTGACGATCATCCCGACCTATGACGAGATCGATGCGCTGCCAGGGACAGTCCAGCGCCTTCGTGCAGCCGTCCCGGAATCTGATGTGCTCATCGTCGATGACAACAGCCCCGACGGGACCGGTGATTTCGCCGAGGAGCTCAGCCGGGCGGACTCGCAGATCCACGTGCTGCATCGCAAGTCCAAGGACGGTCTCGGGGGCGCCTATATCGCTGGCTTCGGCTGGGGCCTCGACGCCGGATACGACGTCCTGGTGGAGCTCGACGCAGACGGGTCTCACCAGCCCGAGCAGCTGCCCACGCTCCTGGAGAAGATCGATGAGGCCGATCTGGTCATCGGGTCGCGCTGGGTGCCTGGGGGATCGGTGGTCAACTGGCCGCTTCATCGAGTGGCCATCTCCCGTGCCGGAAGCCTCTATTCACGCACCATGCTGGGACTCAAGGTTCGAGATATCACGGCAGGGTTCCGCGTCTTCCGGCGCTCAGTCTTGGAAGAGATCGACCTGAGCAGCATCGAGTCGGTGGGCTACGGATTCCAGGTAGACATGACCTTCCGCGTGGCAAAGATGCGCAAGACCATCGTCGAAGTGCCTATCACCTTCGTGGAACGCACCCAGGGCGTATCGAAGATGAGCTCCAATATCGTGGTCGAAGCGATGGTGAATGTGACGCGCTGGGGCCTTACCGCCCGTGCACGCACCCTCAAGGCACGCCTCACCGGCAGCTGAACAGTCTCAGAGTAGACACCACAGCAGTCAAGATTCAGATACAGCAACGGCGTCCATCCTGATACACAGGATGGACGCCGTTATAAGTCTTGCGCTAGCTGATCAGGCTGCTTCGCCGCGACGCTCGCGCAGCAGCTTCAAGCGATCCTCGAGGATCACTTCGAGATCGTCCGTTGAACGGCGCTCGAGCAGCATGTCCCAGTGAGTCCTGACTGCCTTCTCAGGCTCAGCCTCGGGGCGATCTACATCGACGCGCAGGCCCTCTTTGCCGGTAGGGGAGACCCAGGTGGCAGGAACATCTGCCTCGGCAGAGAACATCACCCGCATCCGCTCGCCATCCTCGGTGAGGTACTCGATCTCTTGGCGAGGCGCTGGTTCCACGCCCTGCTCGGTTTCCATGGACTGCGCACCAAGACGCATTCCGCGTAGGCTTCGATCGCTCATCGATTCTCCTTCAGTGTGATGGGCAGACTTATTCTCGGTGTATAACTCTAGAGCACGCTTGAGTTATTCCCGAGTCGGCTACCGCTGCTCGTCGCCCATCGGCTCTGGCTGCTGCTGGAACACCGGCTGGGACTCGATCTCTGAGCCGGAGGCAGCCTCAGACGCGGTGCGCTGCTCCGCCACTGCGGCATTGCCGACCTGAGCCTTCTTCGCCTCCTGCTCGATCTCATCACGGCTGGTGTAATGCGGGTTCTCATCGGTGACCGAGGTGCTGCGGGCAGATTCCGCGAGATCAGCAATCGCCGAGGAGATCGCGGGCTTTCCCTTGTTCTGCTTGGCGTCCTGCTCCTTCTCCAGTCGACGCTGCTTGAGCCGCTCGGTGCGAGCTGCTCGCTCCGCCTCGCGGTCTTCGAGGTTCACACCTGGCTGAGAGGCTTCCGGCCCTCCGAAGGCACCGGCGAGGTTCTTCAGCGCGTCGCCAAACTCGCCGGGGATCATCCACATGGTGTTGGACTCTGATTTGGCGATCTCGGGGAGAATCTGAAGGTACTGGTAGGAGAGAAGCTCTGGACCGGGTTCGGAGTCGTGAACCGCGTTGAACACGGTCTCGATGGCCTGAGCCTCCGCGTTCGCACCCAGAATGCGAGCCTGGGCATCGCCCTCGGCCGCAAGGATCGACGCCTGACGTTCACCTTCAGCGGTGAGGATCGCTGCCTGCTTCGTGCCCTCTGCTGTGAGGATCGCGGCGCGGCGTTCGCGCTCGGCGCGCATCTGCTTCTCCATCGAGTCCTGGATGGAGTGTGGCGGCTCGATGGCCTTGAGCTCCACTCGGGCAACGCGAATGCCCCAGCGGCCGGTCACCTTGTCCAGCTCGCCGCGGAGCTGACCATTGATGCGGTCTCGGGAGGTCAGCGCCTCTTCGAGGTTCAGGCCACCGACGACGTTGCGCAAGGTCGTGGTGGTGAGCTGCTCGACGGCGATGATGTAGTTCTGGATCTCATAGGTGGCAGCCTTGGGATCGGTGATCTGGAAATACACCACGGTGTCAATGGAGACCACCAGGTTGTCCTCGGTGATCACGGGCTGGGGTGGAAAGGAGACGACCTGCTCGCGCATGTCCAGCATGGGAAGCAGCCGATCGATGAACGGAACCAGAAGAGTCAGTCCCGGTCCCTGGGTGCGCTGGTACTTTCCCAGCCGCTCGATCAGTCCGGCGCGAGCCTGCGGCACGATGCGCACGCTTCGGGCGATCACGATCACCACCAGGGCCACAAGGACCACGAGAACTATCAGTGCAGTGAATTCCATAACGTTCCGTTCTATGGTGTGGTGCGCCCAGAGATCTTTCAGGCGCCTTCCGGTCGCGGATTATTCGGACCCAAGGTGTCGGGCCGCGTGTCATCCCATTCGATCTGCTGCGTCGGGCGGAGATAGACGGTGGCGCCATCCACGGACTCGACGACGGCGCTCATCCCTGGCTCGATTCTGTAGTTCCCTGCCGCACGGGCAGTCCAGGTGTCACCGTCGACTTCTGCCAGACCTCCCTCTGCCGTGATGGCCTCGAGGGGGTGGGCATCCATGCCCGCCATCCGGTCGATATTGGTGAGCTGATTCTCTGGGCCCTTCTTGAGATGCTTCAACGCCACTGGACGAACCGCTCCCAGCATCAGCAGGGCCGTGGCGCAACCGACGACGACCTGCAGCCAGGGTTCGCCCCCGGCAAGTGCCACGGTGGTCGCCGCACCGGCGCCTACGGCGAGCATCAGAAACATCAGATCCAGCGTGATGGCTTCGAGAACCAGAAGCCCGAGTGCCAGCGCCAACCAGGGCGCCCAGAGATTATCGCCTAGCCATTCGATCATCTCAGCTCCTCATCAGCCCATGTTCACGTAAGTTCAGCCTATCTGCGCCACAGGCTCACGTCGAGGTCGACCGTGACAGTGGACACGTCGACGGTCCGCATCTCGGCGCGAAGTTCGTTCAAGTCCCGATGGTGTCCGGCTGGACCCATAAACACGAGGTCAGCTGCCAGAGAGTGATCCACGCCTGGCTCAGCGGTCACCCGTTCGGTCGATACCGGTGGGCCGAAGGCGGGCCCAAGCTGCGCCTCCAGCTGCGTAAGCTTCTCGCTCTGGATCCTCAGCAGACCGGAGGTGTGCAGCTCCCCAAGATGTCCTTCCCGGGGAGTCACCACGATCGCGATGCCTCCGGGGCGCAGCACCCGGGCGTATTCCGCCGCGTTGCGTGGTGCGAATACATCCAGAAGTACATCGACGCTGGAGTCGGCCAGGGGGAGTGGTCGCCAGAGGTCCCAGGCGAGAGCCAACGTTCGGGGGTGCTTGGCGGCGCGCTTGAGTCCAGGGATCGAGAGATCCACCGCGATGCTCCGGGCTCCAGGTGCAGCGTCGAGCAGCTGATGCAGGTAGTACCCGGTGCCTGCGCCGCAATCAAGAATCAACTGAGACTCAGCAACAGACGCCTGGTCTCCGCGTGAATGGTTCTCGACGAGTGCAGCGAGACGAGTGCTGAGCGCGGCGAAGATGCCACCGTCCTGGACGCGTTCACGGGCCATGATCATGGCTGCGGTATCAGGGGTGAATGCAGTTCCTCGCCCGGAGAGAAGGTTGACATAACCCTGACGCGCCGCGTCGAACCGATGTCCCGCCTGACAGGTGAGGCCCATTAAGCGGTCTCTGCCATCAACTGACGCCTCGGCCGCTGAGCTCTCGACAGGTGAATTCTCAGCAGGAGACCTCCGGGACGCAGAATCGCCGTTCGCTGGTGACCCAGTAGCCTGCGACTGCGTGGGCGCAGCCGCCACAGTCAGCAATGGGCTGGTACAGATGGGACACGTCAGCGGCCAGGGTTGAGTCACTCAGCCAGCGTATCGCCAAGCGGCCAACCCGCACGGTGGCCATATTCGTAACGCGCCGATAATCTACATTATGTCAACTTACTCAGATCGGTCCTAGACTGAGTGCATGGCTTCTCCTCACCACCCGATGCCCCCAGCTGCAGGCTCTTCCCACCGCGCAGTCCCCTGGATGCTCCTGCTCGTGGACGCCGTGCTCGTGATCGTTTTCGCGGCCATGGGAAATCGAAACCATGCCACCGGATTGGCCGTGACGGATGTGCTCCAGACAGCGGCACCCTTTCTGGTTGCGCTTCTGCTCAGCTCCTTGGCTGTGCGCTTCTGGCGCAGCCCCTCAAAGCTCTGGCCCGACGTCGTCGTGGTGATCCTCGGCACTGTGGGACTGGGAATGGTGCTGCGGGTGATCAGCGGTACTGGTGGAGCCCAATGGTCCTTTGTACTGGTGGCTGCAGCGGTATTGGGATCCTTGCTTTTGATCCGGCGAATCCTCAGCGGCCTGCTGCTCAGACGAAAGATTAAGTCGTTTAGAGGCTAAACAAACGCTGGCGTCCAGGCAACGTCAAGGTATAAGTCGATACCGTGGAGTCTGTAAGGGTAATTAGCGGAGTGAAGAATGACATCACTCCCCTGGTGCGCCTTCAGCACACTTCAAGAGGAGATTCACCGTGAAAGCAGTGACATGGCAAGGCCATCACAAAGTCAGCGTAGAAACCGTACCTGACCCCCAGCTTCAGCAGGCCAATGACGCCATCATCGAAGTCACCTCCACCGCGATCTGCGGCTCGGATCTGCACCTCTACGAAGTGCTCGGCCCGTTCATGACCCCCGGCGACATCCTGGGACACGAGCCAATGGGACGCGTCGTCGAGGCCGGTGCTGAGTCGAACCTCACCGTCGGTGATCGCGTGGTCATCCCCTTCCAGATCTCCTGCGGCAGCTGCTTCATGTGCCAGCGCGGTCTGCAGACCCAGTGCGAGGTCACTCAGGTCCGTGAACAGGGCATGGGTGCTGCCCTCTACGGCTTCTCGGCGATGTACGGCGCAGTGCCAGGCGGCCAGGCAGAGTTCTTGCGCGTTCCCCACGCTGACTACAGCCCGATCAAGGTGGGCAATGAGCTCCCCGATCACCGCTACCTCTTCCTCTCCGATGTCATTCCTACCGCCTGGCAGGGCGTGGCATACACCGGTCTCAAGAGCGGTGACAGCATCGCCATCATCGGTCTTGGACCGATCGGTCAGTTCGCTGCCCGGATCGCCAAGCACCACGGCATGAAGGTCTACGCGATCGATCCAGTGGCCGAGCGTCGTGAGATGGCAGCTCGGCACGGCGTCATGGTCTTCGACACCGGTGAAGAGTCGCTGAACCAGATCCGCGAGGCTACCAACGGTCGCGGACCCGATGGCGTCGTCGATGCCGTCGGTATGGAGGCCCACGGCTCCCCCATCGCGAAGGCTGCGCAGATCTCTGCACAGTTCCTCCCGGACGCAGCAGGCAAGGCCATGATGCAGACCGTGGGCGTCGACCGACTCGCTGCGCTGTACTCAGCCATCGACCTGGTTCGCCGCGGCGGCACCATCTCGCTGAGCGGCGTGTACGGCGGAGCAGCAAGCCCGCTGCCGCTGATCACCATGTTTGACAAGCAGATCACCTTAAAAATGGGTCAGGCCAACGTGAAGAACTGGGTCGACAAGATCCTGCCGCTGCTCGAAGATCCAGCAGATCCATTGGGTGTGGATGACTTCATCACCCACAGCCTTCCACTTGCTGACGCTCCTGGCGCCTACGAGATGTTCCAGAAGAAGGAGGACGGCTGCATCAAGGTCGTCCTGGATCCCACCAAGTCAGCAGTCTGAGCCAGCCGTCAGCCGCCATCGGCCCCGCATACGTTTCCCGAAGGGATACAGCTATGACTACAGATCCATTGATCCAACAGGATCCACGGACGAAGTATCGCCATACGGACCTGCCCGAGCAGGAACAGGCACAGCAGCCGGGGCTCACCGGGGAGACCGATCCCGCACCGGACCACGGTGAGACAAGCTGGATCGGACATGGTCGCCTCAAGGGCCGCAAGACTCTGATCACCGGTGGTGATTCCGGCATTGGCCGCGCAGTGGCTATTGCATTCGCCCGTGAAGGCTCTGACGTCGCTATCGCTTACCTTCCTGAGGAGGAAGCTGATGCTCAGGTGACAGCCGAGCATGTCCGTGAAGCGGGGCAGAAGTGCGTGACCTATCCGGTGGACATCACCGAGGAGTCGGCAGCCGTCGGGATCGTGCGTCAAACCGTAGCGGACCTCGGCGGTATTGATGTGCTGATTCTCAACGCTGCGTACCAGCGGGCTCGCCATGGGATTGATTCCACGCCCACCGATGAGGTGCGCAAGGTCTTCGAGACGAATCTCATCGCGCATATCGTCATCACGCGTGAAGCGGTGCCTCATCTGAATCCTGGTGCCTCAATCATCGTGACCACCTCCATCCAGGCGGTCGGCCCGAAGCCGGAGCTCTTCGACTATGCGATGTCAAAGGCGGCCCAGGTCGCTTTCATCGAGTCCATGGCCGCCGAGCTCGCCGGCAAGGGGGTTCGCGTCAATGGCGTGGCCCCTGGTCCGATCTGGACGCCGCTGATCCCAGCCACAGGCTTCGACGGCGTCGCGCAGTTCGGTCAGGACACTCCCCTGGGTCGACCAGGACAGCCCGCTGAGTTGGCCGGTGCCTATGTGTACCTGGCCAGCGAAGAAGCATCCTATGTCTCCGGCTCGGTCATCCCGGTCACCGGCGGCAAGGGCTTCTAACCCCAGGCCGAGTCGCCGGCAGTTCTCAGATACGTACGAAGTGAGGAATATCGAATGGCACGCTCCAGCGTGAAGGACGAAGAGCTCTACGAACGTCTTCGCGAGGAAGGCAACTCCAAGGAGAAGTCCGCTCGCATCGCCAATGCCGCTGCAAAGGAAGGACGCAGTCGCGAAGGTGAAAAAGGCGGCGACGCCTCGAACTATGAAGACCGGACGGTGGCTGAGCTTCAGGAACGGGCCAAGGAACTTGGCCTCACCGGATACTCAGACAAGAAGAAGGACGAATTGATCGAGATGCTTCGCAGCCACTGACTCTGGCGCGGACGTAGAGAACATAGAGATGGCCGGAACCCTATAGGGTCCCGGCCATCTCTATGTTCTATGAATCTGTACTCAGTGGGTCCTCTCGGCGTACCAAATCAGGCCCACACCGAGTGTTGAGCTCACTGGCTGTAGCTGGGGCTTCCCAGCGTTCCGGCGAGGACATCTTCTCCGGAGGCCTGACGGTTCTCCACGGAAGCGGTCCACGTGCCCCACTGTTCCGGATCAATGGTGTCGCCATTGTTCCCGAGGTTGGCGAGCCGCTGCTCTTCCTCTTCGGTGAAGTTCTGCACGGCCAGTGGTGCCAGGTGCTTGACATCATCAACTGTGAGACCGATGTTCTGCGCGATGCGCTGACCGTAGTCGTCGTGGATCATGAAGAAGTGCCAGACGATGCGCTCCTGCACGTCGCGCTCTGACTGCTCCAACATCCCGGTGAGCACGTTGATCAACTCGTCGCGCTCCCAGTCCATCATGGTGTTGTAACGACCGCGGGCCTGCAGGTAGTCGTTGCGACGATCCAGGTTCGCCTGAACGACCTGTCCGCCCACGGCTGGAGCGTTGTTCGGCTGTGGCTCCGGGGACTCATGCAGACCGTTGTGGATGGACGGCTCGTAGTTCACATGAGGGTTCTGCTCGGGGTGCACATCGTTGCCGAAGGACATCAGTCCCCCACGCTGGTTCGTGTAGACCCTTCCGTCGCGACCCTTGGGCTGGTTGACCGGAAGCTGCAGGTAGTTCGGTCCCACACGGTAGCGCTGTGCGTCCGAGTAGGAGAAGGTCCGTCCCACCAGCATCTTGTCGTCAGAGAAGTCCAGGCCGTCGACCAGGACACCGGTGCCCATGGCGATCTGCTCGTTCTCGTTGTGGTGATCGCCCACGTTGCGGTTCAGCGTCATGACGCCGATCTTGCGCAGCGGGAACTGATCCTCGGGCCAGATCTTGGTGTCATCCAACGGATCCCAGCCAAGCTCAGGGTGCTCGTGGTCTTCCATGATCTGAACATGGACGTCCCACTGCGGGAAGTCTCCGCGTTCGATTGCTTCGAAGAGGTCCTTCGAGGCATGTCCGAGGTCCTGGCCCTGGACCTTGGCGGACTCCGCCTCGGTCATGGAGGCGACGCCGGCCCGAGGGTGGAAGTGGTACTTCACCAGGACGGTCTCGCCCTCGGCGTTGACCATCTTGTAGGTGTTGACGCCGAAGCCCTCCATGTGGCGGTAGGTCGCTGGGATTCCGCGGGGGCTGAAGAGGTGGGTCAACATGTGCATGGACTCAGGGGTCTGACCCATGAAGTCCAGAATGCGGTTGGGTTCCTGGCGGAATGTGATCGGGTCCGGCTTCAGCGAGTGGATCACGTCTGGGAACTTGATGGCATCGCGGATGAAGAACACCGGAAGGTTGTTGCCCACCAGGTCCCAGTTGCCGTCCTCGGTGTAGAACTTCACGGCGAAGCCACGAGGATCACGGGCAGCTTCGGAGGAGTCGCGGCCGCCGATGACGGTGGAGAAGCGAATCGCAAGGTCGGTCTTCTTGCCGGCCTCCTGGAAGAGCTTGGCGCGGGTGTACTTCGACGCCGGCTCATCACCGATCATGCCGGTGGCCTCGAACTCGCCGTATGCGACGAAGCCACGGGCGTGGACCACGCGCTCCGGGATGCGCTCCCGGTCGAAGTGGCTGATCTTCTCGAGGAACTGATAGTTCTCAAGGGTGGCAGGACCGCGGTTGCCCACGGTGCGCTGGTTCTGGTTGTTGGCGACAGGGTGTCCCTGTCGAGTGGTCAGGATCGGATCGGTCTGTGCCAATTCGCTCTCCTTCTCGCTACAGTCCGCTCCCGAATCGCTCGCGCGACTCTCAGGGGGCGGACTGGCCCGGATGTGATTCGGGCAGGCTGGTGATGTGGACTCTTTGAGCTTAGCAAGATCATCGGCTTATTACGAGTAGTTCAGAACTAGACCCTCAGCGTGTCTTCTCGAAGGTCCCCCGGTCCGTGCGAAAGGCCCTGTGCCTGGCGTAGGTGTGCACGGTTTCAAGCTGCTTGCGCTGCACCTCGGCGTCGTCGATGAGTCCTTGGAAGACCGCTTCTTCGACTCCCAACGCCGCAGCGTGGTCCTTCATGACCTTCCAGCCATGGAGCTTGCCGGTGACAGCGGTGAGCATCATCTCCGCCTCCACCACCAGAGTTGAGGGAGAACGTTGAGTGGGCAGCCGACCGTTGGGCTTGAGTCTGCCCACTCGCTCCCCTACCCAGGCGACGGCGGTCGATCCTGGTGGGCGGGGGAACCCCTGGGCCTTCATGAGTTCTATGAGAAATCCACGTTCACGCCTGATCGCCTCGGCTGCCTCCGAGATCTCGGAGAAGACAGGAGTGTCGATATAGTCCTGGGCCATCCGGCTGATCCGGTTCGTCCCCGCTGTGGCACCTGCCAGATGATCCGAGATGTACTGGCGCAGCAGCAGGGCGTCGACGTTTTCACCGATGCGGTGATCGGAGGGTGGTAACTCTGGTCTCCCTGACGCATCCACGTCCCTGGGACGCAACGGCACAGAAGGTTCTCCTGCACCAGCTGCCAGACCCTGGAGGAGTTCCTCAAGCGAGTCTGCCGCCGAGCGCTTCGGGTGCCAGTTGAGCTCAGTCTTTGCTTTGGAATTGTCCATCACCGGAACCTGGAGCGCGAGATCCAACCACCCCTCATCCATCGGGAGAACACGGGCTCGGTGTGCCGCCTTGATCAGCGGACGCAAGACGGATGACGCAAGCGGGAGCGGTGTTGAATGAGATTTCCCGCCGGAGACCACTCGAGCGATGGTCTTTGCATCAAGCAGGTCATCGGCACAGATATTGAATGCCCCGTGGGCCCCCTGAATGGCAGCTTGCGCGTAAGCGGCTGCGAGGTCATCTGCGTGGACCGCTTGTGTCCGCACGCCATTCGGGAGCGGCACCACCGGTGGTCGAAGGACCTGCAGCACCTGCACAGGGGCCATTGAGCCGGCGAAGTACCTCTGGATCTCCGCACCTGCTCCGCGTTGGAACACCAGTCCAGGTCTCAGCCGTGCGAGCGAGAAGGAGGGATGCTCGGCAAGGAACTCGTCGAGCACCCCTTCTTGCGCCACCTTGTCCACGCTGTAGTGCGAGCCAGGTATGCCACCGGTGGGCCATTGCTCGTCGTGCGGGGTGGAATCTGATGCCGAAGAGTAGACCCCGACCGAAGAGGCCACCACAGCTTGACTGATCCCTGCCCTGACCGCTGCTTCCAGGACAAAGCGGGTGCCCTCGACGTTGACTCTGCGCAACAGGCTGCGTTCGGTATTGGGCTGGATCAACCAGGCGAGGTGGATCACGGCGTCGTAGCCGCTCAGCACCTCCGTTAGGTCATCGATGACCTCGGGGTACTGGATATCCGCACGATGCCACTGCGCACCGTCATAGGGCGCCACGGTGGTATCCGGGAGTCGGCGCGCGACACCCAGCACCCCTGTGACCTCCGGAAGAGTCTTCAGGTGCCGCAGCACCGCAGTTCCGACGTTGCCTGTGGCCCCTATGACGGCGATGCGCATCTATCTCTCCTGCGTGTGTGGTGCGGATATCCCTAGATCTGCGCGACGGAAGCTGGACCTACCAGCGTTCGTGCACCGCGGGCGCGATACGGTCCCAGTAGAGGTCTTTGACCGCGGCGAGGAATGAGTCGGAAAGGGGTTCCAGTCCGCCGGCCTCCGCATTCGACTGAGCCTGTTCTGCATTCCGGGCTCCGGGGATGACAGTGCTGACACCGCTGCACTGGCTGACCCAGGCCAGGGCCGCCGTCGTGGGCTTCAGGCCCTCCTTCTGGGCGATCTCGGTGAACTCAGCTGCTGCATCGACTCCGGTGTTGAAGTCCACACCGGAGAAGGTCTCTCCGACGTCGAAGGCTTCACCGCCCCGGTTGTAGTTGCGGTGATCGCTCTCTTCGAAGGTTGTGTCCTTGGTGTAGCGACCGCTGAGCAGGCCACTGGCCAGGGGAACACGGGCGATGATGCCCACCCCTGCCTCCTGGGCAGCCGGCAGCACTGCCTCCAGAGGCTTCTGCCGGAAAGCATTGAGGATGATCTGTACGGTCGCGACGTTGGGACGCGCGATCGCGCTCAGGGCTTGATCCACGGTCTCGACGCTGACGCCGTAGTGCGCAATGGCGCCTGATTCCACGAGTGCATCAAGCCGGTCGAAGACCGCATCAGAGGCGAAGACGTCGTCTGAGGGGCAGTGCAGCTGAACCAGGTCGAGAGTGTCCACCCCAAGGTTCTTGCGTGAGCGATCTACCCAGGCCTGGAAGTTCTCTGCAGTGGCGTACTCGAGGCTTGGCTCTTCTGCGCGGCGAATCATCTTGGTGGCGACGAGCCCGGTCCATTCGGGGTTCTTGGCCAGCCACTTGCCAATGAACTGCTCGCTGAGGCCGTCCCCATAGACGTCTGCAGTGTCGAACATCGTGACACCGTGCTCCGCAGCGGCATCCATGACGGCATTGACGTCTGCTTCCTCCACGCGACCGAAGTCTCCGCCGAACTGCCAGGTTCCGAGCCCGATGGTGGACACTTCGCGGCCGGTACGGCCAAGGACACGATGCTGCATAGGAGAACCTCCAGGGTTGGGTGTGACGTTGTCTCCACCCTACTCCTGGTTCAGGACTCAGCCCCCAGGTCAGCCCTGGCTGCACAAGGCAATGCTGGTAGAAAAGTCAGTCGAGACAACTCTGGCCCGACATCCTTGTGGACATCGGGCCAGAGCTTATGTGGTGGAGGTAAGGGGATTCGAACCCCTGACCTTCCGCATGCCATGCGGACGCGCTACCAGCTGCGCCATACCCCCAGATCGTCTCCGAAACTCAGCATCTGAGCCGCGGCAACTCCCCTACTGTACTGTGAACCCGAAGTGCGGCGCAAATCGGAACCTCCAACAGCGGAGCAGCCGCCACCCAGGCGCTGACCTGGAGTTTAGTGCCAGATCTAGTCTTCGGCAGGAAGCTGAAGATCGACCTGGGCGACGTCGGCGTAGAGCCGGTCGAGGCCGTAGACGGCACGTTCTTCCTCGTGCTGGACGTGGATCACCATATGCCCGTAGTCCAAGAGGACCCAGGTGCCTGTGCCGCGTCCTTCACGGCGCAGCGGCGAGGATCCGTGCACCTCTTTGAGCTGGCGCTCGACTTCATCGACGATCGCGCCGATCTGCCGTTCAGAGGGAGCAGAGCAGACCAGGAATGCGTCGGTGATTCCCAACCGCTCCCCCACATCCAGTCCAACGATATTGGTCGCGAGTTTATCCGCAGCCGCGGCGGCCGCGGTACGGAGTTCGGTGAGCACTAGTTCGGTGATAGCCATAGACGTCCAAGCTTAGAGGATGAATGAGAGAACAACGCCGATGGCGATGACCAAGAGCACGGCGAGAATGATCACAAGCCAGCCCATCATGGATTGACGCGCCCCTTGGCGGGTGCTGTGCTCCACCATCGCATCGATCTCGAGCCCGTGCGCTCCCCGGGCCTGAATCGGTTCGATCGAGCCCGTGGCGTAGTCAAGTTGGTCCGCAGCCTCGTCCGATTCCATATGGGCTCGGAGGGCCTTGCGGGTGATGACCTCGGATTCTGGACGCAGGCGACGACGACGCATCCGCTGGTCCCGCTCTGCCGCAGCCTGCTCCTCGCGGAGTCGTTCCTGATTCGCCTGCATGGCACGAGCAGCGAAAGCCTGCTGCTTCTTCAGCAGCTCCGGGTCCACGCGGTTAGGGTCATCCCCTGCGGAGAGTTCCTGCTGAAGCTCATTGAGCTCGGCGAGCTTCTCTTCCGAGAGCACCGACATGCTTCCGGTGAGTCGCAGACTGCGGCGCGACTTCCTGGACGCAGGGACAGGTGCGTCCTCCTCATCCTCGATCTCAGTGGAGGGAAGATCCTGGGGCCGGGCCGGGTCAGACTCTGCAGGGGCGTTGTTCCGCGGTGGCTCCGGGAGGCTCAGCGCGGGGGCAGAATCATCCGGGGCGATGAAGCCTTCTGAGTCGGAAGCCTCAGGCTCACTGACTTCTGGTGAACCAGCATCCTCGGTCTCAGCGATTTCTGGTTCAAGGTCCTGGGGTTCCGCGTCCCCAAGTTCAACGTCCTGCGCAGGGGCCTCGAGATGCTCCGTTGCGTCTGAGTCTGCGGCATCTTGTGCGCGCAGCTCATCCTCTGCCTCAGACTGCTCCGCGTCGGTGATCGGCTCAGGATCCACGAGAAGTTCGGTTTCAACGATCAGCTCCGAGGCGTGCTCATCGGCGGTGTCTTCGAGCTTGCCTTCAACCTCGTCTGCGGCGGCGGTGCCGCCACCGGTGTCGTTATCGTCATCGGTGTCGCTGCGGCTCTCAGCATCAGCGTCATCGCTGTCGGCCTCGGCGCGATTCTCCGGCAGACCGGGCTCTTCAGCTCCGAAGAACTCCTCTGCGTCGGCCTCAATTTCAGCCTCGGCAGATTCATCGACCTCGTCTCCGTCGAGGTCCGGTGCGGTATCGCGTGCGGCGCGGTCATCCTCACGCACCTCGCGAGTCTTCTCATTGATCAGCGCCGCGAAGCCCCAGGGAGGAGCAGGCGTCAGGGCGGTCTCTGGCTCCGGCGTGGACACTTCTTCAGGCGTCTCATCGCCGCGCTCTGACGCAAGCTCGGCCTCTCGACGACGGCGCAGTTCCTTGCGTGACACCGGAAGATACCTGGCGCGCAGGTCATCCCCGCCCGAGGCGTTATTCGACTCGGCGTTCTCTGCGGTCATCGTGCAGCCTCCTGAAGCCCTGGCCAGACGGTTCTGCCCAGGCCAAAACATTGCCCTACATTAATCGGTCTCTTAGGTGGAGCACCGGTGTCCATCGTATGCCGCACCGCAATGCTGCGGCACACTCAACGCGCGGGTTCGGAGGAATCAGGTTGATAAAGCCGGTGCTTGGCGATGTATTGCACGACGCCATCCGGGACCAGGTACCAGACGGGCTTGTCTGCCCGGACACGTTTGCGGCAGTCGGTGGAAGAGATTGCCATGGCCGGGATCTCCATCAGCGAGATCTCGTTGGTGCGCCCAAAGTCCTCGGAGATGTATCCGGGGCGAGTCACTGACACGAAATGCGCCAGCTCCCAGAGCTCATCCACGTTCTTCCAAGACATGATCTGCGCCATCGCGTCAGCGCCGGTGATGAAGAACAGCTCGGCCTCCGGGTACATCTCGCGGAAGTCACGAAGCGTGTCGATGGTGTAGGTCGCTCCCCCGCGGTCGATATCCACACGGGAGACGGTGAAACGCGGGTTTGCAGCCGTGGCGACCACGGTGAGCAGGTACCGATGCTCGGCGGGGGCAACCTCGCGGCCTACCTTCTGCCAGGGCTCGCCCGTGGGAACGAAGATGACCTCGTCCAGATCGAACTCAGTGGCAACCTCACTGGCGGCCACCAGGTGTCCGTGGTGGATCGGGTCGAAGGTGCCACCCATGATCCCAAGTCGCAGGGGCCCCGCTGCCCGCTCCGAAGTCGCGGCGGTCCGCGGGTGACGCTGTGCCAAGGGTGTCAGTGATCGCTGTGCGTCGGGGTGGGCAGCTCGCGCCCCTTATTGGCGACGCCCATGGTGATCAGCAGCAGGAAGAGCAGCAGGGCAAACATGATGATCCCGAACCAGTGTGCCTCCATCGGCAGCCCGTGGGACTCGGTGGTCTCTGCGCCGAGAATAGTGGCCAAAACGTTGATGTTGAGCATGCATCTGCCTCACATGGGATGAAGGAAGTGGTGAACCTTGATTTATCGGTGTTCAGTCTACGGGAATCAGGGGCGGATCTGACCCTCGCCGCGCACGATCCACTTTGTGGTGGTCAGCTCAGCCATGCCCATGGGTCCGCGGGCGTGCATTTTCTGCGTGGAGATGCCCACTTCAGCGCCCAGGCCGAACTGGCCGCCATCGGTGAATCGCGTGGAGGCATTGACGATCACCGCTGCGGCGTCGACCTCGGCAACGAAACGATCCGCGTTGGCCACCGAGTCGGTCACGATCGCTTCCGTGTGCCCGGTAGAGAACTCCCCGATGTGGGCGATTGCCTCGTCCAGGCTGTCCACAACACCCACCGCCATGTCGAGATCGTGGTACTCCGTGGCGAAATCGTCCTGACTGACCTCGCTGACCGTGCCGAACACGACACGATCCTGGGTGAGGTTTGCGTGCTCCTCCGAGGGCAGCCACTGCCGCGCCCGGGCATCCACATGGAGATTGACGCCGCTGCGGAGCAGCTCGCGCAGGACTTCCCGACCCGCGGCCTCGGCGTCGGCGTGGATCAGCAGCGTCTCCGCGGCATTGCAGACGCTTGGTCGTGAGGTCTTTGAGTTGACCGCGATGTTCCGCGCCGTCTCCGGGTCGGCGTTGGCGTCGATATAGACATGCACATTGCCTTCGCCGGTTTCGATCACAGGGACGCGGGAGTTCTGCACCACGTGCTGGATCAGCTCATGTCCTCCGCGGGGGATCAACACATCAACAGATCCACGTTGCGTCATCAGCGCAGTGGCGCCTTCGCGACCGTAGCTGTCGATGGACTGCACGGCATCGACCGGTACCGCGGTAGTGCGCAGTGCCTCGCGGATGATGTCCAGGAGCATCTCGTTGGTCTTCTGGGCGGCTGATCCGCCTCGGAGAATGACTGCGTTGCCCGATTTGAGTCCGAGCGCAGCGATGTCCACCGTGACATTGGGCCGGGCCTCATAGATGACACCCATCACGCCAAGTGGAACGCTGACCTGGGTGAGGCGAAGTCCGTTGGGAAGGGTACGTCCCTGGAGCACGCGACCGACGGGGTCACTTAGGCCCATGATCTCCTCCACTGAGGCGGCGAGGGCTTCTATGCGCTCAGGGGTCAGCGCGAGGCGGTCCAGGAGCGAACGGCTGAGTCCAGCTTCCCGCCCGCGATCCATGTCCTCTTGGTTGGCCTGGGACAGCGAGGCCACAGACTCACGCAGGCCAGAGGCGACTGCCGCAAGCGTCCGGTCCTTATGCTCGCGATCAAGCCCGGTCATTCCACGGGAAGCTGAGCGAGCGCGCGCAGAGACGGACCGAATGCCTGTTTCGACATCCTGAACCTGGGCTGCGTCGGCGTCTGCTTCGGTGCTCTGGGTCTGCTGTTCCTGTGCCATGTTTACAGCCTAGTCTCGATGCGCACGATGTCATCAGCGTGAATCACTGCGCGTTCATATTCTGGACCGAGATCCTCGCGCAGCTCAGCCGTGGAACGGCCAAGCATGGGCGGAAGCTCGGCAGAGGAGTAACCCACCAGTCCCCTGGCTCGGACCACTCCAGCACGATCGATGATCTCCACCGGATCAGAAGCCTCGAACTCGCCGCTGAGCGAGACGATACCGGCGGGCAGCAGAGAGCGGCGGCCCTCGACGACGGCGGTGATGGCCCCGTCGTCGATGGTGAGTCGACCCTTGGGGTGAGCAAGGTGCGCGATCCAGGCCGACCGGGCCCCCCGGCGTCGCCCACGGGCGGCGAAGAAGGTGCCCACCTGGTCTCCACGGAAGAGTTCGCCCGCCCTCTGGGCGGAGGTGAGCAGGGCAGGTATACCGTTGGTCGCAGCAATCTGAGCGGCCTCTACCTTCGTGACCATTCCCCCGGTCCCTACCCCAGCCTTACCCCGGCGACCAAGGGTCACCCCGGCAAGGTCTTGCGGCCCAGAGACCTCGCGCACCGGGGCGCCTCCCAGCTCTGGGGGCCCGTCGTAGAGAGAATCCACGTCAGAGAGCAGTATTAAGGCGTCTGCTCGCAGCAGGTTCGCGGTCAGCGCTGCAAGCCGGTCATTGTCCCCGAAGCGGATCTCATGGGTGGCGACGGCATCATTCTCATTGACCACCGGCAGGGATCCGAGACTCAGCAACTTCTCCAGCGTGCGCAGAGCATTGGTGTACTGGGTCCGACGCATCAGGTCTTCCACGGTGAGCAGCACCTGGGACACCGTGGTCTGGTGCTGCGCAAAAGCTCGCGTGTACTGGGCCAGGAGAAGGCCCTGCCCCACGGCCGCCGCAGCCTGTTGGGTGGCGAGATCCTGTGGTCGCGTGGCCAGGCCCAGCGGGGCCAGTCCAGCAGCGATGGCGCCGGAGGACACCAGCACCACCTCCGTCCCGCGCTCGCGCAGCACCTGAAGATCTTCGACCAGGCGGTTCAACGCCTCCACGGAGATTCCACCGTCGAGGGTCGTCAGCGAGGAGGACCCGACCTTCACGACTACGCGCCTGGCTTTGTGCAGGTCAGCGCGGGAGGCGACCAGCGACTCCGTCAGGCGCGGAGTGCTCATTTCTTCTCGGCCTTGTCCTCATCCGCGCCGAAGCCCTGATCCTGGAGGTCGTCCGGGTTTCCATGTGGGTAGAAGATCTCCACGCCGTCCTCGTCGGTGACGCTGGTGGGCGCGCCGTCGTCCTTGCGCTTGGTGGGCGCGCCGTCCTGAGTCCGGTACTCCACCTCCATCTCTGCGCGAGTGGAGACCTTGGCGGCCCGGCGGTCTGCCTGTTCCTGCTTCTTCTCCGCACGGGTGGGGCGGGAGTGATCGTCGAGACGGAGGTCGGTGCCACGGGGGCCACCCAGGTGCTCGGCACCTGCAGCCATCGTGGGCTCCCAGTCGAAGACGACGCCGTCTTCTTCCGAGCCGATGACCACGGCCTCACCGGGCTTGGCGCCCTGCTTGAAAAGCTCGTCTTCGATTCCAACAGCAACGAGGCGGTCTGCGAGGTATCCGACAGCCTCGTCATTGCCGAAGTCGGTCTGCAGGATCCAACGCTCAGGCTTATCGCCGCGGACGCGCCACAGCGGCTCGCCGCCCTTGGATTCTGCGGTGACCGTGAACTGCTTGCGGTTGATCGCGCGGGGACGAATGGTGACTGGTTCCGGCACCGGCACGATCTCGCGCTGAGCGCGTGCCTCGCGCACCAACTCGGCCATGGCGAAGCCCAGATCCCGCAGTCCGTCACGGTTCAGCGCGGAGACGTCAAAGACCCGGTAACCGCGTTCGGCCAGATCGGCGCGCACCATTTCTGCCATGGCGGCACCGTCTGGAAGGTCGGTCTTGTTCAGGGCGATCAACCGCGGGCGCTCGTTGAGCGGCACAGCGTTTGAGGAGTTGTCCTCGGTGCCGCCAGCACCTTCGACCTTGTCCGGGGCGTATGCAGCCAGCTCAGCTTCGATCGCGTCGAGATCGCCCAGTGGGTCGCGGTCACTCTCCAGCGAGGCGCAGTCCAGGACGTGGACCAGAGCGGCGCAGCGCTCCACGTGGCGGAGGAACTCGTGTCCCAGTCCCTTGCCCTCCGCAGCTCCGGGGATGAGTCCCGGAACATCCGCCACGGTGAAGCGAGTCTCTCCGGCTTCGACCACGCCCAGGTTCGGCACCAGGGTCGTGAAAGGGTAGTCGGCAATCTTGGGGCGGGCCGCGCTCATCGCAGCGATCAAGCTTGATTTACCGGCGGAGGGGAAGCCGACCAGCGCGATATCAGCAACGGACTTCAGCTCCAGGACCACGTCCTGAGCGTCGCCGGGAATGCCCAGCAGTGCGAAGCCGGGAGCTTTGCGCTTCTTCGAGGACAGTGCGGCGTTGCCGAGACCGCCCTGACCGCCTTCGGAGACGATGTAGCGCGCGCCTGGCTCGACCAGGTCGGCAAGCACGCGACCGTCGCGGTCCTTGACCACAGTGCCCTCAGGCACTGGCAGTTCGAGCACCGGACCGCGGGTTCCATGCCTGAGGTCACCCTGTCCGACGCCACCGTCCTGGCCGTGGCGGTGCGGGCGGTGGTGATAATCCAGAAGCGTGGTGGTCTGCGGGTCAACTACCAGGACGACGGATCCGCCATCGCCGCCGTTGCCGCCATCGGGGCCGCCGAGGGGCTTGAACTTCTCGCGGTGCACGGACACGCAGCCGTGGCCACCGTTACCGCCTGTGGTGTGGAGGACCACTCGGTCGACGAAATGTGCCATGGCTGGAGACTCCTTGAAGAAAATTCTGACTTAAGACAAGTCGAGGGTGGGCCCATCAAGTGGGCCCACCCTCGACTTTACGTGCGAAACGTCTGTGCAGGCCTGAATCAGGCTGCTGGGACGATGTTGACGACCTTCCGACCGCGACGGCTGCCGAATTCAACGGCGCCTTCTGCAAGTGCGAAGAGGGTGTCGTCGCCACCGCGTCCGACATTGACGCCGGGGTGGAACTTGGTGCCGCGCTGGCGGATCAAGATCTCACCAGCGTTGACGGTCTGGCCGCCGAAGCGCTTCACGCCCAGGTACTGTGCGTTGGAATCGCGGCCGTTGCGAGTCGAGCTCGCACCTTTTTTATGTGCCATTGGGTCTGCCTACCTCTCGGGAAGAACGGGGAATTTGCGAACCTTGATCGCCTTAGGCGATCGAGGTCACCTTGATACGGGTGAGTTCTGAACGGTGACCCTGGCGCTTGCGGTAGCCGGTCTTGTTCTTGAACTTCTCAATGACGATCTTCTTACCGCGGAAGTTCTCCAGAACCTCGGCCTCAACCGAGACCTTGGAGAGCTCATCTGCTGCGGTAGTGACCTTGTCCCCGTCCACCAGCATCACTGCCGGCAGCTTAATGGTGCTGCCTGCCGCGCCCGGAACTCGGTCAACGGTCACGAGGTCTCCAACGGAAACCTTTTCCTGGCGGCCGCCAGCGCGGACAATCGCGTACACCACTTGGGACTCACTTCTCTCGATGATCATTTCGGACTAAACCAATCGTGCACATAGGCAGTGAATTCTCTGGTGAGAGATTCTCTTACCCGTCTGCACGGAAGACATGTTGGTGCCTATAACACCAAGGGTCAACCTTACGCGAGGACCGCGGTGACAGCAAGTTGGCCGAGCCCACGGGGTGAGCTCGGCCAACTTCGCTATTCGGGCCGCGCGATCTCTTCTGCCTTCACGCCCACGCCAAGCATGACTGGCTCGCTTGCAGGAGCCTTGGCCGCCGTGGAACGTCCGGTCGGCTCGGTCGTGGCGGAGGAGAATGTCTTGCCCGCGGGCTTGTCCACAGCAGAGATCTGCTGCACCTCGCCCGAGGCACCCTGCATTGAGCCTGCGGCGCGACGGCGACGACGAGCTGGTCGCGCGGGTGTCTCAGTGCGAGGCTCACGGGAATCCAGGGCCTGGCCCAGGGAATCCAATGAGACCTGTTTCTGAGCTGCGGTCTTCTTCTCCGAGCTCGACTGCGACTTCGCAGCGGGCTCCTGTGACTTCTGGGCGCTCGGAAGCGGCACCTCTTCCCCACCGATGCGCAGCACCTTTGCGGTGGACCCTGCGGCGGTATCAGTGGTGGCATCGCCAGCAGATTCAGCTCGGGAGCCTGCGGTGCTGCCGGCCGGCTGGCTGGCGCTGCGGCGTCCGCTCCTGCGTGAGGGTCGAGACTCCCCGCGCGGCTGCTTCTGCGAAGTGGTGTCGGTCGCCGCAGAGGTGTCCGAGGAGGACTCATCCTGGGCTGCTGCAGGTGCGTCTGATTCGACGCTGTCCTGTCCCTGCTCAGCATGCTTGCCGGCGGTAGCGGCTGCCACCTGAGCAAGCGCCTGACGAGCTTTCTCCTGCCTCTCCTTCTCGGCAGGATCGACCTCGGGAGTCGAGGACTGTGATTCGACCTCGTCCTCGTTCGACCGGCCCCTGCCCTTGCGGCGCTTCTTGGCTGGACGCGATTTCTGCGGGTCACCATGGGAGGTGAAGCCCCCGCGGTGCTCGATGGGCTCCTCGTGAGTGATGACACCACGACCGGCGCAGTGCTCGCAGTCTTCGGAGAAGACCTCCAGCAGACCGGTTCCCATGCGCTTGCGCGTCATCTGCACCAGACCCAGTGATGTCACTTCAGCCACCTGGTGCTTGGTGCGGTCACGGCCCAGGCACTCCACGAGCCGGCGGAGCACGAGGTCTCGGTTGGCTTCGAGCACCATATCGATGAAGTCGATCACGATGATGCCACCGATATCGCGCAGCCGCAGCTGGCGGACGAGCTCCTCGGCAGCCTCAAGGTTGTTCTTGGTGACGGTCTCTTCCAGGTTTCCGCCGGAACCGACGAATTTGCCGGTATTGACATCGACAACGGTCATCGCCTCGGTGCGGTCGAAGACCAGCGAGCCGCCAGAGGGAAGATTGACCTTGCGATCAAGCGCCTTGTTGAGCTGCTCGTCGATCCGGTGGTGAGCGAAGATGTCGTTGGACTTCTGCTCCTCCGGGACCCACTGCTGCAGCCGGTCCAGCAGATGCGGAGCGACATAGGTGACATAGGCCTCGATGTTGTCCCAGGTCTCCTCCCCCTGAACCTCCATGGAGGAGAAGTCCTCGTTGAAGACATCCCGGACCACTTTGATGGTCAGATCGGGCTCGGCGTAGAAGAGCTCGGGTGCAAGCACCTTCTTGTCATTGACCTGGCGCTGGATCTGCTCCCATAGGGCACGCAACCGGTTGATGTCGTTGGTGAGCTCCTCCTCGGAGGCTCCCTCTGCAGCCGTGCGGACGATGACGCCGGCGTTGTCCGGCATGTGGTCCTTGAGGACCTTCTTCAGCCGTGAACGCTCGGTATCGGGCAGCTTGCGGGAGATGCCGGTCATGGAGCCGCCGGGGACGAAGACCAGGTAGCGTCCCGGAAGCGAGATCTGGCTGGTGAGCCGAGCACCCTTGTGTCCGACCGGGTCTTTCGTGACCTGGACCAGAACGGGGTCCCCGGACTTGAGCGCGTTCTCGATCTTCCGCGGGCCTCCGTTGAGGCGGGAGGCGGCCCAGTCGACTTCACCGGCGTAGAGCACGGCGTTTCGTCCGCGTCCGATGTCGACGAAGGCAGCCTCCATCGAGGGAAGCACATTCTGGACCTTGCCCAGATAGACATTTCCGATCAGCGAATCCTGAGTGGTGTGCGAGACGTAGTGCTCGGCAAGCACCCCATCCTCCAGCACTCCGATCTGGATACGCTCGCCGCGCTGGCGCACGATCATCTTGCGATCGACGGATTCGCGGCGCGCGAGGAACTCCGCCTCGGTGATGACCTGGCGGCGGCGCCCGGTGTCACGGGAGGACCTGCGACGCTGGCGCTTGGCTTCCAGTCGGGTGGAACCCTTCAGGCCGGTCACCTTATTCGAGGCTGGCGCCTCGGCCGCCTCGCGCGGTGCCCGAACCCGGGTCACCGTATGAGCGTCATCCTCATTGGACTCCACTTCGAGATCGGCGGTGCCCCGGCGACGACGACGGCGCTTGCGGATCACCGGCTCATCCGAATCCTCAGAGGCTGAGTCGTGCTCGGCGCGGCCTGAATCCTCGGATTCCGTCGAGGAGTTGGAATCGGTCGAGGAGTCTGTGGATGACTCATTCGATGACTCGGTGGAATCGGAATCTGAACCGCGGTTCTTGTTGCGGCCGCCGCGACGACGCTTCCGGCGTGATCGACGGCCTGAGCCGTCCTCGTCCTCGGAGTCACCGTCCTGAGAATTGCCGTCTTGCAAGTTGCTATCTCGAGAGTTGCGACCCTGAGGATCGTTGTCTGCAGAATCCCTGGTGTCGGGATCTGTCGTGTCGGAATCTGTGGTGACAGAGTCGCGGGTGTCAGCGTCACGTGCATCAGAGTCACTGGTGTCAGAGTCATTGGCATCCGAACTTGTATTCCGGGAGCGCGTCCTCGCTGACTTCTTCCGTCCGGAGGTGGACTCTGAACCGTTCCCAGCGTTCTCTTCGTCCTGAGACTGAGCATTCCCGCGGGTGTCCTCGGTGTTCTCCGAGGTCCTGCGGCCAGAGTCATTGCGCTCATCGCCCCCGTCACCCGAGTTCTGGGGAGGCTCAACATCCTTGCTGGCTCGACGACTCGTCTTGGGCTTTGCGGTGGCGAGATCCGGTGCCTGGAAGAGCACATTGATGGAATCGTCTACAGCAGGGGCAGTGTCCTGAGACTGTGAGTCGTCGGTTGAACTCTTCGCAGTGCCTGTTGGTGCCTGAAACGCACTGAAAGGATTGAAGATGTCGTTATTGCCCGCTGCGTCATCGGCGGGGGTCTCGTTGTGGGACATTATGGAATTGCTCCTGACCGCTCCCACGGTGCCACACTCACCGCGTCCGCGGCTCTGCTTGGGTGGATGCAGCCGGTCGCGTTTCCCCTGGCTCTCACGACGGGTGCGACCTGCTCGTTCCACATATTGATGTTGTCTTAAACCTATGTTCGTTCCAGCTCCACTGGCGTTCCGGGCGCTGCTCCCTTTGTCACGGAGCGCGCTCTGCGCGGCCTTCCAGTGGCTACTCACCACTCCCCGCATCTGCTGTGAGTGTTCTTTCACAGCGTCATCTCTGCGATTCGGGGGCGATGGCGTGCAAGCCTTCTCGGTCTGCGGGTGTGGTCCGCTCGCCGATGCCACTCAGTATCGCATACCCCTCCAGCAATCTTGCGTAGAATCCCCGCATGGCCGTAAACACCGCAGATCAGCGCATTCAGCCCCGCGTCGCCTCGACTCCCGCTGTGGGACTGTGGTTGTTGCTCACATCCGTCATCGGTGGGGCAGCCAGCCTTCTCCTGCTCAATGAGCGGATCAAGCTCTGGCAGGACGCGGACTACACGACCGCCTGTGACATCAACCCCTGGGTCTCCTGCGGGTTGGTGATGGACTCCTGGCAGGCATCTACTTTCGGATTCCCCAACATCTTCTTGGGCGTGATCGGATTTCCACTGGCGATCCTGGTGGCCGTGACGATCCTCGCTCGAGTTCAGCTGCCGGCCTGGTACTGGATCGGACTGCAGGCAGGCGTGACCTTCGCCTTCGCCTTCTGCATTTGGCTGTGGTCCCAGGCCGTCTACTCGATCGGCGCCCTGTGCCCCTACTGCATGGTGGTCTGGGCCGCCGTGATTCCCATGTTCGTGATCGTCACGACACGCAATATCTCGACCGGGGTGATTCCGGTGGGAGAGGGACTGCGGAAGTTCACTGGTGACTGGTGGTGGGTCGCGATCGTGCTGATCTACCTCGCGGTGCTGGGCAGCATCATCGTGCAGTTCCCTAACGCCTTCATCAGCTGAGATATCGTGGAAAGTGGCGGGCAACCCCGCCACACGCACCACCTGCTGATATAGAGGAGCTGGCAATGTCCCAGACCGTAAATGCCGTCGTCGTCAAAGAGAAGAACGGCCCCGCCGTCCTCGAACAGATCATCGTGCCAGACCCCATCGCCGGCGAAGTCGTCGTGGATATCCTCACCTGCGGGGTGTGTCAGACCGACCAGCACTATCAGCAGGGCGAAGTCGGAGATAACTTCCCCTACCTCCTCGGCCACGAAGCCACCGGACGAGTCTCGAAGATCGGTGAGGGCGTTAGCAATGTCAAGGTCGGCGACACCGTCATCCTCAACTGGCGCGCAGTGTGCGGAGAATGCCGTGCCTGCCGCAAGGGAGAGCCGCAGTACTGCTTCGACACCCACAATGCCTCGCAGAAGATGACGCTCACCGATGGCACCGAGCTTGAAGCAGCTCTGGGCATCGGCGCCTTCGCCGAGAAGACCTTGGTCGCAGCGGGTCAGTGCACGGTCATCCAAGATATTCCGGAAGAATCCAACGCCGCCGTCGGACTGCTCGGTTGCGGAATCATGGCCGGCATCGGGGCAGCCATCAACACCGGTGAGGTGCAGCGCGGCGAGTCCGTCGCAGTCATCGGCGTCGGCGGTGTCGGCACTGCTGCGGTGCTCGGCGCGAAGCTCGCTGGCGCGACCACCATCATTGCCGTGGACCTCGATGAGCGGAAGCTCGCCAAGGCCAAGGAACTCGGGGCGACGCACACCGTGAATCCCAAAGAGTCCGACGCCGTGGAAGCTATCCGCGCGCTGACCGGTGGATTCGGCGCCGATGTGGTGATCGATGCAGTCGGTCGCCCGGAGACCTTTAAGCAGGCCTTCTATGCTCGTGATCTTGCCGGTCGAGTGGTACTCGTCGGAGTCCCAGATCCTTCGCTGACCCTTGAGATTCCGTTGGCAGATGTGTTTGGACGCGGCGGCTCGCTGAAGTCATCCTGGTATGGAGACTGCCTGCCTTCGCGGGATTTCCCGATGCTGGTCAGCCACTACCGCGCGGGCAATCTGGACCTCGACGCCTTCGTCACCGAACGCGTCGGACTCGATCAGGTGCAGGAAGCATTCGAGACCATGAACCGCGGCGAAGTGCTGCGCTCCGTCGTTGAACTCCAGCCCTCCCCCACGAACTGAGGAATCCATGAGCACCAGCTTTGAGAACCTTGTCACCTCCGGCACCTTCTCCCTCGATGGCGGAACCTGGGAGGTCGACAACAACGTCTGGATCATCGGTGATGAGAATGAAGTCATCGTGATCGACCCAGCGCATAACGCCGATGCCGTGGCAGAAGCAGTGGGCGAACGATCCGTGAGCGCAATCCTGCTCACCCACGGTCACGACGACCACATCAGTCAGGCACTTGAGGTGCAGAGGCAGCTGGGGGGAAGAATCCACCTGAACCCAGCAGATCAGATGCTCTGGGACGCAGTCCACGAGGGCACCGTGCCAGACGTCAACATCAGCGACGGTGACGTCTTTACCGTGGGTGAAGCGACACTTGTGGCCATCCACACTCCCGGACACTCCCCAGGGTCCACCTGTTTCTATGCGGAGTCACTCGCGGGTCCCGACGGGGCAACGCAACCGGTGCTCTTCTCCGGAGACACGCTCTTCGCCGGAGGACCGGGTGCCACTGGGCGCTCATTCTCCAGCTTTGACACGATCATCGAATCGATCAAGACACGCCTCTTCGAAGAACTGCCGGCACAGACACTGGTGAACACCGGGCACGGGCCCTCCACCTCGATCGGTGAAGAAGCCCCGCATCTGCAGGAATGGATCGACCGCGGCGAGTGATCAGCCGCTAGCAGCACATTCCGGGGGTCCGCTGATCTCCTCCAGCGACCAGTACTGCCGATAGACATCGAGCACAGCGTGCTCGATCGTCTCCACGGTCGCATCTGCACCGAGGTCGGTGGCTGAACCGGCGGTCAGCGGATCCCAGGGAATGTCCAACTCCGAATAGACGCGGGAGAGCACCGCTCGGATAGGAGCTCCGTCCTCGACGATGATCGAGGAGGAGAAGAGCCAGCCGGAGTTGATGACCCGTTGAGCGGTGCCGATGAGCTTGATCCGGCGGTCAGGGTCTACGAGCGAGATGCCGTGAACGGAATGATCTCCGTAGCAGTACTCTCCCGGGATAGGACCTAACCGTGCGGTGATCCCTGCGGCGCAGAGCGCCTCCTGCAGCAGCTCACCGAAGGCGGTGAATCGGGCCTGCGATTCTCTTATTGGATCTGGATCAGATTCGATGTGGTCGATCACAAGGGAACCCGGATGATAGGCAGCCGCCCTCCCCCCAGCCCGACGCACGACCGGGGTGAAACCTGCTTCCCGGGATGCCTTCTGGGCAGCATCAAATCCTGGCAGCCGTTGATCACGCTGGCCAAAGGCGACCGTAGGTTCCGGACGGTATAGCCGAAGCAGCGGAGGCGTGGGCTCGGTGTTTGGACTCTCGCGATCCCGGCGCGTTCGTTTCAACAGAGAAAGGGCAAGCTCCAGGTCACCGTGGGCACCGGTACTCGATGCTTGTCGGTAGACCTGAAGCTTGCCCGCATTCTTCATGTATTAATCGGCCGGCTGGATCAGAAGTCCCAGTCGTCGTCCTCGGTCTCCTCGGCCTTGCCGATCACGTAGGAGGACCCGGACCCGGAGAAGAAGTCGTGGTTCTCATCCGCATTGGGGCTCAGCGCAGAAAGGATCGCGGGATTGACGTCGCTGATCTCCTTGGGGAACATCGCCTCATAGCCCAAGTTCATCAGCGCCTTATTGGCGTTGTAGTGCAGGAACTTCTTGACGTCCTCACTCAGGCCCACGCCGTCGTAGAGGTCGTGGGTGTACTGGAGCTCATTCTCATAGAGCTCGTACATGAGTTCGTAGGTGTAGTCCTTGAGCTCCTGCTGGCGCTCTGGGCTCTCGCGCTCCAGCGCCCGCTGGTACTTATAGCCGATGTAGTAACCATGCACGGCCTCATCACGGATGATGAGCCGGATGATGTCTGCAGTGTTGGTCAGCTTGGCACGTGAGGACCAGTGCATCGGCAGGTAGAACCCGGAGTAGAAGAGGAAGGACTCCAGGATCGTAGAGGCGACCCGCTTCTTGAGCCCGTCATCGCCGTGGTAGTAGTCCATGACGATCTGCGCCTTGCGCTGCAGGTTGACGTTCTCCTTGGACCAGCGGAAAGCCTCGTCGATCTCCTTGGTGGAGCACAGTGTGGAGAAGATCTGCGAGTAGGACTTGGCGTGGACCGACTCCATAAAGGAGATATTGGTCAGCACTGCCTCCTCATGCTGAGTCAGCGCATGAGGGATCAGTGCGACGGCGCCCACGGTGCCCTGGATCGTGTCGAGCAGGGTCAGCCCGGTGAAGACCCGCATCGTGAGGGTCTTCTCTTCCTCGGTCAGCGTGGCCCAGGACTGGACGTCATTGGAGAGCGGGATCTTCTCAGGCAGCCAGAAGTTGTTGACCAGCCGGTTCCAGACCTCACTGTCTTTATCGTCTTGGAGGCGGTTCCAGTTGATCGCCTCGACGTGCTCGAGCAGTCCTTTAGTGGGTGTCAACGTCAGGGGTCTCTTTCTAGTATCGGCATACGGTTCCGGGTTCAGCTGCGGCGGTCGGGTTCAGCGACCGCCGCAGCGAGTACAGCTGTGGATCACAGCATGCAGGACACGCAGCCATCGACTTCGGTGCCTTCAAGCGCGAGCTGGCGCAGGCGGATGTAGTAGAGGGTCTTGATGCCCTTGCGCCATGCGTAGATCTGCGCCTTGTTGATATCGCGGGTGCTGGCAGTGTCCTTGAAGAACAGCGTCAGGGACAGGCCCTGATCTACGTGCTGAGTCGCAGCGGCGTAGGTGTCGATGATCTTCTCGTACCCGATCTCATAGGCATCCTGGTAGTACTCCAGGTTGTCATTGGTCAGGTAGGGCGCCGGGTAGTAGACGCGCCCGAGCTTGCCCTCTTTGCGGATCTCGATCTTCGAGGCCACCGGGTGGATCGAAGAGGTCGAGTTGTTGATGTAGGAGATGGAGCCGGTTGGCGGCACCGCCTGCAGGTTCTGGTTGTAGATGCCGTGGGCCATGACCGAGGCCTTGAGCTCCGTCCAGTCAGCCTGGGTGGGAATGCTGACGTGGCCGAAGAGGGTGCGAACCTTCTCTGTGGCCGGCACCCAGGGCTGCTCGGTGTACTTGTCGAAGAACTCGCCGGTGGCGTACTGGGAGTTCTCGAATCCATCGAAGCTCTGACCGGTCTCGATCGCAAGCAGGTTCGAGGAGCGAAGCGCGTGGAAGAGCACCGTGTAGAAGTAGATATTGGTGAAGTCGATGCCCTCTTCGGAGCCGTAGTGCACGCGCTCCCGCGCCAGGTAGCCGTGCAGATTCATCTGACCCAGACCGATCGCGTGGGAGCGACGGTTGCCCTCAGCGATAGAGGGGACCGAGTTGATATAGGACATGTCAGAGACCGCAGTCAGCGTGCGGATCGCGGTCTCGATGGTCTGCCCGAAGTCCGGGGAGTCCATTGCCTTGGCAATGTTCATCGAACCCAGGTTGCAGGAGATGTCCTTGCCGATCTCGGAGTAGCTCAGATCATCGGCGAACTCGCTGGGTTCTGAGACCTGCAGGATCTCCGAGCACAGGTTGGACATTGAGATCCGTCCCGCGATCGGGTTCGCCCGGTTGACCGTGTCTTCGAACATCACGTACGGGTAGCCGGACTCGAACTGGATCTCGGCCAGAGTCTGGAAGAACTCGCGAGCGTTGATCTTAGTCTTTCGGATCCGCGCGTCGTCGACCATCTCGTGGTACTTCTCGGTCACCGAGATCTCGCTGAACGCCTTGCCGTAGACGCGCTGGACGTCATAGGGGCTGAACAGGTACATCGGCTCGTTCTTCTTGGCGAGCTCGAAGGTGATGTCGGGGACCACGACGCCGAGCGAGAGGGTCTTGATCCGGATCTTCTCATCGGCGTTCTCACGCTTGGTGTCGAGGAAGCGGAAGATATCCGGGTGGTGAGCATTGAGGTAGACCGCGCCGGCACCCTGGCGTGCGCCGAGCTGGTTGGCGTAGGAGAAGGAGTCCTCAAGAAGCTTCATCACCGGGATGACACCGGAGGATTGGTTCTGGATGTGCTTGATCGGGGCGCCGTTCTCACGGATGTTGGTCAGTGAGAGGGCCACGCCTCCCCCACGCTTGGAGAGCTGCAGGGAGGAGTTGATGGCGCGCGCGATGGACTCCATATTGTCCTCGATGCGCAGCAGGAAGCAGGAGACCAGCTCGCCGCGCTGCTTCTTCCCGGAATTCAGGAAGGTCGGGGTCGCGGGCTGGAACCGGCCGGAGATCATCTCGTCGACCATCCGGCAAGCGAGCTGCTCATCGCCGCGAGCCAGATGCAGCGCGACCATCGTGACGCGGTCTTCGTAGCGCTCCAGGTAGCGGTCGCCGTCGAAGGTCTTCAGCGCGTAGGAGGTGTAGAACTTGAAGGCACCCAGGAATGTCGGGAAGCGGAACTTCGCGGCATAGGCGCGATCAAAGATGGCCTGGATGAACTCTTCTGAGTACTGCTCCAGGGTCTCTGGTTCGTAGTACTCGTTCTCGACCAGATAGCCGAGCTTCTCCGAGAGGTTGTGGAAGAACACAGTGTTGGTGTTCACGTGGTCCAGGAAGTACTGACGTGCCGCGAGCTGATCCGCCTCGAACTGGATCTTATTGTCGCTGCTGTACAGATTCAGCATGGCATTGAGCTCGTGATAGCTCAGGCCCTGCCACTGTGCGGGCATCTCCTTGGCCAGTGGAGCGTGGGTGCTTGCCTCATTCAGAGGCTTGACTGCTGTTTCCAAAACTCTTCCAATCCCTGGTTTACCGTGGACACGTCTTCTGGTGTGCCCATCAGCTCAAATCTGTACAGATGAGGGACCCCGCATTTCGCGGCGACGATGTCACCTGCAATGCAGTAGCTCTCATGGAAATTTGTGTTCCCTGCGCCGATCACTCCGCGCAACAAGTTCCTGTTGGCTTCAACATTGAGGAACTTGATGACCTGCTTGGGAACCGAGCCTTCACCGGCGTCGGCGCCATAGGACGGAAGAACCAAGACAAACGGTTTCTCCGCGGACAGGGTTTCGTCCTTGGTGCGCAGCGGAAGCCTTGCGACATCCGCTGCGGAATACTGAAGCTTCTCCACGAATCGGTGCGTGTTGTTCGAGACCGAGGAGAAGTAGATCAGCCGTGCCGAGGTGTTCACGGCTGCATCAAGCGACCGAGCTGACCGCAGCATGCTGGTTGGCGAGCTCGGAGATCTTATCTGGACGGAATCCGGACCAGTGATCTGCCTCGGTGATCACGACAGGAGCCTGCATGTAGCCGAGGGCGCGGAGGCGCTCAAGGGCTTCAGGATCCTGGGTGATGTCGACGGTCTCATAGGTCACGCCATTCTTGTCCAGGGCGCGATATGTCGCGTTGCACTGGACGCAGGCGGGCTTGGTATAGACAGTGACAGACATGTGGCTCCCCGATTCGTGCGTTGCTTTTAAACGATGCTCCAATACTACATCTTGGGTCCAGAGATATCAGTAGCCACTAGATGCTGTACTCACACCTTTGTAGTTCTCCACCCCAAGTCCACAGGACCTGTGGACCACGAGTTCCCCGATATGGCGCGGAACAAGCCGTCTTGGGAGAGGATCCTCCACAGCTGTGGAGGACTGAACCCACAGAAAGAAGTTTCTCAACACTGGCGTGTCTCGGCGTGTCATCGACGCCAAAGTGGCAGATGTTGAGTCTACGGGACACTGGATTCACCACATGTTGTGGTGGGAGTCTCCAACTCGACTGCATCCCAAAATGATGGCCGGACTCTGCTGGCGAGACTCTATTGAGGGACTTCACAGAATCGGCACCTAGGGTCGAGAATCGAAGAACCGGTCCTGTGACCGGCGCCTCGCAGCTTCGAGTTGTCGAGTCCCTGAACCCAAGGAGAATCCCCCCATGTCCTCTGGACACGCTCCTGCTACGGATAGTCATTTCCTCCCCGCAGACGCCCAGGATGTTCCTCCCCTGAGCAACGGGCAGGGTCACCGCAACGGCACGAACCTCGTCCGGCGGCGACCCTCCACCGAAGAAGGTCCCGTGGAGCGCAGCCCGCAGGAGGGCAACGTCTATCAGCAGCTGTTATCGGAGCTGAACAGCAATTCCGGCAATGACGGCAAGGACATGGCTGTACGGATGGCGGATATTCGTCGCCAACTCACGGAGTTCCAGCTGCACTATAAGTTCGGCATGGACGAGGTCCTGACGAAGATCAACGTCTTGCGCGAAGAGTTTGAGCACACGCGTGACTACTCCCCGATCGAACACGTCAACTATCGGCTCAAGTCACTGGACCGCATCCTGGATAAGGTCCAGCGCTATGGCTGTGAGCCGACGCTGGAGTCCATCAAGCATTCCATCCGCGATATCGCAGGTATCCGGATCACCTGCTCCTTCGTCTCAGATGCCTATTGGGTCGCCGAGATGCTGTGCAGCCAGCCCGATCTGCGCGTGGTCGAGGTCAAGGACTACATCCGCAATCCCAAGCTCAACGGGTATCAGAGCCTGCATGTGATCGTGCAGGTCCCGGTGTTTCTCTCCAACCGGACAGAGTTCGTCTACGTGGAGGTCCAGATCCGCACAGTGGCCATGGATTTCTGGGCTTCCCTGGAGCACAAGATCTACTACACCTACGACGGCGAGGTGCCCGGCGATATCTTGGACGAGCTGCGCGACGCCGCAGTCCAAGCGGCAGCGCTGGATCAGCAGATGGCATCGATCCGTGATCGGGTCACCGCCCTGAAGGATCAGGCACCGGTCTCGGGTCAGGGCGCCACGGGTCCGACCCCGCGGGACCGCGCGACGACCGGCGCATGGTTCCCCTCTGACGAGGCCATGGGGACCACCTGGAAGTGGGAAGACATCGCCAAGCACGCCGGCGGTGCCCAGGAGTCTCCGCAGAGCTAGACCTAGCTAGGTCTGGCTCACCGGCTCAGGTCGCCGCAACCGGGCGCTGCCACAGCTGCGCGAAGTGCTGGATCGGACCGTGGCCCTGGCCGACGTCGAGGTTCTCGGACTCCCGCAGCGCCACGGTCATCCATTCCTTCACGATCGGCAGGGCCTCGGTCCAGCTGTGGCCGCGCGCTGCCAGCGTGGCAAGAGCCGCTGAGACGGAACATCCAGTGCCGTGGGTGTTCTGCGTATGGATACGTGGTGAGGTGAACTGCTCCTCGACGCGACGTTGACCATCCGCAGCCGGGAACACCAGGGTGTCGACCACCAGTTCCTGGGCAGAGGCATCATCAAGGTGTCCCCCCTTCGCCAGTACCACCACCTGGTGGGCATCGGCCACCTGCCTCGCCTGGGCGACGAGCAGATCTGGATCAGTTGCCGGGGCAGAACCGGCGAGCAGCGCGAGCTCGGGAACATTCGGCGTGATGAGATCGGCCCGGTGAAGAAAATTGATCAGCGCCGATTCAGCCGCGGCGTCGAGCAGCCGGTCCCCCGAGGTGGCGACCATCACCGGATCCAGCACCAGCCACGGGCGGGGGGCGTCGCCGCCGACTGTCGTGGTCGTGGTGCTGGCGGTGGTAGCCGTGGCGGTTGGACTGGTGGTGGCGGTTGGACTGGTGGTGGCGGTTGGACTGACGGCATCGAGCCAGTCGGCGACGGTGTCGATGATCTCCACGGTGCCGAGCATTCCGATCTTGATCGCGTCAAGAGCTACGTCATCGGAGACGGCGTCGAGCTGGGCGCGAAGGAAACTGACCGGCGGCAGGTGGATCTCCCGCACACCCTGGGTGTTCTGGGCGACAAGCGCTGTCACCACGCACATCCCATATCCCCGGTGGGCCGCGAAGCTCTTCAGATCAGCCTGAATGCCCGCCCCACCTGTGGGATCGGTCCCGGCGATCGAGAGGATATTGGGGATGCTGCGCGGTGACGGGGAGTTCATCCCCCCATGCTAATCGGCTCAGGGGTTGGTCCCTGGTCCGATGCGACTAGTCGAGCACGGCGAAGGTGCCCACGCGCCGGTCATCGGTGGCACTGCTCACCTCACCGGTCTCATAGTCGACCTCGATGGCCTGGACCGAGCCAAAGCCTCCCCATTCATCTGGCCAGACCTGGAGCTCCCAGCCGAGTTCCTCGAGCGCGCCTGTGGTCTGCTCATCAGGCTGATCGTCGAGGAAGAGCGTGTCGCTCTCGGCGTCGAGGCGGAATCGCAGCCCGTCATAGGACTCCTGGAGCGAGGCATCCTGGAGTCCCCAGCGCGTGAGCACAGTGCCCATGATGTTGAGGATCTGGTTACCGCCAGGAGTCCCGATTCCGAGCACCGGCCGGTCCTGGTCATCCAGAATGATGGTGGGCATGGACCAGGTGACGGAGCGGCGTCCCGGTTCTGGCTGGTTGGCCGGTGAGTCAACGGCCTCGAAGCGGCTGAGCTGATTGTTCAGGAAGAATCCTCCACTGACTTCGCCGGCGCCCCAGAAGTTTGTCAGCGTATTGGTCATCGAGACCATGATTCCGTCGTCGTCGACCACCGAGACATGGGTGGTGTTGGAATCTACGGGTGCGCGTGCTGCATCAAGCTCGGCGGCGGAGTCCTGGCCGCTCTGCTGCGCATCAGCAGGTGCCGCGGAGAGCTCGATCTCGGCGTTGGAGGCCTGGTCTGTGATCTCCTCCACGGGGACCTCGACGAAGGCAGGATCACCAAGCTCGGTGAGCACGGTCTCTTCTGCCACGAGCCACGCCTGGGAGAGGGTCTCGATGTACTCTGCCGAATCGGGTTCCATCTCGGCGATCCCGGCAGATTCTACGACCTGCAGCAGCTGGACAAGTGCCGCACCCGGCAGGGCAGGTGCTGCGGCGAGAATCCCGTAGTCACCGAACTCTCCGCGCACCGGCTCACTGGCGGTGACCTCGTACTCGGCGAGGGTCTCTTCGTCGATGCCGTCCACCTGGGTCAGCTCCTCCACCAGGCTGCCGGTGTAGAACGCCTCCCAGCCCTCCTCCGAGAGGGTCTCAATCGTGTCGGCCAGATCGGTCTGCACCAGCTGCTCCCCGGCGCTGAGGGGTTCACCGTCAGACTCGAACTGCTCCACACCTGCAACGGCCTCTGGTCCCAGATCCTCGGTCATACGCGTGGCGAGGAAGTCATATACCTCGAAGCCCTCTGCGGCGAGTTGATGAGCCGGTTCCAGAAGGCGGTCCCATTCGAGGCTGCCATGTTGCTCATGCAGTCGTCCCATGCCGGCTACGAAGCCCGGAGCGCCGATACCTGTCTCGGGGATCTCACCGTCGACTCCTACCTGTTCCCGGTAGTCGTAGAACAGCGGATCCCCGTCCTGGCCAGCGATGACCACGGAACCGCCGCCACCGATGCCTGAGGCGTAGGGCTCGACCACCGAGATCGCGAAGGCAGTGGCGATGGCGGCGTCCACCGAGTTGCCACCGTCGGCGAGGACCTGCTCCCCCGCCTCCACAGCCAAAGGATGTCCTGCGCTGACGCCCTGCTGCGTCAAGACATCTTCAACCGCTTGGGGTTCGCTCGTAGGCTCTTGGGGTTCGACGCTGGGTGCCGGTGGCGGTGGCTGCTCCTCTTCCACCGAGCAGGAGACCACCAGGCCCATGGCAGCGAGAACGGCGATCCCGCGCACGCTGCGATGCTGAGGCAGACGGGCGGCTCGTGGGTCTGTATGTAGGCGGATTGCGTTCGGCTGCATTATTCGGCTCCCTCAGGAAGGCGTCGGCTTCTGCTCCATGGATGTTCCGGGCTTTGCCCGCCGCGGGTACGGCCGGGCGTACTGCCTTCGGCGATGGCGCTCTGGCAGTCGGTAGTGCACGCGCAGGAACGTCGGAGCCTTGCGGAGCAGGGCTTCGAGCGGTCCGTAGCGAAGATTGGCGATCCAGACGACTGCGAAAAGGATCAGCCCCAGCATGAGGGCGCAGCTGATCAGCAGGCCCTCAATGGGGTCCTGCGGACCCGGAAAGACGAGCAGCGCGATGATCACCAGATGAGCGGTGTACGCGGTCAGCGGCATCTGACCAACTGCCACCAGCAGGCGGATGCGCTGAGAGAAGTGCGGCACCACGATGAGCAGAATTCCCAAGACCATCACGGCGGTGCCGCTGGCGCTGATCAGCCAGAGCGGCATCTGTGAATGCCCCACGGCAGAGATCAGCCGATCAAAACTCACATCGGTGGTGTCAGGCTGTCCCAATACCCGGATGAGCACCTGGGATGCGCCGAAGGCGCCGAACCCGGCGATGGCACCGATATAGACGAGTCGCCACTGCACCTTCGAATTGCCCAGAGGCTGGCGACCGAGCCACACCCCCAGGAAGAACGGGGCGATCCACACCACTAATGGATACGGTCCCGAGATGACGATGGCGGCGGCGATCTGGAAGGGCGAATCACCCAGCTGCGCCGGATCGATGTGGAAGTCGGTAGATTGGCGCGCCAGGATCCAGAGCACCGGTCCCAGCAGAGCCGATGCTGTGGCTGACCAGAAGAGCCACCGGGTGGACATCTTGACCATAAACGCGGCCAGGAAGAACAGTGCCGCATAGGTCGGAAGGATCACGTTGACCCCGTGATCAAGTGCCTGCAGCGCCAATCCGAGGGCCAGCAGCAGCAAGCCCCGCCAGAGCAGGGTGCTTCTCCGTGTGATGCCCTTGGTCAGGGATCGCCGCGCGAGGAAGGTGACACCGATGCCCGCGAGGACGACGAAGAGTATCGACGCTCGTCCGTTCAGAGCCCGCACGATCCAGGAGGCCCAGCCGTCGGTGTTGTAAGGACCCACATTCACGATGATCATGCCGAAGATCGCTGCGGCACGAGCGACGTCGAGGGCATACAGACGACTCAGTCCGCGAGCTTGGGGGCTCAGCATGCGGGAGGGTCCTCCTAGCCCGGGCGATCAGGTACCTCAAAACTGTACCCCCGTGAACTGCACATTACTCGCAGGAACATGTGCAGCGGCCGCCGCACTCAACACTCGGCCGCTGGCGCCAGCGGCTGACACAGGACACGGAGAGTCCGGCAGAAAGCCGCCCTAGAGCAGGACCCACCCCAACAGCGCGGCAGCGATGACAACGGCCCAGGCGGGGACCCGCCAGTTGTTCAACGCCACGAACGCCAGGACCGCCACTGCCAGCGCGCCCGTCCCGACGTCGAGCACTCCCGCGGTGAACACCGGGGTATAGAACGCGGCGGCAAGAATCCCCACCGCCCCTGCATTGACTCCCATGAGAGCCCGGCGTGCTCTCGGGTTGCCGCGAAGGCTCTCCCAGAACGGCAGTCCCGCCACGACCAACAGTGCTGCCGGCAGAAATATGGCGAAGATAGCGACGGCGGCTCCGGCCAGTCCTAAGAGACCGGGTGAGCTCGAGGCTCCGAGGAACCCGGCAAAGGTGAACAGGGGTCCGGGAACCGCTTGAGCCGCCCCATAGCCGGCGAGGAACACCTCTGCCTCGACAAGGTGTGGCACCGTCTCCCATTCCAGCAGTGGCAGGACCACGTGCCCGCCACCAAAGACCAGCGCCCCGGCTCGATAGAAGGAGTCCACTAAGGCCGCCCAGGCATTTCCGCTCAGCGATGCCAGAAGTGGGAGGAGCGCCAAGAGCCCGAGGAAGATCAGCAGAGAACTCAGCGCCACTCCACGGGAGACTCGCACCGTGAAGGCGTCCTCTGGAGCTGGGGCGTCCTGCGAGGGTCGCAGCGCAAGGAGCCCGATGAGTCCGGCAGCGCCGATGGCGATCACCTGGATGAAGGGGTTCGGTGCGAGCAGGACCAGGATCATGGCTCCCGCGGCGATGCTCGCACGTGGGGCGTCCGGGGCCAGAGTCCTGGCCATCCCGATCACCGCATGGGCGACCACCGCGACGGCGGCTGCCTTGAGTCCGTTGAGCCAGCCGGCATCGCTGATATCCCCGACGGAGGCCACTCCATAGGCGAAGGCCACGAGCACCAGCACCGACGGCATCGTGAAGGCGAACCAGGCGGCCGCCATGCCTGCATAACCTGCACGCTGCAGCCCCAGAGCCATGCCTACCTGGCTGGAGGCAGGACCAGGGAGGAACTGGGCAAGGGCCACGAGGTCCGCGTATGCCTTCTCGGTCAGCCAATGGCGACGAGTGACGAACTCCTCGCGGAAATACGCCAGATGCGCCACGGGTCCGCCGAAAGAGGTCAATCCCAGTCGCAGGAACACCAGAAAGACCTCTGCGACGCTTCCTGGATGGCTGGACGGCGCACGTCCGACGTCGTCTCTCTCGATCTCGGGCATCACGGACCACCCTCGAGCAGGGAGGTGAACAGCAGGTGAACAGCGCCCCGGGCGAGGACTTGCGGACATGTGTCGCGAAAAACGCAATATTGCTTGGGCAGTGACTGAACCTGGAATGATCAGAGCGTGCTTTTCCGCGATATGCCCACCCGAGCCTGGATTGCCACCGCGCTGCAATGGATTCGCACGCTTGCCCTTGCGACCCTCTTCCTCGCCCTGGGCCAGGTCCTCGACGCCTCCCTGAACGACACCGACACCTCCGACCCCCTCCTGCTGGGTGCGATTGCAGGAGCGCTCGCGGTGCTGTGCGCCGGAGTCGCTGCGGCTGTGCCTCCTCGATTGCGCGCGGTGGAGGAACAACACTGGCGAGGCAGCGGGATCCGGGCCGCCCTCAGGCGCAACCCCGCGACGCCGTCCCCATCAGCGACCGCCTCGCCGTCCAGTGCCGGACACGGTGCCGGACACGGTGGCGGACATGGTGGTGGACACGGTGGTGGCAGCCGCCCAAGCCCTGCAGGTCACGGCGTCGGCGGGGGTCATCCTGGCGCTGCTGGAAAACCCTCTGGAAAGCCATCGGGAAAGCCAGCTGGAGGCGGGAGGCCCGGCGGAGGTGAAGCCGACCTGCTCGCTGGAGGCGTCGAACGCATCGCGGAGTATCGTGCGGAGTTCCTGGGACCTGCGGTGGCAGCCTTCACCGCTCCGGCCCTCATCCTGCTGCTGATCGGGGTCTTCCTTGACCCCGTGATCGCCGGGGTCCTTCTCGTGCTCGTCCTCATGGTGCCTCCCCTGGTGCGTTTCTTCCTCGCTCGCTTCCGCGGCCCCACCGCGGCGTACCGCAGGCTCGCGGGCCAGGCCACGGCAAAGTTCCAGGACGTGCTGGGCTCTCTCGGTGGACTTGTTCTACTGGGCGCAGAGGATGCAGGCCGCAAGAGCGTGGCAGAGGCCGCCGCGGCCCTGCGGGTTCAGGCAGTGGCGCTGCTTCGTCGCAGCCAACTCATGATCCTGGTCAATGACGCCCTCTTCTCACTGGTCATGATCACTGCCGCCGTGGCGCTGGCACTGTGGCGCTTCGATGCAGGTGCCATCAGCCTGGGCGGCGCTCTCGCCGTTGTACTGCTGGCCACACTGCTCTACGAGCCCATCGACAAGCTCGGCCGTTCCTTCTACGTGGCCATGGCCGGTCGTGCGCAACAGGCAGTCTTCACGCAGACCCTCACCACGCCAGGCAAGTCGCGAACGGCTCCCACGCAGCGCCCAGTCGCAGATCCTTTAGAGGCGGCCTCACAAAAAATGACCCAGCCTGGCGCAGAGCCTCTGCTGCGTCTGGATCGTCTCGGCGTGGAGCGCGATGGCACCTCGGTGCTGCGCGCGCTCACCCTCGAGATTCCGCGCGGTTCCACCCTGGCGGTGGTCGGACCCTCTGGGGCAGGGAAATCGACTCTCGCGCTGGTCCTCCAAGGTCTGCTCTCGACATCCAGTGGCCAACTCCTGCTAGAAGGCCGCCCCGCCAGCCCACAGGCCCTGCAAGCAGCGGCCGTGACTGTGCCGCAGAAGCCGTTCATCTTCTCCGGAACGGTGGCTGAGAATCTTCGTCTGGCACAGCCAGAAGCCACCGATGACCAGCTCTGGGACGTGCTCGCGAAGGCCAGGCTCGACGTTGAGATCTCCGCGAAGAAGAAGGGCCTGGCCACCGAGGTCGGCGAGAACGGCGGTGCACTCTCAGGTGGCCAGATCCGTCGCCTCGCCATTGCCCGGGCACTGCTCTCCGGAGCGAAGCTGCTCATCCTCGACGAACCCACGGCCGATCTTGATCGCCGTGCTGAACAACTTGTCGATGAGTCCCTTCAGGCACTTGCCACTGATCACACCCTGGTCATCATCGCCCACCGGCTGGCGACCACCCGCTGGGCCGACCAGGTCCTTGTCCTCGAGTCCGGCGAGCAGGCGGCCCTTGGCACACCGGATGAGCTTCTCGCGGGTTCCGGCTACTACGCGCAGGCAACTGCAGGAGAAGGTGAACAGCGATGATCGGTCATCTCTTGACTCTGGCTCGTGGCTCCGCGGGGCTCCTGGGACTCTCGGCACTCGCCCGCACATTCACACTCATGTGCGGAGCGGCGCTGCTTCTCTATCCGGCGTGGCTGATCGGCAGGCTCGCCGACGGCGCCAGCATCCCTGGACTCGGGACCGTGATCGCGGTGATGGTGGCGCTGGCTGCCGCAAAGGGACTTACCCGCTACGCGGAACAGCTCTCTGGACACACCGCAGCGTTTGCCCTGCTCGAACAGCTCCGGGTCCGACTCTACGAGAAGCTCATACCCCTGGCGCCTGCTGTGACCGCCTCACGCGGAAGCGGCCGCCTGCTCTCCACCGCCACCCGCGACGTCGACCGAGTCGAAGTGTTCTTCGCCCACACGCTTGCTCCGGTGGTCACCGCCGTACTGATCCCCACCGCAGCGGTCATCCTGACCTGGACCCTGACCGGCGCAGCACTTGGCGCGACGCTGCTGGGAATCTACCTGGCTGCCGCGGCGGCCCTGATCGGCATAGGTCGACGGGGCGGCCGCACCACCTCTATCGCGCAGGTTCGAGCGCGCGGAGCCTTGGCCCAGGAGATCAGCGACGATCTGAGGGGTCGCCAGGAGATCACGATCTTCGGCGCCCAGGAACAGCGGGCCGCACGAGTGGACCGAATAGGGGCGCAGCTTGAGGAGACCTCCGGACCCGCCTCCATCATGCAGGGACTGCGAGCCGCCGCAAGCGCAGGCTGGCAGGTGCTGGCGCTGCTGCTGATCATGCTGATCGGCCTGCCGATCGTGGACCAGGGCGAGATCGGTTGGACACAGCTGCTGGTGGTGCTGGCGCTGGTCCCTGGGACAGCCCCGGCACTCACCGCCATCGAAGCCCTGGGCATATCACTGCCAGCGGCTCTCGCCTCCGCCTCGAACCTGCTCGAGCTTGAAAAGAGCAGGCCCGAGGTCACCGAGACCACCACGCCCGCGCCGGTGACTCCTGAGCTGGTGGGCGCAGCCTCAGTGTCCTTCCACGGGGTGAGCTTCAGCTATCCGGGTACCGAGCGTGAAGTGCTCCATGAGGTCGACCTACATATTGCACCGGGTGAGGTAGCCGCCGTCGTCGGAGTCAGTGGTTCCGGCAAATCAACGCTCGCCTCGCTGCTCACCAGGGTCTGGGATCCCGCACAGGGCCAGATCCGACTCGTTGGGACCGATATCCGGGACCTGAAGCTGAGCACGTTGCGGGAGAACATCACGATCGTGGAGCAGCGGCCGGTCATGCTCGGTGGCACCATCCGGGACAATCTCCTGCTGGGAAGCCCCAGTGCCAGTGACGAGCAGATTACCGCCGCCTGCCATTGGGCCTGTCTCGACGAAGACATCGCGGCGATGCCCGCGGGTCTGGACACAGAGCTCGGCAGCGAAGGCGCTCGCCTCTCCGGGGGTCAGGCGCAGCGACTGGCACTTGCGCGGGGATATCTGCGCGATGCTCCGGTGCTGATCCTCGACGAGATCACCTCGGCTCAGGATCCGCTCACCCAGGCGGAGATCCTCCGCCGCATGCCAGAAGCTACCCGGGCGACGGTGATCATGATCGCTCATCGCAGCACAGTGCTCCGGCATGTGCAGAGCGTCTATGAGGTGGACGCGGGTCAGGTCAGAGCAGCAGCTCGGCCAGCAGCGGGAGCGTGAGCAGACAGGCCAGGGTGCTGATGATCAAGATCGACGCCGCGAGCCGCCCGTCCCCCTCGTACTCCTTGGTGAAGACATAGACCGTGGTGGAGGAGGGCATGGCCGCGATGAGTACCAGCGTGCCCGCCCAGATCGGTCCGAGCTGATCGTAGAAGGGCAGGACTGCCAGCCAGGTCAGCACCGGTAGAACGATGAGCTTGCCCAGCGTCCCCAGCGCGATGGACCGCTTGGGCACTCCCCCGCTGCGAACACCTTGGATGGCTGGGTGCAGCGCGAGACCCACGCAGAACAGCGCCAGTGGTACTGCGGTTCCGCCCAGCAGTTGCACTGACTCATTGAGCGCCGTGGGAAGTTCCAACGGACTGAAGACCACGATCAGCGCGAGTCCGGTCGCGATGAAGACCGGGTTCAGCAGCAAGGCCCGTTTCAAGATCGGTGCCACCTGAGTCCGCAGCAGGTTCCCGAACCCTCCGGGGTTGGTTCCGCTGTGCTCGCGTCTGGAGTGCACGATGCTGCGGACCAGCGGGTAACCATTGAGGTAGATGATGTTATGCATCATGTGAATGATGGCCGCGGCCAGACCAGCTTCGGGTCCCAGGACGCTGATCGAGACCGGGATACCGAAGTACCCCACATTGCCGAAGCTGCCTGCGAGCGAGGTAGCGGCAGCTCCCTCACGGGCACGGCTGCCGAAGAGGAAGCTTCCGTAGTACAGCGCAATGGAGACCAGCGGTGTGACCACTGCAACGATTGCCACCGAAAGCAGCGGAAACCCTGCGGTGTTCGGCGCGGTGACCATGGCGGTGTAGATGAAGGTGGGCAGTGCGAAGTAGAAGAGGAAACCGTTGAGGTGATCCTGGCCGGCGAGGAATCTAGGGATGAAGCCTGCGGCGAAGCCCACCGCGATCACCAGGAACATGGGGCCGATGACCCCGAGCATGTCAAGCATCGTGCCTCTCCAGAAACAGCAGACTGCTCCGCGCAGCGATCACCAGCGGAACTTCAGCGAGGTGGATCGGCCGAGTCCCGGCAGCGTGAAAGCATCCCGACGATCATTGATGATCCCTCCGAGGGGATCCGTGGTGGGCGCGGTCTGCGATGTGTGCTCCGAACCCGGCGGACCTGACGGCAGATCGGCCTCCGGAAGCTTCCGACGCGTCCGAATGACATCCCGGCTCGGGTCCAGGATCTCCCGGATGACCTGCACCATCAAGTAGATCAACGTGGCCATATGGGCCAGGATCCCGAGGTGATAGGCCCAGTCGATGAGCTCGGTACCACCGGCGAAATCTCCGCCGGAGGTGATCTTCGCGCTCATCATCCACACGGAGACCCAGTGGAAGACTTCGGCAGCCTGCCAGACGAGGAAACCACGCAGCTGCGGCCGCGCCAGGACCAGCAGCGGAATCAGCCACATCACGAACTGCGGGGAATAGACCTTTCCCAGGAGAAGGAAGCTGGCCACGATCAAGAAACAGATCTGCCCCATGCGTGGCCGCGTAGGCGCGGCCCAGGCGAGGTAGGCGATGCCGAGACAGCACAGCAGGAACAGTCCGTTCGAGAGCAGCGAGAATCCCGCGCCGTCCAAAGGGAGCCAGCTGAAGAAGAGCCAGACCGAGGAGAAGCTGACATCGCGCTCAGAGGAGAAGCGGTAGAACGTGGACCACTGCTCGAACTGCAGAATCATGAAGGGCAGGTTGACCGCCAACCAGGTGAGGATCGCCGCCGTCGTCGTCGCTACGAAGGAGCGGAGTCTGCCGCTGCGCAGGCACAGCACCAGGATCGCGCCCAGGAAGAAGAGCGGATACAGCTTCATCGCTGCACCCAGACCGATTAGGATCCCGGCCCATACAGGATGAGACCTGCCCCAGAGCAGCAGCGCCAGAGCGCCGAGGAAGACCGCCCACATATCCCAGTTGATCGAGAGCGAGAGGATGATTCCCGGGGCGAGCGCCACCATGAGCGCATCGTGGCGTCGCCAGCCGGCAGTGGAATAGGCGGTGGCCAGGACCACGCCTAGCCAACACAGGACCACTGCGATGTGGTTGAGGTCGTAGAAGGCCAGGATGCGCGCATCGGAGACACCCTCACCCGGGATGAGCTGGGCAAACACGCCGGCCACCATCGTGAGCAGCACCGGGTACTCCATGACCTGATCTGCCGGGACATCGTCGACGAAGGGGAAGAGTCCATCGCCGAGTCCACGTTGGGAGAACAGCAGCGAGAAGTCGGAATAGCACATATGAATGTGCTGATCCGGGTCGGTCCAACCGTTGATGCGACACCACTGCACGGCAAGAACCGAGAGTGCGGCGCCCAGAGTGGTGGCGGCAAGCAGCAGCCAGAGCAGGCGCGAGCCGGGGATCTTCACGTCGTGTCCTTCTCGTAGATGTCCTCGGCCGCCCAGGAGGTGCGCGGCGGGCTCAATTCTCGCAGGCGCTGCCAGCCAAGCTCGGCATTCCAGCGTTGTGAGCGGCGCCTCATGTCAAAGAAGTCGGTGGTATTGGGGTCCAGGAACACCACGTAGATCAGATAGAAGGTCACCACGGTGATCGCAATCGTGTTGATCGCGGTGTCATCGATCCATTGCGCCACCGAGAGCTGCCCCACCATAGAGAGCAGCACCATCACCGTGATGATCGTGGTGACCAGGACCAGGACGCGGCCGCGGTAGACATGGACCACGGCGTAGAACGGCAACAGCCACAGGATGTACCAGGGCTGGATGATCGAAGAGCTCAATACGACCAGGGTCAATCCGTAGGCACCCCACAGCACGGGATTACCGATCCTTCGGCGCAGCAGCATCCACGCCAGCAGGGCGCCAGCCGCCGCTCGGGCCATGGTGTAGACAATCTCTGCCACGGCGGCGGCGTCCACTCCGGTCAGGGCCTGCAGCCCGGCACCCAGCGCTATACCGAGAAGACCCACAGGTGCTGCCTGAAGCACCGCGGCACCCGCGCCCAGGGCCGCAGCGATCCACCCCAGACCGATCCCCAGCGCGGCTCCGCCTGCGATGAGCAGGACTGCGGATGCGGTTCCACCAAGGGCCCACTCGCGAAGCCGCAGAAGGCGGTTGGCGGTGTTTCGCAGCGGAAGCAACACGATGAAGGGCAGGACGACGATGGCGATGGGTTTCACGGCGATGGCCGCGACGAGCAGCAAGATGCTGAGGATCCGTCGGCGGCGAAGCCCGGCGAGCGTGCCGGCAAGCATGAGGCCGATCATGAGCGAATCGTTATGCGCCGCGGGCAGGAAGACCAGCAGCGTCATCGGATTGAGCAGGCACAGCCACAGCGCCCAGGAGGGCTCGGAGCCGAAGGCCCTGGCCAGGCGTGGGATGGCGTAGAGCATGAGCGCTATTCCGATGAGCGAGAGGCCACGGAAGAGCAGAATGGCGATCTCCGGGACGCCGCCGGAGACGAACCAGATGAGCTGGGCGAGCACCAGGAACAGCGGACCATAGGGTGAGGGTGATTCCGCCCAGAGACCGTCAGCGCCCTCCATGAACCACCCGGGGAGCTCCGAGACACCATGCTCGTAAGGGTTCAGCCCTGCATGAAGCACGCGTCCCTGGGCGAGATAGGAGTAGACGTCGCGGGAGAAGATCGGCAGCGCGAACATCAAGGGAGTGGCCCACATCAGCAGTGTGCGGCGCATGATGGGGGTGGCCCGATCGGACCAGGAGCCCACACGTTGGGAGAGCCGCAGCCAGGAGCGCAGCAGCAGAAGCGCCCCCAGCACCAACAGCACAGTGCAGGTGATGACGCCGGCCGTCGTCGTCCGCAGCGGCAGCAGGATCGGATTCACTGCCAGGAGGGACGCCGGGGTCATGGCCAGCCACCCCACGCCCCAGGATCCGAGCATGATCATGATCGAGGCGAGCAGGCCCTGGCGGGCGGTGTGCGAGGCCTCGGCTTCTTCGCCGCCGATGAGCCAGGCGGTGGGGGGCCATTCGCCCAGGAAAGATCTGACCCGCAGCGCATTGCGGGAGACGGGATTAGCGAGCACCCGGGGCACTCTCCTCTGCCGTGGGCGTCTGGTGTGCAGCGGCGTCACGCTCTGCCGCGTCCGTCATGGTCGCAGTCTTGCGACGGCGCAGCTGCGGCCATTGCCACCTGAGGGCAGGCAGGCCCCAACCGTCCCAGACCACCCAGCGGGTCTGCCGATCCACCAGCGCCAACCAGCCGATGCAGATCCAGGACACGGTGATGGACAGCGCAAGCATCTGCTGGTCCATCTGCAGGAACTGATAGATCGAGAGCTGATCCGAGGCGCCGAAGGATAGGAAGAACACGATGGTGAACACGACCCACTTGAACTGCCAGTCTTTGCGGATGCCGGTGATGGCGAAGAGCGGCAGCAGCCAGAGCAGGTACCAGGGCTGGATGATCGGTGAGAGCACCACCAGTGCGGTGAAGGCCCAGACCATGCGCTGAACGATGAACTTATCGCTGCCGCGGAACATCAGCCACAGCACGACTGCCACTGAGAGGATGCGCCCTGCGACCTTGAAGATCTCCAGCGTCCACCCGCTGTCCAGGCCGAATGATCGCAGCAGCGTTCCCAGCCAGCCGTCGGCGAGGCCGATGGGAGACCAGTACACGCTGCCGGTTCCGGTGCCCGCCAGAACCGCGAGCCAGCCGAAGCCGTAGCCCTGCACGAGTCCGATGGTGATCATCACGGCCGCCGCGATGCCGGCTGTGAAGAACCAGTACGTGAACTTCCGCGCCCAGGAGGCGCCCTTGCCCGCCCAGAGCAGCCCGATGAAGGGCAGCAGCACGATGGTGATGGGTTTGATGCCGATGGAGACCACCACGAGCAGCGTTGCCAGCACTCCCCTGCCGCGTGCCGCCGCGTAGACCCCGGCCAGCGCGAAGCCGACCATGATGGCGTCGTTGTGGGCACTGGAGATGAAGCTGATGATCAAGAGCGGATTGGCCAGCGCGATCCACTGCGCGCGTGCCGGGTCGATTCCGTGCAGCCGGGCCAGTTTGGGCACGAAGATCATCATCATCACGACTCCGCCCACGCAGGCGAGGCGGAACAGGAACAGAGCCAGGTCGGGGTTGTCTGCAGCGGTGCGCATGACCGCGGCCTCGATCCAGAGGAAAAGCGGTCCATAGGGCGTCTCGGACTCCGCCCAGAGAATGTCTGTCCCTAGATGGAACCAGTTATCAAGACTGGAGACCCCGGTGGTGTAGGGGTCCTCTCCGGCGAGCACGAGCCTGCCCTGGTTCAGATAGGCGAAGACGTCACGCGAGAAGATGGGGACCGCGACCAGCTGCGGAAACGACCACACGACGATCGCCCAGTTCACGGGTCGCAGCGAACCGGAGGGCCACTGCTTGTTCTGATCTGGATCTTCCAGGACCCGACCGAGGCGCAGCCAGGCGCGCAGCATGATCCAACAGCCAAGCGTCAGAGCGACGGTCGAGACGACGACGCCGGCCGGTTCGGTCCGCAGCACGATGATCCACGGCTGACGCGAGAGCGGGGAGACACTGACCAACCAGCCCACCCCGAGCGAGCCCAGCAGCACCAGCAGGGAGCCTATGACTCCCTCGACCATCGGAGACCAGAGGCTCTTGGGGCGTGTGGAGGAACGCAGAATATGCAGCCAGATATCGCGTTTGCGCGGTCTGCTGGAGGGGGTTCTCGGCACTGTGCTCTGATCGCTCTTACCGAGCCCAGTGGAACCCTCGGCACCGTGGGGTGCGGGGCTGTTCTCGGCGGCTCCAGCCTCAGTGCTCATTGCCCCTGAATTTATCACCACCGGTGATGCTTCCTGCCGCGTGGACGCGCCCGTCGGTAGAGTAGAGCGGTGAGTTCCCAACAGACTGAGACCAACGACTCCCCCACTCCGACTGAACCCGTGCGCCCAGGTGGCTCCTGGGCGGGACGCATGGTGTGGATCGACTGTGAGATGACCGGACTGAATCCTGACCATGACGTTCTGGTCGAGATCGCCGCACTGGTCACTGATGCAGAGCTGAACATTCTCGGCGAGGGTGTCCAGGTCGTCATCACTCCTGACCCGGCAGAACGCATCAACACGATGGCGCCGATCGTGCAGAAGATGCACACTGCGTCTGGGCTGCTCGAGGACCTCAAACACGGCGTCTCGGTTCAGGTTGCCGAGCAGCGGGTCCTGGACTACGTCAAGACGTGGATCCCAGAGGCTGGCGTCGGGCCGTTGGCGGGGAACTCAGTGCATGCCGATAAGGCGTTCCTCCGCGTAGGCATGCCAGAGCTGATGGAGCACCTGCACTATCGGATCATCGACGTCTCCACCATCAAGGAACTTGCCACCCGGTGGTACCCCGAGGCAAAGAAGTCGGCACCAGCCAAGACCGGTAATCACCGCGCGCTGGGAGATATCCGCGACTCCATCGAGGAGCTGCGGCACTACCGACGCACGGTGTTCCAGCAGAACTGAGCTGATTTCTCGAAAACGTCGGTAGCTGTGTAGACTCATATGCGTTGCTTTCAGCCCCTGTGGCTCGTTCAGCAACGAGGTTCGGAGCTCATTGGGCTCCACATATGGTGGGCGTAGCTCAGCTGGTAGAGCATCGCGTTGTGGTCGCGAGGGTCGCGGGTTCAAGCCCCGTCGCTCACCCCATATGAAACGGTCCTGGTCATCAGACCAGGGCCGTTTTTGTGTCTCCGGCACTTTTCCTGACTCCTCGTCACAGCCCAGCGAGTGTCGCACCTCTATGCCGTGTCCCACCCCTGTGCGCAGAAAAAACCATGGGACATGGCACGGGGATGCGACGACGTGCTGGTCACGGTGACCCTCATACGTCCAGACCAGCGCCGGGTGCGTAGGCTAACGGTCATGGATATCTTCTCAGCCGACTCGCTCGCGTTCTACGCCATCGCAGGCCTGGCGCTGGCCGCCGTCGTCGCCGCGGTCGTCCGCGGTCACCTGCGCTCCGAGGTGGGCTTATCAGCAGAGCACGTGCCGCAGGGGATCATTCTGACCGCCGAGGAACGATTAGAAGTCCAGGGAATCCTCAACGAGCGCGACGCACTCGCGGACGCCTTGAAGCATGAACCTCTCACGTTCCCGTTCTGGCTTGAACCCGATGTGCCGATGACCCTTCCCTACCGGGACTCCACTGATGCGCCGCGCCCGAAGAAACTGATCCTGCGCCTTGAGGGTGGAAACGTGCGAAGTCTGGATCTACCTCCGCTCTGAAGAGACGAGGCGTCGCCACTTCTCATGACGCGCATTCAGTCTTGGAATCACGGGGGAACCGCTGGAAGGATATTCTTGGCTCCGCAGCCCTTGAGAATGACCCGCCGGCAGCACTCGCCGTAACAGGCGTCATCAGACCAGGAGGACACCCTTGCAGGAAACCGAGACACTGGCCCTGATCGATGTGCCTTCGCACATGAATATCACCGACCTCCTCGAGCAGCAGCGGCAGGAAGACCCGGAGAATGTCCTCTTCACCCGACGCGTCGAAACCGGAGACTGGGCAGATGTCTCCGCCTCGGCGTTCCACGCTGATGTTGTGGCTCTGGCCAAGGGACTGATTGCACGTGGGACCTCCCCCGGGGACCGGGTGGGAATCATGTCTGCCACCAGATACGAGTGGAGCCTCTTGGATTTCGCACTCTGGTACGCCGGAGCAGTCTCCGTTCCGATCTATGAGACCTCATCAGCCTCCCAGGTCGCGTGGATCACAGCGGACTCTGAGCTGAGCCTGATCTTCGCCGAAACACCGACACACGAGAAGACCATCCGCGAAGGACTCCAGGACACCGACCCTGGAACCCGGCCCGAGGTGCTGCTGATTCATGGCAGCTCCCTCGCCACCCTGCGCGAGGCAGGCGCAGGCGTCGCCGACGAAGAGGTGGAGTCCCGCAGGCTCCAGGCCAGCACGAGAGACCTCGCGACGATCATCTACACCTCGGGTGTCACCGGACGGCCGAAGGGAGCCGAGCTGACCCACGGCAACTTCGTGGAGCACAGCCTGCAGACCATCGCGGTACTGGACGGGGTCATCAGCAAGAGCTCCTCCACTGTGCTCTTCCTGCCGATGGCCCACGTCTTCGCACGTTTCGTCTCGGTGATCTTCATCGCCGCCGGTGGACGAGTCGCCCATACTCCGGATATCAAACAGCTCATCGATGATCTGGGAGACATCAAGCCAACTTTCCTGTTGGGAGTCCCGCGTGTCTTCGAGAAGATCTATAACGCTGCCGCGCTGAAGGCCACCGGCGAAGGCAAGAAGCGAATCTTCGACGCCGCCGCCAATACCGCGGTGAAGTTCTCAGAAGCCTCGGCCGGGGGCCGGGTGCCGTGGACGCTGCGGATCAAGCAGGCGCTCTTCGACAAGTTGGTGTATTCCAAGCTCCGCCGCCGCATGGGAGGAAACGTCACACATGCCTTCTCTGGTGGTTCTCCGCTGGGCACACGTCTGGCCCACTTCTTCAACGGCGTGGGCATCCAGATCATCGAAGGATACGGGCTCACAGAGACCACTGCACCGGTCACCGGCAACATCCCTTCTGTCTACCGGATCGGCACTGTGGGAATCCCGCTGCCTGGAAATGCAGTGCGCATCGCCGAGGACGGTGAGCTTTTGGTCAAGGGAGTATGCCTCTTCCGCGGCTACCGCAACCGACCTGAGCTCAACGCGGAATCTTTCAGTGCCGATGGCTGGTTCTACACCGGAGATCTAGGGAGCCTGGACGATCAGGGCCGCCTGACCATCACCGGGCGGAAGAAGGAGATCCTGGTGACCGCGGGCGGGAAGAACGTCTCCCCCGCGCAGTTGGAGGACTCCATCCGAGCCGATCTGCTGGTATCCCAGGCAGTAGTCGTCGGAGACGACAAACCCTTCATCAGCGCCATGATCACCTTGGACTCTGACGTGGCGCCGAGCTGGCTTCGCAGCCAGGGCCTGAACCCGGATATCCCGATGAAGGAGCTCACCGAGCACCCGAAGGTCCTGGAACACCTGCAGAAGGTCATCGACTCCACGAACGCGACGGTGTCCCAGGCGGAGTCGATCCGCAGCTTCACGGTGCTGGAGGATGACTTCACGATCGACTCAGGTCACCTGACTCCCTCACTGAAGATCCGCCGCGCCGAGGTCATGCATGACTTCGCGCGGGTTGTCGAGAAGCTCTACGAACGGGCGGCCCACCGCGCGAAGCGGCACTGACGTTTCCGTGCGAAGCGCGTCTGACGACCCTGCGGAAGCTCCCCTGACCAGAAGGGCTTCCGCGTAGAGGCCCTCAGTGCCGGGGTTCCCAAGCGAAGAATCGCTTCGCCAGGAGAAGCCCGATGACGATCCACCCGAGGGTGGGCAGCAGGAGCATCAGGTTCTCCGTGAGCTCGGTGCCTCCGTTCCAGGCGTTGATCGTCAGTTCGGTGGCGGCGCCCCCTGGGAGCGCTCGCTTCAACGAGGCCAGTTCCTCTGTCCCGGTGAAGCCGATCCAGAACGCCACCGAGGATGTCCCCAGTGTCACCGGAAGCGTGGTGACCTGAGCGTGTTCGGGTGAGGTGGTGAAGCCCACCGTCGCCAGAGCAAGTCCCAGCATGAGCAGCACCAGGGATATCCCGGAGAGGATCAGCAGCGGAATCTCGGCCGGCAGATCCGTCAGGACTGCCAGGACCGTCAATACCGCGGTGACCTGGACGATCCCGATCAGAGCCGGTGGAGCGAGAATTCCGATCAGCGCGGCGGGGTCGCTGACAGCCGTGGAACGCAGGCGTTTCAAAAAAAGTGTCTGCCGCCGGGCCGCCAGCGTGGTGACCGCGGTGGTGTAGAGGCCCATGCTGATCAGAATCATCATGAAGACCCCTGCAAGGAAGCCCATGCCGGTGGGCAGCTGCGAGAAGGTTTCGCGTTGGCCGATGAAGACCAGGCTCAGCCCGACCGGGATGACGGTGGCGCTGAAGAAGACCATTCGATTGCGGATGATCTGTTGAAACTCAGTGCGAGCGATTGAAAGCATGATGAAAGTCCTTTGGGTGCTGTGTGGTCTGCCGAGAGACCTAGCGGGAGATGGAGCGGAACACGTCGTCGAGACGGGTGGGGCCGGCATCGAGCTCTTTGAGCTCTGTGCCGTTGATCTGGGCCCAGTTCAGCAGCGTGTAGAGATCCTGCTGTAGGCCGTGGGTCTCGATCAGGTATTTGCCATTGACGTTGCGGGTGGCCTCCAACGGAAGCGCGGGAGCGTCCTGGCTCAGGGTGAAGGTGATGGTGCCCGGCAGAGTCTGGGTCAGCTCTGCCACTGTCCCTTCCATCCGGAACGTTCCCTCATGCATCAGACCGATACGATCGGCGCGCTGCTGAGCTTCTTCCAGATAGTGGGTGGTCAGCATGATGGTCGCGCCATCCTCACGCAGCCGGTCCACGGAGTCCCAGAGATCATCTCTGGATTGCACATCAAGGCCTGTGGTCGGCTCATCGAGAAAGATCAGCTCGGGTGAGCCGTAGATCGCCGTCGCGAAGTCCAACCGACGTTTCTCACCCCCGGAGAGGGCAGAGACTCGCGTTTCGGCCTTATGGGTGAGTCCGACGACGTCGAGCACGCGGCTGGGTTCGTCCTCGCGTCTGGTCAGCCCGCCGATCAGCTTCAGCGTCTCCATGGACGTCAGGTCGGCGGAGAAGCCACTCTCCTGGAGCATGATGCCCATCCGCGGCCGGACAGCCTGTCGATTCCGTGGGCTTTCACCGAGAATCGAGACGCTTCCTGAGGTGGCGCTGCGGTGTCCTTCCAGGACCTCCAATGTGGAGGTCTTGCCTGCACCGTTGGTGCCCAGCAGGGCGTAGAGCTCCCCGCGCTTCACCTGGAAGCTGAGATCTTTCACGGCGTGGAAGTCCTGATAGTTGACGTTGAGCCGTTCTACGTCGATCACTGTGTCTGTGTTCATGGCTCCATTCCACTCCGGTACGCGCTCACGCGGCAGTGGCAGGACGTCAGCAGTGGGAATGACGTTTTGTCACTACTGCAAGCAGGTCCTATCCGGGAGAATCGATCATCATGAGAACAATCGCCCCCGAGCCAGAGGTCTACAGCTGATGTCATCGACCTCGATCGAGGCGCGGAGACGAATGCACCGCGCCACGGTGGTGACCACTGTTGTCGCCATCGCCCCGCTCGCCCTGGCCATCATCGCGATGACCACCGAGGATGTGACCCAGGGGATCTTTCTCAGCCTCGGACTGCTGGCGACGTTCCTGGTGCTGCTGGAATGGGAGCCCGAGAAGCATCCACGTTCCACCGCGATGGCTGTGCTGTTCTCCTTCATGATCTGGGTCATCTCGGCGCTGTTCGCGATCAACCCTGTGGCGTTCTTCGGGGCCGCGATGCTCGGCAGCGTGCTCATCCCGCGCGTGACCCGTCGCCATATCGCCTGGGCAGTGGGACTGGGAGTTCTGATCGCGGGACTCGGCGGGCTCCACTTCGTCTTCGAAAGCTTCAGCTGGGTCCAGGCAGTCCGCTATGTGCTGATCCCGGGCGGACTGAGCGTCTTCGTGGCGGCGGTCATCCAGATGGTCCAGGGGTACTGGGGCATTCTTCGCGATCTGGAACAGGCCCAGGAGGCGGAGGCGGAGCTTGGGATCATGCGGGAACGGATGCGCTTCGCCAGTGATCTCCACGATATCCAGGGCCATACCCTGCACGTGGTCAACCTCAAGGTCGCACTCGCGGAAGAACTGGTGACCAAGGATCCCGCCCGTGCCATTGCGGAGCTTCGCGAGGTCTATGCCCAGGTGGAGGAGACCATCAGGGAGACCAAGAATCTGGCCTACGCCCAGCGCAAGCTCAACCTCAGGGCCGAACTTGAGAACGCCAAGAACCTCTTTGAGGCTGCAGGGGTCTCGGTGCGCATCTCAAGGGCCGGTGAGATCCGCACAGGCATCAGCGAACTCCTGGGACAGGTGCTTCGCGAGACCACCACTAATATCCTGCGGCACGCACAGGCCACACACGTCACCATCAGGATCACCCGGACCGGAATCGAGATCACCAACGACGGCGCAGCCCCGGGTGAGCTGCCGAGGTTGAGTGGACTGCAGGTCCTGAAAGAACGGGTGGGAACTGCTGGAGGAACACTCAGCGTGCATCAGTCGGAGGGCGAGTTCTCCACCGCCGCACGCTTTCCGGAGGAAGTGCCCGCCTCAAACCCCGCCGATGTCACCGCGCCAGCCCATGTGACTGCCCCGTCACCTGCCACGACCCCCGCCGCGGAAGGCGATTCGCGATGATCAGGATCGTGCTGGCCGATGATGAAGCTCTGCTGCGCAGTGCACTGGGTGCTCTGCTGCCGATGAAAGCACCCATTGAAGTGGTGGCGGAAGCCGCCGATGGCGCTGCCGCGGTGGAGGTGGTGCTGGAACATCTTCCCGATGTCTTGGTCATCGACCTCGAGATGCCCGGCACCGACGGCCTCGAGGCGGTCTCGAAGATCAGAGCGCGCCGTCCAGAGCAGGTGGTTCTGATGCTCACCAGGCATGCCCGCCCGGGGGTGCTTCGGCGAGCATTGAAGCTGGGTGTACGAGGTTTCGTGAGCAAGTCCGCCCATCCGGCACATATCGCCGAAGTCATTGAAACGCTGCATGCCGGCAATCGTTGGATCGATCCGGATATCTCGGCGCTCGCGGTCGTCGATGATTCCCCGCTCACCGATCGCGAGCTCGACGTGCTGCGTGAGACGCTGGACGGTCATTCGGTGGGCGAGATCGCCCAGCGCCTCTACCTTGCCGAAGGAACAGTGCGGAACTATCTCTCGCACGCCATGGCAAAGACGCAGACGCCTAATCGACGTGAAGCAGCCCGCTATGCCCGGGCTCGGGAATGGCTCTAGCGCGGGACCTACCGAGCGATTCGCGAGGCACCCGCTGCGGCTACGCTGACGGGTCCTCCGCCAGGGTGATGAGCTTGCGCACGGTGTTGAGGTTCCGCGCGGTCCCGGGCACCCCCAGAGTCCGACCTACTGCGGGTCCGTTCATCTGCGGGCGGCCGGCGCCTTCGGCATACCGGATGTGCATATCTGAGCCGATCACCCTCCACCGGTCCTCACCGGTCTCAAGCGCCTGGGCCGCTGACACAGCCTCCGTGCGCGGTGGCGAGGTGAGGAAGGTGATGTAGGAGAACTTCGGGTCGCGCACTTCGAAGGGATGAACGGCTAGGGCCGTGCGCAGCTCTTCCACAGAGCGGCTGATGACCTTCCGGAAGAATCCGCATTGGTCCTCCACGAGTCGCTCGAGGGCCCGGTCGAAGTCATCGGCGGTGCCGGGGGGACTGCACACCATGTTCCCGGAGGCGATATAGGTCGACACCTCCGTGGCTCCCAGAGACTCGGCCAAGGCTCGGAACTGCTCCATCGGCAGCTTCGCCGTGCCACCGACATTGACGGCACGGATCAGAACGACGCGCCTGCTCATCTGAACCCCGGGTGATCCGTCAGCCGTTTATCGTCAAGATGCGGAACAACCATGACAGGACCGGTCGCCCTATGAAGCACACCGCGGGAGACTGATCCGAGCAGCGTTCCCGCCGCTCCCCCACGTCCCCTGGTGCCCAGGACGGTGAGCTGCGCTTTCTCGGTCTGTCTGCTCAGCAATGTGACCGGCTCACCGGGCTCGACGGTCGCAGTCACACTCAGGTCTGGATAGTGAGTCTTCAGCCATTGGGTCTCGGCTTCCAAGGCGGACTCAAGTTCAGCCGTCCGCTGCGCTGTCAGACCGTCATCCTTGGGTTCGAACTGGGGATACCACTCGAGCCATGTCTCCAGCGGCGGGAGCGCCAGCAGCAGGTGCAGCTCCACCCCTCGGTTCTGCGCTGCCAGAGCTGCCTGGAACATCGCGCCTCGGCTGACGGGTGACCCGTCTACCCCCACCACGACCGGCCGCTGACTCCTTCCGGGCGCGAAGCGTGCACTGCCCTTTACCTCAGTGACCTTGTACTGACGTGGCACCACGACTGTGGGGCATTCGGCATAGGCGGGAAGCGCCGAAGCCACGGAACCGAGCACCCGGCCGAGAAAACCGCCTCTGCCCCGGGCGCCCACCACGACCAGTTCCGCGATGCTTGAGAGATCAACCAGCACACCGGCAGCGTCTCCCCGTTCAGCCCGGTAGACGACCTTGCCGGGAAAGTCCGCCAGGTACTCCCGAGCCTCCTTCAGCACCGCCCGGGCCGCACCGAGGCTTGCTTCCGCCTCAGGATTCTCCGGGACAGCCACCAGAGTCGTGTAGATCGGGGTGGGCACGGTGAACGCCGTGACGACAGTGAGTACCCGTCCACTGCGGTAGGCAGCCAGCGCCGCGTAGTGCAGGGCCAGGAAGCCCTGTTTGGAGCCATCGAAGCCGGCAAGGATCCCTAGTTCACGACGGTGCGGATCGAAAGGAATGGCTCTGTCCGTGCCGGGACTGTCATGGCTCATGAGGTCGCTCCGGCGGGGGCCTGGCGGCAGCTGACGCGGGTGGCGCCCCCGCTATGAGGTCCACCTGCGTCAGCTACCACTGTACCCAGGAACACCGCGGATCTGGAGGGGTCTGCGGTGTTCCTGGGCATGGGTCCGTCTAGGGGACGACGACGGCGCGGCCGCGCAGCTCGCCGTCGTGCAGTTTGCGGTACGCCTCCGGCGCCTGGTCCATGCTGAACTGCTCCGTCTCCACCTCCAGATGCCCGGTGCGAGCGAGTTCAATGACCTCCATGAGCTCCGGTCGGGCACCCCAATAGGGTGCACGGATCCGCGAGCCATAGGGCTGCCCCAGCAGGCCCACCTCACGGCTGACCGAGCCCGCACCGACCAGCACCAGATCGGTGCGTGGACCGCTGAGCTCGGCACTGAGCTTCATCACCGCGTCATTGGTCACGAAGTCGAAGATCGCTGTCACAGGTTCGGCGCTGACCTGCTCGGCGATGTTCCTTGCGGCCTCTGAATCCGACAGGAACGCATGGTGCGCGCCGACCTCGCGGGCGAAATCAAGCTTGCTCTCGCTGATATCCAGTGCCACGACAGTGGCAGAGGTGAGGCTGCGCAGCAGCTGGACCGCGATGTGGCCCAGTCCCCCGACCCCGATCACCACGGCCACGCTTCCTGGCACCAGCAGATCCAGGGATCCCTTGATGGCGTGATAAGGAGTGAGCCCGGCATCGGTGAGCGCCACGCTCTTGACCGGGTCCAGTTCACCGATCGGAATGAGCAGCCGAGGGTCGCTGACGATCAGATATTCCGCCATCGCTCCAGGTCCACCGAGACCGGGAGGAGTGATCCCCATGGCGGCCGCGTGCGGGCAGTAGTTCTCGAATCCCTGTGCGCAGGAATGGCACCGGCCGCATCCGCGGGGACCATAGACCGCGACGGCGGCACCGACTTCGATGCCCGTGGTGCCCTCGCCGAGGGAGTCGACGATGCCCACACCTTCGTGTCCCAGTGTCATCGGCAGCGGATATCCGAAAGCTGAGTACTCTGCTTCGGAGAGTCCCATCACGAAGCTGTCCGAATGGCAGGCCCCGGCGGCGGTGATGCGCAGCCGCACCTCGCCCGGGCCCGGTTCTGGGGTCGGGATCTCGCGAACCTCTGGTGGCTGGCCCACGGAGACGTATTGGAGTGCTTTCATGAGTGGTCCTCCTGTAGTCCGAACGAATGACGTAACTGGTGATGTACCCGAGCTCATCCTCGCATGGACAGTTCACCGAGGTCAGAGCTGCCCTACTCGGGCTTCTGCGGTGTGACCCCATGGCGCAGCCCCCATATGGCTGCCTGCAGACGATCCCGGCTGTGCGTCTTCATCAGGATGGATTGCACGTGATACTTCACCGTGGTGATCTCCACGAAGAGGGACTGGGCGATCTCCGCGTTCGAGAGCCCCTGCGTGATCAGACCCAGCACCTCGGTCTCGCGAGGTGTCAGGCCCTGGATCTGATCAGTCGTGACACCTGAAGACTGTTCTGACCGTTGGTTTGGCGTGGCGGGGCGGCGCTGGGCGAACTCGGTGATGACCTTATGGGTGATCCGCTGGTCCAGAGTCCCGGTTCCTGCAGCCACGGATCGGATCGCCTGGGCGATCACCGTCTCCTGGGCACCTTTGAGCAAGAACCCGGCGGCTCCGGCCTCCAGCGCGGCGAAGACGTCCTCATCGATGTCGAATGTGGTCAGGATCAGGACCTTGGACTCCCCCGGCGCCGCACTGATCTGCCGGGTCGCAGTGATCCCGTCCATCCCCGGCATGCGCACATCCATGCACACCACATCGGGATTCAACTGCGCGGTCAGTCTCACCGCCTCGGCGCCGTCGGCGGCCTGCCCGATCACACGCAGATCCGGCTCGGCGTCGAGCACCACCGCCAGCCCCGCTCGCACGATCGGCTGGTCATCGACGATCAGCACCGTGATCATGCCGAGTCTCCTTCGCTGTCTCTGGAAGGTCCGGCCTGGGGATTCATCTGGAACCCTGTCTGAAGACCGGCCTGAAGCCCCGTCCGAACCTCTGTCTCAACCTCTGCCTGTTCGCGCGGCACGCTGAAGCTCGTGCGCCAGCCCTGGGGCATTGCACCAGCCTCGAGTCGACCATGGACCAGCGCGAGCCGTTCGCTGAGTCCGATGAGCCCATAGCCGCTGGCCGGCAGCCTGGCAGAGGTCAGCGCCGCGCCGTCGTCCACGACATCGATGGTCAACCGCCGCGGCTCATAGCTGACCGTGACGGAAGCCTCGGCTCCCGGGGCGTGCTTGACGATATTCGCCACCGCCTCCTGAATCCCCCGGATCACCACGACGCCGGCCACCGGCCCCAGCGGCCACGGCTCACCGCGTTCACGCAGGTCTATTCGGACACCTCGAGCGGCAGCCTCCGCGATCACCTCTGGGAGATCCGCCATCGAGGGCGCGGGACGAGCACTTGGGGACTCATCGCCTCGCAGCAGGCCCACGGTCCGCCGGAGGTTCTCCAGTGCGGCACGTGCATCGGTCTGCACCGCGCCGAGGTAGTCTCGCTGCGCCGCCGGATCGGTCTGCGCGAGGGCACGGGCGGCCTGGGCGCTGACGATGATCCCGGTCAGGTGATGGGCTGCGATGTCATGCAGCTCTCGAGCAATCATGGTGCGCTGCTCCTGGACCGCCTGCCGGGCCACGAGTTCCTGCTCACGTTCGGCGATCTCTGCGCGTTCGATCAGCGCCTGGATCAGCTGAGTCCGGCCGATGACGATCTCAGCGACGACCCAGGCCAGTGCGTAGAGCACCATCCCACGGGCAATGGCGAGTGGGATCTCGCCGAACTGGGCCAGCTCCCCGCCGCTGCCGGTACTGGCGGCGGTGACCACGCTGATCAGCGCCCAGAGAACGATCCGCCGAGCCGCAGGTGCACGGTCAAGGCAACGTCGAGTGGCATATGCGGCGAAGAGGACCGCCAGGCCGCCGCTGGTATTGCCCTCATCCAGGGCGAAGAGCAGACAGTCGGTCAGCGTGACCAGAGCGAGCACCCAGCCTGGATACTTCCAACTCGCGGTGAGCAGGAGCGCCTGAAGCAGCAGGGTGCCCGTGGTCAGATACACCGCTGTGCCGGAGCGGGTGAACTCCGGCACAGCGAAGAGCAGCGGGATGATGGCCAGCGTGATCAGCGAGGGCCCTACGGAGAATCCAGCGGGGGCAGCAGGGGCAGCCTCAGTGCGCACCATGGCGTTGTCTCCCGTCGCAGTTCAGATCTCAGAGGTCTCGACGACGCAGCGTCAGCCACGCAGCGACGGCCGCCACCAGCGCCATCATAGCCAAGACCCCGAGAGCGAGAACGGCCGCCCATCCGCCCTCTGGTCCGGTTGCGGTGGAGACCAGGGACAGCGGTGTGTATCCGGCCCACTCTCGAGTCGCGGGCACCAGTGCCAGGAATGCGCCGGCGGTGACATCGGCGACAGCAGCCCCGATCAGGACCAGGAAGGTGGCCGTCTGGCTGCGGATCAGCATGCCTGCGGCGAGTCCCAGGATTCCCAGTGGAAGCAGCGTGAGGACTCCACGTCCGAGCACATCTGCGCCCTCGAGCCAGTTCGCTGAGAATCCGCCGGCACCGAGGGTGCTGGGAGCCAGCGCGACAAGGATCCCCTGTACCAGGGCGTAGGCAATTCCGGTCACTGCCAGGGCAAGCACCGCAACGCCGATTTTGGCGGCCATGATCCGGCCGCGCTGTGGGGCCGCCAGTGCAGAGGTGACGATTCCGCCGTGTCGATAATCAGAGGTGGCGATGAGTGCGCCCAGCAGGAGGACAGCGACAAGTCCGATGCTGACCGAGCCGCTCCCAAGCGCACCACCTCCGCCGAGGACGTTCAGCGCTGCCAATTGCTGTTCGGGTGAAGAGGTTGCCATCTCCTCCACACTGGCGGCGAGATCTGGGTCCACATGGCTGATGGCCGGGAGCAGCCAGCCACTGGCCAGTTGAGTAGCGGCAACTCCGAGCACGCCCACCGCGACGGCGATCTTGGGGCCTCTGGTGGTGGTGAGTTTGAGCAGTTCGGCGCGGATCATCGCAGAGTCTCCGATTCAGTGAGGAGGTTGGGTGAAGACATGGAGGCAGGGCCACTCTGGGTGCTGGTCATGGAGAGGTAGAGCTGTTCCAGGTCATGTCCCTGGACCGAGGTGAGCTGGTCCAGAGCGCCGGAGACGAGGCTGCGTCCGCGGTCAATGATGACAACGTCATCTGCCACGAGGGAGACTTCGGTGAGCACATGGGTGGAGATCAGGACCGTTCCGCCCCGTGTAGCGAAGGCACGAAGATACTGGCGCAACCATCTGATGCCGGCTGGATCCAGACCGTTCGCTGGCTCATCGAGGACTAGCACGGATGGCTCACCGAGCAATGCGTTCGCCAGGGCGAGACGCTGCCGCATGCCCAGTGAATAGCCGCTCGTGGCGCGATCAGCCGAATCGGTGAGCCCCACCTCCTCCAGGACTGCAGAAACGCGCTCCCGGCCCTGACCGATCATGGCGGCGGTGATGGCAAGATGCTGCCGGCCCGTCCGGCCGGGGTGTAGTCCGCCGGAATCGAGGACCGCTCCGATCTGTCTCGCGGGGTTCTGGATCTCGGCATAGCTGCGACCGGTGATCAATGCCTTGCCGGAGTCTGGTCGCACCAAGCCCAGCAGGATCCGCATAGTGGTGGTCTTGCCGGCGCCATTGGGACCGAGCAGCGCCAGCACCCGCCCGGCGGCGGCGGTGAAGCTGACATCGGTCACGGCATGCGTTGAGCCGAAGCTCTTGTCAAGATTCTCGATCTGTATTGCACTGTCGCTACTCATGGGTAGTCCGTCCCGGCGCTGCTGCGCCTGTCCTGGAAGTTCGGTGACTCCAGTCCATCGCAGCCGCGCTGCGAGCACCCCCTCCCAGGGGACAGACCTCTCCCCTCCCTCCGGAGGGGTTCTTAGGCGGGTGAGGGTTTCAGCTGTTGAGCTCGGGGAAGGCTGAGCGGAAGGGTAGGACGACGCAGAAGATCCTGCGCGACCGACTTTGCGCGGCCCTAAGCCCAGTCGACGCTGAGGTACTGCACTTCGGTGAACTCTTCCATCCCGAATGCCCCACCTTCTCGGCCGATCCCGGCTTGTTTCACTCCTCCGAAGGGTGCGCTGGGGTCCGAGACGATGCCGCGGTTGACCCCGACCATGCCGGCTTCGAGTCGCTCGGCGATCTTCATCGCGGTCTGCAGCTTTCCGGCGTAGACGTAGGCAGAGAGACCCACTTCGGGGGCATTGGCAAGGTCGATCATGGCGTCCAGATCCGTCCACGCCACCACCGGGGCCACAGGCCCGAAGATCTCCTGCTCAAGGATCTCGGCATCCATCGGCACCCCGGTCAGCAGCGTCGGCGCCACGAACGCGGAATCGGGTCCCGCTGGCAGAGCTGCTTGAGCCGTCACCACCGCGCCCTGGTCGACCGCCCCCTGGACGAGTCCGCGGATCTGATCAGCGGCTTTCTGCGTGATCACGGGACCGATATCAGCCCCCTGAACGGGATCTCCCACGCTCAGCGCGGCAATCTTCGCGCCGAACTTCTCGGTGAACTCACCCAGCACGTCCTGGTGGACATAGAAGCGGTTTGCGGCGGTGCAGGCCTGTCCGCCATTGCGGAACTTCGCCAGCATCGCCCCCTCCACGGCGGCATCGATATCCGCGCCCGAGGTCACGATGAACGGCGCATTGCCACCGAGCTCCATCGAGGTGTTGACCACACGTTCTGCGCACTGGGCCAGGAGTCGGCGTCCGACCCCGGTGGAACCGGTGAAGGAGAGTTTGCGCACCCGGTCATCGGCGAGCCAGGCCGTCACCACGTCACTTGCCCTGCTGGAGGCAGCCACCTGCACCACTCCCGCGGGGACACCCGCCGTGGCAAGGATCTCGGCAATCGCAAAGGCTGTCAGTGGAGTCTCACTCGCGGGCTTGAGCAGCACCGAGCACCCTGCTGCCAGCGCCGGTCCGATCTTCCGCGTGGCCATCGCGGCGGGAAAGTTCCAGGGCGTGATCAGCACCGCCACCCCGACCGGATGCCGAGTCACGATATTGCGGACTCCCCCGGCAGGCGCCTGGGTGTAATCGCCAGGGCTGCGGACGGCCTCCTCGGCGTACCAGCGGAAGAACTCGCTGGCGTAGGCGACCTCAGCTGCGGCGTCGGACTGGGACTTTCCGTTTTCAGCCACGATCAGGTCCCGCAGCCGTTCCGCGTTCTCACGCATCCCCAGATAGGCGCTCATGAGCACCTCGGACCGATGACGCGGAGACGTATCCCGCCAGCTCAGAAAAGCTGCCTGAGCGGCGTCCACCATCGCGGCAGCTTCCTCGGCGCTGTGGTCGTGCACCTGCTGGATGGTCTCTCCGGTGGCGGGGTTGCGCACGTCGAAGGTCGGTGGCGTTTCCGACGCGTGGGTGGGTGCGGGTGCGGAGATAGAAGCGGATTCGGATGCAGTGCTCATGAGGTGGGCTCCAGGAAGATCGGTTCGAAGAAGGCCGCCAAGGCGGAGGGGTCGGAGAGCGGCAGGACATGCGCCACGTACTGGTCCGGGCGCACGACGACGACGCAACCCTCACGGCTGATCCCCCGCTCAGCGAAGATATCCTGCTCCGGGTGGGTCCCGAAGACTCGATCCCTCGCGGTCAGCGAGAACGGTCCGACCTCGGGGAGGAAAGCCCGCGGCGCGTCATTGACGTCGAACCCGGTGTGGGGCTGCTGGTAGATGACCTTCACATCGAAGAGGGCGTCCTCGTCCTGTCCCGTCGGGGTGTACCTGCGGATCGGTGAGCTCGGATCGCTGTGCAGCCACTCAGCCCAGTCGCTGAGCTGAGAATCCTGTCCCGGTTCGGGTACATCGGCGAAGGCGTAGAGCCGCCAGCGGCCATCGGCGGTGGCCAGATGTCCCAGGTGCAGCGGATTCCCATCGCAGACCCGGGAGACTCGGGCGGATTTGAATCGTTTGCCCACGGTATAGCCGGTCGCAAGCTCCTGATAGGTGTCCGGTCCGGTGATGATCGATGGCGCGTACTGGGTCATGAACCCCGCCGGGAATTCGATGGTCTTGACGTAGAAGTCTTCCAGGGTGGAGGCGTCCTCCATCTCTTCTGGCTTCTGGGCCATGAGGCTCGACCACTCCTTGTCGAAGTCGATGAGATTCTGGGCTATCACCTGGCGTTCCCCGGAGTACGTGCTCAGCAGAGACGCCGGGCTGCGTCCCTGCAGCACCTGACCCAATTTCCATCCGAGGTTGAACCCGTCCTGCATCGACACGTTCATCCCCTGACCCGCCTTCGCGCTATGGGTATGGCAGGCGTCCCCAGCGATGAAGACCCGAGGCTCGCGGGTGCCCGTGAGTTCGCTGGGCACGTCGTCGAACTTATCGGTCACCCGGTGACCCACCTCGTAGACGCTGTGCCAGGCCACGTGCTTGACCTCCACCACATAGGGGTGCATGATCCGGTTGGCGTTCTCGATGATCTCCTCGATCGTGGTCTGGCGTGCCTTCGCGCCCTCCCCCGGCTGTACTTCGCCCAGGTCCACGTACATCCGAAACAGATGCCCGCCTTCTCTCGGGATCAGCAGGATGCTGCCGCCGGAGCGCGATTGGATCGCACATTTGCGCCGGATATCGGGGAAGTCGGTCACCGCCAGGACGTCCATGACCCCCCAGGCATGATTGGCCCGGTCCCCTTCGAGGGTCCGGCCGATCGCGGCTCGGACACCGCTGCGGGCCCCATCGGCACCGAGAACGTACTTGGCGTGGACGGTGCGCTCCTGCCCCTGCTCGGCGTCGGGGACAGCAGTTGCCTGGCTGCGGCGGAGAGTCACCTCCACCGGATATTCCAGGTCTTCCCCCACGGTGAGTCCGAGGAACTCCCAGCCAAAGTCCGGACTCATTCTTGAGGGTGAGTTCGCCATGGATTCCGCGAAATAGTCCAGCACGCGGGCCTGGTTGACGATCAGATGGGGGAACTCACTGATCCCGTGCGGGTCATCGGCGGGACGCGCTGTGCGGATGATGTTCTCCGGAGCCTCCGGACTGGGTTTCCAGAACGCCATCTCCGAGATGTGATAGGCCTCATTGGAGATCTCATCGGCGAATCCGAAGGCCTGAAAGGTCTCCACGCTGCGCGCCTGGATCCCGTCTGCCTGGCCCACTTCAAGGCGTCCCCCACGTTTCTCGATGATCCTGGTGTGGATCTGCGGGAACTGCGCGAGCTGAGCGGCGGCAATCATCCCTGCGGGTCCGGTACCCACGATGAGCACGTCCATATGATCGGGAAGCTCCTGGGGGCGCGCCAGACCGACTCCTGCCGGCGCCTGGACCCGTGGATTCTGCGAGACGTATCCGTGGTGGTGAAACTGCATGGGTGACTCCTCAGTGAGCGGGACGTGGGATGTAGTCCGCGGCAAGTTGTTCTGAACCGCGCGCCACGAGCGTGACGTCGGCACCGACGAGCACCCAGTCCGCTCCGGCTGCCAGATAGTCGTGGGCGGCTTGGGGATCGAAGGCGTTGACGCCGGCAGTCTTTCCTGCCTCTCGAGCCGCGGTGAAGGTGGACTTCACGGCCTCCACGACCTGCGGATGCGTCTGCTGACCCAGCAGCCCCATAGAGGCTGAAAGGTCGCTGGGTCCGGCGAAGAGGCCGTCGATGCCTTCTACGGCGGCGATCGTAGCTGCGTTCTCCACTCCTTCGGCAGTTTCGATCTGCACATAGACGCTGATGTAGGAGGCTGCCTCGGAGAGGTAGTCCTGCACCCGGTTCCAGCGTCCCGATCTCGCCAGCGCGTTGCCGATACCGCGCCGCCCAGCCGGTGGATACTTGGTCGACGCAGCGATCTCCTGTGCCTGCTGGGCAGTGGAGACCATCGGGACCAAGATGTTGCTCACACCCAGGTCAAGCACCTGCTTGATCGTGACCGGGTCATCCGAGGACAGTCTGACGATCGGGGTGACCGGATAGCCGGACAGCGCGTGAAGTTGCGCCAGCACGGATTCCAGTCCGTTGGGGGCGTGCTCCATATCGATGAGCACCAAATCGAGTCCGGACCCAGCCATGATCTCGGCCATGACCGGTGACCCGGAGCAGACCCAGCTCCCGATCAAGGGGCGCTGCGCAGCCTCAAGGCCTGCGCGCAGGGTGGGCTTTAGCTGAAGCGGCATGTCAGGGTTCCTAGTTCTCCGTAGTCGCAGGTCACGGTGTCTCCGACCTCGACCCACATGGGTCGGGTGAAGGAGCCGGCGAGGATAAGTTCCCCGGCCTGCAGGCTGTCTCCGTGCTGGGCGAGCTTATTGGCCAGCCACACCACGCCCATGGCTGGATGGTTCAAGACGGCGGCCGCGACGCCTGACTCCTCGATGGTCTCGTTGCGGTAGAGCAGCGCGGAGATCCAGCGCAGGTCCACCGCGTCTGGGGCCACGGGGTTGCCTCCGTAGACCATCGCGCCCATCGCGGCGTTATCGCTGATGGTGTCCACGATGGTTCGGCCGGCCATCTCGATCCTGCTGGAGAGGATCTCCAGGGCGGGCACCACGTAGTCGGTGGCATCGAGGACATCAAAGATGGTGACACCTGGTCCTTTGAGCGGCTTGCCGAGCTTGAAGGCAAGTTCCACCTCGATCCGCACATTGGAGAAGCGGCTGTGCTCGATCACCGCTCCGCTGCCAAAGACCATGTCGTCGAAGATGGCGCCATAGTCGGGCTCGGTGATGCCGGTTGCGACCTGCATGACCTTCGAGGTCAGCCCGATCTTGCGCCCCACCATCCGACGTCCGGACGCCACCGCGCGGCGTCGCCATTCGTTCTGCACCGCATAGGAGTCCTCAATGGTCATCTCGGGGAAGCGTGAGGTCAGCAGCGGAATCATGCTGCGCTGCGCCTCGGCCTGGGCCAACTCATCAGCGATGCCGCTGATCTGGTCTGTGCTCAACATTTGGGGCTCCTTCGTCTCAGAGCTGGTGACCCAGCTTGTACTCGCCCTGTTTCCAGGAGGGCATGGGCTCCTCATCGGTGCTGCGCGTATAGGAGAACCCATCCGCCCCAATGGTCACGTCCATCTCTGAGCTGTCGGTGCGCTCCACCGAGGGCACCGGACGCCCGTGGAGGTCCAGCACGGTGGAGGCCTCGGTGTACCAGGACGGGACCACGGGGTTGCCCCACCAGTCGCGACGCTGGTTGTCGTGGACATCCCAGGTCACCACGGGGTTGTCCGGGTCTCCGGTGTAGTAGTCCTGGGTGTAGATCTCGATCCGGTGCCCGTCGGGGTCACGGATGTAGAGATAGAAGGCATTGGAAACGCCGTGGCGTCCGGGGCCGCGCTCGATGTGATCTGAGAGTCGCAGCGCCCCGAGCTTGTCGCAGATGGCCAGCACATTGTGCTTCTCGTGCGTGGCAAAGGCCACATGGTGCATCCGCGGGCCCGCGCCGCCGGTCATCGCCGTGTCATGCACGGTGGGTTTGCGCCGCATCCATGCCGCGTAGGTGGTGCCGTGTTCGTCTTGGATATCCTCGGTGACCCGGAAGCCCAGGTCCTCCATATAGGCCACGGCCTTCGGCACATCCGGGGTCACCTGGTTGAAATGGTCTAGCCGGACCAAGGCTCCGGGGGTGTAGAGGTCGTATCGCCAAGCGAGGCGTTCCACGTGCTCCACCTCATGGAAGAACTCGTAGGGGAAGCCCAGCGGGTCCTGGACCCGCACGGAGTCTCCGATGCCGCGGGTGAACCCCTCTTTGCGGCGGATGACCTCGCAGCCGAGTTCCGTATAGAACGCCACTGCCCGATCCAGGTCCTCGGGAGCCCGCACCCGGTAGGAGAAGGCAGCGACGGCAGCCGACTCCCCGCGGCGCAGCACCAGGTTGTGGTGGATGAACTCCTCCATGGAGCGCAGATAGATGGCGTCCTCATCCTCTGCGGTCACCGTGAGGTTCAGGACATCCACGTAGAAGTCTCGGGAGCGCTGCAGATCGGTGACGATCAGTTCCATATAGGCACAGCGCAGGATATCGGGGGCCGGCACTGACGGAGTGGGTATACGAACGGCGGTGGGGTCTGTCATCAGAAGCGTCCTTGCTTGATGGGTGAACTAGTCGATTGGTGGCGTGTGCTGCCGGGCGTTGCCTGAGGGTCTGCGTGAGGCGGGGTGCTGCAGGTACAGGCGTCGGCAGACTCAGGTCAGTCGGCTTTGCCGAACACGGGGTTGTGGACCTCGCCGAGGTTGATGTGCACGGCTTGTTGGTCGGTGTAGAAATCCAACGAGCGGTAGCCGCCCTCATGCCCCAGGCCCGAGGCCTTCACTCCACCGAACGGGGTGCGCAGGTCCCGGACGTTATTGGAGTTCAGCCAGACCATTCCGGCCTGGACCGACTGTGCAAAGTTGTGCGCCCGCTTGAGATCATTGGTCCAGATATAGGCGGCCAGCCCGTATTTGGTGTTGTTGGCGAGCTCAAGGGCCTCGGCATCGGAATCGAAGGCGGTGATGGTCACCACGGGTCCGAAGATCTCCTCCTGGAAGATCCGCGCCTCGCTGGGGACATCGGCGAAGACTGTGGGGGCCACGAAGTTCCCACTCGGGAACCCCTCGGGACGCCCGCCGCCCGCAACGAGGCGACCCTCATCCTTTCCGATCTCGATATAGCCCATGACCTTCTCGAAGTGCTCGGGGTGCACCAGCGCGCCGACCTCTGTTGCGGGTTCATGCGGCAGGCCGACCTTCACACGCTTGGCCTGCGCGGCGTAGCGCTCGACGAAATTCGTGTAGATGCTGCGTTCCACCAGGATCCGGCTGCCGGCGGTGCAGCGCTCGCCGTTAAGTGAGAACACCCCGAAGATCGTGGCGTTGACCGCGGCATCGAGGTCCGCGTCGGCAAAGACGACGGCGGGAGACTTCCCGCCCAGCTCCATGGAAAGCCCCTTCAGCGCGGGTGCCGCATTGGCGAAGATGGTTGCTCCGGTGCTGGATTCTCCGGTGAAGGAGATCAACGGCACATCTGGGTGCTTGACCAGGGCATCTCCGGCCTGTTCGCCGAGCCCGTTGACCAGGTTGAAGACTCCCTGGGGAACTCCAGCTTCTTCGAAGATGCCCGCCCAGAGACTTGCCGAGAGCGGAGTGAATTCTGCTGGTTTGAGCACCACAGAGTTCCCTGCCGCCAGGGCCGGGGCGAGTTTCCAGCTCTCCAGCATGAACGGTGTGTTCCAGGGCGTGATCAGGCCTGCCACCCCGATGGGTTTGCGGCTGACATAGTTGATCTGCCGGCCCGGGACCTTATAGACGTCGTCGGCCTGGGCCACGATCAGATCGGCGAAGAACCGGAAGTTCTCTGCGGCTCGGCGGGCCTGTCCCAGGGCCTGGGTGATCGGCAGGCCGGAGTCGAAGGACTCCCATTCCGCGAGCCGGTCCCCGCGATCTTCGACCAGGTCGGCGATCCGGTGCAGCACCCGGGAACGTTCGCGCGGGAGCATCTCCCGCCAGGGCCCGGTATCGAAGGCGCGGCGTGCGGACTGGACCGCACGGTCAATATCAGCCTTAGTGCCTGCGGCGGAACTGATATAGACCTCATTGCTGACGGGGTTGAGGACGTCGAAGCTGCCGCCCTCGGCGGAATCGATGAACTCGCCGTCGATATAGTGCTGGATCTTCTCCGGCAGGTCCGCGGGAACCGGTGTCTGATAGTCGTTCATCGCGTATGTGTCTCCTTCGGAGGGTGCTGAGATGAGCCCGTGGGAGCAGGGGCGCTGGAAGTGGGCGGACGGGAGGTGGGCGAACTTGGGGAGGGCCTGCTCTGCTCGCGGTAGGCCTCCACGGTGCGCCACTTGTGTTGCCGCACCGCCATCTCGACCTCCATGGGCGCCGCGTCCTCACGGATCAACGTGAGGATCTCGTCGTGCTCGGCCACCGAGCGCGGTGCCCTGTCGGGTACAAAGCTGAAGGTGGAGCTGCGCAACCCTGCCATCCGGTTCCAGCCGCGATCGGCAAGTTCGCAGATATGTGGATTGGGACAGCGTTGGAACAGCGCTCGGTGGAACTTCTCATTGAGCGAGGTGAAGACCACCGGGTCGAAGTTCTCCAAGATGGCGCGCATCTGGTCGTTGATGGATTGAGCCCGAGTGAGGTCCGCTGCCGAGATCATGGGCAGGGCAAGCGCTGTGGCTGCACCTTCGAGCACACCAAGGGTCTGCATCGTGTCGATGTATTCGTCCTGATTGACCATGGCCACTCTCGCGCCGACGTTGCGTTCAAACTCGATGAGCCCCTCGGCCTCGAGCCGCCGCACCGCTTCCCGGACGGGCACCACGCTGATATCGAGTTCTTTGGCGATGGCGCCAAGGACGAGCCGGTAGCCGGGGTTGAACTGGCGTCCGATGATGCGCTCGCGGATCCAGTCATATGTGAGCTCAGACTTGCTGATCCGATCGTCGATGCGGATCACGGTCCCTCACCTTCAACCAGGGGGGCTTCGGCGCTCTGATGGCCCGGCAGGCCCTCGTGTTCGTCCTGCTCCGCCTCGTAGCGACTGCGCCAGGTGGAGTTCATCGGGAAGAGTCCGTCAACCGGGTGCCCCGCCTTGACCTGTTCGGCGACCCAGGCGTCCTCCGCCTCCTTGACCAGTGCCGCATCTGCCACGTCCTCGGCGATTCCGGGGGGGAGTACGATCACGCCGTCCTCGTCACCGACGATGACGTCACCGGGCTGCACCGTGGCACCCCCGCAGGCGATGGTCAGATCCGAGTCCCAGGGGACGTGCTTGCGCCCCAGCACTGCCGGATGTCCACCGGCGCTGAAGACTGGCAGCTCGATCTCGGCCACCGTGGAATAGTCGCGGACTCCCCCATCGGTGACCACGCCGGCAGCGCCCCTGGTCCAGGCGCGAAGCGCGAGAATGTCACCGAGGGTTCCCGAGCCGCTCTCGCCGCGGGCTTCGATGACGATGACCTCGCCCTCGCCGACTGTGTCGAAGACCTGCTTCTGCGCGTTGTAGCCCCCACCGTGAGAGGCAAAGAGATCCTCCCTGTTGGGCACGAAGCGCAGGGTACGTGCGGTGCCAATGAGCTTGGTGCCGGGTCGGGTGGCGCGTACGCCGTCGATGGTGACGTTGTTCAGACCGCGCTTGCGCATCTCCTGGGAGAGCCCCGCGACTGGGGCCCGCTGGAGCTTCGCACGCAGAGCATCGGTGAGCGCTGATGTGTGCTTCTCCGGCAGACCGGCCGCCTGGCGCGAGCCCCAGGCTTCCTCACGCTGCGTGTCATCCACGCTGGGCACGTTTCCGAGGGCCTCATCGAAGTTTCCAGGTCCCTCGACCACGGGACTCACCAGACGTCCGCTGCTCAAGTCCCCAGCCGCATCGACTTCAACCTCGATGGTGTCGCCGGGTTCTGCCACGGAGGCCCCAGCCGGGGTGCCGGTCAAGATGACGTCCCCCGCTTCCAGCGTCAGATGCTGGGAGAGGTCCGCGATGAGTCGAGTCAGCGGAAAGATCATGCCCCCCGTGGCCCCGTCTTGGACAAGATGCCCGTTCTTCCATGTGCGCACCCGAAGCTTCTCTGGATCAACCTCGGCGGCGGGAATGAGTGCCGGGCCTATCGGAGTGAATCCGTCCCGGCCCTTATTGCGCAGGTTGGAGCCTTTATCTGCTGAACGTAGATCGTAGAGACCCCAGTCATTGGCGGCGGTGACCGCGCTGATATGGGCCCAGGCATCCTCGACTCGGATATAACGGCCAGGAGCGCCCACGATCAGCGCGATCTCACCCTCGAATGCCAGCAGCTCGGTGCCAGCGGGCCGTTCTACGGTGTCCCCGGAGGAGGCCAGCGAGCTGGTCGGTTTCAGGAAGTACGAAGGCTTGGCCGGCCGACGACCTCGCTCGGCGGCGCGGGACTCATAGCTGATGTGTACGGCGATGATCTTGCCGGGAGCGACCAGGTTCTGCGCAGTCATATGGTCTCCTCGTCGAGACGGACCGGATCACTCCGGCAAATAATATTCCAGATCGTATACGGTCCGTGATCTAAAACACAATAGAGAATTGCTCGCTTCTTGGCAGCTACTCCGAATCCAGGGCGTCCAGCTCCTCCAGAATGCGCTTCGCATCCGCAATCCGTTCGGATTCCTCACGTTCCCACCAATAGGGCCCCCGCTCCCCCAGTCCGGTCTTGGCAAGTCCCACGCGGTTGCGAGACGCCGCGACCCGCTCTTGATCTCCGGTCTTCTTTCCCGCGCCCACCCCTGACCTTCCTCGGCCAAGGTGGGACTTCAGCGCGGCTTCAAGCTCGGAGGGCAGCGCGGGATCGGTCCGGCGCCAGCGTCGGCCCTTGATCACCAGCCAACGCTCGGCATCCTGTGCGGACTGTGCTTCCTCAGTCAATGTCATCTCCTCGGCTAGCCCAGTTGCTGAGCGGGTTCTCCTGCTACTGTGCCAGCCAGGACGGCCGCGGATGCGGCGACGCTTCGCTGAAAGGCTTTCATGACCCGCACCCTTGTCTGGTTTCGAGATGATCTGCGCACGGCAGACCACGAGGCGCTGTCCGCAGCCCGTGAGCGTGCGCAGAATCCGGGCGACGTCGTCGCGCTCTATCTTCTCGATGAAGTCAGCCCCGGCGTCCGCCCCCTGGGTGGTGCTGCAAAGTGGTGGCTGCATCACGCACTGGACTCGCTGCGCGAGAATCTCGCTGATCTGGGCGTGCCCCTGCTGCTGCGCAGCGGAGACCCCGCAGAGATCGTGCTGGAACTCGCGCAGGAGCTTGGTGCAGAGCGGGTGCACTGGTCGCGACGATACGGCGGCCCGGAACGCGCGGTGGACGCCGGCATCAAAGCCGCCCTTCCAGAGCACGGCGTTGACGTGGAGAGCTTCAATGCCTCGCTGCTGCATGAGCCCTGGACCGTCCAGACCAATACCGGCGGCCCCTATAAGGTCTACACCCCCTTCTGGAAGCAGATCAGCGCGCGCGAACCGGGATCCACGCGGCCCACACCTGAACCGCTCGGCACTGTGGACGCGGCCTGGGAGGCACTGCCGGCGCTGAGGCTCGGCGCTGGAGATCTCAGTGAGTGGGAGCTGCTGCCCACCCGGCCGGACTGGGCCGGCGGCCTGCGCAAGACCTGGACCCCCACCGAGTCCGGAGGCCAGGCCCGACTCGCTGAGTTCCTCGAGACTCAGGTCCAGGACTACGACGACGCCCGGGACGTCCCCGCTGATGATGACACCTCGCGGCTCTCGCCATACCTTCGGTTCGGCCAGCTCAGTCCCCGCCAGATATGGGAGGCGGCGCATCAGCAGAGTCCGGAGTCGGTGAACACGTTCCTCTCCGAGATCGCGTGGCGGGAGTTCTGCTGGCATCTGCTCTTCCATTTCCCGCAGCTTCCCCACACCAATCTGCGCGCTCAGTTCGACGCCTACCCGTGGAAGTCCCGCAGCGAATCGCCCGAGGATTTCAAGGCCTGGGCGCAGGGCCGCACCGGTTTCCCATGGGTGGATGCCGGTCAGCGGCAGCTCTGGGAGACCGGCCATATGCACAACCGCGTCCGTATGGCATCGGCGAGCCTGTTGATCAAGAACCTCGGTATCGACTGGCGCGAGGGCGAAGCTTGGTTCTGGGACACATTGGTGGACGCCGATGCCGCCTCGAACCCCGCCAATTGGCAGTGGGTGGCGGGTTCAGGGATGGATGCAGCCCCCTACTTCCGGATCTTCAACCCCGAACGTCAGCGGGACCGTTTCGATCCCAAGGGCCGCTATATCAATGCATGGATCCCGGAGCTGAACACGCCCGACTACCCCACCCCGATCGTGGACCTCAAGGCCTCCCGTGAGGAGGCTCTGGCGCACTACAGCCAGATCAGCGGCAAGTGATCAGGGTCCAAGAGCGGGGAAAGCGGGTATAGTAGAGATTCTGGTGTCCACCTCGTGTGGATGCCTGCGTCGTAAGAACGCCTTGATCAACGGGACCGTGCCTTTACACCGGTCCACGTTTCAGCAGTGATTTTCTCGCGGCGACCGAGTGCACCGACCGGTGCCTTCGCCCTATGCCAGACCAGTTCCCGGCGGGTAAACCCTGCCTTCCCTGTGTCTGGCGCTTTCTGAAAGGCTCCCGCCATTTCTGAGACCCAGACCTTTGCCGATCTCAACGTCCCCGCACCGCTGGTGCGCGCTCTCGCAGCAGACGGCAAGACCGATGCATTTGCAATCCAGCAGCAGACCCTGGCCGACACGCTCAACGGACGCGACGTCCTTGGCCGAGGCAAGACCGGCTCCGGCAAGACCCTCGCTTTCTCCATCCCGATGGTCGCCCGCCTGGGTGAGAAGGACGCGGCCAAGCGCCGTCGTCCGGGCCGTCCGCTCGGCCTGATCCTGGCTCCTACCCGTGAGCTGGCCACACAGATCAACGCTGTGCTTGAACCACTGGCCGCTTCATACAACTTGAAGACCACGACGATCTTCGGCGGCGTCACCGCCTCACGCCAGATCAACGCCCTGAAGTCCGGCGTGGACATCGTGGTGGCCTGCCCCGGTCGCCTCGAGGACCTGCTGAACCAGCGCGCGCTGAGCCTGGAGTCCGTGGAGATCACCGTGCTCGACGAGGCCGATCACATGGCCGACCTCGGCTTCCTGCCCGTGGTCACCCGCCTTCTGGAGAAGACCGACCCCAAAGGTCAGCGTCTCTTCTTCTCCGCCACCCTGGACAACGGCGTGGACAAGCTGGTGAAGCGCTTCCTGAACAACGAGGTGCTGCACTCGGTGGATGAAGCCACCTCCCACGTCTCGGCGATGACCCACCACGTGTTCGAGGTCAACAACGACGATAAGCGTGACCTGGTGAAGCAGCTGGCTTCGGGCACCGGGCGCCGCATCCTCTTCACCCGCACGAAGCACCAGGCCAAGAAGCTGGCCAAGCAGCTGACGGAACAGGGCACCCCCGCGGTGGACCTGCACGGAAACCTCTCCCAGTCCCAGCGTGACCGCAACCTCGCCGCATTCGGCGAGGGAGACATCAAGGTCCTCGTCGCAACAGACGTCGCAGCCCGAGGCGTCCACGTGGACTCCGTGGAGCTCGTGGTGCACGTGGATCCGCCAGCAGAGCACAAGGCATACCTGCACCGCTCCGGCCGCACCGCGCGCGCCGGCAGCGCCGGCGATGTTGTCACCGTGATGCTCCCCGAGCAGCGCCGCGACACTCAGGCACTGTTGCGCAAGGCAGCGATCTCCGTGCACCCGATTCGGGTCAACAGCCAGTCCGAGGCCGTGAGCGACCTCGTCGGTGAGACCGCTGAGTTCGTGAAGCCATCACCACGCGCAGTGGTGCAGCAGCAGCAGCCCCGGCGCCGTCCAGGTGCCGGTCCGGCCCGCGGTGCACGCGGCGGCTCCGGCGGCGGTTCACGCGGCGGCCAGGGCGCAGGATCGTCCCGAGGCGGCTCCGGCGGTCCGGCACGTGCAGGTAGTGGTTCACGCGGAGGTCGCAGCACCTCGACTCGCGGTGGTGCCGCTTCAGCAGGACGCTCTCAGCGCCCCGCACGCTAGCAACTAGGACGCTCTCGGCGTCCATCACGATCACAACACCGCAGGTGGGTGGGCCCCTAGGGTCCACCCACCTGTGCATTAGGGTGGTCTCAAGTATTTGCTGCAAGCACGCTCGGGAGGAGCTGAAATGTTGGACGAAGAGAGCCGACAACGTGCACTCGACGCCCTGAAGGTTCTCGACACCCCACCCGATGAACGTGTGGACCGGATCACGCGCCTGGCCCAGCAGATCTTCGGGGTACCCATGGTCAGCGTCAACCTCCTGGACCGGGATCGCCAGTGGCGGATGTCTGAGATCGGGATTGGCGTCAAGGAAGTCCCCCGAGCTGATGCCTTCTGCGAGGCCACCATCCAGCAGACCGGCACCCTCGTCATCGAGGATGCGGCCCAGGATGCCATGTGGGCCTCGAATCCCTTCGTCCAGGGAGATCCGCACCTCCGCTTCTATGCCGGGCACCCGCTGCAAGCACCCTGCGGCGAACACGTGGGCACCCTGTGCATGCTCGATACGAAGCCGGGCAGCCTCGACGAGAGCCAGCGCGAGCTCCTCAAGGACCTGGCCCTCTGGGTGCAGACCGAACTTGCCCACCAGCACGAGCTTGACCACGCCGCCGTCGTTCAGCGCGCGCTGAACCCGAGGGACCTCCCACAGCCTGCGGGATTCACCGTCACGGCCGGCTCTGCTCCAGCCGGCAGCGTCTCCGGTGACTTCCACGACGTCACTCTGCGTGACGGGAAGCTACGCGTCACCCTGGCAGATGTCATGGGCAAAGGCGTGGGTGCCGGCATCATCGCCTCCGCAGTCCGCGCCTCGATGCGCACCGCGCCCGAGCGTCCGCTGCTGACCGCCGTGGCCGAGATCGACTCCATCCTGGAGCACGACATCGGTGACCTCCATATGTTCGTCACGCTCTTCTGCGCGGATGTGGACACCGTTTCGGGAGAGGTCAGCTACGTGGACGGCGGGCACAGCCTCAGCTTCATCCTGCGCGCAGATGGCAGCTGGGAGCACCTGAACTCGACCGGACTTCCGCTTGCGATGGGCATGGACGATGCTCACAGACTCGGCACGGTACAGCTGAATCCAGGAGATGCGCTGATGAGCTGCAGTGACGGCCTGCTCGACTTGCTAGATCTGGAAGACCCTTTCGGACAGGTCGAGCAGATCCTTGCCGAATTCGGCATAGATGGTGCCGTTGAAGAGGCGCTGCGACGCGCCGTCGCGGTCAAGGCAGCCGACGACGTCAGCGTGGTCGTGGTCAGGAGGGAATCTTGAGGTCGCGCGTGATCCTAATCCGGGTCTTTGCCGTCCTCGCAGTGCTGACCGGCATCAACTATGTCGCATGGCGCTGGCTGGACTCGCTCAACTGGGATGCGTGGTGGATAGCGGTGCCGCTGGTCATCGCAGAGACCTACAGCCTGATCGATACGTTCCTCTTCGCCACCACCATGTGGCGCGCGAAGGAACGGGAAGGTCCGGAATCCCCACCAGCCGGCACCGTGGACGTCTTCATCACCACCTATAACGAACCTGTTGCTATGGTCATGGCCACTGCGCGGGCCGCGAAAAACATCGCATATCCGCACGAGACGTTTGTCCTTGACGACGGGAACCGTCCAGAGATGGCGGCCGCCGCCCGCGCTGAGGGGCTCGGCTACATCACCCGCTCCGAGGACTGGACCGATAAGCCCCGCCACGCCAAAGCCGGAAACCTCAACAACGCCCTCTTCGAAACCGACGGCGAGTTCCTGCTCATCCTCGACGCCGACCAGATTCCAGACCCGCTGATCCTGCACCGTACGCTGGGCTACTTTGCAGACGATGAGCAGGTCGCACTGGTGCAGACTCCGCAGTGGTTCATCAATGTCGATGAGGCCGATCCGCTGGGCAGCCAGGCCCCGCTCTTCTACGGCCCCATTCAGCAGGGCAAAGACGGTTGGAACTCGGCGTTCTTCTGCGGCTCCAACGCTGTCCTGCGCCGCGAGGCGCTGATGCAGCTCGGCATCGTCGGCTACGTGCGAAATCTCCAGGACTCCACCGAGCGCACCCTCCGCGCAGCAGAGAAGCTTCTGGCCCGGGAGGCCCGGCGCAACCAGTCCGTGCCGGAGCTTCACAGCGAGCTTAAAGAGCTGCGACTCAAGGTCGCCCAGGCACGCACCGCGATCTCCGACGGCGAGCCGATCGCCGATGTCACCTATGGGCTCCATACCGCCATCAACGAGGCCTCACGCCGGCTGGTCAAACATGACCTGGACGTGATGGCGGAAGACCTTATCGCGATCCATGCTCTGCCGGTCCAACGTGATGCCGAGCTGGGCGCCGTCGTCATCGATGAGGTCGGACTTGATGCCCTTGCCACCCGCGAGCTCTCACCCCTTGCTGCTGTGAAGTCAGTCGGCGCGCTGGTGGACGCTCTGCGCGTGGACCGACCTGACGAGGCGCAGCCGATCCAACCATTGGCCACGATCTCAGTGACCGAGGACATGGCGACTGCGATGCAGCTGCACAGCATGGGATGGAAGAGCGTCTATCACCACGAGATCCTCGCTCGAGGCCTCGCGCCTGAAGACCTGCAGACCATGCTCAAGCAGCGTCTTCGCTGGGCTCAGGGGACCATGCAGGTCTTCCTGCGCGATAACCCGCTAGCCAAACGAGGACTCTCCGCAGGACAGCGACTGATGTATTTCGGCACCATGTGGAGCTACCTCGCCGGTTTCGCCGCACTGGTGTATCTCTCCGCCCCGGTCTTCTATCTGAGCTTCGGCGTCATGCCTGTGACGGCGTGGAGCGGTGACTTCTTCGCTCGGTTCCTGCCGTACTTCCTGATCAACCAGCTGCTCTTTCTCATCGTGGCCCGCGGCATCCGCACCTGGCGCGGACAGCAATATGCCCTGGCGCTCTTCCCGGTATGGATCCGCGCCTGCACCTCAGCCTTCGCCAATGTGGTGTTCAAGAAGCCACTCGGGTTCGTGGTCACTCGAAAGGACGGTCGGGTGGGCGGAGCGCTGCCGCTTCGAGAGGTCTGGCCCCAGCTCACCGCCATGGCGCTTCTGGTCATCGCTCTGATCACCGGCATCGTTCGAGTGCTGATGGGGACCGCAGACGGCACCGGCACTCTGGTCAACACCGTATGGGTGGCGTATTCATTGGCCTCCTTGAGCATCGTCATCCAAGCCCTGCGCTATAAGGGCCCCGCAGCACACGCCGAAGAGGCAGAAGGAGCACCATGAATCTGAGCGTCACCACCCATGCACACCACGCTGTCGTCTCCCCCGAGGGCCGGCTCACCGCCTCAGGTGCCCCAAGGATCAAGCAGGCGATCAAGAAGCTCATCGACGAGGGTCACGCTCGTATCGTGGTGGACCTGGCACAGACCGAGTTCATCGACTCCTCTGGACTCGGTGCATTGATCGGCGGACTCAAGGCCGCGCGGCTCGCGGAGGGAGACCTGCGCCTGGCAGCCGCCAGCGATTCGGTCAAGAGCGTTCTGAAGCTCACGAGCCTCGATCGGGTCCTGCGTGACTACCCCACCGTCGACTCGGCGTTCAGCGATGACTGAGAACCCCACGAAAATCGCCTTGAAGGGCACTGCGGAGCTCGAGTTCGTCGACGAAGTCCTCACCGCGCTGGAAGGCCTCTTCGCCTCCGTCGGTGACATCGCTGAGGAAGACCGGACCTTCTTCTCTCTCGCGGTGAGCGAGATCGCGACCAATATCTGCACGCATCACAACATGGACCGACCGGTTGCGGTCAGCGCCGAGCTCACGGTCACCGCGACTGCCCTGCGTGCTCAGTTCCATGACGACGCCGACCCGGCCGACCCAGCTGTGATCGACTTGGAAGGTGCGACTCTTCCAGAGGATCTCGCAGAGTCCGGCCGCGGTCTGGCCATCGCAAAGATGGCCTTGGACCATCTCAGCCATGAGGTCGCAGATGGTCATGTGTGGACGCTCATGAAGAAACGTCGCCAGCCGAGGTAGACCTCTCCCGTGGCTCCCCCCGCCCGTGATGCGGAGACACCTTGACCAACCCCCTGGCGTGCACCCAGGATTGGTGCATCCCCGAGCCACCACGATTGGAACCGCACTCCATGATTGAATTCGACGTCGCTCCCGGTGTCCACCGGATCAGCCAAGCCAATGTGAACTGCTACGTGATTGAGGCTGAAGAGGGCATCACCCTCATCGATGCTGGCTTGCCGCGGATGTGGGACGAGGTCATGGAGACACTCAAGACCCGCAAGCGGATGCCCTATGAGGTGCAAGCGCTGGTGCTCACCCATGGCCATTTCGATCACATGGGTTTCGCCCTGCGTGCCCAGCGAAGCCTCGGCGTGCCGGTGATCATCCACCACGAAGACGCATGGCTCGCAGCGCACCCATACCGTTATTCCTCGGAGCGCAATAAGCTGCTCTACCCGCTGACCCACCCCAGGTCCTTCCCACTGCTGGGACAGATGGCCGCCTTGGGTGCCCTCACCGTCAAGGGTGTCCATGGGGTGCAGCTGATGCCAGCAGGCGTGGCGCTGGAGATCCCGGGCACGCCGGTACCGGTGCATACCCCGGGACACACAGACGGCCACTGCATTCTGCATCTGCCGGATCGGCGCGCGGTCTTCACCGGAGACGCGCTGGTGACCCTGGATCCCTATACCGCACAGACCGGTCCGCAGACAGTTGCCGGAGCAGCCACCAAGGACACGGCCCAGGCCATGAACTCGCTGGATGCAATCTCACTCACGGAGGCAGATTATGTGCTCCCCGGGCATGGCGAGGTCTGGTCCGATGGTGCCGAATCCGCAGTAGCCGAGGCACGCAAGGTCGGCCGGCACTGAATCTGCAACGGCACTGAGACTCGGCCGGCACTGAGTCTGCGCTTGGCGCTCAGTCGGTGAAGTACTTCCACTTGGTCATCTCATCACTGAGGTCGTGGAGCTCACCGTTGGTGGAGAAGGTTCCATTGCCGCGGTGATGGAACTCAGGCATCGGGGACGCATCGGGTTTGATCCAGGCGGCTGTGGTGCGCAGCAGCCAGAGCGAATAGTCCTCTACCAGGGAATCGTCCTCCACCTTGCATTCCAGATTGGCCACGCATTCCCCGATCAAAGGTGCCGCCACGCTCACCCCCGGCACCCGAGTCAGCCCGAAGTGCTCCCATTTGTCCAAGTCTTCACCTGAGCAGTTGCCGAGCTGGACCGTGGTGCGCATCAAGTCTGCCCCCGGTACCCCGATCACGCACTGGCGGGTTTCCCGCAGCGTGTCGAAGGTGGAGTCCCAGGTCCCGATGATCACTGCAAGGATCCCGTCATGGCGGACCGGCATGTTGAAGGCATTGGTCATGATGTTGTCGCGGACACCGTCAGAGGTGGAGACCAGCACCGTGGGCCCGGGCTCGATCAGGCGATAGGCCTCGCGGACCGGATATGGCACGAACAGATCCATGGTGTTCCTCCTCGCATGGTGTTCCTTCTGGGCAGTGCCAGAGACGTGACATCAGATCACCTACAGGTGAACTCCGGCAGACTGACCAGCCCTTCGTCACTTAGCGTAGCCCCGCAACCGGTGAATCGCAGCAGGTTCAGCGTTCGCCTAGGCTGATGAGATGAGCGCCGTTCAGAGTCGAATCACCTGCCCTACACTCCGGGCCAAAGTCACCTCCGCAGCCATCGCTGCCAGTCATATCCACGACGGCGACCGGGTAGGCATGAGCGGATTCACGGGTGCCGGCTACCCCAAAGCGGTGCCCGCCGCCCTGGCGGAACGGGTGAAGGACGCCCACTCCCGCGGTGAGGATTTCGGCATCGATCTCTGGACAGGCGCCTCCACCGCCCCTGAGGTCGACGGTCTCCTGGCTGAGGCGGGAGCTGTCCGCAAGCGACTGCCGTTCCAGTCCGATCCCACGATGCGTGAATCCATCAATACAGGTGAGACCGAGTACGTGGATACGCATTTGAGCCACTCGGCACAGCAGGCCTGGTTCGGCTTCTACGGGAAGCTCAACGTGGCGGTCATCGAGGTCGCCGCCATCCTGCCCAACGGGCTCTTGGTTCCAGGCAGCTCAGTGGGCAATAACAAGACCTGGCTGCAGCTGGCGGACAAGGTCATTCTGGAGGTCAACAACTGGCATCCACGGGCCTATGAGGGCTTCCATGACATCTATTACGGCACAAAGCTCCCCCCGGAACGCCGCCCGATCCAGCTCACAGATCCGCTCCAGCGCATCGGCGACCCCTATCTCCGAGTAGACCCGGAGAAGGTCGTCGCGGTGGTCGAGACCGACGCACCAGATCGGAATCTGGCATTCAAGCCCGCCGACGAGCAGTCCAAGGCGATGGCCTCCCACGTCGTGGATTTCCTTCGCCATGAGATCAACCACGGCCGGCTGCCGAAGAATCTGCTCCCGCTGCAATCAGGGATTGGCAATGTGGCCAATGCGGTCATGGCGGAGCTCGCCCACAGCGAGTTCGAAGACCTGCTGGCCTACACCGAGGTCATTCAGGACGGCATGTTGGATCTGATCGACACCGGGAAGCTGACCGCTGTATCGGCCACGTCCTTCTCCCTCTCCGCCGAACGCGCGGAGCAGTTCAACGCGCGCGCTGAGGAATATAAGGGCCGTATCCTGCTGCGCACCCAGGAGGTCTCCAATCACCCGGAGGCCATCCGCCGGCTCGGGGTCATCTCCATCAACGGCATGGTGGAGGCAGATATCTACGGCAATGTGAACTCCACCCACGTCATGGGCAGCTCGATCATCAACGGCATCGGCGGCTCTGGGGACTTCGCCCGCAACGCATATCTGAACTTCTTCGTCTCAGGCTCTGTGGCGAAGGGCGGAGCGATCTCCTCGATCGTGCCCTTCGCAAGCCATATCGACCATACGGAGCATGACACCCAGATCCTGGTCACCGAGCAGGGTCTGGCAGACCTGCGCGGGCTCTCCCCCGCGGCGCGCGCCCGCACGATCATCCGGAACTGTGCTCATCCGGACTATCAGGCCCTGCTGCAGGACTACTTCGACCGTGCCCTGGCCGCGAATCCGCGTGGGCGCCATACCCCACACCTGCTGGGCGAAGCACTGAGCTGGCATGGCAATTATCAGAACACCGGCAGCATGAAGCCATGACACCTGCAGAGATCCGCGCCCTGCCTCCGATGGAACTGGGCGACGACGCCCTGCGCAGTGTGCTCAATGCTGCGGTCATAGCCGGGGTCAAGACCGTGACCACGAGTCTGCACCGGTCCTATGTGGCTGGATCCGAGCCGCTTCCTGTTCCGGGGTTCCAGCGTCTGGTGGGTCTCGGGGACGAGAGCCTCGGCGTCGTCGAGGTGGTGGAAGTGGTGGTGCTTCCGGTGCATGAGGTGACGCAGGAGATTGCCCGCGGCGAAGGTGAAGGCTTCGCCTCGGTTGCCGAGTGGCGGCAGGCTCATGAGAGCTTCTGGATTCATGTCCGTGAGATCGGCGAGGACGGTCTGGATGAGCAGGAGCTGATCGTCGTCGAACGGTTTCGCTGGTTGCCCGAGCAGGCGCTGATCCCGACGCCGGTGCCGCGCCGAGTGGGGATCGTCGTCACCGATGACTATTCGGAGGCCCCTGACCGGGACACCGACCCGCTGACCGCCGAGCTGCAGCTGCTCGGGATCGCCGCCGAGCCGGTGATCTGGCATGAGTGGGACCCCCGCGCCGAGTATGACCTGCTGGTGATTCGTACACCGTGGAACTACTCGTCGCGCACGAGTGAGTTTCTGACATGGCTGAACGACGCCCAGACGCTGATGCCGGTGCTCAACAGCCCGGAGCTGATCCGCTGGAATCTTGACAAGGTCTACATGCACGGGCTTCAGGCAGAAGGTATCGCGATCGTGCCGACGCAGTGGGCAAAGGACGACGCCGCACTCCGCCACGGACTCACCGTCCACCGAGACCAGTGGGTGGTCATCAAGCCGACCATCTCTGCCGGCGCCTTCGACACAGGGCTGCTGCGCGCAGACTCTCCCGCGGCACTGGCCCTTGGTCAGCGGATCCTCGCCCGGGGTCTGACCGTGATGATCCAGCCCGAGATCCCAGAGCTCAGCGAGGGCCGGGAGAAGGCGCTGTACTTTATCGACGGACACCATACGCACACGATCTCCAAGGGTGCGCTGCTTGCCCGCGGCGGTGGACTACGCGGCGGCAGCTACCAGGAAGACCCGCAGCTGGTGGAGGCAGGCGCTGCCGAGGTGTCCTTCGGTGAGAGGGTGCTTGCCGCCTCGGCGCGGCTCACGGAGACTGCGATGCCGCTCTATGGGCGGATCGATCTGGTGGACTCGGCCGAGTTTGGCACGGTGCTGCTGGAGGCCGAGCTCTTCGAACCGGCGCTGAACCTGCACCTGGCCCCCGCTGCCGCACAGGCGCTGGCTGCGAGTATCGAGACTCGGCTTGCTCAGTTCAGCGCCTCAGGTGCGAACCTCAGCTGATCCCTGCGACCAAGGCCGTGCCGATGAGCCCGAGCGCTCCGGCCCAGATGTAGCTGGCAAGCGTGCCGATGATGAAGCGTTCGGTCGCTTTGGCGCGATGTTCGGCCTTCCAGGCGCGCAGCTCGGGATAGCGGCCGAGTCCCTTGATCGCGAGCACCACGGCGATGGCCTCCGGGTAGCCGGCGAAGACGGCGCCGGTGATGGCCAGCCGCTCCAGGATCCCGATCCAGGTGCCGCCGCGCAGGATTCCCGGGCCGTAGCCCTCGGGTTCCACCCGGCGCAGGAGCAGGCTTACGAGGGCGGCGCCGAGCAGTGCCGAGAGTCCGAGGCAGAGCAGGACTATCGCGGTGATCACCAGCCATGTCACGGTCTCAGTTCTCCTTCACGTTCCCTGTGGATCCGATGCTCCAGCCCGGCTCCCCCGCTGCGGCGGAGATGAGCGCATGCGCCACGGGCCGTGCGCGGCGTTCTTCCTCGAGCATGGCAGATCGGGCGCGCTGACTCACCGCAGACACGGTGACCCCGAGTGTCGCGGCAATCTCAGCGCGGGTATGGCCCTGCGCGGTGAGATCCGCGACCTCCCAGCCGGTGTCTGTGCGGCGGCGCACCACTCCGCCGAGCAGCTGCAGCACTGCGGTGGCGGCCACCGCGGCGTCCGGCTGATCTCCGTGGACGACCAGCGGGACAGGCTCGGTGCGTCCCCGGGCTCTTTCGACCGCATAGCGAGCGTGGACGAAAGCCGATCCTGAGCTGGCACGGGAGCTGGTCCCCAGGGGTGTCTCCACCGCACCGGCTCCAATGCCGACGGCCCATTGCTCGGTGCGGCAGAGCAGCAGGGCGAGGTCTGCGGCCGCGTCGGCGCTGCTGAGCAGGATCTGCACCTCATCGCCCACGGTCCGCTCCAACGGCAACACGATCTGGGAGTCCCAGTGCTCGCTCCAGGGCGCGAGCTCTGCAAGCAGCGCATCCACACGCTCCCCGGATTCGGTGCTGCGATGCTGATCAGCGGTCAGAACGAACATGGCTTTAGGCTACAGCCTTCAAACTAGCTCTTCAAGGTTCCAGCCTTGAAACACCCCTTTCCAGGGTGGCGCCTGCCTCCGCGCGCATCATGACGTTGAGTGGCGGAATTTACGTGCACTTGGGGCCTGGAACCCACTCAATTACCCGGAGAATCCGCCACTCGACGCGGTGGTCTGGAACCTCCGCCAAGGGTCAGCGCATTGCTGGCCACCACCAACAGGATGCCGACCCAGGCGATGGGCGGCAGCAGCTCGTGCAAGAACAGCAAACCGATCAGTGCCGCGAAGAGCGGGTGCAGCGACATGCCCAGCCCAAAGATGACCGGGCTGATATGCCGAAGCACAATCAGATCCAGGGAGTACGGCACCACAGAGGCAAGCACTCCTGCCACCGCCGCGAAGAGGAATGCCTCCAGCGGGGGTTGCATCTGCCACACGACGACGGCGGCGATCGGCAACAGTCCCAGCGCGGAGATCGCGGTGCCCATGGCAACTCCCTGGACGCCGTCCAAACGCTGACCCACGACCCGATTGGTCAAGATGTACCCGGCCCAGCACACTGCCGCGAGAACCGCGAGTCCGATTCCGAGCAGGTCACTCGTGGGACCCGGGCGGGTCAGCAGCACCACACCGATCAGCGCCATCACGGCGCAAAGCCCGTCGCGGGGTCGGCGTGAGGAGAAGACCGCAACTGCCAGTGGCCCGAGGAACTCAATGGTGACCGCGGTGCCCAGCCCGACTCGCTCCAGGGCCGCGTAGAGGGCGGTGTTCATCCCGGCAAAGAACAGTGCGAGCAGCAGCACTGGTGACCACTGACTGCGCGTGAAGCGCCAGAACTTGGGTCGCGTCAGAGCCAGCAGCACCGTGGAGGCCACGATCTGCCGTGCGGCCACCACACCCACGGGGGTCAGGCTGCTGAATGCCAGAGATCCGACGGCAGCACCGAACTGGGTGCTCACCGCGCTGGCGCAGATCACCGCCAGGCCGCGGCCCGGACGGTCAGCCAATCGGCTGATACGAGGCGTGTCTGGAACGCTCACATGCGCAACTGAACAGTACCGGCCACGCGGTCATGGACCCCGCGACCATCGGGCCCGATGATCACCACGGGGAGCAGGAGCAGGATCAACAGCGTACGCACCGTGGACCAGAGCGGTCCGGGGACCTTCTGCCCGCGGACCACCTGGATCCGCATGAGTCGCTTGCCCACCGTCACCCCGAGCAGGCCGATGAGCACCACATGGATGAGGACGAAGATTCCCAGCGTCACCAATTCGTCGCCGCCGAACCAGGTGATCGAGATCAAGGTAGCGATTCCCCAGTCGATGAAGACTGCGATGATCCGCCGACTGAAGGGAGCCATGCTGCCGGGGCCGGACTCGGGAAGGCCCATCCGCTCCCCTGCCCAGCGCGGCTCGTTGGGGTCCGCGGCCGCTCCAGGTGAGTGTGCGCCGTCGTTCTTCGCCACAGATCTCCTTGTGCAGAATATGAGAAGGTGATGTAGAGCATGTTGCCGTGCCAAGACGGCCCCGATCAGTCTATTCGTTTGCTCGGGCGCCCTTGTCACAGGCCTCATGAGCAACTTAAGTTACATGACGGAAACATTTGCGTGATGGCCGGGAAACGCCTGGCCCATAGCGTAGAGCAGAGCCTTCACCACTGTTATGCGCAAGCCCCGATCTGACGAGGAGCACGGACGTATGTTCAAAAGCCCTGAAGAAGTACTGAAGTTCATTGAAGACGAAGAGATCACATTCGTGGATGTTCGATTCACTGACCTTCCCGGCCTTCAGCACCACTTCAATGTCCCGGCCAAGACTGTTGATCTTGATTTCTTTGAGAACGGCCAGCTTTTCGACGGTTCTTCGATCCGTGGATTCCAGGGCATCGCCGAGTCCGATATGCAGCTCATCCCCGACGTGGCAACTGCCTTCGTCGATGAGTACCGCGTAGAGAAGACGCTGGTCATGACGTTCTCGATCGTCAACCCACGTACCGGTGAGCCCTACGCCCGTGATCCCCGCGGCGTGGCCCAGAAGGCCGAGGAGTACCTCGAAGCTTCAGGCATCGCCGATACCGCGTTCTTCGCTCCCGAGGCCGAGTTCTTCCTCTTCGACGATGTGAAGTGGCAGTCCAGCCCGGACGCCTCCTTCTACTCGCTCGATTCTGATGAGGCCTCCTGGCAGTCATCCGAGGAGATCGCCGGTGGCAACCTCGGTCACAAGATGGCACACAAGGGCGGCTACTTCCCCGTGAGCCCGCAGGACAAGAGCGCAGATCTGCGTGACGCGATCTGTGTGGCACTCGATGCTGTGGGCCTTGAGGTTGAGCGCTCCCACCACGAGGTCGCCGGTCCCGGTCAGCAGGAGATCAACTACAAGTTCAACACCTTGACTCACGCCGCCGATGACCTGATGAAGTTCAAGTACGTCGTGAAGAACACCGCCGATCAGTTCGGCAAGTCAGCGACCTTCATGCCGAAGCCAGTCTTCGGCGAGAACGGCTCCGGCATGCACTGCCACCAGTCGCTCTGGACTGACGGCAAGCCGCTGTTCTTCGATGAGAAGGGCTACGCCAACCTCTCCGATACCGCACGCTGGTACATCGGTGGTCTGCTCAAGCACGCCTCGGCAGTGCTGGCCTTCACCAACCCGACCGTGAACTCCTATAAGCGCCTGGTCAAGGGCTATGAAGCTCCGGTCAACATGGTCTACTCGCAGGGCAACCGCTCCGCTGCGATCCGTATCCCGATCACCGGTTCGAACCCGAAGGCCAAGCGCCTCGAGTTCCGCGCACCGGATCCATCCTCGAACCCATACCTGGCATTCGCTGCCCAGCTGATGGCCGGCCTGGACGGAATCCGCAACCGAATCGAGCCTGCAGATCCCGTTGACAAGGACCTCTACGAGCTGCCCGCAGAAGAGCTCGCCGACATCCAGAAGGCCCCCGGCTCGCTGGAAGAGGCACTGCTGGCACTCGAGGGTGACTACGAGTTCCTGCTCGAAGGCGGCGTGTTCACCGAGGACCTGATCAAGGCCTGGATCGAATACAAGCGCGTCGAGGAGATCGCACCGCTGAACCTGCGGCTGAACCCCTACGAGTTCGAGCTGTACTACTCGGTCTGATCCCCGCGCTCAGCGTGAATCATCACCTGAACTGAGAGAGGCCCCGCACCAGTCACTGGTGCGGGGCCTCTCTCATGGGGTTGGACCGCTCATTGTCGTCGACGAGGGCAGGCGATGAATCCGGTTGGAGCGAATCGCGACCAACTCGCTGGTCAGCCCAGAGGAGCGGTCAGCTCCAGGTTGATCCCGTCGGGATCCTGAAAGGACAGAATCGCGAGCCCCGCGTCGGGCATATCGTTGATCTCGCCATGTTCAATACCTGCCGAGGACAGCGCTTCCGCTGCTTCCTGCAAGGCTTCGCGAGACTCCACGGCGAAACTCACGTGGTCCAGACCCGTGGTGTCGGGATCGAATCCCTGCCCGCCAACGGGCCGGAGTCCGAACAGCGTGCCCTGCGGAGTCTGATAGATCACTCCGCCATAGAAGTTCTCCTGAGAGCCGCGCACCGCAGGGTCATCTGCCTTGTCTGACATGTCGATCGCTGCCGGCCAGCCGAAGACCTTGTCGTAGAAAGACTTCGATGTCTCGATATCGGTCACGGTGAGGCGGACGTGTGCGTATCCATTGCTGTTGATGAGAGCCATGTCACTCACAGTACCGCAACCAGATTGAGGGGCGGCGATGCTAACACCCCTCGGCAGAGTGGAAGCCCACCACATCGGTGAAGAACGAGCTCGGTCCCGTGGAACCGCAGTTGGACCAGATCAGGAATCCGTAGATCAAGATCGTAAACGCGAAGCACACCGCAGCGAAAACAAAGTAGGACTTGTCTCTCGAGGACATGCCATGGCTGTTTGAACTAGATTTCGGGCTTCGAGAAGTCATCACCAACAACAACCTAGCAACGTGGTTCCAGGGGTCAATACCCAACCGCGATCAGGAGACCTATGTCTCTATCCCGCTCCGTGGAATGAGAATGCGCCTCCATGATGTTGCAAGGGATATGTCAACAACTGCATCGCGCCCACTGTCACTGCTTGACCTCGCATTCGTCCGCCCACCGGAGACCATCGCTGACGGCATCGCCCGCAGCGTGAGGCTGGCGCAGACGGCTGACAAGCTGGGATATTCGCGCATCTGGTTCGCCGAGCACCACAACATGCCCAATATCGCCTCCAGCGCCACCGCTCTGTTGATCCAGCACGTCGCGGCAGCCACTGAGACGGTCCGGGTGGGCTCAGGCGGCATCATGCTTCCGAACCACGCCCCGTTGATGATCGCCGAGCAGTTCGGCACCCTGGAGACCCTCTACCCCGGCCGGATCGATCTCGGGCTCGGCCGCGCCCCAGGCACCGACGGCGCCACCATGCGTGCACTGCGCCGCGATGGCACCGAGGCGGACCGGTTCCAGTCCGATGTCCTGGAGCTCAGCGGCTACCTCTCCGGCTACAGCCGCATCCCAGGGGTCAACGCCTACCCCGGTTCGCGCACCGACGTGCCGCTCTACATCCTCGGCTCCTCCCTCTTCGGCGCCCAGCTCGCCGCGAAGCTAGGTCTCCCCTACGCCTTCGCCTCGCACTTCGCGCCACAGATGCTCAATGAGGCCGCCCACATCTACCGAACCCATTTCGACGCGGCGAACTCGCTGCAGGGCCCCAATGCGAAGCCGCACTTCATCGCGCTGGCCAATGTCATCGCCCACGACGACGCCGAGGTGGCCCGCGCGCAGAAGACCATGGCAGAGAACGCATGGATCAAGAATCACCTGGGCCGCAATCGCCAGCTCACTGACGACGACGTGCACATGCTGCGTGATCATCCTGCAGGTCAACAGGTACTCGGCATGCTCTCCCGAGCCGCCGTGGGCACGCAGGAGGAGGTCGTCGCCTGGCTGGACGCCTTCGCCGAAGAGGTCCAGGCCGATGAACTCATGCTCGTGAACCTGGCACCAGATGAGTCCGTGCAGCACCGCACCCTCCAGCTCCTGGCACCGAGCGGGGTCCCATCACGGGCAGCCTCGGCACAGGACGCCTCCGCCCAGGTGGCTTGAAGCCCTGCTGGCCAGAGATCAACCCAAGAACTTATCGACACCAAGGAGAACCCTATGAAGGTCCTGATCGTACTCACCTCACACGACGAGCTCGGCGACACCGGCAAGAAGACAGGTTTCTGGCTCGAAGAGCTCGCAGCCCCGTACTACCGGTTCAAGGACGCAGGCTATGAGATCACCCTCGCCTCACCCAAGGGCGGCCAGCCTCCTCTGGATCCAGCAAGCAATGTGCCCGACTTCCAGACCGATGACACCCGCCGCTTCGAGGACGACGACGAAGCAGGTGCCGCGCTGGCAGCCACAGTTCGCCTGGAGACGGTCACCGAGGCCGACTACGACACGGTGTTCTACCCCGGTGGGCACGGCCCGCTGTGGGACCTCGCAGAGGACCCGGCATCGATCCAGCTGATCGAGGCCACGCTGAGCGCCGGCAAGCCCGTCGCACTGGTCTGCCACGCCCCAGGCGTGCTGCGCCACACCACCAACGAGGACGGCACCCCGCTGGTCAAGAACAAGAACGTCACGGGATTCACCAATACGGAGGAAGCCGGGGTCGACCTGGTCGACGTCGTCCCGTTCCTGGTCGAAGACGAACTGAGCAAGCTCGGCGGCAAGTACTCCAAGGGCGATGACTGGAGCTCCTACGTCGTAGAAGACGGTCTGCTGATCACCGGTCAGAACCCACAGTCTTCCGCAGAGACCGCTGAGGCGCTGATCGCCAAGCTCGCCTCCTGATCCACCTGTGATGCGGGATCATTCGCCCGTGGCCTGGTCCGGTCCGTAACGCGCGGACCGGCGATCCTCAAAGGGCGATCCTGCGGATTCGCTGAAATCAGCCGAAGCCTCACCGGCCCATGTGGCGGACATGTAGTCAAACCACATGGGCCCGGCGAACGTGGAGCCGTAGAAGTCCTCATAACGCCGACCATCGATCGTTGAGCCGCGCAGAGTCTGTGTGTCTGCAGTGCGCCCGACGTGTGCGGCCGTCGTCACCGAAGGTGTCGATCCCAGGAACCAGGTATTGGATGCCTCTCCACTGGTCCCGGTCTTACCCGCGATCGGGAACGACGACGAACCTCCTGCGAGCTGGTCCTCAGCAATATTGATCAGCGTGTCATTCACCTCGGCCGCCATATCAGCGTCGAGGACCTGAGTGCAGTCCCTCGCCGGGACCTCATACCGGGTCCCTGCGGGATCGGTCACCTCGCTGATGGCCCGAGGTTCACACCGCTCCCCATCATTGGCGAAGTTGGCGTAGGCCGAGGCAAGCGTCATAGGGGAAAGTTCAATGGCTCCCAATACGAAGGACGGACGTTCTGGACTGAGCATCTCGCCGGTGGAGGCTGACCGTATCTGAAGACGCTCGGTCAGATCGGTGATGGCGCAGAGATCCATCTCATAGGCGGTGGCCACGGTGGCCGTATTGACTGAGTGGTACAGGCCGTAGTCCACGGTCATCTCGCGTTCCATATCCTCTGCCACGTTGGCGAGTTCCCAGACATCGTCCTCTCCGCCCTCAGCGGTGACGCCAAGCTCGAACTCACCACCAGGAAGACAGCTGGCTTCCCAGGTGGAGTTCTGCTCGTAATCTGTCTCACTGGCGTCGATGACGTCATCCATGGACCCGCCTTCTTCGAGATAAGCCGCGGCGACGAATGGCTTCAGCGTCGAGCCGACCGGGAAGCCACCTGATTCCCCGTGTTCGAGGTCCACGTTGTAGTTCACCGTCGTGCGGCCTGGGGAGCCGTCGTCGGGGTTGTACTCAGTGGACTGGGCCATCGCGAGGATATCTCCGGTGCCAGGTTCGACCGAGGTCAGCGTGGCGACAGCCCCTGATGCATCACCCACTGGAACGGTCTCGAGGACCTGTTCCTCGGCCGCACGTTGAGCCTCTGGATCCAAAGTGGTGGTGATGTCCAGACCACCGCGCAGCAGCAGGGCCTCACGTTCCGCCCTGGTCTCCCCGAACGCCTCGTTCTCCAAGATCAACCGTTGCGCGTAGTCACAGAAGTACTGGGCGTAGTCCGCGGCGATGCAGCCGGTCGCCACCGGCTCGATGGCCAGATCCAGGTCCGTCGCGAGGGCTTCCTCGTACTCAGCATCGTTGAGGTAGCCGTTGCGCAGCATGGTTTCCAGCACCACATTGCGTCTCTCGAGGGCAGCCTCCGGGTTGGTTTGAGGGTTGTAGTAGTTCGGCGACTGCACCATCCCTGCGAGCAGCGCAGCCTGGGATGCGTCGAGCTGGCTGGCCGGAATGCCCCAGAAATACTGTGCGGCGGCTTCGACCCCATAATTCTGCCCGCCGAGAAGCACAATGTTGAGATACCCGGCCAAGATCTCATCCTTGGTCATCTCCTCTTCCAGAGCCACCGCGACCCTGGCTTCCTGGACCCGGTCCGCCACACTTGTGGTTCCACCCATCACCAGATCGTCCCTGCCTTCCAAGGCGTCGGCAATGAGCTGCAGCAGGGAGACGTACTGATGAGTCAATGTCGACCCGCCCTGTGTGGAGTCACTGGTGAGGTTGTTCACCGCGGCTCGGGTAAGGGCCTGCACGTCGGTTCCGTTGTGTTCATAGAACCGTTCGTCCTCGATCGAGACGATGGCGTTGCGCATCTCCTCAGAGATCTCCTCGATGGGCACCGATGTCCGGTTCTCCGCAAAGAAACGTGCAATCTCGGTGCCGTCGGCGGCGCGGATCGTAGAGGGCTGGCTCAGCGGTGCGTCTCGCAGCTCTGCTGGGTACTCATCCAGCAGATCTGTGCCGACCGCCATGGCGGCCCCGCCACTGCTGACAAACGGGATCAACAGGCCAGCGATGACAACACCGCAGAGAGCACTCACGCCCAGAAAGGCGAGAATTTTTGCCAGTACCGATCGTGTGTCGTCCATTCGCCATCTCTCTTCCGTCACGTCCACTCATTTCTTCCACGAGGTAGGTTCGCCATCCCCGACGGCAACTTCCTCGGGAACCTCCAGGACGCTGGTTCCATCTACTCGCTCCTGCTCGTTCTGAGGTGGAGTCGGAGGCGCAATCTGGGCGGGAGATCTCTCAACGCCGGACTCGTTGGGAAGCGCGGCCGCATACCCGGTGAACCCGGTGGCGGCCCCGAAGAGCAGGACCGCCACCAGGGCGAGGATAAAAGTGTGCCGCCTTATAGGCGTCAGCCCACTCGACTCTGCGACCCTGAAGGAAAGGACACTCCTACGAGTTCCTCTGACTTCTCCCAGATCCGCGTGGCCGAACCCCTGTCAGTCAGGGGCGTGTAGAGCTTCTGCAGGGCGGGGGCGCCACCCAGATGCTGAAATCCACCCGGGCTCCAGAACTGTCCACCCCGGGCTTTTCTGGATACAGCTGCCACGACAGCCGGCATCCCTGCGCTTTGTGCTGTGCCTGTCACCCCAAGCCGGGAGAGAGTGTGGATCAATCGCCGACCGAGGGTCGGCCGTGTTCGACCGAGTTCAGGCCGGGCCGCGAGCAATGAGGTGGGGGCGATACCGGGGTGGGAGATATTGCTGGTCAGACCCCAGTTCTGCGCCTGGCTGCGCCGATCGAGCTCCAACGCGAAAAGCCCAAAGGCAATCTTGGACTGTTGGTAGGCCTCCATTCCGCTGTAGGAACGCTCCCAATTCAGATCGGCCCAGTTGATCGATCCCCTTGCGGCAGCAACGCTGAGCTGGGAAGTCACTCGTGCGCTGCCCGCTCTCAACAGAGGGAAGAGCTGCGCTGTCAACGCGAAGTGGCCCAGATGGTTGGTTCCGAACTGCAGTTCGAAACCGTCCGACGTCGTCGTCCTGGCGGGTGGAGTCATGACACCCGCGTTGTTGATGAGGATATGGATGGGCTTCCCCACTTCTCGCATGTTTTGTCCGAAGGCTGCGACCGAGTCGAGGGAGGACAGATCCAGGTCCGCGAGTTCGATGCGGGCATTGGGGTGGCGCCGCAGGATGTTCGACACAGCAGCCTCTCCCTTCTTTCGGTTGCGCACCGGCAGGATGAGGTCTGCACCGGCGGCGGCGAGGCGTTCGGCTATCTCAAGACCCATTCCATCGCTGCCTCCGGTGAGGACAGCTCGACGGTCCGTGAGATCTGGCACTGTGATGGTCATCTTCTGGTTCATGATCGGCTCCTTGTATGGGGGGTGAGACCCACTGTGCCGAGAATCAAGGAGACGAGGCAGTGTCAACTCATCCTGGGACTCCCGCTCCCTGGCTCGGGCCGGCGAGGGGGACCGCCACTCCCTGGTGTCTGGACCTGCGCGCAGGTAGAACTTAGTGGACACCAGACGAAGGAGACATCATGGATGTGGATCGCGCCGGCTTGGCACAGTTCCTGCGACGACGCCGAGAGCTCTTGCAGCCGGAGGACGTCGGCCTCCCCCGCGGAGAGCGCCGACGCACAGGTGGGCTGCGGCGAGAAGAGGTCGCCGTACTGTGCCATATGTCCACCGACTACTACACCCGGTTGGAGCAGCAACGCGGGACTCAGCCCTCCGAACAGATGCTGGCGTCCATCGCTCAGGGACTGCACCTCTCTCTTGATGAACGGGACCACCTCTTCCGGCTCAACGGTCGCCACGCGCCGAGCCGGGGGCCGGGCAGCGCGCACATCAGTCCAGGTCTTCTGCGCATTCTTGACCGGCTCCACGACACCCCGGCCGAGATAGTCACCGAGCTCGGACAGACACTGAGACAGACCCCGATGGGCGTTGCCCTGAGTGGAGATCTCACCTCCTTCACCGGACCCGCCCGCAGCATCGGCTACCGCTGGTTCACTCAACCGGGCGCGCGCGACTTCTACCGCAGCGAGGACCATCCCTTCCTCACGCGAATGTGGGTGTCACATCTGCGTCAGGTCACAACCTTGCGGGGTCCAAAGTCCGAAGCTGCACAGCTGGTTGATCTGCTCGAGGACAACGCGGAGTTCCAGGAGACGTGGAACAACCACGAAGTGGGAATCCGTCCCGCCGAGGTGAAGCACTTCGTCCATCCACAGGTGGGAGCACTGGAACTCAACTGCCAGACGCTGCTGGATCGAAACCAGCTGCATTCGCTGCTCGTCTACACCGCATCTCCCGGCTCCGAGAGCTACGAGAAGCTGCAGCTGCTATCGGTTCTCGGCGCCACCGTGTAATAAATCACTGTGACGCAGGAGGCCTCGACGCGCGAAAGCTCGACGCCGATCCTCAGCTCGCCTCGTAGAAGAGCCGCTCGTAGACCTGCCGGCAGCGTCGCGTGGTGCGCAGATAGTGCTCCTCGAACTCGGCGCTGCCGCCGGAGTCGAAACCGCACCAGCGTGCCACCGCGTCAAGGTCCCGGCGGGCAGAGGGCAGCACATCGGAGGTCTTGCCGCTCCACACGGTGGTGGCCGAGCGGACCCGGGTGCAGAGCTTCCATGCTTCGGCAAGCTGCTCTGCATCGAGGGGACTGATCAGTTCCTCGTCGACCATCGCGTCCAGCGCGATCAGCGTGGAGGTGTTCCGCAGCCGCGGCAGCTTATCGGCGTGCTGGAGCTGCATGAGCTGGACCAGCCACTCGACATCGCTGAGTCCACCGCGACCCAGCTTCACATGCCGGGAAGGATCGGCCCCGCGCGGGAGCCGTTCCGATTCCACCCGAGCCTTGATGCGCCGGATCTCGCGGACCTGCGATGCGCTCGGCGGGGCGCCATAGCGCACCGAATCGGCAAGCTCCATGAACCCATCGAGCAAGCGGTCATCGCCTGCCAGCGGGCGGGCCCGCAGCAATGCCTGACGCTCCCAGACGTCCATCCAGCGCCGGTAATACTCGCCATAGGAGTCCAGGGACCGTGAGAGCGGCCCGTTCTTGCCCTCGGGGCGGAGATCTGCGTCAAGCTTCAGCGGAAACTCTCCGCGGATCGCGGGCTTCTGCGGTTTGGACAGCAATGCGCTGAGCCGCGCGGCGAGCTTCTGCGCCTGGACATCGGCAAGCGCCGGATCGCCGCCTTCGGCTACGTCATGGACGAATATGGCGTCCATATCTGAGCTGTATCCGATCTCTCGGCCGCCCTGGCGTCCCATGGCGATCACCACGAGATCGGCATGACGTCCCTCGGACGCCCAGATCTCGGATTCGGCCACACGCAAGGCACCCAGCGTTGCTGCCCGGTCGGCGTCGGAGAGCGCGATGCCCACCTCGGAGATCTCCAAGAGGCCGACGGCGTCGGCGATTGCCACTCGCAGCGTCTCGCGTTTGCGGACCAGCCGGGTCAGTCGCATTCCTGTCTCGAGGTCACCCTTATGCCGGGTGATCTTATTGCTGACCTCTTTCCAGAGCGTCTCGAAGGTGCGCGGAGCCAGATCAGCGTTGTCCCCGAGCCACTTGGTGGATTCCGGGGAGTGCTCGAGCATGTCGGAGATGTACTTCGACCCGGCCAGGATCAGGGACAGCCGCTCGGCAGCCACGGAGGAATCTCGCAGCATGGTCAGATACCAGGGGCTCTGTCCCAGGGACTCGCTGAGCCGGCGGAAGGCGAGCAGTCCGCCGTCGGGGTCTACGCCTTCCCCGAACCAGCCCAGCATCATCGGCAAAATTCGGCGCTGCAGCTTCGCGCGGCGACTCACCCCCGAGGTCAGGGCCGAGATATGGCGCATGGCTCCGGCGGCGTCGTGGTAACCCAGGGCCGCCAAACGGTCCTGAGCCGCCTTGGCGGTGAGCCGGACTTCGTCATCTGAGAGCACCGCAGTGGTGGAGAGCAGCGGTCGGTAGAAGATCCGTTCGTGGAAGCTTGCAACCTCGCGGCTGATCTCGCGCCACTGAGTGAGAATCTCATCTCCGGCGGGACGGCGGCCCCGGTACGGCGGACGCACCGCGTGGGCCAGCGCGCGGATCTCATCATCCTTGACCGGCATCAGATGGGTGCGGCGCATATTGCTCATCTGGATCCGGTGCTCGTAGAGCCGCAGCATCCGGTAGCAACGGGACATCGCATCTCTATCGGCGCGGGCCACGTACTCCCCGGCTTCGAGCATCTCGATGGCGGTGAGTGAATCCCGCACGCGCAGGGTCTCATCCACTCGGCCATGGACCAGCTGCAGCAGCTGCACGGTGAACTCGATATCTCGCAGACCGCCGCGGCCCAGTTTGATCTCCCGGTCCACTTCATCGGAGGGGATGTTGTCAAAGACCCGCCGACGCATGCGCTGCACGTTCTCCACGAAGTTCTCCTGCGCGGAGGATGTCCAGACCTGCGGCCAGATCGCCTCGATATAGTCCGCGCCGAGGCTGCGGCTTCCCGCGATCGGACGCGCCTTGAGCAGCGCCTGGAATTCCCAGCCATGCGCCCAGCGCCTGTAGTACTCCAGGTGAGACTCCAGCGTGCGGGAGAGGTCGCCTTCGCGGCCTTCGGGACGCAGATTTGCATCCACCTCCCAGAGGCCGGGTTCCGGGCCCGCACCGTTGATGACCTTGGAGATCCCGGACGCCATGGCCACAGCGGTGTTCCGAGCAGCGGCAGAATCGATGTCCTCGGCGGCGCGGTGGACGAAGATGACATCCACATCGGAGATGTAGTTGAGCTCGCGCGCTCCGCACTTACCCATACCGATCACCGCAAGCTCCACCATCTCCGCGGTGCGTCCATTGCGGTCGGTGAGCTCGGCCCGACTGACCGCCAGTGCGGCGTCGATCGCCGCGGCAGCAAGGTCAGAGAGCTGACGTGAGACCAGTGGCTGGTGCGCCGCCGGATCCGCAGCGCTGAGGTCACCCAGGGCCAGGGCAGTGAGTTCGCGCCGGTAGGCCCGGCGCAGCGCGACGCCGGCCTCCTTGGCGCTGAAATCCTCGGCCAGATCAGCCGTGGGTGTCTCCGCATGGGGATCTGCATGCACCGATTCCAGCAGCCGGGCGCGCAGAACCTCGGGTTCAACGACCTCCGGATGAGCCAGTGCCGCGGCGTCGTCCGGGGTGTGGTGATGCTGGTGCTGGTCCCGTTCGGACTCCAGCGCGTCCGCGATCTGGAAGAGCAGATCGCAGTTCTCCGGGCGGCGAATCAGGAATTCTCCGAGCGCCTGCGAGGCACCGAGGAGCCTGATCAGTGGCACTGCACGCAGGTACACGCCATCGGTGACCACTTCGAAGAGGTCGCAGACATTGCCCGCGCGCTCGGCAAGCCGGATCAGCAGCAGCAGCGCCTGGTCCGGGTTCGGTGCGTAGTGCATCGTCTTGAGCAGCACCACCGGATCCAGGCCGCTGAGACTCTCATCGGCGAGGAACCCGGAGGCGCGCTCCAACTCCTGGAAGCCAGCGGCGATCAGGTCTCTGCGCGTCGGCTCGGAAACAGCCACGATCAGATCAGGCCGAGATACCGCTTGATCTCGAAGGGCGAGACGTTCACCCGGTACTCGTCCCACTCCTGCTGCTTATTGCGCAGGAAGTTCTCCAGGACCTGCTCGCCGAGGATCTCGGCCATCAGCTCGGAGTCTTCCATCTGACGCAGTGCCTCATGCAGGGTTCCCGGGAGCGGCTTGATGCCAAGGGCCTTGCGCTCGGAGGTGGTCAGTGACCACACGTCCTCACCCACTGGCTCCATCAGCTCATAACCCTCGCGGATGCCCTTCAGTCCGGCGCCCAGCACGGCGGCGTAGGCGAGGTAGGGGTTCGCGCCGGAATCGATTCCACGGAACTCCACCCGTGCCGAACCGCCCTTAGTGGGCTTATACAGCGGGACGCGGACCAGCGCGGAGCGGTTGTTGTGTCCCCAGGAGACATGCGAGGGGGCTTCTCCCCCGCCCCAGAGGCGCTTATAGGAGTTCACGAACTGGTTGGTGACAGCGGTGAACTCCGGCGCGTGGCGCAGCACTCCGGCGATGAACTGCCGGGCCGTGGTGGAGAGGTTGTATTCGGTGTTCGGCGCGAAGAAGGCATTGGTATCGCCTTCGAAGAGCCCGAAGTGAGTGTGCATGCCGGAGCCTGGATGTTCCGAGAACGGCTTGGGCATAAACGTGGCGTATTTGCCCTGCATGATCGCGACCTCTTTGATCACGGTGCGGAAGGTCATGATGTTATCCGCAGTGGTCAGTGCATCGGCGTAGCGCAGATCGATCTCATTCTGACCCGGACCGGCCTCGTGGTGACTGAACTCCACCGAAATGCCCACGGCCTCGAGCATGTTGACCGTGTGGCGGCGGAAATCCTGGCTCACACTGCCTGTGACGTGGTCGAAGTAGCCTGCACGGTCCACCGGGATGGGGCTGCCGTCAGAGTCCAGGTCCTGGGATTCCAGCACATAGAACTCAACCTCGGGGTGGGTATAGCAGGTGAAGCCCATCTCCCCGGCGACGTCGAGCTGGCGGCGCAGCACATTGCGCGGGTCCGCAGCCGCCGGCTCCTGGTCTGGAGTGAGGATGTCGCAGAACATCCGCGAGGTCGGCTCTTCCTCACCGCGCCAGGGCAGGATCTGGAAGGAGGACGGATCCGGGCGCAGCAGCATGTCGGATTCGAAGACGCGAGAAAGCCCCTCGATCGACGAACCGTCGAAGCCAAGGCCCTCATTGAAGACGCCCTCGACCTCGGCCGGAGCCAGGGCCACGGACTTCAACGAGCCCACCACATCGGTGAACCAGAGGCGCACGAAGCGGACGTCGCGCTCCTCGATGGTGCGCAATACGAATTCCTGCTGTCGATCCATGCGTTGCAGCCTCCTGAAATGCTGTGGGTGTCGCCGGAACCACTCTACCCAACTCCACCTCACCGCAAGGGTGGACGTGTGCAGAATTCGGTAGCCTGATCACATGTCCGAGCCGATCAACCCGAAACGGGTCCGCACCGTGCATCTTCAGCAGTTCAAAGATGCCGGCCAAAAATTTTCCATGCTGACCGCCTACGACGCGCAGATCGCCTCGATCTTCGACGAGTCCGGCATCGAGCTCCTGCTAGTCGGCGACTCTGCCTCCAGCGTGATGATGGGACACTCCTCCACGCTTCCGATCACCACCGAGGAGATGCTGGTCTTCACCAAATCGGTGGTCAACGGCGCCCAGCGCGCCCTGGTGGTCGCGGACCTGCCCTTCGGCAGCTACGAGGCCTCCCCCGCTCAGGCGGTAGCCACCGGGGTGCGCTTCATGAAGGAACCCGGTGCCCAAGCCGTCAAGATCGAAGGTGGTGCCGCGATGGCCGAACATATCCGCGTCATGGTGGCCGCCGGAATTCCGGTGATCGCCCATATCGGATTCACCCCGCAGGCAGAGCACGCCCTTGGCGGCTACCGGGTCCAGGGCCGCGGCGAGGCCGCCCAGTCCCTGATTGACGACGCCCTGGCGCTGGAGGTCGCAGGCGCGTTCTGCGTGCTGATGGAGATGGTTCCTGCTGAACTCGCCGCACGGGTGGATCAGCAGCTTCGCGTGCCGACCATCGGCATCGGGGCCGGGAACGGGACCACGGGTCAGGTGCTGGTCTGGCAGGACATGCTGGGCATGGGCTCAGGTCGCCTTCCCCGGTTCGTCAAGCAGTATGCGAACCTGCGCGGGGTCATTGCCGAGGCCGCAGGTCAGTACCGCAAGGACGTCAGCGACGGAAGCTTCCCAGCGGCGGAGCACACCTTCGAGGGTTAGTCCTCGGGAGTTTCTTCGTCCCAGGTCTCATTGTTCTCTTCCACGCGCTTGAGCGCTTCGGCGGCCTCGGCGCGCGTGGCGTAGGGGCCCAGCAGGTGACTCCAGGAGGACTGTGCGCCCTCTTCGATCTGCTTGGTCCGGACGTTGAACCAGTATTCGGTGCTCATGGACTCAGCGTACGCCAGCGGTGGGCGGCGCCAGTGATCGTCCGTGACGGACTGCCGTGCGAGACTTCTAGCCATGCACGCGAGCACCCAGGCGGAACCACCAACGTCCTCACCGGCAACACCGCCTACCTCACGCAGCCTGTCAACCTCACGACGACGCAGCGCACCTTCGCTGCGCGGTAGCAGGCTGGCCACTATGGCCGCCTTCGCCACCAACGGCGCCCTGCCGGCCTCGCTGCTGGCCCGCTACGCGGAGGTCAAAGAAACGCTGGGGCTCAGTCCGGCCATCTTCGGTCTGATCGTGGTGGGCTTCGGTCTAGGTGGTGCATTGGCGCTGCATTTCCCCGGAGTGATCGCGCGCCGAATCGGGGTGGCCCGGACCGCGGGTTTCGGCAGCGTCTGGATGGGCGCCGCCCTCACCCTTGCCGCCCTCGGCGTGGCACTGGGAAACCCCTGGGTGGTCCTGGCAGGTCTGCTGCTGACCGGGTTCGGTGACGCTGCGGTGGACGTGGCGCAGAACTCCCAAGGCTTACGGGTCCAAGCGGCCTACGGCAGATCTCTGCTGAATTCCATGCATGCCGGTTGGAGCATCGGAGCGGCGATCGGTGGCGCCGTCGGCACTCTGGCCGCTGTGCTCGGAGTGCCGCTGGTAGTGCATATGGCGGTCTGGGCGCTGTTCTGCATTCTGGTCATGACACTGGCTGCCCGGTCATTCATGCCTGAACCCGTTGCCGCGGAGGAATCGGAAGAAACCCCTGCCAAACCATCGGGCTGGTCCACGGCGAAGATCCTGCTGCCCCTGGCGCTGATCGCTCTGGCAGGGGTCTCGGTGGAGGACGTGGGCAATAACTGGTCTGCTGTTCTGCTCTCCACTGAGCGCGGTATGGCAGCCGCATCGGCCGGCGTCGGGCTCTCTGTATTACTGGGGGCCCAATTCATCGGACGGATGATCGGTGACCGGGTGATCGACCGGCTGGGAGAACGCACTTCCTTGATCGGCAGCCTTTCTGCAGTGATCATCGGATTGCTCGGCGCCGCCTGGGCTCCGGGAATCGGACTCACCTTGGTGAGCCTGGCAGTGGCCGGACTCGGCTGTGCCGTGACCGTGCCGCTGGCCTTCGCGCGGGCGGATAAGGTCCCCGGGCTGCCCGCCCACAGCGGAGTCACCTGGATCAGCTGGGCCATGCGCGCGGTGATGCTGAGCCTCTCCCCTGCGATCGGGGTGATGACCCAGGGCGCCTCGCTGCCCACCGCCATCAGCGTGATCGTGAGCATCGCGGTCCTGGCCCTGGTGCTGCAGCTGCGCCCGCGCAAGACCGCTGGCCTCGGATCGCCGCCGTCGTCCCCGGAGCCGGAGCCATCGTCGTCGCCGGAACCATTCTCGTCGCCGTCGCACTGAAGGTGCTTCGCGGCTGACCGGTAGGATGTCCGCCATGGCTACCCAGCAGTCCTCTCCCCTGGCTTCCTATGCCCCGGTGGGCACACTCACCAAGGGTGCAGTGTCCCCGGAACGTCCCGTACCGGCGCATATCGAGCGTCCCAATTATGTGGGCCTGGAAGCGCCGCCGGAGTACATTGGGGAGGACGTCTACGACGCCGCCACAGTGGAACGAATCCGGCGCGCCGGGCAGCTGGCCGCCGATGCCATGGTCGCTACAGGCAAGCTCATCCGCCCCGGCATCACCACCGAGGAGCTCGATGCCTACGCGCATCAGTACCTGGTCGAACGCGGCGCCTACCCCTCGTGCCTGTCCTACCGCGGATTCCCCAAGGCCATCTGCACTTCCGTCAATGAGGTCATCTGCCACGGCATCCCCGACACCACCGTGCTGGCTGAGGGCGACATCGTGAACCTCGACATCACGGCCTATATCGACGGCGTGCACGGGGACCACAACTACACGTTCTTGGTCGGCGAGGTGGATGAGGAATCCCAGCTGCTGGTGGAACGCACCCAGGAAGCCATGATGCGCGCCATCCGAGCGGTGAAGCCCGGACGGCCGATCAACGTGATTGGTCGCGCCATCGAGTCCTACGCGAAACGTTTCGGCTATGGTGTGGTACGCGAGTTCATCGGACACGGTGTGGGCAAGGCGTTCCACACCGGACTGGTGATCCCGCACTACGATGCCGCACCAGACCACGCGCGCCTGATGGAGCCGGGAATGGTGTTCACCATCGAACCGATGCTCACCCTGGGCACGCGTCACTGGGATATGTGGGAGGACGGCTGGACAGCCGTGACCCGCGACCGGAAGCGCACCGCGCAGTTCGAGCACACTCTGGTCGTCACCGATGACGGCGCCGAGATTCTCACGCTGCCCTCGGGCGACTGAGTCCGGTCCCCTCCCCACAGCACGGAGATACTGCACAACTATGAGCTCTTCTCACGAGCAGCCGCTGGCTGCCCAGGCCGTCGCCCCTGCCAGCGAGACCCTCTCAGATCTGCCGAAACGAGCCATCGGCATCGATGTGGGTGGCACCGGCATCAAGGGTGGGATCGTCAACCTGCATAAGGGCACGCTGACCGGTGAGCGGTTCCGCGTCCCCACCCCGAAGCCCGCCACACCGGAGGCGGTGGCCGAGGTCATCGGTCAGATCCTCGATGAGCTGCTGAGCCGGGAGAAGGCACCCGCCGAGGCAGAGCTCTCGGTGGGCGTGTTGTTCCCCGCAATCGTGGACAGGAACGTGGTGCTCTCTGCCGCGAATATCGACGAGTCCTGGATCAGTACCGACGCGGCGAAGCTGCTGCGCCACCTGCCTGGTCAGATCCACACCCTCAACGACGCCGACGGCGCGGGTCTCGCCGAGGCCCGGTATGGCGCCGGCAAGGGCCTCGAGGGTACGGTCCTGACGATCACCCTGGGCACCGGAATCGGTTCAGCCCTCATCCACGACGGCGTCCTGGTCCCCAACAGCGAGCTTGGCCACCTGGAGTTCGAGGGCGAGGTGGCGGAGAAGAAGGCCTCTGCTGCCGCGCGTGAGCGGGCGGATATGCCATGGGATGAGTATGGACAGCTGCTCAACCGGTACCTCAAGCACGTTGAGCGGTTGCAGTCACCCGAGCTGTTCATCATCGGCGGCGGGATCTCCAAGCGCAGCGAGGATTTCCTGCCCCACATCAAGGACCTGCGAGCCAAGGTTGAGGTCGCGGCCCTGCAGAACAACGCCGGCATCGTGGGAGCTGCGCTGTATGCGGCCGAACAGACCCAGCTCAACGCCTCCCGCGGGCGGTCCTGAACCACTCCGCAGTCTTGCTACACTTCTTGCTGCAGTAGATCGCGCCGCGAGGCGAAATCTGCGCAGGGGCCTTTAGCTCAGCTGGTAGAGCACCGCGTTTACACCGCGGGTGTCGTCGGTTCGATCCCGGCAGGGCCCACCATTTCGCTTTTGGCAGGAAAACTCCTGATCCACCCGGTATCGAGGCCGGCAGGTCTAGGCTGAATCCATGACTTCTTTGGCACGCACCAGCGGCAGAATCCTCCTTGGATCAGCGCTTACCTTCGCCGGAATCTCTCACCTGGCCTGGGCCCGTGAGGAATTCCGCGCTCAGGTTCCAAAATCACTGCCCCTCGATCCCGACACCACAGTTCTTGCCTCCGGTGTTGCCGAGATCGGACTCGGGACTGCGTTGCTGTTCTCCTCCAAGAAGCACCGGCCGCTGGTCGGGAACGCGGCGGGGCTGTTCTTCGCCGCTGTCTTCCCGGGGAATATCGCACAGTACGTGCACAAGCGTGATGGGTTCGGCCTTGATACTGATCGCAAGCGGCTTGTGCGGCTGTACTTCCAGCCCGCGCTGGTTGGCTTGGCGGTCTGGTCCACTCGCCGCACCGCCTGACGACTCTCAGCGCAACTAGCGGGGTCCCTGCAGAAGTGGTGCTACCAGTTGGGCGGCCGTGATGCCGCGTGCTGCCGCTTCTTGCTCCAGCGCAGCGACCAGAGATGGATCAAGTGTTCCGTGATCGATTGGCGCACTGGGTTCCATCACATACGCCGCGGACTGTCGTTCCAGCTCAGCAGGACCTCGACGCTTGCGCAGACTCGAGAGCAGCGGTGCGACCACTCCGCACAGAACCGCAAGAATCAAGGCGATGCCGTAGACCCTCGGGAATGACTCGCTCTCCCACCACGCCTCCCAGATCAGGAGCAGAGTCAGAAAGACACTGGCGCTGATCAGTGCGAGGCAGGACCAGATCAGAGTCTGGATCAAGCGGTCTCGATGAGTCGTGGAGGCGAGGACAAGGCTCGCAAAGCTGAAAGCCACGGTCAGAGTGATCCCTGAGAGCAGGACTTGGAACGTATTCCATTCCGGGGCCCAGTCGGACCAGATCATGAAGATGCTCCAGCACAGAGTCAGCAGGCTGATCAAGACGCCGCCTATGCCAACGATCCGGCTGGGCCGGGTGAATACCGCGCCGCAGCACAACATCGCCAGGCTGAACAGGCCCACGGTCACCGTGGTGGCAAGTACCTGCGCGCCGGTCTCATCGAAGCTGATCCCCAGGAGCACCATAATTCCGGCCGCGGCTGCCAGGCAGAACGAGACCACCATGGTCCATAGAAAGACCCGTCTGATTCGTTGGCCCAAGTTTCTATTGCTCATCGTCTGCGTGACCTCCCCGTCTCAGGACACCCTGCCCTGAGATGACAATAGCGGTCCACAAAGTCGGATTCAGGAAGCTCGACGCCGACATCCATCGCGTTCTCTTCAGCTGCGCCTCGCGTGCGATTCTCACTCGCCGTGACCTGAACGTGACATTCGTTATCACTCTGTTATACAGTCATCATCGTGCTTACGGCAGATGTCTGAAGCCGGTTCCACGACTACTCGGAGAGGTTTCCAACGCAGTGACTGACAACATGACTTTCGTCTCACGCCGTGACCGGCGCCGCCAGGCCAAGCCTTCATTGGCTCAGGCAGTGGCATCCAACGCCGGTACCGTCGGCCGAGGCGCGGCTGCAGCCGTAGCAGCCTCCGGACTGGTGATCTCCTCAGGAGTCGCCGCCAACGCCAGCACCGTTGAAGCCCCCGAGATCACCACCCTGGAGGTGGCAGCCTCCGGTCTCAGCGTGGAGCGCGCCAGCAACACCTCCTCGGTCGCCGTGACCGCATCCCGCGAGGTCGAGCTCTCCTTCGACCGCCCAGTGGTCACCTCTACTCCCGCACCAGAGCCCGAGCCAGCTCCTGAGCCCGTCGTCGAGGAAGCCGCTGATGTAGTGGTCGCTTCCCCCGAGACTGCGGAAGCCCCGGTTGAGCAGGTCCAGGAAACACCTGCCGAACCAGTCCAGCAAGAGGAAGCTCAGCCGGACCAGGCTCAGCAGACCGACTCTTCACAGCAGTCACAGGGCGACACTCAGGTCGCTTCCTCTGAGCCAACCCAGGATGAAGCACCAGCCTCTAGCGGCGGCAACGGATCCGTGGTCGGCGCAGCCTACGCCGGTCTCGGGAACCCATACTCCTATGGCGGAACCAGCCCCAGCGGCTGGGACTGCTCGGGCTTCATCAACTGGGCCTACAACCAGGCCGGCATCTCGGTTCCGCGCAGCACTTACGCCATGATGGGTTCCCTGCGCCAGGTGTCCTCACCCTCACCAGGTGACATCGTGATCCAGAACGGTGGCAGCCACGCGGCCATCTATGTGGGCAACGGTCAGCTCATCGGTGCAAACAACCCTCGCGTGGGCACCGTGCAGTACCCACTGAACTCCCCGTACTGGTCCAACACCATGTACCTGAGCGTCAACTGACTCCGGAGCACACGGCTCAGCGTCCCCCGCCGAGCTTGCGATGCCTCTGCTGCACACCTGCAGTTCCATAGGGGTAATCTTCGACCTCGGGCTCACTGGCCACCGTCAATTGGTCCAGCTGCTCGGCACTCAACTGCAGCGAGTCCGCTTTCATATTGTCCTGGAGCTGGTCGAGAGTCCTCACGCCGAGGATGACCGAGGTGACCGCCGGCTGGGCTTGCAGCCAGGCCAATGACACCTGAGAGTAAGTAGCGCCGTGCTCCTCGGCGACAGCGGAGACTGCATCGATGACGCGCCAGGTGCGTTCATCTGCATTGCGCTTCTCCCACGCCTCCATCCCACGGTCGGGGTTCTCACCTAGCCGGGTGGAACCCGTCGGGGATTCGTCTCGGCGGTACTTCCCACTCAACCAGCCACCGCCCAACGGAGACCATGGCAGCAGCCCCATTCCGGCGTCCACGGCAGCAGGAACGATCTCTTGTTCGATGCCACGCACCAGAAGGTTGTATTGCGGCTGCAAGGTCACGGGCCGCGACCACCCGTGGCGGTCAGCCAGGTGAACCGCCTTGGTCAACTGCCAACCAGTGAAGTTGGAAAATCCGTAGTAGCCGATCTTGCCCGCCGTGACCGCGTCGTCAAGGAATCGCAGCGTCTCATCCAGCGGGCTGATCGCGTCCCAGGCATGCAGCTGGTAGAGGTCAATATGATCCACGCCCAATCGGCGCAGCGAAGCGTCCAGGGCGTCCCGCAGATGCTTTCGCGAGGTTCCCAGATCGTTGGGGCCCGAGCCCATCGGGAAACGTCCCTTGGTCGCGAGCACGATTTGGCGGGCTTCTTCTGGATGGGAGGCAATCCAACGGCCAATGATCTCTTCGCTAACACCTGCGCTATAGACATCAGCGGTATCGATGAAGTTTCCACCTGCCCCGACATAGGCATCTAGAAGAGCGTGCGAAGTGTCCTCGTCAGCCTCCGCTCCGAAGGTCATTGTGCCCAACGCCTGTGCAGTGACGACGGCGCCACTGCGCCCGAGCGTTCGGTATGTCACGGAAGCCTGAGTCATGTCATGTCCTTTTCGGATAGTGCGTCACGCCTGACGGGTGAGGTACTCGACGGCGCTTGGTTTGGGACCAAGTGGTCGACTTCATTGCACTCTGGGTGCAACAGTCCTTATCGAGCAGAATCATGCCTCTGCCTGAACATCACCCGGACGTCTGCGCCTTTCCCTGCGCGAACACTCCGCCGAGTCCTGACCATCTGTGAGCTTGCTCCCCCACACCTACTCTGGTTCAGAACGTCTGGGTGTCAGACTGTCGGAGACTCGGTATCTGGAAAACCCACGTCAGTAAGCTCTTCGGACACTGCCCATAGACGCCGCTGAGTAGTTTGATTGTGAGATTCGGGGCTCGACTCGACAAGCTTCGGGTATCCGCGGACCTCACCTCGGCCACCGGGACCGTAGTACTGGCCCCCGAGCACTGCCGGGTCCGTAGCGGCGCGCAGTGTGGGCAGTGCGCCCATTTCTGGTTTTTGCGTCAGCAGGGGGGCGAGCCAGCTTACGGGCACGCGCAGAGCAGTGGGCGTGTTCCGGGCGAGTTCGGTGTTGGACACGCCTGGATGGGCCGCTACCGCGACAGTCGTGCCAAGCGATGCGAGCCGTCGCTGCAGTTCATAGGTGAACAGCAGATTGGCGAGCTTGGCCTGCCCGTAGGCGGCAACTCGGCTATACGAGCGCTCCCACTGAAGATCGTCAAAGTGGATAGCGGCCCTGATGCGGTGCCCGACACTACTGACCGTCACGACACGGGAACCTGGAACGGGCAGGAGATGATCCAGCAACAGTCCATTCAGTGCGAAGTGACCCAGGTGATTAGTCCCGAACTGCATTTCGAAACCATCGGCCGTGGTCTGTTTGGGGGTGTACATCACGCCGGCGTTGTTGATCAGCAGATCGATGCGGGGGTGAGCGGCTCGCAGGTCGGCCGCTGCCGAACGAATCGAGTCCAGGGAGGTCAGATCAAGTGCCTGGACCCTCACATCTCCCTTGATGCGAGCCGCCGCCTGCTCCCCCTTCGCCACGTTGCGCACAGCCATGACCACCACCGCTCCGCGCTCGGCGAGCATTCGGGCCGTCTCGAAGCCCAGCCCGGTATTGGCGCCAGTGACGATAGCTATTCGTCCATGCTGGTCGGGAATGTCTTGCTCGGTCCAGTTATCACCCATGATGCTCCTCCAGAACTAGCGGTCTGCTGCCACAACGAACGCTAAGAGACCGACGGTCTTATGTCAATAGACCACCGGTCTTTAGGTACACTCGGGGCGTGACATTCCAACGAGCGCGAAGCGAGGAGCAGCGGGAGCTTCGGCGCGCGGCAATTCTGGACACCGCAGCAAACATGCTCTCCGAGATGCCCGTAGCTGAGATGAGCCTCAATGAGCTCAGTCGGCGGGTCGGTCTGGCGAAGTCGAACGTGTTGCGGTACTTCGAGTCACGAGAGGCGGTGCTTCTCGAATTATTGGATCGCTTCCTGGGAATCTGGCTCGAAGAGCTGGCTGTAGAGCTTCAGCGAGGCATAGATGCCCACGCGACACAGGAAGCTCGGGCGGGCCAGCTGGCCGAAATCCTGAGTCGTTCCCTGTCGGAGCGGGTCGTGCTGAGCGACCTTTTCGGTGCACAGGGCGGGGTCCTGGAACACAACGTCTCGGTGGAGGTCGTTAAACGGCATAAGCGCTCCTCCCTGTCGAGGCTTACGACCATGACTGATCTCGTGCTTCGCCACATACCCGAGCTCGGCGACCGTGCCCAGCTCTTCTGTCTGATGAGCCTGGTCTCAGCAGGGGCTTTGTCGACTTACGTGCCGCCGCCGCCCAGCCTCCTCGCCGCCTACGCTGAGGAGCCGGAGCTCGCTGCGCTGCGGCTGGATCCCCGCGAAGCCCTTCTCGAGGCGTTCACTGCGTCTCTTTTAGGCGTACTCCCGAGGACCTGAACCAAGCGTCCGCTGTCCCACCCTTGAGGCGTCCTGAGGGGCAACTTAGATTAGGACTAAGAACTCTTCGCGGATGCAGAGAAGGTCATGCCAGAGAAGATCGACTTCAAGAAGACTCTCCCCGGTTATTCAGCGAGAACTGGCAAGTACCAGATACTCGACCTCACTCAGAGGCACTACCTCATGATCGATGGTCAGGGGGATCCCAACACCACGGCGGAGTATTCAAACGCGATTGCTGCGCTTTATCCGGTGGCCTACGACCTGAAGTTCACCAGCAAGCGTGAGCTTGCTCGGGATTATGTGGTTCCTCCGCTCGAGGGCCTGTGGTGGGCTGAGGACATGACGGTGTTCACCAGTGGTCGAGATGCATCGCAGTGGCAGTGGACCCTGATGCTTATGGTGCCGGAGTGGATCACCTCGGAAATGTTCGGTTCTGCCCTCGCCGCAGTGAGGGCGAAATCCTCCCCTGCACGTCTGGCTGATGTGCGGGTGGATGCACTCTCCGAAGGACTCTGCGTGCAGACACTGCATGTGGGCCCCTTCGAGGAAGAGGCAAGGACCCTCGAGCCGATGCATGACGAATTCATGCCCAGCCAGGGCTTAGGCAGAACCGGCAAGCACCACGAGATCTACCTCAGCGACCTCCGTCGGACTCCAGCCAAGCGCTGGCGCACCATACTGCGGCAACCAGTCGTCCTCAGCGCCGCTGGCGACCAGGCGTAAATCGGCTCAGCCCCCAGGTCTACGGTGGGTCCTGTGAAGGATCACTCGAAAGCGACGCTGGACCGCCGAGTGCTGCTCTCTGGGGTCCTGTTCGGATCTGGGATCGCGGCCTCCATGATCGACCTGTTCATCTTCCATCTCGCGCTGCAGTGGCACCACTTCTACGACCTCTCCACTAATGAGGTGGCCCTGACGGCGGACGGCTTCTTCCACGCCTTCGGTTGGTTCATCACCGTGTGGGGCCTGTTCCTCCTGGCAGATGTCCGCCGCCGCACCAACGTCCCGTGGTCGCGCTGGACCGGAGCGGTCATCGCAGGCGTGGGATTCTTCCAGCTCCTCGACGGCGTAGTCAGCCATAAGCTGCTGGGCATTCACCAGATTCGGTATGACGTGGACCTGCTGCTCTACGATGCGGTTTGGATCGGCTCCGCCGTGGCGCTGCTGTTTATCGGTTTGCTCATACTTTGGCGCACCCGCCCTGTTCCCGCTGACACTTGAACATGATGAGGAGTCACCAGGACAGCCATCGATTCCAGGGTCACCCCGGGCTGGAACCGATGGGCGAATGGGCATGGGTCGCCATCGACGTCTTAGCGGTCCTGATCTTGGTCATTGGAGCTCTCGGTTACGGCGCAGCGCTCTGGATCAGTCGCGAAAGAAGTCCATGGCCCCTCGCCCGCAGTGTTTTCTGGTTCTCAGGGATCCTGAGCGCAGCGGTGGCACTCTTTGGAGCTCTAGCTACGGCAGCTCACACCAGTTTTACTGCGCATATGATCGGGCATCTTCTGCTGGGAATGGCCGCCCCGCTGCTCATGGTTCTTGGCGCCCCGGTCTCTCTTGCCCTGCGCACGCTGCCGGTGACCGCGGCCCGAGTCCTCTCCCGGGTCTTGCGGAGTCCAGGTGCCCGGATGATCACTCACCCTTTGATGGCGGGAGTGCTGAATGCGGGTGGGTTGTGGTTGCTCTACGCCACTGACCTCTACCAGGTCATGCACCTGTCCCCTGTGGCCTACGCCGTGATTCACCTGCACATCTTCCTCGCGGGATACGTCTTCACCGCGTCAATGATCGACGTCGATCCCAATCCACATCCCGCGTCCATGCTGGTGCGGTCTGCGGTGTTGGTCGCCTTTATTGCTGCGCATTCAATCCTGGCGAAGTGGCTTTATGCGAATCCTCCGCAGGGTATAGGAACCAGTGACGCACGGGTGGGCGCCCAAGTGATGTATTACGGCGGCGATGCGGTGGACATCCTCCTGATAGTTTTGCTCTTCGCCAGTTGGTACTCCGCCACCCGTCCACGAACGGCGCAAACCGACGGCGCCCTGCAACGATCCTGATGCGTCGAGAGAGGCCTAACCGTGACTGATTCCAACCCCAAGGAATTCTGGGAGAACCGCTACGCGGGCTCAGAGCGCGTGTGGTCAGGACGAGTCAACGCCACGCTGAGCTCATTGGTGGAAGATCTACCCGAAGGACGAGCCCTTGATCTGGGCTGCGGTGAAGGCGGCGACGTCCTCTGGCTGGCCCGGCGAGGATGGGAGGCCGTTGGAGTGGACATCTCCGAGACAGCTGTCACCCGAGCTCGGACCCATGCCGGACTCGAGGATCTCGGGAAGGGAAGCGCGGAGTTTTTCGTCGGCGATCTGCCGGCGGGCATGCCCGCAGGTCCATTCGATCTGATCACTGCCTCCTTCCTGCAGTCCCCTGTTGCACTGGATCGACGTGAGATCCTGGCTGCCGCCGCGGACCGGGTCTCAATCGGAGGACACCTGGCGGTGATCTCGCACGCGACACCGCCGCCTTGGTCCGAGCACAAACACGGTCCTGACGAGATGCCCACCCTCGAAGGTGACGTGGAGTCTCTGCAGCCAAATGTGGCCTGGGAAGTCGAGGTGGGTGAACTGCGCCAGCGCTCCGCAGCGGGCCCCGACGGCCAGGTGGCCACGTTAGAAGACCTGGTGATTCTTGCCAGGCGGTTGTACTGATGAACTAGTCTGGTGATCAGACCGGGAGTATGACTTAGAAGAGGGATCCTGTGAGGTGAGAAGGGTGACTCTGTATCGGCGACCCCACATCCCTCCCCGCGAGTACTCCACCCCGGAGGGCACTCCCATCCGCTACGGGCAGAGATGGGCCGACTTGGACGGCCCGCCGAAAGATACCTACTCAGTGACCCACAACCCGGGGCGCTTCGCTCCCCTGCACGACATCGCGGGCGCGTTGATTCAATGGTTGGACCAGAATTTTCTGGCTACTGCCGAAGAAGATAGGGCTTTTGCGTCCGATCTTCTCCACCCCACTGAGGATGTTCGGCGGTCCATCCGTGTCACGCCCTCCGAACCAGGTTCTGCGCCGCTGACCTTTGTCCTGACATCGTTCCCGTCTGTTCTGATCCATACAGGCCTCCTAGTGGACCTACGCTTCCCGAGTTGCGGTTGCGATGCGTGTGATGAGACCTGGGAATGTGCGGCCGAAGATATGGAATGGCATGTTCACCGCGTCGTGTTTGGGGAGTTCACGGAACGGGTCACGCGCGGGATCACGGGCACAGAGTTCCACTCCGGTTTCAGCGATTCACACGGTTGCCGCAGGTCCACGACCCAGGCCCGTGGTTACCCCAAGCGCGGCTCAACGATGCTCGAAAGCTTCTCGCCGGTGGACATTCCTGGGACCCATGGCCGCTCGTTGGGGAAGGAACTGCATGACCAAGAAGATGAAGGATCTCCTGGTGGGAGTCGTGCTCGGACTGACGTTTGCCGTCGTCCTGGGGCTTGCTCGCAACTTGATTTCCGGGGACCAGTCCTGGAGCGACGTCGCGTGGAGTCTGTGGATAGTCCCCTACATGGCGTTCATGTGGAGTGTGTGGCGGTCTGACGAACCTAACGTGGTCCGCGGACCGCGTGATCGCCCATTGTCAGAACGTCGCGCGGATGGCCAAGCTGACCAGGACCGAGAGTCCTGAGTCAACGACACGGCCAAGGATGTCCGGGAGCGACAGGCTCGCCGAACTACGCAGACCTCGGCAGCGTCAGGATCTCTGCGCCGTCCTCGGTGATGGCGATCGTGTGCTCGCTGTGCGCGGTCCGGCAACCAGTGACACTTTTGAGGGTCCATCCGTCTTCGGCGGTCACAAGTTCATCCGTGTCAGCCATGATCCAGGGTTCCAGCGCCAGCAGAAGACCGGGACGCAGCTTGTATCCGCGGCCAGGACGTCCGGTGTTCACGATGTGTGGGTCCTGATGCATGGTGGATCCCACTCCGTGCCCACCGAACTGAGTGTTGATGGGATAACCAGCCTCTGCCAGGACAGTTCCGATGGCGTAGGAGAGATCTCCGATGCGCGCGTCAGGACCAGCCGCGGCGATTCCTGCAGCAAGGGCACGCTCGGTCGCCTCGATCATGGCGACACTCTCCGGTTGAGCGGACTCGCCGATCAGGAAGCTGATCGCCGAGTCGGCCACCACGCCCTCGAGTGACACTGCCAGGTCGAGCGTGAGCAGGTCGCCGTCGGACAGGGTGTAGTCATAGGGCCTGCCGTGCAGAACCGCGTCATTGACCGAAGTGCAGATGTAATGCCCGAAGGGGCCGCGACCGAAGGATGGCTCGTAGTCCACATAGCAGGAGGTCGCGCCGGCGCTGAGAATCATCTCTTTTGTCCACTGATCGATCTGCAGCAGGTTCGTCCCTACCGTTGCGCGACGCTTCATGGTCTGGAGAATGTCGGCAACCAGTGCCCCGGTTGCACGTGCACGGGTCAGTTGGGTGGCGTTAAGAATTTCGATCATAGGGATCTTCCGCTGGAGAGCCAATAACTATCCCGGCCATATTATCCCGGTATTAGTATTGGTGCCATGGTCAGATTGCCGCTCACCCCAGCCGACGTCGAACGCGGAGAACGCCTCGGTGCACTGTTGCGCCGCGCGAGGGGTCAGCGATCGATGCTCGAGACTGCCCTTGAAGCAGGCGTCTCCCCCGAGACTCTCCGGAAGATCGAATCAGGACGGGTTGCGACTCCAGCCTTTCCCACCATTGCCGCGATCGCCGAAGTCCTCGATCTTTCCCTGGATACGGTGTGGGCTGAGATGAGCCTGCCCAGAACCCCCTCTGCGGTGGGCACGCCAGACGGAGGAGCCTCCGAACGCTTGGCTTCCTAGGCGATCGAGCGACCGGAACGCGCGCCCGGCTCCCCCGCAGCGGCCACCTTCCGGTTGTGGATGAGATTGCGAATGCATCCGGGAAGTGCGCCCACCAAGATCAGAATCGGGCCGGTGAAACCACCGTAGATGTCGCTGAACAGCCAGGCGCTGATGAGGAAGCAGAGGAAGGCCAGGAGCCGGACCACGTACACCTGCGGTGGATTATTCGGCGGTTTCCCGAAGAAGAACGGCAGCTGTGAGTGGGGATTCGCCAGTCTGAGCATGTCGAAAGACGCAGTCAGCAACACTGCGGCAAGAACCCAGAGAATGATAGCAAGTAACTCCATGCGTTCATTTCACCCGCTAGAGGTTGCCCTGGTCAATTAACTGACTGCCGTTCTGCGGCGCCCTGGCCATGAAACTTGCTCGTAGAGTGGTGGCAACGACCTACATCCCCAATGGCCTCGGAGGTCTCACGACCGTGAGCAGTACACGCACGCCCCCACCAGGCGAACCGGTTGAGAGAGTCGAAGCCGCAGAGGTCCTCGCAGCCCGCTTGGACCGGCCGATGGGCCTGCTCGGCGTGCTGTTCCTCTTTGTATTCCTCGGCCAGCTGCTGGTGACGGAGCCGGGATGGAGCCGCATTCTGACTATCGCCGGTTGGGGATTCTGGGCCATCTTCGTCGCCGAATTCATTCTCCGCGCATACATCGCCGGGTTTCAGGCAGCATTTTGGCGACGCAACTGGTGGCAGGTGATCTTTCTCCTGGTTCCGTTCCTGCGTTTTGTTCGAGCGCTCCAGGCAGTACGACTGTTGCGGGTTGCTCGAGCTGCACGCGTCGGTGGGATCCTCTCGGCAGGAGTCCGCGGTTCCCGGTCGGCGGGGCGGCTGCTCTCCAGCAGGATCGGATGGTTGGCAGCGGTGACTGTTGTCGTCATCTTGGCCGCGAGCCAACTCCTCTACGCCTTCGAATCACATACCAGCTACGGCGCTGCGCTGTATGAGGCCGCGATGGCAACGGTCACCGGTGCCGGCATCACCCCCGAAGATCCTTTCTCCAAGGGCGTTCAGCTGGTTTTGGCGGTCTACTCGGTGGGCGTCTTCGCCACGCTCGCGGGTTCATTGGGCGCGTTCTACCTGCGCGGTGAAGAACCTGCGGCGACGGCGACCGGCGAGCAACCGTGATCAGTAAGCCGAACTGGGTTAATGGCCACGTGGCCCTCCGAGGTCCTGGTACGCCTTGGGCCGCAGAGACTCTCCCTCAGCGCTCAAGGTCTCAGCACCAGGCACCCGGTCGGTGTTCTGCGCGCTGACGGCGAGCCAGCCGGCGTTGTTATTCGCCCCGCCACGCTGTTTCTGGACCGTGAAGCTGATGACTCCCTGCCTGCGGCCGGGGTCGCTGCTCGAGCTCTCTCCCGGCGCGGGATTCTGTCCGGTGAGGGTCCAGAGTCCATGCACGACGGCGACGTCCTCGCCGAGCTGGCGGACCCGGACTTCCTCGAGCTGCATCTGGGAACCGTTGAAGATCTTTCGGAATCCGTAGTCATGGGCAGCGCGGATCCGTTCCCGCTTGTTCCACCACAGGCCTACGACATTGACGAAGTCCGCATCAGCCACAAAGAGCGCCGCGAGGCCATCGGCATCGGCGGTATTCCACGCCTGTGCGAATCCCTTCGCGATTCCTTCGGGAGTGCTGACCGCGCCAAAGGATTCCCTGGTCACGGAAGGATCGAATCCACGTAACCACCGTCGACTCGCAACGCTCCGCCGGTGGTCGCCGAAGCTAGAGGAGACGCGAGGTAGACCACCATATTGGCGATCTCCTCCGGTTCGATCAGCCGATGCAGCAGTGACTGCGGACGGTGTTCCCGCATGAACTCACGCTGGGCATCAGCCCATGGGGTCTCGCTGTCCACGAGCTGGTAAACGAAGTCCTCCACCCCCTCGGTGTGTGTGGGGCCGGCCATCACGGAGTTCACGGTCACGCCAGTGCCAGCGGCTTCTTTGGCGAAACCACGAGACACTGCCAGCAGCGCGGACTTCGTGGCACCGTAGTGGATCATCTCCGCGGGGATCACTACGGCTGAATCACTGGCGATGTTCATGATCCGTCCCCATCGGCGCTGGGTCATCTGCGGCAGCGTGGCGCGGATGAGCCTGACGGCAGAGAGGACGTTGACCTCCCAGAAGCGCTGCCATTCGGCATCGGTGATCTCCAGGGCAGGCTCGGCGCCGAACACGCCAAGGTTGTTGACCAGAATGTCGATATCCCCGGCCGCGCCCAGGGCCGCCGCGATCCCGTCATCGGTGGTGACATCACCCGGTGCTGCGATCAGGTTCTCGGAAGCGAGCCCAGCGGAGGCGAGTTCTTGGATGGCGGCGTGGACTTTCTCTGCTCCCCGGCCGTTGATGGCCACACGCGCGCCGGCCTCGGCGAGCCGTTTGGCAATGGCTAGACCGATTCCCTGGGTGGAACCACTGACGAAGGCGGTCTTGCCGCTGAGATCCAACGCGATCATGGGTACCCTCCTGGAGTGCTGATGGTTTCGTCCATCCCAAGTGTGGGCGGTCGCTGTTCATTCCCAGAGCGTGGGGACAGGTTCAAGCAGTCGTGGTCCGTTGTTGCGGACATTGCCGACACCAGGGTCAACCTCGTGGATCTCCCAACCTGCGGCAACCTCAAGGATGCCGTGGCGCAGCTCCTCGAGCATCACCTCGAGTTCATCGGCGCTCTTGTCCCCAGGCCGGATCCAATCCGCAGTGAATTCCGGGGTCATGGCAAGCGGGATGCGGTCATGCAGCTCGCCGAGTTCGGTGAGCACGTCGTCGTCGGCTTTCTGCTGGTCGTTCTTCTCAGGTGAGGGACCGGTGAGCACGGTGCAGGAGAGAATCCACGAGTCCGGCTCCCCCCTTGCTTCGGCGTCTTTGTCCTTCCACCACTCATAGAGGCCGGCGAAGACCAGCGGGGAGCCGTCGGCCGAATGGATGGCGTGCGGACGCTTCTTCGCTCCCCCGGCTTTCCACTCGTAGTACGCCTCGGCGGGGACCGCACAGCGTCGAGACTTCGCAGCCGAACGGAAGCTCGGCTTCGAGGCGACGGTTTCAGACCGGGCGTTGAAGGTGCGGGAGCTGAACGTCATGTCCTTGGCCCAGATCGGAAGCAGGCCCCAGCGGGCTGGATGGAGTTCGCGGACCAGCTCTCCGGTCTCGTCATAGCGCTCCACCAGCACCGGGACGGTCGAGGTCGGGGCGATGTTCCAGTTGGGCGCGAGTTGAAAGGCGGGAGGCTGAACGGGGCCCAGACGGGCACGGTTGAGTTCATCGGCCAGGTCGCCGGTGTCCTTGGCCATGACATAGCGTCCACACATGTGCCGAGCTTTGCAGATGCGGCGTTATAGGGCAATTACCTTTACCAAGTCCAGTCATGTGGATAGCACTCGTAATAAGTAGGGGGTGAAGGAGCAGGGCAGCGAAAGTACCGCCATCAATGAAGCGTTCGACGCACGGGACCTTCCGTTGCTCCATGAGCTGGGCAGCATCCAAGTCAAGACGCTGTGGAGTTGGGGACGGGTGCACCGTCGTCGTCAGCGATTGGAAGACCAGTTACCCCAAGAGCCGTGAGCCGCTGCCTTTACATTGTGACGATAACCCTGGAGTCGGATGCGACGGGAAAGCGCAGGCGGACGGCAAAGTGAACACAACAGCGGCGCCGAGTCGGCGGACAGGACAGCCTGCGTCACGAAGAACGCCGTCTTCAGGCGATGAAGAATGACTCGGCGAAGTGGTCACTCTCGGCCGCTGTCCATCACAATTCTGTGGACTGGCCTACCCGGAGGATGTTCGTAATAAGACAGGCCCGTTCAGCCGCCGAAGTAGTGCAGACGGCTCCTAGCCCTTCTGTGCGTTGAGCGATCGGCCTACGGCAGTCTTCTGGCAGTCTGTCGTTCCATTTCAAATTGCTCGATGTGGTTCCGACAGGATGTGAGTCGCATCCACCGCCATCGTCAGCCAAGCTGCGACATGGTCTCTACTCGCCGTGCTGACGATAGCTGCAGGAGGAATCAGGTGTCATCCCCAGGTGCAGGTTCCTTGTATCGCTTCTTCTTGTGGCCACGAATAATCAGGGCCACCCAGACCACGCCGAGGACTGCTCCGACTCCGGCGCCTATCAGGGCCCCTTGAACAGCAACTTCAGCTAGTCCGTCACCCACCACCTCGAAAGTGACCTCGAACTGGAGCAGTCCGCGGCCGAAGTATGCCGAATAGATGATGGCTGCCAACGTAAGTAGCAGGACGACTGCGAAACTTACCGCCGATGTCAGCCCACTCCGGTAAGAGCCGCGAGAGAGAAGCTCCAGCGTGTTGACTCCGCGTCGGTTCGCAAACCACAGGGTTCCATAGGAGGGAATCATCGCCACGGAGATCAACACAACAGGTAGCAGTATCTGGCCGAAGATGGCGAAGACGAGCGATGCGAAAAAGCATCCCCAGATGCCCAGAGTCATCCCAAATGTCGAAGCTTCCATGTAGATAGCGCGTTCACGCTCATCGCCGTGGCTGACGTTGTCGATGTCTATGAGGCGTTCAGCGGCCCTGTCTAAGGTGCTGTGTTTGTGGTTCATGCTCCGATTCCCCGATCCTCTGGTTCTTTGACTTCGGCATCGCCGAAGAGCTCCTCAACTGTGGCCCCTAAGGCTCGACCGAGACCTAGTGCCAGGAAAACTGACGGCGCATAATCGCCTTGTTCGACCGCGACGATCGTCTGCCGACTTACCCCAACTGTCTTGGCCAACTCCGCTTGAGTGATGCGCAGTTCCTTTCGCCGGTGCCGAACCGGGTTGTCATGCGCACTGTCTCTGTTCCCCATAAGTCAATGACAACTTAACTTGACTTGAAATGTCAAGCATTGTTGTCATGAAGGGTGTACCGGAGCAATTGCCAGCTCAGCGGAGATCGTGTCCTGCCGGCCTCAATAGATCTCGCGACGCCGCGTAGGGGTGTTCTGATGTGGCTGTTGCGTGCCCCGAGGGGTCGCCTGATCCGGTCGCTGACCGATCCCTAAGCGTGCACATCGTCCTGTAGCGGTTCGCCAGTGTCCGCAGAACCACCGGCTAGCGGGCACTCTGCGTCCCTTCATCGAGCGGGCCCATAACTACGATTGCGGCATGGCGATTTCCGCAGTAGAACTCACACGTCCTGCCCTCATCGTTATCGACGTCCAGAAGGGCTTCGACAATTCCGAATTCTGGGGACCGCGGGACAACCTCATATGTGAAACCAACATCGCGAACCTTTTGGAGCATTGGAGAATCAGGGAGTGGCCACTGGTGTTCGTGCAACACAAGTCAGACAACCCAGAGTCGCCACTTGCGTCGGGATCCCCTGGCGGGGAGTTCAAAGACCTCATCACCGGCGCCCCGGATCTTCTCGTGCACAAGAAGGTGAACTCGAGCTTCTACGGCACCCCGGACCTGGATGCGTGGCTGCGAGCAGAGCGAATAGGTCAGGTGTTGATCTGCGGGATCACCACGAACCACTGCTGTGAGACGACTGCTCGTATGGCTGGGAATCTTGGCTACGAAACCTATTTCGCGATCGATGCGACACATACCTTTGACCGCAGCCATCCTGACGGGTCTATCGTGTCGGCGGCGACGCTGTCGATGGTGACCTCGACGAACTTGGATGGCGAGTTCGCCACGGTCATAGACACCGCTTCACTGCTCCAGAGCTGAATTACTGGAGCGCGGGGTTGATGTCTTAAGGTCCGCTCGCTAGACCATTGCTTATCGGACAGGACCTGCAGTTACCGCGCTTCTGGAGAGTACCTCGTCCACGACTTCGTTTAGTGGAGCAGTCGCATCAATCCAGACTCCCTTTTCGGGAGTGTCTTCCCTGGTGCGATGAAGTTGGAGTATGAGTTCCCGTTCCTCGTGCCGACCTCGCCCACCCCACTCGCCATCTGCGCGCTCATCCAACCTCCGAGTCAAGGTTCCGGCGTCGACCTCGAGCACAAAGATGCCTTCGAACAGATCTGCGAACTTTATGAGATTGCGGGAGCCACCGCAGAAGAAGGTCACCAGTTCGCGCTGATCGGTAATGAGCGCTTCGAGCTTGTCGACGCGCCAAATGTGATGGTGATGTACTGCCAGGCCTGAGACTTCAACTGGGTCACCGGTGATCGGATCGCCTTGGTATGCCAGTTCTCGGTCACCGTGAATGGCCTGGTAGCCGCGCCGGATCAACTCCTCACACACCGAGGTTTTGCCTGTTCCGGAACCGCCTTCTATGAGGAAGTTTCTTCTGCCCATGTGTCCGACGGTATCTACACGCGGGAGCACCGCCCGGTAGCCGATCCCTCTGCGGGCGTCGAAACCTCAACTGGACGATGAATGCGCGTAAGACATCCGGCTTACGGGCACACACGTCGGGACGCTCATCGGATCAGACGAGCAGCCAGTCTCTTTCGGGATGTTCACACTCGTCCGGTCCGTAGGGCACGCGCTACGTCGTATCGTCCATTCGATTCCGCAGTCAACGCAGCAGATTCCCAGTCATACGCGATGAGCCGGAATTCCGTCTCCCACCTGCCATTCGCGTCATCTAGCACTGCGTAACTGGCGTGGGCGGTGCCGGACTCCATCACATGGGGGTAAGGGGTATCCCCGTCATAGGCAGGCCAACCGACGCTGCCGGGGTTCACAATGAGAGGACCCCTTGAGAGGTCCATTGATCGAGGAAGGTGGGTATGTCCACATAACACCACGGACCAATCTGTGTGCTCACCAAGCCGTTCCCGTACTTCTTCTTCGGTGGCAGGCCTGACCCGGTCTGGTTCAACAGTTTCCAGGAGGTAGGTGAGGTCATCATCGGGGGAACCGTGACAAGCAAGTACCCCATTCGCGATTTCCGCTGTTGAGGGTAGGGAAGCCATCCAGGCGCGCTGAGAAGGCGAAATGTCCTCGATAGCGAAGCGATCCGAGGCCCCCATGAGTTCTGAGCTCAGCGTGAGCAGCTGACGTTCATGATTGCCAGCGATCGTAATCATCTCTGTCTGCATTAGCCGCTCTGCGGTAAGTCGGGGTTGTAATCCACCGGAGAGTAGATCGCCAAGGTTCACACACTGATCGATGGACTGATTGTCGATATCAGTCAAGACGGCGTTCAGAGCCAAGAGGTTTCCATGGACGTCAGATATCACTGCGAGTCTCATCGGCTCATCCTAGTCAGACGTTCTCTACCGCCTAAGTTTCGGAGTTTCTCTGGTGACAACGTGCGAGGTAATTCCCCACCTTTCCTTTCGAGCAGATCAGACGTTCCCGACAGACTCTGCCAACAGTCGATGGCCTTCAGCTGTGGGATGGAGTCCGTCGCTGAATAGGGCCGGGCGGTCAGCCAGGACATCCCAGGTGTCCAGAAAGTCCCGAAAGGTCCGCTCGCACCACGACCGCAAGGTCTCCCTCAAGTCCAGGATCTCTCCGAGCTGGAGGCCGGGAAATACGGTGGTGTCCACCCAGTTTGGGCTCATCACCACAACGCGGCGTCCCTTAGACTCCATGGCTTCGCAGAAGAACTCCAATTGGGCGACAGCATTCTGGCCCACTTGAGCCCCATTTCGTCCACCAGCGTGGATAAGGTCGTTGATGCCGGCCGCCACGAGGATGGTGTCGGCACGGCGGGCGGCCACCTCGGCCTCGGCGGCGTCCAGGATCTCAAGCATGGTGGCCCCGGGCCATGCCAGGTTGAAGAACCGATTGTTCTCCTCGTCGCGGATGATGTGTCGCGAGGCGACCCGTGCGGCCCAGCCGCCGTCCTGGGTGCAGCGCCCGTAGGCGATACTGTCGCCGATCAGCGCAATCCGTTCAGCCACGTCCAGAGGGTCGGCTGAAACGTAGCACCAGGCCTGTCCGTTGGTGATAGTGGGCACGCGGCGGCGGGCATAGGTGTCGACCTCGTAAGCGTCTGCTGCGGCCAGTTCGTCGGGAGTAAGAGCCAGCAACCCGCCAGAAACGGTGTCCCCTTCACGGCGGACTAGGCCGAGGTGAACCTTCTTGCCACTTTTGGCAATCACATCTGCGTCGGTGATGACAACGTCTGTGGTTCCGTGTCCGACCAGGGAGTCTGCCACCATCTCGACCCGGTGGCCGAACAGCGACTGTTGCACTTTCTCGTCCAGCAAAGTCCCGAAAGAGAAGACCAGCTCAGTCGGGGCAGAGGCTGAAATGGGTTCGACGTTGGCCACAGTGGTACTCCTTTGGCTGAGGGTTCATGCCTTCCGCGCATCGCTTGCGGATGTGACCAGGAAGAATGCGTGTGTTCGAGTAAGAGTCAGGCTCTATCAGCGGTTTCTACGGAATAGCACGAGCAGACGTTGACCCACGTCAGTTCTCCATCTGGCTCCATGCGGCTAGCATCGCATGCTTGCGAATGTACGGAATAAATCCGGAACGCGAGTCAGTCTGCTATACCGCGAACCGGGGTGCGGGCAACTCGCAGAATCCGTGGCCCAGGCGAGATGAGTCCATGCCTCTCGCACCACGCATTCTACGATCCAGCTTCCTATCGTCGCTCGGAGTCACAAGCGATGATTCAGGTCATCATGTCAGCGCTAGGTGTGGCAGACCCCTTTGGGCGCCTAAGTGCAGAGCTTGCTCGAAGGGGTCGCCTGATGTTGGTCTTGCGGGTTTGAACGTGCGGACCTATTCGGATCCATTGGTCTTCTTGCGGAAGAAGCTCAAGGACTCCACGGAACCGGTCAAGCCTTCCGATCGGCTCTATGGCTTATCCCCATCAATCGCTCCGGCGTTCCACGGAACATCCTCAGGCTGGACCGAACATGATTCATGCCGGGGTCATCCCCGCCAACCGAGCCAGCGGCCGTCCTCCAGTGCTCAGTGTGGGTCTAGCGCTGCACCATTTTTAGATGTTGGCTCACGACCACGTGTGACCAGGACGGAGGTTCTGGATAAAGCCTGGACTGTCGGGTCGAAACATGGAACCACCAATTCTGATCCTCGTTGGCAGTCTGGTGTGCGTCGGGGGTGTTCTTGGGCTGAGGCATTACAAGAAGGTCCACAAGATGTTCACCGGTAGCCCGTTCCAAGACGCTCCTGCTGAACTCCTCTTCATGCCGCTAGGGGCAGCAGTCGGGATGGGAGCCCTGTTCGTCTTCCTCGGGTTCGACCGGATCTAATACTTCTTCAGCGACCTATCCACCCGCGGGGCATCATCGCCGACCTCTTCGTCGCATCCGATCGGGCTAGGGTGGCCAAATGGATGAACCCAATTGGCTGCTCCACGTCGGCTTCACGGTCGCGTTCTTTGGCGGAATAGTGGGATCAATCTATTACAAAAAGGTCCACAAGATGTTCACGGGAAGCCCGTTAGAAGACGCTCCCTCAGAACTTCTTCTACTGCCTCTTTGGGGGATGACTGCGCTAGGCGCCGGTTACCTTCTCACAGAAGTTGTCCTGGCTTGAGCAGGGTCGCTCTTCAACCCTTCCCCCTATAGGAAGCACAAGTATTATTGAAGGGGCCAGTCCAGCCGGATTCAACTGAACTGTCCCCTTGGTAGGTCTAGAACGTGTGGCCCCGTCGATGCTTTCCAGAGCATCGGCGGGGTGTTCTATTGCGCTGCTTGACCAGCTCAATAACCGCTACTGCCAGATTCACAACGGCGGTAGCGAGTCCTAGACCGGCAAGGACGATAGCGGCAACCATTTCTGGCACGACCTCGTCCTTTCGTACGCCGAATCTCAGTGGCTTGCGCTCCTTGTTGTGGAGCATTCCCCTGACCAGTCGGTCCGGGGGTGGGCTGTCCAGGACGAAGAGTCCCAGCAGATTCAGTGTTCCCGGCGAGGGGTAAACGCTTTGGCGCGAGATAAGGGAGCTTGCGACCGCGCGCCCGGAGTTTTCGCCTCTTAGGGACCGAGGCACGAGGTCCTGAATCTGGCGGGACATGCCTTGACAGGTCGGGGTCCGGACTCGACCTCGCTTAGGTGACTCAACAGCGACCCCAGGTGACCACACGGGGGTTTCTGGTCGAGGTTCCGCGCAGCGAGACACCTACACCAGCACTGCCGGCCGATAGGCCGCCCTATTGACCTGCTCTAAGCGTGTTTGAATCGTCGGATGGACACTGCCCCCCTCGACTACCTCTATTTGGTGGCACTGATCGCCTCCTTGGTAGTAACGACGATCTCCGCCATGCGGACTCTCTCGGGCTCGCAAGTGAAGGGCCTACATAAGAGCCTCAGCCGAGACGCCGAGCTGCTTCCATCGCTGGCGGAAGGGCCGAAAGAAGAGCTTGCTCAGGATCTCGAAGTTCGTTCCTACCGAATGCTGGCAACGATCAAGTACCCGTTCGTGAGAACTCACGACGTTCTAGCCCTGGCGATAGCAGCGGCGTTCGTTTTGAGTCTCTACGCCTTCGTCCGGGAGCTACGAGCTGTGCAGGTGATGGGCTACTTTTCGGAGCCTCTTGTGTGGGGTGTTGGTCTGTTCGTGAGCACTTTGTTCGCGGTGGTGATCTTCTCTCGGGTCTGGATATCAGTAATGGATCGAGCAGCAGGTCACATTGAATACTTATACGAGCGAGTAGGCGATGAGGAAGCCAAACAGCGCACGCAGATACTGGCTTTTCAAGTCTTCGGTGGCGCAATGCTCTTTGCCCTGCCCCTACTTGGACTGCTGCTTTGGAATTTGGGCATTCTGGGGGATATCCACGGGTGGGGAGGCTGGCTCTCCTTGGGAGCGATACCAATTCTTGGCGTTGTCGGTGTCGTCGGGGCGGTGACCATGAGTCATCGGATCACCGAAATCACGGGTTTCTACGGTGGGGTGTTCTCCCAGGGGGCGCATCCACGCTTGAGACCCGAAAAGCTGGGACAGACTCAAGAGGATCTAGATCACTTCCTTAAGGAAATGGGCCCCCTAGTTGAGAGGATTCAACAAGCTCCAGGGTCTCTGTAGCGCTGGAATGCTCCTTGGCGAGAAATTCCGAGCGCATCACCAATTAACTGCCAACTAGCTCCACGGTCTCGTGCACGCTGGACAGCCGCATGAAGGACGTGGTCAGACGCCGCACGAATCGCCAACGCGTCAACGATCAGTTCCTGAGCGCTGCTTTCCCTGGAGGAAGAGTCTGCAACCAACTTCCGAACATGCGTCTGGCAGATTTCTAAGGCATTTTCGAGTCCCATATCCATATGTCAATACTATGTTTACGTCCAATGAAACCCAAGGCTTGCAAACCTTGTGTGTGCCTCAGAGGACTCTCCAGTGAGAAAACACTCACCCCGACACTTCAAGCTTCCATACCGGACGGAGCGGATAAACACCTGCGCATACTCTGGACATTCAGCCTGCACCACCCCTAAACGTCCAGAAATTATATTACCGAGAGAGTAATGAGTATCAGTACTAAACGAACTTAAACGGCATCCCTCGAGCGAAGAGCGGACGCTTTTTGTCCTGACACTGAAAGTGCACATGTGGTTCTGTTGAGTTACCGGAATTTCCACATTTTGCCAACTCTTGTCCATCCTGGACGTAGTCTCCAATAGTTACAATGCTTGACTTTCGCTGTAGATGAGCTAACAGAACGTACTCAGTATTGGTCTTTTCGATAATTATATAATTCCCAAATAATGCCCGCGGACCCATGAAAGCACGCACGACACCTTCAATGTGGAACCACAACCTTGCCATGCCCCCTAAGCGACATCGGTGATCCCGAGCACCGTCAACCTGAACCACGACTCGACCGCTGACAGGCGCTCTTACCGCTTGGCCAAAAGCTAAAAAACTCTCAGGCCTGGCAAATCCTCCTCCAGAACCTAGAACTGAGGCTTGATCTGGATGTCCCGGTCGCCAGAAATCCACTGCATAAGCCTGCCCCCAGGCGTGAGTCCCATGACTAGGCACCCGGTGGCGGGGATCGTTCAATGTTCCCCAATCCGTCGAAACAGGTCGCCTTGCAACAACCGCCAAGGAAGTGCGGGCGGCAGGACCGAACGCAGAACCGATCACGCCGCTAACGATGCTGAAAGCCGCAATAGTTATTCCTACATTTATTAATGGGCGCGGTGCGTCTAACACCCCTAGAACTACAGACGTTAGAACCAACGCCGTCCCTAAATATATTGCGGACAACGAGAGCCGGGAACTCACTACATCCATGCTGGGCGCTCCTCATTAGTTCGATACAGATCATAATGTGATCCACTCTTACCACGCGGACGGAGCTGACATTTGTGTGTAGAGAACTGGGACGCCATAACTAGGAACCAAGAGGACGGGGATCAATCCAAGCGGGCTAGTCTGCCCCGTCAGACCGTGCCGACAGCTACAAAGCGTGTCCAACATTGCCTTAGCCGACTTCAAATACAGGACCCCTCGTACTTCTCTGGAGCAGAGTCGCGGTCTAGAGATTACTCCCAAAGATTCTGAAGATAACTCTGGAATCTGACAGAACGGTCATGCTAGGTTCTGTGCCGAGGGCAACTAACGGCCTCAAAATGAATATATAACCTAAAGTCCATACAACACAGTGAGAGGACAGTCCAATGCATCTCTTGGACCTCGTAAACAACGATCCCACCCTGGCAGAGTTCCACGGGGGAAATGCTTCAGGCTCGCAGCTGCCGGTCCTAGCATGCCCTTCTTCCGCAGCAGCTCCCGCAGTAGCGCCAGCAGCAGCTGGTGCTGCCAAGGCAGCTGGCGCAGTAGTTGGAGCCGCCGCCGCCTCCGTGGCGGGATGGCTTGGCTACCAGGCCGTCGCCGGTTAAAACAGTCAAAACACTGGGACCTATCTACACGAATTAGCGGAGGCGTTAGTTATGACTGGAACTCACCGGCTACTCGAGAAAGTTCAGCAAGACTTTAAGATTTCAAATATCTCCACTCCCGGGCTCCAAGCCCCGGTTCTAGCGGCTCCCGGAATTTTGGCAACGGCCGCCGCGTTTGGAGCTGGACTCGGCAAGGGCGCCGCGGTGAGCGCAGCTGCATGGGGTGCCGCGGCAGCGGGGGCCGCAGTCGCCAATGCCACAAACGGCTGATCTGAGCGAAGAAGAACAACTTCGAAGAGAGTCCATGGAGAAGTATCAGATGCGTACCGGAGTTAGCTGCTCTCGCATTGTTTAGAGATCGGTAGTGAGTTGATACGTAAGTCTGGTATATCTGAAGCGGAGCGCCCTCTAAGTGGAGCGTTCTCAGACGATCCCAACGCCATACTTGGTTTTAGCGAGCGATGTTGTGCAGTTGTTCAAATAATCAGCTCGTTAGAGTACATAGTGATGCGAGAGGATCGGCGCGAGGGCGGGATAAACGACTGGGTCTACCTATCTGCACAGTTCAGTCAAGAACCGGAGCGGTTGCAGGATTTTCGGCGATTCATTTCCCAGGAGCCCGTGTACAGCGGCCTTCAATGGGGACGCGTTGTCGCTTCGATTGTGCTTCTAATCTCGGCTTCTGATTCTCAAAAGCTGCGGAGTCTCAGTAACGCCTATCTCGTGCTGAGTTCCAGCCTTCTCTACCCGCATCATCTTTTTGGCACCGATGGCTCTGATCAAGTGTGTTTCCTGACTCATGCCTCGGGGGCACTCGGCCGCTGTTCTGGATCTGAGCGCAGCGTGTCGAGTGCTTGTGATTTTCTCGCGGCTCAGACGTCGCTGAGCTACGTTGCCGGGGGCCTCACCAAATTAGCCGGTCAAGATTGGAGAAACGGTGAGGCCATGCGCAAGGTCATGGGCACTGAAACGTATGGCCACCAAGGCTTGTACGAGTTTCTCCAAGAACACCCAAAGCTCAGCAACCTAGCGTCCAAAATTGTGGTGACATGGGAGACTACTTTTCCTTTGCTGCTTAGTCACAGAACAACCGCCAAACTGGCGCTCGTATCCGGAGCGGCCTTCCATATTGCCAACGCAAAATTCATGGGTCTCGGACGATTTGTGCTTCCGTTCATCGGAACGTACCCAGCAATATGGCGGCGAGTTCCAGGTGTGATTCGTTGAGAAATCGCGTCCTACCAAAAGCGCTCATGCTGGGAAGCGCTACTCTCGCAACAGGCCTTGCCGCTAGCGCGACTGCCAATTACCTCACTGCAGCGCGGTATCCGGGGTACCGCGAAGTCGTCACAGCGTGTGCATCCCAGAATGTCATTCATTCCCACATTGCGGGTCCCGATCCCCAGACTGACTTGGTTGTCGTCTTACCTGGACTCTTCTCGTCGGTCTCGACAGTGGCTGACTTCTGTAGTCACCTGTCGCAAACCGCCGATACGAGCCTGTTGATGCACAACCGAGCTGGATACGGCGCCTCCATAGTGGGATCACCAAAGCCATTCAGCATCCACGAGGCCATCACCGACTTGAGGCAAACCATTGAGTCAGTAACACAAGATCGCGATGTTCGGGTACACCTCGTGGGCCACTCGTTCGGTGGTTATCTCGCATTCAAATACGCCGAGCTCTCCGATACCGGAACAGTATCAAGTCTCAGTTTGATTGACCCGACACACCCAGGTGAACTTCGATCTAGTGCCGCACAAGCATTAGGTGCGGAGGGCGTCAACACACTTCTAGAATTAGGACCCCAAACCTTAGCACTGGGGGGCGGTTTGCTTCTCGATAAATCGTCGATCGATTACCGAAAGCAATCGGCATATCGTAAAAGAATTTGGGCTGATGCTATGAGCTCTAAGGTCATGTATGCAGGTCGTAGAGAGTGGAGAACCCTCTACCCCTCCATGCTCGACTGGCGAGGCGCATTAGGAAAAATAGATTGCTCGCTTAGGGTTGTAGCTGCTTCAGCAACGCTGTCTGATATTCCCGAGCAACGCCATTTATACGAGGAGTACGTCGATGCTTCCCCTGCTGGCAGCTTCATCTCGATCTCAGAAGCGAATCACCAGGAGCTGATGGTCGTGCCTAAGTACTTCAAACAGTGGAGTACTTCCATAATCGATGAAAATCCTCGTTCACCGAGTACAGAACCAGGTGATGTGGCACAGTGATCGCAGTTAAAGGAAAACTTGACTATTGCCTCGAGTCGTTATTCGCCATCTGGTTGGTCTTGAGTGTCTTGGGGCAGCACCCAGAACGCAGTTTCGACAGAGTCCGCAACCTCGACGCAATCATCGGGAACGCCGCCATACCGAACTGGCGATTCTTCGCACCTAGGCCCGCGGTACATGACGTCCATTTTCTCTACAGACTCACCACCTCAGACCAAAGCGATACCACCGATTGGCGAGCCCTGCAGCAGATTTCCGAACGAAAGCTGGGCTACATCTTTTGGGCCCCGCACCGACGAAGTGAAAAAGCTGTTTTTGATGTCGCCAGTGCTATCAGAACCTCAAATCCCAATGGAACCCTTGCGCAACGAAACGCGCGTAAAGCCACTATAGGACTTATCCACAATTTCGCCCGGACACGAATAACCGATACGTCCCATTACACGCACTTCCAGCTCCTCATAGTCCGTTTTGCAGGCCACGACAAGGACGCTCAGCCAGACTATGACTATCTCTTCGAACCAGAACCGTTATGAGGAAACGTCATATGTCACACACTGAAGCATCGTTCGCGCTGCGTGATCCCCGATCCAGCACCACTTATGACTTGATCATGAACCGCCTAACACCCAGTGACGCGGACCTTAGTTTTCTAGGACCGCTTCTATCCAGCTCCCAGGAGGTTCTGGACGTTGGTTGCGGCACAGGCAGGGTGGGACGACATCTGGCCACACACGTCAATAAACTTGTCGGGTTTGATCAGTCCCCTGAAATGCTGGACAGGTACCGAGACCAAGGGGTCCCCGACAACGTAGATTTAATCTTGGGATCCGTCGCCGACCGGGCCGCATTTGAAGTCAATCGTTTCGACGCCGCGATTGCCATTCTAGGCTCCCTCAATTACGTCGAGGACACCCTTCAGTTCACCGAGCAACTCAAGAACGTCGCAACCTGGGTAGCACCAAATGGGGTAGTCGTCTTAGACGTATTTTCAACAGAATCATACTCAACCATGGAAGGTCACCATAAAGTACCTATCGACATCGACGGAACACTCTACGATCTAACGTTAGATGTGACTTTTGACGGTAAGACCTGCACCTGTGTGACAAATTTATCCACTGGCGACGAGACTAGCTCGGGTTTCACCGAAACCTTTCTCCCCCTAACGAAGGACGAGCTAGAACGAGCTGTTCTCAGATCAGGATTATCCTTGCATGAGGCAGGTCCATTTGATTTGCATCCTGGATTCCACTGTGTAGTGGCCTACCAAGGCTGATCGAACCGAAGATAAAGGAGCAAACATGGGGATATTCTCTAAATCTCTAATCTGTGCCGCATTGTTTTTTAGTGCTTCCATACTGATCCTAGGAATAATAAACTTTAGTATTTTGGTTGACTGGATCGGCGCCCTTTTGGCCTTCTCTGCAGCTGCAGGACTTTCTGCCTATTACATCTTTGAAGACCATGATAAGAAACGAATGGCAGCATCACGAGCCGAGTCGCATGAGAACTGCTGAGCTTCACCGGCTGGGTCTTGCAGGTCAGTACGGTCTCTACTCTTTGGCGATAATTGCCGGTCTTACTTCTTCCTTGACTACCCTCGCGCAACCTATTGTGGTCGGTCTCGTTATCTCCTCAATGATGGAGCAGAATCCATACGGAGGATTAGTAGCCCTTCTTATCAGTGTTTTCCTAGTCGGCATGGTCGTTTCCGTCGCTTCCCAGCTGGCCTTGGGTCGAGTCAGTGAGCGATACGTAATGAACCTACGTAACGCCATCGCCCTGAAGGTGATGTACGCGGATTGGCGCTCACTTCACAGGTACGACAAGGGTGACGTCATTTCTCGCGTCGCAGTTGACACAGCCCTAGCGAGAGGATGGTTAGTAGGAGCCGTCCCGCAACTTACTTCAGCTGTCCTTCTTGTTTTGGGTTGCGCTATAGGAATGGCAGTGATAAGTCTGCCCTTGTTCCTTGCGTCTTTCACTTGTATCGCGGTTTTTGGTGGTCTATCTATATTTTTCTCGAGAGGCGTCAAGACAGCAACTGTGAAGAACCAGGAAGATACGGCTGTCTTCATCGAATCTTTACACCGCGTCATAACCAACATAGTTGTCCTTAAGACGGCCGTTCTGGAGAAGATTGCGTTAGGGCGAGTTGCTGATGGAAGTGAGATGGCCAGGCGGAGTGGCGTACGAGCGATAGATAGATCCGCTCTTCTAGGGCCCACCATGAACATCGGTACACAGGCTGCGATAGCACTTACTGTTGTGTTGGGTGGGGCGCTAGCCGCGACTGACACTCTGTCCGCCGCGGCCTTAGTCACTTACTTTATGTATTTGCTCTACATTGTGGCCCCCCTCATCGGTGCAGCCTCAGCGTTTGGTGAGATTGCGAGCTCACGCGCGGCCCTACAGCGTCTACGGGAGATATCTGATGTCCCTCAAGAGCTGGAAGGCGAGAAACGTGTCGAGAAGCAGTGCGTTAGCAGGTTGGACCTACGTGACGTCGGCATCGAGATTGATGGGCAACCCATACTCGACGAGATTTCTATTGTGCTATCTGGTCCAGGTTTGATAGCGCTAACCGGACCAAACGGTTCAGGAAAAAGTACACTCTTATGGACTTTGAATGGTCTTTACAGACCTGATCATGGTTCGATTAATTATAATGGACTTGATATTAATCAGATATCGACTACTGAGCTTCGCAAGGATATCTGTCTGATCCCCCAGAATCCCGCGCCACTTATCGGAACAGTGAGAGATAACCTCCAAACAGGTGAATCGCTTATCTCAGATGAGGATCGATGGCATGCTCTGCGAACAGTAGGGCTAGAGAATAGGGTCCGTAGCCTGCCAGGCGGGCTGAGTTGCGCCCTTGGGGAGGGTGGCGTCGAACTCTCGGGAGGACAACGTCAGTTGCTAGCCCTCGCTAGAGGTCTCCTCGGCGACCCTTCAATCTTCCTTCTTGATGAATTTACTGCTTATGTGGACAAAGAAGGTGAGATGGCACTGAACTCAGTCGCGATTGAACTTGCTAAGACCAAATTAGTCGTCGTTGTGAGTCACCGGGAAGAGATAGTCCACATGTCCGATCGCATTTTGCAGCTTGGCGAGGGCCGCATGGTGACTACTGGCAGTTCGGGATTGAGCCGGTCTGGCCCATTTAAGTAGATGTTCGTTTATTTGAAGGTGCCATCTTTTATCCGGCGCCAATTGCGATCAGCCCTGGGCTGATCTTGGCGTGAAATCGTCCGACCATCAGCAGTCCACCCCCATAAGAATGACCAGCAGCGGCACGGTTCTGGCCGTCGGGACCTCGTACCGACTACTACCCAGTGATGTCACCCAACCGGCTGCGACCAACTGGCGTAAGTGGTGGTACACCTGGCCGCTGGTACCGAAGTCACCTGCCTTGCGGATCTCCTCCACCGTGGAGGCATCCGTTAGTAACCGCTGTAAGAGCTGAAGTCGCACTGGGTGGGCAAGAGCCGACAATGAATCTGCTCGTGCCGCGAAGTCTGTCTCGAATAGCTCCTTTGTCGAGATCTGCATCTGCCGCTGCGCGCGGTTACCCATGGGGGCCGTGATTGCGCCGGCCAGTAGAACACTCCCAGCGGGGTGTTGTCCACGCTGCTCGAGTCTTTCCAGGGTTCTGGAGATGTCGTCTTGATCAACGGGCGGAAGTTCGGGACTGGTAGTGAATTCAAGGGCGGTGAGACGATTCTCGACCCGTTGAAGGCGTTCGGAGAGTTCAGGAAGGTTCTCAGCACTAGTCATCGCCTCAGGGTACTGCAATTACGTAATTACATTATCTAAGACGCTAGTTATTGAGGTGGATGCTCCCAACATGCGCGTAAGCCGGTCGCCCACCGGGCGTGGCTCTTTGAGTCGAAACCGGCGGCCCCGGCACGACGGCGATGCCCGTTTACCCCGCCCGAAGAAAATGCACGCAGGGGTGCCCAACCTGACACACTCATGACAGCTGAAACAGGAACCATTTCACTCAGGTCCATTGCTCCTCACTGCTCTGCTGCATCTTCCACATGTTCAACTGTGCCCCTCAGCAAGTCCCCTGAATGCCACAGAACTGTGAAAAGAGCTCAAGGTTCTCAGCGGTGTTGCTCAAGGCTTCCCCGACGATGATCCGATCCGAGTCGGCATCCATCACCTCAGAGCCCATGAGACGATCTCGCCCGGGCCTTAATCGCTTGTATGACCTCCGTCTTGGCCGCGGCATAGTCATTCATGTCCTCCCACCGCTGAGTCATGAGGGTTCGCTTCGTGCGCTCGTACAGAGCACGATCCCGCGCATCACGGCGGAGGTGATCGCGCAGAAGCAGATACTCCTCGATCGCAACATCCCCGCGGTGATAGATGTGCACGTGAACATCGCGCTCTGGCGTGCGGACGAGGCGATGTCCGCGTTCACGCACTCGCAGCTCATACCCAATAGCCAGAAGCTGGTCGAGGTAGTCCTCTTCGGCAGTGACGTCATCCACACCTACAACGACGTCGACGATCGGCTTGGCTGCCAGTCCGGGGACCGAGGTGGAACCGATGTGTTCGATCAGGACGTCTTGCCCTGCCATCGCCTCGCGGATTCTTCCGCGATGATGGAGAAAGATGTCTGCCCATGCTTCGTCATAACTGCACAGCTTCACCTCTAGGGCTTCTGGTCCGCCGATCAGCTCAAGTGAGGTGACATCTGGACGGCGCGGCTCGCGGTTGATTTCCACGCCATCATCTTCGCAGAGGCAGTCACTTCTCTGGACCGCGAAGACACAAAGATGATTACCTGGGTACATGTCCGTGCTGATCAGTGTTGTGTTCATCGTTATAGGAACGGGCCTGTGGGCGGCATCGTTGCTGATCGCCTCACGTGCAAACCAGGGCATCCATATGCCCTTCTGGAGAAAGCCGCAACACCATCGCGGACTCTCGGTGGCCTATCGCGCCTTCGGGGCGGGAGCCATGGTTTTCGGCACGTCGTTTCTCGCTCCTCACTTGAGTCATTGGGGCACCGCGCCCCTCATACTGTTCGCCGCCATGGGGCTTCCGCTCTTGATCATCCCGCTCCATAACCATTCAGTCAGGAAAAGTGATGAACACCGTCATAGTCTCGACCACTGAACTGGTCATTGAGCCTCGTGGCTTGAACAAGATATGGGGGTCCCGACGCGAACTCAGGGTCCCGCTCTCACACGTCGACCGAGCAACCGCAGACCACAGTATTGGGGGTAATCCTCCGATGCTTCGCCTACTCGGCCTCTCGCTCCCTGGGAAGCATGTCGGTACGTTCTCTCACAACGGTGCAGTCAGCTACTGGAATATCAGCAACCGTGAGGAGAACGTCGTCGTCGAATTCAGTCACGAAGGCTTCGCTCGGGCAGTCCTGACGGTGGACAACCCCTCCGAAGTCGCCCGGACGATCAACCACGCCATCGAGAGTTCAGGCCCTTCAGCAAATCAGTAGGCGCTCAGTCCTGATTGCCGCGCGCCGCATCCGGATCCTGCGGCGAAGCAGCCCGACGTCGCTGCACCAGTTCCTTGGTACGGACCAGCCTGAGGACCGTCACCAACATGATGCCGCCGAGGATATTGAACAACAGCGTGTAGCTGAACCAGCTGATCCAGTCCACGAAGGAGATGTCCGCCCCGGACTGTACAGCGCCGAAGATCAACAGCGAGTCCAGAATCGAGTGGAAGAGCTGCAATCCGGCGAGCAAGAATCCACCCCCGATTGCGGCGGCAATCCGGGCGGGGTCCGAATCGGTGCCCTGCTGCATCCGCGTCATAAGCGTGATGGTGCTGCCACCCAGAATTGACAGGCAGATTGTCTGCATCGAGAAGGGCGCATCGACAAAGTGGAAAGCAGCTTCATGCACGGTCGATTCCCACTCAGGGAAGGCCTGCATCACCAACCACATGAAGATCCAACCACCAGCGAGGTTCGCCACCAAGGTCCCGCCCCAGAGTTTGCCAAGCTGCCCGATGCTGCCCTCGCGGGAGACCACGGCAGCAACCGGCATCAGGAAGTCTTCGGTGAAGAGCTCACTGTGCGCAAGCAGGATGGCAATCAGTCCCACGCTGAAAGCCAACCCAGCAAGCAGGTGGTTACCGGTCTCATGGAGCACGGCTAGGTAAGCCATCACGCCGAGGCCGACTTCCATGCCCCCGAAGAGGCCGGTGATGATCATGGCCCGGAAAGTCCTTTGGAGCCGCTCGGCCCCTTCGGTCACGGTGTTGTCGAAAGAATCCTGTAGTGCTTCTTCAACAGGAGTGTCATTATCGCCAAGTTCCCTGCGCCGTTCCTCGCTCATGTGCCTACACTCCGGGATCATGGGTTCCTGCGGCTGATTTCAGCGAGTCTACTGACCAATTCCCACCTCGTTGACCGTTGTTGGACTCGCTCGCTAGATGAGCGCGGAAAAGGTGGTCTACCTTCTTCGCTGAGACAGGTTGCAGCAATACTGGTGGCCGCACTCCTCATGCTTCTTCTGCCGCCGCTTGGGCTCGTCCACATGGGCATCTCCCCCGGTCTGGCCGGAAACCTGTTCTGGACAGAGCCGGAGTGGATCGGCGCCGTCGTCGTCTTCTTGCTGGTTCTTTCGGTACGTGCCGTCCTCTCAAGCCGCGGGACCTGGCTGGGCATCTTCAGCATGGTGCTCGTGGCCGGGCTGTCCTATATCTCGGTCCCATTTCTGGTCATATGGGGGCGGGATGGGCTGGAGGCCGCGTTGTTCACCGTCACGCTGCTGTTCGGATTCGGCCCGGCCTGGCTGGCTCTGGCCGTTGCTCTTGCTCACGGGGTGTGGACTCGCCACATGTACCACCACGCGCAAATCCCGGAGGAGTCGCTCCTTCGCACGCGTTACGGACGCTGACACCAAAGCGGGCCCCGGTCCAATGACCAGGGCCCGCTTTGATGATGCTGCGGTGTTGCTGTGACGAAGAGAGCTTAGGAATCCATGGGCTCTGCGAAGACGCGGAAGTCCTTGCGTTCCGTGTGAAGGTCCCACAGCTTCTCAGCCAGAACCTTGGGATCCTTGGTGTCGCTGCCTTCAGTGATCTCACCGGGGATGATCAGCTGTCCGACGTGGATGTTCTCCTCGGCGAGCTCGTCGTGGAGCATCTGGGCGAAGGCGCTCTCACCGGCGAAGGCGATGGACGTGCCCGCGACCTTCGCGCTGGGCCGAGCTCCGCTGCCGCCGTTGATGAACAGCACCGTGCCGCGACCGAGGGCGCGCATTCCCTGCAGCACCTGGTGGACGGCTGCGACAGGTCCGTAGATGGAGAACTCCACGGCACCCTCGAGATCCTGAGCAGTGGTCTCCAGGAGCGGGCGCAGGAATTCCTTCTGCGGCAGTGGGCTGTATGCCATGACCTCGATGGGTCCCAGCTCCTGCACGGCCTTGTCCAGGGCCTCGGTCAAGCTACGGGTGTCCCGCACATTGGCTTCGAAGCCCTTGGCCGTGAAGCCTTCTGCGTTCAATTCCTCGGCGAAGGCGTCCACACGCTCCTGGCTGCGGGAGATCAACGCGAGGTTGAAGCCCTCCCGGCCGAATCGACGTGCCACTGCGGCTCCAAGGCCGCGTCCTGCTCCGATAAGCGCGATGGTAGTCATATAAGTCCTTCCGCGGAGTCACCGACTCCGCACATAGCGGGATCACACATCTGTGCGTCCTGTGTCCGGCGCATTTCTGTGACGAGCACTATGCGCACAACCACCAACGGTCAGGTCCGATTCCCGCTAGCTTTACATCGGCATGAACTGTGAAATGGAGCATATGGACCAGGACGAGGACTTCAACCGGCGTTACCGGGCTGTGCAGTCACGGGATCGCCGCTTCGACGGGCAGTTCTACACCGCCGTCTCCTCCACCAAGATCTACTGCCGTCCATCCTGTCCCGCGCAGACCCCGAAACCGGAGAACGTCACGTTCTTCTCCACCTCAGCGGCCGCGCACGAACAGGGATATCGCGCCTGCAAACGCTGCCTCCCCGATGCGACTCCTGGCACGCCGGAGTGGAATACCCGCCAAGATCTGGCTGGCCGAGCCATGCGTCTGATCCGAGAGGGCGCAATGAACGACGGTGGAGTCCAGACTCTCAGCGCGCAACTGGGCTACAGCACTCGGCACCTGCACCGAACGCTGTCCGCCGAACTGGGTGCTGGTCCGCTTGCACTAGCCCGTGCGCATCGGATGCATCTGGCGCGCAGCTTGCTTGTCGGCACGCAGATGTCGATCACCGATATCGCCTTCGCGTCCGGATTCAGCTCTGTTCGGCAGTTCAACGAGACCGCCTCGAAGCTCTTCGGCGCCGCGCCCCGCGAAATTCGCCAGCGTGCGCAGCCAAGGCGTTCTTCGGACCCAAGGTTTCCTACCAATACCGAATTCTCGCGCCACCGGCAGGGGGATGTTGGGTCGGCCCCGCAGCTCTCACTCCGGCTCGCACTGCCGGTCCGCGAACCCTTCAATGCCGTGGAGGTCTTCACGTTCCTGGCCCAGCGCGCGATCCCTGGAGTCGAAACCACACAGCTCGACGGCGAGGTTCTGGTCTACGCACGGACATTGCGGCTCCCCCATGGTCCAGCCGCTATCGAAGTCACGGCAACACAGCTAGACGCTGGACCCGCTGAACAGGCAGGATCCTGGCGGCTGGAGGTGGAATGCGAACTGAGCGCCTGGGCGGACATTCCCGCCGCCGTCGCTGGTGCTCGCCGGATCTTTGACCTTGACGCCGACCCGCTCGCAGTAGCGGATGCGCTCTCCACCGATCCCGCCCTTGCTCCCCTGGTGGCCCAGTCCCCTGGATTGCGGCTTCCCGGGACAGCCGATGGTCCCGAGTATCTGATCCGCGCGATCGTCGGGCAACAGATCTCGGTGGTAGCGGCGCGGACTCATCTGACGCGGTTGGTCGATGCGCTGGGCACAGGATATGTATCTGGCTTTGCCGGGTTATCGCGGCTGTTCCCCACACCCGAGCAGATTCACGAGGGCTTTCCAGAGCCGCACACACGCACCCAGTCAGCTTCTTCTATGCACCTTGATCCTGACAGGCCACTTCGCCTTCCCACCAGGTCTATTGCCACGATACGAAGTGTGGCAAAGGCTCTGGCGTCGGGCGAGATCCTGTTGCACCAGGGCGCCGACAGCAAAGAGCTTCATGATCAGCTGATCACTCTTCCGGGGATCGGTCCATGGACCGCGTCCTATCTGATGCTCAGAGTTCTGGGTGACCCGGATGTCTGGATGACCGGCGACGTGGTGCTCCTGACCGGGGCCAAGAAGCTCGGCATCCTCGATTCGGAACTGAAGAAGTCCACGGCGCATCGGACACTGCAGGCCCACGCTCGCCGATGGTCCCCGTGGCGTTCCTACGCCGCCATGTATCTCTGGAAAGCCGCCAGTCAGGATGCTTCCGAACAGCAGCGAAAGGACACCACCCCATGACACTTCTCCACGCCACGCTCGGCACACCAGACGGAGCTTTCACGCTGGTGGTCAATGAGAGCCATGTTCTGGCATCGGGCTGGACCTCGGACATTTCACAGCTGGTCCAGCTGATTCACCCCAAGCTTCGCGGGGGTGATGAGGACGCGCCCTCGGGTGTCGGAGCACCCGAGACCGGCAGCAATCAGACCCTTGAACATGGCGTCCGGGCGGTGGAGGCCTACTACTCAGGAGATATCGGGGCACTCGACGGCGTGCCGGTGCAGCAGCGCTCCGGACCGTTCCGGGAACACGCTTGGGAGGTGCTGCGCGAGGTTCGGCCTGGCCATCCCCTCAGTTACGCCGAATATGCGCGGCGGACCGAGAGTCCAGCAGCGATTCGGGCGGCGGCGGGAGCTTGCGCGAAGAATGCGGCCGCCCTGTTTGTCCCCTGTCACCGGATCATCCGCACCGATGGTGGGCTCGGAGGTTTCCGCTATGGGGTTGAGATCAAACTGAGTTTGCTCCAGCGGGAAGCCGACCTGGCACGGTCTCACCCCGCAGGTCCCAGGCTCGAGTCGCCTGCACAGTAACCGCCCTCGGGCCGGTGCGCCGGATGGTGCCCTCCGCCATGAGCATCTTCGCCGCGAAGAGACATTCACCGGTGTTGTACTGGGCTTCTTCGAAGAAGCTCAGGTCCACACAGCCGGTGCCGTCGTCCAGGGTGATGAATACGACCCGCTTTCCCGAGGCCATCGGCGGGGTCTGCGTGGCGACCCGGATGCCGGCTACCCGCACGGGGGCACCGTTGCGCAGTGAGAGCAGGTCTTCAGCGAAGGTGACACCCGCTGCCTCAAGCACCGGGCGGTGAAAGTCCATCACATGACCGCTGGTATCCAGGGAAGTCAGGTCCAGCTCGGTGGTGACGATCTCCCGGGCTTCCAACTCCCCCGCACCAGTGGGCATATTGGCGATCTCCACATCTCCGATGGGCAAAGAGAGCTGGCCCTGCACCTGCCGTGCCGGAAGCTTCTTGGCGTACTCCAGGTTGGTGGACTCCACCCACTGGATGAGGTCTTTCCGGCCCTCGCGTCCTTCGGGCAGCAGGCAATCCAGAGCGCCGACCTTGACCAGGTCCCGCAGCGTGGAACGTTTCAACCGGGATCGATCCCGCAGATCGGCAAGCGAGGCGAAGGGTTGTTCTGCCTCGATCCTGCGCAGCTCGGCCTTGGATATCCCCTTCAGCCCCACCAGCGACATCCGGATGCCCCAGACCGGAAGTCCTGCCATGGAGGTCGCCTCCACGTGATAGCTGCTGGTGGACCGATTGACGTCCATCGGCAGCAGCGGAATTTTGAGCCGACGCGCCTCGGAGACCAGCAGTCGCAACGGGTACATACCCGGGTCATGCTCGAACAGGCCGCAGAGGAAATGGGCGGGGTGATGGGTCTTGAGCCAGGCCGACTGGTAGGTGGGCACGGCGAAGGCAGCGCCATGGGCCTTGCAAAAGCCAAAGCTGCCGAAGCTGAGCAGGATCTCCCAGACGCGGTCGATCACTGCGGCGGAATAACCGCGCTTGGCGGTCTCCTCGCGGAAGAAGGTCTCTACCGGTCCGGACTTGTCCTTGCTCATGGCCCGGCGCAGCTCATCAGCCACGTCCAGGCCGCAGCCGGTCATCGTGTCAAACATCCGCAGCACCTGTTCGTGGAAGACCACCACGCCGTAGGTCTCATCCAGGATCGGAGCCAGGTCGGGATGCGGGTATCCCACCTCCTCATAGCCGTGTCGGCGTTCCAGGTATGGCTTGACCATGCCGGATCCCATGGGCCCGGGACGGAAGAGTGAAATATCCACCACGAGGTCGTTAAGTGTCTCGGGGACCAGCTTGCCGATCAGTTCCCGCTGACCAGGGCTCTCGATCTGGAAGCAGCCCAGGGTGTGGGTGGATTGGATCATCGCGAAGGTGGCGGGATCGGCATAGTCCACGTCTTTGACCATGTCGATCACCTCACCGGTGGTGCGTTCTAGCTCGGTCAGCGCATAGGCGATCGCTGATTGCATCCGCACACCGAGGATGTCGAGCTTGATGAACCCCATAGGGTCCATATCGTCCTTATCGAACTGACTCATCGGAAGCCCATTGACTCCGGAGCGCTCCACCGGGGTGAGTTTAAGCAGGTCGTTATTGCCCAGGATCACACCGCAGGGATGAGTGGAGATATGCCGAGGCAGCCGATCCAGGCGCTCGGAGAGATCCACCAATAGATCCAGCTGTTGGCGCCCGGAACTTCGTTCGGTCTCAATCCGCTCGGCCAAGCTTTGGAGCTCGGGCTTCTCCTCCAGGGCGCGGCGGAACTCGCGGGCAGGGAAACGCCACATGATCTCCGCCAGCTGATCGATCTCTTCCTCGGGAAGCCCCAGCGCCAGCCCCGCATCTCGGACTGCACCGCGGATCCGGTACGCGTTCTGCATGCTCATCAGGGTGACCCGCTGGGAGCCGAAGCGTTTGAACACCGCTCGGTAGATCCGGTGCCGTTCGGAGGATTCCACATCAATATCGATATCGGGCAGAGTGGAGCGCCGGCGGGAGAGGAAGCGTTCAAAGATCAGTCCGTGCTGGAGCGGATCGATCGGGCTGATCCCGAGAGCGTGGACCACAAGGGAGGACACCGCCGATCCGCGAGCCGCAGCCCTGACCCCCATCTCTCGGATGAGCCGGGCCACCTCGGCCACGGTTAAGAAGTAGGGGGCGAACCCCAGATCAGCGATGATGCTCAGCTCATGTTCGAGCCGGGCGCGGGCCTTGCCGGTGACCTCGGCGGCCAGCATCTGCGCCAGGCCCTCCTCGCACCGGACACGCAGCTCTTCATCGGGATCGCCTTCGATCCCGATGACCGTGGCCTCCGGGACCTTGGGCTGACCCCAGCTCATATCCCTGACCGGATCCAGCTGACATTGCTGTGCCAGAGCTGCGGTACTGGCCAATAGGTCCTCGGCCGATATGGAGGTGGTGCTTGCCGCGCAGATCTCGGCGGCCAGGGCTTCCATCTGCGCAGCGGGCTTCAACCAACCCTGATCCGTGGGCTGCAGGGCCGAGGTGTGGTGCAGATCCGAGAGCACCCGCACCGCATCCAGCACATCAGCAGTGGCAGCCTCATCGGTGCTCAGCAGCCGCACCGCATTGGTCAACACCGGGGTGACCCGGCTGACCTGTGCCGCGCTGAGCATCCGCACCGCGTGAGCGGTGGAGAGCGCCTCACCGGGAGGGGCCAGGTGTGAGACCACCTCTACTCTGAGCGCCTCGCCGAGCTCATCGCGCCACTGCCGAAGCAGTGACCGGGTACTGCGGTAATCTCGGGACGCTGCGGCGAGGCCGATTTCGCTTTCCGGCCCTGCCAGCACAAACAGACGACGCCGGACCTGCCCTGCGGCCGGGGCAGAGAATTCGGCAAGGTCCTGCAGGGTCACGCGGGCAGGTTCACCCTGGGGATGTTCGTGGGCGCGCGAGATCAGATGGCAGAGGGCCGCATAACCACCCTCGGCACCGCTGGCGAGCACCACGGCCCGCCCGCGATCCTCCACCACCAGACTGACCCCGAGGATCGGAGCAATCTCATGGGCCACGCAGGCGCCGATGTGTTTGACCGCTCCGTAGAGCCCATCCCGATCGGTGATGGCCAGCGCCGTCATCCCATCGGCGACGGCGGCAGCCACCAATTCCTGGGGACGGTTAGTGCCGTAGTGGCTGCTGAAGGAGCTGGCCACATTGAGGTGGGTGAAGGTCAATGGACCCTCGCCAAGCGCCAGCGCCCAGAAGACACATGGCGGCTGACATCGAGGGTGTGCACTTCGGCGACCTCCGTCTGGGAGACGGCTTCGAGCTGGATCTGCAGCCGCCACATCTCATGAGCGACTAGTCCAGGGCGGCCACGTTCAGCACGCGGCTCTTCCAGCCACCAGCTGCGCCGCTGGTACCAGCGGATCGGTGCTTCAACCACGAGGTGCCTCCGCTCTTTCCAGATCACCCGATAGGGCAAGGACTGCTCATCGCATTCAATGTCAATGGATTCAGTGAACGTGACCGCTCCACGGCGGGGCGCTCGGTCAGCTTCGGGGCGAATAACAACGGACATGGGCAGGCTCCTCTTTCATGTCTCCAAGAGGTATGACGAAGCCGATGGGAAGCCCAGGAGCCTCATCGTATTCGAACATACTTTCGATAGCAACAGGAGTGAGCCTAGGGTCCGGCACTGACACGGATGGGTGCACACTAGGGTCATGGAGAAGCCAGATATATCCGAGCATGAGATGGAAAGCGCGATACTCAAGCTGCTCGCGAAGCGCGCCGAGATGGCGACAATCTGTCCCTCGGAGGCTGCCCGCGCCCTGGGCGGCGAGGCGTGGCGAGATCAGATGGATGCGGCACGGGCCGCGGCGCGACGACTCGAGGCCGCCGGTGCCGTGGACATCACCCAAGGCGGCGAAGTGGTCGACCCCGCGACCGCCAAGGGGCCCATCCGCATCCGTCGGCGGACACCCGAGGCAGATTCCCGCTAGCACCCAGTCTTTGCTTCAAATTTCTTAGCAAAAATTCTTCTATAGTCCACGATATATTTGTGGTCTAAACGATATGCTTAATTGAATGCGAGATACATCCAAGCAGCTGATATCCAGTACCCGCATAGCCCCACAGATCGCTATCCCGGTAGTAGCCATCTTATTAATCTGTGCAGTGCCCATGCTGTTCATCGATTCGGGCTGGATCGGTCTCAGCACCTTTCTTCTTCTACTAGTGACCGCCATTGGAGTCTTGCTGTCACGGGTACGAATCGAGGTGGACGAGACAGGGGTGCATGCCCGTTCCATGGGAATCTTTCACATGAATTTCCGCTGGACAGAGATCACTTCAGTGCGCGAGGGGCCTAGGACAGGAATACTCGAAGGGGCGGGATATCGGTACCTTCCGGGTGGCACGATCGGGCTGCTCGTAGGAGGGCCGACCATTGCAATCCACGATTCACGCCGGGCTCACCTCTTGAGCGTCAGTGACCCCACAAAAGTGGCAGCACAGATTCACGAACGCCTCGGCACATCACAATAGATGCGTCGTCGTCGCAGAAGCCCTTGAGGCGAGCCAGTTGACCACAACGGCAGCACCGACGAAGGCGCCACCAATCGCGAAGAACACGCCCTGGATGAAGGCCAGTATTGGCTCTACGATTCCGAAGAAAAAGTTAAATTCCACCGGCTCACCACCCATGGACGCAACCGATAATGGCAGTATTGGGTGAATAATAGCGGCCACAATGAAACAGGCGATAGCCCAGAAAATGCATTTCTTTGCTGTCTTATCCATGGCCCCACAGTAGGACATTAGGAGAGCAGCACGCACTCGAGAGTATGTTCTACTGCTCAGCCGACGCCGAGCGCGCTCTGGATGGGTCCGGAGATGAAGTAGAGCACGAACAATGCCGCGGTGACATACATCAACGGGTGGACCTCTCCCCATTTGCCGCGGAAGACTTTGATCGCCACATAGCTGATGAAGCCCGCACCGATGCCGTTGGTGATCGAGTAGGAGAAGGGCATGACCACGATGGTCATGAAGGCGGGGATCGCCATCTCCACCTCGGTCCAGTCGATGCGCACGATCTGCTGCATCATCAGGAAGCCGACCAGGACCAGGGTGGCTGAGGCTGCCTCGGTCGGGATCACGGCCGCCAGTGGTGCCAGCACGATCGTGGCAAGGAAGAGGACACCGGTGACCACGTTCGCCAGACCAGTCCGGGCGCCGTCGCCCACACCGACGGTGGATTCGATGAACCCGGAGTTCACCGAGGTGGAACCCACGCCGCCGCCGATGGTGCCGACCGCGTCAGCGACCATGATGCGGCGGGAGTGCGGGATATCGCCGTCGTCATCCTTGATCCCACCGGCGTTGGAGACACCCACCATGGTGCCCAGCAGGTCGAAGAAGTTGGCCAGCAGCAGGGTGAAGATCGCCAGGGTGGCCGCGACCACGCCGATGCTCTGCCAGGATCCCAGCAGGTTGAAATCACCGATCAGGCTCAGATCCGGCATGGTCAGCCAGTCCTGGTTGAGCGTGGGCACGGTCAGGCCCCAGCCATAGGCGTTCTCGGTGCCGTCCTCGGCGGTCTGCGGGCCGATGTTGAACACCGCTTCCAAGGTGATTGCCAGGACGGTGGCGCCCACAATCGAATACAGGATCGCGCCACGGATCTTGGCGGCCCACATGGCGAACAGCGCAAACATTGCGATGAGGAAGATCAGGATGGGCCAGCCGTAGAGAGACCCGCCGACGCCGAGTTCAAGCCCGGTGCTGCCGTTGTTCTGGATAAAACCGGCGTTGACCATGCCGATCAGCGCGATGAACAGTCCGATGCCCACGCTGATGGCGGTCTTCAGCGCGCCAGGAACGGCATTGAAGATGGCAGAGCGGAAACCGGTGAGCACCAGGACCAGCAGGATCACGCCTTCGATCACCACCAGTCCCATGGCATCGGCCCAGGTCATACCCGGGAGCACCACGATGCCGTAGGTGATGAACGCCGAGAGCCCCAGGGATGAGGAGACCGCCATCGGGAATTTGCCGATCACGCCCATCAGAATGGTCATCAGACCTGAGATCAGCGAGGTGGCAGCAGCGACGGCGGGCAGGTTCGGCTCTGATCCGCCCCCGAGGAAATTGCCGGTGGAGTCGGCGGAGGCGCCGATGATCAACGGGTTCAACACGATGATGTAAGACATCGCGAAGAAGGTCGCCAGACCGCCGCGTACCTCGCGGCCGATGCTCGAACCACGCTCGGTGATGTGGAAATACCGATCGAGGGTCCCGCGGGGCTTCGAGGCGGAAGACGGGGAGGCAGGGGTCTGAGTGCTCACGGGGCACTACCCTATGGCCACTCGAGCACTTCCGCCCAGCGGAATCGGCCTGGAGAGACCGGCATCACGCCGAGGACACCTAGCCAGACCGACCCCGCCGGGTGAGTGATCAGCCGATTCGACCGGTATGCATGAGCTTCCACACCGAATCCTCGACCTGGTTGCTCGCAGCCATCGAGGTGATCAGTTCCGCGACCCTGCTGCCTCGAAGTCCCGCTGCGGTCAGCTGCTCGTCACGGACGAAGGTGAAGACTCCTGACACCGGGAACGCCGTGATGAATGCCGCCAGCTCTTCCTGCCGACCAAGAACGGACTGGTAGGCAGCTGATGCGAAGAAACGACGACGGGCCAATGGGTCGATAAAGGCGATCTCGAGAATGACCAGGGACACGCGCTCATCGGCGACAGTGTGCTCGACGTTCGGTGCCGGTGGGTTCGGCGTGCTGTTGTCATGCGCTTCAGGAGCGTGGATGCGCACCTTGACCACATCGTCGCTGGCACCGGCAACGGCTGCGAACTCGTTGCGCAGGTACTCGTCAAGCGCCGCTGCCTGTCCCTCTCGCGGAGAGAAATGCACGTGCAGACGATCCAAGGGGTCCTGAGCATTCGGCGTCGCGTCGGTCTGCCTGTCAAATACTGTGGTCGATCCACTCGGCAGCGCGTAGGCCGCCGTCTCCTCGAACACGTTCTGCTCGTCGGAGAACAAGATGCTTCCGGCGTCCTGGAAGACGGCCTGGGTCTCCTGTGAGGTCCAACCGATCTCCACGGCACCATCGAGCTCGTAGCCGGGCAGCGCGCCGACATTCTCGGGACCTTCCCACAGGTGGGCATCCTGGCGTCGCGAGAAGTGATGCTGCACGTACCAGCCCAGGCCTGGGACCCTGGAGCACAGCGGACCGTGCGCATCACGCCAGTACGCGCGGAACGACTCCTCCGGAACGGCAAGACGGCCGAGCACGGTGGTGTAGGAGTTGATGCTGATGGACGCGTCGCGTGCGCCGTGGTCTGGAAGTGCTGTGGTCATGGTCGGGATTCCGTTCCTCGATTCGGTGGCCTGGCCAGCGAACTGCGCACCGGACATCTTGGGGACCTCTGTCCTCAACCGGGGCTTCGTGGTGGTTGTTCCCGCTCAGGCCTCCGAGGCGACGTCGCCCGGTCGGTGATCACCCGACGTCGAGCCCGAAGCGAACCCCGGTCAGTTCTTCCGAGAGGTCCCAGAGCCGTTTCGCGAGCGCGGGGTCTGCGGCCTTATCCGTCCGGCCCACCAATGTGGGGTGACCTTGGAGCTCCCAGCGCCCATCGGGGCCGACATAGCTTCCCGCCGGAATGTCCGCAGTTGCGGCGAACAGGGTCGGCAGAGCACCCTGGTCGCTTGTCTGGGCGAAGAGCCTTCCGGCAAGGCTCACTGCAGAGACTATGAGTTTGCTGCGGCCTTTGATGCCGAGATTGGTGGATGAATATCCCGGGTGCGCGGCCATCGAGATCACTGGCGAACCGGCCTGCTCCAGCCGGTGCTGGAGTTCCTGTGCGAAGAGCAGATTGGCCAGCTTGGACTGCCCATAAGATTCCGGCAGCGAGTACTTGCGCTTCTGCAGACCAATGTCATCGAAGTGGATATCCCCAGCCTTATGCGCACCGGAGGACAGCGTCACAACGCGTTCGGTGATGTGTGGCAGCAGAAGGTTGGTCAGTGCGAAGTGGCCCAGGTGATTGGTCCCGAACTGCATGTCGAAACCGTCTTTGGTCCGCATCCCCCGACCTCCGGCAACACCAGCGTTGTTGATCAGGATGTTGACCTCGCCGGTCCAGTCCTCGGCGAAGGCCCGCACTGAGGACAGATCGGCGAGATCGAGCCTGCGCACCTCAGTGCTTCCGGTCATGGCCTGGGCCGCCTCTTCGCCGCGCTGGGCGTCCCGCACTGCAAGAACTACATGCGCGCCTGCCACGGCCAAAGCTTTCGCCGTGGCAAGCCCCACCCCGCTGTTGGCTCCGGTGACAATGACCGTGCGCCCCTTGAGGGAGGGCATATCTGCGGCAGTCCAAGGTTGTTGAGTCATCACCCGAGACTACTGATGAGTTTCTTCAGGAGAAACTCACCAGTAGTCCCCGATGAGCGACTCTAGGCGCGCTCCACCGGCAGCCATAGCTCGGTGGTGGCGCTGCTGAAGTCTTCAGCGCGATCAAGGATCGCCACGATCGAGGGCCCGGACCGCAGCCGCCAGGGGTTGGACGGGAACCAATCCGTCGCTGTGGCAGCCCATGTGGTCTGCAGCGCGCCGGGGTAGGGTCCGGTCGTGCGGAAGACCACCCAGTCACCGGCCGGCACCTCGATGACGCTGAGGTCTTCCGGCGCCGAGGTGTCTGCAGCGACAGCAACGCCATGCAGATACGTCAGTTCAGTGCCTTCGCGGTAATCCGGATCCACATCAGCACTGACCTGCAACAACCCTGCCGGATCGGTGTTGCTCAGCGCCTTCAGCCGGGCGTGCTCAGCTTCAGGCAGTGAAGCGATATGCGCCTGGATGTGTTCATTGGCGCCGTGGTGGATGAGCGGGACTCGAGCGGCGTGGCCGATGAGGCGGAAGGCTGATCGATCGGCGATACGAGTTTCCATAGGAGTATTCCCTTCGACGGTCAGGTGGAACCTGAGTTGTGTTTGTGAGCGAAGGGGGCCACCGTGATTGCGCGCCTCAGCCGGACTGATGCCATGTACTGCGCGGAATGCTCGGCTGAACGCCTCAGTGGAGCCGTAGCCAAAGCGCACGGCCGTCCCAAGCAGATCCCTGTCCGCAAGAACCTCTGCCGCAGCAACAGTCATGCGCCGTCGTCGGATGTACTCAGACAACGGCATACCTGCCAAGGAAGAGAACATCCGTCGCAGGTGGTACTCGGTGGTACCGAGGGCCCTGGCAAGCACGACGACGTCGATCTCCTCGGTCAAGTGTTCCTCGACAAAGCTGACGACCTGGTTCAGAACTGCGATCACGGTGTCTCCCTTCTCGATCCAGTCTGTCCATCGACTCAAACTCGCACCCAACTATCCCAGTCCGAATTAGTCGCAGCTGACCCTCCCCGTGGCTACCCCGGTGTGAGCACCCGGCACGATGGTGCGGACACGGCGTCTTCACGACTGAGTAATCAACTCGAAACACCGTCTCCATAGGCTTCAAAACGTGTATACGACCGCGTCCACAGAAGCGGATACGCCGGTTTGAAGGGTTGTCCTCGCCTGCGGGGCAACTCAGTCCACGTTCAGAAGACTCACCATCAGGAAATGGGACCATGAAAATCACTGCTGTGCGGTCGACCACTTTGACCGCCGTCGTTATGACTTCCGCGATAGCCCTCACCGGATGCACGGGTGAACCTGACCGAGATGATGAATCAGTCATCAGCATCGCTACTCAACGGCAGCCACACCTCTACGCTCCATACGCGTATGAAGACTTCGCCCCGGAAGGCACAACCATCGAGGTCGTCCCGATGGATACCTCTACCGACCAGATGACCGCGCTGTTTTCCGGTGATGTGGACTTCGCCCTCATGGGAGTCCCCACGGTGATCACCGGGGTCTCGGAGGGTTCCGACATCACGCTCATCGCATCAGGCGCCGATGGTGGCAGTGGTCTGATCGGCGACTCTGAGATTGAAGGGGCTGCCGACCTCGAGGGCAGGACAGTGGGATACGTTCCCGGATCCTCCCAGGAGATGGCATTCCGGTTGCTCGCCGAAGAGGCTGGCCTGGACCCCGACACCGATATCGACATGGTCAATCTCGGCTACGCCGACATGCACGAAGCACTCAGCAGCGGCGACATCGACGCTTTCGCGGGAGCAGAGGTGGGAGTCTCACTGTCGCTTCTCGACGGCGCCGAACCCGTGGAAGACATCTATGACACCCCTCTGGGCCCCGTGAACATCGGATTGGCGACGACCGGCACTTTGGCCGAGGAGAACCCCGAGATGGTCAATGAACTGTTGGGCATTCATGAGGAGGCGACCGCGCACCTGGCCGAAAATCCCAGCGAATGGATCGAAGCAGTTCAGGGGCAGTTCTCCTTCGAGGGTGAAGTGCTTGAACAGGCAGTGGAGAACATCTGGCTTCGTTCAGATATCGACGAGGCCTACCGAGGAAACATCGACGAACTTGCTCAGCAGATGCAAGAACTCGAGATCATCTCTGAGGCACCAGCTGCCGATGATGTCGTCACTGAAATGGAGTGATCCATCGTGACTGCCATTGCCTCGGCTTCATCCACCACTATCAAAGACGCCACTCCAAGCCCGCAGCCGACAGACACGAAGCGCAAACGCTGGTCCCCCAGGGCGCTCCTGCTCGCCTTTCCAGTACCTATTGCAGTACTCGTGTTCTGGAGCCTGGGAGTCCAGTTCGGGTGGAACCTGCCCTTCGGCATCCGAATGGCCCAGCTTCCCACCCCCTCTCAAGCGGGCCTGAGACTTACCGACCTCTTCTTCGGCGGCCTGGTGCCTGGGCCCTACAGCGGAGACATCTTCCGGCACATCTGGGCCTCACTCGTGCGCGCTGCGAGCGGATTCGGACTCGCCGCCGTACTGGCTGTTCCGTTTGGGATTCTCCTCGGGAGATCCAAGACTGTCACGCAACTCTTCGAACCCCTCATCAACGTGGTGAGACCAATCCCAGTCACCGCATGGGCGCCCCTCGCGCTCATCGTCATCGGCATCGGTGACCGCTCAGCGATATTCCTGGTGTTCCTTGCAGCCTTCTTCCCCATGCTGATAAGCACCTCAGCGGCAGCTGCCCAGGTGCCGCCACGGCTTCTGGAGGCGGCCGCCATGCTCGGCATGAAGCCCTGGAAGAGGCTCCTCTACGTTGTGGCCCCAGCCTCGGTCCCGGGAATCTTCAGCGGATTACGCGTCGGCCTGGGATTGGCCTGGGCGCTGCTCGTGGTCGGAGAGATGACCGGGGTCAACATCGGCCTGGGCGCCATGATCATGGAGGGTCGGGTGGTGTCGCAGATCGATTTGATCATGTCCGGGATGATCATCATCGGGGTACTCGGCTTCCTCACCGACCGATTCCTTGTTTTCGCACTGAAGGTCATCTCACGCAACCGGCCAGTCCTCCAGGAGATCAAATGAGCACATCGACTGAATCCACATCGATCTCACACGACACCACCACGGGTGCTCTCTCATTCAGCAATGTCGGCAAGCGCTATGGTGACGGCCCGTTCGCAATGCGGGGATTCAACCTCGAGGTCAGTCCAGGAGAGCTCGTCGCCATAGTCGGAGCAAGTGGTTGCGGCAAGAGCACCGTGCTGCGCATGATTGCTGGCTTTGAGTCCCATTCAGAAGGCGAGATCACCTTGGACAGCAGACCTGTGTCCTCGCCGGGGCCTGATCGCGGGTTCGTCTTCCAAGACTATGGACTGTTCCCCTGGCTCACCGTGGCGGAGAACGTAGAGCTGGGTCCAAAAGAAAAAGGGCTTCCTCGTGCCGAGAGGCGTGACTTGGTCGAACAGTACCTCGAACTCGTGGGCCTTGGTCGTGTCAGGGAAAAGTATCCTCACCAGCTCTCCGGCGGCATGCAACAGCGCGTCGCAATCGCGCGGGTTCTGGCAAACAGACCCACTGTGATGCTCATGGATGAACCCTTCGGCGCTCTGGATGCTCTGACCCGGGAACAGATGCAGGAGGACCTTTCCCGAATCAGACGCTCAGTGGGGACCACCGTGCTGTTCGTGACCCACAGCATCGAAGAGGCAGTGCGACTTGCCGACCGAGTGGTCATCATGACCGGCGGTCTGGCTCACGGCGTCTCCGGCCATATTCGACGCATTTTCGAGATCGACCTTGGACCCGATCGTGATCCGACAAGCGTGGAATTTACTGATCTAGAGCGGATGATCTCCCGAGAGGTCCACGCCAAAGATTGATCGCCACTTAAAGCACATCCACCTTGCGCCCGGCGAGCATGCCGACCGCTGCCATCACCACGACGGCGGCGACGATGATCCACAGGACCGGCGACCAGGACTCGGTGACCTCGAAGAGGCTTCCCGCCAGCAAGGGGCCGATCGCTGCCAGCAGGTACCCCACGCCCTGGGCCATTCCGGAGAGTCGACTCGCTTCCCCGGAGGTGCGCGCTCGCATGCTGATCAAGGTCAGTCCGACCAGCAGGTTCCCGCCCGAGGCGAACCCGACGATCAGCGACCAGGCGGGCATGGCTGCGGGAAGCATGATGATGCCGAGCACGCCGATCAGCATGATCGCGGCAAGGGCGACGAGGACGAGGCGCTGGTCACGTGACCGCTGCATGACAGGTCCGACGACGAGGCTCGCGATGATGCCGATGGCTTGGTATGCACCGAGCCAGAACCCTGCACTGGTCTCAGAGATTCCATGCGAGGTCTGGATCGCGGGGAACCAGGTGAGCATGAGATAGAAGATGCCCGATTGGAGCGCGAAATACGCGGTGACCTGCCAGGCAACGGCTGAGCGCCACATTGAGCCACTCGGAGGCTCAGGGGTTACCACGGGTCGGTGCTGCTCGGCAGCGGCTTGCCGCGAAACCCTGAGCCGGGTCCCCCAGATTCCTGCAGAGATGAGCGCGAAGATCGCAGAGACCCCGAGGGTCAGCTCCCAGCCCTGCGCAGCAGCTACCGGGACCGCGGTCCCGGAGGCCACGGCGGCACAGCCGACCAGCACGGCCGTGTAGAGGCCAGTCATCACAGGTACACGAGTCGGGAAATCACGTTTGACCACGGCAGGGACAAGAACATTGCCCACGCCGATCGCCGCGCTGAGGATGATTGTCCCAGTGAAGAGGGAGAAGCCCCCCAGCGGCAGTGAGCGCAGCAGGGTTCCGAGTCCCAACAGCACCAGAGACACGAAGATCGTTCGCTCGAGTCCCCAGCGTCGGCCCGCCGCGGCCACAAAGAGTGCAACCACACCAAAGCCAACGGCGGGTATCGCTCCGAGCAGTCCCAGAGCAGCAGGTCCGAGCCCCGTATCCGCACCGATTCGTTCGATGAGTGGGCCCACAGCGGTGATCGCGGGACGGAGATTGGCCGCCACGATGAGCACCGTGACGATCAGCATCAGCTGCGAATGACGTCCCGCTGGCGGCTGCGGGGCTTGACTCATCTCCGACTCACTCGTCGAAGGACTTCCCGGTATTCAGATGTGGACGCTGGCTCTTGATGATCTTCATCGGGAACGCCGAGTCCGTGCCCTGAACTCCGGGGATGGTGAGGACCTTCTTCGTCAGGAAGCGCTCATAGGCATGCAGATCCGCGACCGCCACGCGGACGAAATAGTCCGGGGACCCAAAGAGTCTCAGCAGCTCCAGCACTTCGTCGAACCCGGCCATGGTGTCCTCGAAACGTTCCACAGTTTCGCGGTCACCCCATTTGAGCTCGATGTCCAGGCCCACTTCAAAGGACTGACCCAGCGCCTCGGGATTGATGTCAGCCGTGTATCCGAGGATGATCCCGTCAGCTTCGAGTCTTTGGACTCTGCGTAGACATGGTCCGGCGGTGAGTCCCACCTTCTGCGCCAGAGCGGCGTTGGAGATTCGTCCGTCTTCACGCAACGCGGCAATGATTGCCCGATCCACACTGTCCATGCGCCGATTCTTGCACCGGATACGGCTGCGGAAGCTCAATTATCGGAAATTCCCACATTGTGGAAACTTCGGTACTCCGCCGTGATCACGATGATCCGCGAATCTATGAGCACTCACATGTTTTTCACAGGAACGTTGATAACAGCTAGGTAACGGACGAAATTGCCTGGTATTCCGGGGTTTTTCATCCCGAAGTCCCCTTTGCCCCTCGGTTGACGCAATCAAATCGAGACCATTTACTAGTACACGGACATCTTCTGTGATGCCGCTGTGATGACTGGGCCTCCTTCCCAGGCCCCTCACACGGACCCCAGAAGCACCGGAGTCGGCTACCCACCACCGTCCATACCGACTCGGGTGAAACTTGACCGCTACACGTTATGAAGGCGGACGGTGACACGAGGACGGCCCGGGAGGGTCACGAGTGCAGGGACTTCGGGATTTAGCCTCTATGCAGACCAAGCAGTCTTTCAAGAAGGTTCTCGGCGGCGGACTCGCAGCTGCCACATTGGCCGGCGCAGCCGTCGTCTCACAGGCTCCAGCGGCGAGTGCCGCAGGTCAGTGGGACCAGCTCGCTCAGTGTGAGTCCGGTGGCAACTGGTCCATCAACACCGGCAACGGTTACTACGGTGGCCTGCAGTTCTCCCAGCAGTCCTGGCAGGCAGTGGGTGGCTCCGGTCTGCCCAGCGATGCCAGCAAGTCCGAGCAGATCAGCCGGGCACACCAGCTCTGGGAGATGCAGGGCTGGGGCGCATGGCCTTCCTGCTCCTCACAGCTCGGTCTTTCCGGCAACCCAGGCGGCGGCGGCTCCGCTGCTCCCGCACAGCAGGAGCAGGCACCGCAGCAGGAGCAGGCACCTGCTCCCGCCGAGCAGGCACCACAGCAGCAGGCCGCTCCCGTGGAGCAGGCTCCTGTCGAGCAGGCACCCGTTGAGCAGGCACCACAGACTCAGGTCCAGTCGGCTCCCGCTCCGCAGACCTCGACTCAGCCAAACACTGATGTCGAACTCTCCGGCGAGACCTACTCCGTGCAGTCAGGCGATTCGCTCTCCAGCATCGCCGCTGAGCTCGGTGTTGAGTGGACCGATCTCTGGGGTGCCAATACCGACCTGGTCGAGGATCCCAACGTGATCTTCGTGGGCGATCAGCTGAAGCTGCCCGTCGCAGGCTGAATGAATTGATGCCTTCGGGCATAGTACTAAGGGGCGTCAGCATCAGCTGGCGCCCCTTAGTCGTACCTCCGTCCTGAAAATCACCCCCGTCGTCTATCCGTCCTGAGGAAGCTCTTGCTCTCACGCCGCCCATTCAAACTTCTGCCCCCAGCCCTGGCCGCCGTGACGGTCGGATCTCTGGTCCTTGGGTGCTCTGCTCTTCCAGGAGATGACAGCGCTGAGGAGACAACGGAAGCGGATCGCTGTGAACCGGTGCCCCCAACTCAGGCGCTTCCCGCAGAACGAGCGGTGTTTGGGCTCAATCCCGACTGGGCAGTGGAGTCTCTGCAGGACTTCGCGGATATCACGGGCGTGTCCCCGGGTGCAGCCGTGACCTTCATCGATATGCCTTTCAACTCGGAAGACTCCAGAAATGTCTTAGCTGCCGCTGATCAGGTGGCAGGCATGGGTGGAGTACTGATGCTGACGCTCGAGCCGCACGAGGGACTTGGCGCAGTGAACGACGAGTCCGTCGCCGCGTTGACCGAGCTGCTCAGCGAGGTCAACGCGAAGGGCGTCCCCGTCCTGCTGCGCTTCGCCCACGAGATGAACGGGTCCTGGTATCCCTGGGGTCAACAGCCCGAGGCCTACGTCGAAGCATTCCGTACCGTCGCCACGGCCGTGCGCGAGGATACTCCGGGTACCGAGATGATCTGGGCGCCGAACTATGGCGGGGGCTATCCCTTCAGCGGCGGAGAGTTCGAAGCTGAGCCGGGAGCGTCTGATTTCGCGCTCCTGGACACCGACGGCGATGGTGAGCTGACCGAGACAGACGACCCCTATGCCCCCTACTACCCCGGCGACGACGTGGTCGACTGGGTTGGCATGTCGCTCTACCACTGGGGTAGCACCTATCCGTGGGAAGGCAGCGAAATGCCGGAGGACGACAAGTTCTCCGACCAGTTGCACGGGACCTACGACGGTCTTGCGGGGGACGAGAGCATCCTGCCCGACTTCTATTCGATCTATTCAGAGGATCGGGACAAACCGCTGGCCATCCCTGAGACAGCCGCGTTCGTGACAGCCGACGCCAGCCCGGAACTGGCCCTGGACATCAAGCGCGCATGGTGGAGGCAGATTTTCTCTCCTGAGGTGCATTCCGAGTTCCCGAATCTGCGAATGGTCAATTGGTTCAACTGGGACAAATACGAGCCTGAAGTCGACGCGACAGTCCGCTGGTCGGTCAGCACGGATCAGCAGATCGCTGATGCTTTCCGTGAAGACCTTCCAGAGTGGATGGCGCAGGCCGACGACGTAGCCAGCTGCCCTGCACCTGATTGATCAGCGCAGCGGTGACGCCTGCAGCCCGTCGGCCCCCACGCTGATCACGACTGTCCCATGGACATCCGTCCGGTAGACCGCGGCGCCGACTTCTTCCAGCGCAGCGATGATCGTCTCGGCAGGGTGGCCGTAGCTGTTGTCTTCCCCAACTCCGATCAGCGCAACAGCAGGGTCCAGCTCCTCAATGAGCTGCGTTCCCCCGTTGGCAGCTCCATGGTGAGCCACCTTCAACAGATGAACTCCGGCAGGCAAGCCCGTCTTGCGGATCATCGCGGCGGCAGCTTCTTCCTCCATATCACCGGTGACCAGGAGCCGCAACGGAGTCTCCCTGGATCCGACCGAGGCTCCTGACAGCCTGGAGTCAGAGATCTGGAAAAGTGACACCATCGAGTTGTCGTTCGCCTCCTCGTGGTGGTCCTCAGCCGCCCACACGGTCACCGTCACGGTCACGTCCCCGGTGTATCGAAGCGAATCCCCCGCCTGGGCGCGCAGGACCGGAACATCGTCCGGAAGAACTGCTGCAGCCGCGACTTCCCGTGACAGGTTCCAGTCCTCGCTCGCGGAGTAGAGGATCTGTCCGACCTCTCGGTGGGCGAAGATGCCTTCGGCTCCCCCGTAGTGGTCTTCGTGTTCGTGGGTCACGAGGAACGCATCCACGGCACTGACCCGGAGTTGGCGCAGACAGTCATCTGCCAGAACCGGGTCCTCCCCCGCGTCCACGACGATCCCGGCTTCTACTCCGGTGCGCACCACCAGCATGTCTCCCTGTCCCACATCACACAGCGCCACCCGCCATTCCCCGGGCAGACCTGAAGGACCCAAGGCAGCAGCAGGCAGGACCAGCGCTAACATCGCCCCAGATGCGACCGCCAAAAGGCCCACGTACCAACGTCGGAAACGATCCACGAGTCCCACCACTAGAACCACTGCCGCGCTGAGATAGAGAACCACCAATCCCCATCCCACGGGACCCTCGGGCCAGGGCGCCAATGCCTGTGGCAATGACGCCGTCGCACGTCCGATCCACCCGATGGATGCTGCGGCGAGGCCGCAGCACCAGAGGATCGGAACTGCCAGCCATGGCATGGTCGTGGAGATCACGGCCGCGAAGGTCCCGGGGATCGTGATCAATGGGACGAAGGGCGCCGCTAGGACGTTGGCTGGCACGGCATAGGTGTTCATTGCGGCTGAGAGCGGCAAGAGAACAGGAGTGACGAATAGCTGCGCGGAGAAGGCCAGCGCCAAGGGTGCCGCCACTATGGTCGGCAGGTAACGTTCCAACTGCTCGCGGATCCGCGTTCCGATGACCACGATCCCTGCTGTCGCGGCCGCTGAGAGCTGGAAGGCGGGTTCCCTTCCGTAGTTCGGATCGAAAACGAGCAGCAGCAGGACACAGAGGCAGAGCAGCGAGAAGGCGGACCTTCCCCGACCGGCGAAGAGTGAGATCGCGGCGATGCTGCCCATGACTCCGGCCCGTATGACACTGGGCTCGGGATGGACCAGGAGGATGAAGAACACGAGCCCCAGCAACGACACCGGCACGCTCGACCAGCGTGGCAGCCTGAGCAGCCGCACCAGACCCATCAGGGTTCCCATCACGAGTGCGCAGTTGGCACCGCTGACAGCTGTGAGATGGCTCAGCCCTGCAGCTCGCATGGCTTCGGTGAGATCCTCGTCCTGGGCGGAGCGGTCGCCCAAGATCAAGCCGGGCAGCAGAGCGGGCGCATCCCCAACCGCATGGGTCGAGGCCCGCGTGGTGGCAGTCCTCAACTCGTTGAAGACCTCGGTGAACTCGGTGCGACGATCGGGAGCAAGCCGCTCAAGCTGTTCGCCGAAGGGATACGCCACAGCTGTCTCTCGCTCACCGGGATCAGTCGGGCTGAGCCTTACCATCCCTTCGTAGCGATGTCCGGCCACCAAGGGCGGATCGGGGCCCGTGAACTCATGGATGATGACCACCGGTGCATCCACTGCTGTGTGAGCTTGCTGTCCTGGCCAGTGTGCGCTGAGCACGTTGGCGTGGGCGAGCACGCGGTCTTCACCGCCGAACCCTGACTCCTCCAGAATCTGAGGCTGTCCCGACACTCTGATGACGACTGTCACAGGTGCCTGATCTTCGATCGCCTGTTCCCACCCGCTTTCACTGTGCTCCCTGCCCTCCGTGCTCGCTTGCAGCGCCACGGCCCCGGCCACCACGCAGCACAGCAGGACATGCAGAGGTACCGGATCGGTGACGAGCCGGTTCAACAGCCAGGCCGCCACGGTCAGCAGCACTCCGGCAACCAAGCAGGCCCATCCGAGCTGGCGCGCCTGTTCCCAGGGGATCAGAACACTGATCAACGCGGCAACCCATGCTGCCAACGCCGCGGGCAGCAGCCGCAGGTCAAGTGGCCTGGCCGTGTTCACCAGGTCACCAGTCCTTCGACGTTCTCCAGAATGACGGGTCCGATACCGCTCACCGCGGCAAGCTCCTCCAGTGAAGTGAACGGTCCTTGGGTCTCCCTATGGGTGATGATGCGCTCGGAGAGTGCTGGACCGATCCCGGGAAGCTCATCGAGCGTGGCCGCGTCCGCGGTATTGAGGTTGATCAGTTCCGACGGACCCGCTCCCGATGGCACACCTTCGCCCTGATCTGGAGTGCCGCCTGGGTTCGCGAGCTCGCCTGGCAGAGCGTCACCGTTCTTGACCTCATCCGGGGTCGGCACCCAGATCATCGTGCCGTCCTGAATGGGTGCAGCGAGGTTCAGGCCGCCGGGTTCCGCCTCGGCTGTCATCCCGCCTGCTGCCTCGATCGCTTCATGGACCCGAGAGCCGGGAGGCAGTTCCACCACTCCGGGGTCCTTCACCGCGCCACCGACATGCACGACGGGAGAGTCCCCCATCTCGCTGCTGCCCGCGCCAGCAGCACCCGCACCATCAGCAACGTCATCAACACTGCTGGCAGTCCCACCCTCGCCGCCTGTCGGGACGTCCGGATCGACACCGTCGGTCCCGACGGGATTCGACTCGCCAGCGGAGCTGGAGCCCGCGTCGTCGTCCGTATGGTTCTCCAGTGTTGGAGGCTGTGGAACCTCAGCTGTGCCCGGGACCGTGTTGTTGAGCCAGGAGAAACCGAGCCAGGTCAACAGCGCGAGGATAATCACCAGGACACCGGTGAACTTCAATCGGATCCGTGCAGGCGCGCTGTGGGTGGCTTCGCGTTCCACTCGCAGCCGCTCCCGCCGCGTGAGCTGCTCCTCCGACCAGGCCTCCATATGGCCACGCTAGAACTAGCACTGGCGCGGACGGGGAAGGTCCCTCGGATCTGTGGGCTGCCTTACCACAAGAATCCAGAGGGAGGCGCTGGGGAAAAGTCACGGTACCGAGCCGCGCCAGCACGCGCTGCGCGAAGGCGCAGAGAACTAGGCGGGGCCTGGGCTCAGGGGGTAGGGCTCACGGGGTAGGGCTCAGGGAGACTGCAAGCGCTCCGAGGCCGAGGTGGGCGCCCAGCGCTGGCGGAAGGTCGACCACCGGCACCGGAGCCGCGGAGAGCGGCCGCAGGGCCTCTGCCAGCTCCAGGGACTGAGCCGGATTGCCGAAGCCGTGGATCGCCAAGCGCGTCGACTCCATCGTGTGAGCATGCTCGGTGACTCGAGTCTGCAGTCGCTCAAGCGCCCGCGGCATGGTACGGGGTCGCTCCACGGGATGAATCTCGCCGTCGACCAGCTGCAGCAGCGGTTTCACCCATAGCAGCCCCCCGATCAGGCTCGACATGGCATTGATCCGGCCACCACGTCGCAGCTGATCCAGGTGCGGCAGCACGAAGAGTGATTCAGAGGCATCCGCGGTGCGCGAGGCGGCTGCGGCCACGGACTCAAGGGTTCCTCCTAGCTGGGCCGCCATCGCGGCGTCTAACACGCTATGTCCGAGGGCGAGTCCCGCCTGGCCCGAGTCCACCACCGTGACCGGGAAATCTAGCTGGGCTGCGGCCAGTCGTGCAGACTCGACGGTGCCAGAGAGCTGAGCTGATAGGTGGATCGAGACCACCCCCGCGTAGCCCTGGGCCTGAAGCTGCTGATAACACCGCAGCAACCTGCCTGGGGAGGGACGTGACGTGCGCACTGCAGTGCCCTGCGCGAGCGCCAGCGGCAGGTCGCGATCCAGCTCTTCACTGGTCTCCGGGTAGATCTGGTCCCCGATCATCACCGGGATGGGGACCGAGATGATGTTGCTCCCGACCTGTCCGAGGACCAGCTCCTGGGTGCTGCGATCTACAGGAAGTGAGCAGGAGGAATCGGTGACAATCGCGATTCGCCCCTTCTTCTTGCGCAGGTTGGGCTTGCGCCCCGGCACGGCGGCACGGCGCCGCAGAAGATCTGCCTCGACGGCTTCGCGCCATCGGGCCAGGCTCTGCTGGCAACGTTCCCCCGGCCGGGAGGCCATCAGCCTGTCACTACATTGACCAGTTTCGGTGCGCGCACAATGACCTTGCGCACTCCCCCGCCCTCGGCGATGTAGCGCTGGATCTTCGGCAGGGCCAGGGCTTGAGCCTCAAGGTTCTCCGCGCTGATATCCGCGGCGACCTCGATCTTCTCGCGCAGCTTGCCCTGCACCTGGATCACCGCAGTGACAGTGTCCTCGACCAGCAGCGAGTCATCCACGGCCGGCCAGATCGAATTTGCCACGGAGGGCTCATGACCGAGCATCGCCCACATGTCCTCAGCGGTGTAGGGAGCCACCAGGGAGAGGATCTGCGCAGTGACCTCGGCGGCTTCGCGGACGGCCGGATCGGCTGCCCCCGCGCCGGAGTCGATCTCTTTACGTGCAGCGTTGACTAGCTCCATGACGCGAGCGATCACCACGTTGAACTTCTTGTCCTCCACCAGGTACGCCGCGTCCTGGATGGTCCGGTGGGTCACGGCGCGCAGACCGGTGGTCCCGGTCGCGGGATCGCTGTCCTTGGCGGAGCTGACATCCTGCGCCAGCCGCCAGGCGCGGGCAAGGAACTTCGCCGAACCGGCAGGTGACACATCAGCCCAGTCCACGTCGTCCTCGGGTGGCCCGGCGAAGACCATGGTCAGTCGCACGGCATCGACGCCGTAGGCATCGAGCTGCTCACCGAGGTTCACGCCGTTGCCCAGGGACTTGGACATGGCCTTGCCGCCGTTGAGCACCTGTCCCTGGTTCAGCAGAGCCTTGAACGGCTCGGTGAAGTTCACCAGGCCCAGGTCGAAGAGCACCTTGGTGAAGAAGCGCGAGTAGAGCAGGTGCAGAATGGCGTGTTCCACACCGCCCACATACTGATCCACCGGGAGCCACTTATTGATCTCCTCGCTGGGGAAGATCTCCTCGGTGTTGTTGGGATCGATGTAGCGCAGGTAGTACCAGGACGAATCCACGAAGGTGTCCATGGTGTCGGTGTCCCGGGTGGCTGCGCCGCCGCAGGACGGGCAGTCCACGTTGACCCAGTCAGCGGCACCGGCCAGAGGCGATTTCCCCTTGGGCGCGAGCTGTTCGCCGCGCATGCCGGTGGGCAGCTTGACCGGGAGCTGGTCCTCAGGCACGGGGACTTCCCCGCAGGCCTCGCAGTGGATGATCGGTATCGGGGCACCCCAGAAACGCTGGCGGGAGAGCAGCCAGTCGCGCAGCCGGTAGTTGACCTTGGACTCGCCGACGCTGTTCTCGGCCAGCACCTCGATGGCGCGGGCGATCGCTGCATCCTTGCCCAGGCCCTCCCAGGCAGGGGAATTCACTGCTGTGCCTTCACCTGCGGTCGCGGTGCCGGTCTCTTCGGGATCCTCATCTCCGGTGTCCACGACCACACGGATCTTCAGTCCCATGGTCTTGGCGAATTCCAGGTCGCGCTGATCGTGGGCGGGCACGCCCATGACGGCGCCAGTGCCGTAATCGGCAAGCACATAGTCCGAGGCCCAGAGCGGCAGTTCCTCACCGGTGATGGGGTGGATCGCGTGGCGGCCCAGGAACACACCGGTGCGTTCCCGCTCGGCTGACTGCCGTTCGATGTCTGAGACGCTGCCCAGCGCCGCACGGTAGGCCTCAAGCTCGGGTCGCTGCTCCTCGGTGACCAGCTCCATGGCCAGCTCGGCGTCGGCGGCAACGACCATGAAGGTAACCCCGTAGAGCGTGTCGGGGCGGGTGGTGAAGACCTCCACGGGTGCGTGGTCGGCACCGGTGGAAGCGGGCTTGATCTCATAGCGCACGGAGGCGCCGGTGGAACGGCCGATCCAGTTGCGCTGCATGGAGAGCACCCGGTCAGGCCAGTGGCCCTTGAGCTGTTCCATGTCTTCAAGCAGCCGGTCCGCGTAATCGGTGATCTTGAAGTACCACTGGTTCAGCGACTTCTTGATCACCGCGGTGCCACAGCGTTCACAGGCGCCGTCGACGACCTGCTCATTGGCGAGCACGGTCTGGTCCTTGGGACACCAGTTGACCGGGGAATCCTTCTTATAGGCCAGGCCCTTGTTGTAGAACTGCAGGAACAGCCACTGGGTCCAGCGGTAGTAGGACTCATCCGACGTGTGCAGCCGGCGCGTCCAGTCGGCGCTGATGCCGTAGCGCTTGAAGGACGCCGCCTGGGTCTCGATATTCGCGTAGGTCCAGTCGGCAGGATGCGCGTCGTTCTTGATCGCGGCATTCTCAGCGGGAAGCCCGAAGGAGTCCCAGCCGATCGGGTGCAGCACGTTGTAGCCGCGCAGCCGCGCGTAGCGGGCTGGGATATCACCGATGGCGAAGGCCTCGGCGTGGCCCATGTGCAGATCGCCGGAGGGGTACGGGAACATGTCCAGCACGTACTTCTTTTCCCGGGTATCAGCAGGATCCACCACGAAGGTGCCCTGTTCCTCCCAGAGGGGCAGCCAGCGGGCCTCCATCTCCTGGAAGGAGTACAGCTTCTTCTCCCCACCCTCCGCCGCAGCGGAATGGGTAGCGGGCTGAGTCGCAGCGGTATCTGCTGCAGCGGTTTCGCTCGCGTTGCTCACCTGGGGGGCACCTCGTCGTCGATGGGTCGAGTCTTGAACCCCGCCAGTCTAATGGAGTTCCCAGGTAGGCTGACGCAGTGATCCGCCCGTGGACCGAGCATCCGGCTCGAACAGGAACCAGGCGTCAGGTAGCGCTGAGCTTCGCCTCCCCCGACGACGACGCCGCACCGGCAAGCACCTCCGTCGCGCTCTGGCACTACATCCCCGAACTGAGCAGGCCGCAACAGCCTGGCTCACGCAAACCAGCACCTACGCACGGCAAATCAGCTGCTACGCGCAGGCTGCTGTTCATCCACGGGTTCCGCGGAGACCACCACGGGATGCAGCTGATCGTCGACGCCCTGCCTGAGTATGAGATCTTCGTACCTGATCTGCCTGGTTTCGGAGAGACGGCGCCACTGACGGGTGACCATGGCGAACCCGTGGAGCACGACCTCGACGCCTACGCGGCGTTCGTGGAAGCCCTCGCCGATGAACTCAGCCTCGGGCCCCAGGACGTCTTAGTGGGCCATTCCTTCGGCTCCATCGTTGTGGCCGCCCATCAGGCGCGTCGCACCCGCAGCCGGAAGCCTCGGCGCTGGGGGGGACTGGGACTCTTTGCACCGATCAGCAACGACATCTTCAGCGGCCGCCTGTTCCCGGGTGCCGCAGGGGTGGACCTCTACTACCGCCTCGCCCGAGCACTCCCCGCCCGGGCGGCGCAGCTGATCCTGCACTCCCGCCTGGCATTGATGGTGACAAACGCGTCGATGATCGTGTCACGAGATCCGGCACTGATCGGCTATATCCGTGATCAGCACCGGCGATACTTCAGCAGCTATTCCGATCCGCGCACACTGCTGCAGGCCTACTGGGCATCGAGTCGCCACACGGTGACTGAATTTGCTGCCGACTTGCAGCTTCCGGTGCTGCTCGCCCCGGGCGCCCAGGACCAGCTGAGCACACCCGCCGGGCAGCGCAGACTGCGCCGAGCGCTTCCGCAGGGCGAGCTTCAGGTGCTGCGCGGCACCGGGCATCTGCTCCACTATGAAAAGCCAGCTCCGGCGGCCCGGGCACTGCGCAGGTTCATCGCCAGCCTGGAGTAGAGCTGCAGGTATGGGAATGACCAGAACTAGAACTGCAGGCTGAGAATGTCATCCAGGGCGATGCGCAGGCCACGTCCGCTCCGCACCGCTCCCGGAGGCGCTGCACTGTGCGTGCGGCGAATCCTGCGGATCTCCGTGATGACCGCGGTGGCCTCGGCGTAGCCGAAGAAGAGAAGGTACCGGTGCCGGCCCTCCTCGAGGACCGAGGGTCCGATCCACCTCCGACCTTGTGGAAGCTGGACCTGCGCGATGAAGGCATCGGCCTCGGCCGGATCTCCGGTGAGGCTCAGCATGCGCTGCGCCGGGGGAAGACCAAGTTCGAGTCGGTTATAGAGTTCCCGGCGTGCATAGGAGACAGGATCCCAGCGCACGAGGGCGGCAGTGAGCTCCTCGGCGTCGGCCGTGATCACCACAGTTCCGCCCTGTGGCTGGTGGGGCCGCACCAGTGATGAGGCGCGGAACCAGCGAGAGAGCACCTGACGCGGGACATCGAGGCCTTCCCGGCTGAGCTGAGTATCACCATCGAGCAGCAGCGCAGCGGCGTAACCAGCCTCCGCCACGGGTTCCACCCCAGGCGTGCTCACCACCAGTGCCGCGTCCTCCCCCACTGTGCGGATCGGATGATCTGAGGTGGAGGAGATCACCGGGATATTCGGAAATGCCCGGCCAAGTTCCTGGGCCGTGCGATCAGCCCCGCGTGAGCCCGCCCGGAACGTGGTGGAGCCACACTCGTCACAGCGGTGATCGCGATGGTGGAGACCGCACCAACGGCATTTCAGCGTGCGGGACTGCCCGTGGTGTGCCGGCAGGCTCAGTGGTCCGTGGCACTGCGGGCACTGCTGGCGGCTGCGGCAACGTTCGCACAGCACCGCGGGAATGAAGCCGCTGCGGGCCACCTGCACCAGAACAGGGCCGTGTTCAAGGCCGTCCCTGGCTGCCTTATAGGCGGCTGCGGGGAGTCTGGCCTGGCGGAATGCCGGCTCGCGTTCCTGCTGATAAGAATCTGCGGTGGCGATCATCCGTGGGGCCGCCGCGCGTCGTTCCTCTCTGCCGGGTGCCACCTCGGTCAACCAGCCACGCTCCACCAGCCGCTGGACCTCCAGGCTGCGCGAGGTGGAGAGCAGCACGAGCTCCGCTCCGGTCTGCACCGTGCGCAGCAGCGCCACCTCGCGCACATGGTGGTAGGGGGCCCGAGGCTCCGAGTGGGTCTGCTCTGCGTCCTCGAAGACCATCAGCAGGCGAAGCCGCGGCACTGGGGCGAAGATTGCCGAACGCGTCCCGACCGCCACGCGGGCCTGACCGAAACGCAGCTGCAGGAACGCGTGATACCGCGCCGAGGGCCCCATCTCTGCGGTGAGCTGAACTGCCACTCCGCTGCCGAGATCCTTGACCAGCACCTCCAGCAGGGAGTCCACATCGCGCTGATCGGGCACCACGATGACGGCCTCACCATCACCTTGAAGGCACAGCCTGACCCGATCAAGGATCTGAGCGGTCCATGACAGCTCCCCAAAGGACTTCAGTGCCAGCGCGGCACTGCGCGGCCTTGGATTCTCGGCGTCGAGAGTGGGATCAGGCGCAAGAAGTCCCGCAAAGTCCTTCTCCACTCGAGCCGCACGCGGCGGAATCGCGGCACGCAGAACATCAGCGGTGACCCCTGCTCCACGCTCGGCAACCTGCCCTGAGAGCTCAAGAATGTCCTGAGCCAGCACCGGCAGGGCCGTGACGAGCTTGGTGATCAGTGAAAGCCGAGAGGTGGTGCTGGGTTCCTGCTTGCGGCGCAGCACATAGCCGGTCATCTCTCGGCCGGAGAAGCGAAGTTTCACCCGGCAGCCCGGGACGATCTTGTCTGCAAGATCGATGGGCACCACATAGTCGAAGGGCCGGTCCAGATGGGGCACCGCTGATTCCAGCAGCACCTCGGCCACCGGGAGCTCCTTGGCGGCGCCCGCAGGCAGCTGCGGTGTCGGTGGCGGAGCAAGGGAATCCAGCAGGGCAGGCTGGTTCGGCTGCTTCCCGGCACCAGGATCTTGCATCATGCTGATTCACCTCCTTGCAGCGATCTCCACTGCCCTGAAATGGTATCCCGAGGCACGGACACCTCCGGTGCGCGAAGCCGGTATCCCCAGCAGAGACTGCGGGCCAGGGTTGCGTAGAGTAATGCCGATGCGCAAACACTCTCACGGGCCTGCCTGGGGCTCATTCATCCGGAACGCACTGCTGGTGCTGGTTCTCCTGGCGATGATCTATGCCGCCTTCAACCTGCGGCTGCCCTCGGTGGATGAACTCCAGACCCGGATCGAAGCCTACGGCTGGGCGGCCTGGATCATCTTCATCCTGCTCTACGCGGTCGTGGCGATGACCCCCATCCCCGTGACGATCATGGCGGTCAGCGGCGGGTTCATCTTCGGCGTGCTCGAAGGCAGCCTGCTCTCGGTCGTCGGAGTGCTCATCGGCTGCTGGGCCGCCTACCACCTCGCGCGACTGCTGGGCACCGAAGCGGTGCGCCGGCTCCTGGGATCTCACGCTGAAACCGTGGAGTCCCACCTCGAGGACGCCGGCTTCCAGGCTGTCTGCGCGCTTCGCCTGATGCCTGGTGTTCCCTATTGGCCGGTGAACTACGGCAGCGGTGCCTTTGGAGTCACGCAGCGTGACTTCGTGGTGGCCAGCGTGATCTCCACGGTGCCCGGACAGGTCTCTCTGGTGGCGCTGGGCGCCTTCATCGCCGAACCCTCGGTGCTCTACGGCGTCGTCGTCGGGGTGGCCTGGATCGTGGTGATCGTCATGACGATCTGGGCGTATCGCAGCTGGCGGGGCACCTCCAGCCGCCCCTTCCCCGGCTCCTGAGCCTGAGGCGTGAAGCCTGGGATCTGGAGCCTGCGGTCTGGAAGTGCTCGGGACGCCTCAGGCGTTGAAGAAGGACTTCAGCGCGTCGACCCGGTCAAGCCGCTCCCACGGGAAGTGGTCTCCCTCGCGGCCGAAGTGGCCGTTCTTGGAGGTCTCGCGGTAGATCGGGCGCAGCAGGTCAAGGTCTTCGATGATGCCCAGCGGGCGCAGGTCGAAGACGGCGTCGATGGCAGCGGAGATCTGCACAGGGTCGACCTTCTCGGTGCCGAAGGTCTCCACGTAGATTCCCACCGGATGAGCCCGGCCGATCGCGTAGGCGATCTGGATCTCGGCGCGGTCTGCGAGGCCGGCAGCGACGACGTTCTTGGCAACCCAGCGCATGGCATAGGCGGCGGAGCGGTCCACCTTGGACGGATCCTTGCCGGAGAAGGCGCCGCCGCCGTGGCGGGAGAACCCGCCGTAGGTATCGACGATGATCTTGCGTCCGGTCAGGCCGGCGTCGCCCACGGGGCCGCCGACGACGAAGGGCCCCGAGGGGTTGATGATCTCGGAGAGGGTGCCCAGATCAAGTCCGGTGGACTCCAGGATCGGAGCGATCACGCGTTCGCTGATGTCACCGCGGAGCTGCTCCTGGGAGATATCAGCGGTGTGCTGGGTGGAGACCACGACGGTGTCCAGGCTGACCGGGCGATCGCCGTCGTAACCGATGGTGACCTGGGTCTTGCCGTCGGGGCGCAGGTAGGCGAGGTCGCCGTCCTGGCGGACCTTGGTCAGCTGAGCCGAGAGCTGGTGTGCCAGCGAGATCGCACTTGGCATATAGGTGGGGGTCTCATTGGTGGCGTAGCCGAACATGATGCCCTGATCACCCGCGCCCTGGGCGTCACGGCGATCTTCGGCACCTCCGCGGGCCTCCATGGAGTTGAAGACTCCGGCGAAGATCTCCGGGGACTGCTGACCGATGGAGATGGAGACACCGCAGCGGGCTCCGTCGAATCCATTGGCTGAGGAGTCGTAGCCGATGTCGAGCAGCGTGTTGCGCACGATCTGCGGGATCTCCACATAGCCCGAGGTGGTGACCTCTCCGGCTACATGGACCAGACCGGTGGTGGTCAGTGTTTCCACGGCTACCCGGGAGTTCTTGTCCTCGGCCAGGAGGGCATCGAGGATGGCGTCTGAGATCTGGTCGCAGATCTTATCCGGGTGCCCGATGGTTACCGACTCGGAGCTGAACAGGCGCAGGGGGGATGCGGCCGCAGCGGCATTGGAATTCGTCACTGGGTCATCCTACGTGAGCCGGATCAGGCGTCGGGCGATAGCTTCACACGACGTAAGCGGCGACCTGGGCGATGATGGCCTCCGCCGCTTCATGCTTCGTGCCGCGCACCGTGACCACAGGCGCGGAATCAGCACTGCCATTGCCACTTTCACCGGCGCGGGCGCTGAGAATGTGGATCTCGGTCTCGTCGCGTCCGAAGACCAGATTCTCACCCACCTGATTGAGCACCAGGAGATCACAGCCCTTGCGGAGCAGCTTGGCCTGCGCAAGTTCCAGCGGGGTGGCATCGGCGCTTCCGGTCTCGGCGGCGAAACCCACGATGGCTGCCGGACCGCCCTGGGCATCCCGCCGCGCGACCGTCTCGGCGAGGATGTCGGGATTGCGTTCCAGCGTGATCACGGGGTTCTCCCCGTCCTCAGTCTTCTTGATCTTCTGCGCCGCGTAGGCGGAGGGGCGAAAATCGGCGACGGCGGCTGCCATCAGCAGCACATCGGCATCTGCTGCTGCGCGCTCCACTGCTGTCTGCAGCTGTGCCGCGGTCTCGATACGCTCCACGGCGATATTCGGCTGCTCCGGCGCTGGAACGTCCATGATGCCAGCGATCAGATGCACCTGGGCGCCCGCGGCTGCGGCTGTCTCGGCCAGCGCGAGTCCCTGCTTGCCAGAGGATCGGTTCCCCAGATAGCGGACCGGGTCCAGCGGTTCACGCGTCCCGCCCGCGGTGACAACGACCTTGCGACCGAGCAGTGGAGGCTGCGTCTCGGTGGGAGCGGCATGGGGGGCGCCTGCCTCCGAAGAGTCTGAGGCCGCAGATCCCTCGGCGATAGCCAGCAGCTCATTGACCCGGGCGTAGATCTCCTCGGGCTCCGGGAGACGACCGGGACCGGTGTCTTTGCCGGTGAGGCGTCCCACGGCAGGTTCCATGACTTCGATGCCGCGGCCGCGCAGTGTGGCGACGTTCTCAGAGGTGGCGGCATTGCCCCACATCTCGGTGTGCATCGCGGGGACCAGGAGGATCGGCGCCTCGGTGGCCAGCAGAGTGGTGGTGAGCAGATCATCGGCCATTCCGGCCCGGGTGCGCGCGAGCAGATCTGCCGTCGCGGGGGCGACGACGATCAGGTCGGCTTCCTGGCCCAGGCGCACGTGGCGGACCTGGTCGATGCCGGAGAAGACCGAGGTGGTGACCGGTCTGCCACTCAGAGCTTCCCAGGTGGCACGACCGATGAACTGTTCGGACGCGGGGGTCGGGATCACATCGACTTGGTGTCCGTCCTCGCGCAGCAGCCGCAGCAGCAGGACTGCTTTATAGGCCGCAATGCCAGCACTGACTCCAAGAACGATGCGCATCAGCTCAGATTACCCCGGGCGCCCACCGCCTGCTTAGGAGGCTGGGTTCACCGCTGGGTGGTTGACCAGAAGGTCCTCGTTGATCTCGCGCAGCGCGATCGACATGGACTTCTCGTTCAGCTTGGTGTCGACCAGCGGGCCGACGTACTCGAAGAGGCCCTCATGCAGCTGGGCGTAGTACGCGTTGATCTGGCGGGCACGCTTAGACGCGAACAGCACCAGGGCGTACTTGGAGGAGCTCTTCTCCAGGAGGGAGTCGATCGACGGGTAGATGATGCCTTCGTGCTGCTCAGTCACTGGGGAGGTCGTCCTTCAGATTGGGGGATGCATAGGTGAAACCCATGCGTGCTACAAGTTCGGCCGCGGCACGATCGAGTTCGTCGTTGATGATCGAAACATCGAATTCCTGCTCTGCGGCAAGCTCTATCTTAGCCGTTTCCAGTCTACGCTGCTGTTCTTCCTGGGATTCGGTCCCTCGACCCACCAATCGGGAGACCAGATCCTCCCAGGATGGAGGGGCCAGGAAGACGAACTGCGCCTCTGGCATCGTCTGTCGGACCTGCCGTGCGCCTTGGAGATCGATCTCCAGAAGAACCAGCTTGCCGGCGGCCAATGCGGCGTCGACGGTGGAACGCAGGGTGCCGTAGCGGTGCCTGCCATGAACGGTCGCCCACTCGAGGAAATCTCCGCGGTCTACGAGCTCATCGAAACGGTCGGCGTCGATGAAGTGATAATCGACACCGTCGACCTCACCGGGGCGTGGCGAACGGGTGGTCGCCGAGACGGAGAAGTGGACCTCGGGGTAGTGCATTCGGATGAATCGACTCAGCGTGGACTTCCCGACGGAGGTCGGGCCGGCGAGAACGGTGACGGCGGGACTGCCGGGGACTGCTGACAATGCACATGCTCCTTGGGCTGGGACGGTCAGCCCAATTCTGCCAGATACTCCTTCAATGCCCGCCTCTGCTTGACCCCGAGTCCGCCGAGACGTCGATTCACCGAGATCCCGAGGTCTTCCAGGGCCTTGGTGGCGGTCACCCGGCCTACACCCGGGAGAGACTCGAGCAGCTCAAGGGTTTTCAGCCGAGCCACAGCCTCGGAGCTGCCAGCGCGGGTGAGCACCTCGTCGAAGGTGATGTTGCCCTGGCCGAACTCGTGCTTCAGTTCGGCCCGCTCAACCCGGGCGGCAAGTGCTTTACGGCGGGCGGTGTCCCGCTCTTCCTTAGTCAGTTCGCGCAGTGCCACGATCGTCCTCCCCGGTTACGTGGTGCAGTCGGAGCGCATAGAGTTCTGCGGACTGCGCCAGGCTGATCTTGAGCAAAACCTAATGGCTGGACGGAGGAACTTCAATAGAGAACGCCCATAGAGTTTCTCAGACCAGATCTGCTTTGGCCTGGTCAATGGCGCTGAGCAATGACTCAGCATCGGGTCCCTGGGCGAGAATTCCACGTGAAGAGTTCACCAGCACCTGGTGTGGATAGCTTGCACCGAAGCCGCGCCGCAGATCATCCGCAGTGGCACCCTGCGCTCCGTAGCCAGGTGCCAACAACGGCATGTTCCCGGCGCGGAGGTCGATTCCCTGCTGCGCGGCGAGCCCCGCCGTCGTTGCTCCCACGACGAGTCCGATGCTGCCCAGCGCGCCAGGTTGCCCGACTGAGGCGTCGGAGGCCACCGGAGATGCAGCGAAGGCGTCCGACGCCGCTGCCGCCTCGGCCGCGATCCGTCCGGCCACGCTGAGACCCTCAGCGTCGGTGGCCAGCTGCACCGCGGCACCCTCCGGGTTCGACGTCAGTCCCAGCACGAAGAGCCCCCCGCGGTATTCCCGCGCGGCCTCGATCGCTGGCTGCAGCGAGCCGAATCCGAGATACGGGCTCACCGTGAGCGCGTCTGCGCCGAAATCGGCGTCCGGGTTCAGCCAGGCCTCCGCGTAGCCGGCCATGGTGGAACCGATATCGCCGCGCTTGGCATCCGCGATGACCAAGAGTCCGGCCGCACGTGCCTGGTGCTGAAAATCGCTGAGCGCCTGCAGACCTGCCACGCCGAAGCGTTCGAAGAAGGCCACCTGCGGCTTCACCGCGGCGACTCTGCCGATGCAGGCCTCGAGCACCCGGGCGCTGAACTCCCGCGCCCCGTCCGCATCCACCGATAGGCCCCAGTCGCTCAGGATCTGCGCATGCGGGTCAACGCCTACACAGAGCCTGCCATGAGTGCTCATCGCGGCGGCCAGGCGCGCCCCGAAGGCTGCCCCGGGCGAGGTCGTCAGCGTCATACCCCGGCCTGCTCCTTCCGCTGTGCGAGTGCGTCCAGTTCGGTCCGGTGCCGCAGCTCAGCCTGTTTCAGCCGCTCCGCGTGCTCCTGCAGCGAGGCCACAGACCAGCTGAACTGCCCGAGCGCCTCGATCGCCTGAACCGCCGCGCCGAACTCGGCCACAGTGGTGATCACCGGAGTGCCCACCGAGGTGGCTGCCGCCCGGATCTCGTAGCCGTCGCTGCGCGCGTCGCCGCCGGAGGGAGTGTTGATGATCAGCGCGATGTCTCCGCTCTCCACCCGCTCCAGGATGGTGCCGTTCTCATTCTCCGCATCGGCGATCTTGGCCACCACAGTGGTCTCTACACCGTTGCGGCGCAGAACGTCCGCGGTGCCGCCGGTGGAGACGATGGAGAAGCCGAGGTCGGCAAGTCGTTTCACCGGCATGATGATGGCGCGCTTATCCCGGTTGGCCACGGAGACGAAGACATTGCCAGCGGTGGGCAGCGGGTTGTTCGCTGCCTGCTGGGCCTTCGCGAAGGCGGTGTCGAAGTGCTTGTCGATGCCCATGACCTCGCCGGTGGAGCGCATCTCCGGGCCGAGCAGGGAGTCCACCACACGGCCCTCAGGAGTGCGGAAGCGGGCGAAGGGAAGCACTGCCTCCTTCACCGAGACCGGAGCTCCGGGGGGCAGCTCGGAACCGTCTCCGGAGGCCGGGAGCACGCCGGAGAGCGGATGCCCCGAACCTTCCCGCAGCTGTTCGATCGAGACACCGGTACCGATATGCGCCGCGGCCTTGGCCATCTGCACACCGGTGGCCTTGGAGACGAACGGCACGGTGCGGGAGGCGCGTGGATTGGCTTCGATCACGTAGAGGATGTCCGAGGCGAGGGCGAACTGGATATTGATGAGTCCCTGCACGCCCACCCCCTCGGCGATGGCCCTGGTGGCCACCCGGACTCGTTCAAGCACATCGGGGCCCAGGGTGATCGGGGGCAGCACGCAGGCGGAGTCTCCGGAGTGGATGCCGGCCTCTTCGATATGTTCCATGATGCCACCCACGTAGAGCTGGTCACCGTCGTAGAGGGCGTCCACATCCACCTCGATCGCGTCCTCGAGGAAGCGGTCGACCAGGACCGGGTGCTCGGGCGTGACCTCGGTGGCATTGGCGATATAACGCTCAAGGCCGGGCTCGTCGTAGACGATCTCCATCCCGCGTCCGCCGAGCACATAGCTCGGGCGCACCAGCACCGGGTAGCCGATGGAATCTGCCACCCGTTTGGCATCCTCGAAGCTCACTGCGGTGCCGTTCTTGGGTGCGATCAGACCTGCGCGCTGCAGCACTTGATCGAATTCGCCGCGGTCCTCGGCCAGGTCAATGGCTGCAGGAGACGTGCCCAGGATCGGGACGCCGGCGTCGGCCAGCTGCTGGGCCAGCTTCAGCGGAGTCTGGCCTCCGAGCTGCACGAAGACACCCGCCACTCCCCCAGTCCGCTCCTCGGCGGCGATGACCTCAAGCACGTCCTCGAGTGTCAGCGGCTCGAAGTAGAGCCTGGTGGAGACGTCGTAGTCTGTGGACACGGTCTCGGGGTTGCAGTTGACCATCACGGTCTCGTAGCCGGCCTCCTGGAGCGCCATCGTGGCGTGGACGCAGGAGTAGTCGAACTCGATGCCCTGACCGATGCGGTTGGGTCCGGAGCCCAGGATGATCACCGAGGGCTGATCATGCGGGAGGATCTCATCTTCCAGGTCATAGGACGAGTAGTGATACGGGGTGAACGCCTCGAACTCAGCGGCACAGGTGTCCACAGTCTTGTACACCGGACGGATGCCCAGTGCGTGGCGGACGCCCCGGACCACTGCTGGGTCCATATGACGCAGCGCGCCGATCTGCTCATCGGAGAAGCCGTGGCGCTTGGCGAGCCGCAGCCCGTCGACATCAAGCTCCGCCGCACCCGCAACTGCCATGGCTGTCTCGTTGATCAGCTGGAGCTGATCGAGGTACCAGGGGTCGATTCCGGTGATCTCGTAGACCTGTTCGATCGTGGCTCCGGAGAGCAGCGCGCGCTGTACCTGGTGCAGGCGTTCGGTGGTCGCCGTCGCCATCTTCTCCAGCAGCTGCTCGAGCTCTTCCGGCTCGGCCACCGTGAAATCAAACTCGCTGCCCCGCTGTTCCAGGGAACGCAGTGCCTTCTGCATGGCCTCGGTGAAGTTGCGGCCGAAGGCCATCGCCTCACCCACGGACTTCATCGTGGTGGTGAGAGTGGGGTCCGCTGCCGGGAACTTCTCGAAGGCGAAGCGCGGCACCTTCACGACCACATAGTCCAGCACCGGCTCGAAGCTTGCCGGGGTCTTCTGCGTGATGTCGTTGGGGATCTCATCCAGCGTGTAGCCCAGCGCCAGCTTCGTGGCGATCTTCGCGATCGCGAAGCCGGTGGCCTTGGAGGCAAGGGCCGAGGAGCGCGAAACGCGCGGGTTCATCTCAATGACGACGACGCGACCGGTCCCGGGCTCAATGGCGAACTGGATATTGCAGCCACCGGTGGCGACCCCGACCTCGCGGATCACGTTGATGGAGATATCGCGCAGGCGCTGGTATTCGCGGTCAGTCAGCGTCATGGCGGGGGCCACGGTGATGGAGTCACCGGTGTGCACGCCGACCGGATCGAAGTTCTCGATGGAGCAGACCACCACGACGTTGTCGTTGGAGTCGCGCATCATCTCGAGCTCGTATTCCTTCCACCCGAGAATCGACTCCTCCAGGAGCACCTCGGTGGTCGGGGAATACTGCAGCCCGGCACCGGCGATCCGGTGGAGGTCCTTCTCGTTATAGGCCATGCCGGAACCGAGACCGCCCATGGTGAAGGAGGGCCGAACCACCATCGGGTAGCCGAGTTCATCCGCTGCCGCGAGTGCCTCGTCCATGGAGTGCACGATGAGCGACTTGGCGGACTCTGCGCCTGAGCGCTCCACCACACCCTTGAACTTCTGCCGGTCCTCACCGAGTTCGATGGCGGCGATGTTGGCGCCGATGAGCTCCACGCCGTACTTCTCGAGGACGCCGTCCTTGTCCAGCGCGATGGCGGTGTTCAGCGCCGTCTGTCCACCGAGGGTGGGCAGCAGGGCGTCTGGACGTTCCTTCTCGATGATCTTGGCGACCACCTCGGGGCTGATCGGCTCCACGTAGGTGGCGTCGGCAAACTCCGGATCGGTCATGATCGTGGCCGGATTGGAGTTGACCAGGATGACCCGCAGGCCCTCTTCTTTGAGCACTCGCAGGGCCTGGGTGCCGGAGTAGTCGAACTCTGCGGCCTGCCCGATCACGATCGGCCCGGAGCCGATCACCATGACGGACTTGAGGTCTTGACGCTTAGGCATTGAGTGGGTTCCCTCCACTGATCTCAGTGTCTTCGGTGACGGTGTCTGCGCCTGTCTGGGTGCGCGCATCGGTCATGAGCTCCACGAACCGGTCGAAGAGATAGGCCGAATCATGCGGACCCGCCGCGGCTTCGGGGTGGTACTGCACGCTGAACGCGGGGATGTCCAGGCAGCGCAGGCCTTCCACCACACCATCGTTGAGGCTTGAGTGGCTCACCTGGACGCGACCGAACCGATCTTGGGGCGCGGTGACGACTTCGCCGATGGGGGCGTCCACGGCGAATCCGTGGTTCTGCGAGGTGATCTCCACCTTGCCGGTGGCGTGGTCCATGACCGGCTGGTTGATGCCGCGGTGTCCGAAGGGCAATTTATAGGTGTCGAAGCCCAGTGCGCGCCCCAGGATCTGGTTGCCGAAGCAGATGCCGAAGAACGGGGTCTTGGCATCGAGCACCTCGCGCAGCAGACCGATCTGGTTCGCGGCGGTGGCCGGGTCACCCGGCCCGTTGGAGAGGAACACGCCATCGGGGTTCAGCGCCTCGATCTCGGCGAAGCTGCTGGCGGCCGGCAGGACATGCACGCGCAGTCCGCGTTCAGCCATGCGCACTGGAGTCATGGTCTTGATCCCGAGGTCGATCGCCGCCACCTCTGCCACGATCTCCGCCGACCACCCGTGGTCGCTGGGTTCGATCACATAGGCCTGATCGGTGGACACCTCCTCGGCGAGACGCGCACCGGCCATGGACGGCTGTGCCTTGACCTCGGCGATGAGTTCGCTGAGTGGGCGGTCAGCCTGCTCTGCGGAGAAGATCCCGGCCTTCATCGCACCGGCGCTGCGCAGGTGACGGGTGATGGCACGAGTGTCCACGTCCTTGATGCCCACGATCCCCTGCTCGCTGAGCTCCGCCTCCAGTGTGCGCTTGGAGCGCCAGTTCGAGGGCCGTCGGGCGGCATCGCGCACCACATAGCCGGCCACCCAGATCTTGCGGGACTCGGCGTCCTCATCATTGACCCCGGTGTTGCCGATATGCGGCGCCGTCTGCACCACGATCTGGCGGGCGTAGGAAGGATCGGTGAGGGTCTCCTGGTAGCCGGTCATGCCGGTGGAGAATACCGCCTCACCGAGGCGCTTTCCCTGGGCTCCATAGGAGTACCCGCGATGCACGGTACCGTCTTCCAGCACGAGCAGCGCAGCGGTGGATGAGCCGGCAGCGCCCTGCGCCGGGCTCATCACAGCAGGATTCTCAACAGCCGGATTTTCAACAGCAGTGGTGTGATGTGTCATGGTCGTGCTGACTCCTCGTCGGAGGGGCGGATAACTTTGGTGAGCTCGGCGAGGAGCTCCTGATGTGCTTCGGCGTGACGTGCTCTGAACGCGGTCTCCACCTGCTGGTCTCCAAGCCGCCAGCCGATGATGATCGCGCCGTCGCGTTCGACGAACTTCCCGACGACGCCGCGCCCGGTGCGCACGTGGTCAAGGACCTCCGCGCTGATCAGGTAGTTCGGGGCGCCGGCACGGAAGACTGCCACGCCCTCTGGGTGGACTTCGATCCGGCCGTTGGTGCGCACCCCGAGTCCATGGACTGCCACGCGGTCGAGGTAGTCCCCGGCTTTGACCGTGCCGATCACCATTCCTTCGGCGGCGGCGCTGGGTTCGGCATCCACAAGTGCGGGCGGAATGTCCTGCGGCGCCTGGAGTCCTGACTGGCGACGTTTGCGGCCGCGCCAGCCGAGCCAGAGCAGAAGGATGAGGACTGCGATGATGCCCAGGCTGATCCAGAGGTAGTTCAGATATGTCCCGGTCATATCGCCTGCGGTGGTGGCAAGTGTCATGCCGGTACCTGCCTATCAGTCAGCGGGGTGTTGAGTTCTCCCTCGAGCACCACTGGATGTCCGTGCAGGAAGGTCGCGCGCACCGATCCAGGCAGCGTCATGCCGCTGAAGGGAGAGTTTCGCCCCTTGCTGGCATGTGCCTGCGGATCAACGGTCTGCGTGGCGCGCGGATCGACCAGGATGAGGTTCGCTGGTTCACCAGGCTGCAGCGGCCTTCCCTGTTCAGCGTGTCGGTAGATCCGCGCGGGGGTGATCGAGGTGACCTCGGCGAAGCGCCGCCAGCTCATCAGTCCGGTGGAGATCATGGTCTCCATGACCACCGAGAGCGCGGTCTCCAGTCCGGTCATGCCCATTGCGGCCGATGACCACTCGCATTCCTTGGCCTGGGTGGGGTGCGGGGCGTGGTCGGTGCCGATCACGTCGATGGTCCCGTCGGCGAGACCGGCGCGCAGGGCCTCGACATCTGCGGAGGTGCGCAACGGCGGGTTGACCTTGTACACCGGGTCGTAGCCGCGGACCAGCTCATCGGTGAGTAGGAGGTGATGCGGGGTGACCTCGGCGGTGACGTCGATGCCGCGCTGCTTGGCCCAGCGGATGATCTCCACGGAGCCGGCGGTGGAGACGTGGCAGATGTGCAGCCGTGAACCCACATGCTGGGCCAGCAGCACATCGCGGGCGATGATGGACTCCTCCGCCACAGCCGGCCATCCCGACAGGCCCAGGACGGCTGAGACATCTCCCTCATTCATCTGCGCACCCTCGGTGAGCAGCGGCTCCTGGGCGTGCTGGGCGATGAAACCGTCCACGGTCTTGACGTATTCGAGTGCTCGGCGCATGAGCACGGGGTTGTGCACGCACATCCCGTCGTCGGAGAACATCCGCACCTTGGCCGAGGACTCCGCCATCGCACCGAGCTCGGCGAGCTTCTCTCCGGCAAGTCCTACGGTGACCGCCCCGACCGGATAGACCTCGGTCCAGCCCGAGGCGCGGCCGAGCCTGTGCACTTGCTCGACGACGCCGGCGGTATCAGCAACCGGGGAGGAATTGGCCATGGCGTGGACCGCGGTGAAACCGCCCTTGGCGGCGGCTCGGCTTCCGGTCTCCACGGTCTCGGCGTCTTCGCGCCCTGGTTCGCGCAGATGGGTGTGCAGGTCCACCATGCCGGGAAGAATGATCAGCCCCGCAGCATCGATCCGGGTGACCTCCAAGCCTTCTTCGGTGGCAAGCCGCTGAGCCTCGGCACTCGCCTGGTCACCGACTGCGGCGATCCGGGCATCGAGAATCAGCAGGTCCTGCGGCTCTTCGCCATAGGGCTGGGCGCCCTGAATCAGGTAGGAGGAGGTAGGAGTGGCGGAGGTGGGAGGAGCGGTCATACGGGGTTCCTCTCTGAGCTGCTCAACAGCAGGTGCAGCACTGCCATGCGGACGGAGACTCCATGGGATACCTGGTCCAGGACCTGGTTCATCGGGGAATCGGCGGCGGCCGCGGAGATCTCCACGCCGCGGTTCATCGGTCCTGGATGCAGGATCATCGGCTTCTGTCCAGCGGCACCGCGGTGGGATTCGAGCCGCCGCAGCCGCTCATCGGTGAGTCCCCAGCGACGCGTGTACTCGGCTGCGGTGGGGAAATACGCCCCGCCCATCCGCTCGGCCTGAACGCGCAGCATCATGATCGCGTCGGGGCCGGAGTCCGGTCCGGAGCCGAGCGCCTCGTCCAGGCTGTAGTACACGCTGACCGGCCATTTCTCGACTCCCACGGGCAGCAGGGTGGCTGGGGCCACCAGTCCGACGTCGGCCCCGAGGGTGCGCAGCAGCCAGATATTAGACCGTGCCACCCGGGAATGCAGGATGTCGCCCACTATGAGCACCCGCATTCCGGTCAGGTCCATCCCGCGGGGGTCCTCTGACCGCGCTGCGGCCCAGCCGCGACGCAGCGTGAGCGCATCAAGCAGCGCCTGAGTGGGGTGTTCGTGAGTGCCGTCGCCGGCGTTGATCACCGCACAGTCGGTCCAGTTCGAGGCCGCCAGCTGGGCAGCGGCCCCGGAGGCCCAGTGCCGCATCACGATCGCGTCGGCGCCGATGGCCTCAAGCGTCTGCACGGTGTCCTTCAGCGACTCGCCCTTGGAGACCGAGGAGCCCTTGGCGGAGAAGTTCATGACATCAGCGGAAAGCCGCTTGGCTGCCGCCTCGAAGGAGATCCGGGTCCGGGTGGAGTCTTCGAAGAAGAGGTTGACCACTGTGCGTCCGCGCAGCGTGGGCAGCTTCTTGACCTCTCGGGTGGACACGGCCGCCATCTCCTCGGCGGTGTCCAGGATGCTCAGCGCCTGGGCGTGGCTGAGATCGGCAGTGGAGAGCAGGTGGCGCATCAGCGCTCACCTGCTGGACTGGCGCTGCTGAGTCCACGCTGGATGACCACAGCTTCCTCATCGCGGGCAACCCCGTCGACCTCCTGGAGCTGCACGGAGACCCGTTCCTCCCGCGAGGTGGGCAGGTTCTTGCCCACGTGGTCAGAGCGGATGGGGAGTTCCCGGTGTCCCCGGTCCACCAGGACGGCAAGGCGGACGACGGCGGGGCGGCCCAGTGCCTGCAGCGCATCCAGGGCCGCGCGCACCGTACGACCGGAGTAGAGGACGTCGTCGACAAGGACCACTGTGGCGCCGTCGATTCCGGTGGCGGGGATCTTCGTGGGTTCAGGGGTGCGGGCACCGTGGGACCGGAGGTCGTCACGGTAAAGGGTGATGTCCAGCGAGCCGGTGGAGAGTTCGGCATCGAAGCTGGGATCGATGCGCGCGAGCCGCTCCCCCAGCCGACGGGCAAGGACCGTGCCGCGGCGTGGGATGCCGAGCAGGACGAGACCTTCGACTCCGCGGTGGGATTCGACGATCTCGTGGGCTATGCGCGTGAGTGCCCGGTCCATATCGGAGGCGGACATCACATGAGAGGTCTCGGGTGAGCGTGTCACCGTATGACTCCTTCCTCGCCTCACTGGACGATGTTTAAAGGAGGTCTGCATCTTTAGATTTTCAGGCCTGGAGCATCTCAGGCAGGTGAGATCTGCCAGCCCTGTGCGCAGCCGGACTGCGCTGTGCTCACTCTACGTCATCGACCTCGACCAGCGTGGGCTTGAGCTGCTGGATCCGGCCGAGCAGTCCGTTGACGAAGCTCGGTGAGTCGTCGGTGGAGAGCTCCTTGACCAGCGCCACGGCCTCGGAGACTGCGACGTTGTCCGGGACATCGGTATTGCACAGGAGCTCCCAGGCACCGATGCGCAGCGCCATCAGGTCCACTCGGGGCATGCGTTCAAGGGTCCATCCGCGTGCATAGGTCGCGAGGATCTCGTCGATGTGCTCCTGCTCGGACTTCACACCGTCGATGAGCTCCATCACGTACTCGTTGACGATCAGATCAGTGCGTTCACGGCGGACTCGCAAGACCTCAAAGGGGTCAAGGTCGCGCTGCTCGGCCTCGAAGAGGATCTCGAGCGCGCGGCGTCTGGCTTTGCTTCTCTTTGCCACGTGGCCTCTCAGTCCGTGACTCGGCCGAGGTAGTCGGAGGTCCGGGTATCAACCTTGACCCGGGTGCCCTGGTCCACGAACAGCGGGACCTGGATCTCGTGTCCGGTCTCCAGCGTCGCGGACTTGGTGCCGGCGTTTGAGCGGTCACCCTGCAGCCCAGGTTCGGTGTAGGTCACTTCCAGGATGACCGACGGCGGCATGTCCAGGTAGAGCGGAGTGCCGTCGTGCATGGCGATGGTCACCTCATGGGACTCGAGCAGGAAGTGTGCCGCGTCGCCGACCACGGTGGCGGGCACTGTGATCTGGTCGTAGTCGCGCAGGTCCATGAAGACGAAGTCCTCACCGTCCTGATAGAGGTACTGGTAGTTGGAGCGATCAACTGTCGCGAACTCCACCTTCGCACCGGCGTTGAATGTCTTGTCCACTGCCTTGCCGGTGCGGATGTTCTTGAGCTTGGTGCGCACGAACGCACCGCCCTTGCCCGGTTTGACGTGCTGGAACTCGAGCGTGTTCCACAGCTGCCCCTCGATCTTGAGGACGGAGCCGTTCTTGATGTCATTCGAGCTAGCCACAGTTTGCCTTTCCTGGGTCTTCGGGCATGAAGTGCTGTACGCAGCGCCAATCGATTGTACAGGCTTGAACGCGTGCCTCAGAGTGAGAGCATCGTGCCCGTTTCGGGTTTGGCGATCTCCTGGTAGGTGGCGAAGAGGATGGAAGCATCCGGGATCTCCACCGTCGAGGGCTGCCCCTGGCCGCCGAGCAGCACGAAGCGCAGTTGGTCTCCGCGGTTCTTCTTGTCCCGGCGGATGCCTTCGAGCAGCTGACTCCACCGATCATCCCGATAGGTGGTGGGCAGGCCCAGCAGGTTCAACACCGAGTGGTGACGGTCCGCTGTGGCGTCATCGAGCCGACCGAGGCTGCGGGAGAGCTCTGCGGCAAAGATCATGCCCACCGAGATCGCGGCACCGTGGCGCCACTGATAACGCTCGGCGAGTTCGATGGCGTGGCCAAGCGTGTGACCGTAGTTGAGCGATTCACGAACACCGGATTCAAGCATGTCCTCACCCACGACCCTCGCCTTGACCGCAATGGCACGTTCGATCAGTTCCCTGACCTGCCATGAATGCGGATTCTGTGCCTGTTCAGGGCTCGCCTCGATGATCTCGAGAATGCGCTCATCCGCGATGAAGCCGCATTTGACCACCTCTGCCAGCCCAGCCACGAGTTCATTGCGTGGCAGGGTGAGCAGTGTGTCCAGGTCGGCAAGCACGCCGGCAGGCTGGTGGAAGGATCCGACCAGGTTCTTGCCCTCGGATGTGTTGATCCCGGTCTTTCCACCCACGGCGGCATCGACCATGCCCAGCAGCGTGGTGGGCATATGGACCACTCGGATGCCGCGCAGCCAGGTGGCGGCCACGAAACCTGCCGCATCGGTCACGGCGCCTCCGCCTACCGCGACGATGGCATCGGACCGGGTGAAGTCGTTCTGTCCCAGGACCTGCCAGCAGAACGCGGCGACCTGGATGTGTTTGCCCTCTTCGGCGTCGGGTATCTCGGCGACCAGGGCCTGGTAGCCGGCCTTCTCGAGATCTTCGCGGACCACATCCCCGGTGGCGCGCAGCGCGCGGGGATGGATCACCAGGACGCGCTCGGCCAGGGGTCCGACCAGTGAGGGAAGCCTGGAGAGCAGCCCGTTGCCGATGATGACGTCGTAGCCAAGCTCTTGTCCGCCGTTGCCGGTTCCCTCCCCGACGGTGATGATGGTGGGTTCAGGGGCGGGGGCGGAAGCCTCGGTCTCGGCCTGGTGGCTCATGCGCTGTGGTCTCTCCTGAAGGTGGTGTTGAGTGCTCGCATGATGGTATCGACTCGCACATCGATGTGCTCATCATCCGGGTTCATCACGATATCAGCGCAATCTCGATAGATCTGCTCGCGCTCTGCGTAGATGCGGATCCAGTTCTGAACCGGGTCATCACCAAGAATTGGTCGGGTGGAACCGTCTCCCAGCCTCGCGGTTGCCTGCTCCACGCTCAGATCGAGCAGCACGACCAGCTGTTCGGCAAGTAGGGCCCGGGTCTTCGCGCTGAGCACCGATCCGCCACCCAGGCTGATCACCGAAGGGCGGGGAGAATCCAGGAGCTCTGCGACGATCTTCTCCTCCTCGGCCCGAAATGACTCTTCGCCGTGGAGCGAGAAGTACTGCGGGATGGGACCGTGACGGGCCACGAAGAAGTGGTCGGTATCAAGGTGGGGACGGAAGAGTCTGCGGGCAAGGGCTGCTCCGACAGTGGATTTTCCAGAGCCCATGGGTCCGATCAGAACAATATTGCGGCCATGGCCCTGGTTCTCGACGGCGGCGGGTGCACGCATCAGTCCTGCATCGCGGCCGGGGCCTGGAGCGGATCCCCATCTGCACCCGCACCGGCGGGATCTCCGCCGAGCTCGGGAAGGTGTGTCAGGTAGCTGTCCATATTGCGACGGACCTCGGTGACGGAGTCTCCCCCGAACTTCTCCAACACCGCTTCGGCGATCACCAGGGCGACCATGGCCTCGGCGACCACGCCAGCCGCGGGGACCGCGCAGACGTCTGAGCGCTGGTGATGCGCGGTGGTGGCTTCACCGGTGGCGGTGTCCACAGTGCGCAGGGCACGTGGCACAGTGGCGATCGGTTTCATTCCGGCGCGCACCCGGAGCGGTCCCCCGATGCTCATGCCGCCTTCGATGCCGCCTGCGCGGTTCGAGGTGCGGGCGATCTGACCGGAGTCATCCAGGGTGATCTCGTCGTGAGCGGCTGAGCCGCGGCGTCGTGTGGTCTCGAATCCGTCACCCACCTCTACGCCCTTGATGGCCTGGATCCCCATGAGGGCTCCGGCCAGTCGGGAGTCCAGACGACGGTCCCAGTGCACGAAGCTGCCCAATCCCGGCGGCAGTCCTTCGACGATGACTTCCACGACGCCACCCAGGGTCTCCCCTGCTCGGTGGGCGTCATCGACTTCAGCGACCATGCGTTCCGAGGTCTCGGCGTGGAAGCAGCGCAGCGGATCTGCATCGAGCGCATTGACATCACCGGCACGCGGAAGGGGCGCGTCGGAAGGCGTCTGGACTTCTCCGATGGCGGTGGTGTGGGAGAGCGTGGTGATTCCCAGTTCGGCGAGGAAGGACTGAGCGGCAGCGCCCAGGGCCACGCGGGTGGCGGTCTCGCGCGCCGAGGCGCGCTCCAGCACTGGACGCGCCTCCGAGAAGCCGTACTTCTGCATCCCGGTGTAGTCAGCATGACCTGGACGGGGACGGGTCAATGGGGCGTTGCGGGCAAGTCCTTCGAGCTCCGCGGGGTCCACGGGATCCGCAGACATGACCTTCTCCCATTTCGGCCACTCGGTGTTGCCGACCTCGATGGTGAGCGGACCGCCGATGGTGCGTCCGTGCCTGACTCCGGCAAGCAGCGCCACCTGGTCCTGTTCGAACTTCATCCGGGCTCCGCGACCGTAGCCGAGGCGTCGACGGGCCAGCTTCTCCTGCACTGCCTCCGTCGTCAATTCCACTCCTGCAGGGAGCCCTTCAAGGATTCCTACGAGTGATTTGCCGTGTGATTCTCCGGAAGTAAGCCAGCGCAACATGGGGTCCATCATAAACCGATGGAGCGCCTCATCTTCGCCACTAGCGCTGCATGCGACTCACTGGGAAGCTCCCCTGCGGGGCTTTCGGTGTTCGCCGTGAAGAGCTCCACCTGCTTGACCGCCTGGTGCAGCAGCATGACCAGTCCGCTGACAACATGTCCTCCAGCGGACTCCCAGGAGCTGGCGAGTTGAGAGGGCCACGGGTCATAGGCGACGTCAAGGAGCGGAACGGCCGTTGGCAGGTTGGGGACCGCGCGGGCCAGCTCGTCTGCGGCGCGAGGCGGCAGGGTGCTGACCACAGCCTCTGGGGATGCGGTCTCGTCTCGGAGGTCGTCGATGAGACCCACGAGCGGGAGGATGCGCAGCTTCAGTCCAAGCGAGCGAGCAATCGGTTCCAGTTCGGCGGCGCGCTGGGCTGAACGGGCGTAGCTGCGGACGTGTGTATAGCCCAGCTCTGCTGCGGCCGCGAGAGCTGCAGTGGCGGTGGCACCGGCGCCGATGATCCCGAAGCTGGCTTCATCGCGATCTGCCGTGCTGCGAAGCCCCGCCTCGCCAAGCGCCGCGACAATCCCATCCACGTCGGTGTTCTCTCCGTGCAGCGTCGCCGCTGCGTCTGCCTGAGCACCAGGACGGTGAATCACGGTGTTGAGCACACCGAGGGCCTGGACACGAGGAGAGCGATGCGCGACTGCGTCCACCATGGCGGACTTCAACGGCATGGTGACTGACCAACCAAGCCACCCGGTGGCGGCACCCTCCCCCGCAAGAAACTCCGGAAGCAAGGCCTCCGGGACGTCGATCCGACGGTAGTCGATGTCTAGACCCAGGAAGTCATATGCCGCCGAATGGAGGAATGGAGACTGGGAGTGAGCAATAGGGTGGCCCAGTACAGCGGCCCGGCGCACCACTAGCCCTGGTTCTCCTCATTGCCCTGGTTGTCCTGGGCTGGTTCGCCCTCGCAGATCTCAGCGTTCTCGGCGCAGTAGGCGTTGAACTCATCGACATACTCGAGATGCTGCTCGTAGGTCTCCGAGAACTTCGTCTCACCGGTCTCGAGGTTCGTCGTGATCCAGTAGTAGTCGTCGCTCGGCTCCGGGTTGCCCGCCGCCGAGATCGTCTCCTCGTTCGGAGCTGCGATCGGCCCCGGAGGAAGTCCTGGATTCACGTACGTGTTGTACGGATTGTCCGGGTCCTGACGCTCTGCATCGGTGAATTGGACGCTCTGGGTGCCGAGCCCGTAGATGACGGCTGCATCGATCTGCAGCAGACCGTCCGTCTCATCGTTGGACGGATCCAGTCGATTCTCAATGATCCCTGCGATGCGTTCATAATCGCCCGGTAGACCCTCGGCAGTCAGCAGCGAGGCGATGATGATGGTCTCCCACTGCTCATCTTCCTCGGTGACACCGGCAGCCTCGAGGCGCTCGAAGGTCTTATCCACCATCTGCTGCAGGACAGCTTCGGGCTCGCTCTCAATCTCCGGGCGATACTCGCCGGAGGCCAGATAGCCCTCAAGTGTTTCCGCCTGCTCCGGGAGCCCGAAGGCAGTGGGGTCGGCGGCAGCTTGGTTGAGATCACTTTCCGGGATGCCCGTGGCCGAAGCAATCTGACTCATTGCCGCCTCGATGCGCATACCGGCGCGGATCTCGATGTAGTTGACGGCTTCGTCCTCATCGAAGAGAACTGTCAGCGCATCCGCGGCAGGCATCTGCTCACGCATCTCGAAGTCACCTGGATGAAGTTCCCGGGTGCCGTCGAGGGATTCATAGGCGCTGTCGAAGGCCTCGGGGCTGGCGATGATCCCTGCCTCCAGGAGGCGATTCCGGACCAGTGCCGGGCCGTCTCCCTCCTCCACCGTGAACGCCACGGTGTCACCGGCTTGGGTCTCGAAGTCCTGGGGACCGTCTCCACCCAGAAGGGACTGGATCACCACGACAAAGCCCACCAGAAGAATTGCGAAGAGTCCGAACGCGACGCTGAGGGTGAGGTTGCGGCGGCGCCGTTTGCTGCGTCGTTTCTGCAGCACTGCAGCCGTGGCACCTCCCTCGACAGCTGACACGGTCTGATAGCCACGTCCATAACTGGAAGAAGAAATCAGCAGGGGCGTGCCGTCGTCGTCGTGATGGATGCGTGTGCCTTCGTAGTGGTGGTCATCGAAGTCATCGTGCTGCTCGTCCAGATCGTCCTGGTACTGCGAATGCTCTTCGATGTCTTTATCTAGCGGGAAGCCTGAGGAGTCCTCGATGGCCTGCTCGGCGTCGTTGCCGGCTTCATCTGGGGAAACAACTTGATCAAAGGGGGTGACGACTCGATCGAAAGGAGTCGCAGCAGAGGGTGCACCCTGCTCGTAGCGGTGGGGGTCTGAGGAATCGCTCTGCCCTGAGCCGTGAATCTGGTCTGAAGCATCATGCTGTCCGGAACTGGCGCCACGTCCCGACTGCCGCGGCGGTGGTTCTTCACGCTCGAGCTTGCCCTCGGGGACGTCTTCCTGGTTGAAGATCACCGATTCCTGGACCGGGGAGATCGCTGGCAGCGGAACTCTTCGGGTCGGCCCATTCGGCGAGGTCGCAGCGGGCACGGCACGCGGCGTGTGCCCCGCGGCTGAAGCGGATGATGACGCGGACTGAGCGCGCACGGTGCGAAGCGTCTCATCCAGGGCGCGCTTCTGCGCAGCGGCCTTCCGCTCACGCGCAGCGCTGAGCTCGCGCTCCCGCTCCTCGCGAATTTCGCGGCGGCTGCGCGGAGAGCCCGCTTCATGCGGCTGATGATCGCTCACGCGGGGTCCTCACTGGATGTCGACGGCACAAGTGCTGGCAACCCACTGGGAAAGGCTGGCGGGCTGCCGGATCTCTGACGAGTGTAATCTATTCGTTACTTCAACATATCGCGCCAGCTCCTGCGCGCGTCGAGGGCCTCCTGCGCCTTCGCTATCGACCGAGTGTCACCGCTGGCCTGGGCCGCTGCAAGCGAGCTTTCAAGTTCGGCAATAGTCTCGTCCAACTGCGTCAGCATCGAGTTCTGCCGAGCAATGGTCTCCGGATCGGTCTTGCGCCAGTGTGCTTCTTCGGCTTCCCGGAACGCGTCCTGGACCTTCTTCAGCCGCGCCTCCGTGGACTTCATGTCCTGGCGAGGGACCCTGCCGACGGCGTCCCAGCGCGCGAGCAGCGCCTGGTAGTCATCGCGGGAGGATTCGGGATTCTCGAAGGGCATAAGCGCCTCGAACTGCTCGAGAATCTCCAGCTTCACCGTGAGGTTCTCGGCGTACTCCGCATCGGTCTCGGCATTGACCTTGTCACGGGCGCCGAAAAAGACGTCCTGGGCCGCGCGGAAACGAGTCCACTGGGAATCATCGGTCTTCCGGGCGCCGCGTCCGAGTGCTTTCCACTCGTCCATCAGGCGGTGATAGGCCTTGGTGGTAGATCCGTAGTCCTCGGAATCTTTGAGCTGCTCGGCCTCTTCGATGAGGCGCTCCTTGGCAGCCTTGACGTCTCCATGCTCCTTGTCCCGGGTGGCGAAGAACGCGCGCCGGTTCTTCTCAAAGAGGTTCCGTGCACCGCGAAAGCGCTTCCAGTAGGGGTCTTCCTGAGCCTTTGTCAGCCGTGGCGGCTTCTTCTGCTCCGCCTTCCATGCCTCGAAGAGCTCGTTCATCCGTGCCTGGGCGCTCTTCCAGTGCTGCGTGCTTGGATCCGCATTGGAGAGCACCTCAGCCTCGGTGACGATCTTCTCCCGGATGGCCAGGTGCTCCGCAAGCACAGCCTCGGCTTCCTGCTGCTCCACCGCTCCGCGGGCGTCGATCTGCGCGGACAGCTCCACCAACAGGGATTCAAGTGCGGCGACATCGCCCACCCATACGCCCTCGGCAAGCTCCTTGGAGATGTGCTGGGCCGATTCATGGAATGCCTTGGCGTTATCAGCCCCAGCGGCAACCCGGGCGCGCAGCAGCAGCGCTCGGTTGAACAGCTCATCAAATTTTCGAGTGAAGTACTGCAGGGCCTCATCGGCACTGGCTCCGGAGAACTGGCCCACATAGGTCTCCGAGGCTTCCGGCGCTGCGGCTTCAGCTGGTGCCGAATCTCCCTCGGGGGCGGTCTCAGGCGCTGGCTCGGCCTGTGCACTTCCAGCCTCGGGTGTCTTCTGGGTCAGCGCGAATACGTGGCCCTCCTCATCCACCCGGGCCAGACGGCGGGCTTCGGCGAGGGAAGTTTCATGGTGATCGGGCTTGACTGCAGGACTCATGCCCACCAGCGTACCGGAGCCGTTATGCTGAACGGGCCCGATTCCAGGCTCCCCCGACGACCCAAGGACTGCGCGCATACCCATGGCACGATCTACCTCCCTCTCCGGTTTCACTGAATGGCTCCCAGAAGAACGCCTCGTGGAGCTGCATGTGCTGGACACACTTCGCGAGGTCTTCGAGCGCCATGGATTCGCCTCCATCGAATCCCGCGCCGTGGAAACCATCGACACGCTGCTGCAGAAGGGAGAGATCGACAAGGAGATCTACGCCGTCTCAAGGGTCCAGGAGGATCAGGGCCGCGATGCCCGGCTGGCCCTGCACTTCGACCTCACGGTCCCTTTCGCACGGTATGTAGTGGAGAACGCCGGCTACCTCGACTTTCCCTTCCGGCGCTACCAGATTCAGAAGGTCTGGCGCGGGGAACGGCCTCAGGATGGACGGTTCCGTGAGTTCACCCAGGCCGATATCGACCTGGTGGGCGACGGCGAGCTTCCCTTCCGCAGCGATGTCGAGATCGGTGTGGTGATGGCCAAGGCGCTTGAGGCACTTCCGATCGGCGATTTCATGCTGCGGGTCAATAACCGCAAACTCTCCGAGGGCTTCTACCGCTCTATAGGGGTAGCCGACACCACTGCCGTCCTGCGGGCGATCGACAAGCTGGAGAAGATCGGTGCGCAGAAGGTCAGCGAGGAACTCACCTCGGCCGGCGCGGCAACGCCTGAACAGGCCGAACAGGCATTGGCGCTGGCGCAGATTCGCGCCCAGGACACCTCCTTCGTGGCCCAGGTCCGATCCCTGCTCGGTGACACCGCGGCCTCTGAGCTTCTGGAGACCGGCCTGGCAGAGCTGGAAGAGGTCGTGGAGGAGCTCAATAAGCGGGTGCCAGGTCGCGTCACCGCCGATCTGTCCATTGCCCGTGGACTCGACTATTACACCGGGACCGTCTACGAGACCGTCCTCATCGGCCATGAGTCACTCGGCTCGGTCTGTTCTGGAGGTCGCTACGAATCATTGGCCTCGAAGGGCAAGCGCACCTTCCCCGGCGTCGGGCTCTCCATCGGTGTCACCCGACTGATCTCGCGAATCCTCGCCGAGGACGGGCTTCGGGCCACGCGCAAGGTCCCGGCTGTCGTCTTCGTGGCGCTGCGCTCGGACGCCGACTGGGGAGCCGCCCAGGACGTGGCAGACACGCTGCGTGAGCGTGGCTTCAATGTTGAGGTGGCGTTGAAGGCCGAGAAGTTCGGCAAGCAGATCCGGCACGCCGATCGCCGCGGCATCCCCTATGTCTGGTTCACCGAGGACGACGGCCGCCATGAGGTCAAAGACATCCGCACCGGTGAGCAGAGCTCGGCGGATCCGGCCACCTGGAACCCTGCGGACGAAGACGTCCTGCCGCGGATAGTAGAATCGGCCACCGACTGACATCCCTGGATTCAACCTCCAGACCACAGCTTCTGATTCCTTAGGAAGGACACCGTGCTCCGCACACACACCACCGGCTCCTTGAACGCCGAACACATTGGTCAGACCGTCACACTCACCGGATGGGTGGCTCGACGCCGAGACCATGGCGGAGTCGCGTTCCTCGACCTTCGTGATGCCTCCGGTGTCGCGCAGGTCGTTGTTCGTGATGAAGCGGATTTCGATCCGCTGCGCAATGAGTTCGTCCTACAGGTGACCGGTGCCGTGGCGCGACGCCCGGAGGGCAACGAGAACCCGAACCTGCCTTCGGGCGAGGTCGAGGTCATGGCGGACACCGTCACCGTGCTCAACACCTCCGCCCCGCTTCCCTTCCAGCTCGACGAGCACGTGGAGATCGGCGAGGAGGCCCGACTGCGCCACCGCTACCTGGATATGCGAAGAGAGCGCCCGCAGCGTGCGCTGCGCCTGCGCTCCGAGGCCAACCGGGTCGCCCGTGACCTTCTGCACCAGCAGGCCTACACGGAGATCGAGACCCCCACGTTGACACGCTCCACCCCTGAGGGTGCCCGCGACTTCCTGGTCCCTGCCCGGCTGGCACCCGGTGCCTGGTATGCACTGCCCCAGTCCCCGCAGCTGTTCAAGCAGCTCCTGCAGGTCGGTGGATTCGAGAAGTACTACCAGCTGGCGCGCTGCTACCGCGATGAGGACTTCCGCGCTGACCGCCAGCCGGAGTTCACCCAGCTCGATATCGAGGCAAGCTTCGTGGAGCAGGAAGACATCCTCTCCCTGGCGGAGGAGCTTGTGCGCCGCCTCTGGAAGCTGATCGAGGTTGAGCTTCCCGCGCAGATCCCGCACATCACCTATCACGAAGCGATGGCACGCTACGGCTCGGACAAGCCAGATCTTCGTTTCGACCTGGAGCTGACCGAGCTCACCGACTACTTCAAGGACACCCCATTCCGGGTGTTCAAGGCTCCCTATGTGGGTTCAGTCGTGATGCCCGGTGGGGCCTCACAGCCCCGCAGGACCCTGGACGCCTGGCAGGAATGGGCCAAGCAGCGCGGCGCCAAGGGTCTCGCCTATGTGCTCATCGGTGAGGACGGCGAGCTCGGCGGACCGGTCGCGAAGAACCTATCCGAGGAGGAGAAGTCGGGTCTGGCTGCCGCCACCGGTGCATCTCCCGGTGACTGCGTCTTCTTCGCAGCCGGCGAGGTCTCCCCCTCCCGCGGTCTGCTGGGCGCTGCCCGCAATGAGATCGCTCAGCGCGTGGGACTCATCGATTCCGACGCATGGTCCTTCGTCTGGGTCGTCGACGCCCCGATGTTTGAACCCGCCGCCCAGGCCCAGGCCGCCGGCGACGTCGCAGTGGGCTCCGGTGCCTGGACAGCAGTGCACCATGCCTTCACGGCCCCGAAGTCAGAGTTCGCCGAGAGCTTCGACAAGGATCCGGCCTCCGCATTGGCGAACGCCTATGACCTGGTCTGCAACGGCAATGAGATCGCTGGCGGCTCGCTTCGTGTCTACCGCCGAGACGTCCAGGAACGCATCTTCAAGGTGATGGGCATCCCCGAGGACGAGGCACAGGAGAAGTTCGGCTTCCTGCTGGACGCGTTCAAGTTCGGCGCTCCCCCACACGGCGGCATCGCCTTCGGCTGGGACCGAGTGGTCTCCCTGCTTGCAGGTGAGGAATCCATCCGCGAGGTCATCGCCTTCCCGAAGTCCGGCGGAGGTTATGATCCGCTCACCGCAGCCCCTGCCCCCATCACGGCCCAGCAGCGCAAGGAAGCCGGTGTTGACGCGAAGCCTGAGCCCAAGTCAGAGCTCAAATCTGAGTCCAAATCGGAAAAGACAGACAAGACAGAGAACTCAGCCGGGTAATCTAGGAGATTCATTCGAATCTTTCTACGAACCGGCAAGGAGGCGCAGTGGCAGATCCCATCACGGGAGACCTCTTCGCATCCGATGCCTTCTCCGAGGACGCCGAGCAACCGCGCAGCACCGACGCGGGCGCTCGGCGTCGTCATACCCCGTTGGCGGTGCGCATGCGCCCACGGACCCTTGAAGAAGTACTCGGCCAGCAGCACCTGCTCGAGCACGGCTCACCCCTGCGCGTGCTTGCTGAGGGCTCCCGCGGTCCAGCAGGCGCCTCTTCTGTGATCCTCTACGGTCCTCCCGGCACGGGAAAGACCACGCTTGCCCATGTACTGGCCCGAGGGGCGTCACGAAAGTTCGTGGAGCTCTCCGCCATACGTGCCGGGGTCAAGGACGTGCGTCAGGTGATGGACCGCGCCCTGGAGGACCGGGATCTGCGTGGGCAGACGACCGTGCTCTTCCTCGACGAGATCCACCGCTTCAACAAGGCCCAGCAGGACGCACTGCTGCCCGGTGTCGAGAACGGGTGGGTCATCCTGGTCGCCGCGACCACGGAAAACCCCTCCTTCTCGATCATCGCCCCTCTCCTGTCGCGTTCACTGATGCTGACTCTGCGTTCACTCACCGCTGATGACCTCTCGGGACTGATCACCAGAGCCCTGGAAGACACCCGGGGCCTGGATTCGGCCTTCGAGCTCGAAGAAGTCGCACGCGATCACATCCTGCGCATGGCAAGTGGAGACGCCCGCCGGGTGCTCACCACTCTGGAAGCTGCCGCTGCGGTGGCCATGGGCAGATCCGATGATGAGTCGGTCTCCCCCGTCACCATCACCGGCAAGGACGCCGAGCAGGCCATGGATTTCGCCGTCCAACGCTATGACCGCGACGGAGACCAGCACTACGACATCGTCTCCGCGTTCATCAAGTCCCTGCGCGGCTCAGATCCCGACGCGGCCCTGCACTACCTGGCGCGGATGGTGGTCGCGGGGGAAGACCCTCGATTCATCGCCAGACGCCTGGTGATCGCCGCGGGTGAAGAAGTCGGCATGGCTGACCCGACGGCACTGCAGACCGCTATGGCTGCTGCAGACGCGGTGGCTCTGATCGGCATGCCCGAGGCGCGCATCCTGCTTGCCCAGGCAACAGTGCATATCGCCACTGCACCGAAGTCCAATGCTTCTTATAAGGCGCTGGATGCAGCGATCGCCGATGTTCGGGCCGGCAAGTCCGGATCAGTGCCGCCTCATCTGCGTGACGCTCACTATTCCGGCGCCCACCGGATGGGTCACGGCAAGGGTTATATCTACGCCCATGACCAGCCCCATCATGTCGCAGCACAGCAATACGCCCCGGATGAGCTGGCAGGTGTGAACTATTACCACCCCACGGGCAATGGCGCTGAGCGTGCCGTCGCAGAGCGGCTCGAGAAGCTTCGCTCCATCATCCGCGGGACTGGTCAGTAGAGATACTCACTGCACGACATACGAAAGCGGCCGTCCCCTGGAGGAGACGGCCGCTTTCGTATCAGCGGACTAGCAAGCCCGTGGCTTGATCAGCGGCGGCCGGGCTCGATTGCACCAGCTGCGCCTGCGGGCAGTGCCGCCGGCGTCTCATGGTGATCGTGCTCGAGTGCCTCGAGGTACTCCTCGCGGCTCACCGGCTGCACCCGATCTTCGAAGAAGACGCGGTTCAGTCCTGCGCGCGACTTCTCCAACAGTCCCACCTTGCCCTTGGCATTGGGCCGGGCCGGGGTCACAGCTGGGGATTCATATGCGACAAGTGTGTACAGCTCGTAGTCGCTGACGCGGGTGTGCTTCTCGCGGAACTCACCGTGCGGCAGCATCTCGATGACGCCAGCCTCATTGCCGTGAAGCACGATCTCTCGATCCTTGCGCTGCAGCGAGAGGCAGATCCGTCTGGTGATAATGAACGTCAGGATCGGGCCAAGGAAGAACAGCACGCGGAGCCAGATGATCACGTCATTGAGCGAGAGCGAGAAGTGCGTCGCCATCAGGTCAGAGGACGCGGCGCCCCACATCACGAAGTACCAGACCATCATGGCCATGCCGAACGCGGTCCGCCCTGGGGCGTTGCGCGGACGGTCCAGCACGTGGTGTTCCTTCTTATCACCGGTGATCCAGGCTTCGATCCAGGGCCAGACGAACAGGCCGAGAAGCAGGGCGGTGATCGGGATGAACGTAGCAAGCACAGGCGTTGCCACGCTGTTGCCGCCCCACGGAGTCGGCAGCACGAACTCCAGTGGGATGTCTCCGATATAGCCAGGCATCAGGCGCAGCACGCCGTCGAACCAGCCGATGTACCAGTCGGGCTGCGTACCAGCCTGCACCGGTGAGGGGTCATAGGGACCGTAGTTCCAGAGCGCATTGATCTGGAACAGCCCAGCCAGCAGAGCCAGGACGCCGAAGACGACGAAGAGGAAGCCGCCGGCCTTCGCCGCGTAGACGGGTCCGATCGGGTAGCCGACCACATTGCGCTCGGTGCGACCCGGGCCGGGGTACTGGGTGTGCTTATGCACGACCACCATGAACAGGTGAATGGCGATGAGAATCAGCAGCACTGCTGGGATGACGAAGATATGCAGCGAATACAGCCGCGGAATGACCTCATCGCCGGGGAACTCTCCACCGAAGAGGAAGAAGGAGATGTAGGTGCCCACCACGGGGATGGCCTTGAGCATGCCGTCGATGATGCGCAGACCGTTGCCGGAGAGGACCTCATCGGGCAGTGAGTAACCGGTGAAACCGGCGCCCAGTCCTGCCACGAGCAGCGTCGCACCCACGACCCAGTTGAGCTCGCGCGGTTTGCGGAATGCGCCCGTGAAGAACACGCGCAGCATGTGAACCGCCATGGCCATCACGAACATCAGCGCACCCCAGTGGTGGAGCTGGCGCATGAAGAGTCCGCCGCGAACATCGAAGGAGAGTTCCAGCGCGGTGGCGTATGCCATCGACATCTCCACACCCTGCATGGGGGCGTAGGAACCGTCGTACTGCGTGCTGGACATCGAAGGATCGAACCAGAACGTCAGGAAGGCGCCTGAGACCACGGTGATGAGGAAGCTGTAGAGCGCCACCTCGCCGAACATGAAGGTCCAGTGATCAGGGAAGACCTTGCGGCCGAATTCCCGGACCATACCGGTACCGCCCACACGCTGATCCACGTAGTTGGCGATCCGACCAGTGCGGGTCGCTGGCTGGTACTGGTCCACCTCGGAGTACTGCTCCTCGGTGTACTTAGATTCTAGAGACTGAGTGCTCATGAGGTGTAGCCACGCTCCCAGTAGGTGGGGCCGACGGGTTCGGTGAAGTCGCTGCGAGCAACGAGGAAGCCCTCATCGTCCACTGTGATGGGAAGCTGGGGCAGCGGGCGGCCTGCGGGGCCGAAGATGACCTTGAACTCCTGGGCGGCGTCAAAGGTCGATTGGTGACACGGGCACAGCAAGTGGTGAGTGTGGCGCTCGTAGAGTGCCACAGGGCAGCCCACGTGCGTGCAGACCTTGGAGCAGGCGACGATGCCTTCGTGCGCCCAGTTCTCGCGCCCCTCGGACACCTGCTGAATATCATTGGGGTTCATCCGGATGAGCAGCACCACGGATTTGGCCTTCTCGGCCAGACGGTCACCGTGGCCGGGGACCTCGCGAAGCGTCTCGGGGACCACGTGCACCACAGAACCCTCCGTCAGGTCGGCTGCACGGATGGGAGTGCCGGTGGGGTCGCGGACGAGCCGCACACCTTCCTCCCATAGCGAGTGGCGCATACGCTCCACGCCGAAGTCATCTGAGCGGTCGAGGTCGCGGAACACCACGACTGCTGGCAGCGGTGCCAGCAGTGCGGCGCCGATAAGCGTGTTGCGCAGAAGCGGACGACGCTTGATCTGGGTCTCGTCGACGATCTCATTGACGGTCGCAGCAGCCTCGGCGCGCTCAGCTTCCTTGCGCAGCGGCTTGCGATCCTCGATGACCTCATGGTCGGGCATGAGTGCACGGGCCCACTGCACGACGCCGAGACCGATGCCGAGCATCGCGAATGCGACACCGAGACCGAGCAGGGTGTTCTGCAGACGCAGCATCTGGAGGTCGCCGTCAGTGGTTCCAACGACGAAGTAGCCGATGAAGAACATGACTGTGCCGATGATGGAGATCAGGAAGAGAGCCGAGACCTGTCGCTCGGCCCGCTTCGCCGCCTTCTCATCCACGTCTGCCAACCGCGGGCGGTGCGGCGGCAGGCCCGGGTTGTCGATGGCATAGCCGCTCGACTTCCCGTCACCGGCTTTGATGACGGCGCCAGACTGCGGGTCACCGTTACCGTGCTCGCCCATATGGTTCTTGTCCTTTGCTTGAGTATTTACGTTGTGCCTGCGGATCAGCTGCAGGTGATGGTCAGGAGGACCTTGAGGTCAACCAGACCATCGAGCCGATCAGCAGAACCAGACCGAGCGTCCAGATCAGCAGACCTTCAGAGACAGGCCCGAGCGAGCCCAGTGAGAATCCACCGGGAACGCCTTGGGACTCGTTGTTCTTCAGGAAGGCGATGATGTCGCGCTTATCTTCTGGCGGGATATTGGAGTCATTGAATTCCGGCATGTTCTGCGGGCCGGTCACCATGGCCTCGTAGATGTGCTTGGACTCAACACCGTCGAGGGAGGGTGCGTACTTGCCCTCAGTGAGTGCGCCACCGGCAGCAGCGGCGTTGTGGCACATGGCGCAGTTGATGCGGAACAGCTCTCCACCGCGGGAGATGTCACCCTCGGAGGTGTCGAGGTACTGATCCTCGGGAACTGCCGGGCCGGAGCCCAGGGAGGCGACGTAGGAAGCAAGCTGCATAGTCTGTTCGTCGTTGAACTGAGCTGGCTTCTGCTGAGCCTGGGGGCCCTGCATCTGCATCGGCATACGGCCGGTGCCGACCTGGAAGTCAACTGCAGCCGCACCCGCACCGATCAGCGAAGGACCGGCGTCGGTGCCTGCCGCGTTGATCCCGTGGCAGGTGGCGCAGTTGGCCACGAAGAGACGTTCGCCCTCTTCCACGTCCGAGGCGGAGTAGGCATCCGCGGAATTGGATGCCTGCGCCTCATTGATGGTGGTCGCCGCGGTGTAGAGCCCTCCGGTGAGCAATAAGCCCATCAGGAGCAGCGCCACTGCCGCGAGGGGGTGGCGACGCTTCTGTGAAAGTGCCTTCACGTGCCGTTCCTAACTTCTCGGTGCTTGTATCAGCGTGTGTGCGTGGATGCCGTGATGCCTAGCCGAACATCGGCAGCAGGTAGACGATGCCGAAGAGCGCGATCCACACGACGTCGACAAAGTGCCAGTAATACGAAACGACGACGGCGGCGTGAGCCTCACGGTGGGTGAACTTCACGCTGTAGTACGCCCGTGCGATCACGAAGAGGAAGGCGATGAGTCCGCCCACCACGTGCAGACCGTGGAAGCCCGTGGTGATGTAGAAGGCCGAGCCGAACGCGTTCGAAGAGACCGTCACTCCGTGGGACACCAGTTCGGCAAACTCGAAGGTCTGACCTGCGATGAAGACGGCGCCCATGATGAAAGACAGGATGTACCACTCCACCATGCCCCAGCCCTTGATGTTGAACATCCCACCGGTGCGGCGAGGCTGGTGACGCTCTGCGGCGAAGACGCCGAACTGAGCTGTCACCGAGCTGGCCACGAGGATCACCGTGATGGTGGTCGCCAGCGGGATAGCGAGCGTCGCACCTCCTTCGGCAAACATCTCCGGCTGCGTGGAACGCAGCGTGAAGTACATGGCGAACAGGCCGGCGAAGAACATGAGCTCGCTCGTGAGCCAGACCATGGTGCCGACGGCGACCATGTTCGGGCGGTTCGGCAGCGTGCGCGCCGGCGCGATTGGGGCTTGGGTTGCAGAGGTCACGCATTCATTATGTCCTGAAACTCCCAGGGTTTGCGACCGCGAGTGCCCGTGTGGCGTGCTTGGAGATCCTTGTCAGGGGGCGGATTCCGCGCCATTCCCAGGATCCGCCAAGGTGGAGCGCAGAAAAAAGTCATCAATATTTCTACAGCGTGTCGAAATTGGACGCGGCCTGATGAACCCAGCCCGATAGTCTGGGGCTGTGAAACCTCCGAACTCACCCGATCCACTCACCCGCGAGACCCCCGCGCCATCGAGCTGGCCAGAGCTCCTGGAGATTCTGCTTAGCGGTCAGGACCTCTCTGCAGACACCTCTGCCTGGGCCATGGACCAGCTGATGAGCGGAGAGCTTGGCGATGGCCAGATCGCAGCGTTCCTCGTGGCGCTGCGAGCCAAGGGTGAGGTGGCCCAGGAGCTCATCGGTCTCAGTGCCACCATGATGGACAAGGCCGTCCCGCTGCACGTAGCGGGTCCGACCCTCGACATCGTCGGCACCGGTGGCGACATGCTCGGCACGGTCAACATCTCTACGATGGCGTCGCTGACTGCGGTGGGGGCCGGAGCTCGAGTGGTGAAGCATGGAAATCGTGGCGCCTCCACCACTGCCGGAGCGGCCGATGTCATCGAAGCCCTCGGCGTGGATCTGGGCATGAGCACGCAGAACGTGTCTCAGGCGGCCAAGGATGTCGGGATCACCTTCCTCTTCGCGCAGAGCTTCCATCCCGCGATGCGCTACGTAGGTCCTGTACGGCGCCAGCTGGGAATCCGGACGGTCTTCAACTTCCTGGGTCCGCTCTCCAACCCTGCGCGAGTCACCGCTCAGGCACTGGGCTGCGCCAGCCCCACCCTTGCCCCCAGGATGGCGGAGGTGCTCGCCATGCGCGGCACCCGGGGGCTGGTGTTTCGCGGTCAGGACGGACGCGACAAGATCACCACATCCGCCGCCACGGACATCTGGGAGGTCCGTCCCAGCGGAATCACACACCTCGAGCTCAACCCTGAGGACGTGGGGCTGCGCAGGGTCGCCGTGGAGGATCTCCGCGGTGGCAGCGGCGCCCATAATGCCCAGATCGTGCAGCGGCTGCTCGCCGGGGAGCCCGGGCCCGTACGCGACGCCGTCGTCCTCAACGCAGCCTCTGGTCTCACCAGCTTAGATGAGCAGTCCGAAGGAGATCTGGTGGATCGCCTCCGGGTGAATATGCGCCGGGCCGAGGAGTCTCTCGACTCAGGAGCCGCCGCCGCCGTGCTGCACCGCTGGGTGCAGTTCAGCCAGAACGCTCGTTAAGTCCACTCGGATCAGTCGGCTGATCATGCGACTGACCCGTCGACTGAGCTGAAGCGTTCGACTCTTCGATGTCCTCTGACTCATCGTGCCCGAAGGGATCTGGGTCCACTCCTGGCATCCAGGTCAGACCGGGCTGATTCCACCCCTCACGCTTCATGGCCTTCTTCCACCGACGGGCCCACTTTCCGTCAAGTCGATTGACGTAGAGATAGCCGTCGAGGTGGTCGTACTCGTGCTGCAGGATACGAGCGAACCAGCCGGTGGCCTCGAACTTCAGTGGCTGACCCGCAAGGTCGACGCCGGTGATCTCGACGTGCTCACTGCGTTTGAGCGGGTAGTTGTGTCCAGGGGCAGAGAGACAGCCCTCCGCCTCTTCCTCGGGGTCGGCCGGGTCCTTGGAGACCTTCCCGATCAGGCGGAGACGGGGATTGATGATCACTCCCCTGCTGGGCTGTTCCCCGGAATCCGCATACGAATAGGTGAAGATGCGCAGACCTACGCCGATCTGCGGAGCGGCAAGACCAACCCCGTGGGCAGCGTCCTGGGTTTCGAACATATCGGCGACGAGCTCTCGAATGGAGTCGTCAATGGTGGCTACGTCATCGGCTCGTCGGTGCAGCACCGGCTCGCCGTAGATGGTGATGGGGCGGATGGTCATACCGAAAATTCTACTGGCCCCAATTGTCCCGATGGCACAAAGAAGCCCGCCGTGAGTCGATGCTCACAGCGGGCTCCTTTGAGTCACAGCAGGATGCTTGACAGCTCCGGCCGTTCGATCAATCAGGCCGCTGTATGGATCAGCGTCCTCACTCAATCAGTGTGCGTAGCGCTTTCGGTTGAACTCAAGCACCCAACCGGTGATGAAGAACAGACCCGGGATCAGGGCGAGGAAGAAGACCCACCAGTCGATCGCAAGTCCGAGGAATGCGAAGGCAGCGGAGAAGCCGAGACCGATCGGCCACCAGCTCCACGGCGAGAACTCGCCGTAGTTGCCTGCCATATGTTCGATCTCGCCCTCGGGGTTGTCACTGTCGAGGACTTCGTGGTTCTTGGCGACCATGCGGAGGTAGAACCACAGCATGAAGGCCATTCCCGAGGTCAGCAGCAGCAGTGGGAAACCGGCCATATCTTCGAAACCGGTCCACAGCCCGTAGATGATGGCGATGAGAAGGACGAAGACGCCCAGCCCACCGAATAGTCCGATATTGGCTTTCATCAGACACCTGCCTTATCCGACTGGTCTGCCGGTCCGAAGATCTTGCCCGCCGGCGACTGCAGCGTATGGCGATCTGCGAGCTCGGGGTGATGGAGATCCAGCGCTGGACGCTCGGAACGGATCCGTGGCAGCGAGTAGAAGTTATGCCGCGGTGGTGGGCAAGAGGTTGCCCACTCCAGCGAACCGCCGAAGCCCCAAGGGTCGTCCACGAGGACCTTCTTGCCCTTGCGCGCTGTGATCCAGACGTTCCAGAAGAACGGGATCAGCGATGCGCCCAGGAGCATTGAGAACACTGTGGAGAACTGGTTCATGGCCGTGAAACCGTCCTCGACCATGTAGTCCGCGTAGCGACGTGGCATGCCCATGACACCGAGCCAGTGCTGGATCATGAACGTGCCGTGGAAGCCGACGAAGAGCATCCAGAAGTTGATCTTGCCAAGACGCTCGTTGAGCATCTTGCCGGTCCACTTGGGCCACCAGAAGTAGAATCCGGCGAACATCGCGAAGACCACGGTGCCGAAGACCACGTAGTGGAAGTGCGCGACCACGAAGTAGGTGTCCGAGAGGTGGAAGTCCAGTGGCGGTGCGGCCAGGATGATGCCGGTCAGACCGCCGAAGAGGAATGTCACGAGGAAGCCGAGGCTCCAGAGCATCGGGGTTTCGAAGGTCAGGGACCCTCGCCACATCGTGCCGATCCAGTTGAAGAACTTCACCCCTGTGGGCACCGCGATCAGCATGGTCATCAGCGCGAAGAACGGCAGCATGACTGCGCCGGTCACGTACATGTGGTGCGCCCAGACGGTCACCGAGAGTGCGGCGATCGCGATCGTGGCGTAGACGAGACCCTTATAGCCGAAGATGGGCTTGCGGCTGAAGACGGGCAGGATCTCAGAGACGATGCCGAAGAACGGCAAGGCGATGATGTAGACCTCGGGGTGACCGAAGAACCAGAAGAGGTGCTGCCAGAGGACGGCGCCACCTGCTTCGGGGTCGAAGATATGCCCGCCGAAGCGTCGATCAAGTCCAAGTCCGAAGAGCGCTGCTGCCAGTGGTGGGAAGGCCATGAGCACCAGGATCGAGGTGATCAGCGTGTTCCAGACGAAGATCGGCATGCGCCACATCGTCATACCTGGTGCACGCATGCACAGGATGGTGGTGATGAAGTTGACGCCACCCATGATCGTGCCGAAGCCGGTCAGTGCCAGACCGAAGACCCAGAGGTCTCCACCGACTCCCGGCGAGTACGTCGTGTCAGAGAGCGGGGCGTAGGCGAACCAGCCGAAGGAGGCTGCACCCTGTGGGGTGAGGAATCCTGCCATGGCCACGAGTGCGCCGAAGAGGAAGAACCAGAATGCCAGGGCGTTCAGACGTGGGAACGCAACATCGGGTGCGCCGATCTGCAGCGGCATGATGACGTTCGCGAAACCAGCGAAGAGCGGAGTGGCGAACATCAGCAGCATCACGGTGCCGTGCATCGTGAAGAGCTGGTTGTACTGCTCCTTGGTCTGCAGCAGCTGCATGCCGGGCTCGAAGAGCTCGGCGCGGATCAGCAGTGCCATGACGCCGCCCACGCAGAAGAACAGGAAGGAGGCGATGAGGTACATATAGCCGATCACTTTGTGATCGGTGGTCGTCAACCAGTTGACGATGATCTTTCCCTTGGAGCGGGGGACGACGCAAGTCGCGTCGCGTGCATCATCTGCACTGTATTCGAGGGTCGCCACTGTCAGTCGTCCCCTTCAGTTCCGGCCACATTTTCGTGGAGGTTTGGATTGCGGTCATACTCGTCGCCGAGCTGGCCTTCTGGCAGGGTCTCGAGATAGTCGCGGAATTCTTCGTCAGTGACGACCTCTACGTTGAAGAGCATCTCCGAGTGGTATTCACCGCAGAGCTCGGCGCATTTGCCGTCGAAGCTGCCGAGTTCCTGAGGAGTCAGGTGAATCGTGTTGGTCCGACCCGGGATCATGTCGCGCTTCTGCAAGAAGGCGGGAATCCAGAACGAGTGGATGACATCACGCGCATTGAGCTCGAAGGTGACGGGCTCGTCCACCGGCAGGTACAGGGTAGGCAGTCCTTCGCGGACCCCTTCCTCACCGGTGAGCTGAGCCTGAACCCCGGCGAAGTAGCGCTCTTCGCCCTCGTAGTTGTAATTGAAGTCCCAGGCCCACTGCTTGCCACGGACATCGATCACGAGATTCGGATCTGCATAGGGCTCATCGATCGAGCGCTGCACCTGGTCGGTGTAGAAGAAGAGCACACCCACCATGACGAGCGGGACGATGGTGTACATGATCTCCAGCGGCACGTTGTAGGCGAGCTGACGGGGATACCCGGTCTCACCCTTGCGCCGACGGTAGGCAATCATGCACCAGAGCATCAGGCCCCAGGTGATGACTCCGACGATGAGCGCCGCAATCCAGGAGTTAACCCAGAGATCGGTGATCTCGGCAGTGTTGCTGGTGGTGTCTCGGTTGCCCGGAAGCCAACCCCTCGATGCAGGGTTCTCAGCTGAGCAGGCGCTGAGCACCAGTGCCGCGGCGCCGGCCAGTGCAAGAGATTTCACTGCACGGCCTCGGCTGCCGGTTCGTTGTTGCGAACTCACAGACGGCCCTTCCTCTATCTTGGTATGCGAATGTTGCGTTCTCCAAGGACCAGCCAACTGCCGCTGTTCGCAGCGATCGGACCGGCATGGAAGCCTCAGGCTCAAGACTACTACGTCCTGTAGAGGACCGGGAGGACGGACACCCGGACGAGGCGCACCTGATCTGCTCATTCGTGGCCGGCACTGCGGCCTCTGACATGACAAAACTCCGCTTCTACCCCGTGTAGAAAACGGGGGAAGCGGAGTTTCATCGGCTGCGCTGAGTCGATCAGATCAACCGCGCATATGTCGGCTTTGTGACGCTGTGCACGCAGTCGCACTGCTGCGCACAGGTCGGTCACCCTCTAGTGGAAGGAGTCACCACATGCGCAGGAGCCGCCTGCGTTGGGGTTGTCGATGGTGAAGCCCTGCTTCGAGATGGAATCTTCGAAGTCGATGGTCGCACCTTCGAGATAGGGAACGCTCATCTTGTCCACAACGACTTCTACGCCGCTGAAGTCGCGCAGCGCGTCCCCGTCGAGAACTCGCTCGTCGAAGTAGAGCTGGTAGATGAGTCCGGAGCAGCCGCCGGGCTGCACGGCAACACGAAGCCGAAGATCTTCGCGCCCCTCCTGCTGAAGCAGTGAGGAGACCTTCTGTGCAGCGGTCTCGCTCAGCTCAACCTTATGGGTCTTATGACCAGCAACATCTGATCCGGAGATCTCAATCGCTGCGGTCTCGCCTGATGTCTCTGCGGTGGTGTCCTGGGTGCTGGTGCTCATGGAGTTCACCTCTCTGGTTGTGGCTGCAGTCCTGTCCTCTACGTTAGCAACGCCAAGTGCGGTGGCGTTCATTCCCGAGGATGGCGGTCAATCCTGAATCTCTCCCCATTATTCCGGCTACACTGGACCGGTGCTAGGACGTAAGAAAAAGACTGAAGATCAGATCGCTGAGGCCGAGGAAGCTCGAGCCCGCGATGCCGCCGAGACCGCGAGGCGCCAGCCTGAGAAAAAGGGCGTGCCCACCCCCAAGCGGAGCGAGCAGGTAGCGGCGCGACGACGCCCGCTGGTGCAGAACGATCGCAAGGTCGCACGAGCAGCTCAGCGTCAGCAGATGGCAGATCAGCGCGTGAAGATGCGCCGAGCCATGGAGACCGGTGAGGAGAAGTATCTTCCTCCCCGTGACCGCGGACCCCAGCGTCGGTTTGTCCGCGATTACGTCGACGCCCGGATGGGTATCGGCGAGTGGATGCTCATCATCGTGCTGGTCTTCCTCTTCGCCTCCTTCGTGATGTCCGAAGAGATGCGCATCATCGTCAGCCAGGTCCTGTGGCTCTTCGTGCTCGCAGTGATCGTGGAAGCGTGGTGGGTCGGCCGCGTCGTGCGCAAGAAGCTGGACGCGAAGTTCGGCTCCGAGAACAGAGAACGCGGTATCCGGTTCTACGCCGCCATGCGAGCTCTGCAGATCCGCCGTCTGCGTCTGCCCAAGCCTCTCGTAGCTCGCGGAGAATTCCCGAGCTGAACCTAGATACGGCTGAGTCGGGGACCCCCGGCTCAGCCGTTTTCTTGTTAAGGCATCAGTTGCTGGGCAGCAGGGACATCAGCCGCTTCGCAGCTGGGACATCAGCCGCTTCGCAGCATTGAGGCCAGGCCTCTGTTGATGCGGCGGACCCAGAAGGGGCCCTCGAAGACAAAGGCCGTGTATCCCTGGACCAAGTCTGCGCCGAGCGCCAGGCGCTCTGCGACGTCGGAGGCTGTTGTCACTCCCCCGACGGAGACGATGGCGGTGGTGCGCGGAAGCTTCGCGCGCAGTCGCTTCAGCACCTCTTTAGAACGATCGGCCAGCACCGGGCCGCTCAGCCCTCCGGCTCCGTAGCCCTCGACCTGCGCTGCCGCGGTTCTCAGTCCGCGGCGGGAGATCGTGGTGTTCGTCGCGATGACCCCGTCCAGGCTCAGATCAGTCACCAGCTCGGCCACCGCATCGACATCCTCATCTGCGAGGTCTGGCGCGATCTTGACCAGCAGCGGCACATGCTTTTCGGTGACATGATCGGCCTCCGCCCGGACCGCACTGAGCAGCGGTCGCAACGAGTCGATGTCTTGGAGCTGCCTGAGTCCCGGAGTGTTCGGCGAGGACACATTGACCACCAGATAGTCGGCCACTGGTGCAAGCACCCGAGTGGAGATCAGGTAATCCTCGGTGGCATCTTCGAGCGCTGTCAGCTTCGTCTTGCCGATATTGACTCCCACGACGGGGACATGGCGTCCCGCGGCTTTGAGCTTGCCGATCCTCTCGCGGATGGCCTCCAGACGTGGGCGCAGCGCCTGGGCGCCGTCGTTGTTGAACCCCATCCGGTTGATCAGCGCCTTGTCCTGCACCAGCCGGAAGAGCCGAGGTGCCGGGTTACCCGGTTGTGCAGCGGCAGTGACGGTACCGATCTCGATATGACCGAACCCCAGGCTCGCCAGCGGCAGCACGGTGGTGGCACCCTTGTCGAAACCCGCCGCCAGCCCGAAGGGCGAGGGCCAGAGCAGACCAAGAGCCTTGGTCTCCAGACTCTTGTCCGGCCTGCACACCCGCTCCATGAGGCGATTCACCCCGAGCCTGTCACTGAACCGAAGCCCCGAGACCACGAGGTGATGGGCAGTTTCAGGGTCGATGCGCGACAGCACGGTCTTGAAGACGAAGCGGTACATGCCTTCCATCCTAGAATGCGGGGCCGGCGAAAGTTGCCTCTTAGGATGGGAGCCATGGACGAACTGCTTGAAGATTCCCCCGCCGGGGTGTGGTCACCCGACCATCTGAAAGGATGTCTGCGCCTCACGCTTCCCCTGGGTGAGGATGACGAAGGTCCCGTGAGCGCCACATTGGTGAGCTACTCCCCCGATCCTCAACAGCAGGACGTCCAAGAAGGTCACGACACCCTGCAGGCAGCCGCCGGCGAGGACACGCCCGAGCTTGCCCCCGTGCTGCACCTGCATGGCTGGTCCGACTACTTCTACAACATCCCGATGGCGCGCCGTTGGCAGAATTGGGGACGCCCCTTCTACGCCCTGGACCTGCGCAAATACGGACGAAGTCTGCGCAGCTGGCAGACACCTGGCTACATCGACACGCTGGAGACCTACAACGCGGACATCAACGCCGCGCTGGCCGAGATCAGGTCCCTGCACCCGCATGCCCCGGCGCCGATCATTCACGCCCACTCCACCGGTGGACTTGTGGCAGCGCTCTGGGTTCAGCGTCATCCCGGAGAGATCAGCGCGCTGATCTTAAACAGCCCCTGGCTCGAGCTCTCTGGGGACGTGGCGGCCCGGACGGCAACAGAGGGCATCCTGGCGCCGCTGGGACAGTTCTCCCCCACCCGGGCGCTGAAGCTTCCGGCGATCGACAACTACTGGCAATCGCTCTCGGACCAGGCTCAGGGCGAATGGACGTTGCATCCGAAATGGCGGCCCAGAAATTCGTTTCCGATCCGCGTGGGTTGGATGCGCGCGATCCTGGCCGGTCATCGCAAGGTCTACGAGGGCCTCGCGCTCGAGCTGCCGATCCTGGTGCTGCTCTCCGGTTCCACTGCGTATCGGCGCCACTGGAGCGAGGAACTGATGCAGTCTGACACGGTGCTAGACGTGGAGCTGCTCGCCCGGCGCGCGGTCAAGCTCGGTGATCGTGTGACTGTGGTGCGCGTCAAGCACGCCATGCATGATGTCTTTGCCTCGGAATCCTCGGTACGGAACCGTGCCCTGGACGAGGTGCAGCGCTGGCTGCTGGCCTACGCGCCTGAGGTTCAGCGTCCTGCTGAGAACCTGTCGATCGCGGCCCCATAGCGACGGTCGCGCTGCGCGTAGATCTCGACCGCCTCCCAGAGCGTGGTGCGGTCCACATCGGGCCAGAGCACGTCCATGAACACCAGCTCCGCATAGGCAGACTGCCAGAGCAGGAAGTTTGAGATCCGCTGCTCTCCTGAGCTGCGCAGGAAGAGATCAACATCGGGCAGGTCAGGCTCATCGAGGTGCGCGGCCACGGTCTTCTCGGTGATCTTGCGCGGGTCCATCCGCCCGGCGGCCACTTCGGCGGCGATGAGCTTGACCGCGTCGGTGATCTCGGCGCGACCCCCGTAGTTCACGCACATGGTCAGTGTGAATCGAGTGTTCTGCGCAGTGAGCTCCTCGGAGGTCTCGAGCTCTTTGATCACCGAGCGCCATAGCCTTCCGGGCTGGCCGTTCCACCTGATTCGCACTCCCCAGGAGTTCAGCACGTCGCGCTGGCGGCGAAGCACCTGCCGCGAGTACCCCATCAGGAAGCGCACCTCATCCGGCGAGCGTTTCCAGTTCTCGGTGGAGAAGGCGTAGACGCTGATGTGCTTGACACCGATCTCGATCGCACCGGCGATCACATCCATCAGCGCCGCTTCACCGGCCCGGTGCCCCTCGGTCCGCGGCAGACCGCGTTGATTGGCCCAGCGCCCATTGCCGTCCATGACGATGCCGACATGAGCCGGGACGAGCTCGGGGGGAAGCCGCGGAGCCGAGACCCCCTGCGGGTGCGGTGCGGGATCCTGGTAGCTGCGCGTGGACATGGGGCTCATTCTTTCATGCGCGCGCCCACGCGCATGCGTGAACCGGCGTGGAGAAGCGGAGACTGGAGAAGTCTCGCTGAGGCGGTTGTGGTCCAGCGGAGACTGGCCGAAACTGGCGCAGGCTTTCTGGTGCGGAGCGTCCCGCCCTAGAACCCGAGCGAGCTGAGTCTGCGCTCAAGATGATGCTGGGTATAGCTGGTCACCACCGAGGTGGCCTCATGGCGGATATCGCTTCTGGCGTGAGCTGTCTGCTCCCAGTGCCCGTGCTGCAGCGCGTGGAGCAGCTGCACGGTGGCAGGCTCCAGGCTGCGGGTCCCGGGCGGGCGGCAGTCGGTGCACACCGGACCGCTTGCGGCAGGGTGGAAGCCGGTATGTGCGCCCGGCTTTCCGCAGGAGACGCAGGCGGTCCAGGTGACGGCCCACCCCGCGGAGGACAGTGCACGCAGGAGATAGGAATTGAGCACGACGTCGGTCGGGTGGACTCCCCTGGCAAGCGCTGAGTAGGCGCCGTAGAGCAGAGTGAACTGACTCCCCCCGAAGACCGGGTCCGATTCTGCATCCATGAGCCGCTCGGCAGTCTCGGCCATCGTGCTCGCGGCCATGTACTTATCGTAATCAGCCACGATAGGTGGACCGTAGGTGTTCTTGGAGGTGGCCTGAGTGACGATGTCCAATGATCGGCCATGGACGAACTGCACGTCTGCCACCATGAAAGGCTCCACCGTGGCGCCGAACTTCGAAGATGTCCGGCGTACACCCTTTGCCACAGCGCGCACCAACCCGTTCGCAGAGGTCAGCGCGGTGATGATGCGATCAGCCTCACCCAGGTTCTGGGTGCGAAGAATGATCGCGGCGTCCCGGTATGAGCGGGAGGCGAAGGTGGAGCCTGCCATGGTGGCAGAGTACTACAGCTGCTGAGCTCTACTGCGCGGGGGCAGCGTCGCGAAGCGCGCGGTTCACTGCGGAGATCACTGCCTGCAGCGAGGCGAGCGTGGTGTTGTGGTCAAGTCCGACTCCCCACAGCACGCGGTCACCGATGGCGAGCTCCACGAAGGACGCAGCCTGGGCGTCTCCACCCTGGCTCATCGCGTGCTCGGTGTAGTCGAGCAGCCGCACATCCACGCCATCTGCGGCAAGGATGCTCAGCAGCGCGGCGATCGGCCCGTTTGCACGTGCCGACTGCGTTCCGCTCTTGCCGCCTGCCTGCAGCTCGACCTCCATGTGGAACTCACCCTCGGCATTGGATGAGGTGTTGACCTCATCGAGCCGGTAGTGGCCCCACTGGCGGTGCTCGGTGTCCACCGGAAGATACTCATCCTGGAAGATCTGCCAGATCTCCTCGCCGGAGACCTCACCGCCGCCGTCGTCGGCTCGGCGCTGGATGACACCGGAGAACTCCACCTGTGCGCGACGCGGAAGATCGATGCCGCGTTCGGCCTTGAGCAGGTAGGAGACCCCGCCCTTGCCGGACTGGGAGTTGACTCGGATCACGGCTTCATAGCTGCGACCGATGTCCTTGGGATCGATGGGCAGATACGGCACAGCCCAGGTGATCTCATCCCGAGATGTCCCCGCTGTGGCGGCGCGAGCATCCATATGCTCGAAGCCCTTCTTTATCGCGTCCTGGTGCGAGCCTGAGAAGGCGGTGAAGACCAGATCGCCGCCATAGGGTGAACGTTCCGGCACTGCCATCTGATTGCAATGTTCCACTGTGCTGCGGATGGTGCTCATATCGCGGAAGTCGAGCTCGGGATCAACGCCCTGGCTGAACAGGTTCATGCCCAGGGTCACCAGGTCCACATTGCCGGTGCGCTCACCATTGCCGAAGAGGCAGCCTTCGACCCGGTCAGCACCTGCCATATAGCCCAGTTCGGCGGCAGCGACCCCGGTGCCGCGATCATTGTGCGGGTGCAGCGAGAGCACGATGGAATCGCGGTTGCGCAGATTGCGGTGCATCCACTCGATGGAGTCCGCGTAGACGTTGGGGGTTGCCATCTCCACAGTTGCGGGCAGGTTGATGATCACCGGGCGCTGCGGAGTCGCTTCGAACACGTCCACGACTGCATCAGAGATATGAGCGGCGAAATCCAGTTCGGTGCCGGTGAAGGACTCCGGCGAGTACTGATAGACGATCTCTGTGGGCGTCTCCGCGGTGGCGTGGAGCTGCTCCTCATACTTCTTGCACAGCCGCGCGCCCTGGGTCGCGATATCCACGATGCCGTCGCGGTCTTGTTTGAAGACCACCTCTCGCTGCAGCACGGAGGTGGAGTTATACAGGTGGACGATTGCCCGTGGGGCGCCCGCGATGGCCTCGAAGGTGCGCTCGATCAGGGTTTCCCGCGCCTGCGTGAGCACCTGGATGTAGACATCCTCAGGAATCTTGTCCTGCTCGATGAGCTGGCGGACAAAGTCGAAGTCGGTCTGGGAGGCGGAGGGAAATCCGACTTCGATCTCCTTGAATCCCATCTTCACCAGAAGCTCGAACATGCGGTGCTTCCGATCAGGGGTCATCGGGTCGATCAGCGCTTGGTTCCCATCGCGCAGATCCACGGCACACCAGCGCGGAGCTGCCTTGATGATCTGCTCCGGCCAGGTCCGATCGGGCAGGGAGACGGTGATCTGATCCTCGAAGGGGACATACCGCTGGAAGGGCATCGGTGAGGTCTTTTGAAGCTTGCGCATGAGAACTTCCTTAGATGGTCGTGCTGAGGGCGAGCGGTCGAGGCGGAAGAGCTCCGCAGCGGGGATTCGACCTGGAAGTGCTGCGCCGTACTGGAACTTTCTAGCTTGACCGGCCTCGGAAGCTTAGTTCAGGCGTACGCGAGCTCTTCCCCGCTGCGGCGGAGAAGCTCTAGTCGTAGCGCACGTAGGCAAAGGGTCTGCACGGGATTCAAACTAGCACGCGGTCTGCGCCTCCGCAGAGGCTTTCCGTGATTCTCATCATGTGGACAGCGCGGACCGACCCCGCTCAGAAGCCCAGGCGACCGAGCTTCTTCGGATCGCGCTGCCACTCCTTGGTCACCTTCACGTGCAGGTCGAGGTAGACCGGGGTGCCCAGCAGCTTCACGATCCCGGCGCGGGCATCGGTGCCGATGGCCTTGAGCCGGGCGCCGCGCTTGCCGATGATGATGGCCTTCTGCGAGTCACGCTCCACATGTATGGAGACCCGCACGTCGAGCAGCGGCTTATCAGCGGGACGATCTTCGCGTGGCACCATCTCTTCGACCACCACGGCAATCGAATGCGGAAGCTCGTCGCGGACATCTTCCAGCGCAGCTTCGCGCACCAGTTCGGCGACCATGATGGCCTCTGGTTCATCGGTGAGCTCACCTTCGGGATACAGCGGGGGTGATTTCGGCATCATGGCGGCGAGCTGCTCGACCACCACTTCGGTCTGCTCTCCCTCGATGGCGGAGACCGGAATGATCTGGGCGAAACCGTCGGCCTGATTGCCTTCATCGGCGAGGTGCTCGCGGCCCAGCTGATCCACTGCCATGAGCTGCTCGGCCAGCTCCTCGCGGGTGACCTTATCAACCTTGGTGACCAGGGCGACCACGCGCTTATGCGGCAGCTTGGTCAGCTGCGCGGCGATGAAGCGGTCACCGGGCCCCACCTTTTCATCGGCCGGGATGCAGAAGCCCACCACGTCCACCTCGGAAAGGGTGTCGATGACCAGTCCGTTGAGCCGCTTGCCAAGCAGAGTGCGGGGGCGGTGCAGACCCGGAGTGTCGACGAGGACAAGCTGGAACTCGCTGCGGTGCACGATGCCGCGGATCGTGTGCCGCGTGGTCTGCGGCTTCGAAGACGTGATCGCGACCTTGTCTCCGACCAGTGCGTTGGTGAGCGTGGACTTGCCCGCATTGGGACGTCCGACGAGGCTGGCGAATCCGGCCCGGAAGTTCTCGTCGAACTGCGCGAAACCCTCCTGCTGCTTCGGCATGTCTGAGATATTCATCCTGTGGTTCCGATCCTCTCCTGCGCCGGATCCGCGGTTGCGGCTCGGCCTTGCTGTTCTGCGGTGGTGCCCTCGATGGCAAGCTGTGTCGCACCGGATTCATCTTCTGTGCCGACTCCGGCGCGGGCGCCTCGGCTGTCCTCGGCCTCCCAGGCAAGAACATGGCTGACCCGGTTGCGTCTGCCTTCCAGGCGATCCGCCCGCAGCACGACGCCGGGGCCGTGGCGTCGCGGAAGCTCAACCTCTGAGCCGGCGATGGCGACCCGGCCCAGGGCTTTGGCGAGCAGGCCGCCGACGGTGTCGACCTCCTCCTCATCCGCGAGGTCAAGCTCGTAGAGCTCTGCGAAGTCATCGACCGACATCCGAGCCGAGAGCCGGCGTCGTCCTTCTTCGAGTTCTTCGATCTCGGCTGATTCGGTGTCGTACTCGTCCACGATCTCACCGACGATCTCTTCGATCAGGTCCTCCAGGGTGACCATGCCCGCCGTGCCGCCGTATTCGTCCACCACGATCGCCACATGGGTGGATTCGCGCTGGAGTTCGGAGAGGAATTCAGAGACGCGTTTGGACTCAGGTACATAGCGGACATCCCGCTGCAGCTCATCGACCAGGATCTGCTCGGGGTCTCGCCCGGCGAAGGACTGCTCGGCCTGGCCGCTGCGCAGCCGATGGTGCAGGAATGCGGCGTCCTTGAGGTAGACCATGCCGGTGATGTCATCGGCAGAGTCGCGCACCACCGGGACTCGTGAGTATCCCGAGCGCAGGAACAGCGTCATCACGTCGTCGAGACTTGTTCCAGACTCCACGGTGACCATATCGGTGCGTGGGACCATCACCGCACGCACTCGGGTCGCGGCAAGGTCGAAGACCGATTGGATCAGTTCTGCCTCGGAGTCCTCGATGATGTCTTTCTCCGAGGCTCGGGTGACCAGCTCCCTGAACTCCTCATCATCGAAGAAGCCCTGGTCGGTATGGGCCGTCCCGGGTAGGGTGCGCGCGCCGATGCTGCTCAGTGTCTCGGGAAGCGAACCGAGGACCACCCGTAGGGTCCGGACCAGCCGGGCGGTGGAGGCGGCGACGAAGAGGTGGTGGCCACGGCCGATGCGCCGCGGGGAGACCGCCGCGCTGAACACGCCGCTGATCAGGAGGATGACAGAGCCGATGACAGCCCCTGCGCCCAATCCCCCGAGAGCAAGTGTGGAGGACACGATGACCAGGACCACCACGGCAGTGGTGAAGAACCAGCGCCAGATCTGCAGCGCCAGGGTGTGGGCCACCGGCTGAGCGAGGATCTTCTCCACCGCGGTCGAACCGCGCTGATCGGCGATTTCCTCGGCTTCACGACGACTCAGTCGAAGGAAGGCCGCCTCGGCCGCAGAGAGGGCAAAGGCAAGGACCGCGCAGGTCGCGGCGAGCAGGATCAGGAGTGCAAGGATCATGGTCAGACCGTCGGCGTGGGTGCAGCGTGGCCGAGGAATTCCTCAAGGAGCTCGCGCTGCAGCCCGAACATCTCTTCTCGAGCATCGGGTTCACCGTGATCGTGTCCGAGCAGATGCAGCACACCGTGGGTCGCCAGGAGCGCGAGCTCATCTTGGAGCTCGTGCCCGTTGGCCTGTGCCTGCTGCGCGGCGATCACGGGACAGATGACGATATCGCCGAGCACACCCTCGGTGACCGGATCGGACTCCGTGCCGGCGATGAGCTCATCCATCGGGAAGCTCATCACATCGGTGGACCCGGGAAGGTTCATCCAGTCAAGGTGCAGCTGCTCAATCGTCTCTTCATCCACCAGCGTGATGGACAGCGCGACGCCGGGGCCCAGGTGGAGCTTGGCGTAGAGGAAGCCGCTCAGGTCCAGCAGAGTGGCGAGATGGTTTCCTGAGATCAGGTCTGAGCCGGAGCTGTCTTCTACCGAGACCTGGACCTCGCTCATCGTCGGCCGCTCCGTCGCTGTGCAGGTGCGGCGTTCTGATGGCGATCATAGGCGTCGACGATGCGACCCACGAGCGCGTGTCGGACCACATCCTCGGAGCTGAAGCGTGAGATCGCGATGTCCTCGACGTCGTCAAGGATGTCCAGGACCGTGCGCAGACCGGAATCTGTCCCGCGGGGCAGATCGACCTGGGTGATGTCACCGGTGACCACGATCTTGGAGTTGAATCCCAGACGAGTCAGGAACATCTTCATCTGCTCGGCTGTGGTGTTCTGCGCCTCGTCCAAGATGATGAAGGAGTCATTGAGCGTGCGGCCTCGCATGAAGGCCAGCGGGGCCACCTCGATAATCCCGGATTCCATCAGCCGAGGGATCGAGTCTGGGTCGATCATGTCGTGCAGCGCGTCATAGAGCGGGCGCAGATACGGGTCGATCTTGTCGTTGAGGCTGCCGGGGAGGAAGCCGAGCTTCTCCCCCGCCTCCACTGCAGGCCGGGTCAGGATGATGCGGTTGACCTCGCGGGCCTGCAGCGCCTGGACGGCCTTGGCCATCGCCAGGTAGGTCTTGCCTGTGCCGGCCGGGCCGATGCCGAAGACCACAGTGGACTCGTCGATCGTATCGACATAGGTCTGCTGGTTCTTGGTCTTGGGGCGGATGGTCCGTCCACGGTGGGAAAGGATGTTCGTGGTCACGATCCGCGCCGAGTCCTTGGCATCATCGGCGCGCACCATAGTGGCGACCTGCTCGATGATCTCTTCGGTCACAGTGGTGCCGGAGGCTGCGAGTGTCTTGAGCTGGGTGAGGATCTCCACGATTCCAGTGACCTCGGAAGTCGGTCCGCCGACTGTGACCAGCTGATCACGCAATCCGATGGACGCAGCGGGATAGATCCCCTGCAGGATGCGCAGCGCGAGGTCCTGGGCTCCGAGGCTGCGGAACATGGTGTCTGCATCGGCGAAGTGCACCTGGCGCTCGATATTACCCACGGCAGACGCCGTGGCGCCACGGGCCGCTCCGGATATGGCGTGTCCGCCGAGGTTCTGCACCGGTGAGGTCTGTCCTGTCATTTTCTGCGAAGTCTCAGTCATCAGTCCCCAGTCTAGGTGGTGTGCTCAACGTGACCAGTCCCAGCGGCCCAGAAGTACCTGGGCCGCCGCAAGACCGGCCGGTCCTGCCGTGGATGAGCGGAGGACCGTGGGTCCCAATCTGGCGACCCGGGCGCCGGCGCCGGTGAGCATCTCGATCTCCGCGTCGCTGATGCCACCTTCCGGCCCCACGATCAGGTGCAGCTCCTCGGCCGCAGAACCGGCCTGAGAATGAGCGGTGATGGCATCGGCCAAGGAGGACTCGTCGGTTTCATGGAGCAGGATGGCTCCGATTCGACCCTCGGACTCGATAAGGGCGTCGCGGTACTGGGCTGTGCTGTGCAGCGCCCGCACGGCTGGAATGGTGGTGCGGCGTGTCTGCTTGGCGGCCGTGGTGACCATGGTGACCCATTCCGCATGCTTCTTAGCTGCCCGCTCTGGCTTCCAGCGTGCTACCGAGCGTTCGGCCTGCCAGGGAATCACCGCATCCACCCCGAGCTCGGTGGCTGATTCCACGCCCTGGAGGTCACGGCGGTCTTTGGCCAGCGCCTGCACCAGGACGAGTCGAGGCAGGATCGCCGGTTCGTCGATGACCTTATCGACCTGGACCTCGAGAATTCCCCCGCCGCTGGAGCGCACCAGCCCCTCGGCGCGTCTGCCCACAGTGTCCGAGAGCAGCACCTGCTCCCCCGGCTTCAGGCGCATGACCGTGGAGGCGTGGTGTCCCTCAGCCCCGGAGAGTGTGATCAGCGCACCGGATGCGGCGGCGTCGAGATCTCCGGGACCAAGGTGGAACAGCGGAGCTGTCATCTCAGAGAGCGTCCCAGCGTTCCCGCAGCTTCGCGAAGACTCCGCGATGTTCGGTGGTGGATTCGCCGCGTTCTTCGCCACGTTCAACGGCGAGCTCCCGCAGAAGCTCGGCCTCCCGCTCGGAGACCTTCGTGGGTGTCTCCACCTTCAGGTGCACCTTGAGCGCGCCTCGGCCTCCGCCGCGAAGATGGGTGACGCCGCGGTCCTTGAGCGTGAGCACCTCTCCGGACTGGGTGCCGGGCTTGACCGTGAGCTCCTCCGCGCCGTCGAAGGTATCCAGCTCAACGTTGGTGCCCAGAGCAGCAGCTGTCATCGGGATGGAGACTGTGGCGTGGAGATCGTTGCCGCGGCGGGTGAAGACCTCATGCTGCTTGATCTCGACCTCGATGAAGAGATCGCCGGAGGGTCCACCGGCGAGTCCGGCTTCGCCCTCGCCGGCCAAGTGGATGCGGTTGCCCCGATCAACTCCGGCCGGAACCCTGACCTTGAGTGACTTGCGTTCGCGGACTCGGCCCTGACCATCACATTCCTGGCAGGGGTCCTCGATGATGCTGCCGAAGCCGGCGCAGCGTGCACAGGTCTGGGTCTGGATCACGGTGCCCAGGATCGAGCGCATCGGGCGCTGCACCTGGCCCTGGCCATGACAGTCCGGGCAGGTGGTCGGGCTGGTGCCCTTGCGCGTGCAGGATCCGTCGCAGACGGTGCAGGTGACGGCTGTCTCAAGCTCCACTTCCTTCGTGGTGCCGAAGACCGCGTCGCGCAGGTCGATGCGCACTCGGATCAGCGAATCCTGTCCGCGCCGGGTGCGTGACGCTGGGCCGCCGCCTCCCCCACCGAAGAAGGTCTCGAAGATGTCGCCGAATCCGCCGAAACCGCCTGGCTGTCCTCCACCGGGGAATCCCGAGCGACCGTTCTCGTCGCCGGTGGCGTCGTAGTTCTGGCGCTTCTGGGAGTCGGAGAGCACCTCATAAGCACGCCCGAGCACCTTGAACTGCTCGGCGGCGTCCTCTGAGGGGTTCACATCCGGGTGGAGCTTGCGGGCCTGCTTGCGGTAAGCCTTTTTGATCTCATCGGTCGAGGCGGAGCGGCTAACGCCGAGCGCCTCGTAGTAGTCAGTCGCCATCTTCGTAGACGTTCACCCTTCGGAGAGAATTCGGGACAGGTAGCGCGCCATGGCACGTACCGCGGACATAGTGGAGCCGTAATCCATGCGGGTCGGTCCGACGACGCCGAGCTTGGCGCCTTCGGCTCCCGCATGAGTGCCATATTCAGCAGCGACGACGGCAGTCTCAATCAGTGAGTCGTGACTAGTCTCGTGACCGATGCGGATAGAAAGACCTCGCCGGTCCTGCTCCATCTCTGTCAACAGCCGAAGCAGCACGACTTGTTCCTCAAGTGCCTCAAGGATGGGACCGATGGAGGGACCAAGGTCGCGGCCCGACCTGGCGAGGTTAGCAGTCCCGGCCATGATGATGCGATCCACCCTGCCCGATTCCAGGATGGTCTCCACCGCCTGGGCGATGACGGCCATCGTAGGACGCAGGACAGGTTCCACCCGGTTGATCAGCAGATCCGTGGGCAAGGGGAGGACCGAGATGGATCGATTGTAGAGCTCGGTGGAGAGCACCTGGCCGATGCGGTGGAGGGAGTCATCTCCGATCGAATCTGCAAGGGTGACCATACGCTGCTCCACTTTGCCCGAGGAGAGGATCACGATCGTCAGGGCCTTATGCGAGGACATCGAGACGACGTCGATATGGCGGATCTTTGCGGTGGAGTGCTGCGGGTGCTGGATCACGGCCACCTGGTTCGTGAGCATCGCAAGCAGGCGCACAGTGTGTTCGAGCATGGTGTCGGTATCGTCTGCAGACTCGACAAGCGTGTCCATGGCGCGCCGCTCTGCCGAGGTCAGCGGACGAACCTCGGTGATCTTGTCCACGAAACGTCGGTAGCCCAGATCCGTGGGGATACGACCGGCCGAGGTGTGCGGTGCCGCAATCAGACCCTCCTCCTCGAGGTGAGCCATATCGTTGCGGATGGTCGCCGGTGAGACTTCCAGGTCATGACGCTCCACCAGTGCCCGAGAACCTACTGGCTCCCGGGTCTGGACGTAGTCCTCCACGATTGCACGCAGAACCTGCAGTCGACGGGTGTCTGACATGTAAGCTTCGCGCCTCCTGAACATCTGGCACTCTTCGAGTACAAGTGCTAATTCTACAATGGTGTCCATGAGTGCTTCTCACTTCCCCGAATGGCGTTCCTCCTCCCCACATGGATGGGGTGCCCAGGACCTGAATTCGCTGCGCTCCTCGCAGTACCGCCAGGTGGCCACGCTGCCCGCTGACTACGGCACGGTGATCGAAGAGGTCGAGTCTGGCTGGGTGGGCGCCGTCGTCTCGGTGGAGGCGGCAGGTGGTGTGCGAGTCGTGAGCCTCGAGGATCGCCGGGGAAAGGTGCGCTCCTTCCCCCTGGGACACGGGTTCCTCTATGAGGGCGAGCCTGTCGAACTGACTCCCCCGACGCCGCGCGCCGCCGCTGCCGCACCCACGCGGACTGCTTCGGGATCCGTGGCAGTGGCCAATGCCCCTGCGAGGGTGGCTCGGGCCTCACGCATCTGGGTCGAGGGAACCCACGACGCCGAGCTGGTCGAGAAGGTCTGGGGTGAGGATCTTCGCATCGAGGGGATCGTGGTGGAGCCCCTGCATGGAGCCGATGATCTTGTCGGTGCGATTCGGGAGTTCCAACCGGGACCACAGCGCCGTGTTGGTGTGCTGCTCGACCACCTGGTTCCAGGGTCGAAGGAGACACGCATCGCCCGAGAGGCCATGCAGATGGCAGGAGCCCAGGGGAACATCCTGGTGCTCGGACACCCCTATGTGGACGTGTGGCAGGCGGTGAAGCCGCATCTGCTCGGACTTCAGGCATGGCCCACCATTCCGCGCAGCGAAGACATCAAGGTCGGCACGCTCAAGTCGCTGGGCTGGCCCCACTCACAGCAGCGCGATATTGCTCACGGCTGGAAGCGCATCCTTGGCCAGGTCAAGAGCTATGCGGACTTGGAACCCTCCCTCTTGGGGCGGGTGGAGGAGCTCATCGACTTTGTCACCGTGACGCAGTGATGAGCCGCCGCTGGGACGTGACGCAGATCAGGATGCCGACACGCGCACTGTGACCAGTCTCCATCCAGGGAGATTGACTAGAATTCTCACCTGGAACGGGTAGGTGTCTTTAGAATCCGACACCCGACTGACGGAGGTTTAGTGGCGCATCATCAGAACTCACAGAACGACCGGCCGCGGCAGTATGCGCGCTCGGAGAATTCTGCACGCCTGAAGGGTTCTGCTGCCGCCGCTCCGCCCCTGACGCCGGCCGAGGACCGTCGCTGGGCCACGCTGGCCCATTTCGGCGCTCTGATCGGATGTTTCCCGGCGCTTGCCGTATATCTGGTCTACCGCGACCGCGGACCCTTCACCGCCCAGGAGTCCAAGGAGGCGCTGAACTTCACCCTCCCGGTCACGGCGGTCATGCTTGCCTGCTACATCCTGGCCCTTGTCCCCGCCATCGGCTGGGTCTTTGGGATCATTGCGGTGCTTCTCTGGGTCTTCATGACGATCTCAGGGCTTGTCGCCGGCATCCAGTGCAATAAGGGACGCCCGTACCGCTACCCTATGAACCTCCGCCTCATCCACTAGAACGCTCAGGGAACGAGCCTGCGCGTGACCGCGTCGGCCAGGAGCCTGCCTCGCAGAGTCAGCACCGCTCGTCCCTGTGGGTATGCCGGAGTGGGTGTCGTTGCCTCGAGCTCGATCAGACCGTCCTGTACCAGCGAGCTCAGTGCCACAGCCGAGATTGTGTCGCCCTGCGTCCGTGCCAGCTCGGGGAGAGCGTTATATTCGGCGACGTCAAGTCCCTCGGCAAGCCGGAGCCGCAGCATCAGGTACTCGAGGACCTTGTCCTCGTCAGCTAGGAGTTCACGGCCGTGTCCGGGGGTCGCGCCACTGGAGAGCCGCTGGGCATAGGCCGCGGGGTGCTTCACATTCCACCAGCGCAGGCCCGCCATATGCGAGTGCGCGCCAGGCCCGGCTCCCCACCAATCCGAGTCCAACCAGTAGTTCAGATTGTGCTCCGAGCGCGTCTGCGCACTCGTAGAGAAGTTTGAGACCTCATACCAGCCGAATCCGGCAGCTCCGAGCACCTCATCGGTGATCAGATACTTATCGGCCTGGTCATCCGGGTCGATATCGGGCAGCGCCCCGCGCTTGATCTTCGACGCCATGGCAGTGCCATCCTCGATGATCAGCGAGTAGGCCGAGATGTGGTCCGGCTGAAGGGCCACCGCGTGGGCGAGGCTGGTGCGCCAATCCTCCATGCTCTCCCCCGGTGTCCCCGAGATCAGATCCAGGCTCACCTGGAGCCCGGCCGCACGCGCGGCATGCACTGCGCGCTCCACATTTGCGGGGTCATGGGTACGGTCGAGGGTTTTGAGCACATGCGGCACGGCGGACTGCATACCGAGGCTGAGCCGGGTGAAACCAGCATCTGCCAAGACCTGGGCCGTCTCTACGGTGATGGTGTCGGGGTTTGCCTCGGTGGTGATCTCTGCGTCAACCCGGAAGCCGAAGAGCTCCCTAGCGCGACCCAGGATTCGGGCCAGCTCTGCGGCCGGGAGCAGCGTGGGTGTCCCGCCGCCGAAGAAGACCGTGTCCAGAGGCCGTTCAGGTACGCCCATGGAATCCAAGACCGCGCGCCCGAAGACGAGTTCGGAGATCAAGGTGTCTGGATAGGAGACCTGGGACGCTCCTGGACCGAGGTCCTCGGCGGTATAGGTGTTGAAGTCGCAATAGCCGCACCGCACGCTGCAGAACGGGATATGGACGTAGAGCCCGAAGGGCACCGAAGCGCGGGCAGGCAAAGCATGTTGGACGGGCAGCGGGAAGCCGCCGTCAGCGGGGACCGGGTCGCCGAGCGGAAGTGTGGAGGGCAATTCCTACTTCTTCCCGGCCTTCTCCTTGCCGGCGTCCTCATCCGAGGACAGCGCGGCGATGAAGGCTTCCTGCGGCACTTCAACGGTACCCACCATCTTCATGCGCTTCTTGCCCTCTTTCTGCTTCTCCAGCAGCTTGCGTTTACGGCTGATGTCGCCGCCATAGCACTTGGAGAGCACGTCCTTGCGGATGGCGCGGATATTCTCGCGCGCAATGATCCGCGAGCCGATGGCTGCCTGGATGGGGACTTCGAACTGCTGGCGCGGGATGAGCTCCTTGAGCCTTGACGCCATCTTGACCCCGTAGGCGTAAGCGGAATCCCGGTGGGTGATCGCGGAGAACGCGTCGACCTGGTCACCCTGGAGCAGGATATCGACCTTGACCAGGTCGGCTGCCTGCTGGCCGGTGCCCTGCCAGTTCAGCGAGGCGTAGCCCTTGGTGCGGGACTTGAGCTGGTCGAAGAAGTCGAAGACGATCTCGGCCAGCGGCATCTTATAGCGGATCTCCACGCGCTCCGCGGAGAGATAGTCCATCCCTTCCATGGTGCCGCGCCGGGACTGGCAGAGCTCCATGACCGGACCGATGAACTCGGCGGGCACGATGACCGTGGCATCCACGATCGGCTCGCGAATCTCCGTGACCTTGCCCTCGGGGAACTCCGAAGGGTTGGTCACGCGGTGGACCTCGCCGTCCTCGGCGGTGACCTCATAGACCACATTCGGCGCGGTGGAGATCAGATCGAGGTTGTACTCGGTCTCCAGGCGTTCGCGGGTGATCTCCAGGTGCAGCAGGCCCAGGAAGCCTACGCGGAAGCCGAAGCCCAGTGCGGTGGAGGTCTCGGGCTCGAAGTTCAGCGCCGCGTCGTTGAGCTGCAGCTTCTCGAGCGCCTCACGCAGCACCGGGAAGTCAGAGCCATCCAGCGGGAAGAGTCCGGAGAAGACCATGGGGGAAGGATCGTCGTAGCCGCCGATGATCTCCTCAGCCGGCCGGTTCTGCGCGGTGACGGTGTCGCCGACCTTGGAGAGCCGGACATCTTTCACGCCGGTGATGAGGTAGCCCACCTCACCCACACCGAGCCCCTTGGTGCGCTCGGGCTCCGGGGAGGAGACGCCGATCTCGAGCAGCTCGTGAGTGGCGCCGGTGGACATCATCTTGATCTTCTCGCGATGCCCGAGGCTGCCGTCGACCACGCGGACGAAGGTGACCACCCCGCGGTAGGTGTCATAGACGGAGTCGAAGATCATGGCGCGGGCTGGAGCATCGGCGTCGCCCTGTGGGGCGGGGATCTCCGCGACGATCTTGTCCAACAGCTCTTCCACGCCGTCACCGGTCTTGCCGGAGACCCGCAGCACGTCCTCGGGTTCGCAGCCGATGAGGTGGGCGATCTCTTCGGCGTACTTTTCGGGCTGCGCGGAGGGAAGATCGATCTTGTTCAGCACGGGGATGATCTTGAGATCGTGCTCCATGGCCAGGTAGAGGTTCGCGAGGGTCTGCGCCTCGATGCCCTGAGCGGCGTCGACCAGCAGCAGCGCACCTTCACAGGCGGCCAATGAGCGGGAGACCTCATAGGAGAAGTCCACGTGGCCCGGAGTGTCGATCATGTGGAAGGCGTAGGTCTGCCCGTCGAGCTCCCATGGCATGCGCACAGCCTGGGACTTGATCGTGATGCCGCGGTCGCGTTCGATGGCCATGCGGTCCAGGTACTGGGCCTTCATATCGCGGGCCTGGACCACACCGGTGAGCTGCAGCATGCGGTCTGCGAGCGTGGACTTGCCGTGGTCGATATGCGCAATGATGCAGAAGTTCCGGATGGCACTTGGATCAGTTGCGGCGGGCACCTGCCTGGTGCGGGCCTTCGGAGACACGGTAGTGGGGGTCCTTTGCTTCTCGAGACGCCGGGCAGTGAGCTGCTCAGGCAGTCCATTGTCCCATGGTTGCGGTTGACCCGGTCCCGCCTGAACGCTCTCGTCGCCTCGGCGATGAGCGGGAACCTGGGTCGTGATAGAAGAACGGGGGCCCCGCGCACTGCGCAGGGCCCCCGTCTGATCGCTCAGGACGAGCGGAGGTTCGTGAGAGTCAGGCTCTAGAGAGCGTTGACTCGGGCGGCCAGACCGGACTTGCGGTTGGCAGCGTTGTTCTTGTGCAGGACACCCTTGGAGACGGCCTTGTCGAGCTTGCGAGCCGCCTCGCGGTTGGCTGCGACGGCTGCGTCCTTGTCACCGGCGGCAACTGCGTTGCGGACCTTCTTGATGGCGGTGCGCAGCTGGGACTTCACACCCGCATTGCGCTGGCGCGCCTTCTCGTTGGTGAGGATGCGCTTCTTCTGGGACTTGATATTGGCCACGAGTAGTCTTTCTGTCTGAGTTCACTGGTCGTGAGGGCATATCCCTGTTTGTCGGCAGCAGACAGACTTCGGTGGCGTGGGGTTGCCATGGCGATTGCACAGATCCATTGAGGTAGAGGGCTCAGGATTGTGCGGGACTTACTGCCGCAGGGCTTTGGGGCTCTTTCGAACCCCAGACACTGGGTATAAATGCTAACAGAGAAGCTACTTGCGTTCTACCGAGCGACGGCGTGGCTCAGCGCCCAACTGCTGAGGCAATGGCGGTGATGGCACGTTCCACGGCGTAGTCCGGGGTCCTCGATGCACCTTTGGCTTCGGCATCGGCCCTCGCCACGGCTTCGATGGCCTCGGCCGCGCGCTGCGGCTGCCAGCGCCGCGCGGTCTCCGCCACCTGCTGGAGCTGCCAGGGCGGCGCTCCCAGGGTGGCTGCCAGCGCGGCAGGGCTGCCGCGGTGATCCACCAGTGCTGCGATATGCCGGGCCTTGCGGGCCAGGGCCGCGGTCACCGCGATGGGTGAGACTCCAGTGGCGATCGCATGCCGGTAGAGGCGAGTCGCCACATCCTGCCGGCCCTCGAAGGCGGCATCTGCGACCTTGAAAGCTGTGGCCTCCACGCGGCCGCCGTGGTAACGATCCACGTGTTCCTCGGTGATGTCTCCATTGATGTCCCGCATGAGCTGCTGGCAGGCACCCCCGAGGTCCGAGAGCGTGGAGCCGGCAGCCGCGACGAGCGCCCGCGCGCCATCGGCGTGTATCTCTCGTCCCGCGGCGCGAAATTCACGGCGCACGAAGTCGAGCTTGTCATTGTCGTTCTTGACCCCGGCGCAGTCGACCACCACTGCACGTTTGGCCAGCAGATCCATGAGCTTCTTGCCGCGGTTGCCGCCGCTGTGGCGCATCACCAGGGTGACATCGGCAGTGTCCTCTTCCAGATATGCCAGGGCGTCAGCGAGGAAGGTGTCATTCATCGCGGAGAGGTCCTCGGCGAGGATCAGGCGAGGCTCACCGAAGAGCGAGGGTGAGGCAACGGTGAGCAGCTCCCCCGGTGCCGCAGCTGAGGCATCTAGCCGGGTGTATTCGAGCTCGGGGTGCTCGGCGCGCAGGGCGCGTTTCACGCGATCGAGGGCACGGCTCGCAAGGTAGTCTTCCCCACCCTTGAGCAGGATCAGCGGCGCAGGTTCCACGGTGCGAAAGTCTGAGCCATCGGCCTTCTTCGCACCGCGGCCTGCACCGCTGCGCTGTGTCCCTGCCCGCTGTGAAGCCATGCTGCTAGCTTATCGGCCTTGCGGGTCCGTCAGCTCTGGTGAAGCTCACCGTGGAAATGACGCCGTGCCTTCCGCGGGTTCCATCCGCTGAAGCCCGTGGTCTCCGCGTCCGTCTTCTCGGCGGCAAGGGCAACTGTCCCCGGCAGCGTGATGGGTGCCTCGAAGGTGATGGACCAGCGGTGACCGGCCGCTTCGGGTTCACGACCCTCCAGCATGCGTCCGGCGGAGTACATTCCGTGGACGATGGCAGCCGGCATGCCGAGCGCCTTGGCTCCGAGCGTGGAGACATGGATCGGGTTGTAGTCCCCCGAGACCGCGGCATAGGCACGTCCTGCACCAGGGCCCAGTCGCCAGGTTGCTGTCTTCACCGGTGGAGTGAACTCCTTCGTGACGGATTCGGTCTCCTCCACCCGTCCCGCGAGATAGATCCCGCGGCTGAGGTAGGTGGAGACCCCGCGCCAGAGCAGCTGCTGATCGTCAAAAGTGTCAGCGTCGGCGGAGTCCTGGAGCACACTCACCACGATGTCCACCTGAGTGCCCCGCCGGTGCGCCCTGAGGTTCTCCGCTCGGACCAGGATCTGCACTGGCTGATCCACCGTGACTGGCGCTCGGTGCTCCACCTCATTTGAGAGATGGACCAGTCCCATGAGCGGCAGCGGAAAGTCTGCACGAGACATCAGCGCCATCTGCACGGGGAAGCCGATGATGTGCACCAGCACGGAGGGCAGCGAGGACCGGTGTGCGCCGTCGAAGGTTTCACCGCCGAACAGGTGACGGTAGCTCTCCGCCTGCTCGGCGCTGACACCGGGATGCCTGGCGAGCACTGCCTCCTGCGGCAGTGACGTCACCGAGGACTTTGCGCCGAGCTTGGCGCGCACGGCACCCAGGGCGGCGCGGCCGTAGAGACCGCCCAGCGTGGGCAGCTCGATTCTGGTGACCATGGCTCAGGCCCCCACGAGGTTCTGGCCGCATACCCGCAGGGTCAACCCTGAGGTGCCACCGGCCTGGGGCGATGACAGGAACGCGATGGTCTCAGCGACATCCACCGGAAGCCCGCCCTGATTCAGCGAATTCAACCGACGAGCCACCTCACGAGTGGCGAAGGGAATCTTCGCGGTCATCTCGGTCTCGATGAATCCTGGTGCCACAGCGTTGATGGTGCCGTGCCGGGAAACCAGCTGCGCCGAGGTCGCGGCAACCATTCCCATGACACCTGCTTTCGAGGCGGCGTAGTTGGTCTGCCCGCGGTTTCCCGCGATACCGGAGGTCGAGGCGAGCGAGACGATGCGCGGACCCATCCCGAAACGACCCTTGGCCTCGGCATTGAAGAGGTCCGAGGCCAGGAACGCGCAGTTCATCCGCAGTTGGGACTCGATATTGACCGCAATCACCGAGTTCCACCGGGACTCGTCCATGTTGACCAGCAGCTTGTCCCGCGTAATGCCCGCATTATGCACCACGATGTCGAGCTGGCCGTAGTGCTGCGCCGCATGGGCGAGGATGCGCTCCCCCGCATCCGTGGAGGTGATGTCGAGCTGCAGCGCGGTACCGGAGACCTCATTGGCGACGGCAGCCAGCTGCTCCCCGGCCGCCGGGATATCCACCGCTATGACCGCGGCGCCATCGCGGCGCAGGGTGCGTGCGATGGAGGCGCCGATGCCGCGCGCGGCACCGGTCACGACCGCGACCTGACCCTGCAGCGGACGGTCCCAGTTCTCCGGCAGTGCGCCGTTGACGCTGTCCACCGAGATGAACTGACCGGAGACGAATGCCGAGCGTCCGGAGAGCAGGAACCGCAGGGCCCCTGCCGCACCGGGCGCCGAGGCGTCGAGTTCATCTGCGAGCACAATCCCATTGGCAGTGCCTCCGGCGCGCATCTCGTGAGCCGTGGACCGGGTGAGCCCCTGTACTGCAGAGCGGGCGGCCCGAGTGGCTGGATCTGCGCTTCCGGCAGGGTCCCGGAGGACCGTGATGACCCGACCCGAGCTCATGAGCTGTTTGAGCAGCGACCCGAGTTCCAGCACAGTGGTGCTCAGATCAGCAGGTGTGGAGACGGAGTCGAGGCAGGCGATGATCCCCGCGACTTTCTCCTTCGGGCCGATATGCCGACGGACGTCTACATCCCAGTCCAGCAGACGTTCTGCGAGCGCCGAAGCGGCAGGGGAATTCCCGAGGACGACGACGGGGCCCTCCACGAGCCTGCGCCCCGGACGGTAGCGGCGAAGCTTTGCCGGCTGCGGCAGCCCGAGGCTCCTGGTGAGCTTGCGTCCGATGCCGGTGTTGACGAAATCGGTGTAGAGATCTTTAGCCATGAAGCGTTTACCGTCCTTCGATGATCGCGGTGATGCCCTGGCCGCCGGCCGCACAGACCGAGATGAAGCCCAGCTTGCCGGGCTTGCCGTGAAGCGCCTTGGCCAGCGAGGCGACGATCCGACCACCGGTGGCGGCGAAGGGGTGTCCAGCCGCGAGCGAGGAGCCGTTGACATTGAGCCTGCTGCGATCGATGGTTCCCAGAGCGGAATCGAGGCCGAGCTTGTTCTTGCAGAACTCCGCGGACTCCCACGCTTTGATCTGCGCCAGCACGGTGGAGGCGAACGCCTCGTGGATCTCGAGGTACTCGAAGTCCTCAAAGCTGAGGTTATTGCGCTTGAGCATCCGGGCAGCGGCGTAGGCAGGGGCCATCAGGAGGCCCTCGGCGCCGTCGACGAAGTCCACTGCGCCCTCCTCGTAGTCGATGAAGTTCGCGAGCTTCGGCAGGTCATGCTGATCTGCCCATTCCTCCGAGCCCAGCAGCACCGCAGAGGCGCCATCGGTGAGCGCGGTGGAGTTCGCCGCGGTCATCGTCGCCTCAGACCCAAGGTCGCGCCCGAAGACCGGCGAGAGCTTGCCCAGCTTCTCCAGCGTGGAGTCCGCCCGCATGTTGTTGTCCCGGCTCACTCCCTTGAACGGGGTCACCAGGTCATCGAAGAACCCGCGCTCATAGGCAGCTGCGAGGTTCTTATGGCTGGCCAGTGCGAGCTCGTCCTGTTCCTGACGAGTGATCCCCCAGGCGTGGGCGGTGATGGCCATGTGCTCACCCATTGACATTCCGGTGCGCGGCTCGTTGACCCCGGGGGCCTGTGGTGCCAGGTGGGCTGGACGAATCTTGGACAGCGCCTTGAGGCGCTGGCTCAGCGTCTTGGCCCGGTTGGCCTCCATCAGGATCCCGCGGAGTTCGTCGGTGACCACGATGGGGGCGTCCGAGATGGAGTCCACCCCGCCGGCGATGGCTGAATCGATCTGGCCGAGCTTGATCTTGTTCGCCATGGAGCCGATGGCTTCCATGCCTGTGGCACAGGCCATCTGCACATCGAAGGCCGGAGTCTTCGGGTCCAGTGGGGTTCCCAGCACTGACTCGCGGGTGAGGTTGAAGTTCTTCGAGTGCTTCATCACTGCACCGGCAGCCACTGTGCCGATCTGTTCACCCTGCAGACCGAAGCGGGCAACCAGTCCGTTCAGCGTGGAGGTCAGCATGTCCTGATTCCCGGAGGTGGCGTATGCGGTGTGGGCGCGGGCGAAGGGGATGCGATTTCCGCCGATGATGACGGCGTCGCGGATGGTCTGTGCACTCATGGAACTTACTCCTGGATCGGTGGTGCAGGTCCCTGCCGGTGCGTGAGCGCTATGTGTCTCTCCGGCAGGTCTTGCATTTGTTACTGGTCAGTATCATAGACTATTTTGTGTGCAGGATCACTGATCACCTCCCACCGAAGAACCGGTGCAGATCACCCCGTGCGCCTGACGCTCTAACCACAGTCTGAGGAGACCTCATGTCACACCACCCGGTCACCGACCCGATCGAAGCCATCGATTCCACCGACTCTGCCCGTGTGGACAAGAAGGTGATGGAGGACGTGCTGCTCGGACACTGGGCGGACACCCGGCGTCAGGCACGTGAGCTGCTCAAAGACTCTGCCTTCCACAAGGTTGAGGGTCTGTCCAAGGAGGATCACCGCGAGCGGGTCTTCGAGCAGATGGCCCGACTGGCCGAGGACGGCGCCGTCCACCGGGCCTTCCCGAAGGAGTTCGGCGGCTCCGATGCCCACGGCGCCAATATCGCCGCCTTCGAGGAGCTGGTCACCGCTGATCCCTCACTTCAGATCAAGGCCGGCGTGCAGTGGGGCCTCTTCGCCGCCGCGGTGCTGCACCTTGGATCCGAGGAGCACCACCGTCGGTTCCTCCCCGCCACCATGGACCTCCGGGCTCCAGGAGCCTTCGCGATGACCGAGTTCGGACACGGCTCAGATGTGGCCTCCATCGGCACCACCGCGACCTACGACCCGGCCACGGAAGAGTTCATCATCAACACCCCCTTCCCCGCGGCCACCAAGCGCTACCTCGGCAACGCGGCGAACGATGCCAAGGACGCCGTCGTCTTTGCGCAGCTCATCACCAACGGGGTCAACCACGGGGTGCACTGCATCTACACCAATATCCGCGGCGACGACGGCAAGGCACTGCCAGGCATCACCATCACCGATGAGGGACAGAAGGGTGGCCTCAACGGAGTCGACAACGGCTGCTTCACCTTCGATAACATCCGGGTGCCCCGCACCAACCTGCTCAACCGCTATGGCGACGTCGCGGCCGATGGAACCTACAGCTCACCGATCGACTCCCCCGGCCGGCGCTTCTTCACGATGCTCGGCACCCTGGTGCAGGGCCGGGTCTCACTCACCGGCGCCTCGGTGGCAGCCTCGAAGCTGGCCCTGATCGGGGCGGTCACCTACGGCAACCAGCGCCGCCAGTTCAACGCCTCCTCCACGATCGAGGAAGAGGTGCTGCTGGACTACCAGCTGCACCAGCGTCGACTGCTCCCCCGCCTGGCCACCACCTTCGCCGCGAACTTCGCCCACGAGAACCTGCTGGTCAAGCTCGATGACGTGTTCTCCGGCAAGGACGACTCCGATGAGAACCGACAGGAGCTGGAGACCCTCGCCGCCGCAATCAAGTCCGTGACCACCTGGCATGCGCTGGACACCCTGCAGGAGGCCCGCGAGGCCTGCGGCGGTGCCGGCTTCATCTCCGAGAACCGGCTTGTCTCCCTGCGTGCCGACCTCGACGTCTACGTCACCTTCGAAGGTGACAACAACGTCCTGCTCCAGCTCGTGGCCAAGCGGCTGCTCAGCGACTACGCCGCCGAGTTCAAGGGCGCCGACTTCGGCGTGCTCTCCCGCTACGTGGCCAACCAGGCACAGTCCACCGTCATGAACCGCTTCGGCCTGCGGCGGGCGTACCAGTCCGTGCAGGACACCGGAGACGAACGCCGCAGCGCCAACTGGTTCAAGCAGCCCGACGTGCAGCGCCAGCTGCTCACCGACCGTTCCCGGCAGATGGTCATCGACGTCGCCGGGGAGCTGCGCTCGGCCTCGAAGCTGCCCGCGGCGAAGCAGGCGGAGATCTTCAACGAACACCAGTACGAGATCATCAACGCCGCCAAGGCTCACGCGGACCTGCTGCTCTGGGAGTCCTTCACCGAGGCGCTCGAGAAGGTCAGCGATCCCGGCACCAAACAGATCATGACCTGGCTCCGGGACCTCTACGCGCTGACCAAGATCGAAGACACCCTGGACTGGTACCTGCTCCACGGTCGGATCTCTTCCCAGCGGGCCCGCACGCTGAGCCCATACGTGAACCGGCTGCTGGCGCGGCTGCGGCCCCACGCCCAGGACATCGTGGACTCCTTCGGCTACTCCCCGGAGCACGTGCGCATGGAGATCACCTCGGGCTCCGAACAGCGGCGGCAGGATGAGTCCATGGAGTACTACCGCGCACTGCGGGCCTCCCCGGAGGCACCGGTGGATGAGAAGCTCGTCCACGCGCGGCGCAAGTAGCTCAACCGGAGATAAAGCAACCGCCGACATGGTGCCCGGAGTCCGGGCGAGCGCAGATCAGGCAACCACAGGCAGGGCCGGCTCGGCTGACGACTGAGCCGGCTTCTGCTTGAATAGCAGGATGAATTCTGCGCTGCCCTTCCCCCGTGCCGATGTCGAGAATCTCACCCGGGAGGAAACCGCCCAGCGCGGTGCCCTGCTCGATGTGCAGCACTACACGGTCGAGGTTGACCTGCGTGGTGCCCCCGACAGCTCTGCTGCCACCTACCCGGTCCGCACCACTATCCGATTCACCGCTGCCGAGACTGGCTCAAGCACCTTCCTGGATCATCTGGGGGCCTCTGTCGAGAGCCTGACGCTCAACGGAACCGCCCTGGATGTCACCACCCACGTGGGGCCAGCGCGGATACTGCTGCCAGATCTGCAGGCGGAGAACACCGTGGAGATCACCTCCACCTCGCGCTACTCCCGCTCCGGCGAGGGTCTCCACCGGTTCCTGGACCCAACGGATGGCCAGGTCTACCTCTACACCCAGTACGAACCTGCCGATTCGCGCCGAGTCTTTCCCGTCTTCGAGCAGCCGGATCTGAAGGCTGTGTTCAGCTTCTCGCTCATCGGACCGCAGGATTGGCAGCTGCGCTCCAATGGGACGGAGCTCTCGCGCGAGAGCCTGAGCGTCGAGGGTGTGAGCGTGGCGGACGACGAGGCCGCGACCCAGCAGAAGCTGGTCCGCGTACAGTTCGCCGAGACACCCCGCATGTCTTCCTATATCACCGCCCTGCTTGCCGGTCCCTACCACCTCGTGGAGGGCCACTACAGCGGCGGCGTGGCAGGCAAACCAGCAGTAGAAGTGCCGCTCGGGGTGCTCTGCCGGGCCTCGCTGGCCGAACATTTCGACGCCGAGGCGCTCCTGGACCTGACCCGCCGCGGCCTGGACTTCTTCCACACCGAGTTCGGCTACCCCTACCCCTGGGGAAAGTACGATCAGGTCTTCGTCCCTGAGTACAACCTGGGGGCGATGGAGAACCCCGGCCTGGTGACCTTCACCGAGAAGTACGTCTTCGACACCGCCGCCACGGACGCCCAGTATGAGACCCGGGCAAACACCCTGATGCATGAGATGGCGCATATGTGGTTCGGCGATCTGGTGACCATGAACTGGTGGGATGACCTGTGGCTGAAGGAATCTTTCGCCGACTACATGGGCTCCCTGGCCGTGGACGAGGCCACCGATTGGACCACGTCCTGGATCTCCTTTGCCAACGGCCGCAAGGCCTGGGCCTATGTGCAGGACCAGCTCCCCACTACGCACCCCATCGTCGCGGATATCGGCGACCTCGAGGCGGCGGATCAGAACTTCGACGGCATCACCTATGCCAAGGGCGCCTCGGTGCTCAAGCAGCTGGCCGCCTACGCCGGCCGGGAGGCGTTCCGCGAAGCGGCGCAGCGCTACTTCGCACGTCACGCCTTCGGCAACGCCTCGCTGGGTGACTTCCTGACCGTGCTCGAAGAAGTCACCGGTCAGAATATGGACGACTGGGCACGTGCCTGGCTGCAGACCGCCGGCGTACCGGTGCTCTCCGCCGAGCTGACAGGTCCCCAGAACGCCGTGGCGGTGCGCGAACAGGGTGTCGACCCCGCGACCGGCGAGTCGGTCTCGCGCCCGCATAAGGTCCGGGTGGGTGTCCACGTGCTTGAGCAGAGCAGCGGGACCCTCGAGCTGCACGCCGCCCAGGAGGCCTTCCTCGACCCCGCCGCCCCCGAGGGACTCACTGCGGTCCCGGGGCTTCACGTGCCGGCGAGAGTCCCCCGACTGGTGCTGCCGAATGAGGACGATCTGACCTACGCCAAGCTCAGCCTCGATGCGGAGTCCGTGGCCGCGGTGCTGACCTATCCGGTGGCCGATCCCTTGGCACGGGCCACCGTCTGGGCCGCCCTGTGGTCGATGGTGCGCGACGGCGAGCTGCCAGCTCGGCGCTTCATCGCAGCTGTTGCGCAGCTGGGCCTGGGGATCGATGAGATCGTCGTCGTCCAGGGGCTGCTGCGGCAGTCTCTGACCGCGCTGGAGCGCTACACGCCTGCCAAGGAGCGGCCCGCGCTGCAGCGGGAGCTCGCCGCGACCCTGGCCGGACAGCTCACGACCCTCGCAGGTGGGGATCACCAGCGGGCCATGGCACGCACGCTGGCTGCCCTCTCGCTGCATGAGGGTTCGCAGCTGGAGCTTCTGGAGGCGCTGCTCGACGGCGGGGCGGAGGACCATGGGATCTCCGGGCTGCGGATCGACGAGGAGCTGCGCTGGGCCTTCCTGCAGGCACTCAGCGCGCACGGCCGGGTGCAGCCCAGCCACCTGGAGGCGGAGCTCGCGGCGAAGACCACTGCTCGGGCAAGGATCGCGCATCGCTTCGCAGCGGCCGCGCGGCCAGACCGTCGAGTCAAAGAATCAGCCTTTGAGCAGGCACTGGCGGGAAGAGATGACTCAGGTCAGGAACTCTCCAATGACCATCTCACCGCAACGGTGGACGGTTTCACCGTGGCCGCAGACTCCGCGACTGCTGCGGTGGTCGAGGGTCATACCCAGGCCTATTTCGAGGCGCTGACCGGCGTGTGGGAGCGGATGAGTCAGGGGCAGGCCACACGAGTGATCTCGGGGCTCTTTCCGGGATCTCAGGACCTTGAGGTGGGCCAGGAGCCGGAGGAACATCCCGTGGCTGTGCAGACCCAGCGCTGGCTCCAGGATCACCCTGAGGCACCCGCGGCCCTGCGCCGGCTGATGATCGAGGAACAGGATCATCTGCTGCGGAGTCTTCGCGCGCAGGCGGCAGCTCAGGACTGAGCGCACCTGGATCCGCGCTGAACCTCGGTTCATCGCATGCCTGTGCCATGTCCCACCGTTGCAAACGGAAATAACCATGGGACATGGCACAGGCATGCGACAGAGTGTGAGAGAGGCGGGTTCACCAGGTCAGTCCTGGATCAGCAGTTCCATCTCGGCGTCTTCGGCTGCCTCGCGCTTGCCGCGGCGCTTGTCATTGAGCAGACACAGCAGGATGGCCACGCCGAAGAGGAAGGTCAGCGGCAGGGCGATGAAGAACATGCTGACCGCATCGCCGCCGGGGGCCGCCAAGGCAGAGATCACGGCGATCAGCATGATGACTCCGCGCCAGGCCTTGAGCACCTGACGGCCGGAGACCAGGCCCATCATATTGATCCCCACCAGCACCACCGGTATGACCATGGCGATGCCGAAGGCCAGGAAGAGGTGCAGCACGAAGGTGAAGTATACGTCCGGATTGATCAGGTTCGAGGTGCCCGCTGGGTTCAGTGCGAAGAAGAAATCGATGGCCTGGGGCAGCACGCTGTAAGCTCCCACGATCCCACCGAGAAACAGCGGCACCGAGGCAGCGATGAATCCGATCGCGTAGCGCTTCTCGGTCTTCTTCAGCCCAGGCATGATGAACGCCCATATCTGGTAGAGCCAGATGGGCGAGGAGACCACGAAGCCCACAAAGAGCGAGAGCCTGATCATCAGGTCGAGCGGGCCGCCCACGGTGTTGAAGGCGATCTCTGCCAACTGACCATCCACCTCGTACCCGAGGATGGGCTCGGCAAGCACCTGGAAGAGCCAGTCGTAGAGAAAGAAACCGGCGACGGCGCCAAGGATGATGCCGCTGGCGGCGATGATGAGGCGATTGCGCAGTTCCCTGAGGTGATCCTTGAGCGACATGGTCCGCTCAGGGTCGCGGCGCCTCTTCTTCGTGGTGGCCATGCGGCTTAGCGGTAATCTCCCCGCTGCTCCCGCTCACTGGAGCGTCCATGCTCGGCAGTGGGGTCATTGGGATTGAGCACGCGGCCTTCGACGGGAGCGCGCTCATCGGTGGGGTCATCGGAGTCGGGAGTCGCTGAGCCGTCGGAGTTCTTCTTCGACTCTTCGCTCATGGTCCGCACCTCAGACCGGAAGATACGCATTGACTGGCCCAGTGACTTGGCCAGCTTGGGAAGTTTCGGAGCTCCGAAGAGCAAAATGATGAGCAGTGCGATAATCGCAATCTGCCAGCCGGTGATATTCATAGCGCAGGTCCTTTCCTTGGGGCCAATCGTACGCCACTCATCCGAGCAGTTCAGACAGTTCCGTCTGCGCCCTCTCAAAGACTTCGGCGCGGATCTGTGCAGGTGCCAGGACGCTGACGTCTCCGCCAAGCTGCAGACACAGTCGAATGAGTGCCTCACGGCTGTGGAACCAGGTGGAGATGGTCCTGGCACCGTCGGCATGGGAACGCTGCCGCTGCGGAAGATACCGGTCCGCCAGTGCGGCTGCCGCCGGAGAGAAACGCAGCACGACGTCGAAGGCGCCCTCCCCACGCGGAGCCTGCGGAGGTGCTATCGGAGAGACGGCCAACTCGCGAGCGAATTCGCTGATGGGCTCCTGTGGCAACGGGGTCTGCGCCAAGATCCTTGAGCTCAGGAAGTTTCGGGGCGCCTGAGCCTTCCGGCAATAGGCCTGCAGGTAGGTCCGCGGTCCGTCGATATAGAGCTGGGCAGGCTCGACGACCCGGCGAGTGCTGCTGCCCGAGGCGTCTTCGTAGCGCAGTTCCACACAGTAACCGCCCTCGATCGCGGCGCGAAGCTGCTCGGCTTCCCGAGTCTGTGCCTGCTGCGCCGCCGCCACCGAGGTCGCGGCTGCCTGCAGACCAGCAGGCAGGACGGCGGTGATCTTCTCACGCAGGCTCATGGCCGCTGGCTGCCAGACCTCCTGGGAGTCCCCATCGGCTGAGTCCGTCGTGACGGCTGTGTCCATTGTGAGGGCTGTGCCCATTGTGAGGGCTGTGCCCATTGTGACGGCAGAGGTCATCGTATTGAGCGCGATCAGCAGGGAGAGCGCTCCAGGCTTGGTGAGACTCAGTGGACGGGCAAGAACATCCCCGGTGCGCTGGGACGGCATTGCCAGGGTGATGGGTTCATCGGCAGCCAGGTACTCCTCGGTGAAGGCACGCATGGTCAGCGGAGGCGCCGGGTGGACATCGATGAACTCGCCGTACTGTCCTGGCCCGAAGCTGCCGGACTGCTGGATCGAGAGGAGATCTTTGAGCAGCTGTTTGGCCGAGATCTGATGCCGTCGCATCAGCTCCGAGGGCCTGACGCCATCGGCGCTGAGCAGATAGGCCGCCATGGAAAGCACGCGCTCGACCTTGCGGTGCGCCGGATCTGCCTGCCGGGTCGGGGTGCTCGGTGCCAGACGCGGAAGCTTCGGTGCTGGTTGCCCGTGGGCGCTGAGCGCACCTCGAAGGAGCTCTGCACGATCCTCCACCGCGTTCAGGCTCTGCAGCGCCGACTCTGCACTGGTGGCGGCGATACTCTGCCTGTCATCCTCGCCCAGTACCGGCTGGGGCTTGAGCTCCGTGACGGGACCGTGGATGCGGTCGAGACGAAAGACCCGTCGGGCCTTGCGATCAAGGTCGTAGCCGATCAGGTACCAGTGGCCGCGAGCTGCGTAGTCCAGCAGCACCACCTGTCGGGGCTGGGGTGCCGCGGCACCGCGCGCCGTATAGGCGAATCCGATGGCATCCAAGGCGTTGAACGTCGCGAGTTCGGTCAATCGATCAAACTCTTCATCGCTTCCCAGATTGAACTGCAGCGTGTCCAGGGCCGAACCGCGCACGCCGGCGGGAGTGGGGGCGGGTGACTCAGCGTCAGAGTCAAGACCAGCCAGCGCCCAGCTGGCCTGCTCCAGCCAGGAACGCGTTCTGCTGCCGGACCAGAGCTGGGTGGCACGGGCCAGCACGAGCGTCTCTGCCTCACTGAGCTGTACGGGTGGGAGGCCGTAGTCCGCGGGGTCGATCCGGTAGCGGTAATCCTCGTGCTGTGTGGCGGGTTCCGCAATGGCGATCCCGCTGCTGCGCAGATGGTCTTTATCCCTGCTGAAGAGTCGCTCCCAGGCGTCCTCGGACTGGTCCGCCCCGAGCGAGCGGTAGTGCTCGACCCGTTCACGAATCTCTGACTTGGTCAGTCCTCCCTGGCCGGCGTCGAGAATGCTTGCCGCGAGCGAGAAAGCACGTGCCACGCCGTAGTCGGCGAACACATCCTGCTCATCGGCCTCGCGCAGGGCCTCCTCTGGCTCCGCCCCGCTGCCAGAGAACACGGCGCGGGAAGGCTCCGGTCCACTCACAGCGTCAGGTCAGGCAGCCTTGCGGACGCTGACCAGGTCCACCACGAAGATGAGCGTCTCATTGGCACCGATTGCTGCTCCGGCGCCCTGTTCGCCGTAGGCCAGGTGTGGCGGGATCTCGAAGCGACGACGAGCGCCCTCCTTCATCCCGATCAGACCCTGGTCCCAGCCTTGGATGACCTGTCCGATGCCGGCGGTGAAATCAAGGGTCTCACCGCGGTTCCAGGAGGCGTCGAACTCTTCACCGGTGGACCAGGAGACACCGACGTAGTGGCAGGAGATCTGGTCCCCAGGCTCAACGGCGTGTCCACCACCGGCGATGAGCTCCTCGATGACGAGTTCTTCCGGAGGAGTGTCACCCGGGAAGTCGATCTCGGGACGGGTGCGGTCATAGCTGCGCTGGCCGAAAGACATTACTCGGTCTCCTCTTCGGTGTTCGAATCTTCGGTAGTGGAATCATCGCCGTTGGACTCTTCTGCAGCGCCATCCTCGGCGCCGCCGCCCTGTTCGCTTTCCATCTGCTCGATCATCTCTTCGATCTCTTCTTCAGAGATCTCCGGCTGCTCCTGCGTCGGCTGCGCCTCGGGGGCTGCAGCAGAGGCGATCAGGTCGACCACGAAGATGAGCGTCTCTCCAGCCAACTCTGGCTGAGTTCCTTCTTCCGCATCTTCGTCGAGCTCGCCGTAGCCGGCTTCCGGTGGCAGCACCATCAGCACGCGGGAGCCGACCTGCTTGCCCTCGAGGCCCTCGGCCCATCCGGGGACGAGGCTGGAGAGCGGCCAGCCTGCGGGACCGGCGTCGGGAGCGTCGTCGTCCTCGGGCCAGTTGGAGTCGAAGAGTTCGCCGTCGGACCACTTCCATCCGGAATACCGCACGACGACCTGGTCCTCGGCGCTGACTTCCTCGCCGTCGCCCTGGATCAGAACCTCGGAGGTGACCTCAGTGGGCTCCTCCCCTTCGATCTCGCCGGCCAGCTCGGGCCGTTCGCCCTCGGTGTTCTCGATCTCCGGGAGGTCGCCGCTCTGCTCCTGGGTCTCGCCCTCGGCGTAGGCCTGGGACTGTCCCTCGACGCGCAGAACCAGCAGCGTGGCAGCGGCGCCGGATTCAGCATTGGCCGGTTCGTAGAGCGCGATCTCGGAGCCCACCGTGAGGTCGGTGTCGGTCAGTGACTCGTAGATGAACTCACTCTGCTCCTGCATCTGCGGCAGGAAGACCATCGAGGGCTCTTCGGCGGTGAAGCTCTCCTCCTGGACATCTCCGGTGGCGGGATCCACCACTGCGTGAGATATCTCAAGGATCTGATCCTCGTCGAGGTCCTCGCCGTCGCCGCGGTCGATGACTCGGGACGCCTCTTCCTCCAGTTCTAGTCCGCTGCGCAGGATGACCTCTGGAGTCCCGTCCTCGGCGTAGTGCAGTTCAATCCCGGAGAGCGCGTCGGTGTCGCCCAGACCATCCGCCGAGCAGGAGGAGAGCAGCAGGACGGCCGGAACGGAGAGGGCCACAGTGGTGCGGCGGAACGAAGAATGCACAGATATTCCTTCAACTTGGACGGCGACCAGGACACGGTCAGGGCCTGCCAGCACTGTACAGGCCAGATACCTGGTTAGTCAGATCAGCGGAGGCTCAGCAAACTCATGGGGACCCGTCAGCTTATAGCGCTCGCTCAGCGCCAGCGGCAGCTGTTGGCGCTTCCGCTCTTCGAGAGTCTGCTCGCGCAACCGATCGGCGTGATCCCCGAGTTTCCCCAGCAGCCCGTCGACCCGGGGGTCCTCTGCGCTGAGCGGATCTTTGAGCATGAGTGCGTCCAGCGGGCGGTCCACCAGCTTATGGTGCACCCAGTCCACTGTGTGCTCGGCACCTAGCGCGCGAGCCGTGGAGAGGAACCTTCCGCGCAGCGCCGCCCGGGTGGTCTTGGGCGGCTCGACGATCGCCTGCTGGATCCGGTCTGCATCGAGCTGGGTGGTGACCCGTCCATGGGAGGCCAGGAGGTTGAACACGCCGCGCCGCGGGTGGACGTCGTGGTAGGCCATATCAAGCTGTGCGAGCTTCGGGTGGCCCTGCTCGAGTCCGCCGCGATCGGCCACATCGGCGAGCAGCCGCTTCTTGATGGCCCAATCGATATCGCGCTCGATCGGTTCGTGGTCTCCGCTGGAAACGGCCTGCAGGGTCCGCTCCCAGAGCTCGAAGATCTGCTCCACTCGGCCGTGGTGAGCGCCGTTCTCGCGGACGAAGCGCCGCGCTCGGTCCAGCAGCCGAGCTTGGATGTCCACCGCCGTCTGCTCTCCCCCGTGACGGATCTTCACGGTGGCGGTGCCGGTCATATCGTGACTGATATGACGGATGGCGCCGATGGGGTTCTCCAGCTCGAAATCACCCACCGGCACGCCCGATTCGACCATTCGCAGCACCAGATCGGTGGCTCCATAGCGCAGCAGGCTCGTGGTCTCGGACATGTTCGAGTCCCCGACGATGACGTGGAGCCGACGGTGGACCGCCGCATCGGAATGGGGTTCATCTCGGGTGTTGATGATCGGGCGCGAGCGTGTGGTGGCCGAGGAGATGCCCTCCCACATATGGTCAGCGCGCTGAGAGAAGGCGTAGTGGGCAGCGGCCTCATCGGTGGCCGGGACCATGCGCCCGGCGCCCACCAGGATCTGCCGAGTCACGAGGAACGGCAGCAGGATGGTGGAGAGTCTGCGGAAATGCGTGGTGCGCGGAATGAGGTAGTTCTCGTGGCTGCCATAGGAGTTCCCCTGGGAATCCACATTGTTCTTCAGCAGATAGACGCTGCCGTCGAATCCGTCCTGGGCCATGGCGGCCTCGGCGCGTTCCGCCAGGTCATGCATGATCAGCTCTCCGGCGCGGTCCGAGGCGATCAGGTCCAGCAGGTCATCGCATTCGGCGGTGGCGTACTCCGGGTGGGAGCCCACGTCCAGATAGAGCCGGGAGGCGTTGGGGATGAACACGTTGGAGCTGCGTCCCCATTTGAGCACGGGGCGGAAGAGGTAGCGGGCGACCTCATCCGGTGGGAGTCCGCGGTGCTCGCCTCCATGGTGGGTGATGCCGAACTCGGTCTCGACTCCGATGACACGACGGTCCATCGGTGTCTACTCGCCGCCCTTCTGCACGAAGCCCTTGACGAATTCCTCGGCATTGGACTCCAGCACCGAGTCGATCTCATCCAGGAGACTGTCGAGCTCGCCGACGCGCTTCTGAGCCTGGGCATTGGCCCCCACCGGAGTCTCATCCGGTGATGCGGCGCCGTCGTCGTTGCCGCCTTGGGGGCGCTTCTGCGGTTGAGTCGACATGTTCTCTCCTTTAGTGGCGGGTCAGGTTCATTGGCCCAGCAGCCGCTGAAGACCGGTGATGAGCTCCGCGTTGGTCGCCGCGCTGCCCAGTGTATTCTCCGCAGCGGCACGGGTGCCGGTATAGGGATCGAGGAGCGCCAGGCGCACCGTGGGTGAGACATCATCGGCGCGCAGCAGCACCTGGTCCCAGCTGGCACCCACGACGACGTGAGGATATTGACTCACCAGCCTGCCGCGCAGCCAGGCCCGGGTCTCCTCGGGCGGGTGCTGCGCAGCCTGAGCAATCTGTTCGTCGGTGAAGAGCCGGCGCATGCGACCTGCCCGAACAAGCTTGTAGTAGAGACCCTTCTCCTCACGCAGATCGGCGTACTGCAGATCCACCATGCCCAGCACGGCGGCGTCCCAGTCCAGCCCGTCGCGGCGGCGGTAGGACTCCAGCAGCGAGAGTTTCGCGATCCAGTCCACCCGGTCGGCCGCGCTGAAGAGGTCGCCTCGAAGATCCTTCAGCAGCTCCTGCCAGGCCTCGAGCATCTCGGCGGTCTCGGTGTCGGTGGCGGTGAAGGATCCCTCCGGACCGGCCTTGAGCCGGGCCCATTCCATGGCCGCGTCCAGATAGACCTGTTGGATCTCGATCGCGCTCAGCGCTCCACGTGAGGTCGGCACTGTGGTGGTCAGCGTGGGGTCATGAGAGATCGCCTTGAGCGCCGCCACCGGATCTTTGAGACTCAGATCGGGAGCGTGTCCGGATTCGATCAGGTCCAGGACGAGTGCGGTGGTGCCCACGCGCAGCCAGGCGGAGTATTCGCTCATATTGGCATCACCGATGATCACATGGAGTCGCCTGAAGCGGTCGTAGTCAGCGTGGGGCTCGTCGCGGGTGTTGATCATGGGGCGCCGCACGGTGGTCTCGAGGCCGACCTCCTCTTCGAAGAAGTCGGCGCGCTGAGAGATCTGGTATCCGGGTTCGGCGCTTGTCTGACCGAGTCCCACCCGGCCGGCACCGCAGATGATCTGACGAGTGGCGAAGAACGGCAGCAGTCCAGCGACCAGCGCGTCGAAGGACACGCTGCGCGGAAGCAGGTAGTTCTCATGCGCCCCGTAGGAGACCGATTTGCTGTCCGTGTTGTTCTTGTACAGCAGCACCTGCGGAGTGTTCTCCTCCCGGCTCAACCGCTGCGCCGCAGCGCGGGCCACGTGGTCTCCGGCGACATCGTAGAGCACTGCACGGCGTGCTCCGATCGTTTCCGGCGAGGAATATTCGGGGTGGGCGTGGTCCACGTAGAAGCGGGCGCCGTTGGCCAGCACCAGGTTCATGAGCAGCTGCGGCTGGCCCTCATGGGGCTGGTAGTAGTCGCCGCGCCAGTGGGGAGATCCTGGGGAATGGAAAGCCCCTGCCACGTCCGCGGGACTGGGGTCTCCGCCGCTGACATTGCCCAGCGCATCGCGCACCGGTCCCTGCCCGGCCTCCTGTTCGGTGGCATAGCTGAGTGCCTCGTCGGTGTCGGTGAGCTGCGAGGGATGCGCTGCCGAGCGCGGCAGGACCCACCCGCGCGCGTCCACCAGCGGGGATTCAGACTGGTAGTCCCATTCCGTCCCTGCCACCGCTCCACCGGATTCGGTCACATGTGCGGCGTAGGCGTTGATCAGCTCGATGGAGAGCGCCACGTGGCTGGCTCGTGGATTCGCCGGGGCGTGGATTCCGTACTCGGTCTCCATGCCGATGAGTCTGCGAACCGTCATCGCCGTGTCCCTTCGCCGACCTTTTCACCGACTTCTTCGGCGTTGCTCGGCCGTTCGATCCGCACGACTGGGGAGCTGGATGCACCCACCACTCGTGACCAGGCCTGAGGATCCGCGGTGTTGACGAGGTCCTCCTGGTCGCGGAGCTCCTCCTCGGCTGCGCTCAAGAGGTGCTCCAGGGTGAGGCCCTTCTGTGCTGGATCGGTGCCCGAGCTCAGGAAGTCCTTGATCGCTGCCTTCTTCGCCCGATCCACGATATTGCTGAGCACTGCCCCAGACATGAAGTCCGCCGCCAGGAAGGGCGTTGCGGTCCCGTCTGCGTGGATCAGCCGCAGACGCGCCTGCGAATCCTCCGGGAAGAGTCGATCCACGAGGGAATCTACCAGCGCGTTCACGGCAGACGCGCGGTCGCCGTGGGCTGCCAGCAGGTCCCGATGCAACGGGATGGCGCCGCCGAGGTGGATCGCGAGGATCTCGGCTGCTCCCTTGCGGCCCGGACGCTGGACGCGAATCTTCACATCGAGTCGCCCTGGTCGCAGGATCGCCGGGTCGATCATGTCCTCGCGGTTCGAGGCGCCGATGACGATCACGTTCTCCAGGGATTCCACGCCATCGATCTCGGCCAGCAGCTGCGGCACGATCGTGGTCTCGACATCGGAGGAGACTCCGCTGCCGCGGGTTCGGAAGAGGGCTTCCATCTCATCGAAGAAGACCACCACCGGTTGACCTGCCGAAGCTCGCTCGCGGGCACGGGAGAAGATCACCCGGATATGCCGTTCGGTCTCGCCCACGTATTTGTTCAGCAGCTCGGGGCCCTTGATGTTGAGGAAATAGGCGCCGCTGTTGGGGCTGGCACTGCCGTTGGGGGTGGAGCTGCCGTTGGTAGTGGAGTTGCTGTGGGAGCTGGCGCTGCCCGCTCCGGCGGTGGCGAGTGAGCTCGCGACGGCCTTGGCGATCATGGTCTTGCCGCAGCCTGGAGGCCCGTAGAGCAGAATCCCCTTGGGGGCGCGCAGGCCGTGCTCCTGATAGAGATCCGCGTGGAGGAAGGGCAGCTCCACCGCGTCGCGGATGGCTTCGATCTGCTCGCTGAGTCCGCCGATATCGTCATAGGAGACGTCTGGGGATTCTTCCAGGACCACGTCTTCCACCTCTGAGAGTGGCACGATCTCAGTAGCAGTCCCGGTCCGCAGGTCCACCATCACCGCGTCACCGACCCGCGCCGAGTGGCCCCCGGCTTCTTCGGCGTGGGCCTTTGCGGCAAGGCTCAGGCTGACCACACGCTCTTCCTCCCCGCGGGAGAAGATCACGAGCCGGGAATCGGGCAGAACCTCTTTCACCCGAGCGAGCTCGCCGGTGCGTTCAGCCCCGAGAACGGCCACGATGCTGAAGTTCTCATTGAGCAGCACCTCATCCCCGGGCTGGATCTCCTCCGGGGTGATCAGCGGGGAGAGGCTCACCCGGAGCTTGCGTCCGGCCTGCAGGACATCTACTCCCGCAGTGGTGGCGGCTTCGATCTCGCGGCCTTCGACCTGCGCGTGGGCAGGCCGGTAGCCGATCACGGTGCCGAAGGTGAACGGCGCCTGGCCATCTGCCTGCAGTGCGGTGCGCAGCTCAGCGATCTCATTGCGCGTGGCGGCCAGCACGTCGGTCATCCGCTGATTGTTCCGACCGGCGCTCTGAAGCTGCTGCTCCAGCTGTTTGGCGCGGCTGCGCAGCGTGTCCAGCTGGCGGTGCGCCTGAGTCAGACGTTCCTGCAGTCGCTGGGCCTCGCGGGCCTGATCGGCATCCTGTGCGCCTCCAGCACTCTGGGCGCTGGGTATGTCATCTCTATTGGCTGCCTGCTCACTCACGTGAGGTCACCTCCCTGGCCTGTTGGGCGATCTTCTGGGCGAAGGCGGCCGCTTTGCGGGCCTTCTTCCCGGAGACGGTGCGGGTCTTGAGGCTGGTCTCGTCCCATACTGCCGATTCGTCATTGGCGGGCCAGGCGGCGCGGTCCTCCTCGCTGACCACTGAGACCTTCTCGCGCTTCTTCAGCTGCAGCGGGGTCTGGTCATCTGCCAGCCGCCGAGCCGAGAGAAGGAACCCGGTATGGGCGACCATCCGGTGATCGGGGCGCACAGCGAGGCCATCGAGATGCCAGGTGCGCAGCATGGTCTCGTGGGCCTCAGGCTCGGTGAACCCCTCCGAGGCTCGGATCTCCTCGGCGAGCCGGGAGAGCTGAGTCACCGTGGCCACATAGCTGACCCAGACGCCGCCCGGCGCGAGCACCGTCTTCACGGCGTCGATGCATTCCCAGGGGGCGAGCATGTCCAGCACGACTCGGTCTACGCTGCCGGGCTGTTCCACCTTGAGGACTTCTTCCTGCATATCGCCCAGGAAGACCTCCCATCCGGGGTGGGACTCTCCGAAGAAGGCCTCGACATTGCCTACTGCGATGTCTTTGAAGTCCGCACGGCGTTCGAAGGAGTGCAGCACGCCGTGATCACCCACAGCGCGCAGCAGCGAGATGGACAGGGCGCCGGAGCCCACTCCCGCCTCCACCACTCGCGCGCCGGGGAAGATATCGGCCACCTGGATGATCTGCGCTGAATCCTTGGGGTAGACGACGGTGGCACCACGGGGCATGGAGAGCACGAAGTCGTTGAGCAGCGGACGCAGGACCTGGTATTCATGTCCCGCGTCATTTGCCACCAGGATGCCTTCAGTGGCACCGATGAGCAGATCGTGGCGCAGCACTCCCTGGTGGGTGTGCCACTCGCCGCCTGGCTGCAGCGTGATGGTGCTGGGCCGGCCCCTGCGGTCGGTGAGCTGGACGCGCTGGCCCGCGCGCAGCGGTCCCGAGCGCATATGGGCTCCGATGGGACCGGTGCGGGTCGTCGTCGGGGTCTCGCCGGGGACGCTGGTGCTCACTGGGGCTCGCTCTCTGCGATGTGCTGGTGTGTGCGGCGCAGCCGCGCTGCGGCTGCTCCCGCCATTCAAGGACAGCGGGGCTCGGGTAACTTCTTCCCAGCCTATCGCTGTCGGCTCCTGGTGGTCTGCTGGCAGGGGTCGGTGCGCTCAGCGCGATCTTTGCAAGCGCGCATTGGCCACCCGCACGCTTTCCGAGGCGCCCTGCCAGAGGAAGAAGCTGACCATCACCGCGACCACGATCACGATCAGACTGATCTCTGCCGCCCCGGTGATCACCACGACGGCCAGGCCCGCCAACAGGATCACGACGACGACGCGACCCGCCCACCCAGCTGAGCGCATGCCGCGGTCTTGGCTTCCGGTGGCACCCCAGACGACGGATTCCACGATGCGACCACCATCCAGCGGCAGGCCGGGAAGCAGGTTGAAGATGCCCACCATGAAGTTCACCAGGACGGTGACCTGTACCAGCAGGGCGGCCACCGGATTGAGGTCGAACAACCCGGCCACATACCAGCCAAGGCCGGCGATCACTAAGTTGATGGCGGGGCCGGCAAGGGACACCGCCAGGGACTTCACCGGCGTGGCGCGGTGAGCGATGAACTCGGTATGACCGCCCCAGAGATTGAGCTCGATCTCGGTGGCGGGCCAGCCGAAGGAGCGGGCTGCCAGAGCATGCGCCAACTCGTGGGCAAGCACGGAGAGCATCAGCAACAGAGCGTAACCAAGAGCCACCAGGTAGGCCGTGAGACCCAGCTCGGGAAAGATTCGCTGCACCTGGGGGCCGAACAGCAGCACGATCACGGCGCTGACCAGGAACCAGGATGCCCGGAAGCGGACCGGAACCCCGGCAATGCGGATCGATACCGCGTTCTTCATCAGGGCAGGAGCCGCTCGAGGCTCGTCGGGTCGACGTCGACAAGACCTTTCACCTTGTGCCAGCGAGCATCCTCGGGGATCGGCGTGTAGTGCGGCACTGCGACCGTCACCAGCCCGGAGTCAGCTGCAGCACCGAGTCCCGGGATCGAGTCCTCGATCGCGATACATCGGGTCTTCTCCAGGTCTTCCCCGGTGCGCTGGTGGTGATCAGCTGCCATGGTCTCGAATGCGCTCAGATACGCCTCTGGATCGGGTTTGCCGCGGGTGACCATATCTCCGGTGACGATGAACTCCATCGAACCGCTGGGCAGGGCGCTGACCACGGCCTCCGCCAGTGGCGTCTCACTCATGGTGACGAGGGCGCAGCGGATACCTGCCGCGTTGAGGTCCTGCAGCAGCTCGCGTGCCCCCGGTCGCCAGGGCATATCGGCCTTGGCGCGCGCGGCAACCCTGGTGATCAGGTGATCGATGATCTCGCGTGCCGTCATGTCCACACCGGCGGCTTGGAGCACTGAGGCACTGTGAGTCAGGGCCTGGCCGACCAGGCTGTGCGCCTGCTCCTCGGACCAGGACCCGCCGTGGAGCTCGACCAGCGCACGCTCCTCGGAGATCCAGAACGGCTCGGTATCCACAAGGGTGCCGTCCATGTCCCAGAAGACTGCCTGCAATGCTCCGGTGAGCTCATGCGGCGTGGAATCCGACTCGTGAGTCTGTGTCTGGAGGGCTGGGGAAGAGGTCGAAGGCATGGGCGTAATCCTACGCTTCTAAACGAACCCTCCATGGGGATAGTGTGAGGTTTGTGAGCGATGAAACCCAGCCTGAAGAATCCCTCCCCGAGGACCTGGGGACGTCCCCCTCCCCCGGCGAATCTTCTGTGCCCGAAGGTTTCGCTGAACGGTTCGCCGCGCATCTGCGCGCCACCCACACCGTGGCCGCCAGCGGTGAGCACAGCAGTTCCCGGCCCACCGTCATGGTGATGGCCTTCGAAGGTTGGAACGACGCCGGCGCAGCCGCATCCTCTGCGGTACGTGCGGTGGGGCAGGCCTGCGGGGCCGAGCTCATCGGCAAGGTCGAGGACGAGGGATATTACGATTATCAGTTCTCCCGGCCCAAGGTGCGCAGCACCGGAGGGCATCGCGAGATCGTCTGGCCCTCCACGAAGATCTACCGTGCCCGTCCCGCCCACGCTGCAGTGGACCTATTGCTGGTCCATGGTGTGGAGCCGAGTTTCCGCTGGCAGGCCTTCACCGCAGATATCCTGACCCGCGCGGCAGAGAATAACGTCTCCGGCATCATCCTGGTGGGGGCCCTGCTGGCCGATGTCCCGCATACCAGGCCGATCCCGGCGTCGCTCTCCAGCGAGGATGTCCAGCTTCAAGAGATCCTGGAGATCGACGAGCCCAGCTACGAGGGGCCCACCGGAATCGTCGGCGTCCTGGCTCATACCGCAGCACAGGCCGGATTGCCCGCGGTCTCACTCTGGGCGGCGATCCCGCATTACGTCGGCCAGGCCCCGTCGCCGAAGGCACAGCTGGCCATCATGCGTGAGCTTGAAGATCTGCTCGGACTCACTCTGGACGAGTCAGAGGTCGCCGAGGACGCTGAGGCCTGGGAGCGCGGCGTCGATGACCTGGCCGAGGAGGACACCGAGATCGCCGACTACGTGAAGCGGCTCGAAGAGGCCACGGACACGACCAATCTCCCGGAGGCAAGCGGTGAAGCCATCGCCCAGGAGTTCGAACGCTACCTGCGGCGCCGTAAACCTCCCGAGGCCTAGCTCACCGACTCCGCCACGGAAACGCCCACACCGGCCTTGTCGGCAGCGGCCGGACGGGCTGGAAGAAGTTCGATCCCCAGCAGCGCCTTGACCACAGCGATGACCCGCTCGCGGCTGGTGCTCGCGGCAAGCTGACCTGTGGCCCACATATCCAGCTGGTCAAGAGCAGCTGGTGCGTTGAGGTTCTGGGAGAGCGCCGAGTGCAGCGCATACTGCAGATCCTCGGGCACTGCCTCGGCAGTGCCGAGCTCTCCGTGCTCGTCGGTCTCGGGTGCGGAGGCCAGCGCAAGATTCCACCGCTCCCAACGCTGCGCCGCAACCTCGAGCTGAGCGGGGGTGTAGCTCCAGTCCGCGCGGTAGTGATGCGAGAGCAGCAGGGTCCGGATCACCTGAGGGTCGACTCCCTCGGCGCGCATGCGTGAGGAGAGCACGAGATTTCCCTTGGACTTCGACATCTTCTCGCCGTCGAGCCCGACCATCCCGGTGTGCAGATAGGTCTCGGCCAGCGCCACGCCGTCGGCCGCAGTGGCATGGGCTGCGCTGAACTCGTGATGCGGGAAGCGGAGATCAGACCCGCCTCCCTGGACCATGAACGGCGCGGGAAGGTGGCCCCGCGCAATCACGGAGCATTCGATATGCCAGCCGGGGCGTCCCTGGCCGAGGCTTCCGCCGTCCCAGAAAGGTTCGCCGTTGCGTCGGGCTCGCCAGAGCAGCGGGTCCAGCGGATCACGCTTCCCTGGGCGCTGCGGATCACCGCCGCGCTCCGGGAAGAGCGTCTCCATCTCGGCGCGGTCGTAATTGCCGATGCTGCCAAGAGTCCACGGCGTATCCGCCTCAGCCGCTGAGATGTCGAAGTAGATGTCAAAGGATTCCGCGGAACCAGGCGCCACACCCTCTGCGAGTTCCTCCGCTGGCAGCGGCACGGGATACCCCATGCCGCGCTCCACGAGTCGCGCCACATCGGCGGCGACCACCGGAATGGTCTCCACGGCACCGAGGTAGGAATCAGGGGCGATGACACCGAGTGCAGCCATATCTTCGCGGAAGAGCTCGGTCTGCTGCTGCGCCAGCTCGACCCAGTCGACTCCGGTGGCCGTGGCCCGCTCCAACAACGGATCATCGATATCTGTGACGTTCTGCACGTAGTTGATCTGCAGGCCCGCGGCGCGCCAATAACGCACGAGCAGGTCGAACTGCACATAGGTGTTGGCGTGGCCTAAATGGGTGGCGTCATAGGGCGTGATGCCGCAGACGTAGAGGGATCCCACGCCGTCGTGGGACTGCACCGGCACCAGAGTTCCCGCCGAGGTGTCGTGCAGCTGCAGGCTCTCGGGCAGCACAGGCAGGGTGGGTACGTCCGGGGATGTCCACGATCTCACGCAGAAGTCCTTTCACAGTGGGGGTGCAGAAGTGCTCAGTGGCGCAACGCGAATCAGGCGTTGATGATTCCGAAGCCGAGCATGACGTAGACAAAGAGTCCCAGCAGAATCCGGTAGTTCACGAACAAGGTGTAGGAGTTCTGTGAGACGTATTTCAGGAACCAGCCGATGATGACATAGGCGACGAAGAAGCCGACGACGGTCGCAAGCAGGGTCTGGCCCATGCTGTAGGGCCCGGTCTGTTCTCCGAAGGAACCGAGCAGCTTATAGAAGCCTGAACCGAAGACGGCAGGGATGGCCAGCAGGAAGGAATACCGCGCCGCCGCTTCACGGGTGTATCCCAGCAGCAGGCCCGCTGTGATGGAACCACCAGATCGGGAGACACCTGGGATCAGCGCCATGGCCTGGGCCAGGCCGAATATGATGCCATCGCGGACGCTGAGCTGGTCCAGCGGTTTGCGCTGTTTGCCGTAGGCATCGGCCACGGCGAGCAGCACGGCGAAGATCACGAGCATCGTCGCGGTGAGCCAGAGCGTGCGGAATACCGACTCGATCAGGTCTTCGAGCAGCAGTCCCAGGACCACGATCGGGATGGTGCCGATGATGATGAGCCAGCCCATGCGCGCATCGGGATCAGAATGCGGGATCTTCCCGGCGATCGCGGAGAACCAGGCCTTGAGGATCCGCACGATGTCTCGCCAGAAATACACCAGCACCGCAAATTCGGTCCCAAGCTGGGTGATCGCGGTGAAGGCCGCTCCGGGATCCGCCGCGCCAGGGAGGAACTCGCCCACGATCCGAAGATGCGCGGAGGAGGACACCGGGAGGAACTCCGTGAGTCCCTGCACCAGGCCAAGAATGATCGCTTCTATCCACTGCACAGGCCGAGCTTAGAGCATCAGGACTCTGCTGGGTGGGAGCAACGGCGGTGAGGGAGCTCACCCGCCGGCGCTCGGACTAGCGCTCTGCTTCTTCCTCGTCCTCGTAGATCTCCTCGTCAGAGTCGAGGTCCTCATCATTATCGGAATCCTCGTCTTCATCGAGGAGGTCGTCTTCGCCGTCTTCCTCATCGTAGAGATCCAGCGGAGTGACCTCGCCGCTGGCAGCGAAGAGCGCGTCTTCATAGGCCTCAAAGGCGTCAGAGATCCCGTAGAACGCGGATTCGACTGCGGGATCCTCGTCCCCACGGCGGTTCATCGAAGCGGAGAGGTGCTCTTCAAGAGCGTTTGTCAGCGCGTTGAGTGCCACGCGAGGATCCATAGTCATAAGCTCACCGTACCAACGAGACCCCACTTCGGTAAGTCCTAGACATGAACTCGGAGCGAGCAGTCTCAGGACGTAGGCTGAAGCTCCCCGGCGAAAGTGAAGGTGCAGCCCTCAATGACGCAGCAGAACTGGTGGTCCCAGCCCACGGCCGAGCTCTACTCAACAGTCGACGACGCCGGCCCCACCTGGGAGTACATGGTCATCACCTGTCAGCCCCAAGAATCACTCAAAGAGGTCCGGCGGCGTGTCACCGACCACGCGGAGTACGGCAAATGGGAGCTGCGCAGGTCCCGGATCTACATGGGCGGGCTGCGCAAATACTGGCTGCGCCGCCGCGTGATGCGAGTCCAGCGCACGCTCTGACTTCCAGCGGGTGGCGATGGTCCACTGAGTTGCCGCCTGCGCACGCGCGCAGCGTCAGATCCGGCCGGTCCAGCCGGCCAGCCTCAGACCGGGCCCAGCGTGTAGTTCGCGAGCGTGCGGTGGGCGGATTCATCATCCGAGGGGTGATGGATTCCCGCCAGTGCGTCCCGGTAGAGCCGGCTGAGCTCCGACTGCCGGTGGTACTGGGCCCCGCCGCTGACGCCCAGCACCAGGTCCAGCACGCTGCGTGCAGTGCGGGTGGCGTTGGTGCGCAGCGCCGCGAGCCGCGGCGACCAGGAGGCACCGTGATCTGCTCCGGCTTCGATCTCTGCCGCGATCCCGCGCAGCTGGGAATCCAGCGAGAGCTGGGCCAGCTGCGCTTCCGCGAGCTTGTACCGGGTATCGGGGTCTTTCGCCATCGTGTCTCCGCTGAGCAGCGAGCTGCGCTTCGCCACCAGTTCCCCACCCAGACTCAGCGCACGGTCCCCGATCCCGGTGTAGACCGCGGCGAGCAGGGTCAGGAACGAGGAGAAGATCGCGAAGACCAGCGGGTCCGGGTTCGGACCCACCGGGAGCCTGCGCACCACCCGCTCGGCTGGCACTCGCGCTCCCTGCAACACCGTGGTGTGGGACTGGGTGGCCCGCATTCCGAGAGTGTCCCAAGTCTCGATCGTCTCCCAGCCCGAGCTCTCGCGTTCCAGGAAACCAAAGATCAGCGGGGTCTCCCCCGCTGCACCCGTGGCCGAGACGTCTTTGCCGAAGAGACCCAGGCGGGTCCAGACCGGCGCCAACGTGGTGAAGATCTTGGTCCCAGTGAAGGTGACCGAGCCGTCGTCGTCGACCTCTGCCTCTGTGGTGGAGTCGAAGAGCACCGCGTCGTTGCCAGCCTCGGATATCCCGAAGGCGAATATCTCTCCTGCGGCGGCCTCGCTGAGCACCTGGGTGAACTGGCTGTGACCTCCGGCCACCATCTTTCGGGCCACACTGACCCAGATGTGGTGCATATTGACCGCCAGGGCTGTGGCCGGTGCGGTGGCCGCGAGACGTCGCTGGGCCGCGACGAGGGTAGGAAGGCCCCAGCCCAAGCCACCCTGATCCACAGGCACCATGGCACGCAGATACCCGGCCTCGGTGAGTTCGGCGAGGTCCTCATGGCAGAACTCATTGCGTTCGTCGTAGCCAGGTGCTCGCTCGGCGATGCGAGCCAGCAACTCCTCGTTCAGGACTGAGGTGACGGGATCCATGATGCGCTCCTGCGGTGGCTCTTCGGTTGGGCTGTGTGCTGGCTGGGGTCGCTGGCCGACGCTGTTGGGTGGGAAATCACCGGGTGGGACATTGCTGGGCGGGACATGACTGGGCGGGAACTTACCGGGCGGAAAATTACTGGGCGGCGAGGAACCGGTGCAGGACACGCACGCCAAAGGTGAGTGCTTCGGTGGGAACGCGCTCGTCCACGCCGTGGAACATTCCGGTGAAGTCCAGGTCCGCGGGAAGCTGCAGCGGCGCGAAGCCGTAGCCGGAGATTCCCAGTGAGGCCAGGTGCTTATTGTCGGTGCCGCCGCCGAGCATATAGGGCAGGACGACAGCTTCCGGGTCCTCGGCCTTCAGCGACGCCACCATCTGTTCCACCAGCAGCCCGGAGAACGGGACCTCGAGTGAGGGCCCGCCGTTGAGGAGCTCGAAGCTGACCTTCTCCCCCGCGAGCTCTTTGAGCTTCGCTGCGACCTGTGCGTCCTGCTCGGGCAGGGTGCGCGCGTCCACGAGGGCCGTCGCGGAGCCGGGAACCACATTGTGCTTATAGCCCGCCTCCAACAGGGTGGGGTTGGAGGTGTTGCGCAGCGTGGCGGAGATGAACTTCGAGGCGCTGCCGGTCGCTGCGAGGAGTTCGCTCGGGTCTTCCTCATTGAACGGAATGCCGGTGAGTTCAGAGAGCTGTTCCATGAGCGCGCGGGTGGTCTTGGTGTAGTCCAGGGGCCACTCGTATTCGCCGATGGCGGCCACGGCCGCGCCGAGGCGCACCACGGGATTGTCACTGTGGACTGCAGATCCATGACCGGCAGTTCCCGAAGCGGTCATCTTGGTCCAGTGCAGACCCTTCTCCCCGGTCTGGATCAGGTAGGCACGCTGACCGGCGACATCGGTGGAGAATCCGCCGACCTCGCTGATTGCCTCCGTGGCGCCGTCGAAGACCTCTGGGTGGTTCTTGACCATCCATTTGGCACCGAAATTGCCGTTGTCCTCCTCATCTGCGAAGAAGGCGAAGATGAGGTCCCGCTGGGGCTGATGCCCCTCGCGGTGCATCCGCAGCATCGCGGCGAGGATCATGGCATCCATGTCCTTCATGTCCACGGCTCCGCGGCCCCAGATCATGCCGTCGCGAATCTCTGCGGCAAAGGGGTCCACCTGCCAGTCCTGCGCCTGAGCGGGGACCACATCAAGGTGCCCGTGAACGACCAGCGCGCCGAGTTCGGGGTTAGCGCCTTTCATCCGGGCGACCACTGAGGCGCGGCCGGGGACCGATTCAAAGATCTCGGGCTCCAGGCCGGCTTCTCGCATGATGGCGGCGCAGTAGTCGGCAGCGTCGCGCTCACCATTGGACTTGCCTTCCCCCCAGTTGGAGGTGTCGAAGCGGATCAGGTCCCGGCAGAAATCGATGACCTCTGCCTCGGCAGCTTCAGCGGGGCTCAGTCCGGATGCGATGCTCACAGGTGCTCTCCTGGGGTGTCGGGGTATCTTCTTGGGCCAGCCTAGCGAGTCTCAGTCGGCGCTGAGAGTTCCGCGCCGTGTGCCCTTCAGGGGCGTGCTCAGCTATGCTCCTGAGATGATCATCAGAACAGTTCTCCTGTGGCTCGGCCGAAAAGTCTTCCGAATGGTGCGCAACCGCTCGGGTCGAAACCCAGGAGGGTCAGGCGCCCCGCGCAACTGAACTCTTTCCTCCTTTTTCGCTGAGGGGCGGATTCTACGAGTAGCTGTGGCTGTTTTCGGCCACTTTTACCCGCAGAATCCGCCCCTCAGTGCGTGGTGGGGTGTTCATGCTCTCGTGATCTGCCAGAGCTCTGCTGCGCCGCAGTCCCGAGCCCTCTATATGGGCCTCGGCGATGAGCATTCTTTTGAAACCAGTCTCGGCAACAGCACAGGCGGGGACCTCATGTACCGCAGTCCACGGATCACTGAGGCGGGCAGCTGCCACGCCTCCACGGAGCCGGTGCGCGGCGCTGTCGCCTCTTTCGGAAACTCTCCCGGCTGAGCGTCTGCTGCAATGTACATTTGAATCTCTGTTCTTATTCACATACCAAGTCGAAATATGTATGGTGTGTTCATGCCGAGAAAAAACTTGATTCCAGCGGTCTCCGCCGCGGCTGCCCTGATGTTCCTCACCTCCTGTGCCCCTGATCAATCCAACGCAGGTGTCGATGATCCCCCCGCCGCTGATTCTTCAGACACTGATTCTTCTGACACACAGCAGGATCTGGCGTCAAGTGCCGACGAGTCCGCAGACGTCGGCGATGGCACTGAGGAGGACACGGCCAATTCTCTGGAGGCCGCGGGTCCGGAAATCTCCCCCGAGGAGGCCCTCGACTCCGAGGTGGCTCATCTCGAGTGCTCCGACGACGCCGCCCTGTCCGAGAAGGCAGAACACAATGATGGCTCCGAACCCGCTAGCTGGCCACAGGAATGGGATGGCACTGGAGCCATGCCAGATCCACTCTGCCACCCGGACTATCTCGAGATCGGTGAGTGGGAGGACTTCGACGCGCACTTCGCATGCTGGGAGGGGATCGAAACCTCTACGATCGTGGGAGCCGGGATGTCTCAGGAAGAGATCGATGAGTCGCTCTGGGACCAGTCCAAGGCTCGCGCCGACTGGGAGCAGACGCCCGCCGGAGGAACCTGCGCGGAACAGTGGGCCGCGAACAACGGCGACGACCCAGAGGACTACTCCTACGCCGATAACGCCGACGACAGCTGAACCCCACCGCGTTGAGGGGCGGATTTTCCGGGCTGTTGGGTCGGTAGACCCTTTGAGAAACCCGTAGATTCCGCCGCTCGACGCAGCACGGCACAAAAAACCCCGGCCGACTCGATTGCTCCGAGTCAGACCGGGGTCTTAGTGCTTCTTTCACAATGTGCGCGGAAGGGGACTTGAACCCCTACCCTCTATACGAGGACTAGCACCTCAAGCTAGCGCGTCTACCTATTCCGCCACCCGCGCATTGTTTCTGCCTCATTGGCAGCGACAAGAAACATTAGCACGGCGCGGCTCCAGACTGCGAATCGAGGATTGACCCCGACGACGCCGGAGCCGCTGTTCTCCCAGCTCAGGGGACTCTTGCAGTCCATTCCGGGGTGCTGAACTTCTCCCGCACCAGCTCTTCGGCACGGGCCAGCTCCTCCGGACGGATCTCTGCGATCCGCGCGCCGTACTTCTTGGCGAAGGTCTCCACGAACACCTGCAGAATCTCTTCACGCGCCAGCCCGGTCTGGCTGCGCAACGGATCCACCCGCTTGGCCGCTGAGGTGATGCCCTTATCGGAGATCTTCTCGCGTCCGATGCGCAGCACCTGGAGCATGTCATCGGCATTCATGTCGTAGCTCATGGTCACGTGATGCACCATGCCGCCGCTGGCCAGCCGCTTCTGCGCCGCCCCGCCGATCTTGCCCTCGGTGGAGACGATGTCATTGAGCGGCTTATACGAGGCGCTGATCCCGATTGAGGTCAGGGCCTCCATCGCCCAGGCATCCAGGAACGGATAGGAATCGGCGAAGCTGAGACCGTCCACCAGTGAGGCCGGCACCGAGAGCGAGTAGGTCACGAAGCTGCCCTCGTCCATATACATCGCTCCCCCGCCGGTGATCCGACGCACCACCGTCGCGCCCATGCGTTCGGCGGCTTCGGAATCCACCTCATTGGCCAGCGACTGGAAGGAACCGATCACCACGGCGCGGCCGGAATAGTCCCACATTCGCATCAGCGGGGGGCGGTTGCCGCGGCCCACCTCCTCGGTGAGCACCTGGTCCAGCGCCACATGCATCTCCACGGGCAGCTGCACGGCGGGCATGACCTCCCAGTCGTGATCCTCCCACCGTGTTGCGTGGCCCAGCGCGCGCCGCATCGCGGTGGCGATGGCGTATTCGTCGAATCCGAACATATGCGCTTCAGCGGGCAGAGCGGCCCGCACCGATTCAGCAATCTCCTCCCGCGTGGCCCGGGTCGGGAGTCCGATGAGCGCGGCATTGAGTGAATCCAGCGCCTCGTCGGGCTCGAGGAAGAAATCGCCGTTCACAGAAGCTGCAGTGATCATCGCCTCGCGCGGATGGGTGCGAGGGTCGAGGTCCGTATGGAGATCGACGACGACGAGCTTGCCGCCAACGACCTTGTATTCACCGTGGTGCTGATGGGTTTCCGTCATAGCGCAATCCTATTCCTGCGGCCGCCAGCGTTCACAGCGCTCCGGCGCCGGGCGCCCTCGTCACGCCTAGGTCTTATCCCGAGGGCCCTCCAGCATCCTTCCCAAGGGAGTGCGCGAAGAACACATGTCCAACCCTCGCCAGACATTGTTAAACAGGTCCCTGGAACTCCACTGGGTGAGAGGAATCCGCTCCCGTGGAGGAATCGAGCTCCGGCCGACAGCGGCGAAGACGGTGATGGTGAAGGTCAACACTGCGAGTAACGAGATCATCATGATCCTTGCACGTAGATCGGGGTTTGTTGCTCGAGCCTGGCGGTCTCGAGCTCTTGGCGGGTTGGGATCCGAAAGATGGGAAGCGCCAGATGGACCAGCGGACCGATGAGCAAGACCACCGCTACAGTTCCCAGTCCGACGGGACCACCGAGCAGCCAACCGAAGAGGAGCACGGTGCCTTCGATCGCCGTGCGCACGAGCCAGATCGGCAGACCGAAGCGACGATGCACTCCGGTCATCAGCCCGTCCCTGGGACCGGGCCCATACTGAGCGCCGATATAGAGCCCGCTGGCGATCGCCAGAAGCAGCAGCCCACCGGAGAACAGCACGATGCGTACCCAGAGCTGTGTGGGTTCACCCAGGACCGCCAGGCCCACCTCCGCACTGGGTCCTACGAGCAGGACGTTGAGCAGCGTCCCGATTCCTGGCTTCTGCCGGAGCGGGATCCACAGCAGGAGCACAATGGCACCGATGATGTTGGTCATCCAGCCGAAGGGGACGCCTGTCTGCAGCGCCGCGCCCTGACCAAGCACGTCCCAGGGTGAGACCCCGAGCGTGGCTCGGATCATCATGGCGAGGGAGAACCCGTAGAGGAAGAGTCCGATCAGCAGCTGCATCACGCGCCACGCACTGAGAAGTTTCATAAGAGAAGTGCACCAGCTAATTGGCCTGGTAACAAGATGCCAATTCTGGCATGGTGGACTGATGATGGTTCTCACTGCCCGCCGGCTGGTCACGGAACTCGGTGCGTGGCGCGCAACAGGTTCCGCCTACATCGCGCTTGCTGATCGGGTCAGGCTCCTCGCGCTTGACGGACGGATCCCACTCGGCACGCGACTGCCCGCTGAACGTGAACTCGCGTCTGAGCTGGGGGTCAGTCGGACGACCGTCGCGGCCGCCTATGCGCGTCTGCGCGAGGCTGGCTACCTGCGCAGCACCCGCGGTTCCGGCAGCGTCGTCACCATCCCTGGTCGCCACGGCCCTCTCGAGGACATCGAGGCACGAACCAGCACCACGCTCGACTTCAGCAAAGTCGCCCTGCCCGCCGCTCCGCAGGTGGGTGAGGCCTCATTGCGTGCCGCGCAGGAGCTGCCGGCCTACTTGGGCGGCACCGGCTATGACCTCCTCGGACTGCCTCGCCTGCGCCAGCTGCTGGCCGAGCGGTACACGGCCAGAGGTCTCCCGACAGAACCCGGGAACATCATGGTCACGCTCGGAGCTCAACAGGCAATATCGCTGATCACCAAGACGTTCCTGTCGCGAGCAGACACCGCATTGGTAGAGACTCCCAGTTACCCCCACGCCACGGACGCGCTGAGGCTGAAGGCTCGCAAGCTTGTGCCCGTCGCCGTCGATCCGCGTCGGGGCTGGGATGACCACGTACTTGCGCAGACCTTTCGCGAGGCAAGACCTGCTCTTGCCTACGTGATGCCTGACTTCCACAACCCGACAGGTGCCGTCATGCCGGCTCAGCAACGCGAGCTGCTCGTGAACCTCGCCAGACGTCACGACTCGCTCCTGGTGGCAGACGAGACCACCGCGGACCTGTGCATCGATGGTGCTGCGGGAGCTCCGTTGGCGACCTATGGGCCAGCACTTCTCGTCGGTTCCATGAGTAAGACCGTATGGGGCGGCCTGAGGATCGGCTGGATCCGAGCGGAGCACGACAAGATCCGGCGACTCGAGCAATCCAGATACGCCCACGACCTGGGCACCCCCATTCTTGAACAGCTCATCGCCCTGGAGCTACTCGGACAGTACGACGAGATCCTTCGTTACCGTACGCTTCAGCTTCGGGAAGGGCGAGACCACGCGGAGAAGCTGCTCCGATCACACTTCCCGCAATGGGACGTGCCCCACGTTGCCGGGGGGCTGTGCATGTGGGTCAATATCGGAGATCCGGTGAGCTCCCAGCTTGCATTGGCCGCCCGTGAGGGAGGCCTCCCCATAGGGGCAGGTCCGCGGTTCGGACTCGGCGGAGCCTTCGAGCGCTTCCTCCGCTTCCCCTTCGGTTATCCCGCTGAGGAGACGAGCCTGGCAGTAGAGATACTGGCGGACGCGTGGCACCGAGTGGAACCACCACGCGAAGTCGACACCGAGCACAAACCAGCGCTGGTCTGAGCCGAAACCCGAGCGGCGCTCGGAATATCTCATCGCTATGCCATGTCCCATCGCTTTGGATGGAAATAGCGATGGGACATGGCATAGACATGCGACGGATCGCGCTGGAGACAGCAGAAGGGCCGCAGTCTGTGACTGCGGCCCTTCGTAAAAG